>Ga0134124_10000028_pt1 | contig 228158 bp, 146 predicted proteins | sample KB304_FD_96880 | JGI IMG/M metagenome (GOLD analysis project Ga0134124, IMG submission 96880) | Terrestrial soil microbial communities without Nitrogen fertilizer from Kellogg Biological Station, Michigan, USA - KB3-0-4 | ecosystem: Environmental > Terrestrial > Soil > Unclassified ...
CGACGGCTTCCCCGGAGACGCGGCAAGGAGTCGGGTTCAACCCGACGGCTTCCCCGGAGACGCGGCAAGGAGTCGGGTTCAACCCGACGGCTTCCCCGGAGACGCGGCAAGGAGTCGGGTTCAGCCCGACAGCTTCCCCGGAGACGCGGCAAGGAGTCGGGTTCAACCCGACGGCTTCCCCGGTGACGCGGCAAGGAGTCGGGTTCGACCCGACGGGCTTCCCGCTGAGCCGGACCGCAGCCAAGCCGAGGCGGACTCTCGCCGAGCCGAGGCGGACTTTCGCCGAGCCGAGGCGGACCCTCGCCGAGCCGAGGCGGACTCTCGCCGAGCCGAGACGGAATCTCGCCGAGTTGAGGCCGACCGCGCCCGGATAACCACATCACCCCCTGGACGGCTGTTCTTCGCGATCTCGATGGTGGCCTTCGGGATCCAGCAGATCGTGACGGCTGCCTGGAGTGGCAGGTCGTCTCGCAGGCGCGGCAGCTGTTCGTCCGCCTGACCCAGGAAGCGCAACTGATGGAGGTGCCCGAGCAGAACCGCACCCTCTTCGCCGACCGCTACCATCGCACGGAGACGGCGCTCGACCGCGGCCTCCTGACCCTGGACGCCGTGACCCCGCATCTGACCGCGCTGAAAAGACGTCAGCCGCCAGATCAACGAGCTCGACGAAGCGGGCATCGAGAAGCTGCTGCCGGACCTGCCGCGACGCCGGCCCGATCTCATCGCCTTGCAACTCGGCTACGCGGCCGAGGAGATGCGCTACCGGGCGGCCATCCTGGCGCAATTCCCTTCGCTCCCAAGAAGATCGAGCTTCTCTACTTACCTGTCACCTCTTCGGCCCGGCAGCTCGGGAGACGCCCCACGGGGCGTCCCCAACCCGGCGATCCGCTCCTACTTCCCTGCACCGGAACCGTCTTGACGGAAGGCGGGAACCGGGATAGAGTTTCGGTAGAATCAATAAATTGAAGCTTTGCGCCAGGGGTCATCTCCACGGCAGGTGTTCTCGTCCTGCTGTTTTCTCGATTGGGGAGGAGGGATGGTCATGCGTTCTCGAAACCGGCTGCTGAAGGTGATCTGTGGAGCGCTCGCCTCGGCGGTCGTGGGGTGTAGGACGGCCTGCCCGCCTTCCACGAATGAGAGCTTCCGCCTAGGTCCGGTCCCGGGCCCGGAGGACTTCGAGGTTCAGACCTTGGGGCCCGGCGCGCCGCGGTTCGTCGTCTCGTCGCAGGATCGTTCCGGCGATCAGCAGGCGCCGGGCCATCTCCTGACGATTTCTCTTGTCAAAGAAGGTGACGCCACTCCGAAGCCGTGCGCCCTCACCAACCGGGGCGGCTGCTCGTTTCACCCTCACGGGCTCTCTCTGGTCAACCTGCCGGCCGGCGGGATGCGCCTTTATGTGATCAATCACCATGATCTCGGCGACACCGGGGACTGCCTGCGTGACGCGGAGGTCGTCCGGCACGCCGGCAAGAAAAAACCGATCAACAGCATCGAGGTCTACGAGCCCGAAGGCGACGGAGCCTGGCGGATGCGCGAGCGCCTCCTCGACCCTCTCCTCACGAGGCCCAACGACGTCGTGGCGCTCGCGGATGGCACCTTGTACGTGAGCAATCCCGCCCCGACGAGCCTGGGACAGCTCTACGAGGGGCTGATCGGCCATGGCTCTTCCAGGGTCGTGATGTTCGACGGCAAGTCCTGGCATCTCGTGCCGGGCAGCCACCGCAATCCCAACGGCGTCGCGGTCGACGAGGCGCGACGGCGTCTGTACGTCGCCATGACGGCAGGCCGGCGGCTCGACGTCTTCGCCCTGGACGGGCTCGGCGGGGCGACGGCGCCTGTCAAGGTCGGCGAGATTCCGGTCGGGAGCGGCGTCGACAACCTCTCGTGGGGACCGGAAGGACCCGAGGGCCGGACCCTCTGGGTCGCCGCGCACCGGAGCCTCTGGGCGTTCGCCAAGCTGGGTCTGGCCTGGCAGAAGGGTAGCGCGGAAAAACCGCTGTCGCCCTCCGAGGTCTTCAAGATCCATCTCGAAGGGGACACCGGAACCGCGACGTGCGTCTTCTGCGACGACGGCCGCAGGATCAGTGCCGCGTCCACGGCGGTCCTCTTCGACGGCAACCTTTACATGGGGCAGGTCTTCGAGGGTTTCGTGTTGCGTTATCCATTCCCGTAGCGCTTCTGAACCGGACTTACAAGGAGGAGCTTCATGCCCAAAGGACTCGTGTCTGGCTTCATCGCTCTGGCGCTGACCTGCGCTCAGGCTCTCAACGCGGCGCCTACCGCTCCGCCTGAACCGCTTCAGGTCAGGATCTGGAACACGGAGTCGAAGCAGTTCTTTCCTGAGCGTGATGACGCGGATTTGAGAGTTCCGTGGCTGGATGACTCCCGACCGTTGGGCATCGCGTTTTCGGGAGGTGGCACCAGGGCGGGGGCCGCTGCTCTCGGGCAGTTGCGAGCGTTGCGGATGCTGGGGTGGATGCGCAATGCCGGATATGTTTCCGCTGTATCTGGGGGTTCATGGACCGCGGTGCCTTATATCTATCTCCAGGGTGGAGAGCGTGAAGAAGAGGTTTTCCTCGGCGATTATTACTGCCCTGAGGATCTTCATGAAAAGGAGTTGAATCTTCAGCCAGAAGGCTCGATGACTCAGGCGATCAATCATGCCCGGGTAGCCTTGAAGAGCATCGGTCATATGCTCCTGCTGCAAGGCGACGAGAGCTATTCGGAAGGTTTGAACGACATCTTCCTCAAGCCCTTCGGCCTGGGCGATCGAAGCAAGTTCTTCAGCTCTCATCAGAAAGCGGTCGACTCGGCTCTCGCAGCGAACCCGCTCCTTCGAGCGGACGATTTTCTGCTGCCAAGGAAGGACAGGCCTTATCTCATCGTCGGAGCGACTCTGATCGCGAAGCCAGGTCCGCGCAAACGCTATGAGCAGTTTCCCGTGGAGATCACTCCTCTATACACTGGTATCCAGGGCCGTTTTCCTGGCCGAAATGGAAAATACGTCGGCGGCGGCTTCGTCGAATCGTTCGGCTACGACTCCAGGCTCGACCTCATACAACCACCTGCTAGCGTCGATCGAACGATGGCGACCGTCTCACTCGGCAGCGGCCGCCACCGGTTTACCCTGTCGGATGCCATTGGCTCTTCAGGAGCCGCACCGCAGGGCTTCTTGAATAGGCTTTTCCTGGACATGATCGGCTTTCCGGAGTTTCGCAGTTGGCCGATCCGGCGCGATGCCCAGGAATTGGAGTATGCCTACGGTGACGGAGGACACATCGACAACATCGGCCTGTTGCCGCTGCTGTCGCGGCGTGTCCCCAAGATCATCGTGTTCATCAATTCCACCGCGACCTTCGACCCGAATAAAGATCCTCTGAAGGAATATCCCATGTACGGCGATCTCATCCACTACTTCCGGGATCCCGCTCCGGGCGGACCTCCAGCCACCGAGGCTGACGAACGTACGGCGGGGGATTTTACAAAAATCAGGCCCAGTAAAGATCCCTCTAAAGTGGTCATCGTCGATGGCGAGAAGCGTCTGCAGGAGTTGTTCAAAGAGTTCAAGGCCAAACGCGAGAAAGATCTTCCCCTGTGGTCTTGCGACAATTACAAGATCAAAGGGAATCCGTGGTTCGGCGTGACGCCGTACGACGCATCCATTTGCTGGGTGTACCTGGATGGGACCCAAGGTTGGCTGAAGCGCCTGGACAAAAAGGACAAACTGCTTCAGAAGGTTACCAAAGAGCCGTTTCCCCGCTACGGAACCTTCTTTCATGCCCGGATCGAGGTGATTCGACTCACGCCTGCGGAGACCAATGCGCTCTCGAACTTCACGGCATGGAGTGTCCTCGAGGCAAGTGACGACATGAGGAAGGTACTGGGCTTGCCGGAAGCGCCTCCTGGCAGCCTTCCCAGGCAGTGCCGTTCTGACACGGCGGGAACGGAAGGAAAATGAAGGCCGCAGGCATCGCCAGGAAACTGACAGTGTCGCTGTGCCTGGTGGTTCTCTGGGAAGGATGCTGCTGCACCTCGTATTCCAATCGACTCTGGCTTGGTCATAAGCCCCCGCGGAACAGGCCTTTGCGGGAAGAGAACCTGCGGCCGTCCGTCAACAAGCAGTTGACGGGTTTCGCGCGGGCCGCCGGCTTCCTGTCCACACCCTGGAAGCGTGCCGGCGTACTGGGCTGGCGCGATATGGAGACCGACGCCGTGGCGCTAGGAGAGGTCGTCCAGGCTGCAGCGTCGACGGACGGCTTCGTGACAGTCGATTTTCGGCTGGAGGAGCTCAGGCTCGGCGATGAGCCGATGCCGCTCAAGACCCCGCGTTTCCTCCGGGCGGAAATCTGCGCGCGGGTCGTCGGACTGAGCCGGAGCGAGCGACCCTGCGCAGGAGACCGAATCCGTCTCGCGGGACGCCTCCTTTGGGACGGAGACGGCTTTCTCGAGATCCATCCGCAGAAGAAAGAGGATATTGAAATCCTCCTCGAGGCCACCGGTCCCTGCCCCTGGCGGTAGGTTGAGGCAGCCGCGGCGGCCTGCGCGGTCTTGACTCCAGGTCGTGATCGCTGACGATTTCGACACCCGGTTGAGGCCGTGCTGCTGGCACAACGCAGGCGAGGCCTCGGGTGTCTTCGAGGCTCTAGCCCTGAACGGCGTCGCGTTCATCCTCGCGGATCCCCGGCCCCTGGGTCAGCCGCCGGGCTTCTGCGCGGAGATGATCGCGCGGAGGGTCCCCAGCGCGGGATCCCGATTGGCGAAATATTCCTTCGCACAGAGCGGCACCGGGATGTCCGGCGCGATCCAATAGCGGACATCCGTCGGGTCCGTCTGGTGGTAGCGCGAGGAGACGCTGGCGACCAGACCGCTGACAGGGAGGACGACGGCCGTGTCCTCACCGATGAAGTTCGGGCTCGACCTGCTCGGCTCGCCGGCGAAGATTGCGTTGGTGAGTCGGTCGGCCTGGAGCCTCGCGCCAGGTGATACGCTGTTCCTGTGCAGCGACGGTCTGGTGGAAGCCAAGTCGAGCCGCAGCGAAGAGCTTTTCGCCTTCGAGCGCCTGAAAGCGAGCCTCGCCCGCTATGTGCAGGGCGGTGTCGAAGCCCTGCGCGACGGCATCCTCGCCGATATCACCTGCTTCACCGGCGATCAGCCGCGCGAGGATGATCAGACTCTGCCGGTGTTGCGATTGCCGTAGGAGTAGATGGGGGCCCGGTAAACAACGATCCGGAGCGCGTGTCTAAGCAGTCAGCAGTCCAGGTGTTCTGAATAGGAGAGACTTACCCATGCGTCATGCTCGCGGTACGACTCGACTCTGGTGGCTTGCCATCGCGGCGTCTTTGGTTTCAGGTCTCGCCTGTAGCGGCAAAGGCGGGAATTATGTTGGCAGATGGGAATGCGCTTCTGGAGGCGCAGCCTTTCTCGAGATCAAGGCAAATGACGGCGCCTTCCTGGTGACAAGGAAGAATGGTCAGACATATCCAGCCGCGCTCGACGACAAAGGGACGTTGGTCATGAGTGGCATCCCAGGAATGGGATCTCTTCCGCTCCCCATCGACGCCGCCACCAATGAGCTGATTTGCTCCGCCTGTGGCTGTAACCGCTACGCGAAGAAATCCAATTCAGGAAGCTCTGAGGTGCCTGCCAAGGTCAACGATCAAGCGGCGCAGAAACAGACGGTCCTTGACATCCGGAACACGGGCGTAGCGATGTTCAGTTGGCTCACAGATCAAATCGGCGCGGCAGGCGCAGGACAGGCACAAACCATCGATCTCAAGCAGTATTCCTCCATTTCTCGTGCCGAGCTCGGAAAAATACTGGTCCCCCAATATATGCAAGAACTCCCGGAAAAAGACGGTTGGGGACATCCCTATGAGTACACTCTGAACTCTGCAAACCTCAAGGGGAAGCCGGTGATGAGTATCCGTAGTCCAGGGCGGGATGGCGCGTACTCCGCCAGCAACGGCGTCTATACGACCGGTCGGTTTGATCCGACAGACTTCGACCAAGACGTCGTCTGGTCCGATGGATACTTCGTCCGCTGGCCGCAGAAACCATAAGGGCCTCCCCGAAGGCTGGCCGGTGAGTCTCCTCCCCTGAAACGGGAGCTCGACAGCGATCACCAACGGAGAAGGCGGCGGATTGCGGTGGAAAGCCATCCGAAAAAATTGCGGATCGCTTCCAACCTCGCCCAGATCAACCACCCGGCGCCCGTCTTGATCGTGATCTGGCATCTCATCACATGCACCTGGTAGGGCCGAAACGTCGACATCAGAAACGTGATCGTGGCCCGCCGGAGCGTCGGGTCCCAGCCGTGAAAGCGGTTGAGCAAAAAGGGACCGTACGCTGCACTGATTCCCTGGTCGTTCGGCGCCTCGATCCAACGCAAGCTCGCTTTCAGCGCCGAATCTTCGATTGGATCGAACAGGACGACCTCCTGCGACCATCTGAAGAGATCATGGGAAACTCGCGCCACGATCGGAAAAAGTGCATCATCGGAGCTCGAACCTTCAGACGGCCGGCGTCTGACGTACGTCAGGATCCATTGGCCCGGGCCTTCGAGCCATGCGAGTGAAACCGCAGTGTAACCAGGCGCAGGCAGTGCGAAGATTTGTACCGCGTCCTCCTCCTTGTGCGACCACTTGATCGTTCCGTGCACGTTGCCGGCATAGAAGAGCAGCCGATGCTTTTCCGGGATCTTGCCGGGCTCGAGCGACATCCACGCCATGGAAAAGGCCTCCGGGGATCCACCGATCATCACGAGTCCATCCCCCTCACGCAAAGGCAGACCGGGATGCTGGGCATTGCTCACGACCCACGGTGCTACCTGCAGGAAAGCCGTGCTCGAGAATAGATAGTGCAATACGAACGGCCGGCCCAGATCGGGCCGATCGCTGCTCGCGAGGTACGATCGCGGGCGCAAGCTGTAAGCCAGCGAAAACACATAGCAGCGGCCGTCGTAACTGAAGGCACCGGTCGGCGTTTCAATGTTTCCCAGCAGCCCGAGTCTCTCGATCGTGAACGGGAAATACTGCTTCGGCGACCCGTCGAACGAGACTGTCGTGAGATCGAAGCCGCCTGCCTGAAGATGACTCGCATCCGTGAATGCGACGAGGTCGGAATCCCACGGCGGGCGTCGACCTGGATCGAGATTCAGATTCCAGTCGGCTCCGGACGGCAAGTCTGGGAGAATCGCATCTCCAAAGAAGAAGAAGAGTCGTCCTTCATGCTCCGTGTTGGCACCGAGATCCACCCCGGCCGATCCAACCTTCAACAAATCGTTTCGCGTACCTTGACCGGTCAGTTGGGCCACGTGTTCGGCCGTTCCGCTGACACGCGCCACGGACGGCGCGAACCCCAGCGGCGCGCTCACTTCTGCACACGCGCCTGTCGGTGCATCGACTTGCTTTACGAATGGCGGCACGACTCGGAACCAGGAGATTCGGGCCGGGCCTTTCCAGGCATCGCCGGTTACTTGCCAGGCGATTTGCGGTCTCCCATCGACACCGGGAAATGCCAGGAGCGTTATCCCTTCGCTTTGCTTCGCCGCATAGATACTCGCGCCGGGCCTTGCGGTGTCCGGCGGCGTCAGAGGGAAGGGACCTCCCCAGCCAAAGTCTTGTTCTCTGCGACGATAGGCACAGACAGATCCGTCGTTGCAAATCAGAAATGCGCTGATCTCTCCCAATCGATCTTGAAGTGCCGCCACGCCAGCTCCAGGAGGGGCGATTCCCGGAGCTGATATTTCCTCCGGGCGATCCCATGGGTTTATTCCTTGCACGCGAGCCGCGCGCAATTGCCCCGACCGGTCTACAAAGAAAACGAACCAAAGATCGCGCGTGAATTCAGCCGCCGCCAGGGCTGCGCCGGGCGGTGTCTTGGTCTGCTGTGGATGAATGAGGGCGGGACCTTCCCAGTGCGTAGCGCCTACGCCGCGCCAGGCGACATGCAGCAGCTCCGTTTGCTTGTCTACATACAGTACCGTGAGGATGTCGGGAATCTGGTTGAAGGCCGCGAGGCCGCCTCCGGGCTCCGCCGACCCCATTGGGCACACCTCTTGTGCGGACTGCCAGTTGTCCCCGCCATCGACTCGTATGGATTCGATGGCGCCGCTCTGCGTGCAGAAAATGACGAACCAACTGTTCAGTGGCAAATGCCCGAGGCCGAGGCTCGTCGGCGCCTGGAGCGGCCGATGGTCTGCAATGCGAGCCGGGCCGCTCCAGGTGCTGCCTCCGCGCGCGCGCCAAATGACATGGAGTTGGTCGCCGGCCCCATGGAACACAACGCTGATCTGATCTGGACCCTGCTGAAAGGCGACCACGCCGGAGCCAGGCGGGAGGCTGTCGTTGAAGCCTGTAAGCCAGTCGGAATGGAGCCAGCCCGTGGGCCCCGCAACGGAGATCAGCAGCTTGCCACCGTGACCGATGAAAACCGCGGTCAGAGGATCGGGAAAGTTGGGTACGCGCTTATTCTGAAAGTGAACGAGCGCAATGTTCGACCGGCTTTCATCCATCTTGCGCTCCTTGGTGGGCTACAGCGTTTGTCTCACTTCCCCGCCGCGAGCAGCGGGTGCCCCGGAAACGCCGCCTCGGCCTCCCGGCGGGCATCTTCGGTGCCGACCGCGAGCAGTCTCCGGATGTACTCCTCCACCGGCATCGTCGACAGCAGCGAGACGGACCGCGCGAGGCGCGGAGTGAAGTACCAGCGGGCGAAGGAGGCGACGGTGGGCTGGTTGGCGGGCGCCTGCTCGCCCAGTTGGCGCAGCCTGGCCAGGCGTTCCGCGCGCTCCTTCGCGGGCATGGCTTCCAGCTCTCCGAGCTCGGTCACCCGGTAGCCTCCGATGGCCTCGGCCACCTCCGCCAGATCCTCCGCATCCCCCACGCTCCCGAACAGCACATCCCAGATCCGCGCGGTCTTGTCATCCGAGGCGGTCAGGACGCGCAGGCCGTCCGGGCTGAACACGGCGGTGTTGACGGCCTTGCCATGGCGCAGCGGCTCGCCCATGGCCAGACCCGTGGTCGCCTCCCACAGCCGCGCCGTGCCATCGTAGGAGGCGGTCACGATCCGCTGGCCCTGCGGCGTGAAGGCGACGGAGCGGACGCCGCTTTCGTGGAGCATGGTCTCGCCCACCGGCCGGCCCGTCACGGCATCCCACAACCGCGCGGTTTTGTCGGCCGACCCCGTCACCACCCATTTGCCGTCGGGGCTGAATGCCGCGGTGAGGACGGGCCCGTCATGGCGCAGCGGCTGCCCCATCGGCCGGCCCGTCGCCGCCACCCACACGCGCGCCATGGTGTCGGCCGAACCGGTCACCACCCGTTCGCCGTCGGGGCTGAACTTTGCGAAGAGGACGGGGGCACGATGGCCCATCGGCTGTCCCCGAGGCTGACCTGTCGCCGCATCCCATACGCGCGCCGTGTTGTCGTCTGCCGCGGTCACCACCCACCGGCCATCGGGGCTGAACGACGCAAAGCCTACGGACCCGTGGGAAGCGTGCATCGGCTGGCCGGCCGCCTGGCCAGTGGCAGCATCCCAGATCCGCGCCGCGGAAGCCGCTGTCAGAAGCCGCCGGCCTTCGGGGCTGAACGACGCGGCGTGGACAGGACCTTCCAGATGGATGGGCGAGCTCATTGGCTTTCCTGTGGCCGCATCCCACACCTGCGCCGTGCCATCGAAGGAGGCGGTCACCACCCGGGAGCCGTCCGGGCTGAAGGATGCCGAGACGACCGTGGCGCCGTGGCGAAGGGGCGCGCCGATCGGTAGGCCGGATACGGCATCCCACACCTGTGCCGTGTCGTCCTCCGAGGCCGTCACCGCCCGCCGGCCGTCGGGACTGAACGACGCGGACCTCACAACGCCGTCGTGGCGCAACGGCGCGCCGAGCTGGCTCGATGCCGCTGACCACACGCGCGCCGCCTTGCCGTCGCTCGTGATCGCCACCAGCCGCAATCCGTCCGGACTGTAGGATACGGAGCTGGCCAAGCCTTCAAGGTGTATGGGCTCTCTCACAGGCTTGCGGGTGATTACATCCCACTCCTGGGCCACACCATCTTCCGAGCCGGTGACCACGCGCCCGCTCCCCCGTCGGAAGGCAGCGGCCAGAACCCTCCCATGGTGCATCATCGGCTCGCCGACCGGCTGGCCGTTCGCCGCATCCCACACCTGCGCCGTGCCATCCGAGGAAGCGGTCACCAGCAGTCGGCCGTCCGGGCTGAAGGAAGCCGCCAGGAAACCGGGTGATCTCGGTTGCATGGGCGCGCCGACCGGCCGGCCGTTGGCGGCGTCCCACAGTTGCGCCATGCCTTCGGCGGACGCGGTCACCAACGTCCGGCCCTCGGGACTGAACGAGGCCGACAGGACATTCCCGGCATCGCTCAACGGCGCACCCGCCGGTTCGCCGGTCACCGCGTTCCACACCTGCACCGCGCCTTCTTTCGAAAGGGTAAGAATCCGCAGACCATCGGGGCTGAATGACGCTGAGAGGACTTCTCCGGAATGGCGCATCGGCGGCCCCAGGGGCTGGCCCGTGGCCGCATCCCACACCCGCGCCGTACCGTCCTCCGAGGCGGTCACCAACCGGCGGCTGTCAGGGCTGAACGCTGCAGACCAGACTCCTCCTGCATGGCGCAGCGGTGCTCCGATCGGCCGGCCCATGGCTTCAGGTCTCGCATCCCAGACTCGCGCCGTGCCATCGGCCGAAGCTGTGACCAACCGCCGGCCGTCCGGACTGAAGGACGCGGATTTGACCGCGAAATCATGGGACAACTGGATCACCAGCCCACCGGTGGCGGTATCCCATACGCGCGCCGTGGCGTCTTCGGAGGCGGTGACCAGCAGCCGGCCGTCCGGGCTGAACGATCCCGAGTTGATTCTCTCCTCATGGCGGAGCGGGCTTGAGGGGGTCACCGCCCCCGTGTGAAAGAGAAGCGCACAGGTCCAGCCCCTCGCGGCGGGGTTGTCGGGATTCCGGCGTAGAAACAGGGCATGGTAGGCCAGCGCCTTCCGCCCTTCTCCGCCTTCGGTGAGCCGCCGGGCTTCGTTGAGATAGACCCGGGCCAGGGCTTCCTGGGTCTGCCGCCATTGCGAACGGGCGACGAACAAGGCGCAGAGAGCCAGCACACCGATGACCGTGGCCCCGAGCGCCAGCCAACGGATGCGCCGCTGTTGCCGCTGCTCGCGCTCGGCAACCTCTCGGGCCTGCCGCGACTCGGCGAGGAACTTGCGTTCGGTCTCGGTGAGCCATCCGGCGTTCTCCGCCGCCCAGAGCTCCAGATCCGCGAGCTCCTCACCGGCCAGAAGCAATCCGGCCGGCCGGCCCTGCCGTTCCCAGAGCGCGGCGCGCCGCTGCACGCCGGCGAGATGCGCTTCCCGCCAGGCGGCGTTGTCGCTCGTCAGCGGCTCGATCAGACGGTCGTGAGCCAACTCATACCAGGTCGCTCCGGCCCGCTGCTCCGCTCGCACGAGGTGGGTCGCGAGGAGCTGTTCGATCAACCCATTGGCCAGCCCGCCGCTCGCCCCGGCCTCGCGCAGCACCTGGCCGCGGAGACCGCCGGGAGTGATCAGCTTCTCGCCGAACCATTCACGAATCGCCCGCTCCCGGCCGGGATCCTCCGCGGCGATCCGCGCCACCGAGTCGGCGTAGTAGGCCGCCAGGGCCTGGGAGACGTCGCCGAACCGCTCGAGACTCTCGGCGCCGATGACGAGATCGTCCTCCGGCAGGGCATCCCAGAGACGGCGGCAGACCACCTGGAGTTGCACCGGCTCGACGTGCTGGCCGGTCTCGTCCACGAACGCGCCGTCCACCTGCTGCACCTTCATGGTCGCCAGATCGGTCACCAACTCGTCGACCGCCGGAAACTCCCGCCCTCCGGCGCGCGCCGGCTCGACGATCGCCTCGCGCGCCGCGGCGAGGCCCAGAAGATCGATGCGGAAACGGCTCTTGAGCTGTGTGGGCACCTGCCGGGCATAGGGATCGAGAGGCGCCAGATAGTCCTCACGCAGCGCGAAAAGCGCCCACACCCGCGGATTGCGCAGCAACTCGCCGAGCTGCTCGAAAAACGCACGTTTCGCGTCGACGCCCAGCGGATCGACGGTCAGGATCTCCTCGAACTGATCGATCACCAGCAGCACGTTCGGCGGCGCGGAGCGGCGCCGTGGACGTTTCTCGAAATAACCGGCGAGAGATTGGCCGGCGAGATCTCCGACCGGCCGGCGGAGCGCCGCGGGCACGCCCTCTTCGAATCCTTGCATGGCACTCAGGAGATAGCGGTTCGCTTCGGCGGCAGCGGGCTCCGCGTTGACCCGCGTGGGACCCCAGACGTCGAACGACCGGGCAACGAGCGGCAGGAGGCCTGCCTGGAGCAGCGAGCTTTTGCCCGCTCCCGACGGCGAATGGAGCAGCACGATGCGTTCGGCGCTCAGCCGGAGCTGAAGCTCGGAGATCTCGCGGTCGCGCCCGAAAAGCCGCTCGCCCTGCTCAAAAGGCCGCGGACCGACGAAAGGATTCGTGCGATCAACTCTCAATCGTGACCCACTCATCGTCTGTCGCGTCGGCGCTCACCGGGCTCTCGTCCGCGGCGGTCGCGCTGAGCTGGTGCCGCAGATCTTTCAGGAAATCGGCGGCGGTTCCCCAGTAGATATCAATTTTCGGTGCGTCGCGGCCGGAGCGGAGATACTCCTCCAGATACTCGCGGGCGCGCTCCGCATCGATCAGGCTGTGCGCCTCGGGGTCCACCTGAACGCCGACGTGGGCGTAATCGCCGAGCTGGCCGCTCCCTTCGAGCGACATGATCAATCGGAAGAGAACGCGAAAAGCCAGATCGTCGAGCGTGAAGCCGAGGAAGAGCAGCGAGCTGCGCACCACGGTGCCGCTCACCACGGCAGGCATCAGCTTGTAGGCGGCCGCGGCGATCAGATAGTCGAGATAGTCGTCCTCGGTGAGGACGAGCGAATCTTCCTCCCCTTTGCGCGAGACGCCGAAAGGGTAGTAGACCACCGGGCTCGCCGCGAGCGGCACCCCATCGAAGAGCGGCTCGCTGGGATGGTTCCCCTCGGTCTTGCGCCACTTGGTATAAAGCGCCTTCGGCTTGCGGCCGGCGGCGAGAAGGGAGAGGAGCAGCACGGGATCGGGGCTCGCGGTGATGTAGATCGCCGCATTGAGATCGGCGAGGATGCGGAACGGATCGTCGTCCCCGGTCTTGCGATTCCCGGAGTTCTTCACCGCCGCTTCGAACGGCTTGGGCTCATCCGCGAGAGCCGGATCGCGGCGCCGGATCTCGGCCTTGAGCTGATCGGAGACCGCTGCGCGCGCGTACTGGCGGCTCTCGGTGACGGCGAGATACTGGGCGACCTTGGCGAGGTCCGAGCGGTCGTGCGGCTCCAGCGGAAAACCGTGCGCCAGGGCCAGACGGTCGGCGCGCTCGCGGGCGGTGCCGTAGAGGTGCTCGCCGATGTCGGGGCCGAGGATCGGCACCGAGCCGCCCTGGCGGACACTGCCCGCGATCGAGCGCCATTTCTTGAACTGATCCTCTTCACCTTCACCCGCGAAACCCGGCTCGTACCAGAGGCGCCCGCTCTTGAGCCGCAGATAGAGCGCCGGCATCCAGGCGTCGGGCCGGTCGCGCACGGTGCCGCGGGCCACGGCGAGGGCGCGGTCGATCCGGCCGTCTTTCCCGAGCTCGACAAAGAAGACCGGGATCGCCTTCTTTACGGTCTCCATGCTGACCTGCCCCTGCACGGCGATCACCGCGGTCACCCCGGCCTCGGCCAGGCGCGGTGCCAGCGCCGCCTGGGTGGTCCCATCCGCCGTGCCGCCGCTCTCGCAGGAGATGAGAACCACGAGACGCGGCGGCTCTGGCAGCTCACGCACCCGCTCGGCCAGGGCGGTGCCTTCGACCCGGGCGAGCTTGCCCGCCTCATCCTGGAGAAAGAGGTAGGGCACCTGGCCACGCAGGGCGCCGTGGCAGACCAGATAGAGGATGTCCGGGCCGGCGCGAAGCCCGGCAACGAGGCGCTCCAGGGTCAGGGGCTCGTCCCGGCCCAGGACCGTGGACCGGATGGCGCCGAGCCCTGCCTCCGCGCGGGCGATCTCACCGGCGACATCCACCGCCGCGAGACTGTAGGCGCCGGCGTCGGACGGCGCGGCGACGGCGATCAGCGCCCGCAGCTCCGCCTTCCGCCGCAATTTGACCGGCCGCCAATCCTGACTGGCCATGAAGCGGGAGAAGACGATCCTTTCGGAAGTGGCCAACGGCGCTCGCGTCTCCGGATCGCAAAGCAGCTCCCAGCGCAGGCCGTGAAGCTCGGGAGCCGTGGGTCCCACCAGGAGCCGCAGGCGCAGGAACCGGTCGCTCGCCTCGACGGCGGCCTTGATCCGTCCATAGAGGCCGCGCACCTGCTCGTCGGAAAACACCTGGGCGGCGAGGGTCTCGCCATAGGACCGAGGGTCCAGTTGCAACATCCGCAGCGCCGCGAGATCGAGAGCCGCCGTCCCCCTTCCCGGCGGTACCTCCGCCTCACTCGCGGGATCGGTGAAGCGCAACTCGACCTGATAGTCCTCTGCCGCCAGACGGTGGAGGCCGATTTCGAGCTCCGGCTGGAGGGCGGACGTGGGGTTCATGGTAGAGGCCCTCAAAGCGCTTGATTTTCAGACTATCATGCGCCCCCAGGAGGCACCGGTCTTCCCATGACTTCCAACTCGACCCTTGGACGGCTCTTCTTCGCGATCGCCCTCGCGGCTTTTGGGGTTCAGCAGCTCGTAACGGCTGAATTCGTGCGGCTGGTGCCCCCCTTGCCGGCGTGGATTCCTGAGCCGCAGCTCTGGGCTCGCCTGGTCGGCGTCATCCTCATCGTCGCAGGCGCAGCGATCGGTATCGGACGCGGTCGATGGGCGCGATGGGCGGCGGCGGTGGTCGGCGTGCTGATCGCGCTGTCGATCCTGTTCCTGCATCTGCCCAAGGCCGCCGCGAATCCGCTCGCGGGTTTCATGTGGACGAACCCCTGCAAGGCTCTGGCGATGCTCGGCGGAGCCATTCTTGTGGCCGCGGCCCTGCCGGACGACGGGTCGAGTCTCGCCGGCCTGTTTCGACGGTTGTTGCCTCTGGGACGGCTGTTCCTGCCCGGATTCATGATCCTCGGCGGGGTGCAGCATTTCGTCTACGCCGACTTCGTGTCCAAGCTGGTGCCGGCGTGGATTCCAGCCCCTCTGTTCTGGGTCTACTTCACCGGCATCGCCCTGATCGCGGGCGGCGTGGGCATGCTGATTCCGAAAACGGCACGGCTGGCGGCGCTGATGGCAGGGATCATGATCTTCCTCTGGGTGCTGCTGTTGCACATCCCCCGCGCGCTGGCCTATCTGCACGTTCCGGCAGAGATGTCGGGTGTGTTCGAAGCCCTGGCAATGAGCGGAATCGCGTTCATCCTGGCAGACCGCAGGGCTGACGGACCGCCGGTTTCCAGAGGGCGGTGACCAGCCCCCGGCCGCCCCCTGTTGACCGATATCTTCTGACTATCCTAAGCTACGGCAATACTACATGCCCGCGTGGCAAAGGAGGTTTCTCTATGCTCCGGCTCAGGCATCAGACCAACCAAAGTCCTTGGACCCCGTATCGCTGGCTGTACCCCATCCTTCTGTTCCTGATCGGAATCGGCCTGCACGGAGTCGCGGCGGCAGGCTCTACGTCCATCCGCATCGGCATCATCGGCGACCAGACCTTCAGTCCGGATATTCCGGCTGCCTATGGCGTCCTGCAACAGGGCGTCAACGTCCTCTCTCACCAGAATCTCGACGTCGTCCTGCACACCGGTGATCTCGTCGAAAGCAGCCAGAGCCCGGCTCAAGTCACCGCTCTCTTCCAACAGGCCACCGGCATTCTTGATGGCTTGCCCGTGCCCTGGTACCTGACCGCCGGGGACCATGACGTCAATCCGCCGGCCTTCCAGCAGGATTCGCCCGACCACTCGCGAGAGCAGCTTTTCCAGCAGCTCTATGGAGCGCGCGTGCCGGCATTCGCGGTGCACCCCTACTACAGCTTCGACCTGCAAGGTTACCACTTCATCTCCCTGTATTCCTTCGGCGCGCTCCATTCGGACTCGCGCTTTGGAAATATCTTCCTCTCCCAGGTCTATGACGACCAGTTTGCATGGCTGAAAAGCGATTTGCAGGCCCATCAGAACGCTCGCGCCATCATCGTCTGGGTTCATCAGCCGCTGTGGTATCACGTGAGCGGTTGGAAACGTGTGCATGAGTTGCTGCGCCGCTACCCGGTGGCCGCGGTGATCTCCGGCCATTTCCACTACAACCAGGACGTGGGAGAGATCGATGGCATCCACTACTTCACGGTGGGCGCGACGGGCGGCTTCAAGTCCAAGGTGGGCAGCCGCCAGGCCGGCAGCGTCGATCACGTGTCGGTCCTGACCGTCACGGATCCGAATCACGTCGCCATGAAGCTGATTGCCCTGGACAACCAACCGCTCACGTTGACACCGCGGGTCGACATGGACCGCGTCCAGGCGCTCGACGTCCAGTTCGGGAACTTCTTTGATTTCACCTCCAGAAACCCGGTCTTCCTCAAGGCCGGACAACTGGTGAGCTCCTGTGACGGCGGCCAGCCGGCCACGATCCAGATCGTTCAGATCGGAGATCCGATCGACCTCCCGTTGGATACCAAGATCACGTTTACCAGTACGCCTGCCGGGGTTGCCCTGTCGTCTCCCTCGTTCACCGCCGGCCAGTGCCAGCAGGTCATCAGCCCGACCGAGTGCATCCTGCCGCGCACCGCCCGCACCTTCGTCTCCAACTACTCCAGCGTCGACATCAATGAGGACTTCGAACCCCCGCTGTGGCAGACCGGGCTCACCTCGTCCGGCGGCGGACCGCAGCCGGGGACGGTCCTGGGCTTCAAGATCCGGACGTCGTTCCAGGGCGCCTCGGGCAACCTGTTCCTGGAGACCAACGTCTCGACCACCGTGCAAGCCTGCCCGTAGACAGATGTGAGACCGGTGCGGCCGGCCTGGCCCGGGCCGGTCGCACCGTCATCCACGTCACCCACATCATCCGATGACAGCTTCGAGGCTTACTCCGGCAGCCTGGACGACGAAGGTCGCGAACAGCTCGTTCAGGCTGTGCGGGTCTTCGTTGTACAGCCGGCTGATCTGCTCGGTGATGAGGTCGCAGATCCCCCGCTGGAAATCGCACACCGCCGGCGTGACCTGCCCGGGGATCTCGTGCAGCAGCAGGCTCTCGTGGGTGCACGGTCCACCGCAAGCCTTGAGAATGCGGCAGCTCAGGCACTCCTCCGGCTTGGTGCTCAACGCGTCGATGACCGGCAACCTGCTCAAGCCGGTGCTGACGTCACCGAGTTGGGCCGACTGGTGCGTCGAGCTGGGGCAAGGATAGAGCCGGCCCAAGGGGTCGGCGAAGACGGTGGCAATGCCCGCGCCGCAGCGCAATCCGGCCTCCTTCTCGGTGAGGTAGCGGTAGAAGAAGCGGCCCAGGGTGTCGCCGGTCGTCAAGCGCAGGAGGAACTCGCCCAGCCGTCCCTCCGCCACCAGTTGATCCAGCAACTCGCGGTACTGCGCGACCGCGACCGAGAAATGCTCCGCTTCGAGGTGCAGGTGGTGACTCTTGGCCAGGCGCGCCGGAATCATCTGGATGGCCTCGAAGCCGGCGTCGAGCAGGTACAGATAGTTGTGATGGATGTGCTGCGCCGTGCGAGCCGTGAAGACCGCCGAGGCGCTCCAATGACACCGGCCGCGGTAGCGCTCCAGAAGGGGACGGAAGTCGACGCGGGGACGGTGATAGGGAAGATGGGCGTCGCCGTCGATGCTCAGGGTGATCCACTGCTGGTTCTCCAGGATCAGGTCGAGCATCTCCGGATTGCTGACCAGCCGGAGAGGATCGACTGTGGCGAGATAGACGGGGATCTTCACCTGGTGGTCCTGCTCGTACTGCCGCGAAAGCTCGACCGCCCGGCGGTAGAAGGCGAAGTTCTCGAGACCGTCTCCCCCACCGCCGATGGTGACCGCGCATCCCGGCCGCACGCGCGGATTGCCATGGATGAACGCGAACGTCTGACGGAGCGTGTCGTCGGACGTCTGGTCGGTCGGCGCGTTGGTGAACCGCGGCTTGGCGTAGCAGTAGGCGCAGCCGGCCGAGCAGTAGTTCCCCGGGCTGAGCGTGACACCCTGGATCACCCCCTCGGCTGACGCATCCGGCCGCGACCAGCCGGCGCGCCAGTGCGCACGCAGCCGGTCACGCGACGTCTCGAACTTGCCGATCTCGACGATGTGCTCGCGCAAGGGGCTGTCGCCGAGAGCTTCTTCGGTCCAGGCCACCATCTGGTCGAAGGAGAGCGGCCCCACCGAGCCGTCGTCCCCGGGAACGGAGACCAGCCAGTTGGGCGGCGCGTGGTGGCTCTTGACCAGACGCAGCTTCGGCGCCTCGATCTCGACTCTGTCGTACGGGATAAAGCGGACGCGGATCTCTTGACTGCCGTCCTGGAAACTTTCCTGAGAGGCCATGACTCCCCCCTTGAGCGCAAGACTTTAGAGCACTCAATAACAGTATAGACGAAAACGGTCTCTCGCGCTGACCTCCGGCTGAACGAACACAAGAAACGATCTTGCGCACTCGCTACTTAATTGTTATTCTTTACTCGCGAAAGGAGAGTCCGTCATGCGCAGAACAACCGTCGTCCGTCTCTTGGCGTGCATTGGATGCCTGGTCCTGACCCTGGCCCTGGGTGCGGCCCCGCTGCAATCCACCATCAGTTGTCCCGCCACCCAGTGCTCTACCGTGATCCCCGGTTGCAATGCGTGCGGTCTGTTCCTGCCGCTGCACCAGGAGCCCTGCATTGATGGCGGCGGCAACATGCACACCTACGTTCTGTACGCCTGCTGCAGCATGACGCAACAGGGGATCTGCACCCGGTAGCCCAGACCGATGCCGGCCGATGATGCGGTCCGTCTACGCGCCGCCTCGGTGGAGGACGCGGCAGCCATCGCCGGCGTCCATCTCGAGAGCCGCCGCACGGCCTACCAGGACCTGCTCCCCGCGGCGGAGCTCGAGGTCACCGAGGCCACGGTCGCGCGGTTCACAAGCGAATGGCGCGAGCGGCTCGACGGCGCTCCGGCGAGGCTCGTTCTCGTGCTGGAGACCGCCCTCGGCGAGGTGGTCGGCTTCGCGGCGGCCGGCTGGAACGAGCCGGCCGGCGAGCTCCCGTGTGAGCTTTATTCGCTGTATCTCCTCGCCGCGGCGCAACGCCGCGGCGGCGGCAGGCGCCTGCTCGAAGCCACCCTGGAGCATTTCCGCGGCCAGGGCGCTCCGTCGTTGGGGGTCTGGGTCTTCGCGCGGAACCCGGCCTGCGGCTTCTATGAGGCGATGGGAGGAGCACGGGCGGGGAATCGGACGCTGGTCCTCGGCGGCGTTGAATTGGAGGAGGTCGCCTATACCTGGCGGCTGCGTCAGGACCTCGATTGAGCGCGCGGAGTGGTAGTATCCGCGAGGGGTCCTCAAGAGGCCCTCTTGACATCCACTCAGCCGGACCATGGGAAGGGAGTGCAAAGCTCCCGCCGCCCCGCGACTGTAAACGGAACGAAAGCCGCATCCAAGCCACTGTCGGAAACGACGGGAAGGCGCGGTGAGTAGGTTGAACGTGAGCCAGGAGACCGGGTCCGAGCGTGAAGGTTCTCAACTTCCCCGAGGGGGGAAAGGAGCCAGATCGTGTTTCGACATCGTTTTCTCGTCCTCTTCCTGACATCTGGATTGACCTGCCTGGCCCTGGCAGCACCGGCCCGGCCACAAACCACAGCCACGGCTCCGGCCGCCGGGGCGCAGGATCCGGACAAGCCGGATCCGTCAGGAGATCAGCTGTCCGGAGAGCCCTTGACGTTGCAGGAGGAGATCGTCGTGACGGCGAACCGGATCCCCGCTTCCTCCGAGGCGGTCGGCAGCTCGGTCACGGTGATCGGCCGCGAAGAGATCGAGCGCCGCAACGAGCCGTCGGTGCTCAATCTCCTGCGCACGGTCCCCGGCCTGGAAGTCGCGCAGGGCGGCGGCCCGGGCAGCGTCGCCAGCGTCTTCGTGCGCGGCGCCAACTCCAACCATACCCTCGTTCTGGTCGACGGTGTCCGCGTGTCGGACAGCTCCGGCGGGTTCGACTTCTCGATTCTGCGCACCGACGATCTCGACCGCATCGAGGTTCTGCGCGGACCGCAGAGCACCCTCTACGGCTCCGAGGCCATCGGTGGCGTCATCAGCCTCACGACCCGCCGGGGCCGCGACGGATTCCACTATGACGTGGACGGCCGCGCCGGAAGCCTCGGCACCCACGAGGTCCGGGTGTCCGCCGACGGCGGGAGGAGTGGATTCGACTACAGCTTCTCTCTCGCCGACCGGCATACCGACGGGGTCTCCGTGGCGAGCGAGAGGCGCGGCAATACCGAGAGGGACCCGTTCTCCGACGTCACGGCCGCGGCACGCCTCTCCTTCTCGGTGCCTGCCGACGGCCGGGTCAATCTGGTGCTGCGCCACACCGACGCCAAGAGCGACCTCGACGGCTTCACGTTCGGCATCGGCCCGACCGACGACCCGAACTACGTTCAGAAGCGGAGCCTGCTCGTCACCTCCCTGCAGTACGACACGCCCGTCACCCGGTGGTGGAATCTCCATCTCGCCGTGGGCGCCAGCGACGACAAGAACAAGGGACGGGACCCTGACACCTTCTTCAACAACTATGATCTGCGCAGCCGCCACCGCGAGCTGAGCGCCCAATCCGACTTCAAGCTGGACGGCAACAACACCCTGGTCGCCGGCCTCTCCTCGGAGCACCGCCAGGGGGACAACCAGGGCGCCTACGACGAGTCCCTGAACCTGAGCTCTTTGTACCTGCAGGACAACTTCTCCTGGCACGACCATCTCTTCCTGACCGCCGGAGCACGGCACGACCGGTATTCCAGCTTCGACTCCAAGACCACCTATCGAGTCACCGCCAGCTATCTCTGGCCCGGGACTTCCTGGCGTCTCCACGGCAGTCTGGGCACCGGCTTCCGGGGGCCGAGCTTCGATGAGCTGTTCTTCCCCCAGGCCGGCAACCCCAGACTCCGTCCCGAAACCAGCCAGGGCTGGGACCTGGGCCTCAACCGCTCGTTCTTCGGCGGCGTCCTGACCGCCGGCGTGACGTACTTCGCCAACCGCTTCGACGATCTGATCGACTTCGACTCCTCGACCTTCACCTTCGCCAACATCCGGCGGGCGGATTCCAAGGGGATCGAGGCCACTCTCCAACTGCAGCCGCGCGCGGACACCGAGCTCCAGGCGTCCTATACCTATGATGAAACCAAGGACCTCGCGACCGGGCAACCGCTGGCCCGCCGGCCGCGCCACCGGCTGACTCTGCTCGCGGCGTTCCAGCCCACCGAGCGGCTGCGCGGCGTGGCATCTCTTGTCGCGGTCGAGCACAGGATCGATTCGGACGGCACCCAGATGGACTCCTACCACCGGGTCGACCTCACCATGGAGTACCGGCTCAAGCCCTGGCTCCAGCCGTTTGTGCTGGTCCAGAACGTGTTGGGCGAGGGCTACGAAGAGATCAGCGGCTACACCTCTCCGGGCCGCACGGCCCTGCTGGGAATCCGCTTCCTCTCGCGTTGAGATGAAGGCCGTGATCACGCTCGTCACCGGGGGGGCCCGCAGCGGCAAGAGCCGGTATGCCTTGGAGCTTGCGGCGGCCTCCCCCCGGCCGGCCCTGATCGCCACCGCCGAGCCCATCGACGCCGAGATGAGCGATCGGATCCGCCGCCATCGGGAGGAGCGCGGCGACCGCTACCTCACCATCGAGGAGCCCGTCGACCTGGCGGCGGCCCTCACGCGCCTTCCCCAGGGCACCGGCACCGCCGTCGTCGACTGCCTCACCGTCTGGCTGGGCAATCTTGTCCATCGGCGCGGCGAGGAGGCGGTGGCGGAAGAACCCCATGCGCTGACCGAGGTCGCCGCCTTCCTCTCCGCGTTGGCTGCTCCGCCCTGCCCGCTGGTCCTGGTGACCAATGAGGTGGGCATGGGGATCGTGCCGGCCAACGCCCTGGCCCGGTCCTTCGCGGATCTCGCCGGGCGCCTCAACCAGGCGATCGCGGCCCGCGCGGAACGGGTGGTCCTGATGGTCTGCGGGCTGCCCGTCATGGTGAAGGGGGCGGCGGGATGAGGCGCACGGCGCTGCTGCTCGCCGCGGCGCTCCTCGCGCTGCCGCACGCCGGAGCCCCCGCTCCGGCTCCCCCGGCCCGCCGCGTCGTCTCGCTCGCTCCTTCGCTGACCGAGACCTTGTTCGCCCTCGGCGCCGGCGACGCGCTGGTCGGCGTGACCAGCTTCTGCGACTACCCGGAAGCCGCCAAGGCGAAACCGAAAGTGGGCGGGATGGAAGACGGCGGAGTCGATCTCGAACGGGTGCTCAGCCTCAAGCCGGACCTGGTGGTCTCCATCGGTGAAGGGCAGACGCGCACCGTCGACGCCCTGCGGCGCCTGGGCCTGCGTGTCGAGGTCGTGCCCTCCCAGACGGTCGAGGACGTCTTCAGCTCCCTCCGCCGCCTGGGGACGCTGGTCGGCCGGGACGCCGCGGCCCAGCGCCTGGGCGGGGACCTGGAACGCCGCATGGCGGCCGTGAAGAATGCGCTGGCCGCGGCGCCGGGGCTGCGGCGGCCGCGGGTGTTCTACGAGGTCTGGGACCGGCCGCTGATGACGGCGACCCGCAACACGCTCATCGGACAGCTCATCGAGCTCGCGGGCGGCGTCAACGTCTTCGGAGAGCTCTCCGGCCGGTACATCGAGGTGAGCTCCGAGGCGCTCCTGGAGCGTAACCCCGAGGTGATCCTCGCTCCCGACCACCATGCCAAACGGGTGAGCCTGCAGAACCTCGCAGAGCGGCCCGACCTCGCCGGCGTGGAGGCGGTCAAGCGCGGGCGGATCGTCATCCTCGAAGGCGACCTGGTCTCCCGGCCCGGGCCGCGGATCGCCGACGTCCTGGAGTTGCTGGCCCGCTCACTCCACCCCGAGCTGTTCCCTGGCCGCCCGGGAGACCGCCGATGAGCGGCCGGGCTTTCGCGGGCCTCCTGCTGGCGTTCCTGGCGCTCCTCCTCGCCGTGAGCGCCGCCAGCCTGCTCACCGGGAGCGCCCAGATCCCGCTCCGCCGCACCCTGGCGATCCTGGCGAGCCCCGAGACCTCCATGGAGCGCACGATCCTGCTCCAGCTCCGGTTGCCGCGCATTCTGCTCGCCGTCCTGGTGGGTGCCGCGCTGGCCGGCGCGGGGACCGCCTACCAGGGTCTTTTCCTCAACCCGCTGGCGGATCCTTTCGTCATCGGCGCGTCCAGCGGCGCCGCGCTCGGAGCCACCCTGGCGATCCTCGCCGGCTGGGGAAACCGCGGCTGGATCGACCTTCCCGGCAGCGCCTTCGTCGGCGCGTTGGCGGCGGTCGGCCTGGTCTACCTGCTGGGCGGCAAGGGGGCGAGCGCGTCTCCCCTGAGCCTGCTGCTGGCGGGAGCCGCGGTCAGCACGGTCGTCGGCTCAATGGTTTCGCTGCTGATGATCATCCACGATCAGAGCCTGGCGGTGATCTTCAGTTGGCTGCTGGGCGGGCTCTCCCTCGCGGGCTGGCGGGAGATCAGCTACGGCGCGCCGATGATCGTGGTGGGACTGCTCGCGCTGTGGATGCTCTCCCGGCCGCTCGACGCCCTGGCCTTGGGGGACGAGACCGCCAAGAGCCTGGGGCTCGCGGCGATCGGCTTCCGGCTGGCCATCGTGCTCGCGGCGACGGTGATCACCGCCGCCGCCGTCTCCATGGCGGGGATCATCGGCTTCGTGGGGCTGGTCGCGCCGCACGCCGCACGCCTCATCGTGGGAGGCCGCAACAGCCGCCTCCTGCCGGCGAGCTGTCTGTTCGGCGCCCTCCTCCTCCTCCTCGCCGACGACGCCGCGCGCAGCCTGGCCGGGCCGCAGGAGATCCCGGTCAGCATCGTCACGTCGCTGGTCGGAGGTCCCTTCTTTCTCTTCCTGCTGAAGCGGAAGTCCGGCGCGGTGGGAGGGCAGCCCTGACCCCCCGGCTCGCCGCGGACGGCGTCTCCTGCGCCTATGGGAGCCGCACCGTGCTCCACGGCTTCGACCTGGCGGCGGAGCCCGGCACGGTGACCGTGCTCCTGGGGCCGAACGGCGCCGGCAAGAGCACGGCCCTGCGCGCGCTGGCCCGCCTCCTGCCCCCCCGGCAGGGCAGCGTGAGCCTCGGCGGCCGGGACATCTGGCGCCTGCCGCGCAGCCAGTTCGTGCGCGACGTCGCCTTCCTGCCGCAGGAGGAGGCCGCGGCCTGGCCGATGACGGTCGAGCAGGTGGTCCTGCTCGGCCGCGTGCCGCACCGCGGATGGCTCCTCCCCTACTCCCGCCGGGACCGGGAAGCCCTGGGAATCGCTTTGCGGCAGGTGGGGCTGGACGCGATGCGGAACCGCAATATCGACACGCTCTCCGGCGGCGAGCGCAGGCGCGCGCAGCTCGCCCGCGCTCTCGCGCAGGACGCGGGCATCCTTCTCCTGGACGAGCCCGGCGCCCACCTCGACCTGCGCCACCAGGTCGAGCTGTTCGACCTCCTACGGCGCCTCAGCCGAGACTGCGGAGCCACCGTCGTGCTCAGCCTGCACGACCTGAACCTGGCCTCGCTCTTCGCCGACCGTGCCGTGCTGCTCTGCGCAGGCCGGGTCCTCGCCCAGGGCCCTTGCCAGGAAATACTCACGCCGCCCCTCCTCCGCGACGCCTTCGGTGTCGAGGTGGAGGTGATCCAGCACCCCCGCTATGGCGTCGCCATGGTGTTGCCGATCCTCCCCGGCGGCACCGCGCGGGATGATCTGAGGGTCTGAGGGTCTATCCATGACAGACGATCTGAGAGACAGAGCACAGCAGGCGATGGACAACAAGGTCAAACCGCCGGGCTCCCTGGGCCGCTTGGAGTCGACCGCCATCGACCTCGCGGTCCTCCTCGGCACTCTGGAGCCCCGGCTGGAGCGCGGGCGGATCATCATCTTCGCCGCCGACCATGGCATTTCCGCGGCAGGAGTCAGCGCCTATCCACGGGAAGTGACCGCCCAGATGATGCAAACCTTCGCCTCGGGAGGCGCCGCGATCACCGTCCTCGCGCGGACCCTGGGCCTGGAGGTGGAGGTCGTCGACGTCGGGGTCGATGCGGAGCTGCCCGAGCTGCCCCGCGTGGTCGCGGCGAAGGTGCGCCGGAGCTCACGGAGCTTCGTGCACGAGCCGGCGATGACTCCCGCCGAGCTCGACGCCGCCCTGGAGGCGGGGCAGGCGGCGGTGGTGCGGGCGATCGCGGCCGGCGCCGACGCCGTGGGCCTCGGGGAGATGGGGATCGGCAACACCACGGCGGCGTCCGCCCTCCTGTCGGCGCTGACCGGCGCCTCTCCCCACGACACCGTGGGGCGGGGCACGGGGATCGACGATCGGGTACTCGACAACAAACGGTCCGTGGTCGCGGCGGCCCTGCGGCTCCACGCCGGCGCCCTCGGCGACCCCCGGCAGACCCTCGCGGCCGTCGGCGGGCTCGAGATCGCCGCTCTCGCCGGCGCGGCCATCGAGGCCGCACGCCAACGGCGGCCGGTGATCGTCGACGGCTTCATCTCCACCGTGGCGGCCCTGGCGGCCACGCGGATCGATCCAGCGGTCCGCCCCGCGCTGTTCTTCTCCCACCGTTCCGTCGAGCCCGGGCATCGCCTGGCCCTCGCGGCCCTCCAGGGCTCGCCGCTCCTCGATCTCGAAATGCGTCTGGGGGAAGGCACCGGCAGCGCCCTCGCCTTCCCGATCCTCAAGGCGGCGGCGGCCATTCTGCGGGAGATGGCCACGTTTTCCCAGGCCGGCGTGACGGACAGGTCCGACAAGGGCCCGCCGTGAAGGGCCGGCTGGCTCACGAGGGAAGGCTCGCGTGGACCGCGCTGACGCTGCTCACCCGCCTACCCGCCCCCCGGCTCGACGGCTTCCACGAGGAGTGGCTCGCGCTCTCGACCCCCTACTTCCCGTTGGTGGGGCTGATCGTCGGGCTGTTCGCCGCGGCGGCCTCTGCGGCGGCTTCTTTTCTCTGGCCCGCTCCGGTGCCATCGCTCGGCGCCGTCGCCGTCGCGGCCTGGGTGACCGGAGGGCTGCACGAGGACGGCTGGGCGGACGTCTTCGACGGCTTTGCCGCCAGCCGGCAGCGCGAGCGGATTCTCGCGGTCATGAAGGACAGCCGCATCGGTTCGTCCGGGGCCCTGGCCCTCATCCTCCTTCTGGTCGCCAAGCTGGCGGCTCTCGCCGCCCTGCCGCCGGCGGCGATCCCCGCCGCCCTGGTGGCGGCGCACACCCTGAGCCGCTGGTCGAGCCTGCCTCTCCTCCGCGGTCTCGTGCATGCGCGGCCCGAGGGAGGCATGGCCCAACCCCTGGTGGGCCACATCACCGGCTGGCGGCTCGCCGCCGGCACTGTTCTGGCGCTCCTGATCGCGGCCGCCAGCCTTCGCTGGCTGGCCATTCCCGCCGTCGCCGGCGCGGCGGCCGTCACCTTCGCGGCCAGGCTCTTCTTCCGCAAACGGCTGGGAGGGGTCACCGGCGACTGCCTGGGAGCGACCAATCAGCTCGTCGAGCTCACCGTTTTGCTGGCCCTGGCCGCCCGCTGGCCGTCCTTCAAGTGATGAAGCGTCTCTATCTGGTCCGCCACGGCGAGGTGGAAGGGTGTGCCGGCCTGGCGATGGGCCACCTGGACCTGCCGCTGTCCCGAGCCGGCGCCGGACAGATCGAAGCCCTCGCCGGCTCCTGGCACGGACCTACTCCGGATCGCTTCTTCACCAGCGATCTGCGGCGTGCCGTCGAATCCGCCCGTCTCCTGGCCGCCAGGACCGGGGGCGAGATCGTCGAAGATCCGCGCCTGCGCGAGCTTTCCTTCGGAGAGTGGGAAGGGTTGTCCTGGGACGAAATCCACCGGCGCGACAGCCGGCGCCTGGCCGCCTGGGGGGAGGATTGGTGGGAGGTCGCGCCACCGGGCGGCGAGACCTTCGCCGGCCTCTCGCGGCGGGTCCTCTCCTGGTTCCACGAGCTCCGGGACGGCGAAACGGTGGTCGCCGTGAGCCACAGCGGCTGCATCCGGGCTTTTCTCACCGCTCTCCTGGGACTGCCCCGGAGCGACGTCTTCGATTTCGCGCTGGACCACGCCCACGTCTCGGCCGTCACCGGCGAAGGTGGAACCGCCAGCCTGCTCTACAGAAACCTGAGCCGGTTCCCGGAGCCCTGAAGCCAGAGCCGGTCAGGCGCCGCCCAGCTCCTGCGTCAGCATGACGTTGATCAGCTTGGGGTTGGCCTTGCCGCCGCTCTTCCCCACCTCCTTCAACACCTGCGCGACGAGGAATCCGAGCAAGCCGAGCTTGCCGTTGCGGTAGCTCTCCACCTGGGCCGGATGCGCGGCGAGCACTCCCTGGATGATCGGCAGGATCTCGGAGCGCATCCGCTCGATCTGCTCCAGCTCTTCGGCGGAGAGCGGCTCGGGAGTCTTCTCTTCGGTCTCCTTCGGCACCTTGGGCGCTTTGGGAGTTGGAGGCGCCGCCGGCTGGGCCGGCTTTTGCGCTTCCGCGGCCCACGAATCCCGAAGCGGCACGATGCGATTGAACACCAGGTTGCCGGGGCTCGAATCGATCGGATCCTTGAAGAAGTAGCCCTGCCGCTCGAACTGCAAACGCTCGCCCAGCATCGGGTCCGCCGCCGCCGGCTCGATGCGGCTGCCGGTCAGCGTTTCGAGCGAATTCGGGTTGAGGCAGGCGTCGAAGCCGCCTTCCTCCAGATCCGGCCGTTCGACCTTGAACAGGCGGTCGTAGATCCGCACCTCGACCGGCACCGAATGCTCCGCCGAGACCCAGTGCAGAGTGCCTGGAACCTTGCGCCCGTCCGGAGCCGAGCCGCCGCGGGTGGCGGGGTCGTAGGTGCAAACGACTTCGACGATCTCGCCGCTCGCAGGGTCCTTGACGACGCTCTCGCAGCGCACCAGGTAGGCGTAGCGCAGCCGCACCTCGCGGCCGGGCGAGAGACGGTGGAAGCCCTTCGGCGGCACCTCCGCGAAGTCGTCGCGCTCGATGTAGAGGACACGCGAGAACGGCACCTTCCGCTCGCCCTCCTTGGGCACGTCGTGCGGATAGAACGGCGCGTCCAGCTCTTCGACTTGATCCTCTGGATAGTTCTCGATCACCACCTTCAACGGCCGCAGCACGCAGAGCACGCGGGGGACCTGGGGATTGAGGTCCTCGCGCTGGCAGTGCTCGAGGAGCGTCACATCCACCGTGCTGTTCGCCTTGGCGACGCCGATCCGCTCGCAGAAGTCGCGCAGGGCCTCGGGCGTGAAGCCGCCGCGGCGCAGGCCGGCGAGGGTCGGCAGGCGCGGATCGTCCCAGCCGGCCACGAGCTTGCGCTCGACGAGATCGAGGAGCTTGCGCTTGCTCGTCAGCGTGTAGGTGAGGCTCAGGCGCGCGAACTCGGTCTGCCGCGGCGGGTCCGGGAACGGCAGCGAATCGACCAGCCAGTCGTAGATGTCGCGGTTGTTCTCGAACTCCAGCGTGCAGAGCGAGTGGGTGATGCCTTCGATGGCGTCCGAGAGCGGATGGGCAAAGTCGTAGAACGGGTAGATGCACCAGGCGTCGCCGCGATGGTAGTGGGTGGTGCGCTTGATGCGGTAGAACAGCGGATCGCGCAGCTTCATGTTGGGCGCGGCCATGTCGATCTTGCCGCGCAGCACGTGCGCGCCGTCCGGAAACTCGCCGGCCCGCATGCGGGCGAAGAGGTCGAGGTTCTCCTCCACCGTGCGGTCGCGGTACGGACTGTTGCGGCCGGGCTCGGTGACGGTGCCGCGGTATTCGCGGATCTCGTCCTCGCTCAGGCTGCACACATAGGCCTTGCCCATCCGGATCAGCTCGACGGCGAAGTCGTACAGCCGCTCGAAGTAGTCCGACGCATGGAAGAAATTCTCCCCCCAGTCGAAGCCCAGCCAGCGCACGCCCTGGCGGATCGACTCGACGTACTCCTCGGACTCGGTCTCGGGGTTGGTGTCGTCGAGCCGGAGGTTGCAGGTGCCGCCGTTCTCCAGCGCAAGACCGAAGTTGAGGCAGATCGACTTGGCGTGGCCGATGTGGAGGTAGCCGTTCGGCTCCGGCGGAAAGCGTGTGACCACCCGGCCGCCGTGCTTCCCGGCAGCGCGGTCGCGGGCGACCATGTCGCGGATGAAGTCGCGCCCCGGGGTGGAAGGGGCGGTATCAGAGTCAGACGGTGCGGACGAAGTAGAGACCATTGCGGAGATCCTCTTCAGAACTCCGGGAAGGTATCACAGGGGAGACTCCGGCTCTGGGGCCGGAGCCGGCGTGCGCCATCCGCCAGGCGGGGTGAACGAGCGCCCACGCCCGGCGGGTTGGGACTCCTACTTCTTCTTGGCGTCCTTCGATTTGCCGTCCGGCCCGCTCTTCACAGCGGTCTTCTTCGGCTTCTTGGTCTCTTTCTTCTGCGCATTGTTGCCTTTGGCCATGTGACCCTCCTGGCTTTCGCCGTCAAGGTACCGACTGTACCCACAGACGATTCTACACGGACCGGGCTTCTCAGTCGCCTGGCCAAGTCCTCGCGCCCGGCCGATGATAACCTCTTGCCATGAACAACTTACCGGCGAGGGAGACCTGATGCTGCGTCGAGTGACCCTTGAGGGCTTCAAGTCGATCAAGGCGATGGACCTCGAGCTGCGCCCCCTGAATGTCCTGATCGGCGCAAACGGGGCCGGCAAGAGCAACCTCATCTCGTTCTTCAAGATGCTCAACGAGATGATGGCGGGGCGGCTCCAGCAGTACATCGGCACGTCGGGGCGCGCGCAAACCCTTCTGCACTTCGGCCCCAAGGTGACGCCCCAGATCGAGTCCCGGCTGGAGTTCGAGATCCCCAACGCCTTGGACACTTATGCCATGCGCCTGTTCCATGCGGCAGGAGACTCCCTGATCTTCGCCGATGAAACCCTGAGCTTCCTTCAGACCGGTTACGCCACCCCGAAGCTGGTCCGTCTCGGAGCGGGGCACGAAGAGACCCGCATCGGCCAGGAAGCCGACAAGGGAGACGCAACCGCCAAAGTATTTCGCCACCTGCTCAATAGATGCCGAGTTTATCATTTTCACGATACGTCGCTGACCGCACGGGTGCGCCAGTATGGGTACGTCGGCGACAGCCGCTGGCTGATGCCCGATGCGGGGAACCTGGCGGCACTCCTGTTCCGTCTCCGTGAAGAAAACGGAGCAGGGGTCTACCAACGCATCGTCTCGACCATTCGTCAGATTGCTCCGTTCTTCGATGACTTTGACCTTGAGCCTGCCGGTCCCAGCCAAACGGATATCATCTTGAACTGGCGGGATAAGGGTTCGGACCAAGTTTTCGGCCCGCACCAGCTTTCGGACGGCACGCTGCGCGCTGTCTGTCTTATAACCCTGCTCTTGCAGGCAGAAAGCGAGCTGCCCGAGCTCATTATCGTCGACGAGCCGGAGCTCGGCCTGCATCCTTACGCTCTCAACGTGATCGCGGCACTCTTCAAGAAGGCATCGCACCACACCCAAGTGCTGATCAGCACGCAATCGAGCTCGTTCCTTGACAATTTCGATCCCGAGGACATCGTGGTCGTAATGCGGGAAGGCAAAGAATCGAAGCTCACGCGCCCCGACCCGGAAAAACTGGAAGCCTGGCTGGACGAGTACAGCCTGGGAGAGGTCTGGGAGAAGAATGTCATTGGCGGAGGGCCCCACTGAGTGCCCCGCCTCTACCTGTTTGCCGAAGGCCTGACCGAGCTCACATTCGCCGACACGGTACTCAAACCTCACCTGGCCAGATTGGGTGTTTACCTACACCCTCCCATTCTGATTGCCCACGCCAAGAAGAAGGGGAGGGTACATCGAGGTGGGGGCCGCCGGTACACGCCAATGAAGAATGACATCGCCCGATTTCTGGCACAGGAGAAAGGCGCCGATGTCTTCTTTACGACGATGATTGACTTGTATGCCATCCAGACCGACTTGCCGGGATTCGCCGAGGCGGAGAAGCTGCGCCATCTGCCGGTTCACCGAGTTGAAGCTCTCGAGGCGGAATTTGCCAGAGATCTCGGCGATCACCGATTCGTGCCATACATCCAGTTGCACGAGTACGAAGCCTACCTCTTTTCGGATCCAACCTGGTTCGCCTACTTCTACGACCACCACGAAAGGCAGATCGCCGCACTCAAGGACATCGCCGATAAGGTCTCTTCACCGGAATTGATCGACGACGGGCCCCAATCGGCCCCGAGCAAACGGATTATTGCGGAGCTCCCCGATTACGAGGACGCGAAGGCCGCCGTGGGACCACAGGTGGCCGAGCTGATCGGCCTGGACGTGATCAGAGGTAAATGTCCCCACTTCGCCTCATGGCTGTCGCGGCTCGAGAAACTTGGCCGCTAGCCGAGCCAAATCACCCGGTCACCCGCCAGATGGTATTGCCCACGTCGTCCGCCACCAGCAGGGCGCCGCGCTTGTCGATCTGGACGCCGACGGGCCGGCCCATCGCGCCTCCCTGCGCGTCGACGAAGCCGGTCAACACGTCCACCGGCTCGCCGGAGGGGTGGCCTCCGGTGAAGGGGACGAAAACCACTTTATAGCCACTCCGCGGCTTGCGGTTCCACGAGCCGTGCTGGCCGACGAACATGCCGCTCTTGAACGGGTCCGGCAGGGTCGTACCTTTCGACGAAGCCAGACCCAGCGACGCGGTGTGCGGCCCCAGCGCGTAGTCGGGTACCACGGCCTTGGCGACGAGGTCGGGCCTCCGCGGCTTCACCCGGGTGTCGATGTGCTGCCCGAAATAGCTGTACGGCCACCCATAGAAAGCGCCGTCGCGGACCGCCGTCATGTAGTCGGGCACGAGGTCGCTGCCCAGCTCGTCGCGTTCGTTGACCGACGCCCACAGGGCGCCGCTCTCGGGCTCCCAGGCGAGGCCGACCGGGTTGCGCAGGCCGGAGGCGAAAACCCGGTGGTTGCCGGTCGCGAGATCGATTTCCCAAACTGCGGCACGCCCCTCCTCCACCGGGATTCCGTTTTCCGCCGCGTTGCTGTTGGAGCCGACTCCCACATAGAGCTTCGTGCCATCCGGAGACGCGATCAGGCTCTTGGTCCAGTGATGATTGATCGGACCGGCAGGCAGGTCGACGATCTTGACGCCGGGCGCGGTGATCTTGGTCTCGCCCTGTGTGTAAGGAAAGCGCAAGACGGCGTCGCTGTCCGCCACGTAGAGGTTATTTCCGACCAGCGCCATGCCGAACGGTGAGTAGAGCCCGGACAGGAGCACCGAACGCGTTTCGGCGACGCCGTCTCCGTCGGCGTCCCGCAGCAAGGTGATGCGGTTGGCGCTGGGCACCGCGCCGCCCGCCTTCTTCTGGAAGTGTTTGAAGAACCATCCTTTGATTCCTTTACCATCCTGCGGCCGCACCGGCGCATTGGTTTCGGCCACGAGCACATCGCCGTTCGGCAGCACGTAGAGCCACCGCGGATGGGTCAGACCGCTCGCGAACGCGGCGACGGCGGTTCCGCGGGCGGCGACCGGCTTGCCTCCAGCGGGCCAGCCGCGCGCCGTGACGACATTCACCACCGGAATCAACGCTTTGTTCGGCGCAGGCAAGGTCGGATGCGGACCGGTTCCGGCGGCGACGGGAAGCCGTGCCGAGGAAGCACAGGCAACGAGTCCCACGGCGGAGACGAGGAGCAGAGAGCTTTGGACGAGCCTGGAGGTGATTCTTTTCGCGCGTTGGACCATGGTTCCGGGCGTCAGCAAGAATCAAGCCTGACCGGGAGGGTCAGCGGGCTCAGATCTCGCACAAGGAGCGGAAGAGGCGAGCAAGCGGCGCCCGCGTCTCGAATCCGATTCCGGGTGCTTCTGGAGGATGAGCGTATCCACCGTCGATCACGGCGTCATCAGACAATCCGCCGAACGGCTGGAAGATGAAGGGGTTCGATTCTCCTCCTCCCAAACCGAGCGCGGCCACGACGTGGAGGCCGAACAGATGGCCGCCGTGAGGCCGGCAGGCGGCTCGCGACCAGCCGTTGCTCTCCAGCATGTCCAGGATCCGCAGGTACTCCGGCAGTCCATAGCCATGGACGGGATCGAACACCAGGAGATCCCGGTCCGGCCGCAGCCCACCGTACCGGATCAGGTTGCGCGCATCGGCGAGCGAGAAGAGCGCCTCCCCCGCGGCGATCGAAGGATCGTAAACGCGCGCGATCTCCGCCTGGGCCGCGAAATCGAGTGGATCACAGATGTCCTCGAACCATTGCAGCCTGTAGGGCGCCAACGCCTGCGCCGCCTCGATGCCGGATTCGAGCGTATAGCGATTCATCGCGTCCACCGCGAGATGATCGCCGCCAGGGACCAGCGCGAGGACCGCTTCAATCCGTCGCAGATCTTCGGCCAGCGGCCTCCCGCCGATCTTGATCTTGACGTGCGTATAGCCGGCATCGAGGAAGCGCCGAATTTCATCGGTCAATCGTCCGACGTCATCGGCGGGATAGGGATACCCGCCGGCCGCGTAGACCGGGACCGCGGTCGAGGCGATCTCCCGTCCGGTGTGATCCGCAAGAAATCGATAGAGCGGCTGTCCCGCGATCTTGGCGGCGGCGTCCCAGAGGGCCATGTCCAGTGTTCCGACCGCAACGCACCGCTCGCCGTGGCCCCCGGGCTTCTCCCCCGCCATCATCGCGTCCCAGGCGCGCAACGGATCGAGCGTCCCAGCCGCGAGTAGGCGCGGCGCAAAGCGTTCCCGGATCAGCCCGCCCTGGCCGAAGCGGCCGATCGAAGAAAATCCGTAGCCTACGACCGGCACGCCCTCCCGGCGGACGTCCGTGACGAGCGCGACTACGCTCGTGGTCAGATCGCCCGATGCGATCCCTGGATCCGCGTAGCGCGAGAGGGGAACGGTCCGTTCCCGGATGTCGACGATGCGCATCGGGGGCTATCTTACTTCCAATCTCTCCCGCTATCTCTTGGTCGGGATGCTCATCCCCGACTTGAAAACGTCTTTCGGATCATAGCGGTTCTTGACGCCCATCAGCGTGTCCAGGTTGTTCCCGTAATAATATTGCATCAGCGCATACCTGTCGGTAGCAATCGAAGCGTCCTGGAAGTTGAAGAAGCCGCCCTCGGTGAGGCCTTGCGACGCCAAAGTCGTGCGCACATCCCGTACCCAGTTGATATAGTCCTCCGTGGAGTCATCCTCCGGATCGTTCCACCAGGCCTGGAACTGCAGGAGGAGCATCCTGTCTCGGTAAGGGAAGGCTGTCTCCTTCGGCGCCTTATCCGCGATGGCCCCTCCGAAGCTGTGAAAGCTGATGTAGGTATTCGCGTTGGGAAAAAGCTTGTTATTCTTGAGCAGGAACTCATAGCAGGCTTTCGCTGCTTGCACCTCCTTGCCCTTCTTCACGAACGCCGAGGAAACCTTATGCGGCAAAGGGCCCTTGAGACACGTGTCGCCGGGCCTGGAGGAAAAAGAAGGGTTCATCAGCTTGAGCTTGCTGTCGGCGAAATGATGCAGGCCCGCTTCTCCCTTTGCCACCAGGCCCTTTCCCGTATAAGAATCCTCCGCCACCGTGGACGAGTCAGGAGGATGGTCACCCGTCAGCTTGCGCAAGATCTTGTCGGCCTTCGCCTGGGTTTCCAACACCTGGCTCATCACCGTGAAAGAGAGCAGGCCCTCTTCATCCAGGAAGAGTCTGCACGCCACCGTTACCGAGCGAGGGATCGACTTGTCGTCGGCGATGAGTCCCGTCACCCCTTCCATCACGACCTTCGCCAGAGGGCCCTTCCATGTCTGCGACCGTGTCGTTTTATTCTTCACGTTCGTCAGCTTGAACAGGAAGTTCGTCACGATGCCGAAGTTGCCTGCCCCTCCGCCCTGCAGGGCCCAGAACAGTTTTGTGGAATCGTTCGCCTCCACAATGCGCACAGAGCCGTCCGCCAGCACGATCTCCGCCTTCAGGATGTTGTCACAGGTCAGCCCGAGCGCCCGCGACGACATTCCCCATCCTCCTCCCAGCGTCAATCCCCCCACGCACACCGTCTCGCATCCCCCGCCGGGAATGATCTGCTTCCGGGCGTCCAGCTCCTTGTACACGGTTTGAAGCTGTTTTCCCGGCGGTATCCATGCATGATTGGCGTCCGGGTAGCAGATCGTATTCATCAGCGAAAGATCGATGATCAGCACCTCGTAGGCGCAGCTCATCCCTTCATGATGGTGACCACCCGAGCGCACCCTGAGCGGGAAAGCGTTGTCCGTGCACCATTTCACGCAGAGCTGAACATCTTCCTTCCTTCGACAGAAGGCGACCATGGCAGGCGCCGTCTGGAGCCTGCGGTTCCAGATCGTCATGTCCTTCTGGTACCAGGCGTCCCACGGACACGTCACGGTAAAACCGTTTTGCCTCGCCAGCCTCACCAGCGACAGATAGTTCACTCGCGTCGTCATGGTATTCTCCTCATACCCAGTGTTGACCTGGCACGTGCTTGCTGTGGCTCCAGACTTCCAGCCTGTTGCCGCAATGGGATGCTATTCGCGCTTCGCACGCTCGTCAACGCTCGCGCGGCGGCGTGAGCCCGGGTATGTACGGACCGAACCGCGAGGAGATGGCAGCCTCAGGGCCGCGGCGGCGACGACATCTTGATAGGGCCCCCGGGACCTGGCCCGGGGGCGGAGCGCCATCGGCGAGCCGGCGCTAGGGGCAGACGCAGCCGGAGCCGGAGGGCCAATGGGAGCAGCAGTGGGGCTCCCCCTCGCAGTAAAAGACGTGTTGGGTCGGAGGGCAGATAGCAGCCGACGCGCTGGGGCTGCTTGTTGCCATCATGGCTGCAATGAGAGCGAGAGCCAGGAAAAGGAGCTTGTTGCGCATGCGAGATTTCCTCCTGAAACGTTTTTGGTTTCTTCGCTGGTAGCGACGCTCTGGTTACTCTCCCGCTCAGTTCTGTTGTGTGCACCCTGAATAAACACAGGAGGGTCCCTTCGTACCGTAGCCTCCTCCTGTACCCAGGCTAGTGCAATCAGAACCAACCGAAGGGCAAGTTACCGTATGCCCACTACCGCCTGCCACCTCCAGCAATCCATGAGGATCGAGGCGCAGAAGAGTCTCCCTGCTGATGGTGAGCTTCTTGAGCTGCTTCTTCACATGTCCTCCTTCCCACCGGCTTCAGTACCGATGGCGTCAGACCTTTACGCGACAGTTTGTGGAGGAGAGGATCAGGAATGTGAACGGGCGGTTCCGGCGCGCCAGGCGGCAGCCTGCTTCGGGCGGCCCCAGGCCTCGTAGAGATGCACGATCCGCTCGCGGGTGATGCGCGCCTGGCGCTCGGCGCCGTTGCCGCGTGTGTGCTCGAGCGTCTCCAGGCTGGAGATCAACAGCGGCTCCGCCTCGGCGAAGCGCTTGAGCCGGATCAGGCAGTCTCCCAGGACGCTGCGGGCCATGGCGGTGCGCCAGTGATGCTCGGACAGCTCGCGAGCGAGCGTTTCCACCGCCTGTTGCGCCAAAGGGAGCGCTTCCCGGGGGCGTCCGGTGCGAGCGAGGAGCTCGGCGAGGAACTGCGAGCCCGAGGCGACGCCAGCGTTCTGGGGTCCCAGGACCTTCCTGCGCTGCTCCAGGTTCTCCCGCAGGATGGGTTCGGCCGCGGCCGCAGCTCCCTCCTCGCTCAGCAGCAGTCCAAGTTGCAGGCTGTAGCGGAGCGTGCCCGGATTCTCCGGCCCCCAGCTCTCCTGGGCAATTCCCAGCGCTTCCCGGATCAGCGGCTCCTCCGCAGCGAGCTCACCCTGCGCCCAGAGGGCCGCGACGAGGTCGCTGAGGTCCTTGGCGACATCCGGATGGCGCGGTCCTTTGACCTTGCGATCGCGTATCAGGAGCTCTCGCAGGAGGGTCTCCGCCTCGGTGTAGCGTCCGCTCAGATAATAGTAGTTGGCGAGCCCGGAGAGTGCGGTCAGCGTTTCGGGGTGCTCCGGACCGTAGAGTTTCTGCCAGATGGCGATGGATCTGCGCAGCAGGTCCTCTGCATCCGAGGCGCCTTTCACCGCTTGCATCAACCCCAGGTTGTACAGCGCATCGGCGATGGCCGAATTTTCCTCACCGACGGCTGGGATCAGGAGCTTGAGAGCTTCCCGCAGAGCCGGCTCGGCGACATCCTCTCGATGATCCAGGCGGAGCGTCTGTCCCAGGGTCAGCAGGACTCTCCCGAGGCTCTGCGGATCGGGAGGACGCTGCTGTCTGCGGAGGGCCAAAGCTTCGCCCAGCACCACCTCGGCACTGCGGTAGTCGTTTTTCTCTCCGAGGAGACGGCCCCATTCGAGCAGGCTCTCGGCAAGCTGCCATTCGTTGCCGGCCTCGCGCGACAGCGCCACCGCACGGCGCAGGGCCAGCTCGGCTGCAGCGAGCTGCCCGAGCCTCTCGCGTGCCAATCCCAGGGTTCTCAGGCTCTCAATCGTATCGAGCTGCGCGGCCTCGCCCGGCAGCTTGCGCTGCGCCGCCAGTGCCTGCTGTATGAGAGGGATGGCGTCCTGGTACAAGCCCAGGTGGGCATAGACCTCGCCGAGGGTCCGCTTCAGCCGCGCCTGCACCCGCGGTTCGTCCCGGAGCTCGCTCAGCCGCGCGGTGCCGTGCTCGAGAATGTCGCGGGCCGTCACCTCGGCGCCTGCCTGGCGCCCGAAGGCGGAGCGCTGGTCGGGATCGGCGAGGCGGAAGGAGTCGACGAGGAAGCGGGTGACCTGCTCGGCCTCGCGTTGTGATCGCAGAGCGCGGTCCCGTTCCAGGGTCACGCGGTGCGACGAGGTGAGGATCACGGCCAGGAGAGCGGCCAGGGAGACGGCCAGCAGGGCCGCCGCCGCGACCGCCGGCCACTCGCGCCGGATGAGCTTTCCCAGGCGGTAGCCGAGGCTGGGAGGACGGGTGAGCACCGGCAGGCCCGCCAAGTGGCGGCGGAGGTCCTCGGCGAGTTGCTCGACGGAGCGATAGCGCTCCCGCGGGTCGACGCGCAGGCAGCGCAGCACGATCTGGTCCACGTCGCCGCGGAGCTGCCGCCGCAGGCGCTGCGCGGACACGCCGCGCAAGCTCGCCCGCTCGTCGGGAGAGAGATCGCCGGCCGGAGCCCGCACCGCCTCGCTCGGCGGCTGCGGGCCGGCCTCTGCCCGCTCGGGCCGCGGCAGGGAGACCAGGTCGTAGGGCTGGCGCCCGGTCAGCAGCTCATACAGGATCACGCCGAGCGAGTAGACGTCCGAGCCCGTGGAGACCGGCTGGCCGGCGAGTTGCTCCGGACTGGCGTATTCGGGTGTGAGAAACCTCGCCCGGGTCACCGTGGCCTCCGGGTGGCGCGGCCCGTCGAGGAGTCTCGCGATGCCGAAGTCGAGGAGCTTCGGCTCTCCGGCATCCGTCACCAGGACGTTGCGCGGCTTCAAGTCGCTGTGGACCACCAGGCTCTCGTGAGCGTACTGGACCGCGCGGCAGATCTTGAGGAAGAGCTCCAGCCGCTGGCGCACGCCGAGGCGCCGCGCATCGCAAGTCTCGGTGACCGGAGCCCCCTCGACGTACTCCAGGACGACGAAAGGGCTCCCGTCGTCGGTGGCGCCGCCATCGAGGAAACGGGCGATGTTGGGGTGCTCCAGGCGGGCGAGGATCTGCCGCTCGCGGCGAAACAGGCGCAGCAGACCGGGGTGGCCGGCCGGGTCCATCAGCTTGACCGCCACCTGCTGCCGGACGTCGTCCACGGTCCGTTCGGCGAGCCAGACCCGGCCCATGCCGCCCTGACCGATCGGCTCCAGCAGGCGATACCCTTCCAGGCGGGGTGGATCGGGCTGCAGCGGCAGGCCGTCGTCGAGAGGATCAACCTCGCATCCGCCTTCCTCCGCTTCTTCATCCAGGACGAGGAGAGATTCGACTGTCGCCTGAAGCTCGCAGTCGGCGCCACAGACGCGGCGGAGGAACTCTCCGCGAAGCTCCGGGGGCTGGTCCAGAGCACGCTCGAACAGGACGGCGGCGCGGCGCCAGTCGTCCGTCCGGACCGTGCTCACCGCGCTCCTCCCAGCTTCCGGGCGAGCCAGGCCTTGGCGAAGCGCCATTGCCGCAGGACGGTGGCCCGGCTGACGCCCAGGATGCGGGCGGTTTCGACCAGGTCGAGCCCGGCGAAGAAGCGCAGCTCGACGATACGGGCGGTGGTCAAGCGGATCCGGGCGAGCTCGACCAGGGCATCGTCCAAGGCCAGCAGGTCCACATTCGGCGGCTCTCCGGGAAACAGGCCCTCGTCAAAGGTGACATGGACGGCTCCGCCTCCCCGCTTGCGCCGCCGGCCATGCTTGGCCTGATCGACGAGGACCCTGCGGGCCAGGGTGGCGGCGAGAGCGAAGAACTGGTCGCGATTCTGCCAGTGGTCCTGCCGTTGCGCGACGAGGCGCAGGAACGTCTCGTGTACCAGCTCGGTGGCTCCCAACGGGACGCCGGCGCGCTCGCGGGCCAGAAACCGCCGCGCCAGCTTCTTGAGCTCCGGATAGACGAGAGCGAAGAGACGTTCCCCGGCCTCCGGATCCCCGGAGGTCCAGGCCTGGAGCCAGTCCGTGACGGATTCGTCCGTCCCAAGGCTGTGCAGGCTGGGCTCATCTTCCACCAGGAGGCGCTCCTCTTCGCGGAAGGATATTACAACAATTACAATAAATCGATCTCAGCCCTCTCCCGCCGCGTCCAGCGCTCCAGCCACCCAATCACCGCCGCCATCACGCCCACCACCAGCGCCAGATAACCGTAGGACAGCACATAACTGAGCGGCCCTGGGTGTCCACCCTCCGCGTGGAGGGTGTGCCAGATCCAAGGGATGAAAAGCGCGGTTTCGGCGGCGAGGAGCCACCAGGAGACGCGCAGGGCTTCCTGGCGCTGGCGGGCGCGGTTGCGGGCGAGGGCGAGGTAGGCGGCGGTGGTTTCGGCGGCGGGTTTCCAGAGGCCGCGGCGGTTCCAGAGGGCGAAGGCGAGGGCGGCCAGGGTCAGGAGGCAGAAGCTGGCCATGACGGCGACGTCGATCGGGTCGGGATGGCGGAGCGCGAAGAGGGTCAGCCCGGCGAGGGCTCCGGCGGCGAGGAGGAGCTCTCCGGCGGTGAGCAGCTTGAGGCCCAGGCTCCGTCGTTTCACCTGGCGCAGGATGGCGGCCGGATCGAGGACCGGATCCGTGGCGGTGCGCGGCTCTTCGCTCTGCCAGTCGTCCATCCAGGCGCTCAGCTCTTGGTCTTCCCGGATCATGCGGTTTCTCCTGCCGCGTTCAGCGTGTCCCGCAGCAGACGGCGGGCGCGGCTCAGGCGGACGGCGACGTTGTTTTCGGTGATGCCCAGCACATCGGCGATGTCGCGCGGGGTGAGGCCTTCCAGGGTCATGGTGAGCACCTGCTGCGGCTCCAGGGGGAGGCGGCGGACGGCATCGCGCAGACGGGCGCGCCGCTGGCCGTCGTGCGCGGCGTCTTCAGGAGTCGCGGCCGGATCGGCGACCTCTTCGGCTTCGTTCAAATCGGCGGTCGGTGACGGCGGACGGCGGGCGCGGTGGGTGAGGCCGCGGTTGTGGGCGATGCGGAAGAGGAAGGTGCGCTCGGAGGATTCGCCGCGGAAGCGCGGAAGCGCCTGCCAGATCGCCAGGCAGACGTCCTGGAAGAGATCCTCCCGCCGCGCCGGATCGAACTCGTAGGCCGCGGTGGCGCGGCGGAGGGCCGGACCATGGTCCCGCAGGAGACGCTCGTAGCGCGCCTCCAAGCCCTCCAACTGCTCGGATCGTTCGGATGCTCCGTCGATTCGCAAGATCGCCACCGCGTCCATGGTCTGCAATCTTTCTCAGTCAGGAAGCTTGACCGTCTCCGCGGTCCGGCGCAACAGAGCCGGCGCGTCTTTCCCTTCGGCGCTCAAAATCCACAGGTCTTCGCCGTCGCCCCAGGCGAGCGCCGCCTTGCCGCCTTTCGTTGCTTCCATGATGGACCACGCGGACCGACCGGCCGCTTTGATCGTACTGTGACGGCCTCCGGGGACTGTTGCGTCCAAATCGCTCCAGACCACCGTTTCCGGCTTCTCTCCGGGGTAGACGGTGCCGCGGGACAACGTGATCGTTTCGCCGTTCGGACCTTGCATCACCACCAGGTGGGACTCGGGCCAGACGTCGTCCATGCCGGAGAAACGGAAGCCGGCCGGCTTGGTGACCTCAAGTCCCAAACCCGTATTGCGATAGATGTCGCCGGAGAGGGTGTACAGCCGCGCTCCGGATGGCACGGTCCAGGCGGGTTTTCCCGCTACGGTGACGGAAAGGACGTCGACGTCGAGATGCCCATACATCTGGAGCGCCGGACCGGCGCCGATGCCGGAGATTCCGTCGACCAGCGAGGTGCGCAGCAAAGCGAGATGGGTGGCGTCGGCCGGAGCGTCTGACGGCACGGCGGCGTCGAGAGGAATCCAGTCCTTGCCCACCTTGATCTCCACCCACGCGTGGCCGCCGAACATGCCGTCGAGGTAGACGTAACCAAGCACATAGCGCGCCGGGATGCCGACCGATCGCGCCATGGCGGTGAGCAGCATCGCATAGCCGGCGCACGTCCCCCGCCGGGTCTTGAAGATTTCCGTGGACGGCGCGAAGACGATCCCGAGATCGAAATGCATGTTCTGGGTCACCCAGCGCTGGAGCTTCTGACCCGCGAGATAGGCGTCCTTCTCCCCCGCCACCGCGGACTGCGCCGCGGCGCGGATCTCCGGATCGTCGGACTGCACGTAGGCGCTCGGCTCCAGATAGGCCCGGTCCTCACCTTCCGCTGCGACAGGAAACGTCTGACCGCTCTCCGGTTTCGGCCGCGTGATCTCCAGGGTCACCGTGTCCGCGGTCTTCTCCACCACCTTCTGCTCCGGCCCGTCGAACGCCGGCCAGCCCAGGCTCGGATCGCGGTGGTGCAGGCGCAGCACCAGGCGCTCCACGCGGCGCGGATGCGGAATGCGTACCGGCGTGTGGACGAGCGTGCCGGCATAGGCCTCCGCCGGCAGCTCACCACCGCCCGAGGTGGCCTGCGCCGCGGCCTCGGTGGCGCGCACGCTGCGCATCTCGCCGAACGGTCCCGGATCGGACGACTGCACGGTGTGCCCCTCGGCGTCCAGCCAGAGCTGCCGTTGTGCCGGGCTCCCCTCGGTGACCTCGGTCACGTGCAGAGCACGGACCGGCGCGCCGTCCACCTTCACCGCCTCCTCGCCCACCACCGTGCGCGTCACCTTGCGCGGCCCGCCCAGCTCGGCGGCCCAGGTCTGCACCTCGAGCGTATCCCCCGCCTTGGCGAGGCGAGCCGCCGACAGCTTGCGGATGCCCTCCTGGCCGAGCAGCTCACCGGTGAACGGCACCATGTGCTCAAAGCTGCGGTCGCCGGCCGTCTCGCGGACCCGCGCCTGGCCCTTCTCGATCGTGACGCTCGTCGCCATGGTCTGCGTCGAAGCCTTGAGCTCGGTGTCGAGCCCCAGCAGGCGCCCGTCGGGAGCCTCCCGGCTCACCTCGCCCATCTCCATTTCGACCTTGCTGCCCATCCGGTTGAGGACGATGTGAGCCTTGCTGCTGACCTGCACGATGTCCGCGCCACCCGGCGCCACCTTCTCATGCAGCGAGCCGACGGCCTGGTCGCCGATGGTCAGCACATACCAGGTCTCGGACGCCGGCGCTTGCGTCTGAGCCGCGAGTGGCAGGACAGCGAACAGGCAGGCCGCCGCGAGCAGCAAGCGGTGCCGGAAGCGTTGCGGGAAACGGGTCTCTCCATGGAACTTCATCACGAATCTCCTCAGGTTGCGGGACTGCGCCGGCGCGTGTACCCTGTCCACACAGGGTAGTCTCGCACGCGGGCAAAACCTTACAGCACCACGACGGAACGAGCTGACCTTTCCAACGGATCATGGGTCTTCCGGGACCGGCGAGGCGCCGGCAGGATTCAATCTGCCCCAGGGTAAGTCGACGATCCCCCAGGGTGAGTTGAATTCAGCCCAGGGTAAGTTGGCGATGCCTTGGGGTAAGTAGGCGATCACCCGGGGTAAGTCGGCGATCCCCCGGGGTGAGTCGACAATCGCCTGGGGTAAGCCGACGATCGCCCGGGGTGAGTAGGTGATCGCCTGGGGTAAGTCGACGATCCCCCAGGGGAAGTTGAATCCAGCCCAGGGCAGGTCGGCGGTACCCCGGGGTGAGTTGAATCCGCACCGGGGGAGGTTGACGATCCACCAGGGTAAGTGCAATCCAGCGGATAATGTGTCCATGGACGTCATCTTCGGCGAGGGATTCACCCGGCAGGAGAAGGCCGAGCTTGGAGACGTGCTGCAACGGATCGAGACCGGCGAGGCGCCGGGCTGCTGGCGCGAGCGGCCCGAGACGATCCGCGTCCGGCGGCGGCTGACCGACGGGCGGAGCGGCTGCGCGGTGCTCGACGTCGTCGTCCGCACGGGGCCGCGCGAAGCGCCCATGGTCGCGAAGGTCGGGCCGTTCCATGCTCTCAAGGACGAGTGGAAGGCCTTCGACGACCACCTCCGCGACGCCAGCGCGCTCTTCGCGCCGATCCGCGCCGCGACGCCCGCGGTGCTGGGGACGTCGAAGCCGGCTGGTGACGAGCGCGAGGCGGTCGTCTACGACCACGCGGCGCGCTTCGCCGGACTGCCGGACCAGCCGCCGATGACCCTCGAAGAGTTCGTGCGGCAGGCGATCCACGACGGCGGCCCAACGCTCGACCAAGCCGAAAAGGCGCTCGGTACCCTCTTCCAGGGGATCCAGAACGACCTCTACGCGAAGCACGAGACCGAGGACCGCGAGATCTCCGCGCTCGAAGCTTGGAACCTGCGGCTGGGCATCGCCATGGAGATCGAGGTCGACGGCTTCAAGGCTGCAACGCGCACCTTCACACTGGACGGTCCTACCGGCAAGCTCACCAGGCTCTATCCGCTCACCTTGCTTGAGGCTGCGGCCCGGCACGATGGAGAGGTCGATCCGGGCGCCTGGGTCGAGGTGCGTGATCTCAACGCGGAATGGTGGGGCGATCGGTTGATGGGACGGCCGGCCGACAATCCGCTACGGCTGGAACTCGTGGCGGCTGACAGCAACACCCTGCGCCGGCTCGCCTCCAGGCTGGCGGAAGGCGCCACCTTCCACGTTCAAGGCCGGGTGCGCTCGATGCGGGCGCGCGCCCATCGCGAGCGCCTCTACGCCGGATTGCCGGAGCTCAAGGATGCCAAGGTCGCCGATCCTTTCGCGGCTCTGCCAGGGATTCTCGAAGCCCGCCGCCGCGGGCGGTTGACCGCTCTCGTCCACGGCGATCTAAACCCGCGGAACGTCCTCCTCGTCGCCGACCGGCCGCTCCTCATCGACTACGCCTTCACTCGCGACGGCGAGCCGTTCTTCTTCGACTTCACCCGCCTCGAAGGGTGCCTGGCCCGCGACATCCTGCCGAAGGAGCTGAGCCTGGCGCAGCACCTGCGGCTGCAACGACTGCTGGCTGCGGCCTGCCGGCTCGGCGAGCGCGGCGCCGACCGTTTCGCGCAACGGCTCACCGGCGAAAGCCCGCCGTTGGGCGCCGCCTTCCGGATCTTCTGGACGCTGCGCCGCGCGGCCCGCGACGCCTGCCCCCAAGCCCACCGGGAGCACTGGCTGCGCGACTATCTCGAACAGCTCTTCCTCTTCGCCCATCTGACCCTCAAGTGGCCCGAGCAGACGTCCGCCGCGCTGCGTGCCACCGCGGCAATGGCCGGGGTGGCAGCGGAATCGCTCTCGGGCGTCGGTCTCTATCGGCACTGGAGCGACGAAGATCTGCGCGGCGCCGGCTTGGAGATCATGCACCTCGCCGATCCCAGGCGCGCCCTAGGCGAGCTGGCCTCCATGGCGCGAGCCCTGCGCGGCCACCGTAAAGAGGAGGACAAGCCACTGATCGAGACCCATGAAGCCCTCCGCGCCGACTTCGTGCGGGCGCGCTTCGCCGAGGAGGCCAACCGGATTCTGGTCGATCTCCAAAACGATCACAGGGTCTACATCAGCTTGCGCGCCTACATCGAACTACGTGGTCAGCTACATGCTGGCCGAGCGCGACAGAAGATGTCGTTCGACGAGATGCTCGAGAGCGACGAGGCCCTCGCCGAGGCGGAACGACTTCGCCCCACAGCCGGCAAGCGTAAGGACGACGACGTCTTGAGCCTTCTCGCCGAGCAGCCGGCGGTCGTGCTGATCGGCGACGCCGGAGCAGGCAAAAGCACGGTAGCTCGGGAATGGCAGTACCGCCAGGCGCAGGCGATTGTCGGACGGGGTGAGGCGGGCGTTGCTCCACGACTGCCGGTGGTGGTGCGGGCGCCCGATCTGCGCACGCGGATCGAGACGCGGAAGAAAGACAGCCGAATGTCAATCTCGATCGCACTCGGGTACGAACCCGAGCTCCTCGACGCCGGCGCACTCCATGTCACCGTCGATGCCATGAACGAAGTTCCTGAAGACGAAAAGCAGCGCATCGCCGAGTGGCTCGTCTCCCTACGAGGGTTCTTTCCCGCCACGCCGGTCGTCGCCTGCCATCGCCAGTACAACTACACACCCGGACTCCTGCCCTTCCCGGTTGTGGGCCTCGAAAAGGTCGAGGCGGCGCAGGCTCGGCGCTACGTCTTCGACTACCTGCGGGAGAACGGTGTCGACGATTGGCAGGAACTCGGCGAGCGTCTCGCCCAACTCCTTCTCGACGATCCCGAGCACGCTCAGGTGCGCGACCTGGCGCAGACACCGCTCTTCTTGTGGATGCTCGTCGAGCGGTATCGCCAGACCGGCACGCCACCCGCCGGGCGCGGTCGGCTCTTCGAAGACTTCTCGCGCTGGTATCTCGAGGAGCGGCATCACAAAGAGCACGGAGAAGCGGTGGCGAACCGGTTTACCTTCGAAGAGAAGGCCGCCTTTCTTGGGAGGCTCGGCTACGCGCTCGTTGAGCGCGGAGCTACGGATCTCGCGGAGACCGAAGCCGCAGCGTGGCTGGCCGAGCCGGCGATGCTCGCCGAGATCATGACGAGCGAAATTCTGCTGCGCGACGCCAGCAAGCTGCGTTTCTTGCATCAATCCTTTCAGGAATATTTCGCCGCTCGCCACTTCCTGGCACACGAGGCCGGCGACGCAGCCGCCATCCAGGAAAAGGTGAGGAGGCTCGGCTGGCATGACACCTTCGCAGTGCTCCTCGGCTTTGCTGGCGAAGCGCCAGAGGTTGTGGCAGGGGTAGTCGAAGCGGCGCTCGCTGTCGACCCGGTACTCACAGCGCGTTGCCTGCGCATGGCGGAGACGCCGGTCGAGGAGCTTCTCGCTCGCTTCGTGGCGGCGCAGGAGGAGGTGTTGCGCGATCCCCAAGAACAGGGGTACGGGCACCAGCGCGCGGCGCGCGCGCTGGCAGAGCACGGGCGGGGTGCAGCACGCCAAGCGCTCTTGAAAATCGCGGCGGACCCGGCGGCGCCCATTCCGGCGCGAGTAGCGACTTTGCAGTCCCTGTCGGACCTGCCTGGGCAGGCACGCTTCGAGCCGGTGCGGGACAAGCTGCGCGAGGAGCTGCAAGAGCTGCTCGGTGGGATCTTCGACGAAGAAGCGCCTGAGGAGGTGCGGTTGGCCGCCATCGAGGCGGTGGTGAAGGTAAGGCTGCATGAGCTGAACGTTGACCTAAGCGAACTCGTGAAGGCCAACGCACCGTGGAGTCTGCGCAAGGCTGCATGGGCCGCTCTCGGAAAACTTGGAGCGCGCCGAACCGCGCAACTGGAGGTGGCATTCGTGCGGGCGTGTGAAGAGCGCCTCGAGGCAACGGAAGCGGCGCTTTATGAGGAGACCGTCACCGCTCGGATGGATGCGCTCAACGCCGAGCGGGTGGAAATCCTCACACAGGTCGCCAGACCCGAACGGCTGCCCCTGCTCCTGGATCGCAGGTTTCGGTACCAGATCCACGACGAGGTTCGCGAGATCGTCGACCGGGTCATCGCACTGGCCGGGGAACCTCCCGAGGAGGCGCGTACGGCATGGGCGATTCTGCGGGAGGAGGGTAACGAGTCCGCGGTGGCGCGTTGGTGGCGGCACGTCCGCGAGGGCTCCGAACTCGACGTTCTCGCGGCGGCGCACCGGCTGGCGACTTTGGGGGACGCGCTCGACTTCGAACCCCTCCGCGCTCTGCTCGCCACGGATCTCGACCCTGACCGGCTCGCGGCCGTCGTCGAGCTTTGCGAGGCAGCAGAGACCGCTGACCTAGTCGAGCCCATGGAAAAACTGGCGCGCCGCCTCATCGAGAGCGTCGAAGGGGTGGCGGACGTTGAGGCCTTCACGCGGCTGGTCGCGGTGCTCATGGGCCTTGATGCCGAGCTGGGAGGGCGCTTGGCAGGGTTGGCCGAAATGGTCTTTCACAGTCGCCGTGACGCCGAAACTCGGCCGGGGAATCATCCGTGGTTGCGGTTGAAAACAGGAGTCCCTCTCGATGCCGAGGATTGCGACGCTTTGCTGAGCCGCGGTGGTGACGATGCGAAAGCTGCTATTTTTGACTTGAGCACTTACGGCGGCGGAGCGGTCTTGATTGCCGCGCCTGTTTCCTCGCCGATCAAGGTCACAGAGGAAAGCCTGGAGGGTTTTCGGGAGATCGCCGAGCAGGAGAACGAGCTAGATTGGCAATTCCGGTTCGCTCGGGCCTCGGCGAAGCTCGGGGCCACCGGGCTCTTGCCGCAACTCCTAGCCTGGGCCAACCGGCCCGAGCTCGCAAGCTTAGGATGCTCGCACTACCACACCCAATTTGGTCAGTACTACGAACTCTTCCTCGCGGCCGTCCTCCGCGCCATCGGCTATCTGGCGCGCCTCCTCCTCGACGGCGACCACCCCGCCGATGCCGCCGATGCCGTCGCCTTCCTCCACGACCGCGCCGCCACCCGCGCTGAGGTGGAGCACCGCAGCATCGTCGTCGGCTGCACCACCGGCCTGGGATACCTCGGCGCATGGGAGCCGATCCTCGCCCACCTGGGCCCGGGCGAGCCCTGGATGCACGAAGCGGCGGGCAACGTCTTCAAATACTGGGTCTCCAAAGACCTCTCAGAACGCGAGTACGCCGCCCGCTGGATCGCCCACCGGCTTCGCACGCACCGTGACTTGGCGCCGGAGGTTCGTTCGACGTTGGGAACGCTTTTGGAGCGGCTGGAGCGGGAGATCGGACGGCATGTAGGGGGGGACGAGGCGCTATAAATCTGGCTTTCGTAGGGGCGGTCCACAGGATGCCGTCAGGCACCCCGTGTGGCCGCCCTGGGTGGGCGGCTGGCTGCTCGCACTTTGACCCAGCCGTGGCCGCCTCAACGGTTCAACGGTTCGCGATTCTCTGTGGACTGGGGCCTGCGCAACGCCCGGAAGGACAGCAAGACCCGGAAAGGCGGAATGGCCCGAAGGGCCGCAAGGTCCACGAGGTCCGCAAGGCACGGAAGGGCTTCAGTGGAATTCAAGATTGATTCCATGCGGGACCTTCCCCCACCCAGGGCGACCACACGGGGTGCCTGGCGGCATCCCGTGGATCGCCCCTACGAAAAAACCCTGGCAGCCCCGCCCCTCCCCGACTCCCAGGACCTTACAGCCCCCCTTAGCGAAACACCTTGGCCGTCTCGAACGCCAGCGTCTCCGGATCGCTCTCCGAGCTGTTCGAGAGGACGATCACTGAGAGATTCGTCCTTGGATCGTGCAGATAGTACGAGGTAAAACCCATCCACGACCCGGAGTGGCCGATGTACGGCACGCCGTCGGCGTTGGTGTCGATCTCCCAGCCGAAGCCGTAGTGGAGGGACGCGCGGTTGGGGAGGTGGCCGGAGGTGAGCATCTGGTTCAGGCTGGCAGGCTTGATCAGACGGCCGCCGAAGAGGGCGGTGTCGTAGAGAGCCATGTCCTCGACCGTGCTGTAGATGGAGCCCGAGCCGTGGATGTGGTTCAGGTCGCTTTCGTCGTCCAGGACCCAGCGGTCATTCTCCTGCAAATAGCCCTTGGCGCGGAGGGCCTTGGCGAGCCGGGCTTCGTCGAAGGTGAAGGTGTTGCGCATGCCGGTGGGCGCGAAGACGTGCTCCTGCATATAGACGCCGTAGCTCTTGCCGGTCACTTTCTGGATGAGCGCTCCGAGCACGTCGTAGCCGGTGTTGCTGTACTCCTGCCGGGTGCCGGGCGGAAAGTCGAGACGCTTCCAGCGCGCCAGGAGCTTCAGCGCGTCGGCGTTGGTCGGCATCCTGTCCATCTCGGCCAGATCGCCGTAGGTGTCGGGCAGACCGCCGGTGTGCTGCAAGAGGTTGCGGATCGCCACCTTGTCGCCCCAGCCGCGGAGTTCCGGCAGGAACTTGGCCACCGGATCGTCGATGGAGAGCTTCCCCGCTTCGGCGAGTTGGAGGATGGCCACCGCGGTCATCTCCTTCCCCACCGACGCCAGGTGGAAGGCCATGCCGGTCGTCACCGGCGTGTGCTTCCGCAGGTCGGCGGAGCCGTAGGCGGCCTTGAAGAGGACGGTGCCGCCACGCACGACGATGACGGCGGCGCCGGGCACGTCCGGGTCGTCGAGATCGGAGAAGATCTCGTCGACCTGCTCACGGATCGAGACCGGAGGCTCGAAGCTCCGCCCATCCGGAGCCGCGAGCGGCAGCGCAACGAGCAGACAGGCCGCCGCGAGCAGCGGGCGGCGCCAACAACGAATCTTGCGATGGAACGTCATCTCTCGATCTCAGGCGTCGGCCGCGTGGCAGTCGGTCGTGAACGGGCTGCCGAGCGCCAGCTCCATCACGAGGCGCGTGAGGTAATCGACGTCGGTGAGCGCCCGCTCGGGGCTCGATTCCGGATAGGTGGCGGCTTTCGAGATCACGATCTGGCCGTGATAGATGCCCAGCGAATGGAAGTACTCGTGCATCAGGATCCAGGTCCAGCAGCGCTGGTCGTTGTACCCCTTGGCGACGAAGAAGCACGGGTTGAACCCGAGCCGCTGCTCGGCCAGGATCTTTTCGGCCAGCGTCCCGCGCGGCAGGAAAGGAAGCACGACGCGGGGCAGCCGCCTGCTCGCCTGCGCCTGGATCAGCTTCTCGGCCTGGGCGATCTGTTCGAGCGCCTTGGCGGCCGCCTCGTCGCCAACCCAGTTCCAGTTGATCGCGCCCTTGGTAAAGAACGACCCGAGGTTCAGGTCCTTGATCGCCGTCCGCCGCGCAAAGTCCTTCTCCTGGATCTCCTTGCGGACCTTGGCGTCCTGCTCCGCGTCGCCCGTGAGCTTGGGCATGTCGCTCTCCTTGCGCTTGCCCTCGGGGTGGAGCTGGAGGTCGGGGTTTCCGGTGATGATGTCCTGCCGGAGCTGAACCAGCTTCTGCAAGGCCGTGAGCGACATGGATACCCGCTTGTCCTCGAGCGTGTTGACATAGGCGTGCTCGACCGGCGTGAGATTACGACGCAGGTAAGCAGGGTCTTTTTGCGCGCTGTTCGCGGGGATGGGGTTGGATGTCTCGTCCGCGCGACACTCCGGCCCGAGCGCGGTGTCCGTTTGATCGGGCAGCGTGACGACCTTGGGCGGGGTGGGCGCCGCGGGCGCCGTTGCCTTGGCGTCACCCGGCGCGCCCGGCGTCTGTTGCCGCGACAGCCTCCGCGCGCCGCCATCCTGCTGTACGACGTGGGCAAGCTCGTGCGCGAGCAGCCACGCCCCCGTGGGCGTGTCTGGCTGGTATTCGTCACGGCCGAAGACGATGTCCCGCCCCCACGTGTACGCCCGCGCCTGAACCGACCGCGCCGCCTCCGCCGCCTCGCCGTCGCGATGGATCCGCACCCCGGCGAAGTCCCGGCCGAACCGCGGCTCGAACCGGGCACGCGCCGACGCCGGCAACGGCTCGCCCCCGCGCGAAACGGCGTGGACGGCCGCGCCCGTGTCCGGCTGGGGACCACTCGCTGTGGCCTGTCGGAACCAGAGCGGGTTCAGCGGAGGCGTCTTCCCCGGGTGCTGCGATGCAGGCTTCAGGGCAGGAGAATGTGCCGAAGAAGGACGCGGCTTCCGGTCGACCGAGAACATGGAGGAGATCTCCTCATCATCGTTGACCAAAGTCTACCAGCTCGTGCGCCTGGGTCTCATCCATGGCAAGGATGTTTACGGAGGAGCGCTGTGAAACACCTCCGCGGTCTCGAACGCGAGGCCTTCGGCGTCGGTCTCGGAGCTGTTGGCGAGGACGATCACCGACAGGTCCTGCTGCGGATAGTGCAGGTAGTAGGACGTGAAGCCCATCCAGGCGCCGGAGTGGCCGTAGTAGAGCCGGCCGCTCTCTTCTTCGTGGTCGATGTCCCAGCCGAGGCCGTAGGGGATCGGTTGCCCCCCCTCGCCCAAGCGCCCCTGCCGGAACATCGCGGCGAGGCTCGCGCCGCTCAGCAGGCGGTGCCCGAACAGGGCTTTATCGTAGCGCGCCAGGTCTTCGACGGTGGTGTAGAGCGAGCCCGCGCCCTGGAGCTGGTTGAGTGGGCTGTCGTCGTCCACCGTCCAGTCCCCTTTCTGCCGCGAGTAGCCGAGCGCTCTTTTGGCCTTGGCGCGGCGGGCTTCATCCCAGGCGAAGGTGTCCTTCATGCCGGTGGGGCCGAAAATACTCTCGTCGAGCGCGACGCCGAAGCTCTTGCCGGTGACCTTCTCGATGACCGAGGCGAGGACCTCATAGCCGGTGTTGCCGTACTGCTGGCGACTGCCCGGCCGGAAGTCCAGCCGCTTGCGCTGCGCCAGGAGCTTCAGGATGTCGGCGTTGCCCGGCTCTCCCGGCCGGTCGTCGAAGGCGGCCTCGGTGTCCGGCAGGCCGGAGGTGTGCTGGAGGAGATGCAGGATGGTCACCGACTCGCCCCAGCCGCGGAATTCCGGCAGGAAGCGGGCCACCGGATCGACGAGCGAGAGCTTTCCCTTCTCGGCGAGCTGGAGGACGGCCACCGCGGTCATCTGTTTGGCGGCGGACGCCATGTAGAAGGCGGTGTCCGTCTCCGCCAGGATCCCCTTCTTCAGGTCGGAGTGGCCGTAGGCTCCCTTGAAGAGCACCGCGCCGCCGCGCACCACCACCACCGCGGCGCCGGGCGAGCCCTCCTCGTCCAGATCGGAGAAGATCTCGTCGACCCGTTCGTCGGTCGTCGGGGTCTCGGGCATCCGGGCCGCCGCCAGCGGCAAGGCGGCCCAGGCACACACCACCAGGGAGAGGGGAAAGGAGTGGCGCAAATGGGTCCTCCTAGATGCCGCAGCCTAGCACAGCGGGCGGACGGCAGGGTCAGCGTTTTCCCGGAAACGCCGTCCTCAGCTCGTCCTCCGTCACCTCCCGCCAGCGCCCCGGAGCCAGATCTCCCAGCTCCAATCGTCCGAAGGAGACCCTCTTCAACCGGGTCACCTCATGGCCGACGGCGGCGAGGAGGCGGCGGATCTCCCGGTTCTTTCCTTCGGTGAGGGCGAGGATGAGATGGGTCTCACGGCGGGACCGCTTGCGGATGATGACCTGGCTGGCGGACAGATGCTCCCCCGCGTCTTCGATCCCCTCCTCCAGGCGGTGCGCGGTGGCATCGCTCAGCTCGCCGCGGACGGTGACGAGGTAGGCGCGCGGAACGGCGTTGACCGGGTCGGTGATCCAGGCGGCGAGGCGGGTGTCGTTGGTGAGGAGGAGGAGACCGGTGGTGGCGGCGTCGAGACGGCCGACTGGAATGAGGTGCTCGGCCTCCAGGCCTTCCAGACAGGCGTAGACGGTGGGCCTGCCTTCGGGATCGGAGCGGGTGGTGACGACGCCTCGCGGCTTGTGGAGCAGGATGGTGCGCGGGCGCGGGCGGACGGCGGGGTGGCCGTCGATTTCGATGCGCGCTTTTTCGGGGACGATGAGCTGGAGCGGGTCCGCGGCGGGTCGGCCGTCGACGACGACACGGCCCTCCCGGATCAGGGCTCTCGCCTCGGTGCGCGAGGCGAGGCCCAATTTCGAGAGGGCACGTTCGAGAGAAACCTGACCGGGGCCGCGCTGCACGTGGGCGATCAGATCATAGATATCCGATCACGGGCAGGTCGCGAAGGCAACCGTGTCCTGGATCGGCTGGAAGGCCACGTTCTGCGGGTTGATGTACGCCTTGCTCGGCGTCGTCGACGCTGCGGTATCCGTGACCGTAAGCATCACGCGGACGTTGGTCAGACCCCCGGCGAAAACCCAATAGTGGTTGCCGGCCCCGGCCGTGCAGGCGTTGAGGACCTTGACGACCGCCTCGATATTGGTGTCGCTGAAGAACCAGAGATACCCTGAATCCGTCGTGAGCTTGACAGTCTGCGCCTGGCCGGACAGCCCCTGCGGCGTATTGAACATCGCCTGGACGCGGAATCGATTGTTCTGAAGGCACATGGCGCTCGCGCTCGGCGCGCACGCCTCGGTGGTCAGCGTCGTCGCCGAAGCAATGTTCGAGTAGGCCGAATTGCCCACGTTGTTGGTCGCCCGGACGCGGAATTCGTACGTGGTGGTGGGGTCAAGAGCGGAGACGAAGGCGGCCGGGGAGTTCGCGGGGGTCGTACCGAGCGCGATGAAGGTTGCGGAGCCGGAGACGCGCCCCTCGACCTGGAATCCTGATTCGTTGTTGGAAGTGTCCTGCCAGAGGAGGGCGATTCTCGTGGTCGAAACTGCCTGGGCCTGGAGATTGGTCGGCGCCGCCGGCAAGGTGGTCGCTTTGTCGAAATTCTGCTCTTCCTGGGGGGCGCCGATCGGCTCGAGGGTTTGTGCAAAGGCGGCCGTGCCGCCGAGGAAAGAGAGCGTAGCAACAGCAATCAGGGCTTTACAGCCATTCATTGTGTGTCTCCTTTAGTTAGCCCAGGCTCGCCCGGTGTGAGCGAGCCTGCGGAGACGCCATGCAACAAACCTACCAGCCTCCCAGAGGGAGTGTCAGAAATTATTCGTAGCGCAGTGCTTCGATCGGATCGAGACCGGCCGCGCGGGTGGCGGGATAGATGCCGGAGGCGAGGCCCACCGCCATGGCGACGCCGGTCGAGAGGAGGATGGAGGCGCTCGTCACCACGGTCTCCCAGCCGGCGTAGAGCGCGACGCCGCGGGCGATCCCGAGGCCCACGATCACTCCGGCGAGGCCGCCGATCAGGCTGATGGCGAACGACTCGACGACGAACTGGAAGCGGATGTCGGTGCGGCGCGCTCCCACGGCGCGGCGGACGCCGATCTCGCGCGTCCGTTCGAGCACGGTGGCGAGCATGATGTTCATGATTCCGATCCCGCCGACGAGCAGGGAGATGCCGGCGATGCAGCCCATCACCACGTTGAACAGCCGCTGTGTGCGCCGGCTCTGCTCCAGGAGCGCTTCGGGCACGACCAGCTCATAGTCGGTGGCGCCGCCGTGCAGGCGGGAGAGGAGATCGGAGATGAGCGATGCGGCCTGGCCGGCGTTCGTCCCTTCTTTCAAACGGACGACGATCTCGTCGAGCGGCGAGGCGAGCGCCGGATGATCGAATTTCCGGTCGGCGGTGGTCACCGGCACGTAGATCTCATTCAGCACCGAGCCCACCTGAACGCCCTGAAAGCTGGTGCCTTCGCCGCTCGCGGCGAGCACGCCGACCACTTCCAGCCAGACGTCGTTCACTTTGAGCACCTGGCCCAGGGCCGGGCCGTAACCGAAAAGATCACGCCGCACGCCGGGTCCGATCACGCAGACCTGCGCATGGGTTTTCTCATCCAATGGATCGAGAAAGCGCCCTTCCTGGAGCGTCAGGTGCGAGAGCCCGGCGTGGCGAGCACCGACGCCGTAGACCGCGGCAGTGGTCTTGCCGCCGGCTGAGATCACTTTATAGGGATCGATCTTGATCCGCGGCGCGGCCATCTCGACGCCGGGCACGGCTTCCTGGATCGCCGCGGCGTCGCGGGTGGAGACGCCGAGCGATTTGCGGCGGATCTCCTTGAGATCGTCGTCCTTCATCTCCTTGGCGCGCACCAGGACGTTGCGCAGGCCGAGGCGTTCGATCATTCCCATCGCCTGGCGTTCCGCGCCGGCGCCGATCGACAGCATGGCGATCACCGCGCCGACGCCGAAAATCATGCCCAACATGGTGAGCGCCGAGCGGAGCTTGTGGGCCGCCAGGTTGTCGAGGGCGGAACGGAACGCTTCATTCGGCGCGATCAAGGACGGCCGCCCCCACCGCCGGCGCTCCGGCCGCCGCCACCCGGTCCGATCGCGCCGGGTCCGGGCGTCTCCGCCTTGTCTTTCTTTCCATCCTCGCGCCGCCGCACTGGATCGGCCATCGCCAGCACGTCGCCCGGCGCGATCCCCTTCTCCACCACCACCCGGCCGGCGCCCGACGGTCCGAGGGTGACTTCGACGGGCGTGAAGCCGGATCCCTTCTTGCGGTAAACCACCATCTTCCCCTCGTGCTCGAAAACGGCCTGGCGCGGCACTGCGAGAGCGTCCTTGCGGTCGTCGAGATCGAGCACGGCGCGCACCCGCTGCCCCGGCTTCATGACGCTCGGATCGGTGCTGGCGAGCTTCAGGACGACGGCGAAATATTGCACCGGCGAGCCGCGGAAGCGCGGCTTCGCGAGCGAGTCCACGCGCCGGATCTCCGCCGGATAGGTGACGCCCGCTTGCGATTCGAGGCTGACCTCGGCCTTCTTGCCGGGCGCAAGGCCGCCGGCGTCGGCTTCGAGGACGAAGACCTCGGCCTCCATCTCGCCCAGCTCCGGGATCTCGGCGAGCGGCTGGCCGCTCCACACCGAATCGCCGACGCGAATTGTCTCGGAGCGGAAGTCGCGCTTGAGGACGAGGACGCCGTCGTGCGGAGCGCGCACTTCGAGCGAGCCCAGGGCCTTTTCGGCGACGCCGATCTTGAGCTCCGCCTTGCGCCGCTCGATCGCCAGCAGGTCGAGCTCCGTGCCGTCCAGCCGCTTCTGGCTGGTCTGCGCCTTCTCGGCGTGCTCTTCTTTCTCTTTCGCCAGCTCGCTGTCGATCTCCGACTCGATGATCTCACTGCGCGAGAAGATCATCTTGTCCTTCTTCTGGAAGCGGCCCGCGCTGTCGCGCTCGTCGTGCGCCATGGCGGCGGTGCGGTCGAGCTTGGAGACCTCGGCGGCGCCGGTGACCTGCTGTTTGCGGATCTTGAAGCCGGCGCTCTTCTGGTCGTCGCGGGCGTCGGTGAGCTGCTTGACGAGGTCGCTGTTGTCGAAGCGAACCACCACGTCGCCGGCGTGGACGCGCGCGCCGTCGGGAGCGAGCCAGCCGATGCGGTAGGGCGCCGGAGCGCCCACCGGCACGGAGATGATCGCCGCATGCACCGCCCGCAGGTTTCCCTGCGCCGGCACGTGGCGCTCGAAGCGGGCGCTCTCGACCGTGAAGACCGGCACGTCGCCGCCCGGCGAAGCGCCCGGCCGCGGCAGAAAGGCACCGAGCGCCATCACCACCGCCAGCAGGCCGAGCAAGGTCAAGCCGACGCCGAGACGGGACAACCGCTGCCGGCTCACCGGGACTCCTTCTCCGCACCCAGATCGCGGCGGGCCACGCGGTCGCCCGCGGCGAGGCCGGAACGGATCTCCACCCAACGGGCGTTGCGCCGGCCCAGCTCCGGATGCACGGCGGAGAAACCCCAGTTGGTGCGGCGGTAGACCACCGGGCCGCCGGGGCGGTTGAACACGGTCTCGGCCGGCACCACCAGGATGCGCGGCGCCCGCTCGATCTCCACCGTGCCGAAGAAGCGCATTCCCGGCCGCATGCGCTGCGGATCGGTGTGGTCGAGCGCGATGTCGAGCCCCACCACCTTGACCGGATCGTTCTGCGAGCGGGCCTGGACGGCGCCGCGCAGGCTGCGCACGACGCCGGTGTAGATGACGTCGGGATGGGCGTCGAGGCGGAACGTCACCCGCTGCCCGACGGCGACGCGGCCGGCGTCGGCTTCGTCCACCTGGCCGTCGGCCTGGAGCTTGCTCAGATCGGGGATCTCGATCACCTTCTCACCGCGCCACGCGGAATCGCCGACCTTCTTCTTCTCCCGCTCGCGGCGCGGATCGGAGGCGTAGATCACCGTGCCGGCACGCGGCGCGGGGATGGTCATGCGGCGGATCGCATCCTCTCCTTCACGCACCCGGGCGGCGGCGCGGTCGCGCTTGTCACGCAGCGCGCCGACCTCGGCTTCGGCTTCGGCCTGTTGCAGCTTGATGCGCTTCTCCAGATAGATGACCTCGCGGTTGGCGAGGTCGAGATCGGCGCGCGTCTGGGCGAGCTCCTTGGAGGCGACCAGCTCGGGGGGGACGTCGACCTTGAGCGTCGCCTTCCGCTGCCTGGCCTTCGCTTCGGCGAGGCGCATCTCGTCTTCGCCGCGGCCGATCTGCTGATTGGTCAACCGCTTCTCCAGCTCCTTCTCCGCCGAATCGCGCTCCGCCATGGTCTCCTGCAGCTTGCTTTCGAGCTCCGAGGTGTCGAAGCCCAGCACCGGCTGCCCCTGGCGCGCCACGATCCCCTCGGGAGCCATGAAGGAGATCTTGTAGTTCCACATGTCGGAGATCTGCGGCGGCCCGACCGTCGCCGAATCGACGGCGCTCAGCGTCCCCGCCACCTCGACCCCCACCACCAGATCCTCAGGGTGCGCCTCCGCCCAGTCGTCCTCACCGGCCGCGGCGCTCCGGCTCGAACGCCCGGGGTGACCGGAGAAGGCCCAGAGACCGAACAGACCGGCGGCGAGCAGGATTCCGAGGACGGCGAGAAAACGGTTGCGGCGCGTGTCGCGCGGCGCTGGCGTCACCGGAATGCCCTCCGGCGGAACGGCGCCCTCACCCCCGGCCCCTCTCCCAGCTCCCCCCATCCCCCCGCCGGGAGAGGGGAGACCAGCGACAGAGTACCGACCCGAGCGGTCCGGGGGTGGAGACTACGGCTCCTCAAGGTCATCCTGCGGGGAGCCCTGGCGACCCAAAGGATCTGGGGGCAGGCAAGGTCCGCCCGCCCAGATCCTTCCCGCTCGCCAGGCTCGCCCTCAGGATGACGTTGTTTGCACGCGGTTCCTGCTGGTCTCCCCTCTCCCGGGGACAGGGTGGGGGGAGCCGGGAGAGGGGCCGGGGGTGAGGGCGCCTTTCTCACCGCAGCCGCTCCCCTTCCTTGAGCCCGCTCTCGATCACGCAGTCCGCGGCGTTGCACGCTCCGAGCCGCACCGCGGCGGTGCCGCCGTCGGCGAGGCGGGCGCGCGGCGGGTTGGCGGCGAGGTCGAGACCGGCGCGCGGGGCGAGGAGGGCGTTGCGGGTCTCCGTGCCCAGCGCTTCGACGCGCACCGACATGCCGGGGCGCATGCGCTGCGGATCGGAGCGGTCGAGCCGGATGCTCACCGGGAAGGAGCGCAACAGCGGCCGGCGCGGCGACTCCTGGGCCACGGCGGCCACATCCTCCACCCGGCCGTGGAACGTCTCGCCGGGGTGGGCGTCGAGCGTGCAGAGCACCTCCATCCCCGGCGTGACGCGGCCGTCGTCCACGTCCGACAGAGCGGCCTTGACGATCAGGCTCGACAGATCCGGCAGGGTCGCCACGGTCATCCCCACGAACGCCGAATCCCCCTCGTGCAGCTTGCGCCCTTCCCACGGATGATCGGCGACCAGGAAGATGCCGTCCCGGGGCGCGGTCAGCGTCAGCTCGCGGATGGCCGCCTCGGCCTGGCGGATCTCGCGGCGCGACTTCTCCAGCGTGATGCGGCGGACCTCGAGATCCGCCGCGCTCCCCTTCACCTGCGCGGCGAGATCGTCCTCGGCCTTGGCCAGCTCCACCTTGGCGCGGCGCATGGCGAGTTGGCGCTCCTGGTACTCCCGCTCGGCGAGCAGATCGGCCGGGATGGCGGCGGAGATGCTCGCCTTGTCGAGATCGGTGCGCTTCTGCTGCACCGCGAACTCCTTCTCCGCCGTGCTCGCGTGCGCCTCGGCCTCGGTGCGCACCAGCTCCTTCTCCGCCTCGGAGACGGAGAGCTTCTTCTCCTCCAGCTCGGCGGTGAAGGTGGAGTTGTCCAGCTCCACCAGCTTCTGCCCCTTCCTGACCTGCGCGCCGTCCTGCTCCAGCCAGCGCACCTGGAGCTGCCAGGTGTTGGTGCGCGGAACCTCCAGGTGCTCGGCCTGCGCGGCGGCCAGCTCGCCGGTGAGCAGGAGGCGGGGGCGCAACGTGCCGCGGTGGACCGTCAGGTCGGCGGTCTTCCCCGCCCCCGGCGCCTCCGCCTGCACGCCGCCCACGCACCCCGCGAGCGGAGCGGCGAGGAGAGCGAGGGCCACGAGAGCGGCGACGGGATTCGTGCGGCTGAGCATTTGGTTCAAAACGTCCTACCCAAAGCGTATACGAAACAGCCTAGCGAGGTGTCACAGGCGTGGCCGCTGGCGCCCCCGGCGTCCCGAAATCGACCTTGGGCGCCGTCTCGGCTCCGGGCTGCGACTGGAAATACGGCCGCGGCTGGAAGCCCATGGCGCCGGCCAGGACGACCGCCGGGAAGGTCTTGATGCGCGTGTTGTACGCCTGCGCCACCTCGTTGAAGCGGCGGCGCTCGACGGCGATGCGGTTCTCCGTCCCTTCGAGCTCGGTCATCAGATCGCGGAAGCCCTGCACGGCCTTCAGGTCCGGATAGCGCTCCACCACCACCAGCAGCCGCGACAGGGCGGACGAGAGCTGGTCCTGCGCCTGCTGGAACTGCGCGAACTTCTGCGGATCGTTCAGGATCGCCCCCGGCGCCTGGGTGGTCACCTGGCCGACCCGGCTGCGCGCCTCGACCACCTGGGTGAGCGTGGTCTGCTCGTAGCTCGCCGCTCCCTTGACGCTCGCCACCAGGTTCGGGATCAGGTCGGCCCGGCGCTGATAGACGTTCTCCACCTGCGACCACTGCGAGTCCACCGCCTCGCGCGCGCCGACCAGGCCGTTGTAGAGACCCACCCCCATGAAGCCGAGAATCACGGCGATGACGACGACGGCGATCAGACAACCCGTGCTGGTTTTCATAGCACCCTCCCTTCAAGGGGGATCATACCCTCATGCTACAGTCACCCCGCATGAGGCCCGCATGAGGCAATATCTCGACCTCCTCCGGCACATCCTGGAGCACGGCGTCGAGAAGGGCGACCGCACCGGCACCGGCACTCGGAGCGTCTTCGGCTACCAGATGCGCTTCGACCTCACCGCCAGCTTTCCGCTCCTCACCACCAAGAAGCTGCACACCCGCTCGATCGTCCACGAGCTGCTCTGGTTCCTCTCCGGGAGCACCAACGTGGACTATCTGCACCACCACGGTGTCACCATCTGGGACGAATGGGCCGGCGCGGACGGCGACCTCGGACCGATCTACGGCCGGCAGTGGCGCTCCTGGCCGACTCCCGGCGGCGGCGCGATCGACCAGATCTCCCAGGTGATCGAGCAGATCCGCACCAATCCGGACTCCCGACGCCTGGTGGTGAGCGCCTGGAACGTCGCCGACCTCGACCAGATGAAACTCTCGCCGTGCCACGCTTTGTTCCAGTTCTGGGTCGCCAAGGGCCGCCTCTCCTGCCAGCTCTACCAGCGGAGCGCGGACGTCTTCCTCGGCGTCCCGTTCAACATCGCCTCCTATGCCCTGCTGACCGAAATGGTGGCCCGCTCCACCGGTCTCCAGGCGGCGGAATTCGTCCACACCCTGGGCGACGCCCACCTCTATCTCAACCATCTCGACCAGGCGCGCCTCCAGCTCGAACGCGAGCCGCGGCCCCTCCCCCGCCTGGAGCTGAATCCAGACGTAGGCTCGCTCTTCGCATACACCTATGACGACGTGCGGATCGTCGGCTACGATCCCCACCCCGCGATCAAGGCGCCGATCGCGGTCTAGAGAGTCGACATGATCGCGATGATCGCAGCCATGAGCTCGAACCGGGTGATCGGCCTCGGCAACGATCTCCCCTGGCGTCTGCCCGCCGACTTCCGCTACTTCAAGCGGATGACGATGGGGCACACGCTGATCATGGGGCGGCGGACCTTCGACTCGATCCGCAACGGCCCGCTGCCGGGACGGCGGACGATCGTGATCACCCGGCAGGAGGGCTGGCGGCCGGAAGGCTCCGGCGCGAAGGCCGCCGACGTCCAGGTCGTTCATTCGTTGACCGAGGCGCTGCAACTGGCCTCCCAGGACAGGACGGGGGATCCGACGATCTTCATTGCGGGAGGCGGCGAAATCTTTCGCGAAGCGCTCCCGCTCGCCGACCGGATCTATCTGACCCGGATCGACGCCATCTTTCCCGGCGACACTTTTTTCCCGGAGCTCGACGCCAAGGATTGGCGCATCGCAGAGCAGGAGCACCATGAGGCGGACGCTGAGAATCTCTACTCCTTCACCTTCGAGACCCTGGACCGCGTCCGGACGCAGTGAGCGCCATTCGCTGCATCCGGTTCGCTGGTTGATCCTCATCACCCTGCTGGCGGGGGTGGCCTCGTGCAGCCAGGGAGCGCCGCAGCAGCTCAAGGCCGACAAGGACATGAAAGCGACCGCACGGACCGAGCACGTGCGCGTCTTCCTCATCGACCCGACCGGAAGCAAGACCGACGGCAAGACCGGCGCCAAGGACTGCACCGCCAAGGCCGTCGCGGTCGAGACCGAGTTGCCCGTCCCCACACCGGCCCTGGAAGGCTCGCTCAACGCGCTGCTCACTCTCGGCCACGAGCCCTATGACACGCGGACCGGTTTCTACAACGCGCTGCATGCCTCGCCGCTGACCATCGAAAAGATCGAGCGCCGGGGAGCCGAGGCCGTCGTCCGCCTCAACGGCTATCTGGAGGTCGACGGCCCCTGCGACGGCCAGCGCGCGTTCACCCAGCTCCAGGAGACGGTGTTGCAGTTCCCGGACGTGCAGCACGCGCAGTTTTACCTGGAGGGGAAGCCGCTTCAGGAGGCGCTGATGCTTCGATGATCCGCTCCGCGGCCCAACGCGCGTCCCGGCCGGATTGCGGGCTTTGCGCGGATTGTGCGGCGGCGGTGGCGCCGGCGTGGAGCACGAGCAGAGCGCCGGTGACGCCGTCCACGGGACGCAGGCCGGCTTCTTCCACCAGTCCTCTCAGCAAAGCGTGCAACCAGACGCGCTGGCGTTCGACCACCGCGCGCGCCGGGTGGGAGACGTCGGCGAGCTCGCTGCTGGCGTTCTGGAACGGGCAGCCCCGAAAATCCTCGCTCGCCACCCAGTCGGCGAGCCGGTCGAACAGCGTGAGGAGCTTGGCGCGCGCGTCGAGCGGGGTGTCGAGGACCTCGCGCTGGACGATCTCCTGCCAGGAGGCGGCACGGCGCTCCAGGCAGGCGGCGACCAGGTCGTCTTTCGAGGGGAAGTGGGCGTAGAGCGACGCCTTCGCGATTCCCGCTTCGTCGATGACGCGCTGCACCCCCACCGACTGGATACCCTCTTGATAGAAGAGAGCCGAGGCGGTGTCGATGAGGCGGTCGGTAACTGGTTCGCGGGTCGTTGTGCGTTTCTCTGCCATACCCCTTGACTATAGCAGACCGATCGGTCTACTGTAAATAAAACAGACCGACCGGTCTGTCCGTTATCTTGCTCTAGCCCAAGGAGACCGCATCATGTCTTTCCCGATTTCCGGTTCAATCGCTCTCGTCACCGGTGCCAATCGTGGCATCGGCCGTGCTCTCGTCGAGGCTCTGGTCGCCCGCGGCGCCTCCAAGGTCTACGCGGCGGCGCGGAACCCCGAAACGCTCGACTCCCTCGTCGCGGCTTCGGGCGGTCTGGTGGTGCCTCTGCGCCTCGACGTCCGGAACCTGGACGAGGTGCACCTCGCCGCGGCGGCCGCGGCCGACACCACGATCCTCATCAACAATGCCGGCGTGGTCAGCCACATGGGCGAGGATTTCACCGATCCGGCGTGGCTTGACGCATCGCGCCAGGAGCATGAGGTGAACGTGATCGGCACCCTCGCGGTGACTCAGGCGTTCGCCCCGGTGCTCGCACGCAGCGGCGGCGGCGCCGTGGCCAACATCGCTTCCGTGGCCTCGTTCGCGGCGTTTTCGGCGCTCGCCTCCTACAGTGCCTCGAAGGCGGCGGTGCATTCGCTGACGCAGACCACCCGCCAGTCGCTCAAGGCGCAGGGCACATACGTCGCCGGGGTCTATCCCGGTCCCATCGACACCGACATGGCGCGCGACCTGCCAATCGCGAAGACCTCCCCCGCCGCCGCGGCCGAGGCGATCCTCGACGGCATCGAGGCGGGCGAGGAGGAGATCTTCCCGGATCCGGCGAGCCGGCAGATGGGCGAAGCCTTCCTGGTGAGCCCGAAAGCGCTGGAGCGGACCGTGGCGGCCGGCGGCTTGTCCTGAAGAGATCTCTCCGCGTGGCGAGGGCGAAAGCGCTTCCCTGGGGGCAGCGCTGGCGTCCTCGCCAGCCTTCTCTTCTCCCTACCCTTACCCTACCCTGGCCCGGAGGCCGACTCACTTGATCGAGCGGCCATCTCACTTGATACGCCGTCCCCGTCACTTAATCGACCGTCCGCCTGACTTGATAGGGCGTCCGCTTGACTTGATGGACCGTCCGCCTGACTTGAGAGGCCGTCCCTTTCGTTTGATCGACCGTCCGCCTGACTTGATGGACCGTCCCCTTCATTTGATCGACCGTCCGCCTGACTTGATGGACCGTCCCCTTCATTTGATCGAGCGTCCGCCTGACTTGATAGGCCGCCCCTCTCACTTGAACGACCGTCCGCCTGACTTGAGAGGGCGTCCCTCTCACTTGAACGACCGTCCGCCTGACTTGAGAGGGCGTCCCTCTCACTTGAACGACCGTCCGTCTGACTTGAGAGGGCGTCCCCTTCACTTGATCGACCGTCCGCCTGAATTGAGAGGGCGTCCGCCTCTGCCAGACTGAGGCCGATGTCATCCGGACCGTGTCCGACGGCATCGGGACCGTCGCCGACGGCATCCGGACGGTGGCCGACGTCATCCGGACCGTCGACTACGTCAACCGGACCGAAGCCGACGTCAACCGGCCCGCGTCAGGCAGACCGCGGTCGGTGTCGCGGGCCTTGCGGACCGCGTCGCAGTCCTCACGGAGTGCGCCGTGGAGGTCCATGCCCGGGTAGACACGCTCCGGCGGAGCTTATTGAGGGAGGGCAGCGGCGCAACGAAGTACTGCGTTGGCCCGATGAAGTACTACGGCAGCCTGCCCAAGTACTCTGTTGGCCCGATGAAGTACCACAGCGCCACGCTGAAGTACTCTGTTGGCCCGATGGAGTACCACAGCGCCACACTGAAGTACTTCGTTGGCCCGATGGAGTGCTGCAGCGCCACGCTGAAGTACTGCGTTGGCCCGATGAAGTACTACGGTGCCGCGCCCAAGCACTGTGTTGGCCCGCTGGAGTACCTCGATGGCGCAACGAAGCACAGCGTTGAGCCATCGCAGCACTCCATTGGACTGCCACAACAACATGACGGCGCAATGCTCTACTACGTCGGCTCAACTCAGACCTTCAGCGGCGCAACATGGAGCAATGTTGGCCCGACAGAGTGCTCCGGCGGCGCAACGTGGAGCTTCGTTGGGCCGGCATAGTACTTCAACGCCGCGCCCAAGTACTCCGTTGGCCCGCCGAAGTACTACGCCGCCGCGGTTCAGGAGCAGCCGTAGACGAACACACGCATCCCCTTCTCCACCATCTTCGGCAGGAGCTTCGAGGCGTACATGGGGCAACAGGGCAAGTTGAGCTTGCCCCCGGGGTAAGTTGCCGATTCCCCGTTGAGCTTTCCCCGGGGCAGATCGACGATACCCCAAGGCAGATTGAGCTTGCCCCGGGGCGTCGCAACCCAGACTCCAGCTTCCGGGTCCCAACCGCCTCAACGTGGTAGACAGCCGCGCTCAATGGGGCATCACGTCTCGAAGGGCGCTCGGCCGAGACCGCTCTGGCGGATGATGGACTGGAGAGTTCCGATGGCCACATTGGCGTGGTCGGGAACGGGAACCGTCGTGGTCGACGTCTTGGTTTGGAGCTGCATGACGATGTGGCTTCCCCTTCTACGGACTTCCACAAAGCCGTGCTGCTGAAGAATCCAGCAGATCTGGCGGCCGGAGAGCGGCCGCAGCTTACCCATAGACCGCTTCGAAGCGGGTGACGAACACCTCTCCATGCCGGCGCGCCGCGATCTCGGCGGGGTCGGCGCACTCGAGGAACAGCTCCACCGCCTCTTTCAGATTCGCAGTCGCCTCCTCGACGGTCGTCCCCTGGCTGGCCACGTCGAGCTCGGGACAAAGGGCGACGTACAGATCTCCCTCTTTTTCCAGGATGGCCGTGAAGCTGCTCTTGTTCATCTCGAAGGGCTCCTCAATTCGATGGGCGACGTCCAACGTGGCAGACAGCTGTGCTCATGCCGCCGCCAGTCAGTATAGCAATCGCGGTGGCCCGCAGAGGACTGCCACCATGACCAAGCCAACGATGGCATACAACACGCGGTACCGCGTTTGCAGGCGGCGGATGCTCTCGTAGGTGAGGCCCTCGGACAGTGCCTTGAGCGACCAGTAGAGGTGGAGGGGATAGAGGGCGGCGAGGAGTGCCAGCGGACGAGGGAGGATGCCCTGGAGGGCCAGGAGGAGAAGGAGGGCGTGGGCCAGGGTGAAGAGGACGAGGCTGGCCGCGAAGGTGCGGCGCAGGCCGAAGGCCACCGCGTTGGTCCGGATGGCGTTGAGGACGTCGCCTTGATGGTCGCGGATCTCCTGGGTCAGGTGGCCGGCGGTGAAGCTCAGGGCGATGAAGGTGGCCATGGCGAGGCCGCGACGGTCGAGGGTGTTCCCCAGGGAGTAGCCGAGGAGGAAGTGGAGGGTGCCGCCGGCCAGATGGGCCGCGGAGCTCAGGAGCGGCCTGCCTTTCCAGTTGAAGCGGGACAGGGAGTAGAGGGCGCTCAGGGCGGCGATGGCCAGGGCCAGGCCGAGCGTGGCCGGGCCGAGGAAGCTGAAGAGGAGGAGACTCAGGGCCAGCAGGCCGGCCGTCAGAACGCCCATCCCCTTGCGGCCGACACCTCGGGCCGTGAAGACGCCGGCGGCCTTGTTCGGGTCGCCGAGGTCGGTGGTCAGGCCGGACCAGTCGTTGAGCAGGAAGATGTGCGCCACCAGGAAGACGTTGGCGACGAGGAGGAGCGCGAGCGGCCCCAGGTTCGATGCCGTCAGGTGGCGGAGCGCGAAGGCGGCGCCGAGCAGTGGCGAGCCCTGGAGAACGAGGATCTCTTGCGGGCGCAGGCAGGACAGGTAGCGCGCTACGGCGGATTTAGCGGGCGAGACGGGCGCTGGAATGGGGGTGCTCGAGGTGCTCATGTTCATCATAAAGTCTTAACCAGAGCGCGTAGCCGGCGTCCTCTGACCAGTAGTAGCGCGGGACGGTCGCGGTGAGATCGTTGTGGTAGAGCAGCGGCGGGCTCTTGCGCAACTGGGCGAAGTCGTCCTTGGCGAGTTGGCGCAGCACGGCCTGGATCTCGACGGTGTCGGCGGGGGCCGGCGCGCGATCCAATAGCCGCGCCAGGGACACCCAGACCTCCTGGCCCGGCACCTGCGTCCGCATCCGCGACTCCGGCAGCTCCAACGCGCAGCCGGCGCGCCGGAGGCCGGAGAGACGCAGGATGGGGACCAGCGGCGTCTTTCGATAGTAGACCCAAATCCGATCCTGGTCGACTCCCTGGCGGAGAGCTCCGCAGAGCGCACGGCCGGCCGGCGGCTGCACCTGGGCCAGCAGTAGCAGCGTGTGCATCTGGATGGCAACGTCGGCAGGGTTCGGATCGCTGCCCGGGTCGAGGCACTGGTAAGCCTCACGCGGCGCGAGCCAGGTGCGGTAGAGGCCCTCGCGGGTGCGATAGCGGTCGAGGACTGCCAGAGCGGCAGACAGCCGCCGGCGGTCGCCGCCGGGAGCGAGCCTCCAGACGAGCGCCGTGTCGTCGGTGTCCGGTGTGATCGCGCAGCCCAGGGTGCCGATGCCGGGAGCGTCCGGGAGGCCGTGGTAGCGCACCAGACCGTTGGCCTCGATCTGGCCGGTGAGGTGCCGGCGGGCGCGCTGCAAGCTGTCGCCAAGACGGTCGCCAAGACCACCGCCGCGGGCCGCCAGCGGATCGAGCAGGTCGACCAGGAGAGCGGTGAGGAAGGTGTTCATCTCCTGGCGCGGCTCCTGGAAGCGCGGCGCGGTCGTATAGGCGGTGAGCCAGTAACCCGGCCCCTGCTGGTGCTCCCGCAGGCGCGCCGCCGCGGTCCTGAAGGCGTCGTCGAGGTCCTCGTTGTCTCCTGCCGCCCGCACGGTCAGCTTGCGCTCCCCCAGGTAATGTCCCTCTCCGTTCTTGGAGGCCGCGGCGAAGACGGCCAGAACGTGCTCGCCGGGAGCGAGGCCGGCGGTGGCGAGCCGGATGCGCCAGCCGGCGGGGCTCGCCTCGTGCAGCGTAGCGCGGACATCGGGCCGGTCGTTGAAGGTGAGGGTGGCGACAGACTGCCGGCCGTCGATGACCACCGCCACCTGCCAGGGCGTTGCGTGACCGGCCAGCGCCCAGCCGATGGCGGAGACCTCCTGGCCGGCGACGACTGAGGACGTCGAGGAGGTCGCGCCGCCGGTCTCGCCGGTCTCGATGGTGTCGAGATGGCCGCGGATCTCGACCGTCAGCTCCTCCGGTGCGAGGCCGCGCTGCAAGGACGCGATGAACGGTGCGTTCCGCCAGTTCCACGCCGCCCGCATCTGGTGGGGACCGCTGGTGACGGCGACGATCGGGGCGTCGGTCACGCCGGTGTACCAGAAGGCGCCGACGGCTTCGATGGCGATCGCGGCGCCGACCGCACACAGGAAGCACACCCGGCCGAAGCCGCGCAGGGCGGCGACCACCGGCACCAGCATCCACAGGAGCAGCGGCAGGAGGTCGGTCATGTAGCGTGGCCCCCAGGAGATGCCGCCCCGCCAGTCGGCTTTGGCATAAAGCACGAGTTGGAGGACGATGCCGGCGCTCATCGCCAGGGTGAGGCCACGCTCGCTGCGGCCATTCGGCCAGTACCGCCAGACCAGGACGAGGAAGAGCAGGAAGGGGGAGAAGACGAACAGCCCCCGCGTCGGGCTGAACAGCAATCCGCCGAGGCCGGACAGCAGGTCGTGATGGAAGAAGCTGGCATCGCCGGCCCGCCCGTACCCCCCGGCGAAGTGCCTGGCCACGCTGAGGTTGTAGAGCAAGACCAGCCCCACCGGCAGCGCCGCCGCCACGGCGAGCAGCACCGCACGGTGGCGGCCGGCCCAGAACAGTCCGTAAGCGCCCAGCGCCGCCGCGAGGATGACATCCGGCGGGCGGTTGCCGGCGATGAGCCCGCAGAGCAATCCCGCCGCAAGCACCCGCGGCACGGTGCACGGCCCGGTGAGGAGCAGCAGCGCGCCGATCACCAGCAGCTCAGCCAGCCCGTGCTGCCACAGAGCCTGGCTGCTGATCACCCAGGTGGTGGTGCCGAAGGCATACGCGAAGGTGAGCAGCAGCGCGACCGGCGCCGCGGCCCGGCGTCGCAGCAGCAGATAGAGGAGTGCAGCGGAAAGCGCCGCCACGAGAGAGGCGGAGAGCTTCTCCATCACCCTCGCCAGGTGGTCCAGCCGCGCATCCGTCCAACCTCGCAGGTGCAGGGTGGCGACCGCGGGGAGATAGAGCGGCGCGATGAGCACCGGCAGCACCACGGGATACAGCGAGATGGTGTGGCCGCCGGGCACGGACACCATCCAGAACGCCGCACCGCCTCGCCCCTGGGCGGCAAGCGGCGCGATCGGATCGAGAAGGACGGTGTGGTACCGCCAGATCGCGAACGGCAGATAGCGTGCCGGGTAGGTATCGCCGGCGCTGATCGCTCGCCAGTTGGCGTTGAAGACCAGCAGGCAGAAGAGCCCGATGAGCAGGCTCGCCCGCAGCTCGCGCCGGCCGAGCAGGAGAGGTTGGGACGGGGACTCGGGCGGAGCGGCGGGTACAGCTCCCCCGCCGCCGGGGACAGGGGTCATGGCTTGAGGCGCACCCGCCGGACCCTTCGGATCATCTGGATCATTGCATTGGTCGAGCTGTCGTGCGCCAGCTTCGGCTCGTCCTGGGCTTCGAGCTCGGGGATGATCTTCTTCGCCAGGACCTTGCCCAGCTCGACGCCCCACTGATCGAAGGAGTCGATGCTCCAGATCACTCCCTGGGTGAAGACGGCGTGCTCGTAGAGGGCCACCAGCTTGCCGAGCGCCGCGGGGGTCAGGGTGTCGAGGAGGAGAAGGTTCGAGGGGCGGTTGCCGTGGAAGGTGCGGTGCGGCACCAGCTCTTCCGCCGCTCCCTCGGCGCGGACCTCTTCGGCGGTCTTGCCGAAGGCGAGGGCTTCGGCCTGGGCGAGGACGTTGGCGAGGAGGATGTCGTGGTGGCGGCCGAGCGGGTTGAGCGAACTCTTGAAGGCGATGAAGTCGCAGGGGATGAGCCGGGTGCCCTGGTGGATGAGCTGGTAGAAGGAGTGCTGGCCGTTGGTGCCCGGCTCGCCCCAGTAGATCGGACCGGTCTGGTAGGTGGTGATTTCCTTCCCGTCGAGCGTCACGTGCTTGCCGTTGCTCTCCATGGTGAGCTGCTGGAGATAGGCCGGGAAGCGCTTCAAGTACTGCTCATAGGGGAGCACCGCGATCGTCTGGGCGTCGAAGAAGTCGGTGTACCAGAGGGTCAGGAGGCCCAGGAGCACCGGCAGGTTGCGCTCCAGCGGCGCGGTGCGGAAGTGCTCGTCCATCTGGTGGAAGCCGTCGAGCATCTCGCGGAAGCGGTCCGGACCGATGGCGAGCATGGTCGACAGACCGATCGCCGAGTCCATCGAGTAGCGGCCGCCGACCCAGTCCCAGAATTCGAACATGTTGGCGGTGTCGATGCCGAACTTCGCGACCTCTTCGGCGTTAGTGGAGACGGCGACGAAGTGTTTGGCAACCGCCTTGTCGTCTTTCAGGGTGCGGAGCGCCCAGTCGCGGGCGGTCTCGGCGTTGGTCATCGTCTCCAGGGTGGTGAAGGTCTTCGAGGAGACGATGAACAGCGTCTCTTCCGGATCGAGATCCTGGGTGGCCTCGACGAAGTCGGTGGAGTCGACGTTCGAGACGAAGCGGAAGGTCATGCTCCGCTCGCTGTAGTGCTTGAGCGCCTCGTAGGCCATCACCGGACCGAGGTCCGAGCCGCCGATGCCGATGTTGACCACGTTGCGGATGCGCTTGCCGGTGAAGCCGGTCCAGGCGCCGCCGCGGACGCGGTGGGAAAAATCCGCCATTTTCTCCAGAACGGCATGGACCTGCGGTACGACGTCCTCGCCGTCGACAATCACCGAGGACACGACCGGCGAGCGCAGGGCGGTGTGCAGCACGGCGCGCTTCTCGGTGACGTTGATCTTCTCGCCGTGGAACAGGCCGTTGATCCGCGCCCAGAGTCCGGACTCCTCGGCCAGTTGCCGGAGGAGCTTGAGGGTCTCGTCGGTGACCCGGTTCTTCGAGTAGTCGAGAAAGACGCCGACCGCCTCGGCGGTCAGCCGCTCGCCGCGTTGTGGATCGGCGGCGAAGAGCTGCCGCAGGTGGAGATCCTTGATGGTCTGGTAATGATCCTGGAGAGCCTTCCATGCCGGCCGCTCGGTGAGCGGCGCGCTCGCTGCATCCATCCCTCGTCTCCTTTTACGCCTCGGCCCGGGGATTCGACTCCCCGCGCTTCCGGACAACCATCATAGTCCGGGCGGCGGCGGTGGCGTGATCCGGCGGGAGACGATCCAGGAGGCGGCGAGGAGCGCGGCTCCGGCGAGGAGACAGCTCACGGCGAAGGCCACGTCGGCCGGTTTCGGGCTGAAGCCCTGGCGCAGAACGGCCTGCGACGGATTGGTGGGATCGACCCAGCAGGTGGTGCGCACCCCGGAGCGGAAGTTGGAGACGGCCTGGGTGATCTCGGGCTCCTCGACGTGGTCGCCGAAGCGGTAGCGCGAGGCCTGGTGCCTCTGCCCCATCGCCGTGTATTCGTAGACGACTTCGAGACCGACCTTGGTGTGGTGGCGCTTGGCCTTGCGCAGGGTGCGCTCGGTGGTGACGATCTGGCAGTCGGTGGCCGTCCAGCCGCGGGCCGCCTGGGCGCTGCGCGCCGGAGACAGATAGAGACTCCAGAGGGCGATGGCGCCCAGCACGAGGGCCATCGCGCCGACCGAACGCAGACTCTTGAGCAGCCGGCTGAGTGTGGGGCTCATCGCTTGCCTGCCCTCACGGGCTCTGCTGCCAGTACGATCTCGCGTCCCGATGGTGACATGAGGATCCCCAATCGTTCAGCCTGTCCTTCCGGTCGACCGCCGGGCTCGGCCACCACCTCGATGGCCCAGAGCAGGTCGATGATCTTACCTGAAAAACTGTAGGGACCGGCAGGGAGACGGAAACAGAACGGCTGATGGTCTTCCTTCCCCGGGTTGGCGAACGGGAGGCTCTCGACCACTCCGACGTCACGCTCGCCCTTCCCCTCCGTATACCAGAAAAGGCGCGCCTCCAGGCTCTTCGGCGGCACTTCGAAACGCCAGCGGACCGTCCCGTCGATCTGCTCGCCGGGCTGGTACGCGGTGCGGCCGTCGCGGGTCTCGATCTGGAGCATCTCCAGAATCATGTCCAGCCTCCATTCGGCCGGCCCGGCCGCACCAGGACTTCGTATTCGTCGTCCGAATCGGGCCAGCCGGAGATTTCGCAGGTCACCTTGAGCGACCAGATGATCTTGTTGTGAGTCGCCTTGAACGATGGCACGGTGTCCGCCGGCACGTCGATACGGGCACTGCCGGCCGGGATCTCGGCTTCCGCGGTCGTGTCGACCACGACGATGGAAGCGAACGTGTTGCGATCCGTCTGCGTGCTCTTGCCACTTCGATGCCAAGCTTCCTCCCGTCCCTCGAACAGGATGCTCAGCCGCCGCACGCCGCCTCCCCGGCCGCTCAAGCGCCACTCCAGGGAGCCGAAGCCGCCGATGGGCAGGGTGCCGGGATTCACCGTGAGGTGGACCCGCGGATTGAACAGGACGAGGAGCTGGCGGAGCGTGGCGTAGATCAGCACCAGGCCGATCAGGACGAACGGGGTGAGGAAGAGGGCGGAGAAGCCGTTTGCGGCGACCCCTGGCTGCCGGGAATTGTAGATCTGGACCACGAAGACCGAAACGATGCCGTCCCAGAACAGAGTGACGAGCGCCACCGCGACGAGCTTGCCCAGGGGCGTGGCGGTGGGGCGCAGCTCGAGAGGTCCGGTGCCGTCTCCCCCGTTTCCGGCATCTCCGGCCGGCGCGCTGACGCCGAAAGCCGCCGCGGGATCGACCTGCGGTCCGGCCGGGCGGTCTTTCTTGCGGGCGTTGTGCAGCACCCAGCCGATGCCGCCGGCGCCGATGGCGAAGAAGATCAGGGGAAAGAGGCCGACGAGATAGACGGGAGAGAAGCCGCGGTCGATCACCGCCCGGCTCGGATCCGCGGGATCGACCCAGCACGCCGTCTGGGTGCCCGGGGGAAAGCGGGCCACGATCTCCTCTTTCCCCTCGCGGCCGCTGGAGAAGAAGTCGCCGAATCGATACTGCTTCGACTGGTAGGACCGGCCGTCCACGGAGTAGGAGAAGAGGATGTCGACCTTGTAGGTGATGCTCTTCGAGTTGCTGCTCTCCGCCACCTGGCTGCTCAGGACGACACAGGACGCCTCGCGCCACGAGCGGGCGCTGACCAGCGAGAGGAGCGGCTTGACCGCTGTCATCCAGAACCCGAGGGCGCCGAAGATGGCGAAGACGGAGAAGAACACCACCAGGCAACCGGTGGCCGGTGCCGTCGGGCGACCCCGCGACGAGATGGGCTGAGCGGCCATCGAGCGGGGATTGTATCCCTCCTGGCGGCTCGGACGCCCGCAGCTTTGTTCGTAATTCTATCGGTAACAACTTCAGAGGAGAATGAGCTTCAGTCAATCGGTAGGTCAGGTTTCAAGACGGACAAGCGGAGGAAGACCCGCGAGAACTTTCTTTCCGGAGGGGTTATGGATCATTTCCAGTTTGCTCTGTTGTTCTGGTCAGCCGTTGCCATGTTGCTTCTCCAACCGTCGGCCGCCCAGCAGCCGGCCTTCAACTGGAGTGTCCGCCTGCGGCACTGCTGCTGGGGACGCAAGCACCGGGCGCGAAGAAGCCGTCGCTTCAGCATGGCGCGCCTGCGGGTGGGATAGGTGCGGGCCGCTCCTCAGAGATACCCGAGCGCCTTGAGCCGCGCCGTGCCTTCCTGGGCGCGGCGCAGGCTGTCGCCGCGGGCTCCTGCCTCCTCGTGCTCCAGCCAGGCGAGCAGGGCAGTCCGCAGTCCCGCGGCGGCACGTCGGTCGACATCTCTTGCTGGAGCCCCCTCGCCCCGCTGGAGGTCGAAGAGACGCGGCGGGCCGCCGGCGAGATCCAGCCAGAGCTTGTAGCGCCCGTCGCTCGCCACCCGGCTGGTGCCCTGCATGGCGAGGGCGATGTCGTGCACCGGGCGGTCGCCGTCGAGAAGCGGCCGCAGGGTCTGCCCCGCGAACGCCGCCGGATCGTAGGGAACCTTCAGCAGATCGAGCAGCGTCGGCACCACGTCGAGGTTGAGCGCCAGGTGATTGCGCTCGCCCTGCGGACCGCCGGGAATCCAGAACACCATCGGCGTGTGCAGCACCGTCTCATAGGCGATGTTCCGGCAGTGCCCCCACTCCCCATGATCGAGCAGCTCCTCGCCGTGGTCGGCGAGCAGGACCACGACCGTGTGGTCGAGGAGGCCGCCGGCGCGGAGACCGTCCATGATCTCGGCCAGGCTCTGGTCCAGAAACGAGATCTCGTCATCATAGAGATCAGAGAGGTAGCGCACGTCGGCCGCGTCGTAGGTGCGCGTCGTGTCACCGTCGTAGAGCCGGCGGACGAGAGGCGTGGGCTCGCCGCGCCGCACCCAGCGCTGGCGCGGCGGATCGACTGCGAAGCGGTTTTCGTGCGAGGGAGGCGGCCGGTAGGGCGGGTGCGGATCGAGATAGTGGAGATAGAGGAAGAACGGCTGCCGGAGCTTCCGGGTCAACGGGCCGGCCAGCTCGTTGACGCACTCCGCCGACTTTTCGAGGCAGGTCTCGTCGAAGCTCTGGAATCCATGCCCGTAGCCGCCCTGATAATTGATCTCGGACGGCGTCGCCCGCACTATGATGCTGGTCGACACGGCGGCGGTCGAATAGCCGTGACGCAGCAGGATCTCGGCGAGCGTCGGCGTGTCGTCCGGGATGCCCATGCCATATTTTTCCTGCCGGTTGATGAAGTGCTGGGGCCACCGCGAGGTGAAGATCGAGCTCACGGACGGATAGGTGCAGCCCGCCTGGCTGCGGGCGTTCCGCAACACCACTCCCGAGCGCGCGAGCTGCGCCAGGTGCGGCGCCGTGGGGCGCGCATAGCCGTAGAAGCTCAGCCTGTCGGCACGCAACGTGTCGACCATGAGCATCACGACGTTCCATCGCTGCGGCGGCTTGGCGCGGCAGCCGCCCACGATCAGGAAGGCCGCCGGAAAAACCGCGAGAAGGAGGAGGGCTGAACGACGGCCCACGGCTATTCGGCTCCCCGGCGGTAGAAGCTCACCGCGCTCTCGCCGTAGCGGCGCGAATCCACCCGCACCAGCTCTCCCGCCTGGATGGGAAGAGACCGCCGCGACGAGTGCTCTACCGCCACCTCGGCGTCCGCGGCGAGGAGCGGGACGACGGCGGCGAGCACGTCTTCATAGAAGCTGAAATTGTAGGGCGGATCGACGTAGACGAGATCGAACGGGCCGGCTCCTTCGGCGACCAGACGGCCGAGGCCGGCGGGGAGTGTGAGGCGGCGGATGTCCATCAGCTTCTCACCGAGGCGGCCGGCGTTGGCTTCCAGGGTCTTCACCGCCCGCAGGTCCTCGTCGACGGCGAGGGCTGTGAGGGCGCCGCGGCCGATCGCTTCCAGGCTCACGGCGCCGCTGCCGGCGAAGAGGTCGAGAACGCGGGCGCCGTCGAGGCGGTCGTGCCAGATCGAAAAGAGCGCTTCGCGGACCCGCCCCTCGGTCGGCCGGGCGGCCGGCGGAACGGCGAGATTCCGGCCGCGGAAGGTGCCGCCGGTGATCCGCACTCCCGGCGATTTGCCTGGCTTTGGGCCGGGTTTGGGGCCAGGCTTCAAGGCGCCCTCTGGATGAGCGCCACGAACTCCAGGTGGAGGTGCTCCTTGCGGACGTAAATGGTCAGCGGCTGGTGGACGCCTTGCAGCTCCAGGCCCTGCTTGTCCTCGGTGATGCCGTGGATCTTGTAGAGATTGCCGTCCACGCGCTTCAGGATGTCGCCGACCCGCGGCTCATATTTGGGCGGCAGCTCCTCGGTCTTGAGATCGGGCACTTTGACGGCGACGTCTCCGACGACGCGGATGACGCGGGAGAGGGAGAGAGGAAGGGTGTCGTAGCGGCCGAAGTGGAAGACCTGGATCGGCTTGTCCGGCAGGTGGAGGGCGAGCATGCACTTCTCCACCCACATGCCGTCGACGCCGGACGACAGGTGCTGGGCCTCGGAGAGATCGACTTCGGCAAGCCGGTTCATGGCGCCTTCGAGCTCATCCGGATTCAGCTCGGCGAGCCCCATCGCCTCCTTGCCCGGCACGCCGTCGCGCACGCGCACCGTGCCGTTCAGGAACAGCGTGACCTCGCGCCGCCCCAGCTCGTTGGCGCACTCGTAGCGCACGACCTCGTAGCCTCGCGGGTCTTCGACGGCGGCGGCGAGGGGGGGAGAAAGGACAAGGACCAAAAGGACCGCAAGGACAACAAGGACAACAAGGACGGCACGGACAAGCGGATGAAGCTTGATGGCTCTCGGCACTTGCGGTCTCACGGCGGCGTCCTCACGACGGAGAGAGCATAGTCCAGCTCGGTCTGCCGGGGGTCTCCCTCTTCGGCGAGGAGCCCGTCGAGGCGGGCGCGGCGGGTGGCTTCGAGGGCGCGGCCGATCGCGGGACCGCGCGGCACTCCCGCCGCGATGAGATCGGCGCCGCGGACGGCGAGGCGCAGGGGGCGCAGCTCGGTGAGATCGCGCCGCACCCAGGCACGGATGCCTTCATCCCCCTCGGCCATGAGCAGGAGAAGCTCCTCACCCGCCAGCGGCTCCAGGGCCTCGGCGGCGCGGTGCGGCGGCGGCGTGCCGCGCAGGGCGTCGCGGGCCTTCGCGATGCGCTCGGCGAAACCGGTGAGGAGATGCCGATCCTCGCCGGCCAGCATCAGGCGCTCGGCGAGGCGCTCGCGGTCCGCGGCGTCGAGATCCTGGGCGAGGGCGAGGAGGATCAATCTCCAGGGGCGGACGGACGGCTCGGCGAGGCCGGCGAGCTGATACCAATCGCAGGCGGCGCGCGCGGAGCGCAGGCGCTCGCGGGTGGCGCCGGCCGCGTCGATCCGCGGATGGAGCGCGCGCAGCACGCCCAGCTCCGCCAGCCGGTCGATGCCGCGCAGCGCGAGCGCCGGATCGTCGAGCAGCATCGCCAGCTCCTCGCGCAGCCGCGCGCCGGAGAGATGGTCGAAGATCCCTTCGGACAGGGCGACCTCCACCAGGCGCAGCGTCTCCGCGGAGATCTGGAATCCCAGCCGCAGCTCCAGGCGCACGGCGCGCAGCACCCGGGTCGGATCGTCGATGAAGGAGAGGCTGTGCAGCACGCGCAGCGTCCTCTCCTTGAGATCGCTGCGCCCGCCGAAGTAGTCGATCAGCTCGGGCTCCCGGTCCGGACCCAAACGGATCGCCAGGGTGTTGATCGTGAAGTCGCGGCGGAAGAGGTCCTGGCGGAGGGCCGACATCTGCACCTCGGGCAGCGCCGCCGGAGCGCGATAGAACTCGCTGCGCGCCGTGGCCACGTCGATGTGCAGGCCGGCCGGATCGACGACGACGGCGGTGAGAAAGGCGCGGTGCTCGCGCATGCGCCCCTCGACGACCGCGGTGAGCCGTGCGGCGAAGGCGAGGCCGTCGCCTTCCACTACCAGGTCGAGATCCCCCGCCTCGCGAGCGAGGTCGCGGTCCAGCAGCAGATCGCGCACGAAGCCGCCGACCAGGTAGACCGGGACGCCCATCTCCCGCGAGACCTGGGCGATCGTCTCGATGCGCCGCGCCAGGAAGTCCGGCAATCGGCGGGCGAGGAGCTGGGAGATCTTCTCCCGCTTTTCGCGGGACTGCTCGGCGCGGCGGTCGAGGCGCTCCTCGAACGCGGCGAGGCGGCCGTGCAGGTGCCGCAGCATCTGCATGCGGGTGATCAGGCCGAGCGGCCGGCCGCTCGCAGACTCCCCCACCAGCACGAAGCGCGGCCGGTGGGCGAGCATCCTCTCCTCCACCTCCTCGGCCGGAGCGTCAGCGTCGACCCACACCAGCTCGGCGGCGGTCACCCGCTCGATGGGCCGGGCGCCGAGGCCGTGCTGGATGGCGGCGTCGAGGAGCGTGCGGGTGACGACACCGGAGATCTTCCCGTCGGAAGCGAAGACGGGCGCCGCGGTGACGCGCCAGGCGTTGAGGCGCGCCTTGGCGTCGTCCACCGTCGTGGCGGCGGGCAGCTCATAGAACGGGGTGATCATGAGATCGCGCGCGCGGGCCGACGGCGGCAGGGCGCGGCGGAGGAACGCGAAGAGCTGCTCGCGCGCTTCCAGAGTGGTCATCCCTTTGAGGCGAGCCGCCGCCGCGGTGGCGTGGCCGCCGCCGCCCGCCATCTCCGCCAGCGCCTGGCCGAGATCGAAGCCGGGCAGGTCGCCGCGCGCGATCAGCGTCACGCGGTCGTTCTTCGCCTCGCTGAACAGCGCGAAGAGGAGAGGCAGCTCGAAGATCTCCAGGCACCGGGAGACCAGGGGGGCCAGCTCCTCGACATATCCCGCGAGGTCGACCTCGACGAGGCCGACGCGGTGGCCGCGAATGCGATGGACCTCCAGCCGCTGCGTCATCCGGTGCAGGATGTCGAGGTGCCGGGTGCCCAGCTCGCGGGTGACGAAACGGCGGACCACGCCGAGGTCGCCGCCCTGCTCCAGCAGCCAGTGCGCCGCCGCGAGGTCGCGCGGTCCGGTGGTGGCATGGGTGAGAGAGCCGGTGTCCTCGTAGATGCCCAGGAGCAGCAGGCTCGCTTCGGTGGAGCTGCAGACGAGCCCGCGGCGTTGCATCTCCTCAATGATCAGCGTCGAGGTCGACCCCGCCTGCGGATCGACAATGCCACCGGTCACCGCCACTTCCGATTCGGCCGGAGGGTGGTGATCGTAGGCCCACACCTCGATCGCCGGATGCGCCGCCAACCACTCCCCCACGAGCCCGATCCGGTCGCTCTGGCGCACGTCGCAGAGAACCACCCGCGTGATCTGCGCCGGATCGACGTCCTTCCGCTTCAGCTCGGAGATCTCCACGAGGCCACTCTCCAGCATCCGCCGCACCGACTCCTCGCGGGAGCCGGGGAAGAACATCCGCGCCCCGGGATGCAGCCGCTGCGCCGCGACCATGGAGGCTAAGGCGTCGAAGTCGGCGTTGATGTGGGTGGCGAGGATCTCCATCGGCGAGGATTGTAGCGGGATGGGCTGATATAGAGTTGCCGGGAATGGCCATCAAGAAGATCTCCGTCTCCAACTTCAAGAGCTTCGACGTTCTCGAGGTCGATCTCCGCCCCCTGAACATCGTCATCGGAGCTAACGCGGCGGGCAAGTCGAATTTTCTGGAGATCTTCCGGTTCCTTCGCAACATCGAGGAGTACGGTCTGGAGAACGCAGTGTCTCTCCAGGGAGGCATGGCCTATCTGTCCAACTTGAAGCTTGGCGGGTCAGTCCCCACCTTCGTGGAAGTGCCGGTCCGAGGCATGGCTGTCCTGAAAACCGTGGCCTCGGCGGTCGAGGCACGCTGGCAGTTGGTTCTGGAAACTAGCCAGGAGGCTCCAGGATTTAGAGTGATCGTCAATGCGCTCGTGCAACAGGATGGCCCCGTGACCCTCACAAGGCTGTCCCTGCGCGACGAGATCAGCATCTTTGATTTCGGCCCCAAGCTTCCTAAAAAGGCTACCCCGATCACCGGCAAAGCCGATCTGGAGCCGGACGGCAGCAACCTCGCCATCGTCCTCAGGAACGTACTCCAGAACGAGGAGAGCCGCAAACAGCTCACTCTGATTCTCCGCGACCTCTTGCCCTTCGTGACAGACCTGAAAGTCGACCATTTCGCGGACAAGTCTCTTCTCATCTCTCTGGAGGAGAGCTTCGTCGCGGGAAGCTACCTCCCGGCCTCTTTCCTCTCCGACGGCACCATCCATCTCACAGCCCTTATCCTCGCCCTGTACTTTGACAAGGCGCCGGTTGTCATCATCGAAGAGCCCGAGCGCAGCATCCACCCCCACCTGATTTCCAAAGTGGCGGACCTGCTGGTGGACGCCTCCAGAAAGAAGCAGGTGATCGTCACCACCCACAACCCTGAGCTCGTGAAACATGCACGCCTCGAGGACCTCCTCCTCGTCCGGCGGGACGCCGACGGCTTCTCGCGGATCTCGCGGCCAGCGGAGAACGCACAGCTCAAGGTGTTTCTCGAAAACGACCTCGGCGTGGACGAGCTCTACGTCCAGGACCTGCTCGGCGTCGGGGAATGACTTTCCGCCGGCTCTTCCTCTTCGTGGAAGGAGACGACGACGAGCGGTTCTTCCGGTCGGTCCTGCTGCCGTCTTTCCAGAGCACATACCAGGACATCCAGTTCGTCCAGTTCACCCGGCTCAAGAAGGAGAAGGTCCGCGCGTTCCTGCAAAGCATCGCCGGAATGAGAGCCGACTACATCTTCGTCCATGACCTCGATCAACTCCCCTGCGCAACGGCCGCCCGGGACAAGCTTCTGAAGGTCTTTCCGCAGGTGAGCGGAGACCGTGTTCAGATCGTCAAGGCGGAGATCGAGAGCTGGTACTGCGCGGGGCTGCCGGAAGGGCATCCCTGGAGATCGCTGGCCGCACGACCGCACCTCGACACGAGCATGGTCACGAAAGAAGCCTTTGAGGCTGCCACCCTCAGCAAAGGGGCGCCCAGGGTGTCGACGATGCTGGAGATCCTGGAGAGCTTCGACCGCGAAGCGGCGGAACGCCGCAATGAGTCCTTCCGGCGTTTCGTCAGAAGGTTCATCACCCCGCTCGGTCCGTAGGGTAAAACCAAGGACCGAAAGGACAGCAAGGACACAAAGGACAGGAAAAACTACCGGCGAGACCGGGGCTTCCTCGTCCTTGCAGTCCTTTGTGTCCTTGAGGTCCTTGAGGTCCTTTGCCTCGGCCGCATTACCCGATCGACGCCGAGTACCGCTCGTGCACCGTTCCCTGGCCCAGGAGGTGCTCGATGTTCGACTTGAGCTGCGGGCCGAACTGGATCCTGTAGCTCTCTTTGGTCGCGATGCTCACCGTGCGGTCCGCGAGCTTGATCTTCAACGTCACCGGGACGTCTCCCGGGTGCTCGATGAGCACGTCCTTGAGCTTGAGGAGGACGGTCTGGCTCGCCGCTCCGTTGACCAGGACGTCGACACCGACGACCGGACGGACGGCGAGCTTGTCCAGGAGCACCACGTCTTCGACGGTCAGCTCGACGTCGGTCCCCCTTTCGCGCACCTGCCCCTTGACCAGGATGGCGATGTCGTCCGCGATGAGATGGCCGAACTGCTGGAGCTGGTTGGCGAAGAGGGTGACCGGCAGGCTGCCGGTGAGGTCTTCCAAGACGAAGCGGCCCATGAAGCGGCCGGCGTTCGGGCCGGTCTTGATCTTGGACTTGTTGAACCCGTTCACCAGACCGCCGACGGTGACCTGCCCCTCGATCGCTTCCTTGAGTTCCTTGATGTCCGCCAGGGTGTGCGTGGTCAGCCGTTCGATCGCCTCGCTCAGCTCCTCCATCGGATTGCCGGTCAGGTAGAGGCCGAGCGCCTCCTTCTCCGCGCGCAGCCGCTCCTTCTCCGGCCAGGCAGGCGCCGAGAGGTCGGGCTGCGGCTCCAGGGCCTGGGAGCTCGAGTCGCCTCCCCCGAGAAGGGCGCCGAACAGGCTCGTCTGCCCCTCGTCGCGCTCCTTGCGCCGCCGCTGGCCATATTCGAGGATGCCGTCGATCGAGGCCCAGAGGGTATGGCGCGCCACGCCCAGGCTGTCGAACGCGCCGGCCTTGACCAGACACTCCAGCACCTTGCGGTTGACCAGGCGGAGGTCGACCTCCGAGGTGAGCTGGGCGGGGCTGCGGAAACGGCCGAGCCGGCGCCGGACTTCGAGCACCGAGTCGATCGCCGACGAGCCGACCCCCTTGACCGCGCCGAGACCGAAGCGGATCGACTCCCCCACCACGGTGAACGGGAAGCTGCTCTCGTTGATGTCCGGCGGCAGCAGGGCGATCCCCATGTTGCGGCACTCGGAGATGTACTTGGCGATCGAATCGGACGACGAAAGCTCGGAGTTGAGCATCGCGCACATGAAGGCCACCGGATAGTGCGCCTTCAGGTAGGCCGTCTTGTAGGCCAGGTCGGCGTAGGCGACGCTGTGGCTCTTGTTGAAGCCGTAGCCTGCGAAGGGCTCGATGTAGTCCCAGAGGCCGGAGGACTTCTCGCGCGCCACTCCGCGCTTGGCGGCGCCCTCGACGAACTTCTCCTTCATCTTGGCCATCACGTCGATCTTCTTCTTGCCCATCGCCTTGCGGAGCGTGTCCGCTTCGGCCATGGTGAAGCCGGCGACGGCCACCGCGATGAGCATCACCTGCTCCTGGTAGACGATGACGCCGTAGGTCTCCTCCAGGATCGGCTTCGTCTCGGAGAGCTGGTAGACGAACTTCTTCCCCTGCTTGCGCTGGATGTACTCCTCAACCATGCCGACCGAAAGGGCGCCCGGCCGATAGAGGGCGTTCAAGGCGGCAAGCTCGTCGAAACGCGACGGCTTCACCCGCTTCAGCAGGTCGGTCATGCCGCGCGATTCAAACTGGAAGATGCCGCTCGTGCGCCCCTCGGAGAAGATGCGGAAGGTCTCCGCGTCGTCGAGCGGCACTTCGGCGAAGTCGAGCGGGATGCCCTGCTGGCGGAGGATCTTGACCGCGTCGTCGATCACCGTGAGCGTGCGCAGACCCAGGAAGTCCATCTTCAGGAGCCCGAGGCTCTCGATGATGGTCATGTCCCACTGGGTCATGATCTGGACTTCATCCCCCTTGGTGGCCTTGTAGAGGGGGACGAGGTCGTCGAGCCGGCCCGGCGTGATGACGACGCCCGCGGCGTGCACGGAGGCGTGGCGGGTGAGCCCCTCCAGGCGCTTGCCGATCTCGATGATCTGCCTGACCTCGGGGTCCTTCTGGATCTCCGCCGCGAGCGGCTCGATCTCCTTCGCCGCCTCGGCCAGCGACTTGGTCATGTCGGGCAGCATCTTGGCGATGCGGTCGACCTTGGCGTAGGGGAGCCCCATGACGCGGCCGACGTCGCGGATGACCGCCTTGGCGGCCAGCGTTCCGAAGGTGATGATCTGCGCCACCCGGTCGCGGCCGTACTTCTCGCTGACGTAGGAGATGACCTCGCCGCGCCGGCGCATGCAGAAGTCGATGTCGATGTCCGGCATGCTGATGCGGTCGGGGTTGAGGAAGCGCTCGAAGAGCAGGTCGTACTGCAACGGATCGATGTCGGTGATGCGCAGCGAGTAGGCCACCACCGAGCCGGCCGCGGAGCCACGGCCCGGTCCGACCGGGATGTCGTTCTCGCGGGCGTGGCGGATGAAGTCCCAGACCACCAGGAAGTAGCCGGGGAAGCCCATCTTCTCGATCACCTGGATCTCGTATTCGAGGCGCGTCCGGTAGACCTCTTCGCCGTGCCGCTGGCCGGTGCGCCGCCGCAGCTCGGCGAGCCGCTCTTCGAGCCCCTCGCGGGCGACCTTCTCGAAATAGTGCTGGAGGTTGTAGCCGTCCGGCACCGGGAACTCCGGCAGGTGGAAGGTGCCGGTGGGGATGACCAGGTTGCAGCGCTCGGCGATCTCCACGGTGCGTTCGATGGCGCCGTGGTCGTCGGGGAAGAGCTTGTGCATCTCGGTCGCCGACTTCATGTAGAACTCGTCCGAGGCGTAGCGCAGCCGGTCGGGATCGGACAGGTTCTTCTGCGTGCCGATGCAGAGCAGGACGTCGTGGGCCTTGGCGTCGTCCTTCCTCAGATAGTGGCAGTCGTTCGAGACCACGAGCGGGATGCCGGTGCGCTGGGACATCCGGCGCACCGCGTCGGCGGCGAGCCGCTGCTCGGGAATCCCGTGGTCCTGCATTTCCAGGAAGAAGTTGCCTTCGCCGAAGATCTCCAGGAATTCGATGGCGGCGGCCTGGGCCTCCTTCTCCTGGTTGTGGACGATCTTCTCGTTGACCTCGCCCTTGAGGCAGGCGGAGAGCGCGATGATCCCTTCGCTGTGCTGGCGCAGCAGCTCCTTGTCGACCCTCGGCTTGTAGTAGAAGCCTTCGAGGTAGGCGGCCGAGGTGAGCTTGAGGAGGTTGCGGTAGCCGGCCTCGTTCTCCGCCAGGAGCACCAGGTGGTTGCTGCTCCCCTTGCCGGGCGTGCGGTCGTGGCGGTCGCCCTGGGCGACATAGGCCTCGACGCCGAGGATCGGCTTGATGCCGGCGGCGCGGGCGCGGTTGTAGAACTCGATGGCGCCGAACATGTTCCCATGGTCGGTGAGGGCCATGGCGGGCATGCCCGCTTCCTTGGCTGCGGCGATGACGTCGTCGAGCCGGTTGGCGCCGTCGAGCAGGCTGTATTGGCTGTGGAGGTGGAGGTGAACGAAGTCGGACATCCTGGGCCGATGGTACCAGATGTTCTCAGAAGGCGCGCCCGCCGGACGGCACGAGATCGTGCAGCTTTCCGAGGGCGGCTCCGAGATTCTCCGCCTGGATCGGCTTGGTGAGGTAGCCGTCCATCCCGGCCGCCAGGCAGTCCTCGCGGTCGCCGCTCAACGCCTGCGCGGTCATCGCGATGATCGGGGTGTGCCCAACCCCGCGCCCGCCCTCGATCGCGCGGATTCTGCGGGTCGCCTCCAGGCCGTCCATGGCCGGCATCTGCACGTCCATCAGCAGGACGTCGAAGCTCTGGCTCTCGAACCAGGTCACAGCCTCTTCGCCGTTGCCGGCCACGACGACCTTGTGCCCGAGCGATTCGAGCTGTGCCACGGCGACCACCTGGTTGATGTAGTCGTCCTCGGCGAGCAGGACGCGCAGACCGCGGGACGCCGGCGCCGGCCTGGTTTCGACCGGGCGCGGCGCCTCGCTGCCGACGATCGCGGTGAGGAGGGCTTTCTGGAGATCCGACGGAGCGACCGGCTTGGTCAGATAGCTCTTGATCAGCAGCTCCGCGTTGGGCATCGCCTCGGCGGGGAGCTCGTTCAGCTTGAGCATGAAGATGACGTGCGTGGTGGCGAGCACGGTGTCGCGGCGCAACACCTCGGCCACGGCAAAGCCGCTGACGGCGGGCAGGTGCCCGTCGAGCAGGAGGAACCGGAACGGCTTGCCTTCCTGAACGCCGCGGCGCAACGCCGTGAGGACCTCCGGCGCGTCCTCCACCAGGGTCGGAAACATCCCCCAGGAGGCGAGGATCTGCCCGAGCACCCGCCGCTGCTCGGGATGGTGCTCGGCGGCGAGGACCCGGACCCCCTGCAAAGGGGACGGGTTCGCGTTCGTGCGGTAGGTCCGCGGCACCCGGTCCAGCTCGGCGACGAAGTGGAACGAGCTCCCCTTGCCGGGCTCGCTCTCGACTTCGAGGCGGCCCTTCATCATCTGGACCAGGCGGGCCGAGATGGAAAGGCCCAGCCCGGTGCCGCCGTAGCGCCGGCTGGTGCCGGCCTCGGCCTGCGTGAACGGATCGAAGATCCGGCGCTGCTGCTCGGCGGTGAAGCCGATGCCGGTGTCGCTCACCGAGAAGCGGAGGTGGAGACCGTCTCCGGTCTCGCCCTCCTGCTCGACGTGCAGGATGACCGAGCCCGCCTCCGTGAACTTGATGGCGTTGCCGATCAGGTTGACGAGCACCTGGCGCAGCCGCGTCGGATCGCCGACCAGGCTGTCGGGCACGTCCGGATCGACGCTGGAGACGAGATCGAGGCCCTTCTGGTGGGCGCGCAGGGCGAGCGTCTTGAGCAGGCTCCGCAAGGTTTCCGACAGGGAGAAGGGGATCGATTCGAGCTCGATGTGGCCGGCTTCGATCTTCGACAGATCGAGGATCTCCTCGATCACTCCGAGGAGCGCGGTGGCGGCCTCCTTGGCGCCTTCCGCATAACGGCGCTGCACCGGGGAGAGGGGGGTCTCGAGCAGCAGCTCCGCCATCCCGAGGACACCGTTCATCGGTGTCCTGATCTCATGGCTCATCTGGGAGAGGAAGTCCGACTTGGCGTGGTTCGCTTTTTCAGCCGCGTCCTTGGCCTGCCGCAGCTCTTGCAGCGTGTCCAACAGATGTTGGACGCGTGCTTCACTCCATTCCATCCCAGACCCCCAGATTGATTATTCTTTATTCCCTACAATACGGCAATCCCTCTCACCGGTCAAGCCCTTCCGATTTCTCGCCGTGCGCCTGCAACCGGCTGGCGCGCAGGATGTAGTCGAGGCCGGACGCCACGGTGAAGAGCGCCACGCCGTAGACCAGCGTGGTCGCCACCGGCTCGAGCTTGGCCCACAGCGCCGTCACCAGGACCAGGACGACCGCCGTCACCTGGAGAACGGTGGTGATCTTGCTGAGCACCGACGGAGGGAACCGGCGCACTCCCGCCGCGAGGTAGAGGATCAGCGCGATCACCACGATCAGCAGGTCGCGGGCGATCACCAGCACGGTCACCCAGAGCGGGATGGGCGCGCCGTGGTTGAGCTGCGGGATGGCCAGCGCGACGTAGGCGGAGGTCAGCAGGAGCTTGTCGGCGATCGGGTCGAGATAGGCGCCGAGGAGAGACTGCTGGTTGGCGAAGCGGGCGATGAAGCCGTCGAGCGCGTCGGTGACGCCGGCGATCAGGAAGATGAGGAGGGCCTTGCGCGATTCGCCGTCGATGACGGCGATGATGAACAGCGGGACGAGCCCCATGCGGAGCAGAGAGAGGAAGTTGGGGATGGTGAATTTCACGATCCGCCCAGGAGCTTCAGCGCCCGCCGGATGAGCTCGACCGCGTCGGCGCCCGAGAGCGGTGCCGCCATCTGGCAGTCGTCGCCGGAGGCGACCAGCTCACAGCTCGCCGCGACGGTGCAGACGGCGCCCTGCGCCCCCTGTCCCTTGCCGGCGCCAAGGCAGGGGAGGTCGTCGCCGAATTCGTCCAGCACGTGGGTGAGGCTGCGCAGCGCCGTCCCCCAGCGCACTGGCGCTCCCGGCGAGAAGCGGTGCAGGGTCGCGTCGACGTCCATGAGGCCCAGGTTGACCACGCGCACGATCTCCTCCTGGCGCGGATGGTCGAGGATGTCGGTGGCGATCCGGCCGTTGGTGGGGTGGGCATAGCGGACGGCAGGGATCAGCCAGTAGAGGAGCACGGCGAGGTCCCCCTTGGTGAGCTCCGGCTTGGCCGCGACGTCCTGCACCAGCCTGGGCAGCAGGGAGAGGCGCCAGCGGAACTTGGCGGCGGCGAGCTTTTCGGCCAGGCCCGGATCGTTCGGGTAGCGATCGAAGAGGTCCTGAGCGATCTGCAGCCCCGCTCCCGGATCCCCCACCGCCAGCTCGAGCTCCGCCCGCCGTTCGAGCAGAGCGCGGTCCTGCGCCCGCCGCGCCGCCAGCTCCTTGACGGCGGCCAGCTCGGACAGCCGGTCGCCGCGCGCCATGGCGAGAGAGCGCGCCCCCTCCAGGGTGACCGTCTCCGCCGGCCCCCAGCTCTTGAGCAGAGCGAGCTGCTTGTCGGCCTCGTCGAGCTTGTGCAGGCGCAACGCCTCCTGGAGCCGGTTGCCCAGGATCTCCAGGGCGCGCGGATGGATCTCGCCGAGCCGCTGGAAGGCGAGCTGGTTGCGGGTGGCGATGGCGCGGAACGCCGCGTAGGCCAGGGGGACGTCCCCCGCCTGCTCGGCGGCGCGCCCGAGCAGGAGTTGGCTCGCCACGTAGGCCGGAAAGCGGTCGCCGACCGGCACCAGGCGGACCACCACGTCCGCCGGCCTCCCCTCGGCGAAGTCGGCCTGGGCCGCCAGCACCGCGGCCGGCGACAGGCCGGAGTCGAGATCGGCCAGCTCTTTGGCTGTGGCCCGCGCCCCCGCCACGTCGGCACGCTCCAGCAGAGCGCGATGGGCACGCTGCAGCCGGTCCCGCCGGATCGGGTCGACCTGCTCCGGATAGCCTTCGAGCGGGTCGACCAGATAGGCGCGGTCGTGACGACCGAGGTTGAGCTCGGGTGGTTTCTCAGGAGGTGGTACAGGAGCGGGCTGCGAGGCGCAGGCACATAGCAGCGCCACCGCGACCAGCACCGCGACGGTGGAAAGCCAGCTTGGGGCCCGGCGCAGAAGACTGCGCCGGCCCCCTTCCCTACGCGGAGGGGTGAGGCGCTGCCGCAATGGTCGCGATGGCATGCTTGTAGATGAGGATTTCCTTCCCTTCGCTCTCGATGACCACGGCGAATCGGTCGAAGCGCTTGAGACGTCCCAGAAGGTGACGTCCGGTCACCAGCTCCAGGTACATCGTCTGCCCTTCCTTCAGACTCTGGAAGAGATAACCGTCTTGGATATTGATGTTGTGCTTAGCCATACGCCCTCCCGAGACCCCTGTGCTTGACATGTTCAAGAACTCTAGGAATCAGACGGTTAAGATTCTTGACCGCGAACCAGGTGACATCGGGCTCTCTCCGGAACCAGGTCTCTTGTCGTTTCGCAAAGCGGCGAGTCGCACGGATCGTCTCATCGACTGCTTGCTCCAGAGACCACTCCCCCTCCAAGTGCCGGGCGAGCTGACGATACCCGATGGCCTGGAATGCGGGCAGCTCCGGATCCAGGCCCTGTGCGAGCAGTCTGGCCACCTCCTCCACCCAGCCTTCCTGGACCATACGAGCCACGCGGCTCGCGATTTGATCGTATAGGATGCCCCGCGGAAGCGTCAATCCGACGCGGACCGCCGCAATGCGCTGAAATCCAAAGGGTTGGCGAGAAATCCAAGCAGACAGGGGCTCTCCGCTCACTGCGGCCACTTCCAAAGCACGCAGCACGCGCTGGCTGTCACCCGCCGCGAGGCGTTCCGCGGTCGCCGGATCGACCGTCTGAAGCTCGCGTCGCAACGCCGGCAGCCCCTCCGCGGCCAGCCGCTCGCGCAGCTTCTGCCGTACCGCCGGATCGCCCGGCGGGACCGGGCTGATCCCCTCGAACAGGGCGCGCAGGTAGAGGCCGCTCCCCCCGACGACGATCGGCACGGCGCCGCGCCCGGCGACCTCCGCGATGGCTTCCCGCGCCCGGCGGGCGAACTCCCCCGCCGAGTACCGCTCACCCGGCTCCAGGATGTCGACCAGGTGATGGCGCACCCGCGCCTGCTCCGCCGGGCCTGGCTTGGCCGTGCCGAGGTCGAAGCCGCGGTAGACCTGGAGGGCGTCGGCGTTGATGATCTCGCCGCCCAGCTCGACCGCCAGGGCCATGGCGAGGGCGCTCTTGCCGGTCGCCGTCGGGCCGATGATCGCGAGAGTCTCCGCCACGTCAGGCCCGGCCGGCCTTCGCCGCCAGGGCCGCGACCAGGCTCACGAGGGCGGCGGGATCGATGGGCTTCGGCACATGCATCTGGAAACCCGCCGCGAGAGCGCGGACGCGATCTTCCGCCCGGGCGTAAGCGGTGAGCGCCGCCGCCGGCACCTCGCCGCCCCGCTCGATCGGCCGCGCCCGCACCTGGCGGATGAGGGAAAAGCCGTCCTCTCCCGGCATCGCCAGGTCGGAGACCAGGACGTCGGGCAGCCGTTCGTCGAGCCGGTCGAGGGCTTCCGCCACCGAGGCGGCCGCGACGACGTCGGCGCCGCACTGCTCCAGGGCCGTCACCAGGAGGTCCCGGGTGTCGTCCTCGTCCTCGACCACCAGGACGCGCAGCCCCAGGAGCATGGCCGGACCGCCCCAGGGGTCCGCCCCGGCCCCCCTCCCTTCCACGAGCTGAGGCGCCTCGGCCGGCGCGCCCTTCTGCGGATCGGACAGGGCGGAGCGCACCGGCAGGTTGACGGAGAACGACGCCCCCTTCCCCTCCCCTGCGCTCGCGACGTCCACCGTGCCGCCGTGCAGCTCGACCAGGTGGCGGACGATCGACAGCCCCAGGCCAAGGCCGCCGTGGGTGCGGGTGATGGCGCCCTCGGCCTGGCGGAAGCGGTCGAAGACATAGGGGAGGAAGTCGGGCCGGATGCCCGCGCCGGTGTCGCTCACCCGCACCTCCGCGCTGGCCCCGCTCTGGCACAGCCGGACCTCGACCGCCCCCTCCCGCGGCGTGAACTTGATGGCGTTCGAGAGCAGGTTCCACACCACCTGCTGCAAGCGGTCGGAGTCGCCCAGCACCGGGCTGGCCAGGGGGCCGAGGGTGACGGCGAGACGGATCCCCTTGGCATCGGCGGCCGGGCGCACGCTGTCGAGGGCCGCCTCGACGATGCGCCGCAGCTCGACCGGCTGGAAGTCGAGGCGCAGCTTGCCGGTGATGATGCGCGACACGTCGAGCAGGTCGGCGATGAGCTGCGCCTGCGCCCGGGCGTTGCGCTCGATCGTCTCCAGCGCGCGCGCCGACGCGGCTTCGTCGAGCTTCCCCAGGCGCAGCACCTGCGCCCAGCCGAGCATCGCGTTCAGCGGGGTGCGCAGCTCGTGCGACAGGGTGGCCAGGAACTCGTCCTTCATCCGGTTGGCCTCTTCGGCCTGCTGCTTGGCGCGCGACAGCTCGGCGGTGCGCCGGCGCACCAGCGCCTCCAGATTGTTGTACATGCCTTGAAGCTCGCTGTTGGCGCGCGCCAGCTCGGCGGTGCTCGCCTCGACCGCGTTCTGCAAAGCCACTTTCTCGATCGCGTTCTGCACCGCCTTCTGCAGCGTCTGGCGGGTGATGGCTCCTTTGAGCAGATAGTCCTGCGCGCCGCCCTTCATCGCCTCCACCGCCACCGCCTCGTTCCCCTGGCCGGTGAGGACGATCACCGGAACGATCGGCACCAGCGGCGCCAGCGACCCGGAGGGCTCCGCGCGCTCGGCGCGCAGCCGGCTCAGGAACTCCAGACCGTCGACGTCGGGCAGCCGGTAGTCGAGCAGCAGGCAGTCCGGCGCCTCCGTGCGCGCCAGGCGCAACCCCTCTTCGCCCAGCTCGGTCTCCAGGAGCTCGTAGCGCTGCGCCGGGTCCTGATGCAGCAGGCGGCGGTACATCTCCCGGTCCTCCGGGCTGTCGTCGACGATGAGGATGCGCTGCGGGACGTCGCTCATCCGTTCATGCTCCGTCCGGCAGGACGACCACTTCGAACCAGTAGCCGTTCAGCCGTTCGATGGCGCGCACGAACCCCTCCGTGTCCACTGGCTTCTGGATGTAGCTGTTGGCACCCGCCTGGTAACACGACTCGACGTCGCGGGCGTCGTTCGAAGTGGTGAGGACGATCACCGGGATCTTCTTGAGCTGGTCGTCCTGCTTGATCTCAGTCAGCACCTCGCGGCCGTCGGTGCCGGGCAGGTTCAAGTCGAGCAGGATGACGCCGGGGCGCGGCGACCGCTCGGGGTCGGCGTACGGACCGCGCCGGTGCAGGAAGTCGAGAGCGTTCTCGCCGTCCTCGCAGCGGAAGATGGGGTTGTTGAGGCCGGAGCGCTTGAAGGCGCGGACCGTCGCCTCGAAATCCTCGGGGCTGTCCTCGACGAGAAGGATGGGTTGACTCGGAGCACGCACCGTCAGGCCTCCTTTTCCAGGGTGAAATAGATTGCGGTTCCCTCTCCGACCGTGGATTCGACCCAGATCCGGCCGCTGTGGCGCTCGACGATCTTCTTGACGATCGTCAAACCAGCGCCGGTGCCGCCGCCGAACCTGTCCCGCCCGTGCAACCGCTTGAAGATGCGGAAGATCGAGTCGAAGTGCTTCTCCTGGATGCCGATCCCGTTGTCGCGCACGTAGAGCACCGGCGGGCCGCCGCTCTCCGCCAGGAATCCCACCTCGATCCACTTTTCCGCCTTGTCATTGTACTTCATGGCATTGATGATCAAATTATGAAACAATTCCCGCACCCGGACACGATCGCAGCGTACCACCGGCAGGGTGCGCGGCACACGGATGTCGATCCCGCTCTCACGCAGGCTGATACCGAGCGAGTCCACCACCTCCGCCACCACCTCGTTCAGGTCGGTGTCCTCGATCGCCAGGTCGACCCGGCCGAGACGCGAGAAGTGCAGGAGGGAGTCGATCAGCACCTCCATGCGGCGGCTCAGCCGGGTCAGCGTCTCCAGCTTCGACTTTCCCTCCGCGTCGAAACGCTCGCCGTAGTCTTCGAGCAGGAACGCCGCGAAGTTGTGGATTCCGCGCAGCGGCTCCTTGAGGTCGTGGGAGGCGATGTAGGCGAAGTCGTCGAGGTCCTGGTTGCTGCGGTGCAGCTCGGTGTTGCGCTCCGCCAGCTCCTGCTCGGCCCGCCGGCGCTCGCCCAGCTCGTCGCGCAACGCCTCGGTGCGCTCTTCCACCCGCCTTTCGAGATCCTCCTTGGCGCGCAGCAGAGCGGAGTCGCGCTCCTGGATCTGTTGCAGCATCTGGTTGAAGGCGTCGACGAGCTGGCCGAGCTCGTCGCGGGTCTGCTTGACGGCCCGGATGGAATAGTCCTGCCGCTCGGAGACCGCCTGCGCGGTCTCGGCCAGGTGCAGGATCGGCCGCGAGATGAACCGCTGCAAGCCGGACGAGAGCAGCAGGGCGGCGAAGGCGGAGACCAGGCAGATCGCGGTGACGGTGGCGGCCTGCACACGCAGCCGTGCGTTCATCTCGCTGAAATCGCTCTCCAGGTAGACGGTCCCCACCCGTTCTCCCTGGAGCGTCACCGGCAGGAAGACGCCGAGGAAGCTCTTGCCTTCGACCGGACCGGGATTGCCCGGCCGCGCCGGCAGCGGGCGCTGGACGCCGGCCCGGCGATAGAGAGCCAGCAGGTGGCCGTCCCCGGTGTACATGGCGGCGGCGACGATGGGCGGCTTGGCGATCAAGGCGGCCAGGGTCTCCGTGGCGGCTTTGGCGTCGCCGAACGAGACCGCTGCGGTGCTGTTGCTGGCGACGATCGTCCCCAGGGTGGTCAGGTCGCTCCGCATCTCCTGGGAGAAGCGCTGCCGGTCGGAGAGGATGAGCGCGGCGCTGGCCAGCAGGAGCGCGCCGCAGGTGACCAGCATGGTGATGGCGACGACCTTCCGGCGGACCGGGATGTCGCGCAGGAAGCGGCCGGGCACTCAACCCTCCCGCCGCTGCGGGTTGACGGCGCGCGCCAGCCGCAGCAGCTTGGAGCTCAGCTTGAGGTGGCTGCGCTCCGCGGCCTCCAGGTTGATGTCGAAGCGCACCCGGTTCTTCTCCAGGAAGAGCCGGATCATCCCTCCGCGGTCGAGGAAGTCCGCGCCGCCGCCCACGGTGAGGACGCCGGTGCCGCGCAGAGCGGCCAGGAGGTCGGGGACGCGGCCCTTCTCCGCCGGGCCGATGAACAGGACGTGGCAGGCCCGAGCCCCGACGGGATCGCGCAGTTGGCGGACCTGGAAGCGCCGGCTGTCGACCGTCTCCCCCTTGACCGTCGTCTGCAGGCTGGCGCTGAGCGGCTCGTCGCCCAGGACGCAGAGGACCAGCGGCGAAGAGGCGTCCGAAAAAGTCTCCGGAGGCCATTCGACGAACTTGGCGAAGTTGTAGAGGAAGGCCGCCTTGACGTCGCGCTCGCTGTCGGGCACGGACGATCCGGCGGCCGTCGCCGCCGCCCGGACGCCGAACCCGATCAGCAGGCCGGCGATCAGACAAGCCCTCAGAAGCGCCATGTCGCCTTCCCGTAGACGCCGCGCTCGACCGCTTCGCGGGAGGCGGTCGCCGGTCCGAATTCGGCGTGCCGCGGAGAGAACAGGTTCTGGCCGACCAGGGCGAGCTCCAGGCTGCGGGCCACCTTCCATCCCAGGTGCAGATCGAGGGTCAGGTACGCCGGCACGACGGGCGCCGGCAGGCGTTCCACATAGCGCAGCCAGGCATCGAGCTCCACGCCGTGCGGCAGGTCGATCATCGAGCGCAGGCTGAAGCGGCTCGGCGGGTCGTTCCCTTCTCCCTGGCCGCCGGTCGGGTCGGTGCTGCCCGGATCGAGATGCAGGTGCTCGCCGAACCAGACGGCACCGGCTTGCAGCCGCCACCAGGGCATTGCCTGATAGTTGGCGCGCAGCTCCAGCCCCCAGGCCTCCGCGTTCAGCTCATTGGCCAGAACGACGACGCCGGACCGCAGCTCCTGGCTGCGCAGGTCGTCGTAGACGTTGTAGAAGGCCGCCGCGTCGAGCGACAGGCTGGAACCGGTCTGCACGCGGTAGCCGACCTCGTAGGCGATCAGCTTCTCGGAGGCGAAACCGGGGCTGCCCTGGAGGATCACCCGGCCGCCGGCCAGGAATTGGATGTCCTCGTCGAGGCGGGTCGGTGTGCGCACGGCGCGCGACACGGCCGCCCAGAGGGTGTGGCGGTCGTCGGGGATCCAGGCGGCGCGGACGTTGGGCTGCACCTCGAAACCGGTCGAGTCGTTGTGCTCGACCTTGGTGCCGACCGTCAGGTGCAGCCGGTCGGCGAGGAAGGCGATCTCGTCCTGCGCGAAGAGGCTGAACAGGTCGCGGGTCCGCCGGTCGGGGACGAAGGCGAGGCCGGCGCTGTTGCCCACCCGGTCCGCGGTACGCCGGAAGCCGCCGCCGAACACCAGATCGTTGCTCTCGCCGAGCCGCAGGTGATACTGCACGTCGACGTCCCAGGTGTCGCGATGCTCCTCGAACAGGCCGGGGATCTTGCGGTGCGTACGGTCCCAATAGACCTGCACCTCCAGGTCGGAGCGCTCGGCGACGTGCCGGGACCAGCGGCCGAGCAGGTTGCCGCCGCCGAGATCGGTGTCGCTGCGCAACGCCTGCCCGAGCCGACCCGTGTAGGCATCGCCCTGGAGGGTGAGAGAGTCCTCCGCCTGACTGTGCCAGTCGGTGCGGAAGCCCCCCTGCTGCATCCGCATCGGATCCTGCGCGCTCCGGCCGTCGGCGAAGGCGAGAGGGCCGCGGTCGAAGCCCTTGCCGTAGACCCGGTAGTGGCCCGCCGCGCCGCCAGTCTCGTTCCGGTCGCCGTCGCCGTCCTCTGCCGCCGCCGTGGCCCGGCCGAACGAGCCGCCGTAGCGGACGGCTCCGAAGGCGCGCTCGAGCGGCGTGCCGGCGCCGGCGGTGACCAGCCCGCCCTGGGTGTCCGCCGCCGTCTTGGTGATGATGTTGATGATGCCATTGACCGCGTTGGCCCCCCACAGCGTCGCGCCGGGGCCGCGGATCACCTCGATGCGGTCGACGTCTTCGAGGAGGACGTCCTGGACGTCCCAGAAGACGCCGGCGAAGAGCGGCGTATAGATGCTGCGGCCGTCGATCTGGACCAGCATCTTGTCGGCCGTGGTGCTGTTGAAGCCGCGGGCGCTGACCGCCCAGCTCCCCTGCGTAGCGCGGGCGACGTGCAGCGAGGTGGCGAGGCGCAGCGCGTCGGGCAGGCTGGTGGCGCCCGAGCGCCTGATCTCGTCCTGGGTGATCACGGTCACCGCCGCCGCCGCCGACGACAGGCGCTCGCTGCGCCGCGACACGGAGGTGACGTCGATCTGCATCAGCTCCTCGATGCTGAGGTTCTTGAGGTCGGCCGGATCGACGGTCTGCGGCGCGTCGGCCGCCTGAGCACGATCCGGAGACACGGTCAGGACGAGCCAAGCGGTCAGACCAGCCGCCAGCAGGTGAAGGGGAGCTCGCATCCGTGTCAGTCTCCTTGCAGACTAAGAGCCACCGGCGATGAGGCGGCGCAGCACCTCGGGGTCCGCCGGCTTGGTGAGGTGGACGTCGAATCCAGCCTCGCGGGCGCGGCGCTGGTCTTCTTCCTGCCCGTAACCGGTGAGCGCGATCAACCGGCAGCCGGCGAGCTCGGGATCGGCGCGGAGCGCCCGCGCCACAGCATACCCGTCGAGACCGCCGGGCAGGCCAATATCGCACACCACCACCTCCGGCTGGATCAGCCGCGCCTGCGCCACGCCCGCCGTGCCGTCGTACGCGACGGTCACCTCGTGGCCGGTCAGCTCGAGCAGCAGGGCCATGCTCTCCGCCGCGTCCCGGTTGTCCTCGATGATCAGGCAGCGGCGCGGCCGGTGCGCCGGCGGCGCGGCCGGCTCCAACGCGGCGACGGGACCTTCCCCGTCGAGCGGCAGGCGCAGGCGGATCTCGGCGCCCCGCCCCGTCCCCTCGCTCGACGCCTCCACAGCACCGCCGTGCAGCTCGACGAGGCGGCGCACCAGCGCCAGCCCGAGGCCGAGGCCGCCGCGCCCGCGGTCCAACCCCGGAGGGGCCTGGCTGAACGGCTCGAAGAGCTCGGCGAGGACTTCCGGCGCGATGCCGATCCCGGTGTCCTGCACGGCGACCAGCGCCATGCGCTGCGCTCCCGACCGCATCTCTTCCCCGGCGGAGACGGCGACCGCGCCCCCGCGGTCGGTGAACTTGCCGGCGTTGTGCAGCACGTTGCCGAGCGCCTGCGACAGGCGGGTCGGATCGCCGTGCACCCACAACGGCTGCGGCGGGAGGCGCACCTCCAGGGTGAGGCCGGCCGCGGTCAGGGCGCCGCGGTGGTCCTCCACCGTGGCGCGCAGCAGCTCGGCCAGGTCGATGCGCTCCTTGCGCAGCAGGATCTTGCCCTGCGAGATCCGCGACACGTCCAGCAGGTCGTCCACCAGACGGGTGAGATGGAGCACCTGGCGCTCGATGGTGGCGCGCGCCCGCGCGGTCTGCGCCTCCTCCGCGTTCGGCATGCCGAGGACGTGCAGGGAGCTGCGGATCGGCGCCAGCGGATTGCGCAGCTCGTGGCCGAGCATGGCCAGGAACTCGTCCTTGCGGCGCGCCGCCTGGCGCAGCGCCTCCTCCCAGACCTTGCGGTCGGTGATGTCGACAAAGGTCATCACCACGCCGTCGATGACGTTGTCCACCGTGCGGTACGGCAGGATGCGCAGGATGTACCAGGAGTCGCCCTCCACCAGCCGCACCTGGCACTCCTTGCGGACGAGCGTGCGCAGCACCTTCCGGATGTCCTCCATCAGGCCGCCGGCGCCGGTGAAGCGGGGCACGATGTCGGCGATCGACCGCCCGACGTCGCTCTCGATGAGCCGGAAGACCTCGGTGGCGGCCGGGGTGAATTTCTTGATCCGCAGGCTGCGGTCGACGAAGAGGGTGGCGATCTCAGTGCTCTCGAAGAGGTTGTGCAGGTCGCTGTGGGCGCGATCGAGCTCGTCGACTTTCTTCTTGAGCTCGATGTTGATCGTTTCGAGCTCTTCGTTGACCGCCTGCAGCTCCTCCTTCGAGGTCTGCAGCTTGTCGTTGGCGGCCTGGAGCTCTTCGTTCGACGCGGCCAGCTCCTCGTTGGAGCTCTCCAGCTCCTCCAGCGTGGCGTGCAGGTTGTCCTTGGTGGTGTGGAGCGCCGCCTCGAACCGGCGGATGACCGCCTCGGTGTCGGGCCCGGCTGCCGTCCCGGCGGCGGGGAGCGGCGCGGTCGGCTCCCCAGCCTGCCGGCGGGAGGTGAGCGCGTTGCGCGCGGAGAGCTGGAAGCTCACCGGCGGCCGCAGGACGACGTCGGTCGACTGGAAGATGCGGTGCCGCCGGTCGACGGCGAGGAACAGCCCCGGCCAGCTCGCCACGTTCTCCGACGGGCCGAGGAACAGGAAGCCGCGGGAGCGCAGCGCGTAGTGGCAGAGCGGCACCAGCTTTTTCTGGAGGTCGGCCTCCAGGTAGATGAGCAGGTTGCGGCAGGAGATCAGGTCGAGACGGGAGAACGGCGGATCGGCGATCAGGTTGTGCGTCGAGAAGAGGCACATCTCCCGGATCTCCTTGGACACCTGGAAGCTCTCGCCGTGGCTGACGAAGAAGCGGGCGAGCCGCTCGGGCGGCACCTGCTCCCGGATGCTGTCCGGATACCAGGCGTGGCGCGCCACCTCCAGGGCGTAGGCGTCGATGTCGGTGGCGAAGATCTGGATCTGCGGCGGCTCCGCCAGACGCATCGCGTGCTCGCGCAGGAGGATCGCCAGCGAGTACGCCTCCTCGCCGGTGGCGCATCCCGGCACCCAGACCCGCACCTGGCTGTCGCTCCCCTTCTTCTCGAACAGCTTCGGCACCACCTTGCGGGCCAGGGCCTCGAAGGCCTCGGGGTCGCGGAAGAATTGGGTGACGCGGATCAGCAGGTCGCTGAACAGCAGGTCGGCTTCCTGGTCATCCTCGCGCATCCGCTCGAGGTAGGTGGCGACGGACTCCTGCCGCAGCTCCACCATCCGGCCGCGGATGCGGCGCACCAAGGTGCTCCGCTTGTAGCCGCTGAAGTCGTGGCCGGTCTTGCGATAGAGGATCGAGCAGATCTCGATCACCTGCTCCTCCAGCTCCCGGCGGAAGCCATCCGCGCCGCCGCCGCGCAGGTCGGACAGCTTCCGCAGGTGCTCCAGGAGACGCACGGCCATCTCCCCCACCGGCAGCACGGCGTCGGCCCGCCGCGCGAGGACGGCGGCATGCGCCTTGCCGCCACCGCGCGCCGTGACCGGCGACTGGACCAGGGTCAGGCCGCCGTGCTCCTTGATCGCCTTGAGCCCGAGGGCGCCGTCACTGCCGCTCCCGGTCAGGACGATGCCCACCGCATCGTCCCCCTGGTCTTCCGCCAGCGAACGAAAAAAGCTGTCGATCGGCATGCGGCGGCCGTGTGACCGGCCGGCCCGGTCTCCGCGCAGAACGCGCAGGGTGCACTCGTCGAGCTCCGGCGTGGTGTCCGGAGGGATGACGTAGACCTGGTCCGTCTCCACCCGCAGATCGTCCACCACCAGGTGGACCGCCATGTCCGTATGCCGGGAGATGTGCTCGGCCAGCGACGGCTCCCGGCGGGACTGGACCACCACGAACGCCATGCCGGTCTTGCCGGGAATGGCGTCGAAGAAAACCTGCAAGGCATCGAGGCCGCCCGGCGGTACACCGATCCCTACCACCGGACAGGGATTCTTCGGCGCCACCGGAGCCGCGGCGTCCTCCCATTCGTCGTGCTCGCCGTTTTCGGCGATGTCCAGATCCTGGTCCATGGTCCCCGTCCCCATCGAAAAACAACATGCCCCCGCCGCGACCGGTGGTCTCGCAGGCCACGCATGCGAGGTGGATGCCAGGTGTGAAACGCGGTGAAACGCTCCCGGGCGGAGCGCCAGGGAGCGTAGATCGGACCAGGAAGTTTGTAGGGCTTACAGGCGATCAGGCGGTCCGCGATGCACCGGAGCCGGCTCCGGTTTCGGTCCCCGCGCCGGCCGCGACCTGCGGACGGCTGCCCGGCTTTTCCGGCGGCTGCCCACCGACCCGGCAGACCGGACAGTCGGCCGGAGCGTACGACTGCAGGTCGAGCTGGAGCAGGCTGCGGAAGGGGACGTCGAACGGATCGCGGCCGACCGTGCGGTCGATGATGGAGCCGATCGCCACCACGCGGGCGCCGCGGTTGGTGGCGAGCGCCGCGGTCTCCAGCGTCGAGCGGCCGGTGGTGACCACGTCCTCCACGATCACCACCCGCTCTCCCTGGCGCAGGCTGAAGCCGCGGCGCAGGCCCATCTCCTCGCCCTTGCGCTCGGAGAAGCGGAACGGCACGCCCAGGGCGGCCGCCACCTCGTGGCCGATGATCACGCCGCCGAGCGCCGGGGCGAGCACCGAGTCGGGGTGGAAGGAGCGCAGCTCCTCGGCGAGATCCTCCCCCACCCGCCGCGCCCGCACCGGATCTTCGAGCAGCAGCGCGCACTGCACGTAGGCCTCCGAGTGCAAGCCGGACGAGAGCAGGAAATGGCCGCGGCGCAGCGCGCCGCTCTCCTCCAGCAACCGCATCAGGATCGTCTCTTTCACGACGTGGTCTCCTCCCGTTGGATCGAGTCGCGGTGAATCTGGTACTGGTCCAGCTTCTTGTAGAGGTTGCTGCGCGGCGTGTCGATCGCCTGCGCCGTCTGGGTGACGTTCCAGTTGTTCTCCTCCAGCTTGTGGAGGAGGAACATGCGCTCCGACAGGTCGCGGAACTCGCGCAGGGTCTCGACCGCCATCAGCGCGCCCGACAGCTCCGGACGCGCGCCGCCGGTCGAGGTGATCACGTCCTCGCGGGTGATCTTGTCGCCCGGCGACAGGATCAGCAGCCGCTCGACCAGGTTGCGCAGCTCGCGCACGTTCCCCTTCCAGGGGAGCGACTTGAGATGCGCCACGGCCTCGGGCGTCAGCTCCTTCGGCCGGTAGTTGTTCACCTCCCCATAGCGCCGCACCAGGTAGTCGACGAGCGGCGGGATGTCCTCCAGGTGCTCGCGGAGAGCCGGCGTGCGGACCGGGATGACGTTCAGGCGGTAGAAGAGGTCCTCGCGGAAACGGCCGGCGGCGATCTCGTCCTCCAGGTTGCGGTGCGTCGCCGCCACCACCCGGACGTCCACCTGCACCGTCTTCTCCGCTCCGACCGGCTCCACCTCGCCGTTCTGGAGCACGCGCAGCACCTTGGCCTGGGTGCGCGCCGACATGTCGCCGATCTCGTCGAGGAAGATGGTGCCGCCGTCGGCGGCCACGAACTTGCCGAGCTGCCGGCGCACGGCGCCGGTGAAGCTCCCCTTCTCGTGCCCGAACAGCTCGGACTCGATCAGCTCCTCGGGGATCGCGGCGCAGTTGACCTGCACCAGGGCGCGGTCGCGGCGGTTCGACTGGCGGTGGATCGCCCGCGCCACCAGCTCCTTGCCGGTGCCGCTCTCGCCGGTGATCAGCACGGTGGCCGGGGTCGGCGCCGCCTTGTCGATCGTCTCGCGCAGCCGGCGCATCGCCGCCGCGTTGCCGATGAGCTGGTCGGGCTCCTGGCGCAGCGTGGAGTTCTCGGTGGCGAGGCGCCAACTGTCGACCGCGTTGCGCAGCGACAGCAGCACGCGCTCGCGCTGCAACGGCTTTTCGAAGAAGTCGAAGGCGCCGCGGCGGGTCGCCTCGACCGCCGTGGCCACGTCGGCGTGTCCGCTGATCATCAGCACCGGCATGTCGTAGCCGCGCTCGCGCAGGGCCTTGAGCAGCTCGAGGCCGTCCATCTCCGGCATTTTGATATCGAGAATGACGGCGTCGGGAGGCCTCTCAGCCACTCGCGCCAAGGCCTGCGACCCACCGGCCGCCTCATCGACGCGATAACCCTCGTATTCGAGGATCATGCGCAGGCTGTCACGGATCGACGCCTCATCGTCCACCACCAGGACCGAGGCACGGAAGCTGTCGTTGTTCCTCACCATCCCGCGCAGTGTAACAAGAAAACGGCCGGCTCCAGGGCGAGCCGGCCGCAGTTGGCTTGCGCCGTCGTGGTCGCGTTCCTTCGTATGGAAATAACTTAAGGAACCTGGACCACGGCGAACTGGGCCGCGCTGCCACCGCGCCCGAAGCTGAGGACGTAGAGGCGCAGGTAGGACTTCGACTTGGCCGCCTTGACCGCCTTCTCGAAGTCGGCGACGCTCTTCACCGGCTGGCCGTTGACCTCGGTGATGACACTGCCCGGCCGCAGGGCCTGCTCATAGAGCGGGCTGCTGGGCGAGACGTTGGTGACCACCACGCCCTCGGTCCCCTCGGGGAGGCCGTGGCTGGAACGCAGGCCCGCGGTCAGGTCCTGATACTGGATGCCCATCCAGTCGATGCCGGTCTCCCCCTTCTCGGGCTTCAGGCTCGCCTGCTCCTGGGCGCCCGGCCGCTCGCTCAGCTTGACCTGCCGGTCCATGGTCTTGCCGTCGCGGAAGATCTGCAGGCTCACCGAGCCGGTCGGGCCCTTGGCCGACACGTAGTTGATGAGGTCGTGGGTCTGCTTCACCTTGATGCCGTCGACCGACAGGATGACGTCGCCGTGCTTGACGCCCGCCTTGTCGGCCGGCGTGTTGTCCTCGACGGAGCCGACCAGGGCGCCGTCGGTGCTCGGCAGGCCGAACGCCTGCGCCTGCGCGAAGCTCAGGTTGGCGACCCGAATGCCGAGGTAGCCGCGGCTGACCTTCCCCTTCTGCTCGAGCTGGGGGAGGACCTGCTTCAAAGTGTTGACGGGAACGGCGAAGCCGATGTTCTCGGCGCCATAGTTGATGGCGGTGGCGATGCCGATCACCCGGCCCTGGAGGTCGAGAAGCGGACCGCCGGAGTTGCCGAAGTTGATCGCGGCGTCGGTCTGGATGAAGTTCTCGAACGAGGCGTCGCTGATCCCCAGGGACCGGCCCTTGGCGCTGATCACGCCGGTGGTGACCGTCTTGTCCAGGTTGAGCGGGTTGCCGACGACCATCACCCAGTCGCCGACGCGCACCGAGTCGCTGTCGCCGAGCTCGACGTAGCGCAGGTCGTGGCCGGCGTCGATCTTGAGCAGCGCGATGTCCGTCGAGGGGTCGGTTCCCTTGACCACGGCCGTGTAGTCGCGGTCGTTCAAGTGGACCTTGACCTCCGAGGCGCCCTCGACGACGTGATAGTTGGTGACCACGAGACCGTCCCGGCTGACGACGAAACCGCTGCCGCCCGCGTCGGACCGGAACTCCTCGGGCTGCCCATCCCCATTCCCACCACCGGGCTGGCCTTGGCGCGGACCGAAAAAGAACTCGAACGGATCGTTCCCGCCATTGCCACCACCACCCCGGCCACCGCGTCCGCCGCGGTGGGGAACCCGGGTATCACCACCCTTTTCAATGGTCGCGGCCTGAATCGAAACGACCGCGGGATCAACGGCTTGCGCCAGGTCCGCGAAGCTCGGCAACGTAGCGATGGCGGGCTTCGAGCTGGCAATGTGCGTCGCCGACAGTGCGACGTCGGAATCCGCCGCCATCCCGGGCAGGGTCAACTGCAGGCCCCCTGCGAGGACCATGCCGAAGACCACAGCCCCCAGGACGAGGAGGAACGTGGCGAGGTGGCGTTTGCGGTGAGTGCTCATAAATGCTGATGTCTCCTTTCTGAAACTTGACTATACCCTCTGTAAGCAAGGGTCCTGCCAGGGAAATTCCAGAGGGGAGACCACGCTCCGGACCCGTCGATCGCGCCAATCTGGCATTAATCCGCGGGCGCTCTTTCCACGTCCGGCACAGCGGGCGGCTCCGGCGGCTCGTGGTTCAAGGTGCGCAGGCGGGCGAAGAGATCGTCGAGCTTGATGCCGGTCAGCGACTCGACCACCGGCGGCACCTGGGCGATCACCTTGGCCACCTCGCCGGTGATCCGCGAGACCCCGTCGCCGCCACCGTTGCCGCCGCCACCGGTATTGATCAGCGTGATGCGGTCGATCTTGGCGAGCGGCTCGGCGATGGCGCGGGCGATCTCGGGGAGGATCGGCGCCAGGATCTGGAGCATCGCCGCCTCGCTGTACTTGCGCCAGGCGTCGGCCTTCTTCTCCATCGCCAGCGCCTCGGCGAGCCCCTGCGCCTTGCGCGCCTCGCCTTCGGCCAGGCCCTGCGCCTCGCGGATCTGCGCCGCGGCGATACCGCGCGCCCGCTCGGACTCGGCTTCGGCGTGGCCCTGCGCCTTGGTCACCTCCGCCGCCGCCAGGCCGCGCGCCTTCTCGCCTTCGGCCACCGTGGTGAGGCGCGACTTCTCGGCTTCGGCGGCGGTCTCGATACGCTGCTTCTCGGCCGAGGCCAGGGTCTCGATCTCGTAGCGCTTGGCGTCGGCCTGGCGCCGGATGGTGGCGTCGAGCTCTTTCTCCTTGCGCTTGATCTCCTGCTCCTGCACCTGGATCTCCACCGTCTTCTTCTGCAGCTCGTAGGCCATCTCGGCCTCGGCCCGCTTGCGGTTGGAGATCGCCTGCTGCTCGGCGATGGCCTGGGCGGCCTGGGCGTTGGCGATCTCCGAGGCGCGCCGGGCGGCGGCGTCGGCCTCCTGCTGGCGGCGCGCGCGGTCGGCGTTGGCTTCGGCGATGGCGGCGTCGCGGCGGGCCTCGGCCTCCTGCGCCAGGCGCTGCGCCTCGGCCTGCCGCTCGCGCGTCTCGCGCTCCGCGTCGGCGGCGGCGATGGCGGCCTCCTTGGCGGCCACCGCTTCCGCGATGGCGGCGGTCCGCTTGACCTCGGCGATGCGCGGCTTGCCCAGGGCGTCGAGATAGCCGTGCTTGTCGCGGATGTCGCGGATGGTGAAGGAGTCGATCCCCAGACCCATGTTGGCGAGGTCGCCGGCCGAGATCTCCTGCACCTTCTGGGCGAACTGGTCGCGGCTCATGTAGATGTTCTCGACCGTCAGCGTGCCGAGGATGCCGCGCAGGTGCCCCTGCACGGTTTCGAGCGCGATCTTGGCGATCGCCTGCGGCGGCATGCCGAGGAAGCGCTCGGCCGCGGCGTGGAGCGACGCCTCGTCCTTCTTGATCTTGATCTGCGCGACACCGTCGACGGCGATGGGTACGCCCTGCGAGGTGTAGACCTCCGGCGTCGTGACGTCGAGGGTCATGACCTCCAGCGACAGCGAGTTCCAGGTGTGGAAGAGCGGCACCACCATGGCGGCGCCGCCGGTGATGAACCGCACCTGGCCGCGGCCGGAGACCACGATCACCTCGTTCGGCCCCGCCTTCTTGAGGAAGGCCAGATAGGTGACGACGTAGCCCACCGCCACCACGGCGAGGACGCCGATCGCGCCGAGTACCAGAACCATGCCGAAACCTTCAGCCATGTCCCGAGCCCCTTTCGTTGTCCTGCGTGTGCGCCTGAGGTCCACCACCCCCGGTCCCCGGAGAGGCCCCGAGAGAGACCACGAGCGTCGGCCCCACCATCTCGACCACCCGCACCGGCGTGCCCCGGGCGACCTCGCGGCCGTTCGCCTCGCGGGCCGGCGCGGCATAGCGCTCCCCGGCCACCATCGCCACCACCTCCCCCACCCCACCCGCCGGGATCGGAACCGACACCTCGGCCAGCGACCCGGGCAGGCTCGACAGACGGATGACGCTCGACGCCTGCGAGCCGGTCGCGAGGCGCCAGCCGACATAGGTGATGGCATAGGCGGTGACCATCGCGGCGGGCAGCGCGGCCAGCAGGCTCACCCCGTCGCCGAGGTGGAAGCCGTAAAGAGCGATGAGCCCGTAGCCACCGACGGAGGCGAGCAGCGTCGACACCGCGAGCGGCGAGAAAAAGGGGAAATGGAACCCTCCCCCGCCATGTCCGGCCGACGTGCTCCCCTGCCCCTTGCCGTCCAGCCCGTAGTGCTCGCCGGCTGAATGGTGCACATGCACGTGCTCGCCACCGCCGTGCCCACCGGCATGGCCGCCCCCGTCCTCGACCCCCAGGTGGCCGAGGAACGCGGAGATGAGGACGTATCCGCAGCCGACCACCGCAAAGGCGACGTACATCAGAGTCAGCACAGAGCCTCCTGCCGGGCACGCCGGCGACTTTCCGCGAACGCTGAGCCGATTCTATGGCGCCGACGGCGCCGGTGGCTAGGCACCTTGACCCTGTACACCGCGAGGTGTAGAGTCAGCGAACTATTTGAAGGAAGCAACAAGTCGTCGAGTCGACCGTGGCGCTGCCAGGACCCCGGTTGCATTGGGAAGGAGATCCCGCGGTGAGCCATTCCCAGGAGGACCAGGCCCAGGGGGGCCTGCTGACCACCCATGGGCTGCCGGTGGCTGCCGGATCGCAGCTCCAGAGCCTGCTCGACAAGCTGCCCGCCGGGGCCTACACCTGTGAGCCCGGCGGTATGATCACCTACTTCAACCACCAGGCGGTACGGCTGTGGGGCAGGTCTCCGAAGCTGCTCGATCCCATGGACCGCTTCTGCGGCTCGTTCCGGCTGTATGCGACCGACGGCGCGCCGATCCCGCACGACCGCTGCTGGATGGCGCTCGCGCTGCAGGAAAACAAGGAGTTCAACGGCCGCGAGATCATCATTGAGCGCGAGGACGGCCGGCGGATCAACGCGCTCGCCCACGCCAACCCCATCCACGGCGAGACCGGCCGGCTGCTCGGCGCGGTCAACGTCCTGGTGGACATTTCCGAGCAGCGCTGGGCCGAGGGAGAGCGCCGCCGCTTCGCCACACGGCTGCAGCACGCCCAGAAAATGGAGAGCCTGGGCGCCCTGGCAGGCGGCGTCGCGCACACGTTCAACAACCTGCTGACGACCATCCTCGGCTATACCAGCCTGGTCCTGGAGGACCTTTCCGCGAGCTCGCGCACTCGTTCCATGATGTCGGAGATCGACACCGCGGCACGCCGCGCCGCGGATCTCGCGCGGCAGGTGCAGGCCTACTCAGGCCCCGGCCGGTTCCTGAGCCAGGATCTCCGGCTGGATCTGCTGCTTCAGGACATGATCAAGCTATTCGAGCTGTTCGTGGCCCGGCGGGCGGTCCTGCGCCTCGATCTCAAGCCGGTCACCATCGACGGCGATGCGGCGCAGATCCGCCAGATCCTCTGGAACCTGGTGACCAACGCCGCCGACGCGATGAACGGCCGCCGCGGCGTGATCACCCTCCGCACCTCGGTCCGCTTCGCCGACGAGAGCTTCCTCGCCTCATCCGTCTGCCCGGAAGGCCTGCTGCCGGGCGAGTATGTCGTCCTCGAAGTCGACGACAACGGCCACGGCATGGGCGAGGAGACGATGCAGCACATCTTCGACCCCTTCTTCACCACCAAGCTCGCCGGCCGCGGCATGGGGCTGGCCGCCGTGCTCGAGATCGTCAAAGGCCACCACGGCACGGTCAACGTGTCCAGCGCGCCGGACCATGGAACGCTCGTGCAGGTCTACCTCCCCTGCTCCCGCGTGTCCCGGGACGCGGCGGCGACCGTCCTGCTGCAAAACCAGACCTGGAAGGGCGAAGGGACGATCCTGGTCGTGGAAGAAGACGAGGCGGTCCGCGCCTTCGCCCGGCGCATTCTCGAACGAGCGGGCTTTCAGGTGCTCGAAGCCGGAGACGGTCGCGAAGGGAAGGCCACCTTCGATCTGCACTGCGGCCGGATCGTCGCCGTCATTCTCGATCTGACCACCCCTTTCCTGGACGGTGCCGAGAGCCTGCACGAGACCCTGAGGGCGCAGTCCAGCGTCCCCGTCCTCCTCATGAGCGGCCACGAAGGGCCGTCGCACACCCCTGGAACCGGCGGATCCCTGGCGAAGCCCTTCACCCCGAGCGACCTCATCAGGCACTTGCGCGGTCTGTTGGCCAAGACGAAGCCCAGCCTGCCCAACCAGCCCGGCGGTCTGTGGGGAAATTCCTGAGGAGCGGTCGCCGCGGCGGGCTCAGCCGCGCGCCAGGCCGGCGAGGTCCTGGTTCTCCAGGATGTGCTTCGGAGCGCCGTGCCTGGCGACCTGGAGCATCGCGCGTCCGAGCAGCTCGGTGGTCGTGACGTACTTGGGAAAGAGCACCTTCCACAACGGATAGAACGGCCCCATGACCGCGTAGAGCACGCGCGTCCACTTCGTGGCCGAGGTGATGCCATGCAGGGGCTGGATGTAGCCCGGCCGGAGCATGTAGGCCGCCTTGAAGGGGAGCCGGAGGAGCGCGTTCTCGGTCTCGCCCTTGACCCGCGCCCACATGGTGCGCCCCTTCTCGGTGCTGTCGGTGCCGGTTCCCGAGACATAGAGGAAGGTCAGCGTGCCGGGGTTCTGCCGTGCCAGCGCCTGGGCCGCGGCCAGGGTGATGTCGTAGGTCAGGCGCCGGTAGTCTTCCTCTTTCATCCCCGCCGAGGAGACGCCGAGGCAGAAGAAGCACGCGTCGTAGCCTGCGAGTTGCCCCTCGATCGCCGAGAAGTCGTAGAAGTCCTGGTGGACGATCTCCCGCAGCGTGTCGTGCGTCTGCCCGGTGGCGCGCCGCCCGATCACCAGGACGCTCTCCACCTCGGGATCGAGCAGGCACTCGCGCAACACTCCCTGCCCCACCATGCCGGTCGCGCCGAAGAGGATGACTTTCAAGAGGGCGCCCCTTTCCGGAAGGCTCCTCCCTCCCAAGGAAGGAGGAGCGCGGGAAGTCTACTCGCAGAGGCGGCTGTCGGTGCAGGACTGGCTGTCGGACGAGACCTTGCGGCTAGTTCATCGCCCCGTAGGTCAGGAGCGCCGGCCCGCCGCAAGCCCCCATGTCGTTGCGCGAGCCGTCCGGATCGTTGAAGTGGATGTCCGGAATCCCCGCGTTGATCGCCGGCGAGCCGGCGGGCAGGCAGCAGGAGCCGCCAAGCGGGTCGGCGGTCGGGATCAGCAGTGCCTTGTCGCCGTAGGTGTTCTTGTAGTTGGCGCCGGTGTTGCCGAAGAAGCCGTTGTAGTGGTTCACCACCGAGGTGTTGGAGCCCAGGGAGCTCACCAGCGCGGCGCTTGCCGCGCTGGTCGTCGTGTTGCGGACGAACAGCGTGCTCGCGACGTCCACCATGCTGCCGTAGCCTGCCGCGATACCTCCTCCCTCTGAGGCCCGGTTGCCGTCGAACGTGGAGTTGATGACCTCCGCGAAGCCCGCCGCCAGCCACATGCCGCCGCCATAGCCACCGGCGGTGTTGTTCTTGAACCAGACCTGGCGAACCAGGACGTTGCCGTAGGGAACCCCGGCGTGAATCCCGCCGCCGTCCACGCTCGCCTGGTTCGAGAAGAGCTCCGTCCAGCCGAGATCGAGGCGGCCGCTCCAGGCGACGCCGATCGCAGCGCCATAGGGAGCCTTGTTCCCCTCGAAATAATCCGACCGCAGGTAGGGATTCGAGGAGTAGGTGCTTTCCAACCCACCGCCGGAATAATCCGCCGAATTGCCCAGGAACTGAGTGCAGTTGATGAGCGGATTGGCCTGGACCCCCGTGACTCCGATCCCGCCGCCTTTGCCGGAGCCCCCGACGGCCGCGTTCCTGGACACGATGGAGTTCCGGATGGAGGGCGATGCTCCGTTGATGTAGATGCCGGCACCGTAGGCCGCCTTGCCGTTCCGGACGGTGAAGCCGTTGAGGATGCTGTCCTTCCCTTCGGCCGACGCGAACGTCACCACCGGCCCGCTCCCGCCGCCGTCGAGAAAGGTGACGCCCGGGCCACCCGAAGAGAGGAGATTGACCGGCTTGCCGTGAAAGTTGATCAATCCCGTATAGGTCCCGGGCGCGACACAGAGGACCGCTCCGGTACAGGGCGCGGCGTCGATCGCCTTCTGGATCGACTGTCCGGCTCCGATCGGAATCGATCCCTTGGGGCAGCCTTTGTTGTAGACACAGGCCGAGACTCCGGGACAGGCCGCACGAGAGGGCTGCGCTCCGGTTGCGGCGAGTGTGAGGACGAGGTAAACCCATGTGTTTCGCATGATGATCTCCTTGGAATCTTGAGCCAGCCGGCCGCCGCGGGGTTACGGCGTCGGGTTGTCGGTGGGATCCTTGATTTTCTCGCAGCAGGCGCGCGCCTTGTTGGTGACGATGATCTCCTGGCAGCAGAGGCCGCTGAGCGTCACCGAACCGAAAGCCGGTGAATAGACCGGCGGATCCCACTGCATGCCGGACGGGAGCGCCGCCTGCGAAGTCTCCTGGAAGGTGCAGGTGCTGCCAAGCGGAATGTTGTTGATGGTCGTCGTCAAACCGTTCGGCGACGTCAGAGTGACGGGATAGGTCGACAGCGCTCCGCCGCTCCAGCACTGAAGGATTCCCTGGAAGGTGCCGCTGTAACCCTGTGGCAGCCCGGCGACGATCTTGGTGATTTTCACCTGGCCGGTCTCGATGCACGGCTTGATCTTGTTGATGACCGTTACCTGTCCGCCGGCCTCGGTCGTCGTGATGACGCCGCCGTCTGGTGTGTAGGTCGGGAGGCCATCCCAGTTGTAACCGGTTGGCAGCGGAGACGGCAGCGCCCCTTCGGTCACGATGCAGTGACTTCCTGCCGGTATGTTGTTGAGAGTCACGAGCCCTGGCGTCGGCCAGTTGACCGTGACGACCTGCTGTGTGAAGCCCGCCGGCGTCGCGCACTGGACGAGGAAGGTGAATTGGCCCGTGAAGCCGTCCGGCGCTCCCTCGACTTTTTTCTGGATGGTCAGACCTTTACTCTCGGGCGACTTGACCTGAATGCACGCCGAAGCGGTCGTCAACGCGGTCTGATCGCCTTCGAAGAAGGTATCGGCCGGGAAGGGAGTGAACGTCGCCCGGACGTCATTGCATTGGGTGCCGAGAACGGTCGGCGCGGTGGCGGTGACGACGATGGTTGTGGTGGCACCCGGCGCGATCGGAGTCAAGGGGATGGAAAGATTGTTGCCGGAACCGCTCGCGGTCGCGCAACCGCTTGCGCACGTCCAGCTCACGCCGGTGAAGGCCACCGGCACGTTGTCCGTCAACAGAATGTTGGACACCGGATCATTGCCTGAGTTCTTGACCGTCAGCGTGAACGTCACGGGGCCGCCGGCGAAGACATCGGAAGACACCGTCTTGCCGACAAGGATCGAGACACACTTGGGAAGCGGCGTAGCGACCTGCGCCTTGTAGGCCGGATTCTGGTAGTTGAACGGGTATGGATCGGCAAAGACGGTGTTGTCCAGATTCTTCGGGTCCGTACCCTGGCACTTGGAGTCGTTTGCCGGTGGCTGGTGCAACGTCACCGACACGTCGCACGAGAGGGTTCCGAGCGGTCCGAACACCGCGCCGGGTGAGCTCGAGAAATCGAGGATCCGCACTCCCGCATACACCGGGTTGTTGTACTGGATCGCCGCGGGGGCGTTCGTCTTGCTCATCACCGCGCCCGCTGGCATCGTCACGCCCGTGCTTGCGGTGCAGGTGTAGGAGTAGTCGACCGGGAGGTTGAGGGCAAAGCCCGGGCTTTCGTAGGCCATCGAATCGACGAGCGTGCCGATCTTTACGGTCTGGTTGGGTGAGTTGTTCTTGAAAATCACTTTGTAGCCGAGGGTGACCGGGAACGACGCGAATGATGCCGGCCCGCTGACCTTTGTCTTGTCGACCGAGATGTCGCATTTCGCCACATCGGGCATGGCCGAAGAAACCGTCGCGCTGCCCCACGCCGGACCGCTCAGCGACGCCAGATTGGTGATTGAGCCGCCGCTGCCCGTCGGGGAGCAGACTGCGTCATACCGGACGAGGTATTCGACGGTCTGGACGGCGTTCGGCGCCAGCGGCGCGAAGGCGAGCGAGAAGAGAGAGCTGTAGGAGCTCGTCACGTAGGGAGCCGAGTTGACCGGCGCCGGAGCGATACAGGACGGCGCGCAGACGACGCTGATGGCGGAGAAGGTCGCCGCGAACGGGAGCGCTCCGCTTCCGGTCACATAGTCGCCGAGCGTGAGACCGGTCAGCGTCTGGCTCGTGTTGTTGGTGATCGTGATCCGGTACTTCAAAGGGACGCCCCACGCCGGCGCCGGGGGTGGCACGAGCACCTTGGTCATCGGCAACGTCGGCGTTGGGATGCACCCCGTCGCCGGCAGGCCGGTCAAGGTAACCGTCGCCGTCGAGGAATTGTTCGCCGGATTGGTGTCGCTGATGGTGTTCGTGCTGTTGGAGTAGGTGAATCCGGCCGTGTTCAACAGTTTGTTGTTCTGTCCTGGCGAGCATAGGTTGCTGGTCGCGATGGTCGCATCGAACGTAAAGGTGAAGGCGCCGCCGGCGGGCAGGAAGCCATTGGAGGTCGATGGATAGGCCACTCCGAACAGAGTTATGGTGGAGTTTTGACCGATCGACGTCGCGGCCGAGGTGGGGAGGGTCGGACAGTCGGCACCACCGGTTGGCGTGCACGACGAGAACGGACTGGCGTTGACGCTGAGGGTGACGTCGTTCGTCCCCGGGGCGTTGATCGTGTCCTGCATCTTCAGGAGCGCGCCCACGTAGACATCGCTGGTGTGGTACGTGGGATCAGGAGTGGAGATGTTCCTGATCGTCACCTGGTACGTGACGGCCCCGCCGAAAGGGATCGTCGCTGTGGTACCGAACGTGCCGCTGGTTTTTGGCTTCACCAGCTTGGTTATTTCCAGGTCGACTGGCAGGTTGGCGGTATTGACGTTCATGTTCAACGACGTCTGCTTGGTTTCTGCCCCACGGGTTGCAACGAAGTTGGCGGTGAAATTGCCCGCTTGCGTGAAGTAGCCCTCGACGACGACGACGAGCTTGTCGTCCGCCTGGCCCAGCACGGTCGAAGGCGTCAGCGAGCAGAGGGACCCGGCATTCGGGGAATTCCCGCCGCCCGGGAAGGTCGCGCAGCGGGTCTTGGTCACCGTGAAGGCCGGCGGCGGGGTCACGGTGATGGCGACAGGGTTGGGACTCGTGTGCGCCGAAGTGACCGTAATGCCGTAGGCCAGGTTGACCGTCTGACCGATGGCCGCCGTGGATATCGCAGGGTGACCGGACGTAGGTGTGTCGTACGTCACAGGAATCAGCGCCGGCGCCGAACCCGCGTACATGACTTGATTCGTGGTGAAAACCTGCGCCCACGCGCCGCTGGCCGCGGCGAGGGCGAGAAGAATGGCAAGAACAAATAAAGACCTGGCTCGCATGGCGCACTCCTCGGTCTCAGCCGAATGGAAGGAGGCTCGCTGGATCGCTGCCCTGTCTGCCCTAGATCTCGTCGTCACCCCATCGGTTTAGTGCCGCTCCGCACAATCTTCCAGACGTTGTTATTCAGATATGCAGCACTGCTCATGACACGTTCCCGGCATTTTAATCACCTACTCATGACCGCTCGCACTAAACCGGGTGTCTCGATCTCGCATCTAGAAGAGAGGAACGTCATCCAGTGCTCGCGGCCCGCGACGCCTGGGACCTGAAAGGAATGGCCGATGTCCAACGGAACACCGAGCAGCGCCCGCCCCGGAGAGCCGCTGCTCTGGTTCAACGGGCTCGACGGCCGGACGGGCAGCTATTTGTTGCCTCCCGCGCCGGCGCGGCATCTCACCGATTTCGCTCTCGGTGCTCCGGTCGACCGGGCGCGGGCTCGCGAGCTGCAGGCGTGGGTGGCGCGCGGTGAGGGGAAGGCGCGGCGGGGGCTCAAGGAGGGTCTCGATCCGGGCAAGCTCGACGAGGCCGGCTGGGGGGTGATCTTCGCCCGCTCGGCGGAGATCGAGCCGCTTCGCGAGGCTCTCGCTCCGCTGCTCGATCTCCGACGGGCGCAGGCTGGGAAGCGGCAGGAGCGCTTCTATCGCGAATTCACCGGCGAGAGTGGGTACCGCGAGGGCGAGACGAAAATCGAATTCCTCGCCCGCCATGGCGCCGGTCCGGGTCCGGCCGATCCGGAGAAGGTGCCGTATTACCTCTTGCTGGTGGGCGATCCGGAAGCGATTCCTTTTTCGTTCCAGTATCAGCTCGATGTGCAGTACGCCGTCGGCCGGCTGTGCTTCGACGCGATCGAAGACTATCGCCGCTACGCCGAGAGCGTGGTCGCGGCGGAGGCCGGCGCCGCCGGACGCCGGTCCAATGGGCATCCGAAACGGCGTGCCTGCTTTTTCGCTCCAGCCAATCCGCGGGACCCGGTGACCGTGTCGACCAACGCCCACCTGGTGCAACCGGTGGCGGCCGGAGTGCGGCGCGATTTGCCCGGTTGGAGCATTGAGACCGTGCTCGGCGAGGAGGCGACCCGCGGCCGGCTCGGCGATCTGCTCGAGGAGGCGCCGGCGTTTCTTTTCGCCGCCTGCCACGGGCTGGGTTTCGCCGCCGACGATCCGGCGCAGAGAGACCGGCAGGGAGCCCTGGTCTGTCAGGACTGGCCCGGCCCAGGCGGTTTCTCTGGGAAGGGCGGGATCGACCGCGAGCACTATTTCGCGGCCGAGGACGTGGGCGACCGGGCGCGCGTGCATGGGCTCATCGCCTTCTGCTTCGCCTGCTTCGGCGCCGGCACGCCGCGCTGGGACGAGTTCACCCGCAAGAGCCAGGGGAATCGCCGCGAGCTCGCGCCCGGCGCCTTTCTGGGCCGGCTGCCGCAGCGGCTGCTCAGCCACCCACAGGGCGGCGCGCTGGCAGTGGTCGGTCACGTGGACCGGGCCTGGGGATTCTCGATGGTGTGGCCCGAGGCCGGACCGCAGATCTGCGCTTTCGAGAGCGCCCTCCGCCGGCTGCTCGATGGGCAGCCGGTGGGCTGGGCGATGGAATATTTCAATCAGAGGTATGCCGAGCTCGCCTCGGATCTGGCGGCGGAGGTGGAGGCCCTGGGGTTCGGCAAGAAGCTCGACGAGACCGTGATCGCCGACCTCTGGACCGCCAGCCACGACGCCCGCAATTACACGATCATTGGCGATCCCGCGGTGCGGGTCGCCGTTCCCCCCCTTTCAGGAGGTGTGCTGTGAAAGCTGATCGATGGTTTCCCCGGGCCGCAGCCGTGGTGCTGGCCGGCCTCCTCGTGCTCGCGGCCGGCCGGCCCGCCGGCGGCCAGATTGCGATCAACCTGAATCTCGGCAAGTTGTTCGCCAAGAAGGCTTCGGTCGCCGGAACGCTCGCCGCCCAGATGCAGGCGGTGCAACAGAGGTTTGCGGCCAACCGCAAGGCGCTCGCTCCAGTGACCGCAAACGGTAAGCCGGCCTACCCCCGCCAGGAGGTGGTGAGCCTGCTCGCTCGCACCGAAGCGGATCTCGACAAAGCCATCGACCAGGCCAAGCCCGGGAAAATGGATCCTCTGCGCGCCTGGGCGGCCGATGCGGTCGAGGGCCTCCAGGGTCAGCTCGCGCCGGCTCCTGGGCCGACTGCCGCCTCGCTCCACGGTGCCACACCGCGCGCGGTCGCGGTGGTGGCCAGTCTCGGAAAGCTTTCGCTTCCGTTTCTTGCGAGCATAACCGCCGGTGATCCGCGGCAGGACACGGTTCCCGCCGACACGTCCAACCGGCTTTTGGATCAGGTGGAGACCGTGATCAGTCGGATTTTCTTCCTCGCCTCGCACGACGATCTGGAAGTGAAGCTCTGGGTGGGCAGCACGGTGCCGCACGCCACGTTCAACTTCGCCTCGCAGGGTCAGATCAAAGGGACAACGCCGGCCGTGACGAGCATCCGGACGGACGGCACGAAAGACCACATTTTGCGCGGCCTGTACACCTATACAGCCATCTATTCTGAAGGGCTGGCCGCCCAGGTCGTCCAATATCCCAAGCCCGGTGGGGCTTCAGCGGCTCAGCCTCCGGGCGAGCGGCTGGACCTGGTCAACGGCAGCAGTTTTTTCTGCTGCCGGTTCAAGGAGCAGTACTGCGGCCATGTCGACTCTGATAAAGAGTGCCGTCCCTGAGGCGCCGTCCGCGACGTCTTCCCCTCCAGCCCCGCACCGCCGGCGCCGGCCCTGGGTCTTCGCCGCCGGTCTCGGGCTGGGATGGGCATTCGCCTACCTGACCGGCACCGCGCTCGGCGGCGAGCTCCGGGTCCTGGGGTCCGTCTTCCTTCCTCTCTCTGCCCTCGCCGGCGGACTGGCGGCCCTCGGCGCCTGGATGCATTTCACCAGCCTCACTGGCCCCGCCGGAGATGCCGGCCGTAGATGGCGCCTGCGGTTCTCTCTCGCGGTTTTGACGGTCAGCGTGATCGTCCTGCTTGGGCTGTACCTGAAGTTCTCGGTGCCGATCCGGTATAACGGCAAGCAGACCATCACCTATCTCGCGGGCTCGACGTGGTCGGGACGCTGCGACTGCTCCACCGACGAGGCCTCTTGTATTCAGGACATGGGTCTCGACGCCGGCAAGTTCGGATCCTGCTGGAAGGACCGCTGGGCCGTCCAGCTCGGCGTGGCGCTCGCCTACCTGCTGACCCTGGCGAGCGGCGGCGCCATCGCAGGCCTGCTGATGATCCCGCCGAAACCCTTGCATCCTGTGGGAGCTACTCCCCAAAACTCTCAGGGGTATCTGGACTTCGATGTCTGGATCGATCAGAAATCCGAAGGCCTCTACCGCGCGAAGGCCTGGAGCGGCGGCGCGGGTTTCGAGGCGACGGAGCATTTCTCTCTCCCCGCTCTCCTGACGGGTGGAAACCTCACCTTCGCCGCGGCCGGCGCCCGGCGCGGCGGAGCCGCCACGGTCGAGCCGGGAGACGGCGCCTCCGCGGAGCAGGCCGGCGACGAGCTGTTCCGGGCCGTCTTCCAGGGCGAGCTGCTGAAGGCTTTCCAGGGCTGTCTCGCCAAGTCGCAGGGCGGCCCCGGACTCCGCATCCGCTTGCGACTCAACGATGTTCCCCACCTGGCAGGTCTGCCCTGGGAGTACCTGTACCACGCCGAAGGGCGCGGCTTCCTGGCGCTCTCCGGCCGCACGCCGGTGGTTCGCTACCTGGAGCTGAGCGAGGGTCTCGGCACTCTGCTGGTCGAGCCACCGCTGCGGGTGCTCGCGGTGATCTCGACGCCGCAAGGCTACCGCGAGCTCGCCGAGGCGGACGCGGAATGGCACCAGCTCGTCGCGGCCCTGGAGCCGCTGCGGAAGAAAGGCGTGATCGAGATCGAGCGGCTGGAACATCCCACCGCCGCGGCCCTGGAGGCGCGATTGCGAACCGGTACGCCGGTCCACGTGCTCCATTTCGTCGGCCATGGCGGTTTCAGCGAGCTGCGCGGCGAGGGAGTGCTGGTGTTTGAAGACGAGAACGGCAAGGGCGCTCCCCTGGGCGGCCCGAGCCTCGCCTATCTCCTTCAGGACCATCCGTCGCTGCGCCTGGCCGTGCTCAACGCCTGCAACGGTGCGCGCTCGTCGCGCGAGAACACCTTCGCCGGCACCGCACAGGTGCTCGTGCAGCACGGCGTGCCGGCGGTGATCGCCATGCAGTCGGAGGTCATGGACGAGACCGCCTGCCGCTTTGCCGAGACCTTCTACCAGGCGCTCGCCGCCGGCCTGCCGGTCGACGCCTGCGTCGGCGAAGTGCGCCGCACTCTCGCCGCCGAGCACAATCCGGAATGGGGCACGCCGGTGCTCTACCTGCGGGCGACCGACGGACGTCTTTTCACCGTGACCCACTAAACCTTCCCGGCGACCGGAGATCTATCAGGTATGTCGGGCTGCTTCACCCAACCAAAGACGAACCGAAAGGAGAGCATCATGATCACCCAGAATTCCACCGAACCGCAGGCTCCCCCACTCCCCGCCAGCGCCGAGGCTCCCGTGGCCGCCGTGAGCCCGCGGGCTCCCATTGAAGTGTCGTCCACGGGGGACGGCACGGTCTACGATCCGGCTGGCCATGACAACAAGCCGCCGACCGTCGGTGACCAAGATCCTCTTTTCCAGCTTCTCGGCTGATGTCTGCAATCATGCTGCTGACAGGGGGGCTCGCTGGACTTTTCCTGCACCCCCCTGTCAACGTCATTAGCGCCATTCGCCCTGGAGTGTAAAACCGGCCCAGTAGTAAGGAGCGTGCCAGCGCTCCTTGCTCCGGATTGCATTCTGCGCTCGCTGCAAGGCCGCGGCGGGCGAGAGGTGATCGATCAGCATCCCGCGGTAGAAACGCTGCATCAGCTCGGCGGTCACCAGGTCGTCGACGTTCCACAGACTCACCAGCACGCGCTCGGCGCCGGCATAGAAAAAGCCGCGGGTCATCCCCATCATCCCCTCGCCGCGGATGTCGCGTCCCAGGGCAGACCGGCAGGCGCTCAGCACCACGAGATCGGCCCGCAGGTCCAGCTTGTAGATATCAGCCAGGTAAAGGAATCCATTCTGGGCCAACACCAGCCGGCCCCCTCCAGGATCGGTGGGGTCGAAGAAGCCGTGGGTGGCGAAGTGCAGGAAACGGTAGTCGTGCAACTCACTGCGCAGAACCGCCGTGCGGCTTGCGGCCTTGCCTTGGAGCGCGACGGAATCGGGAGCGAGATTCAGAATCTCCGCCGCCTCCTTGCCGCTGTACCGGAGCCGCGGTTACCGGGCACCAAAGTCAGGATCGGCGAGCACCCACAAGGTCTTCGGCGCCGGAGCCCGGCCGGCGACCTCCCGGCGGAGCTCGCCCAGCACCGAAGCCGACGGCAAAACGATGATTTCATGGCGGGCGACCAGCAATTCGGCCCTGGCATCGGGCTCCGGCAGGGCGGAGAAAGGCAGGCCCTGAAGAATGCCGTCAGAGACCACCAACAGGCGCTTGCCTGGCAAGAGCGACGCCACCGGCTTGAGCAGCAGCCGGCTCAGCTCGGCGAGCGGACGGAGGGCTGAGCCCTCGGCCTTGGAGCTGCCACTCCGGGAGAGGAGATCACAGGCCGGGCGGGCCCACTTCTCGATCTCAGCCCGGCCGGGGAGGGCGAAGCTCCGGAGGGAATCGGGCGTGACTGCCCAGAGGAAGCTCTGCTTGTCGCCCAGACGGTACTCCAGCAGGAGAGTGTCGCGGTCGAGCAGGTCGCGCTGGATCTCGGCAGCGCTCGCGGGTTGCGGCTGGGTCAGGGCGGCGTAGCGGGGATCGCCGGCTCGCAGCTCGGCCCGCACCCGTTCCAGATTCTCCCATTTCTGCCGGAGCTCCACTTCGATCTGGCGCAGAGGTTCCGCGCTGCTCGCATCTTGAGCAGGGTCCTGGGCCAGGCGCGTCTCGCGAGAGACCAGCACGTCGATTTCGGCCTCCAGGATCCGCTCGCGATCGTGGAGCTCCGGAGCCGCTCCGCCGAGGTCGCGGCGGAGATCGGTGCCACCGGCGGCCAGCGCGTCGAGCAGAGAGCGCGCCAGTGACCGTTCGCTCACCGCGAGCGCGGCGGCGTCATAGCCGGCGGTGGGCGCCTTGCGGTGCATCTCCATCAACAGGTCGATCAGGAGGTCGTAGGAGTCCTGGCGGGTGGAGAAGAAGTCCGCTCGGGTGGAGTAGGTCATCTGGCTGAAACGGTGCCGCTCGACCAGCTTGAGGGCCTCTTCCGCGACCTCGCGCGCCGCTTCGAGGTCACCCTTGCTCCGCAGAGCCCAGGCTTTTCCGGTCAGCAACCAGGCCACATCAGGTGGATCGGCGAACGGCCGGAGCAGCACCAGCGCTTGATCGAAATCGTCCAGCGCGGCGCCAGCATGGCCGATGACGGCCTCCAATCGTCCCAGATTGCCGAGGCAGTCGGCCTGCCCCTGGGAATCACCGAGTCCGCGGAAGATCGGCAGTGCCTCCGCGTAGGCCCGGCGGGCCTCCTCCAACCTGCCGAGCCCACGATAGGCGATTCCGAGAGAGGTCAGCGTGACGGCCCTGCCTTGACTCCCAGGAGGGCGCAGTGCCAATGCGCCGAGGAGGGGCTCCAAAGCCTCGGCGGGGTCACCCGCGTCCTGGGCGACGAGCCCCAGGGCATTCAGGGCGGCAGCCTCGCCGTCGCGATATTGCGCCTGCCGGAAGAGTGGGAGCGCGGTGTTGAATTGTTCACGGGCCTGCTTCCATTCTCCCAACTGTCGATGGAGATGGCCACGGTTGAGCAAGGTTTGTGCCCTCTTGCCGGGATCGTCTCCCGGTTTCCAGAGGGCGAGCGCGCGGTCGAACTGGCTCGCCGCCTCGTCGTAACGCCCCCGCAGGTAGAGAGCGAGGCCCAGATTGCTGGAGATCAATGCCTCGTCGGCGCGGTTGCCGAGCCGCCGGTTCAACTCAAGCGCCCTCCGGTCTTCGGCGATCGCGCCGACAAGATCGCCGGCGCGGTAGCGCAACTCGCCACCGTGCAGCCGGAACCGAGCCTCGAAAGCAGGTTCCCCGGCGCTCAGCGACTCGGCGCGGGTGAACACCGCAAGGGCCGCCTTCGCATCGTGCAGGCAATGGCGCTGAAGAAGACCGAGCCCCAGCAGTGCCTCGGCCCGGCGCCGCGGTAAGCGGAGAGCCGCGAATCCGCGCTCTGCGCTCTCATAGGGGGCGATGCCGACGCGGCACGTCTCCGCCTTCCTGGTCAGGCGCAACGCGTGGGCCTTGGCCAGCTCCGCCTCCGCCAGCGCCCGCCGGCGGTCCGCCGCGGTGGCCTGCCGCTTCTCGATCAGACGGAGATCGCACGGTCCGCGGGATCCCTCTGCAAGAGTCAGCTCGATGCGCAACTCACCGGGTGCGTCCGCCACCCAATGGATCTCCTCGGCCTGCACAGGAGCAGTTCCCGGTGCGGTGAGGCTGTCGGCCCGGAGGAGCTGCCGGCCTCCAGGATCGAACAGGGTCAGGACGACGTCGCGCGACTCCTGGCCAGCCACAGCGTGGATGTAGTCGCCCGGTTGAACAGCGATCCGCAGGCTCGATTCCCCGACGCAGGCGGACGCAGGAGCTGCCGCGGAGCTGTGGGTTTGACTCGCGGGCGGAGCTTTGGACTTCTCCTCGCCGCGGCAGGCGAGGACGCAGAGGAGGAGCACGATCGCCTCCCCGCGGGCCCTCGGCGATCCCGTCACTCTGACCGGCCCGCCTCCGTCACCCGCAACAGCCGCGTCTCCAGCACCCTCCCCGCTCCACCGTCCGAGCCGTCCGAGCCGTCCGACAGCTCCATCCGGTACCGGCCGGGCCGCAGCCCCTCGGGCAGGTAGAGGGTCAAGGCGAAGTCTCGATCCAACTTCAGCCCGTTCAACCACACCACGTCCCTCCCGGTCGCGGCATCGCGAATCATCAGCCGATAGGCCGGGAGCTGCTCGCCGGGATGGAGCACGAGCATCTGGGGCGCCGTCGACAGAGCCAGCTCTCCCTGGGTGGGATCGCGCTCACCGGGAGGGACATCGACCATGATCGCGTTGGGCCGCGGCGCGCGGAGCCCGTTGACCCGGCTCTGCAGGGAGAGATTCCAGGCCGCCAGACCCACCAACGCCACGAAGAACAAGGCGGCCAGCCGGGTGGGCCAGTTGGACCGCCACGCCGGCCGCCGCCGGCCGGAGGCGATCGCGCGCACGTTGTCCGGGGGTGGATCGAGCTGCGGACGGAGCAGGCGCCAGAGCGCGGCCGACTCCACCTCCTCACCGGTGCCCGCCTCCGGTTGAGCGAACGCCGCCGCCCCTTCCGCCAGATCGAAGCAGTCGCGGCACCGCATCAGGTGCTCCTGGAGACGCGCCTCCTCCGCGGCGGACAGCTCGCCGCGATGGTAGGCGATCCATTGATCTGGGGTGGGATGGTCCATCGGCTCCGGGGACGTGTCGATCAGCTCCACGAGGGTATCGCGAAAGTCGGATGCGCTCTCTGCCACGTCGTCAACCTCCGCCTTAGAAGTCTATCGTCCCCAACATCCGCTGCAGCTTGTCCCCCAGCCGTTGGCGCGCCTGGAACAGGTGAGCCTTGACGGTCTCCGGCGAGATCCGGAGCACCACGGCGATCTCCTGCACGCTGCGCTCCTGGTAGACCCGCAGTTCCATGCACAGGCGCTGCTGGGGAGACAGCTCTCCGATCGCCACCCGCAGGGCCGCCAACCGCTCCTCGCGCACCATGCGATCGAGCGGCGAGGTCTCAGTGGACGGTGAAGAGAACTCGGCCGACGGCTCCGGAGCTCCGGCCCCGGCCTCGAAAGGGACCTCCGGCACCGCATTCCGGCCGCCCGGCTGGCGGTCGCGCCACTTGCGGTAGACATTGCAGGCGATCTGCAACACCCACCCCTCCAGCGAGCCCTCCCCGCGGTAGCCCTCTAATCCTTTGTAGATCTGCAAAAAGGTCACTTGGGTTAGGTCGAGCCGCTCCTCGGGGGAAAACACCCGCGACCCCAGGAAGCGCTCGATGCGCGGACGGAACCGCCGGAAGAGCACCTCGAAGCTCTTCTCGCGATCCGTCCCCCGCTGGAAATCGAGCACCGCGCGGGCCAGGTCCGCGCCATCCTCCACCGCGGGAGAGCTCCGCTCGTCCAACTTCATCGCCGCTTCCACCGGTTACCGGGAGGCATACCAAAGGACTCCGATCCAAAAGGGCTCGGGAAAGAGTATGGCACAATGGGAATGCCATGGATCGCCTGCCGCCAGACCTCACCGCAGTCGTCACCGCGCTCCGCAAGGGTCTGGAAGAACTCTACGGAGACCGCTTCCGCGATCTCCTGCTCTACGGCTCCTACGCCCGGGGAGATCAGCGCGAAGGGAGCGACGTGGATCTCCTGGTGCTGCTGGACGGACCGGTCGACACCGGCCGGGAGATCCTGCGCCTCGAGTCGATCGTCTGGCCTCTCTCCCTGGACCATGGCGTCGTCCTCTCAGTGATTCCCGTCAGCCACCAGGCTTACCAGAAGGGCGAGTCGTCTTTCCTGAGAATCATCCGGAAAGACGCGTTGCAGGCGGCGTGAACGAGATCGAAGCGTGCCCGGATCTTCCAAGAACCCAGGATTAAAATCCTGGGCTGGCCGCCCTTGTCCCTGCGGGACGGCAGTAAGGTGCGCTGTGCGCACGTCCTTTTACGGGAACGCCCCCCAAACGTCATCCTGAGACCGAGCCCCGCGAGGTGGAAGGATCTGGGAGGGCGGACGGTCCCTCCACAAGCCATGCGGCCGTCAGACCTCGCCCTTCCGCGCCCGCACCGTCATCAATCCCCACAACCAACTGATCTTGTAGCGGTCGATCTCCACCTCCGCGTGGCCGGCTTCAGACAGAAGATGCAGGCACTCGCGCCTGCCGTACGCCTTACGGTGCGCCGGATTGAACAGCCGGAAATAGAGGTCACAGAATTTGCACGCCAGAAAGTCGTCGCACCAGTCCGTGATGACCAGCCGGCCTCCCGGCGCCAGCACCCGTCTCATCTCCCGCAGAGCACCCTCCGGCTCCTCAATGAAATGGAAGACGTTGCACGACACGACGACGTCAAACTGCCCGCTGTCAAACGGCAGCAGCTCCGCCCAACCCTCCTGAAGCTCCACCTCCGCCGGCACCTTGCGGCGAGCCTGGGCCAACATCTCCGGAACCGGATCGACGCCGGTCAATCGAGCGGCGGGATGAGCGCTCGCCAGGCGTTCCAGCAGAGCCCCCGTCCCACAGCCGACGTCGAGAACCCGGTCCGAGGGCCGCAGGCTCAGGCGTTCCAAGGTGGCGCGGATGGTGGCGTCGATGTAGAAGGACCACTTCTCGTCGTAGACCGAGGCGAGATGGGAGTACTCTTCGAGGATGGGGTGTTTGGGGGTGGGCATGGCTAGGGTTGGCGTAGGATTCGATCGCGCCAGTTTCGGACGCTCATGACGTCGAAACGCTCGCCTTCGAAGACGATCTGCCGAACAGCCTTCTTGCCGTTGTCGCTGGCTTCTTTCAGCCAGTCTCGCACCTCCATCCAGCGGATTGTGCCGTCCGAGGTGCGGATTACGAGAAGAACGGGGAACGCTTGTTCTCGCCAGTAGTTGGCGTGCCGTGGCTTCTCGATTTTGAAGATCTCAGCGCCGTCCTTCTTGCGCTTCGTCAGATACGAGTCGCCAGACTTCAGTTGCAGATACAACTTCCGAGCTGTTGCCTCACCAGCATCCGACTTGAATTCAATCTCCATGTCGATGCCGTTATCTCCTACGGTCAGCTCTCGACAGATCTGGCCAGCCAGAGAAACGGTTGAAATCACATCACCGACCAGCGTCCGTTCCTTATCTGCACTGTCGAGAGCATTCTGCGACCGCTGATCCAATTCCAACACGCGCTGATGAATCTCCGGCGCGGCGAAGCGTTCCTCCAGGTCATCCCAAAGTGGAACGCGCTTCTCGCATTTCACACACAGGATGGTCGCTCGCTTCCCTTTATCCGCGAGACGTTCCATCGCTGTCTCTCGATCGCGCACTGGTGTCTTGCAATGCGGGCAGACATAATGGCGTAGGCGCACGACTTCGACCCCCTTCTTCAGCAGGTGCTCGTGGACATATCGACTGAAAATCGTCTTCTCCTCCACCGGGATCTCGGGATCGAAATACACCTCCAGCTCACCCGCGCCTTCTCCCCGGCGTGTCATCTTCACGCCAAGCCGACGCTGCTGTGAGAGCGATTTGAAGTCGGCCGCGTAACGCCACAGCTCATCTCTCTCGAAGGACTGGGTATGGTGGAGCCTTACCACCAATGTGGCGTAGATGTCGTCGAGAAATCCGTTGAAGCGGTAGCTCACCAGCACCGCTGGATGCCCACCGAGTTCGGGGCGCTCTCGCCGGTAATAGCTCGGGAAGATCAGCAGCGATCCTTGGTCCGTCTGCTCGCGCAGGCAGAGGCCTCTCTCTACAAGCGTCTGGTGCATGGCCAGCATAATGAATCTTTCCTCGTCGGCTTCGAGGCGTGTCATTGAGGAATGGTAGGTGAGATCCCCATTCAGGACCCGCTCCTCCGGAAGGCAGCCGCGTTCAAACCGATCTTCACGCATCGTCTGGATCACCGCTTGGGCGTAAGCATTGATGCGCTCCGGCTGGAGCAGTACCCAGCTTCCAAATTTCAGTTCCCACACAACGCCGGGGCCAGTCAGTAGGCTGACCACTGCTTTGAGTTCGTCATCAGTGAAGCGGGAAGGTTCGCCGCTCTTCGCCGCCAGAAGTTGCAGTTGCAGCGTCTCACGCAACTCGTTGAAGCGAATCAGCGCCCGGCCGGCGTCCTTTAGCCGGATGATCTCCTCCTTGAGCTGCTTGAAGAGAAGCGGAGATGAGCGCCAGGGGATCTCGTCCCAGCGTATACCGCTTAGGATGGCCTGCTTGAGTTCCTCGCAGCCGAGATTTGCTTTGGCACTGGTTTCCAGCAATGCGTGGTAGCCTCGTTCACATCTGAAGGTTTCAAGCTGAGTCCGGCTGACACGCAATCCGCCAGCATCCACGCGCCCGGCCACCAACAGCTTGGAAAATGTCTTACGGGAGGCGCGGGCGAGATCGCGATCCCACTGGCCTAAGGTCTCGAAGACGTCTTCCTTCTGGCCGTCGAACACCAGCACCGCCAGCGCGGTTTCATCCATGTAGAGTTGATGGATCAAACGCTGGTCCGCTTGCCCACCAAAATCCCAAAGCCAGATTTCCCGCTCTACGCCGTCGCTGCCTCCCTCCTTCGAGGAGACCGGCAATTTCCATTGCGTTGCCCATGCACCGACCGTCGAATCGCTGGGTTGCCAGTCATTCAAAGCCAACCGATTAGAAAGGCCCGTCTTGCCCGCGCCGCTATCACCAACAAGGAGGACTTTGGCGTTGGTATAAAGCGCTTGAGCCAGTGCACTCTTTGGCGCTCGACCGGGCCTGGGCAAAGATGCTATTTCGTTAACAAACTTCGCTAGATCCCAGACAAGAATTGCTCCACTCCGGTCTCCGGAGATGGCATGATGTTGATCGCTTGTCCATGCAACACTTTGAACATCAGCTGAATGGCCCTCAAGTTCGCTTAGACAACGCCCTGTATTTGCATCCCAAAGCCTCACGGTATTGTCATCAGCGCCAGAAAGTACTCGCCGACCATCAAGGCTCCAGACTACGCTGATCACACCACCAGCGTGCCCTTCGAGGACTTGTAGGCAGTGCCCGGATTCCAGATCCCAGATGCACAGAGTCTTGTCATTCGAGCCGGAGATAGCACGATGCCGATCGGCGCTGAACGCTACACATAGGACCGAATCAGTGTGACCTTCGAACACGCGCAAGCATCGCCGACTCGGCAAGTCCCATATGCGTACCGTTTTGTCAAGGGAGCCCGAGACGGCACACTGACCGTCAGCACTAAACGCCACAGACGTGACGCCATCGGTGTGGCCACCAAGTACATACCATCCGCCGGTTGCATACCACACGATAACTTCACCTCTCTCGAACCCAGCGAGAGCACGGTTTCGATCATTATCCCATGCCACACCCCAGGCCCAGCGAGAACCATTCTCAAAGTCGGTGCCAGCCAGTTCTTGCCCTCCCTGCAGGTCCCACAGACGTATGCTGCCCCCACTATCGCTGGAGAGCACTTGCCCTGTAGCCTGGCTCCAAGCTAATCCGTACAAGGTTCGGCCGAAAATTCGAATCGTTTTAATGCCGAGCCCTGTCTTCAAATCCCACAGAACTATTGAGTTGTTGGATATCGTGACAGCACGACTCCCGTCAGAATTAAAATTGAGGCTAAATATATTGGCACCAGAGTCCAGTTGAATCATACTTTCTGCCGAATGTTTGGGTGCGGCCTTACTTCGTACTACCCTCCGCCCAGAAGAAGGCCGGCAGGATCCGAGAAGCTTCGCGTATTCTCTTCTGGGGCCTTTCGTCAGCCAGTAGATGTAAGAAAAATGCGCAAGCGCCCCTTTGATGGGAACCTCGTCGAGCCGCAGAGGAATGAACCGCCGCTCCTTGTTCAGCGGGTCGCGAAATCGGAACGTTCCGGCCTCCAACTGCGGCCAGTCCGCGCCGACCGCATGCTGCGATAAGCAGAGCACGAGCACGCGAGAGTGCTCAAGCCCTTCCTCAGTCTTTTTTTCCCGGAAAGCTTTCGTGCTATGTGGTTTGATCTCCCTTTCATCAAACCAAACGCGCAGGCCGTCCTCCCGCAGCCGCTCGGCGATCTCGCGGACAACCTCTTTGTCCTTCGAGCTGTGGCTCAGGAAGACGTCGTACTGGAACTCGTCAGCCATAGCTCTCCCTTGATGGTGCGGTCTTCCAGATGCACTGGGTACGTCTCTAAGCTTATACCGGCTTGCCGAGGGACCAAAGGCGAGGGCCTCAGGGTGGCGGAAAGATTCTGTTGACTCCTCCGGCTCTTCCCCCGCCCACCCGGGAGGGGGCAAGCCCCTCCCCTACTTTGGGTTTGCGACTACGCTGGGGGGGCAGCCCGGCCTGGAGAAAAAAGCCGGCTGGAAGCCAGCGCTCCCAGCGAACAGCAGGTCTTCGTAGGAACGGTCCGCGGGGATGCCGTCAGGCGCCCCCGCGTGGCCGCCTGCGCTATGCCCTATGCCACTTGGGCATGCAACCGGACGCCCAGTGCGCGAGCCACCTTCAAGACGGTTGCAAAGCTTGGGTTGCCGTTCTCGCTGAGCGCCTTGTAGAGACTCTCGCGACTGAGCCCAGCATCGCGGGCAACCTGCGTCATACCGCGTGCGCGGGCGATATCGCCGAGAGCACGGGCGATCCCCGCGGCATCGTCCGGAGCCTCTTCGAACCAAGCGTCCAGGTAGGCGGCCATCTCTTCGGGTGTCCGCAGTTGTTCGGCGACGTCATAGGCCACGGTCTTGGTTCTGGCTTTGGACTTCGGTTTGACGGTCGTCTTGTCAGTGCTCTTAGCCATGGCGTGACACTCCCTACAGATTCTTGGCGAGAGCCAAGGCAGTCTTGATGTCCTGTGCCTGCGTTGACTTGTCTCCACCGGCAAGGAGAACAATCAGATCTCCGCCCCGCTCGGTGTAGTAGACCCTGTACCCGGGGCCAAAGTCGATCTTCAACTCGCAGACTCCCTCGGTGAGGGCGCGATGTTTGCCTGGATTGCCGTGGACGAGGCGGTCAACTCGGACTTGAATGCGGGCGCGACCTGCGGTGTCCCTCAGGGAGTTGATCCAATCGCGGTAGGCCTCTGTCACCTTGACAGGCATAGGGCCAGTGTATCCCGCGAGCTACAGATGTCAAGCCTTGAGGCCGGCTCAAAGGTAGTGTCTTGGCGCCACGCCATTCCTGAGTAAACTCTCAGACGGAGGTTGGCGATGCCTGAATCAACGATTACACGCCAGAACAGGACCACGGTCCCCCGAGAGATCCTCGAGAGGCTTGGCGCTCGGCCTGGGGACACGTTGCACTGGGAGGTCGAGGGCGATCATGCGCGGGTGACCATCGCCCCTCCCGCCGTCCTTGCGCTTCAGGGCAAGTTCAAGGTCGGACCCGGAGATCCCGTGGCGGATGTGCGCAGAGTGCGCTACAGGTCGTAGAAAAACTGCCGGCGGGACGCCAGCGCTGCTCTGAAAAAGACGGTTCTATCCTCCTCTATGCCGCCCTAACGCAAGTCGCTGTCGCTGGGAGCGCTGCCATCTTGGCGGCCCGGTCGACTCTGTCGACCGGGCCGGCTGGAAGCCGGCGCTCCCAGTGTCCTTTTCATCGATCTTCGGGTGCAGCGCAGCTGCATGAAAAACTCCCAGGAGTCCAGAAAAACGCACGGTTGAAGGTGCAATCCACGGGGATGCCGTCAGGCACCCCACGTGGCCGCCCCACCCCCTACGGCTTCGGCTGATAAGCCACCGCGCCCGTAACGATCCGGCAGAGCCTCGCCGCGGCGGCGTATTGGCCAGATCCTCGCTTCAGGATTTGCAGCAGGTTGGTGCAGTCCCTGGTCGCCGTGTCGGGAATGGCGGTCAGGGTCGGACACACAGGCGGAGGGCACGCTCCGGCATCCTGCGGACAGGTCTCGCAGGTCTCGCCGGGATCGATGTGGCCGTCGCCGCAGACCGGCGGGCACGTTCCGGCATCCGCCGGGCAGGTCTGGCAGGTCTCACCGGGATCGACGTGGCCGTCACCGCAGGCAGGCGGCGGAGTGCCGCAGGGCTCCGGGTTGTTGTAGTAGATCGGCCAGTACGCGAAAAGGGACTTGGGAATCGACGACAGGCCGCACGGCTTCAGCGGATCGTGCTGCGTGATCGCCTTCGCTGCCGAGCTGCCGTCCAGCGTGGAGACGAACCAGGTGAACACGTAGGGCGAGCCCTTCGGGACGGCGAAGGCGAAGTCGGTCTGCTCGGTCACCGTGGGGCAGCCCGGATGCAGCTTTTCGCCTCCGGGACCGATCGCGCTCGCGTTGGCGGCGTTCTCCAGCGCGCCATAGGTGACGAAATTCAGCTCGTCGAAGTATCCCGGCACCCACAAGCCCTCCGGCTGGCTCGGATTCCCGGGATGCTGGCCGTACCTCGCAAAGTAAGCCGCCGCGAGCTCCTCATTCGGGAGCGGACGGTTGCCCGGCCAGGGGTCCGGCTTGCCGGCGAACTGCGTGGGGGTGTAGCCAACCCCGGAGCAGAACTGCGCGGAGGCGGCGGATGCCGAGAGGGCGAGCACGAGGAACAGCGCAGCGATCGGTTGTCTCAAAGGTCTCCTTTCGGCCGGCGCGGGCAAGCAGGCGCCGGAACGATCCGTTGGAACGTCCTCGGAATTACGTGGATTTCATCACGAAGTTGCGGCGGAGCCAAGCCTGCGCGGGGCGACAGGCGGCAATCCACCCTGCAATGGCTCGACAGAACCGTTCAGCTAGCCGGCTGCCGGGTCGAAGGACCGGCGCGGGGGTGGCACTGGCCAAAGGGAATCTTGCGCGACTACATACATGATCTTCTCGTGCCAGCACGATATCACAACTCGGCGCGGCACTGGCGGACATGCCCTTCCCTCCCACCCGGCCATCGGTGGGAGGGAGAGCCGACTCCCGGAAGGTGGGACCGGGGCTCTCCAGGCGGGCCCGATCCGGCGCGTCGATTCGGCGGGCGTCCGCGCGGGGTCGGGGGTGATCGTTTCGATTGTCAATGAGCACGGGGAGGGGACGCGCCGGGGCGCGTCCCCCTTGGGTTGGGGTTGGGTCCGGCGACTAGGCCGCCGGCTTGGGGGTGTGGACCTGCGGCGACGCCGCCGCCTTCACCTTGGCGCGCTGGCGCAGGGGCGTGACGCTGAACTGCACGAGACGCTCGCTGCGGCGGCCGATCTTGAACTTCGCGGCGTCACGCACCTTCGCCGCGAGGTCCCGGCCCTCTTTGAGGGTCTGCTTCAGCTCCTGCGTGGTCACCTGGCCGGCCGCCCGGTGCGACTCCTGGCGGTCCTTGAGGGCTTTGACCTTGTCCAGGGTCTGCTTGAGGGCGACCGTCTCGACCTGCACGTCGGGCAGCAGCGCGGCGTTCTCTTCCGCGGCGGCGAGGACTCCCTCCCAGTCGCGGGTCTGCTTGGGGTACGAACCAATGTCCGGCATGACGTGTTTCTCCTTTCTCTCGTTTGCGCCCGTTTCCCCGAGCCCTATCCCAGGCTCGCGGCGAAATCGAGCAGTTTGTCGGTGATGCCACCCCGCTCACCCTGAGCGGAATGGCCCTGCAACGTGAGGACGACGCGTTTGCCGTCGACGTGGACCTGCGCCGGGAACGCCTCGCGGCTGGCCATGCGCAGCACCAGGGTGGCGAAGTCGACCGCGTCGTCGGGCTGGTGGAACTGCCGCACCCGGTCGAGCGACTTGCCGTCGTGGACAAGGCCCCAGCCGGGCATCCGCTTGAGGCGGAGCTGGACGCGCTCGGCCTTCAACCGGTCCTGCACCGACGTCGCGGAGACCGGCGCGCTCAACGCCGCGGTCAGCTCTTCCTGCACCCGCTCCGCTTTGAGGTTCGTCTGCGGTCCCATCTTCTTTTTGCTGCTCATCGGACACACTCCTTCCAGCAAGGCACCGCGCCTTCATTGGCCCGGGGCCACGAACAACCGTCGGGGGGTTACTTCATGAGGTTGAGGACCGCGCTCAGATGGTCTTTGAGCTTGGCGTCTTCTTCGGGACTGAGGAGCTTTCTGACGGGAGGCTCGCCGGTGAGCAACTCGTCGGCCGTGATGCCGAGGACCCGGCTCAGCGTGAGCAGATCCTCCGCCACGATTGCGCAGCGGCCCCGTTCCCATTTGGAGAGCCGGCTCCGTTGGACGCGCAGGAGGTCAGCCAGCTCTTCCTGACTCCAACCTCGCTCCCGGCGCCCATCCGCAATCCGGGTGCCCAACCGGCGGCGCAGACTTTGTGGCCTCTGTCCTGACGAAAGTTGCATCTTTCATCTCCTCTCAGTCTCTCTCTTCGTTTCGCCAGCCAATCTCTGGCCTCTTTCTGCGATGATCCTACGGGCAGTCCCAATGGGCTGTCTAGACCTATTTTGGACCAAAGATTCGTGGCGTCGGAGGGAAAAGCGGAGCGTTTGCCGGAAACTCAGACATCCCTGAGAAGGTTTTCTCCATGAGAGACGGTAGGCCTCTCATGCAATCGGCAACCTTTCTTGGTCCTCTGAGGCCCAAAGATGAAAAACTCTTCCGCAATAAAGTTGGTGCTCCTCAGTCTGGAAGGCGGTCTGTTCTCTGAACTGGCGACGGGCCGCGATTCTCCCGCTCCTTCACCCGCGCCACCCCCGGCGCCACCGGGCGTACCCTCTGGGCCACCTGCGGCGGCAGCCGAGAAACCCGGTCCGGCGGTGAGGAATGCCGCGGCGTGCGCGGCGGGATGGGCGACGGAGGTGACGTGACCGGTGGGCGGCGCGGCGGGTGGAGCGGGTGCGGAGCCGTCACCCGCCGGTGCGGAGGTGGCACCGGCGGGTCAGGAGGCGGGTGGCGCGGGTCAGGAGGGGGGATTCCCGGACGAGGTCGCGGGGCGCGGCGGGAATTCGGCGGCGGTGAGCCAGGATGCCCCTTCCGCCGCGGGCTTCAAGGCGCGGCGCACGATGCGGCCGACTTCCCGGATCGACTGCGGACCCGCGGCCAGCAGGAGCGCCGCAAGTCCCAAGGGTGCCCGCGTAAGGCAGCCGGCGACGTGCGCCGCCTGCACGAAGTCTTCATTGAAAACCCGCAGGTGCCCGACGGTCGAGCCGTCGCAGCGCAGTCCGAAGCCTTCGTCCCGGCGGTCTCCCTCCAGCACGATCAGGGGCGGCCGCCCGACGGCGGGCAGGACGGCGTAGAAGCAGAGGGCGCTCGGGAGATCTCTGAACACGGCTTCGGGGTGGCCTTCGCCGATCTCTTCATACACCCGGAGCAGGGCGTACCCGCGCTCGGTGGACACGAGCTTCCAGGGGCCCGAAAGCTCGGACTCCTGCGCCTCCCCCACGTCGTCGAGCCCTTTCAGCAGCTCGAGGAACGCCGGGTCGAACGCGTTGTCCCGCGGATCAGGAACCGACCGCTCTTCGTTCATGGCGACTCTCTCCTCTCCGAAAAAAAAGTCTCGTGACAAGATGATTCAGGAGCCGGGTCCGGTGTCCCGGTCCCTCTTCATGCTCTTTGTACCTCTTGATTGCCTCAAACGTCAAGTCATGTCCTGAGGAATCGTTCTATAGACAGAACGGCCTGCTTTTGACTAGACTGTCTCGTATGGCCCGAGACGAAACGGCTCCTCCTCGCTTGAGGGGAGCGTTCCGAGGCAAAGCGAAGATGTGGACTGATTTGGCGGACTTGTTACTCGAACCGCGGCTGATAGCGCGCCCGGCGGTCGTGCTCGGCCTTGCGCACGAAGTCGGCGATGCTCTGCAACAGGGAGGCCGTGACGATTCCGTCCTTGACCGCATGCGCGAGGACATGCAGGGCCTCGACCACCTGGGGCTTGACCTGAAGCTGTGTGAAGGTCCTCAAGGCCTCGACCGCGAGGGTCACGGCCTCGGTGTAGCGGTCCCGGTCCTGATGAAGGATGACGGTCGCGAGGTCCAGGCCGGCGAGAGCTTCATGGCCTTTAAGCTCAAGCTCGACAAGTCCAAGCTTCGCCTCCCGGAGCAACGTCTCGGCCAAATCGAATTGCCCAAGGCCGGTTTGAATCCTGGCTTCGAGGCCGAGGAGCTTAACCCCATCCAGGCGTCCGCCACTATGCATCAATTGCTGTCGGTTGCTCTCCAAGTAGTCAAGCGCTTCTTTGAAATTCCCAAGATCAATCGTAAAGAGGAGGCGGTTGTGGTAAGCGAGAGCAGCGAGGGAGGGCTCCCGGAAAGAATCAATCAGGCTGAGCGCGCGATCAAAATGGCCGAAAGCTGCCTCGTGCTGACCTGTATAGGCGGTGAAGATCCCCTGACCAATCAGCGCACGAGCCGCTCCGGTGCGGTCACCGAGCAGGAGCCGGCCCTTCAAAACCTCAGCAAGGAGACCGATGGCATCTTGATAGTGCTGTTGGGCTCCATACAGCGAAGCTCGGACGTCCAGCAGCCGAAGCCAGAGGAGATCACAGCGTGTGCCGGCCGCGTACCACTGCTCCGCCAAGTCGAGAGTTTTGCCGGCTTCGTGGAGATCGTCCGCGACACGCATGGCATTGGCGAGCTCCGCCATGGCGCGAGATTGGAGGTCGGCATGCTCCTCCTTGGAGTCGCAGCCATTCGCCATGGCGCGGGCGATTTGCAGGGCCATGTAACCGTGCTGCACCATGCTTTTTGGATCTTCGTGCCGCAGGTCTTGGATCCGCTGGAGCAGCGCCTCGAAGACCGCATGGTCCGGATAGGCCTCCATGTCAAAGGACTCCAGCCCCTTCGTCGCCATCCGGTGGCGGAGCTTGCGCGTCGCCGCCCTGATCTCCGGAGCTTCGACGCCGTGGCGGGCGACCGCTTCGAAGGCCCGCCGGATCGGCAGGTCGAAGTCATCCAGCGTCGCCGGCTCCGGCTCGCCGGCCGGGGCGAGGGCTCCCGCCGTCGGGGCGAGGACTGCCAGGCACCGCTTGCAGCCGCCGAGAAGATGGCGCATGACGGAGCTGCCTTCCTCCGGAGAAAGGTCTCCGTTGAGGAACCGCACAATCAGGGACGGCGCAGGATGATCACGCAAGCGCTTCCTCCTCTTCCTCGTTACGACATCGGTACGACGAATTTTCGCACAGAAGCTGCGGCCCCGCCAGACCTCTTTCGCCCGGCGGGGCACCAGTCGCTAACCGTTGGGGTCTATGTGCCAACCAATATCGCCACTCGATCCTGTATCGCTCGGCGTGCTGGTTCCTCCGGCCGGTGCCGCGGCGCTGGTGGGGTCGATGTGCCAGCCGAGCTTCTCCAGGAGGTTGACCACCCAGTGAGGGAAGAACGACGAGACCGCGGGAGTGACTGGACGGGGGCGGGGGCTGGCGTGGGCCGCCGGGGTCGCGAGGGCGAGAACCAGCGCGACGGCGAGGCCGGTGAGCAGGGGCCGGACGATTCTGCAGGACATCACATCCTCCTTGGCCGCAGGTCGACCGGTGGTCGGTTTGGCCTCGGCGCCCACGGGCGCAACGTCTGTCGTTGCCACGAGGGAAGTCTCGCAGGAAACCGGGTTTCGCGCTGGAGCGTTGCTTCAGAGTCACACTCTTGGTACATTCCGTCCCCGACGCAGTGCCAGAGTGAGACTTTCCGGCAGGGTCGCGTCGGATGAAGTGCTCTGATTCATGGAAGGAGGACGGTGATGTCGGATGCCAAGACGGAACAACTGGCCAGGGTGCTCAAGCTCCTGATCCGGTTCTCGAAGATCCAGAACCAGGAGCTCGAAAAGAAGCTCGGATTTAGCGGCGGCTACATGAGCCGCCTGCTGAGCGGCAGGATCGACATCAAGATCAGCCATGTCCTCGACATCGCGGAGACCCTCGGCATGCTGCCGCAGGAGATCTTCTCCATCGCCTTCCCGGCCACAAGCCCGGGACCGAGCCCCGGTCTGCGCAATGTCCACAAGATGTTGCCTCACCTGGTGCCGCCGGCGATGGCTCCGGCAGCTCCTCCCGCACCAGCGCCGCCGCCGTTCGACGTCGAGAAGCTGCACCGGAAGCTGGAAGACAGTCTCACGGAGACCCTGGACAAGATCTTCGAAGACCTCGACAAGCAGACCTCCGGTCGCCGCTAGATCCCCGGTGAAACAGCGGACGATCCGGGGCGGCTCGCTTTTCTCCTCGGTGCGCACATAGAGGGTTGGGGCGCGGAAACCCCACCCTACAGGTGTCTCGAGGAGGATTGTGAAAATGCGGAAGTCCGTCGTGTGCGGATTGCTGCTGTCCATGCTGCCTCTGGCGGGAGCGATGGCTTCTCCCGCTGGTCAGTGGCCGAGCATGGCGCAGCAACTCAGGCAGGACCACGTTGTACCCGGCAGCGCCTTGGAGCGGTTGATCCAGGACAATCAAGACCTCAATCTGCTGCGCCCCGAGGAGAAGAACGACAAGATCGGGGTGCCGGCCTGGCTGCGGGTTCTCTACCGTAAAGCCCACCCGGAAGTCGTCTATTCAGCGAAAGATCCCAGCGGCGGCTACCCGCACGCGCTGAAAGAGGTCTATGAGTGGATGAAGACCCACCAGGACCTGCTCCCCGGCCTGCCCGAGGAGGATGTGGCGCCGCCTCTGCTGCGCGCCACGGTGGGCTCGAACGTGCGCATCTCCGGCGCCCAGACGTCGTCGCGCAGTGAGTCGGACATCCGGATCAACTTCTGGAACCCCGCCAAGGTCATCGGCTCGTCGAACAACATCAGCGCCAGCGGCACGCAGGCGCAGTTCTACTCGTCGGACAGCGGCGCCACCTGGGGACAGACCAGCCTGCCGCTCGCCTCCGGCGACGCGTTCAACTCCGATCCGACGGTGGACTGGACGTCGGACGGCACCGCGTGGTCGATGACGATGGGCATCAACTCGGCCGGCACGACGCTCAAGGTGCGGTCGTACAAGTCGACCACCAGCGGCGCGACCTGGACGCTCGACAACACCGTCTCGGGCACCCAGACGAACACCGACAAGGAGCAGCTCTGGGTGGACCACAGCGCGACCTCGGCGTTCAAGGACAACATCTATGTCTGCTGGCACAACGGCAACCCGGGCTATGCGGCCCGGCGCACCGGCCCGGCCGGCTCGTGGGGCGCGCCGATCCAGGTCAGCGGCGCGGAGACGACCGGCACGGCGATCGGTTGCGACGTGAAGACGAACAGCGCGGGTGACGCCTTCGTCTTCTATCCGGACACCGGCAGCAGCAAGATCTATTACGTCAAGTCGACCAACGGCGGCACCTCCTGGTCGACCCCGGCCGCGGCGGCCACCACGATCGACTCCTACGACATCGGCGTGCCGGCGTTCAGCAGCCGGCGCGAGCTCATCTACGCCACCGGCGGCGCCTACAAGGCGGGGACGACGAACAACGTCTGGGTCGCCTACAACGACCTGACCGGCGCCTCGGGCTGCACCGCGCCGGCCAACGAGCCGGGCACCAACGCCGCGTCGACCTGCAAGACCCGCATCTGGGTGGCGCGCTCGACGGACGGCGGCACGACCTGGTCGAAGGCGATGATCAACAACCAGGCGTCGCTCAACGACCAGTTCAACCCCTGGCTGGCGGTGGACGAGACGACGGGCCGGGTGTCGGTGATGTATTACGACACGGTCAACGACTCGACGCGCAAGAAGACCGACGTCTACTACCAGTCGTCGACCGACGGCGGCGCGACCTGGAGCGCGGCGACCAAGGTCACGACGGCGATGACCGACGAGACCGCGGCGAGCGCCGACTCGGGCAACCAGTATGGCGACTACAACGGCATGTCGGGCTACAACAACACCTTCTATCCCTCCTGGACGGACCGGCGGAACAACGCCAAGGAGGAGATCTGGACGGCCTCGATCAGCGAAGCGGCCGTCACCTGCACGCCGCCCGGCGCGCCGACCGGCCTGACCGCCACCGCGGCCGGCCAGACGCAGATCAACCTCTCGTGGACGGCCGTGTCGGGCGCCACCGAGTACCACATCCTGCGCTCGACGACCTCGGGCGGACCGTACACCCTGGTCGGCACGGCGACGGGAACGACGTTCTCCAACACCGGCCTGACCTGCAACACCGGCTACTTCTACGTCGTGCGCGCCGCGACGAGCGCGACCTGCGAGTCGGGCAACTCCAGCCAGGCGACGGCGACCACCAGCGTCTGCACGGGCTGCACCACGACCACCCTCTACTCCCACAACTTCGACAGCGCGACCGGGCTCGACGGCTGGTCGACCGGCACCTTCGTCAGCGGCGGCAGCACGGCCGACTGGCGCGGCGTGCAGACCTGCACGGCGCACAGCGGCACGAAGATCTTCCGCTTCGGCGGCAGCGCGAGCTGCACGGCCGCCTACGGCAACAATGAGTTCGCCTACGCGCAGCCCAACGGCACGGCCGGCATCACCTTCGGCGCCGCCGCCAACACCAGCCGGCTGTCCTTCTGGCACAGCCGCGGCTTCGAGAGCACCTTCGACGGCGGCACGATGGCGGTCTCCGTGGACGGCACCAACTACACCTTCGTGCCCGCCACGGCGATCATCTCCGGGGCATACAACGGCACGTCGAGCACCGCCTGCCCGCCGACCGGCGCTGGCGGAGTCGCGTTCTTCACCGGCTCCTCCTCCACCTTCACCAACACCGTCGTCGACCTCGACAAGGCGTGCAACGCCGCCACCGGCACGACCACCGGCTGCGCCGGCCGCGCGGTACGCATCGCCTTCACCACCATCACGGACTGCTCGACGACCAGCTCCGGATGGTTCCTCGACGACGTGACGGTGACCGCCTGCCAGTAGCGGTCTACCTCCGAACACAACGCCCCCCTCCTCCGGGAGAGGGGGCCTTCAGTCCCACAGAACGGTTGAATCGGTGCTTTACGCCTCTCTCCGGAGAGGCTTTTTTCTTGTAGGATCTCGCGGCCATGCGTACCCGTTGTTTGTGTGTCCTGCTGCTCCTGACGACCGCCCCGGCGGCGCAGGGCACCCCCTCTGCTCCCCCCCTCCAATGGCCGAGCGTCGAGCAGCAGCTCAGCCGCGAGAAGGCCGTCCCCGGCAGCGCGTTCGAGCGGCTGATCCGCGACAACCAGGATTTCAGCCGGCTGCGGCCGGAGGAGGCGACGGACACGATTCCGGTGCCGCTCTGGCTCCGGGTGTGGTGGCGCAAGGGGCATCCGAACACTGCGAATGATTCCAACGATCCGACCCGGGGCTATCCGCGTGCGCTGGCGGAGATCCACGACTGGATGCGCAGCCATCAGGATCTGCTGCCGGGCCTGCCGGAGCCGGACGTGGCCCCGCCTCTCCTGCCTACGGTGGGAACGAACGTACGCGTCTCCGGCGCCGCGAGCTGGCCGCGCAGCGAGTCCGACATCCGGGTCAATTTCTGGAACGGCCAGAAGATCGTCGCCGCCTCGAACAACATCGGCGGCAGCGGCGCCCAGGCGCAGCTCTACTCCACCGACGGCGGCGCCACCTGGGGGCAGACGACGCTGCCGTTGATCAGCGGCGATTCGTTCCATTCCGACCCGGCGGTCGACTGGACGTCCGACGGCACGGCCTGGGCGGTGACGCTGGGCATCGCCTCGGGGCTTCAGGTGCGGGCCTACAAGTCGACCACCGGCGGCGCCACCTGGACCTTCGACGCCACCGTCTCGGGCACCCAGACGGACACCGACAAAGAGCTCATCTGGGTCGACCACAGCGCCGCGTCGCCGTTCAAGGACAACCTCTACGTCTGCTGGCACAACGGCAATCCGGTGTACGTCAACCGGCGGACCGCGAACGGCTGGGGGACGCCGATCAAGGTCAACGGCACGGAGACCACCGGCACCGGCATCGGTTGTGACGTCAAGACGAACAGCGCCGGCGACGTCTTCGTCTTCTGGCCCGACACCGGCAGCCGCAGGGTCCTGGTCGCCAAATCGACCGACGGCGGCGCCTCCTATGCGGCGCCGGTGACCATCGCCACCACCTTTGATTCCTACGACATCGGCGTGCCCTCGTTCGTCCACCGCCGCGTGCTGATCTACACCGCCGGCGCGGCCTTCAAGGCGGGGACGAAGAACGAGGTCTACGCCACCTGGGCCGACCTGACCGGCGCGACCGGTTGTACGTCCGCGGCGAACGAGCCCAACACGAGCACCACCTCGACCTGCAAGGTCCGCATCTGGTTCGCCCGCTCCAGCAACGGCGGCGCCTCGTGGTCCACCCCCTTCATGGTCAACAACCAGGCGATGCTCAACGACCAGTTCAACCAGTGGCTGGCCGTGGACGAGGCGAGCGGCACTCTGGCCGTCATCTACTACGACACTGCCAACGACCTGGGACGCAAGAAGACCGACGTCTATGGCCAGACCTCATCCAACGGCGGCACTGCCTGGAGCGCGCCGTTCAAGGTGACGACCGCGATGTCCGACGAGTCGGTGGCCGGCTCGGACAGCGGCAACCAGTACGGCGACTACAACAGCCTGTCGGGCGTCGCGAGCTCCTTCTTCCCCTCCTGGACCGACCGCCGCAACAACAGCCACGAGGAGATCTGGACCGCCGGCTTCACGCCGGTCGCGACCGACGCGGCCGACTTCTACACCTTGCCGCCCTGCCGCCTCGCCGACACCCGGCTGCCGGCCGGCTCCCGCGGCGGCCCGGCGCTCCAGGGAGGCGCCGAGCGGACGTTCATTCTCGCCGGCGCCTGCGGCGTGCCGGCGACCGCAAAGGCGGTGCTCGCCAATGTCACCGTGGTGTCGCCCACGGGCAGCGGCTCCCTGCTGGTCTACTCCCCCGACACCGCCGCTCCCCTGGCCGCCACCGTGACCTTCAGCACCGGGCAGGTGCTGGCGAACAACGCGGTCGTCGGCCTGGCAGGCGACGGCAGCGGCCGCTTCACCGTCAAGCCGCTGCTCACCGGCACGGTGGACTTCGTCATCGACGTGAGCGGCTACTTCCAGTAGCGAGCCTTCCCACCGCCCGGGCCCTCTCCCCCGTCCCCTCCCCCGTGCGGCCCCCACACACCCTCCCCGAACGGGGGAGGGGCGCCACCTCACAACCCCAAAAACAGCAAAAACTCGAGGTCAGTTTTTTCGGGCGGGGGCGCCCTCTCCCGCTCGGGGCGGGGGGCGGTGGCACGCGCGGGGGAGGGACGGGGAGGGGGCGGGCGGCGGGAAGGCTGGGTCTTCGTGCCCCCCTCGGCGGGTCGCTTTATGACCCATGGTTCAGGATTTGATCCGCCTGGATGGGTCAAGGAGTGCCCCTCCTGGGAGCCCGTGGCGAAAAAATCCAGCATTTTCATGCTCTTGCATTCTGGCACCGTCCTTGCTCCTACCCTCCTCAATCCCGAGGAGGAGGACATCGAATGCGTAGACTTTGTCTTGTCGTCTTGTTGTCGCTGTTGGCGTCGCTGCCCTGGGCACACCGTGCGGTCGCGGCCGGTCCTGCATGGCCGAGCGTAGACCGGCAGCTTGCCCACGACCGCGTGGTTCCGCGCAGCGCCCTGGAGGCGCTGATCTATGAGAACCAGGATTTTTCGCTGCTGCGGCAGGGCGAGCTGAAAGACAAGATCGGCATTCCTCCCTGGCTGCGCGTCTGGTGGCGCAAGTCCCATCCGGAGATGGTCTATGCGGCGGCCGATCCGACCGGCGGCTATCCGCACGTGCTCAAGGAGGTCTACGAGTGGATGCGGACGCACCAGGACTTCCAGCCCGGCCTGCCGGACGCCGACGTCCCGCCGCCGGTGCAGCGCCTCCTCGTCGGGACCAACGTGCGGACCTCCGGCACGCAGACCAGCGCGCGCAGCGAGTCCGACATCCGGATCAACTTCTTCAATCCGACCCAGGTCATCGCCGCCTCGAACGCGATCTCGGCGAGCGGAACGCAAGCGCAGTTCTACTCCGCTGATGGCGGCCTCACCTGGGGCCAGACCTCGCTGCCGCTGACCAGCACCGACTCCTTCCACTCCGACCCGACGGTCGACTGGACCTCGGACGGCTCGGCGTGGGCGGTGACCCTCGGCATCAAGGGGAACACGCTCAAGGTGCGCGCCTACAAGTCGACCACCGCCGGCGCCACCTGGACCTTCGACAACACCGTCTCGGGCACCCAGAAGAACACCGACAAGGAGTTCCTGTGGGCCGACCACAGCGCCACGTCGGCGTTCAAGGACACCCTCTACGTCTGCTGGCACAACGGCAACCCGGCCTACGTCAACCGCCGGACCGCGGCCGGCTGGGGCGCGACGCCGATCCAGGTGAGCGGCACGGAGTCGACCGGCACGGCGATCGGCTGCGACGTCAAGACCAACAGCGCGGGCGACGCCTTCGTCTTCTGGCCCACCACCGGCAACAGCAGGATCGTGATGGCGAAGTCGACCAACGGCGGCACGAGCTGGGGCACGCCGAAAGTCATCGCCACCTCCAAGGACAGCTATGACATCGGCATTCCGGCGATGGCGAGCCGCCGGGCGCTGATCTACACCGCCGGCGCGGCGTTCAAGGACGCCACCCGCAACAACGTCTACGTCACCTGGACCGACCTGACCGGCGCGACCGGCTGCACCGCGCCCGCCAACGAGCCGGGCACCAACGCCGCCTCGACCTGCAAGACGCGCATCTGGTTCGCCCGCTCGACCGACGGCGGCACGACGTGGTCCGCGCCGGCCATGCTGAACAATCAGGCTTCGCTCAATGATCAGTTCAACCAGTGGCTGGCGGTCGACGAGACGACCGGCAACCTCGGCGTCATGTACTACGACACGGTCAACGACGCGACGCGCAAGAAGACCGACGTCTGGTTCCAGGTATCAATCGACAATGGCGTGACCTGGAGCGCCGCCAGCAAGGTGACAACCGCGATGACCGACGAGACAGTCGCTGGTGCCGATTCGGGCAATCAATATGGCGACTACAACAGTCTGTCGGGTTATGCCAATAAATTCTTCCCGATCTGGACCGACCGGCGGAGCGGCGGCAAGGAAGAAATCTGGACGGCGCCGATCAATACGCCGTAGCCCCACCAAGTCTTTCATGCATCTGGAGGTGTCCGGTTGCGGCTTTAGGGCGCTCGTGGGGGGCGCCCTTTTTATTTGTTCTCAGGTTTCGAGGAGCGCCATGAGGCGGCCCAGCGCCGCCATCAGATCCGGATGGAGCGAGAGCACCGGCAGCAGCGGATCACCGCCGCGGTCCTGCATGTGGCGCGGGACGGTGCGGATGGTAAAGCGTGAAGGATCGAGGCCGGGGCCGACCTCGCTCCAGTCGAGCGGCGTCGACACCGTGGCCCCCGGGCGCGGGCGGGCGCTGAACGGCGCCGCCAGGAGCTTGCCGCGGCCGTTCTGCAGCGCGTCGACGTAGACCTTCCCCTTCCGCGCCGGGATCGACCGCGCGGTGGTGGCGATCTCCGGCAGCCGGTCGGTGAGCAGGCGCGCCAGAAGCTCGGCCAGTTGCCGCGCCGCATCGTGGCCGTGCTGCCGGCCGAGCGGCAGCAGGATGTGCAGGCCGCTGCCGCCGCTCGTCTTCACCAGGCTCGGCAGGCCGATCTCCTCGCACAGCGCGTGCGCCTCGCGGGCGATGCGCACCACCCAGTCGAACGGCGCCCCTTTCGGATCGAGGTCGAGGATGCTCCAGTCCGGCAGGTCGAGGTCCGGCAGGCGGCTGGACCAGATGTGGAAGGGGATCGCTCCGAGGTTGACCAGGCGGAGGAGCGCGTCGACGTCCTCGCAGAGGAAATAGTCGACCGCCTTGCCTTCGCTCTTCCCCGGCGCGTGCTTCTGGAAGAACGACTTGCCGGTGATGCCGTCCGGGAAGCGGTCGAGGACCATCGGCCGGTCGCGCAGATAGGGCAGCATCCAGGGCGCGATGGCGCGATAGAACTCCACCAGATCACCCTTGGTGTAGCCCTCCTCCGGCCAGAAGATCTTGTCGAGGTTGGTGAGGTTGAGGGGGCTGGCGGCGGCGACGGCCGGGAGAGGGGGGGATTCGGAGTCGTCTGGAGAGGCGGCGAGATCCTCACCGAGCGGCACGCACTCGTCCGCCCGCTTGTCCTCGCGCAGGCGGAGGAAGACCGGCTGGCGCAGGTGGCCGCCGCCGGTGACCTCCTTGTAGCGCACCTCGGCGACCAGCTCCGGCTCGACCCAGACGGCCGAGCGTTCCACCGCCGGCTTGGCGTCGGCTGGAAGCGGCGGCCGAGGCCGCCGCGCCGGCTCCAGGCGGGCGCGGATCTCGCGCGTCTCGGCGACGTCGAAGCCGGTCCCCACCGAGCCGGCGTAGGCCCAGCCGGTGCCCACGCGGACGCCGAGATAGAGCTTGCGGAAGCCGGTGCGCCCCGCCGGATCGAAGCCGAGGATGGCGAAGTCCGCGGTCTGGTCGACGCGCACTTTCAACCACTGCGGCGAATAGCCGCCGCGGTACGGCGAGTCGGCGCGCTTCGCCACGATCCCTTCGAGACCCAGCCCTTCGACCGCGGCGTAGAGATCCTCGCCGCGCTCGGGCAGCGCCTCGATCACCCGCAGCGGCGTCTCCGGAACGAGCGCGAAGATCCGCGCCAGCAGCTCCTTGCGGAGCGCGAGCGGCAGCGGGCGGAGGTCGTACCCCTCGCAGACCAGCAGATCGAAAGCGAAGAAGGTGGCCGGCGCCGCCACCGCCGCCTGCTCGACGTCGATCCGCCGCGTGCGCTGGGCGCGCCGCTGGAGGAGCTGGAACACCGGCCGGCCGGCTGCGTCGAGCGACACCGCCTCGCCGTCGAGGACGAGATCGCAGGGCAGCGCGGCGACGGCCTGGACGAGCTCGGGAAAGATCGCGGTGGCGTCGCGGCCGCTCCGGTAGAGCAGGCGCGGCGCGCCGCCGCGCCGTTCGGCGAGCACGCGGAATCCGTCATATTTGAGCTCGAACAACCAGCCCGGCCTGCTGAACGGCTTGTCGCGCGTCTCCGGTTTCATCGCGACGATATCTGATACGTTCGGAGCGCTCCGCGGCGCACCCGATTTATCGATCTCGGCAACGATCTTCCGCAACGCCGCGTCCAATGCATCGATTTTCCGCGAAGCTTGCTTTTTTCCTTGCGCCGGCATTGGAGCGGGATGGTACAATATAGCAATGAGCGCGCGCCCCTTTGCTTCCGGAACGATCTCTTTCGGCCTCGTCACAATCCCTGTGAAGCTGTATTCCACCGGCGAAAGCGCGGTCGGAATTCAACTGAACATGCTGCACAAGAAGTGCGGTTCCCGGCTGAAGCAACAATATATATGCCCTGTCGATAATGAAATCGTCACCCGGGACGAAATGGCAAAAGGTTATGAATACGCGAAGGGTCAATATGTTCTCTTCACGGAAGAAGAGCTGAAGGCTCTCACCCCGGAAGCGACCAATTCGATCGACATCGCCGAGTTCGTTCCGCTCGATCAGGTCGATCCGATCTATTACGAAAAAGCGACGTATCTGGGCCCCGACAAGAACGGCGACCGCCCCTACCGTCTGCTCTCCGAAGCGATGAAGGCGACCGGGCGCGCCGCCCTGGCGCGCTACGCGGCGCGCGGCAAGGACTACCTGGTGCTGCTCCGGCCGTTCCAGGAGGGCCTGCTGATGCAGCAGCTCCGGTACTCGGACGAGCTCCGCGCCTTCTCCGAGGTGCCGCTGGTGGCGGCCGAGGTCAAGGAGCCGGAGCTCAAGCTCGCGGTGCAGCTCATCGAGCAGATCGCGACCGACGAGTTCCGCCCCGAGAGCTACGAGGACCACGTGCGGCTGCGCACGCGCGACCTGATCGAGCAGAAGATCCAGGGGCAGGAGATCACCGCGGCGCCGCAGGAAGCGCCCAAGGCGCAGGTGATCGACCTCATGGAAGCGCTCAAGGCGAGCCTCGCCGCCTCCAAGCCGGTCGCCGAGCCGGTGCCGCTCGCCTCGCGCAAGCCGGCGCGGCCGTCCCCGCGCACCGCGGCCGTCGAGGAGACGGTGGCCGAGCCGCGCAAAAAAAGCTCCAAAGGGTAATCGCAGAAGGGGTCCGGCGGAGTACACTGGGGGGCGATGAGCCAGCCCGCCACCCTCCACCCGGCCGGCGCGGCAGAGCGTCCGGTCGCCGCCTCCGGGATGCCCGGGACGTCTGGAGCGTCTGGAGCCATCGGCTACGCGACGCGCGACGTCGCCGCTCTGCTCGGGCTGTCGGTGACCCAGGTGCGCGCCCTCATCCGCGACGGCCTGCTGTCGCCGGCGCAGGGGGCGCGGGGCGAATACCGCTTCTCCTTCCAGGACCTCATCCTGCTGCGCACCGCCAAGGCGCTCCTCGCCGCCAACGTGCCGCGGCGCCGTATCCGCTCAGCGCTCCAGAAGCTCCAGGAGCAGCTCCCGGCCGGACAACCGCTGACCGGCGTCCGCATCACCGCCCTGGATCACCACGTCGTGGTGCGCGACGGCGCGGAGGTGTGGAACCCCGAGTCCGGGCAGATCCTGCTCGACTTCCAGGTCGCCGACCTCGAACGCGCGGCGTCGTCCATGGTCCGCCACTCCGAGGCCAGCGAGCGCAGGCGGGCGGAGAGCGCCGCTCCCGCTCCGCTCCGGCAGGCGCCGGAAACCGCCGAGGGCTGGTATGCCGAGGGCTGTGAGCTGGAGGCGGACACCGCGGGAGATTCCGAGGGCGACAACGATGCCGCCATCGCCGCCTACCGCCGGGCGCTCGAGCTCGATCCCGGTCTGGCCGACGCGCACCTGAACCTCGGCCGGCTGCGCCACGAGATGGGCGACCTCGCAGCGGCCGAGGAGCACTACCGGGCCGCCGCCCAAGCCCAACCGGACGAGCCCACCACCGCTTTCAATCTCGGCGTCGTCCTGCAGGACGGCGGCCGCCTCGCCGAGGCCGCGGCCGCCTATGAGCAGGCGCTCGCCCTCGACGGCGACTTCGCCGACGCCCACTACAACCTCGCCGGAATCTACGAGATCCTCGGCCGCCCGCAGGCCGCATTTCGCCACCTTCGCACGTACAAAATACTGATCGGCGGGTAGATTTCCCGATCCGCTGTCCGGTCTCCCTCTCCCCGCGGCCCGCGCTTCGACTACAATCCACGCGCCATGAAGATCATCCGTGCCGTGCTCGCCCTGCTCTGCGCTCTGATCACCGGGGAGGCTCTCGCCGTGGAAGGAAAGTGGACGCCGCAACAAATCCTCGAGCACGATCCGCAATGGCTGCGGACGCTCGGGCTGGACATTCCGCCGGAGAAGCTGTGGAGCCCCGCGGGCGCCGGGCTCCTCGACGCAGCGGTCAAGGTCGGCGGGGGCTGCTCGGGCGGCTTCATCTCGGCCGACGGGCTGGTGATCACCAACCACCACTGCGCCTTCGGCATCCTGCAACAGCACGCGACGCCGGCGAACGACGTCATCACCCACGGCTTCCTCGCCCGCGGCCGGGCCGACGAGCTGACGGGCAAGGGGATGCGCATCACCATCCCCCACCGGCAGCAGGACGTCACCGCGGAGGTCGAGGCGGCGGTGCCCGCCCAGGCCGACGATCTGGCGCGTTACCAGATCATCGAGCGCAAGAAGAAGGAGCTGGTGGCCGCCTGCGAGGCGCAGCCCAACCGGCGCTGCCAGGTCGAGGCGTTCGACGGCGGCGTCAGCTATCAGCTCATCGAAGGGCTGGAGTATCCGGACGTGCGGCTGGTCTATGCGCCGCCGCGCGCGGTCGGCGAGTACGGCGGGGACGTGGACAACTGGAGCTGGCCGCGGCACACCGGCGACTTCGCCCTGCTGCGCGTCTATGCCGGGCCGGACGGCCAGCCGGCGCCGCCGGGCCCCCAGAACGTGCCGTTCCACCCACGCAACTTCTATCCCGTGGCCCGCCACGGTGCCCAGCCCGGCGACTTCGTGATGGTGCCCGGCTATCCCGGCAACACCATCCGCTCGCTGACCGCGTCCGAGATGCGCGAGCGGGCCGAGCTCTACCACCCGCGCCGCGCCGCTCTCTACCGCGCCTGGATGGACGTCATGGAGGCCGCCTCGGCCAGCGATGAGACGGCGCGCATCGCGCTGGCCGACCGCCTGAAGCTGATGGCCAACCGGGAGAAGAACTCGCGCGGCCAGATCGACGGCCTGCGGCGCGGCCGGATCCTGGAAAAGAAACAGGCCTCCGAGGCGGAGGTTCTCGCCTGGGCGGCGGCACGGCCGGACCAGAAGGCCGCGATGTCGGCGATATCGGCACAGGCCGAGCTGGCGCAACTCATGGAGCAACGGCGCGCGAGCTGGGAACGCGACTTCCTCCTCGATCAGGCGAAGCAGGGCTCCAAGCCGCTCGACCTCGCCCTCACCCTGGTGCGTGCCGCCGGCGAGCGGACCAAGCCGGACCTCGACCGCGAGGCCGACTACATGGAGCGCGAGAAGGACCGGCTGGAGGAGCGCCTGCGCCTCGACCAGAAGCGCATCCATCCGCCGACCGAGCAGGCGCTGCTGGTCGATCTCCTCAACCGCTTCGCGGCGCTGCCCGCGGGGAGCCGCGTGGCGGCGGTGGAGACCTTCCTCGGCGCCTCCCCGCGCGAGCGCACGCCGGAAGCGGTGCGCGCCAAGGTGGCCGATCTCTTCGCCCGCACGCGGGTCAACGACGCGGACGAACGGACGAAGATGTTCCACGAGAGCCTGGACCAGCTCCGGGCGCGCCGCGATCCGCTCCTCGACCTGGCCTTCGCGCTGGACCTCGAGCTGCGCTCCTGGAAGGAACGCGACGACCGCTTCAAGGGCGCCGTCGAACGCCTGCGCCCGCGCTGGCAGCGGGCGGTGATCGCGCACGCCGGCCGGCCGGTGGCCTTTGACGGCAACGGGACATTGCGGGTCAGCCTGGCTCACGTCGCAGGCTATGCGCCGCGCGACGCGGTGCGCTACGAGCCGCAGACGACGGTGCGGGGAGTGGTCGAGAAACACACCGGCGAAGAGCCTTTCGACGCACCGAAGGAGCTGCTCGCCGCGGCGCCCGCGGCGCCGCAGAGCCGCTGGGCGGACGCCAGGCTCCACGACGTGCCGGTCGGACTGCTCAGCGACGCCGACACCACCGGCGGCAACTCCGGAAGCCCGGTGCTCAACGGCCGCGGCGAGCTGGTGGGAGTGAACTTCGACCGCGTCTGGGAGAACGTGGCCAACGACTTCGGCTACAACCCCGACATCGCGCGGAACGTCAGCGTGGACATCCGCTATCTTCTCTGGCTCCTGGAGACGCTGCAGGGCGACGCCGCAAAGCCGCTGCTCCAGGAGATGGGAGTGGCCCAGTAGAAGAGAAGGCGGGAGCGGGCGGGCTCAGCCGAGCGGGCGCATCGGCTGCGCCGGCGACACTCCCGCCCGCCGGGCCAGGAGATCGAAACCGCGCGCCGCGGCGTCGGCGCGCACCGCGGCGAGGGTCTCGGCGCCCTGGGGATCGTGGCGCGCGACCTGGATCTCCCCCAAGGCGAGCCGCGCTTCCAAGGCGATCGCGACCAGCCCTGCCTTGTCGGCCTCGGCGATGACCGCGCGGAGCGCCGCGAGCGGCGCATCCGTCTTCGGATCATCGGGCGCGTGGGACGCGTGGGACGCGGACTCGACCCGCGCCATCAGGATCGCGACGGTCAGGCGCAACGCGCGATCTTTGCTCCTGCCGGCCAAGGCCGACGCGCGGCTTGCCATCTCCTCGGCCTCGGCCGAAGCTCCGTTCTGCAAAGCGGCCTCGGCCAGCACCGCCAGGGCCGCCGCCTGGCGTCCGCGCATCCCGCGTTCTCCGTACCAGGCGGCGGCATCGCGGGCCAGTCCGGTGGCCTCGCCCGCCCGGCGGTCGGCGAGCGCGGCGCGCGCCATGTCGACGCCCACCGTCGTCGCCCGCGCTTCTTCTCCCAGGCTGGAGAATTCGCGCCGCACGGCCTGATAGGAGCTCCAGGCTGCCGCGAGATCGCCGGCGGCCATCTGCGCCCGGCCCATGTTTTGAAGCGCCGCGCCGGCGATGGACTGGGCTCCGGTCGCCCGTGCGATGGCGAGCTGTTCCCGCGAGAGCTCCTGGAACCTCGCGAGGTCGCCGGTCTGATAGGCCAGGTCGGCCAGCAGGCCCAGGATGCGCGCCTCGCCGAGACGGTCGCGGAGCTGCTTCTTGGCGGCCAGCGCGTGCTCCAGGCGCCGCCGCGCGCCGGCGACGTCCCCCTGCCGCGCCATCACCTCGGCCATCGCCGCCAGGGAGGACGCCTCAAGGTTTGTATTGCCGAGCTCCCGCAGGATCTGGAACGCTTGGAGGTAGTCGCGCCGGGCACCGTCCAGGTCGTCCTGCAGATCGAGCGCCGCCGCCCTCGCCTGGAGCGCCAGGGCCTCTTCGAGCCGGCTCCCGGTCTCGCGGCTGAGGACGATGGCGCGCTCCGCGCTCTGGAGCGCGGCGCTCAGGTCGCCCTGGGCTCCCTGGATGGCGGCGATCACCCGCGTCGTCCGGGTTTCCGCCACCTTGTCGCCGCTCCTGGCGGACCAGGACCGCGACTGGTCGAAGAGCTTGAACGCCTCTCTGAGATCGCCGCGATCCTGCTGCAGAGTGCCGACCGCGTAGTACTGCGCGCACACGCCGGTGGCAGTGCCGAGTTTCTGCGCGATGGTGAGCGCCGCGCGATCTGCCACCTCCGCGGCGGCGAGGTCGCCTCGCTCATGGAGCGCGACGCCCAGGCTGGCCTGCGCCATGCCGATCACCCATTGAAAGCCTCCCCGCTCCGCCAGTGCCTCGGCCTGCTGAAACTTCTCGATCGCCTCGTCCACCTTGCCGATGGACTGGAGCGCGTTGCCGTCCATGACCTGTGCCTCGGCGACCACCAGGCTTTCACCAGACCGGGTGCCCTTGGCGATGGCGGCGGCGGCGGCCCGCCGCTGGGTGGGGATGTCGGCGCGGCGGTAGGCCATGCGCGACTCCAAAAGATCGATCCGCGGGTCCTGTCCGGACGGCTCCGGCAGCCGGTGCAGCGCCTCGATCGTCGCCTGCGCCTCGTCGACCCGGCCGGCCGTCATCAAGCTCGACGCGAGCTTGAGCCCATATTCGAGGTCGTCAGGGAAAAAGGACCACAGCGTGCGGTAGGTCTCGCTGGCTTTCCCCCAGTCCTTGGTCGCCTCCTGGAAATGCGCCTCGATCGCCAGCTTCTCTTCCCGCCCCAGAGCGCCGGACAGCGCCAGGGCCTTGCGCGCCTCCTCGGCGGCGGGGCCGTCATACCCCAGAGCTCTCCAGGTCTCCGAGAGCGCCGAGTGGATGACCGCGGAATTGGCATCCACCCGCGCCGCCTGGAGCAGCAGGTCACGGGCTGCCGGAGGGTCGTAGGCGCGCAAACGGGAGAGACCCTGGGTGTACAGGCGCGCCGCCTCGGTGGTCGCCGGACGCCGGGCACGGACCGCCTGCTCCTCGGCCTCCGAGAGGTCGGCCACGCCGAGCGCCTCGCGGAGCTTGCGGCCGGTGTTGGCGACGAGCTCGAACAGCGCATCCTGGGGACCGGTCTCCGACACCGACGCCACCTGCTCGCCGTCGGGGATCTTGAGCACCCGCAGATCGAGGCGGATGCGCCGGTCGTCGCCACGGCCGAGGGAGAGATAGGCGCCGACCACCACCAGATCGGCGCTCAGGAACGAGTGCAGCCGGTCCATCTCCGCGCGCTCCAGATGGTCGGCGTAGGGAAGTGACAGCGAGCGGCGGGCACGCAGAACGTTCTCCGCTGAGATCACCCGCACCTTCGACCCTGCGCCCATCTCGGTGCTCAGCATCTCGGCGAGTGCCGGCGCCAGCCAATCGGCCTCCTTCTCCCCCTTGAGGTTGCGGAATCCGAGCACCGCGACGGTGGTGCGCAGGGTTCCCGCCGCCGGTGCCGGGTTCCCCGGAGACGTCACCACCCGCGGCTCCGCGGCAGGGACCGGCTGGACCGTCTCGTTCCGGTGCCGGCCGCCGAGCCAGATCGCGCCCACGGCGGCGAGCACGCCCAGGACGAGGGCGGCCGGAGCGAGCCGGCTGCGCTTCGGGCGCTGGGGAAGCGCCGGAGGCGGAGCCGCAGCAGTCTCCGGGAACGGCGGCGCGGGTGCCGCGATCGGCGTCTCCCCCCTCGTCTCTTCCAGCTCGGCCGCCTCGGCCGCCTCGGCAGCCTCCTCGACGGGCACGGCCGTCAGGGCCAGGCTGTAGCCGCGCCCCGGCACGGTGACGATGAAACGCCGGTCATTCCCGTCGTTGGCCCGCTCGCCGAGCGCCTTGCGCAACGAGGAGACGTTCTGGGTGAGGTTGGCCTCGGTGACGAACGTATTCGGCCAGATCCTCTCGATCAGCTCCTGCTTGGTCACCACCTGGCCGGACTTTTCGAGCAGCGCCAACAGGATGGAGAACGCCTTGGGGGTGACGGCGACGGGCTCGCCGTCGCGCAGCAGGACGCGCCGCACCGGATCGACGACGAATTCCGCAAGCTGCCAGCGTCGCTGCGAGTCTGGGTTTGATTCCGGATTCATCGTCTCAGCCGAGCGGTCGCTGCGGGGACTGGGGGATTTGCGGGGCCTGCGGCGCCTGCGCCGGGTTGCCGGCCAGGCGGGCCAGGAGATCGAATCCGCGCGCCGCAGCCTCGGCGCGCACCGCGGCAAGAGTGGCGAGCCCCTGCTTGTCCTGGCGCGCGACCTGGATCTCTCCCATCGCGAGCCGCGCTTCCAGGGCGAGCACCACGAACCCGGCCTTCTCCGCCTCGGCGGCGACGGCGCGCAAAGCCTGCAACGGCTCGCCGGTCGCTTCCGAGCTTCCCGACGTGGACGCGATCAGCGCCACACGAATGGCCACGGCGATGCGCAACGCACGATCCCCGCTCTTCTCCGCCAGCGCCTGGGCCTGCCCTGCCGCGGCGCCGGCCTCGGCCAGCGATCCGCTGCGCAGATACGCCTCGGCGAGCACCGCCAGCGCAGCGGCCCGGCGGCCGCGCATCCCATGCGCACCGTACCACTCCGCGGCACCGCGGGCCAGAGGGATCGCTTCGGCAGCCCGGCCGTCGGCGAGCGCCACACGCGCCAGGTCGACGCGCACCGCGGTCGCCAGCACCTCCTCCCCGAAACGGGAGAATTCCCGCTGCGCCTCCTGATAGGAGCTCCGGGCTGCCGAGAGATCGCCGGCGGCCATCCGCGCCCGACCCAGGCTTTGCAGGGCCTCGGCGGCGATCGACCGGGCGCCGCTCGCCTGGCCGATCGCGAGCTCCTCCCGGGAAAGCTGCCGGACCCGCGCCAGATCGCCGGAGCGATAGGCCAGGTCCGCCAGCAGACTCAGGAGACGCGCCTCGCCGAGGCGGTCGCGAATTCGTCGCTTGGCGGCCAGCGCATACTCCAGACGCCGCCGCGCGCCCGCGATGTCGCCCTGCCGGGCGGTCACGTCGGCGAGGGACGCCAGGGAGGTGGCCTCGAGGCTCGTCCGGCCGAGACCCCGCAGGATCCGGAAGGCCTGAAGATGGTGATTCCTCGCCCCCCCGAGGTCGCCCTGCAGATCGAGGATGATACCCATCGCTTGCAGGGCCAGCGCCTCTTCGAGGGGGTTCGCCGTCTCCCGGCTCAGCACCAGCGTACGCTCCGCGCTCTGCTGCGCGCCCGGCAAGTCGCCCTCGGCGCTCCGGATGAAGGCGATCATTCTCGTCGCCCGCGTCTCGATCATCCGGTTGTTGTTCCGGGTCGACCAGACGCGGGACTGATCGAAGAGCTTGAACGCCTCGTTCAGGTCACCGCGGTCCTGGCTGACCGTGCCGAGCGTGTAGTACTGTGCGGCGATGCCGGTGGTGGTGCCGAGCTTCTCGGCGATCGCGAGCGACTCGCGATGCGCCGCCTCGGCGCCATCGAGATCTCCCCGCGCCTGGAGCGCGACGCCCAGGTTGGCGAGCGCCATGCCGGCCACCCATTGGAAGCCCCCCTTCTCCGCGAGCCTCTTGGCCCGCAGCAGCCGCTCGATGGCTTCATCCGATCTCCCGGCCGCCTGCAAGGTGCCGCCTTCCATGACCAGCCCCTGGGCGACCATCAGGATCTCGCCGGACTGCGTCCCTTTGGCGATGGCGGCGGCGGCGGCGCGCCGCTGGGTGGCCATGTCGGCTCGCCGGATCGCGATGGTCCACTCCTGGAGATCGACGCGCGGGTCCTGCCCGTCCGGATCGGGAAGACGGCGTAGCGCGGTGATCGTCGCCTGCGCCTCCTGCAGACGTCCGGCCATCGTCAGGCTCGCCGCGAGAGGGAGGCCATATTCGAGGTCGTCCGGAAAGAAAGACCACAGAGAACGGTAGGCCTCGCTCGCCTTCCCCCAGTCTTTCTTCGCCTCCTGCAGGCGCGCCTCGATCGCCAGCCGCTCTTCCCGCGAGAGCGAGCCGGAGAGCTCCAAGGCCTTGCGCGCTTCCGCCTCGGCAGAGGCGTCGTACCCCAGCACGCTCCAGGTCTGCGAAAGAGCGGAGTGGATCAAGGCGGAGCGGGGGTCCACCCGCTCCGCTTCGAGCAGCAGGTCACGGGCAGCCGGAGGGTCGAAGACGCGCAGGCGGGAGAGGCCTTGCGTGTAGAGGCGCGCCGCCTCGGGGCTCGCCGGGCTCAGGGCGCGGGCCGCCTGCTCCTCGGCCTCGGAAAGGCCGGCCACGCCGAGCGACCGGCGGAGCTTGCGGCCGGTGTTGGCGACCAGGTCGAAGAGCTCCGCCTGCGGACCGGTCTCCGACACCGACGCCACCTGATCTCCTTCGGGGACCTTGAGCACCCGCAGATCGAGGCGGATGCGCTGGTCGTCACCATGGCCGAGAGAGAGGTAGGCGCCGACCACCACCAGGTCGGCGCTCAGGAAGGAGTGCAGGCGGTCCATCTCCGCCCGCTCGAGATGGTCGGCGTAGGGAAGGGACAGCGAGCGGCGGGCGCGCAGGACGTTCTCGCCCGAGATCACGCGCACCCGCGAGCCGGCGCCCATCTCGGTGGTGAGCATCTCGGCGAGCGCCGCCGCCAGCCAGTCGGCCTCCTTCTCGCCGGTGAGATTGCGGAACCCGAGGACCGCGACCGTCGTGCGCTGGGCGGCCGGCCCCCGAGCCGGAGACGCCGCCGGAGACGCCGCCGGGGAGCCCGGAGACGTCGCGGAAGCCGGCTCGGTCCGGTGCCGGCCGCCGAGCCCGATCGCACCCACGGCGGCGAGCACGGCAAGGCCGAGAGCCAGCGGGGCGAGCCGGCCGCTCTTGGAGCGCAGGGCCGGCGCCGGGGGCAGCGGCCCGGGTGCCGCGGCCGGCATCTCTCCATGCTCCTCCCCCGGCTCCGCCGCCTCCTCGACGGGCGCCGCCGTCTCCTCGACCGGCACGGCCGTCAGGGCCAGGCTGTAGCCGCGCCCCGGCACGGTGACGATGAAACGCCGGTCATTCCCGTCGTTGGCCCGTTCGCCGAGCGCCTTGCGCAACGAGGAGACGTTCTGGGTGAGGTTGGCCTCGGTGACGAACGTATTCGGCCAGATCCTCTGGATCAGCTCCTGCTTGGTCACCACCTGGCCGGGCTTTTCGAGCAGCGCCAACAGGATGGAGAACGCCTTGGGGGTGACGGCGACGGGCTCGCCGTCGCGCAGCAGGACGCGCCGCACCGGATCGACAAGGAATTCCGCAAGCTGCCAGCGTCGCTGCGAGCCTGGATTTGACTCCGGATTCATCGTCTCAGCCGAGCGGTCGCTGCGGGGACTGGGGGATTTGCGGGGCCTGTGGCGCCTGCGCGGGGTTGCCGGCCAGGCGGGCCAGGAGATCGAATCCGCGCGCCACGGCCTCAGCGCGCACCGCGGCGAGAGTGGCGAGCCCCTGCTGGCTCCGGCGCGCGACCTGGATCTCTCCCATCGCGAGCCGCGCTTCCAGGGCGAGCACCACGAACCCGGCCTTCTCCGCCTCGGCGACAACGGACCGCAGGGTCTGCAACGGCTCGCCGGTCGCGTCGGAGTTGCCCGACGCGGCGGCGATCAGCGCCGCCCGGATCGTCACGGCGATGCGCAGCTCGCGGTCGCCGCTCTTCTCCGCCAAGGCCTGGGCCTCGGCCGCCGCTTCGCCGGCCTCGGCCAGCGATCCGGCGCGCAGGTACGCCTCGGCGAGCACCGCCAGCGCCGCGGCCCGCCGGCCGCGCATCCCGTGCCCGCCGTACCAATCCGCGGCTCCGCGGGCCAGGGAGACCGCCTCGGCCGTCCGGCCGCCGGCGAGCGCCACGCGCGCCAGGTCGACGCTCACCGCGGTCGCCTTCACCTCCTCGCCGAGCCGGGAGAGCTCCTGTTGCACCGCGGTATACGCACGCCAGGACCCCTCCAGATCGCCGGCGGCCAGCCGCGCCCGGCCCAGGCTGTGGAGGGCCACGGCGGCGATCGAGCGGGCGCCGCTCGACTGGCCGATGGCGAGCTGCTCCCGGGAGAGCTTCTGGACCCGCGCCAGATCACCGGAGCGATAGGCCAGGTCCGCCAGTTGGCTCAGGATCCGCGCCTCGCCCAGGCGGTCCCGGACCCGCCGCTTGGCAGCCAGCGCGTACTCCAGACGCCGCACCGCGCCGGCCAGATCGCCCTGGCGTGCCGTCACATCGGCGATGGCCGCCAACGCGGAAGCCTCGAGGCTCGTATTGCCGAGCTCCCGCAGAATCCGGAAGGCCTGGAGATAGTTTCTCCTCGCCCCCTCGAGGTCGTCCTGCAAGTCGAGGATGGCGCCCATCGCCTGCAGGGCCATCGCCTCGTCGAGCCGGTTGCCCGTCTCCCGGCTCAGCGCGAGCGCGCGCTCCGCGCTGTGCTGGGCGTTCGTCACATCGCCCCCCGCGCTCTGGATGGAGGCGATCACCCGGGTCACCCGCGTCTCGATCATCCGGTCTCCGCTGCGGCTCGACCAGGTGCGGGACTGGTCGAAGAGCTTGAGGGCTTCCCGCAGATCGCCGCGATCCTGGTTCAGCGTGCCGAGCGTGTAGTACTGCGCGGCGGTCCCGGTGGCCGTGCCGAGCTTCTGCGCGATGGCGAGCGACTCGCGGTGGGCGGCCTCCGCGGCGTCGAGCTCTCCCTGGCTCTGGAGCGCGGCACCGAGGTTGGCGAGCGCCATGCCGGTGACCCACTGGAAGCCCCCCTTCTCCGCCAGCGCTTTCGCCTCCCGCAATCTCTCGATGGCCTCGTCCGGCCTCCCGACCGTCTGCAAGGCGATGCCCTCCATGACCAGCGCCTGGGCGACCACCAGGCTCTCGCGGGAGCGCCGGCCTTTGGCGATGGCGGCGGCGGCGGCCCGCTGCTGGCCGGAGACGTCGGCGCGCCGCAGAGCGATGCGCGACTCCAGGAGGTCGACACGCGGGTCCTGTCCGGCCGGATCGGGGAGGTGGCGCAGCGCGGTGATCGTCGCCTGCGCCTCCGGCAGACGCCCGGCCATCATCGAGGTCATGGCGAGCTGAAGCCCATATTCGAGATCGTCCGGAAAGAAGGACCAGAGCGAACGGTAGGTCTCGCTCGCCTTGCCCCACTCCTTGCTCGCCTCCTGGAGGCGCGCCTCGATCGCCAGCCGCTCTTCGCGGGAGAGCGCGCCGGAGAGCTCGAAGGCTTTGCGCGCTTCGTCCACGGCCGGTCCGTCGTAGCCCAGGACTCCCCAGGTCTGGGAGAGGGCGGAGTGGATCAAGGCGGAGCGCGGGTCCATCCGCTCCGCTTCGAGCAGCAGGTCACGGGCAGCCGGAGGGTCGAAGGCGCGCAGGCGGGAGAGGCCTTGCGTGTAGAGGCGCGCCGCCTCGGGGCTCGCCGGACGCAGGGCGCGGACCGCCTGCTCCTCGGCCTCCGAGAGGCCGGCGATGCCGAGCGCCTGGCGCAGCTTGCGGCCGGTGTTGGCGACGAGGTCGAAGAGCCCTGTCTGCGGACCGATCTCCGACACCGACGCCACCTGCTCGCCCTCGGGGATCTTGAGCACCCGCAGATCGAGTCGGATGCGCTGTTCGTCCGCCCGGCCGAGGGAGAGATAGGCGCCGACCACCACCAGGTCGGCGCTCAGGAACGAGTGCAGGCGTTCCATCTCCGCCCGCTCGAGATGGTCGGCGTAGGGAAGGGAGAGGGAACGGCGGGCGCGCAGGACGTTCTCTCCCGAGATCACACGCACCCGCGATCCGGCGCCCATCTCGGTGGCCAGCATCTCGGCGAGCGCCGGCGCCAGCCACTCGGCCTCCTTGTCGCCCGTCAGGTTGCGGAATCCCAGGACGGCGACGGTGGTGCGCTGGGCCACCGGCGCCTGGGGACCCGGAGACATCGCGGTGGGCGGCTCCGCGGCGGGGACCGGCGGCTGGACCGCCGGCTCGCTCCGGTGCCGGCCGCCCAGCCAGATGGCGCCCACGGCGGCGAGCACGGCCAGGCCGAGAGCGACCGGGGCGAGCCGGCTGCGCTTGGAGCGCGGGACAGGCGCCGCGCGCGGTACCGGTGGCGCGGCCTCGACCTCCACCGTGCGCCGGATGCCCGACGTGCGGCCCGCGGTCGAATCTGGCGGCTGCGACGCGGGGGGGGACACGGCCGCCTCGGCCGGCGGCTCCCCCTCGTCCGGCGGCTCCCCCGGTACTTCCGGCTCCGTCGCCTCCGCCGCTTCCGCCGTCTCCGCCGTCTCATCGAGGGGCACCGCCGTCAAGGCCAGGCTGTAGCCGCGCCCCGGCACGGTGACGATGAAGCGCCGGGCATTCTGGTCACTGGCCCGCTCGCCGAACGCCTTGCGCAGCGAGGAGATGTTCTGGGTGAGGTTCGCCTCGGTGACGAACGTATCCGGCCAGATCTTCTGCAGCAGCTCCTCCTTGGTCACCACCTGGCCGGGCTTTTCGAGCAGCGCCAGGAGGATGGAAAACGCCTTGGGGGTGACCGGGACGGGCTCGCCGTCGCGCAGCAGGACGCGCCGCACCGGATCGACGAGGAATTCTGCAAGCTGCCAGCGAAGCTTCGAGCCTGGGTTTGAAGCCTGGTTCATGAATCTCCCGCCGGATCCCGAGCCGAGCGGGTCCAGCCTTTCTCCACTCCTGCGACACCCTCCTGGGCTTTCAGCCGGGCGGCGATCTGCCGCGCTTCGGCTGGACGCCCCTCTTGCAAGAGTGCCTCGACGAGCACAGAAAGAGCCCTCGCCTCTTCACGGCGTACATCCCGCGGCTCGTACCAGGCCGCCGCCGCGCCGGCGATCTTCGCCGCCGCGGAGGGATTCTTCTCGGCCAGGGCCAGATCCGCCAGGTCCAGGCGCGTCGCCGTCCCGCGCAGCACCTCGCCGGCCGCCTCGCTCTCGCGCAGAGATCCTTCGAGCGCGGCGCGGGCGCCGACCAGGTCGCCCGCCGCGAGCAGCGCCCGCCCCTGGTTCTGGAGCGCCCAGGCGACGAGGGTGCGGCTGCCGATCTCACGGCCGAGCTGCAACTGCTCGTCCGCCTGGGCGCGGGAGGCCTTCAGATCTCCCGCGCGCAGGGAGAGACGGGAGAAGGCTCCCAGGATATTCGCCACGCCGAGACGGTAGCCCGCCTTGCGGGTGGCGGCAAGGCCCTGCTCGGCCCGGCTGCGCGCGCCGGCGGTGTCGCCCAGGCGGCTGAGGACGTCCACCGACTCCACCAGCAACGGGACGGTTGGCTCCGGATCGCGCCCACCACGCAGGGCCGCGAGGGCCTGGTCCAGCATCTGCCGCGCCTCGGGGAGAGAGCCACGGAGTGCCAGGATGGTTGCCTGCGTGCCCAGCGCCTGCGCCTCATGGGAGCGGTCTCCCGTCTTCCGGCTGGCCGCGACCACCGCCTCGCTCTCCTGCCGGGCCGTGGCGACGTCGCCTTGCGCCAGGTGGATCGTGGAGCTCGCATGGAGAAGCCAGACGCCGAGCGCCGGGTCGTCCATCGCCGCATACTGGACGCGCGACCGCTCATAGTAGAACAAGGCCTGCGCCAGATCCCCCCGATTCTGGTACAGCAGGCCGAGGTTGAACAGCCCCTTCCCGATCCCGGTCCCATTGCCGATCTGCTGCGCGATCTCCAGCGCCTCCTGGTAGGGCTTCTCCGCCGCCGCAAAGTCACTGTTGCGGAAGTAGGCGATGCCGATGTGCGAGTCCGCCATGGCGACGCCCCAGCGGTAGCCGACCTTTTCATACAGGTCATGGGCTTCCCGGAACGGTCCCAGGGCCTTCAGCGGCTCTCCGGTGAACAGCGGGACGCTCCCCTCCAGCAGGAGCCCCCGCCCGACGATCAGAGCCTCGCCGGACTTCCTGCCCTTGGCCACGGCCGCCGCTGCCGCACGTTCGAGAGTGTCGTTGTCGCCAAGGTTCCGGGCCACCTCGGCCTCCTCGATGTCGATCCGCGGGTCGTCACAGGCCGGCGGCGGCAGCTTGCGCAGCGCCGCCAACGTCTCCAGCGCGTCCTTGCCGCGCCCTCCCTGGCCCAGGGCGTTGGCCAGGCGCAGGCCGTATTCGAGATCGTCGGGAAAGAAGGTCCAGAGGGAGAGGTAGCTCTCGGTCGCCTTCCCCCACTGGCGGCCGGCTTCCTGATAGCGCGCCTCGAGCTCCAGGCGCTGCTCGCGCGACAGCAGGGCCGAAAGGTCGAGCGCCTTGCGGGCCTCCGCGAGCGCGCGCGGGTCGTGGCCGAGCTGTGCCCAGGCCTGGGCGAGGGCGGAATGGATGAGCGCCGAGCCCGGGTCGGCCTGCGCCGCCTGGCTCAGCAGGTCGCGGGCTCCCGTGATGTCGTAGGAGCGCAGGCGCGCCAACCCCTGCCCGTAGAGGCGCGCCGCGTCCTGGTTGGCCGGGTGGAGCGCCTGCGCCTGGCGGGCCTCTTCCGGAGAGAGGCTGTTGAGACCGAGGCTGCGCCGCAGGTCCTTGCCGGCGGCGGTGACCAGGTCGAAGAGCTGCTGCTCGGTGCCCGTCTCCGTCAGCGACGCCACCGCGACGCCCTCGGGCAGCTTCAGGACCCGCAGCTCCAGACGGATGCGCTGGTCGGCCCCGGAGCCGACGAAGGAGTAGGAGCCGACCACCGCCAGATCGGCGCCGAGCAGCGTCCGCAGGCGTTCGAAGTCCGCACCCTCGCCGCTCTCCGAGTACGGCAGCCCGAGGGTCTGCCGCGCCCGGGCGACGTTTTCTCCCGAAACCACCCGCAGGTTCGCTCCCGCCGAGAGCTCGGTGGTGAGGATCTCGGAGAGGGCGGGAGCCAGCCACTGCACCTTCTCCGTCCCCGAGCGGTTCTTGAACCCCAGCACCGCCACCACCGGTCGCGACGCCCGCCCGCGGGACACCTCCACGGCCGCGGCCGCCGGGGTCCGCGCCGAGGCGCGGAGCCAGACCGCTCCCGCCGCGACCAGCGCCAGCACGGCCGCCGCCGCGGCGGCCCGCCAGAACCGGCGGCGCGACGGCCGCGATTCTGGCTCCGGCGGCGGCTCCGGAAGGAACGCGTCCGAGGGAAGCGCGGCCGGAGCCGCCGCGGGCTCGGACGGGAGAGGGAGCTCCGGGAGCGCCGGCTCCAGGGCCCGCAGCTCGGAGGTGTCGAGCTTCCGGTGCAACCCGCTCGCCCGGCTCCCTGAAGGGGGAGGCGGCTCGCGCTCCACCTCCGCGACCGTGCCGATGAACCGGTACCCCTCTCCGGGAATGGTCACGATGTAGCGCCGGTCGTTGGCGCGCTCTCCCAGCGCCTTGCGCAGGAAGGAGATGTTCTGGGTGAGGTTGGCTTCGGTGACGTAGGTGTCCGGCCACACCTTCTGGATCAGCTCGGACTTCTCCACCACCTCGCCGGGCCGCTCGAGGAGCACGAGGAGCAGCGACAGGGCCTTGGGGGTCACCTGCACCGGCTTCCCCTCGCGCAGGAGGAGCCGGCGGACCGGATCGACGACGTGCTCGTCGAGTTGGTAGAGGCGTTTCTCTAGAGGAATTACGGCCGGATTCATGCTTTGACAGCTCCAGACCCAGGGGTCTGGGAAAATTGCGGCCGGCTGTTTCCCGCGGCCGCTGTCGGAGAGCCGAGCGGCGGACCATCGGGTTGGAGGCGGTGCGCAGACTGGATTCTAACTCGAATTTGAGATTTTTTGAGGAACTTTGAGCCGCCCATTGATGACCTTTGAGAGCGATCTCTGTAATCTCCTCTCACACCGGACGAGAGATCGGCCGGCTCTCTTGTAGGTCTTGTTGTTCTGTTCGGAGGGAAGGTCCAGTCGGTTTCTGGTGGTTTTGTGTTGCCTTGCTGGCACGGCGCAGGCAAAGACCCGGGGGTTCGCCCCGGGTTTTTTGTTTTTACCCCCCTCAGACCGGCCGCAGCTCGGCCAGCAGGCGGCCGCGCAGGTCGGGGTAGAGCTCCCGGTAGTCCTCGCGGCTGCGCTCGATGACCGCGCACGCCTCCTCGCGGCCATAGACGTGGGTCACCCGGATGTCGTCGACCGTGCCACCGGGTGCCTGCTTGTAGGTCAGGAAGTAGTGCTCCAGACGGTCGACCAGGGGCTTCGGCAGGTCCGCGATCTCCCGGACCTCGCCGTAGGTCACATCTCCCTTGAGCACCGCGATGATCTTGTCGTCCGCCTCGTCATGGTCGATCAGGCGCAGGCCGCCGATAGGGATGGCCTGCAGCAGGATGTCTCCGTGTGAGAACACCTTTTCGCTCAGCACGCAGATGTCCAGCGGATCGCCGTCGCCGCGCACGGTGGGCAGTCCCGTCTTCGCCTGCGACATCGCCGCCACGCGCTCGCCGCAGAAGGTCTGGGGGAGGAATCCGTAGAGCGACGGGCAGATGTTGGAGTACTTCTGCGGCCGGTCGACCTTGAGATGGCCGCTCGGCTTGTCGATCTCGTACTTGACCGTATCGGTCGGCACGATCTCGACGAACACGGTGACCTGCTGGGGGGCCTCGGAGCCGATCTCGACACCGTGCCAGGGGTGGGGCTTGAAGAGCAGCTTGAGGAGCTCCCAAGTGCGGTCCTGCTCGGAGGCGCTCATTTCTGTATCCTACAGGACCGATGCGATGGCTCGCGATCTGGCTCCTGCTGACCGGCACCTGGCTGGCCGGCTGGGTGCTCACCGGCCTGCTCCTCCACGGCCGTGTGACGCTCAGCGCCGAGAGCCTCGCCTGCCTGGCCGCCGTGCCGCTCGCGCAGACCGCCGCTCTGCGCGGCCTCGCCGCCTTCCGGCGGATGTTCCGCGAGAGTCGGTGAAACACGGACCTGCACGGACCCGTGGGACGAGAAGCGCGCCTCGTCCGTGCAGGTCGGTGAGCTGAGCCCCCGAGTCTACGGTGACGTCGCCTCGTCCTCTCCCGGGAAGTCGTAGAGGGCGGTGGTGAGATAGCGCTCGCCGTGGCTCGCCAGCACGGCGACGATCCGCTTCCCCTTGTTCTCCGGCCGCTTGCCGATCTCGAAAGCGGCATGCGCCACCCCGCCGGACGAGATGCCGACCATCATGCCGTCCTCGCGGCAGAGACGGCGCCCCATCTCCATCGCCTCGTCGTTGGTGATGCGGAAGATCTCGTCGACGATGTCGAGCTTCAGGATCTCGGGCACGAATCCGGCCCCGATCCCCTGGATCTTGTGCGGCCCGGGCTGCAACGGCTCATGGTTCTTCGCCTGGGTGAGCACCGGCGAGTGGACCGGCTCGACCGCGACCGACCAGAGCTTGGGATTCTTCTCCTTGAGCACCTCGGTGCAACCGGTGGTGGTGCCGCCGGTGCCGACGCCGGCGATGAAGATGTCGATCTTCCCGTCGGTGTCGTTCCAGATCTCCACCGCCGTCGTCTTGCGGTGGATCGCCGGGTTCGCCGGGTTCACGAACTGCCCGATGATGATCGAGTCAGGTGTCTGCGCCTGGAGCTCCTCCGCCTTCGCGATGGCTCCTTTCATCCCCTTCGGCCCCTCGGTGAGCACCACCTTCGCGCCCAGGGCCTTCAGGATCTTGCGGCGCTCGATCGACATCGTCTCCGGCATGGTGAGGATGAGCGGGATGCCCTTCGCCGCGCAGACGAAGGCGAGGCCGATGCCGGTGTTGCCCGAGGTCGGCTCGATCACCGTCGTGCCGTCTTTGATGACCCCCTTTTCGAGGGCGTCCAGGATCATGGAGTAGCCGATCCGGTCCTTGACGCTGGACATCGGGTTGAACGATTCGAGCTTGAAGATCACGTCGGCCTGCACGCCCAGCGATTTCGAGACGTTGGGCGCCCGCACCAGAGGCGTCCGGCCGATCGTGTCGATGATGCTGTCGAAAATCTGTCCCATCGTCCCCTCTCCTTCATTGAAACTGCGTTCGTTCCCGCGGCCGGCTCAGAGGCTGATCAGATGCCCTCGCCATAGCCCAGGAGGTGATCCAGGATCTTCTGCTGCTGCGCGCGGCTGGTGCGCGTGTTGAGGACCTTCTCCCCCGGCGGCACCGACTCGATCACCCAGGTGTTGCCGCCGATGATCGCCTTCTCCCCGACCACCGTGTTGCCGCCCAGGATGGTGGCGCCCGCGTAGACGACGACGTAGTCGCCGAGCGTGGGGTGCCGCTTGGTGTTGCGCAGCAGCCGTCCCATCGCATCCTTGGGGAACGACAACGCGCCGAGGGTGACGCCCTGATAGATCTTGACGTGATTGCCGATCACGCACGTCTCGCCGATGACGACACCGGTGCCGTGGTCGATGAAGAACGATTGGCCGATGCGGGCGCCGGGATGGATGTCGATGCCGGTCTTCGAGTGGGCGCTCTCGGTCATGATGCGCGGCAGGAGCGGCACGCCGATCTGCCACAACTCGTGCGCCAGGCGCTGGATGGCGATCGCCGCGAAGCCGGGATAGGCGAAGATGATCTCCGCGTAGCTCCGCGCCGCCGGATCGCCGTCCATGGCGGCGACGATGTCGAGCACCAAAAGCCGCCGGACCTCGGGGATGCGCCCGAAGAACCGCTCGACCGCCTCGCCGGCCAGGCGGTCGATCTCGCCGTTCCCGTCGCCCCCGTCGTTCCCGTCACCCCGCGGCTCGAAGGCGTAGGCGAGACGGACCTGCTCATAGAGGTCGGCGGCGATGTCGTCGAGGAGAGCGCCGACGTGGTACTCGACGTTCTCCTGGGTCAGGTGCTGGACGCCGTAGAAGCCGGGGAAGAGGACCGCGAACAGCCGGTCGAGGATGTCCACCGTCGTGCGCCGGGACGGCATCCGCCGGTCCGGATCGATGTGGACCGCGGGGATCGGTGCCGACGCATAGGTGTCCACGATCTCCCGCGTAATCCCGCGCAGCCGGTCCGACAAAGGGTGTCGTCTCATCGTCTGCCGCTCTCCTCAACCCACACTGGCCGTCCGGCAGAGCCGCCCGGAGGCTGTCCGGCCGATATTGTAAGCGAATTGGTACTCTATTTGTCCAGCGCGTCAGAGTCGGCGCCGAACGGACCCCTGGCCCTCTCGCCACCAACCCAAAGTAGGGGAGGGGCTTGCCCCCTCCCGGGCGGGAGGACGGAGGAACCGAGTCACGAAAACCGCCCCTTCCCCCCGCCCCGCCCCCTCCCCGTCCCTCCCCCGCGCGTGCCACCTCCCCCCGCCCCGAGCGGGAGAGGGCGCCCCCGCACGAAAACAACAGTCTCGTCATCTCTCTTCTGTACTGCTGTTTTTGGGGCTGGGTGCTGGCGCCCCTCTCCCGTTCGGGGTGGTAGGGTGGTGGACGCACGGGAGAGGGGTCGGGGGAGAGGGCCCGGGAGGGGGCAAGCCCCTCCCCTACTTTGGGTTAACGCGCTTTAGAGGCCTACCGCGCCGGCGCTGCCGTGAGATGCGACCGTGCCTCCGCCACTTCCGGAACGCCGTTGTCGGCCTGGCGCCAGATGTCGGTGAGGTCGGCGTAGAGTCCGCGCGCCTCGTCCACGTGGCCGAGCTTGGTGGCGGCGCGGGCGGCGCCCAGGAGGGAGGCCGACCGCCGGGGCATCCGTTGCAGGGAGCGGTGGAACTGCACCGCCGCCTCGTCCGGCTTTCCCTGGTCGAGGAGCGCCTCGCCGTAGAGCTCCTCGGCCGGCTTGAGCAGCTCCGGCGGACCCGACGGCGCTTGCATCGCGTCTTCCGCCTTGGCCGCCTCGGCAAGGAGGGCGAGCCCTTCCTCTTTCTTTCCCTTGGCGAGGAGCGCGACACCCGAGATCTCCTTCTCCATCACTCCCGTCACATCGCTGCCGTAGCCGCGGCCTCCTTTGGGCGCATTTTTCGCTAGATCGCGCAGGCGGGCGACCGCCGCGTCCGCCGTCGCCGTGTCACCCCGCCGCGCCGCCGCGAGGCCGGCGGCGAAGATCATCCCGCCGTGATCCGCGGCCGGCGCGTGCGCCATCGGGCTCCCGCAGTGGGCGCCCGCGGCCGGAGCCGAGCCCTTGTCGGCCGCCTTCACCGTTCCCTCGGACACAGCCGCCGGAGGCAGCTTCGCGTCGCCGTGCGTATCAATTAGATACCGCGCCTCCATGCCGTCGAGCGCTCCGGCGATCTGCGTCGACTCCGGGCTCGCCTGCGCCGCCTGGCGTGCCAGCGCCAGAGCCTCCTGCGCCTTGCCGTACCGTCCCTGTTGCATGTAGGCGTAGGACAGCCACGACAGGCTGTGGAAGTCCTTCTTCTCCTCCGGCAGCTTGCGGCGCGCCGTCCAGGCGACCGACGCGGCCCAGGACGCCTCGTTGGACGCGACGACGTCCGGCCAGCGGCCGAGCTGCACGAAGATGTGCGACGGCATGTGCAGCGCATGGTGCGCCGCCGGGGCCACCTGGGCGTAGACGCGCGCCGCCCGCAGGCCGAGAGGCGCGTGGATCGGGTCGTCATAGGAGTGGATCAGATAGTGGACCACCCCCGGATGCTGCGGGTTGCGCGCGAACAGCTCTTCGAGCACTCCCGCCGCCCGCATCAGCACCCGCTCCCGCGTCTCGCCGAACGTCGCGCCGTCGCTCACCCACGCCGGCCCGATGAGCGACAGGGCGTAGAAGGCACCGGCCTCGACATCGTCCGGCCACCGTGAGCGGATGGTCTCCATCGCCGCCGAGTAGGCGCGGTCACGGGCCGGCTTCTCGCCTTCGCCATAAAGCGTCTCCACCGCCGCCAGCCACATCTTCTCGCGCTCCGTGGGAGCTTTCGCCGCCCGTTCCCCGGAAGTCGCCGCCAGCTTCGCGAGCGCCGCCCGCGCGCCCGCCAGGTCTTCCTGTCCCCAGACCGGGTGGTTGAACGTCATCGCCTCGCCCCAATACGCCAGCGCAAATCCCGGCTCCGCCGCCTCCGCCGCGCGGAACTCATCCGCGGCCTCGTCGTACCAGAAGCTGTGGAGAGCCGCGACACCGCGCACGAAATGCTCCTGCGCCGCAGGCGCCGCGGAGGTCGGAAAGTCGAGCTTGCCGAGATCAGACGCGGCGAAGCAAGGGGCCGAGGCCAAGGCGAGGGCCGCGCCGAGGGCGGTCATCAAACAGAGCGTGCGTGGTTGCATGGGAAACCTCCTCCGAGGGGCGAGTATATGCCGCCGCTGCCCTTCGGGGGCCCCTACTCCCCCCGCACCTGCCCCCACTCCAAGCCATGGCTCGCCAGATACTTGCGGATGCGGTCCGCGTCGTTGGCCACCTTCTTCTTCTGGCGCGAGACGGCGAAGAGCTTGCGGCCGGCTTCGGCCAGGGAGCGGCTGGCGCGGCAGATGCGGATCGCCTGGGTGAGCTGGATGCGGTCGAACAGGTCGACCTCGGCCAACCGCTCGGGACCGAGGACGGCGGCAAGGAGATCTTCCTCTCCATCCGAGGGCTCCCGCCAGGCGGCGCGCAGGCGGGCGATCTCTTCGTCGACGACCTCGACGCTGATCCGCCCTCCGGGCGCGAGGGTCGCCATGCGGGTCACCGCGGCGTTCAGGTCGCGGAAGTTCGCCGCCCAGGCCGAGTCAGGCGCCACTGCGAAGGCGAGGAAGCGCTGGCGGGCTTCCTTATTGAAGGTCACGTTGGTGCCGGTGCGCGCCGCGATCTGCTCCAGCTCGTAGGCGAGGTTGGGCTCGACGTCCTCGCGCCGCTCGGCGAGGCCCGGCATGCGGAAGGTCCAGAGGTCGATGCGGGCCAGGAGATCGGCGCGGAAGCGGCCGGTCCGCACCTCCTGGGCCAGCGCCCGGTTGGTCCCCGCGATCAGTTGGAAGTCGCTCTCGACTTCAGTGTCGGAGCCCACCGGCAGAAACCGCTTCTCCTCCACCGCCCGCAGGAGCATCGCCTGCTCGTCCAGCCCCAGCTCGCCGATTTCGTCGAGAAAGAGGATGCCGGCGTCCGCCGCCCGCAGCAGTCCTGAACGGCCCTGGAGCGCTCCGGTGAAGGAGCCCCGCTTGTGGCCGAAGAGGGTGGACATGGCGCCGTCGCCGCGGATGGTGGCGCAGTTGACCTCGACGAACGGCCCACTGACCTGCCGCCGCTGCTTCTTGAGCTCATAGATCCGGCGCGCCAGTCGCGACTTGCCGGCGCCGGTCGGACCGGTCAAAAGGATCGGCGCCCGCGAGGCGATCGCCACTTTCTCAATGCGCTCGATGAGGCGGTTGAAGGCGGCGTTGCGGGTGTCGATGCCCGCCTTCAGAAAGGACAACCCCTCGTCGTGCTCGCGAGCGAACCGCCGGGCAATCGCGTCGTAGCGCGAGAGGTCGAGGTCGATGATGCGGTAGGAACCCGGTCCGCCCTGGCGCTTCCGGTTCGGCGGCGCGGTCTGCAACAGGCGGGCGGGAAAGTAGCGCGCCTCGGCCAGCAGGAACATGCAGATCTGGCAGACGTGCGTCCCCGTGGTGATGTGGAGCAGGTACTCCTCCCGCTCGGGATCGAACGGATAGCCGCGGGCGAAGTCCTGGAGGTCGCCGTACACCTCCTCGAAGTCCCAGGGGTCGCGCAGGTCGATCTCATGCAGCCGGACCTCCGTCTCCGGAGACACCGCCGCGAGATCGTCCCGCACGGTCTCCGCCAGCCCGGTATGGCTCCGCTGATGGAGCAGCTCCAGGCGGTCGATCACAAGGTCGTCGTGCTGGCACATCGCCAAGGTCGGCCGCCAGGACTCCCAGCGGGCGGGTGTTTTGCCGGCGTCGAGGGTGGTGCCGAGGAGGCCGAGGACGACGCGGGTGGGTGAATTCATTTCGAGCTTCCTCATTCTTGGCCCCGGAGGGGCCGCTGCACCTAGCCCAGGGATTTATCCCTGGGTTTGGGAGGCAGGCAGCCTTCCCTCCCAGGGATAAATCCCTGGGCTTCGAAGGCAGGCTCGCTTCCCTCCCAGGGATAAATCCCTGGGTGTCGAAGCAGGCTCGCTCCCTCCCAGGGATAAATCCCTGGGTTTCGAAGGCAGGCTCGCTCCCTCCCAGGGATAAATCCCTGGGCTAGGTGCAGTCGCCCCTCCGGGGCGAGACCGGTTCTCTATCCAGGATTCTACATCGCTATCTCCTCCGATAGTGAATCCCGCGAGGCCCAATGCCGTGAAAACCGCGGCTGCGCACAGCAAACCCTTCTCTTTCAGCACCTTGCGCCCCTCTCACCCGCCTCCCCCACCACCTGGCACGTTCTGTGGACTATCTCCCCTGCGCAGGTTGACCCAGGAGGTGAGACGATGGCGAGCAAGACGTTGTTCCAGACGATCCGCGGCAAGCTGGCTCCGAAGTCGAACGCGGTGAATGAGGCGGGCGGAGCGGCCTATGCGCTGGAGCCCCGGCATGCGCTCGCCTGCTACGCCGCGACGGGTTGCCTGTCCGCCACCTTCTACGCTTCGGCCGAGACGCAGCTCGATTCGGTGCTCGGCCTGTGCGGGAACGTCGAGCCGGAGTGGCTGGCGAAGACCGCCGTCTATGCCCGCGAGCGGGCGGTGATGAAGGATCTGCCGGCTCTCCTGGCGGCGGTGCTCTCGGTGCGCAGCGCGGACCTCCTGCGGCAGGTGTTCCCGCGGGTGATCGACAGCCCGAAGATGCTGCGGAACTTCGTGCAGATCGTCCGCTCCGGCGCCGTCGGCCGGAAGTCGCTGGGCACGGTGCCGAAGCAGCTCGTCCTGCGGTGGCTGGCGGAGCGGTCGGACGAGCAGCTTTTCAACGGCTCGGTGGGGAACGCCCCTTCGCTCGGCGACGTGCTGCGGATGGTTCACCCGAAGCCGGCGACGAAGTCCCGCGAGGCGCTCTACGGCTGGCTGCTGGGCCGTGAGGTGGTGGCGGACAATCTGCCGCCGGCGGTGGCCGCTTTCGAGCGGTACAAGGCGGACCCGCAGGGAGTCGAGGTGCCGGACGTGCCGTTCCAGATGCTGACGGCGCTGCCGCTCGGCCGCACGGAGTGGGCGGACATCGCCCGGCGGGCACCGTGGCAGATGACGCGGATGAACCTCAACACCTTCGAGCGCCACGGCGTGTTCGAGGTACCGGGGATCGCCGAGATCGTCGCCGAGCGGCTGCGGAATCCGGAGCTGATCGCCAAGGCGCGGGTGCTGCCGTACCAGCTTCTGATGGCCTATGGCGCGGCCTCGGCCAGCCTGCCGGCCGCCGTCCGCGAGGCGCTCCAGGACGCCATGGAGGTGGCGCTCCGGAACGTGCCGCGGGTCGACGGCAAGGTGTGGGTGTTCCCGGACGTCTCGGGCTCGATGCGGTCGCCGGTGACCGGTATGCGGCAGGGGGCGACCTCGGCGGTGCGCTGCATCGACGTGGCGGCGCTGGTGGCGGCGGCCCTGCTGCGGAAGAATCCGGACGCGGAAATCGTGCCGTTCGAGTCGAACGTGGTCCAGGTGGCCCTGAACCCGCGCGACTCGGTGATGACCAACGCCCACAAGCTCGCGTCGCTGCCGGCAGGCGGCACCAACTGCTCGGCGCCGCTCAAGCATCTGAACGAGCGCCAGGCCAAGGGGGATCTGGTCGTCTACGTCTCGGACAACGAGTCGTGGGTCGACTCGCCCACCCACGGCCGGTACGGCGGCAGTGCCACCGAGACCATGCGGCAGTGGGAGGCGTTCAAGCAGCGGAACCCGTCGGCGCGGATGGTCGCCATCGACATCCAGCCGTACGGCACCGTGCAGACGAAGGAGCGGGATGACATCGTGAACGTCGGCGGCTTCTCCGATCAGGTCTTCCAGGTGATCGCCGACGTGGCCGCCGGACGCTCGACGGCCGGGCACTGGGTGCGCCAGATCGAGGGCATCACGCTGTAAAGAGTTTGAGTTCGTGACGAATGCAGGTGGAACTACATCACCCTTGGGTCGCGGGTTCGAGTCCCGCCGGTTCCAGCCGTACCGGAGCCGTAGCTCAGTGGGAGAGCAAAGGAACACGCGTTTCACCGATTCTTGTCGTCACGATTTTTTCGCAGCATGGAGACACAGAAGAACCAGAGAGATTTCAAGTTCGTGACGAATGCAGGTGGAACTACATAGAACTTTGAGGTCGCGGGTTCGAATCCCGCCGGTTCCAGCCGCACCGGGGCCGTAGCTCAGCGGATAGAGCGCGAAGGTTTGTTTCACCGATTCTTGTCGTCACGATTTTTTCGACTTCAAGTTCGTGATGAATGCGGGTGGCACTACATGGTTTTGCGGGTTCGAAACCCGCCGGGCTCAAGAGATCGAGACCGAGTTTCACCCAACTTTGTCATCACGATTTTTTGGATACAACGGGAGCCCGACCATGACCACCACCGACCTGCAGGCGAGCATCATTCCCACCGGCGAAGCGACGGCGATCCTGCCCGTCGAAGGAGGGCGCTTCAAGCCGATCACCGTGATCGGTACGGACGCCATCCGCGGCACGTTCGATCAGCTCTGCCTCCAGCAGGCGATCAACTCCCGCACCGCGCCGGGCGTGGCCGAGCTGGTGCTCAACCCGGACGCACATTGCGGGTACGGCGCTCCGGTGGGCTGCGTGCTCGCCTCCCCCACCCACATCTATCCGGGACCGGTGGGCGTCGACATCAAGTGCTCGATGAGCCTCCTCCAGCTCGACCTCCCGGCCGAGGCGATCGAAGAGCCGGCGACGCGGCGCGCTCTGATCAACGCGATCACCGAGCGCATCCCGACCGGCGCCGGCAAGGGGCAGCAGAGCGTGCGCAAGTCGCGCCCGGTGGACCCGATGCTCGGGCGGCGCCTGGTGATCGAAGGCGCGTCAGCGAAAGTCTGCACCGCGCTGGGGATTCCGCCGGAGTGGGCCGCGCACTGCGAGGACTCGCACCACACCGGGCACAACGGAACGGCGGATGCTCTCGCCGACCGGCTCGACGTGCTGGGCGCCGCGGGCCGGCTGGGGAAATTCGCCGACAAGGTCCGCCAACTCGGCTCGTACGGCGGCGGAAACCACTTCGGCGAGTGCGAGGTGGTCCGGGTCGCGGACAACGAACGCGCGCGGCAGGCCGCCGAAACCTTCGGAATGCTGGACGGCCGGGTGGCCTTCCTCTCGCATTGCGGCTCGCGCGGCTTCGGGCACAACCTCGCGTCAGGGCAGTTCCAGTCTCTGCGGACCAAGTTCGAGACCTGGAACATCCCCATGCCGGGCGATGATCCGCAGCTCGTCTACGCGCCACTGGGCACTCCGGAGGCGGACGCCTATCTGGACGACATGGCGCTGGGTGCGAACTTCGCCACCTTGAACCATCTGCTGATCAACGCCCTGGTGCTGGAGGCGTTCCAGGAGGTCCTGCCCGGCACCTCGGGTTGGCTGGTGTACTTCATCAGCCATAACATCGCGCGGCGGGAGATCGTGGACAACCAGCCGATGTGGGTGCACCGCAAGGGAGCGACCCGGGCCTTTCCGGCCGGCCATCACGCCCTGACCGGAACGCCGTATGCCGCGACAGGCCATCCGATCCTCCTGCCGGGCAACCCGCAGGCAGGCTCGGTGGTGATGGTGGCCGATCCGGGCGCCGAAAAGAGTTGCTACAGCGTCAACCATGGAGCCGGCCGGGCCTTGGGACGCAAAGCGGCGAAGCGGACGCTCGATCAGGAAACGATCGATCGCTCCTTCGCGGAGATGGACATCCTGACCAACTGCCGGGAGTATCCCCGCGACGAGGCCCCGGCAGCCTACAAGGATTTCGACGCCGTGCTCGACTCGGTCAAGAAAGCGGGCCTCGCCTCCGAGGTCGCCCATCTCGCGGCCCGCTTCGTGATCAAAGACGCCTCGGCGGCGGACGATTGAAAGAAGACTGAGGATCTATGAAGACGCTCCACATCGACGGTTCCCGCGGGGAGGGCGGAGGGCAGGTCCTCCGCACCTCCCTCGCCCTTTCCATGATCACCGGCACGCCGGTGCGGATCGACAACATCCGCGCCCGGCGCGCCAAGCCGGGCCTGATGCGCCAGCACCTCACCGCCCTTCAGGCGGCGGCCCGCATCAGCAACGCCGAGGTGGAAGGCGACGCCGTCGGCTCGAAGGAGATCGTCTTCAAGCCGTCGGCGGTGACGCCCGGGGATCACCATTTCGCCATCGGCACCGCCGGCAGCACGACGCTGATCCTCCAGACTGTCCTGCCGGCCCTGATCCTGGCCTCGGGACCGTCCCGCCTGATTCTCGAAGGCGGAACGCACAATCCAATGGCACCGCCTTTCGAATTCCTCGACCGCGCCTTCCTCCCCCTCCTGCGGCGGATGGGACCGTCGGTCGACGTGACGCTGGAGAGGGCCGGCTTCTATCCCGCGGGAGGAGGCCGTCTCTCCGTGACCGTGACGCCGGCCGCAAAGCTCCAGGGCTTCGATCTGCTGGAGCGGGGCGAGATCCGGAATCGCCGAGGCACCGTGCTCCTCGCGAACCTCGCCGGCCACATCGCCGACCGCGAGGTCCAGACTCTCGGCCGTCTCACGAGTTGGGACCCCGCGAGCTTCGAAATCCGCCGCGTCGACTCCGCCGGTCCGGGCAACGCCGTCCTCCTGGAGCTCGAAAGCGAGGCCGTGACCGAAGTTTTCACCGCGATCGGAGAGATCGGCGTCAGCGCCGAAGCCGTGGCCGAACGCGTAATGAAGGAGATGCGGACCTATCTCGCCGCCAACGTCCCCGTCGGCGAGCACCTGGCCGATCAGCTCCTGCTGCCGCTGGCGCTCGCGGGCTCGGGGTCGTATCGGACACTCCCATTGAGCCTGCATGCGAAGACGCAGATCGAGTTGATTCCGGAGTTTTTGGATGTCCGGTTTGAGGTTGTGGAGGAAGAGGGTGGGCGGGGGTGGCGGGTGGGGGTGGGGGATAGCTCTCGCTGACTGATGACATGAGAACAGGGTTAGGGCTCGTCACGAAATAAGTGTCTCACGTAGCAAGGCGGCAAATTGATCAAATCTCGGCACAACCGAACCGTAGAGACGGGCCAGTCGTCGGCCACAACGCTCTCCGAAACCACGATCGTCGGCCCGTCTCAACCTCGGCAGGCCACGCGATGGATTTCGGTAGGGGAGGATCTAAGTGACTTATCGCCGTAGCCCTTGTGCCCTTGTCGGCGGCTGAGAGGAACGTGTAACCCCGCCGCCTCGACACGGCGCCCACGAGACCCAGGGTTAAAACCCTGGGCTGGCGGCCCTTGTCCCTACGGGACGGCTCCCCCAACCCCAGGACCGAAGACCCGCCAGACCCTTGCCAGGAAGCTTACCAAGTCGCGAGGGAAGCTTATTTTTCCGCTGGGAACCTTACCAAGCCGCCAGGTAAGCTTCTCTGACGGCCAGGAAGCTTACCAGGTCACCAGAGAAGCTTATTTTTCCGCTGGGAACCTTACCAAGCCGCCAAGTAAGCTTCTCTACCGCCCAGGAAGCTTACCAAGTCACCAGGGAAGCTTATTTTTTCGCTGGGAACCTTACCAAGCCGCCAGGGAAGCTTCTCTGACGGCCAGGAAGCTTACCAAGTCACCAGGGAAGCTTATTTTTCCGCTGGGAACCTTACCAAGTCGCCAGGTAAGCTTCTCTGACGGCCAGGAAGCTTACCAAGTCACCAGGGAAGCTTATTTTTCTGCTGGGAACCTTACCAAGTCGCCAGGTAAGCTTCTCTGACGGCCGGGAAGCTTACCAAGTCACCAGGGGAGCTTATTTTTTCGCTGGGAACCTTACCAAGCCACCAGGGAAGGCTTCCGGATAGCCGCAGAAGCTTGCGGCGGCGGTCCACAAACTTCTGGCTGGCCACGGAACCTTGCGGCGGCTTCCTGTGGTCGGCACCTTCCCGGCCCCCAGATCCTTCCAACTCGCGGGGCTCGTCCTCAGGATGACGGCGTGGCGCCTTCTGCTTCTCCATCAGATCGCTTGCGGAGAGTTTCGTAGGGGCGGTCCGCAGGATGCCGTAGGCACCCTGCGTGGCCGCCCTGAGCTGGTGCGGGACGTCAGCTCCCAGCCGGCGGCACCGGGTCGATCCCGTCTTTCGAGGTCGACGGTGTGGAGCCCCGGGTCCTCCGGAGCTCCAAAGGAAAAGGCGACGAGCCTTGGCCATCGGCCAGCGTCGGGCTTGGCCCCGGAAACTTGTCGAACACCTGGGTGCTATGGCAATCGAGGCACGGGCTCAGCATCCGATCTCTGCGCATCCGACGGAACAGCTCCGGCAATCCGCTCAACTGCTCAGGGCTGCGGAGCGAAGCCGAGGGAATTCCGTAGCCGTCGACGGTAAACGAACACGGGCTGATGGTTCCCCTCTCGTCGATGAAAAGGAAGCTTTGGCCTGGCGCGCAGTCAAGAATCGGAATCGGAACGTCCCTCGACGTGCACCTGAAACGCTCGAGATACTTCTCGCTGCCGAGGATGTGAAGGCCTTGCCGCGCGAGCCGCTGCCGAATGCCTGGCAGCTCACGGCAAAGCCAATCCGCCTGGTCCGGCAACAGACGGTTTTCGGGGTAGTACTCGGGCCGATCGTTTCCGCCCAATTGATTGAAGGTCAGCTCTTGAATACCCCAGGCGGCGAGAGTGAGGCACAGACGCTCAAAATCCAGCACGTTCTTCCGCATGAGGATGGTGTTCGCGCGGAGCTTGAGAGAGCTGCCTGTGTCACGAATCGTCTCTTGGAGAGTGGATAGATTCTCCTGCAAGCGGTCGAACAGACCGGGCGAGTCGCGGCAATCGTCGTGGACCGGTCCGATTCCATCGACGCTGACCGTGAGCTGAGAGCACCAGGCCGCGAGGTCTTCGCAGGTCTGCCGGGAGGACAGCGGAACCCCGTTGGTCGTAACACTCACCTGGAGGTTGAATCGTTCCGTGAACGCTCGGGAGAGCTCGCTCAGGGGAGGCCAGAGGAGCGGCTCGCCTCCCAGCCAGCTCACCAGGGTCGTGCGGCCGGTTGCGGCGCTGTAGTCGCCCAACAGCTTTCCAAACCGGAGCACCTCCTCCACGTCCGCGGAGTGACGTGGACGGTGCAGGTGGCGACTATAGCCACAGAAGTGGCAGCCGAGGTTGCACAGCTCGGTCACACGCCACACGACCACCAGATCCGGTGGCGACCCAGCTGGAATTGAGATCATGCCGTCACCACCCCGTTCCGCGCCGCCCACATCGCCACGTCCTGCCGCTGGATCGCCGCCGCCATCAGAGAGGGGAAGAGATCCGGCGTGCAGGCGAAGGAGGAGACTCCCAGCTCGGCGAGCGCGGCGGCGACTCCGGCGTGGTAGGCGGGGGCTCCGCGGTCGGAGAGGGCGAGGAGGCAGATGAGCTGCACTCCGCTGCCGACCAGCTCGGCGGCGCGGCGGAGCATGGCGGCGGGGTCTCCGCCTTCGTAGAGGTCGGAGACGAGGACGAGGATGGTCTGGCTCGGCCGCTCGACGATCTGCTTGCAGTAGGTCAGGGCGCGGGCGATGTCGGTGCCGCCGCCGAGCTGGGTGCCGAAGAGGAGGTCGACCGGGTCCTGCAGGTCGTCGGTGAGGTCGACGACGGCGGTGTCGAAGACCACCATGCGGGTGCGCAGGGCGCGGATGGTGGCGAGGACGGCTCCGAAGATGCCGGAGTAGACGACGGAGGCGGCCATCGAGCCGCTCTGGTCGACGCAGAGGATGACGTCGCGGAGCGACGAGCGACGGTGGCCGAAGCCGATGAGCTTCTCGGGGATGATGGTCTTCGTCTCCGGCAGCCAGGTCGAGAGATTGGCGCGGATGGTGCGCGGCCAGTCGATCTCCTGCGCGCGGGGACGGCGGTTGCGGGTGGCCCGGTGCAGGCTGCCGCGCACCGCCTGCACCATGGGGTTGCGCAGCCGGGCCTCCAGATCGTCCACCACCTTGCGCACGACGCGGCGGGCGGTCTCCTTGGTCTTCTCCGGGATCACGCTGGAGAGCGAAAGCAGGCTCGCCACGAGGTGGACGTCCGGCTCGACGGTCTCCAGCAGCTCGGGCTCCAGGAGCATCTGGCGCAGGCCGAGACGGTCGAAGGCGTCCTGCTGGAGGACGCGCACGACGGAGACGGAGAAATAGGTGCGGATGTCTCCCAGCCAGCGGGCGACGTTGGGCGCCGAGGCGCCGAGGCCGCCCTTGCGTTCGCTGTCGTAGAGCGCGTCGAGGACACGGTCCATGCCCAGGTCCTCTCCGGACAGGGTGACGCCGGCGGTCTCCTGCGCCGGCTCGCCGAGGACGAGGCGCCAGCGGCGGAGGTGTTCGGGGTCTTCGGTCATGGCGTGAGATCCACTCCCAGGATGTGCGCCAGCACCGGCAGGACGCGGTCGGCCCTTTCGGCGTCGAGATCGGTGCTCACGGGTCGCGCGGTCTTTGCTTCTCCGCTCCCCATCGCCCGAATCTTCTCCCCCATCTTGCGGCGCTCCGGCGCGGGGAACGACGCGAAGGCGCGGCGCAGGAGGGGGAGGACTTCGCGGAAGGCGTCTTCGTGAAGCTGGGTGAGCCAGCCGTCGAGGACGGTCCACAGGCCGTCGTGGTGCAGGAGGAGGAGGCCGCTGCCGGCGAGGAGGCCCTCGATCCAGGCCGCGGCGTCGCGGGCGGGGACGGCGGTGGAGAGCGCGAGGCCGGCGCGGCGGGCGAGCTCGGTGGTGTCGAGGGCTCCGTGGTCGAGGAGCAGGCGGCAGGCGAAGCCGCGCACCCGGCCGTGGATGGTGTCGGCGTCGAGCAGGCGGGTCAGCGCCTCGCGCCACTCGGCCTGGAAGCCGGGGCCGTCGGGCAGCGCGTCGAGGAGGTCGAGGCTCTCCTGGACCTGCCCGAGGCTCTCGGCCATCGCGGCGGCGGCGTTGTCGTCGAGCGAGGCGCAGGCGCCAGGGAGGCCGACGACGACGCGCTCGAAGAGACCGCGGAGCACGGGCATCACGGCCTCGGAGCGGGTCTCCCGGACGTCGCCGTAGCGGACGACGCGGGCGAGCGGCGGCAGGGCGGCCATCATGGTGCGCACGTCGGCAGAGACGGCGGCACGGTCGCGGAGGACGCCGAGGATGTGCTGGATCGCCTCCGGCAGGCCGGCGAGGATGGCGCGGTCGAGCAGCTCGGTGATCTCGGGCAGCTCATGGGCTTTGTTCGCCGTATCGCAAGAGCGGGCGGTGGCCGCGGCCTCGATCGTCGTGCCCCACAGGCCGGCCTCGATCACCTGCACCGACAGCTCGGGACGCCAGGCGAGCTGCCACAGCTCGTGGAAGGTGCCGCTCTTGCCGCGCGCGGTCTCGGGTTTGCCCCACGGAACGTCGAGCAGTCGGAGACGGTGCAGCAGGCGGCTGCGCGCGCGGCCGTTCTCCTCGCGGAGATCGAGATCGAGCTTCTGGATCTCGGCGGAAGGCTTCAAGCGGAGGCGCTTCTGTTGCGCTTCAAGATCCCGCTGGAGCGGAATGGTGGGCGTCTCCTCCGGCACCTCGCCGAGGGCCTCCCCCACTTCCAGACGGGTGTGGATCAATGCCATCGGCGCCGTCTCGCCGTGGCAGAGCACCGAGCGGATCGCCTCCTGCAATTCGCCGAGGCCGGGCATCGGCAGATCGCGCATGGTGGCCAGCGAATCGGCGAGACGCACCGCCTCGATGACGCTCGCCGGCGAGGCGTCGAGATCCTCGGAACGCAGCAGCCGGGCCGCCTGGGTCACCCAGCGGATCGGCGCGCGGTCCGGCGCGGTCCAGAGGTGCTGATACCAGCCGGGCGAGGTGACGCCGGCGCCGTAGCCGCTGCGGAAAGAGAGGCGGGAGTGGGTCCAGGGGATCCAGGTGGCGGTGATCTTCGTCTTCGGAAGGTCTTTCAGGATCGCCGCGTCCGCCTTGGCCGGCCCCAGCGTGGCGAGCACCGGCGCATGCCAGGCGCCGCAGACGACCGCGATCTTCTCGAAGCCCTCTTTCTGCGCGGCGCGGATCTTCTGGCGCATGAAGGCCTCCCGCCGCTCCTCACGCACCCTTTCGCTCTCCGACCGCGCCGGCGGCGCCTCGGCGCGCACCGCGGTCATCGCCTCCAGGATCGCCTCGAACAGCCCGGCGGCGTTCTGCCGCTGCTCGATCTGGTGCTCCCACCACAGCTCACGGTCCGTATAGCCCGCCGCCTCCGCCAGCATCCCCAGAGGATCTTCCGCCAATCCACCGTCATCCGCTTTTTCTACTTCGTCCTTTTCTTCCACCGCCGACTGCACCGCCATCGGAAGATCCATGAACCGCGCCGGCACCCCTTGCGCCGCGGCCCAGCGCAGCGCCTGCCACTCCGGCGAAAACGCCGCGAAGGGGTAGTACACCGCGCGCTGCGGCGCGTCGACCGGATAGAGGAGCAGCGCCACCGGCGGCTTCATGGTGTCGCGCGCGGCCAGGGGGAGGACCTCTTCGGCGTCGGGCGGCCCTTCGACGAGGAGCACGTCCGGCGCGAGGGTCTCCAGGGCGTCGCGCAAGGCGCGCGCGCAGCCCGGGCCGTGGTGGCGGATGCCGAAGACGTGGAGGGTCACAGGACGTCCATGCTGGCGCGGTAGAAGTCCTTCCAGCCGTCGCGCTCCTTGACCACGGTCTTCAGATATTCGAGCCAGACGACGCGGTCCTGCACCGGGTCCTTGATCACCGCGCCGGTCAGGCCGGAGGCGAGATCGGCGGCGCGCATCACGCCGTCGCTGAAGTAGCCGGCGACGGCGAGGCCGTGACTGAGGACCGAGATCGCCTCGGCGGTCGACAACGTCCCCGAGGGGATCTTGAGCTTCGTTTTGCCGTCGGTGGTGACGCCGGAGCGCAGCTCGCGGAAGACGGTGACCACGCGCTGGATCTCTTCCAGAGCCGGCTTCTCCGCCGGCAGCTCCAGGGCGCGGCCCATCTCGGCGACGCGGCGGGTGACGATGTCGACCTCTTCCTCGAACGTGTCGGGCACCGGGAGGATGACGGTGTTGAAGCGCCGCATGAGGGCGCTCGACATCTCGTTCACTCCCTTGTCTCGGTTGTTGGCGGTGGCGATGACGTTGAAGCCCTTGCGCGCCTGGACCTCGAAATTCAGCTCGGGGACGGGAAGCGTCTTCTCCGAGAGGATGGTGATCAGCGTGTCCTGCACCTCGCTCGGGATGCGCGTCAGCTCTTCGACGCGGGCGATCTTGCCGTCGGCCATGGCCCGCATCATCGGGCTCGCGACCAGCGCCGCGACGGAGGGGCCTTCGGCGAGCAGGCGGGCGTAGTTCCAGCCGTAGCGGATGGCGCCTTCGTCGGTGCCGGCGGTGCCCTGCACGAGGAGGGTCGAATCGCCGGAGACGCCCGCCGCCAGGTGCTCGCTGAGCCAGCTCTTCGCGGTGCCGGGCACGCCGTAGAGGAGGAGCGCGCGATCGGTTGTGAGAGTGGCGATGGCGACCTCCACGATGCGGGCGTTGCCGATGTACTTCGGCGTCACCACGAAGCCGGAGGGCAGGGTGCCGCCGAGGACGTAGGTGCGCACGCCCCAGGGGGAGAGGAGCCAGGAGGGCGGGCGCGGGCGGCTGTCCGCCTTCGCCAGCTCGGCCAGCTCCTCGGCGAACTGCTGCTCGGCGTGCTGGCGGACGACGTTTGCGGGATTTGCGGGGGTGCCGGAGGGTGCGGCTTGCGTCACGGGGTGGTCTCCTTCCACAGGGACTGACGGAGGCGGATGATGTCGGTGAGCTGTTCGATGGCGCGCGCCCAGGTCTTCTGTCCCCAATAGGTGGCGTCTTTGGCGGCGTCTGATGTGTCGGCGGGTGATATCTCGACGGGCCACGGGGCGAGGGCGTCGGCGAAGGCTTCGGGGGGCAGGCGCAGAGCGGCCGTGCCGAGGGTCGGCAGCCAGGGATCGTCCCCGGCGGCGCGCTTGGCCGCGCGGCGCGCTTTCTCGAGATAGTGGCGGGCGAAGGCGGGGCTCCAGGGAGCGGGCAGGGAGCGCACCGCGGCGGCGATCGTGAGCACCCGCGGATCGAGAGGGTTGTCGAGCAGCTCCGCGACCCTCGCCTCGCGGTCGGCCGGAGCGAGAGCGGCGAGGAGGGAGTGCAGGAGGGGGCGCAACTCGGCCGGCGCGTTCGGCCGGCGCGCTTCATCGCAGAGCGCCCGGATCCACTCCGTATCCTGGAACCGGAGGGCCGCGCGCGACCAGCCCTCCAGCACCGCACCGCTCCACTCACCGCCGCCCGCCGCCTCCACCAGCTCCGCCGCGCCGGCGCCGAAGCGCTCGCTCCAATGGCGCGGCGGGATCAGCCAGAGGAGCTGGATCAGCCAGAACGCCCGCTTCCCCACTCCGCCGGAAGGATTGGCGGGAATGCCGTCGCGCTCCCAGCTCTTGTCGATCTCCTGCGGCGGCTCGGCGGTCAGCTTGCCGCCGCCGCGCCGGACCAGAGAGGCGACCTTGCCCCACAGGCCGCCTGCCGGGGCTGCGAAGGCCAGCAGCGCTTCAGCCCGCGCCCGCTGGCGCGCCGCGAACGCGGAGCCCGGCAGGCGGGCGAGCAGCGAGGCGGCCTCCGTCCGCACGGACGAAGACCGGTCGTCGAGGATCTTTTCGAGCAGGGCCTCATCGTCCGGGCCCAGTCCGGTCGCGAGGGCCATCACGAGGACGGTCCGCTCGTCAGCCTTCTCCTTCGAGAGGACCGGCGCCAGCCACTCCCGGCCGCGGGCGGGATCGGCGGCTCGCACCCGGATCAGCACCTCCTTGCGCGCCTCGAAGGTCCCTTCCTCCCAGACGCGCTTCTGTTCCTCCGCCGACTGCTCGGCGACCGGGAGCGCCCACTCCCAGCCCTCCCGCATCCCGGCCAGCCAGACGCCGCGCTCACCGAGCAGAGGGCGCAGAGCCGTCCGGTCGTCGATCCCCCGCGACGCCAGGGCCGCGGCCAGGAGGGCAGGCGGCAGCCGCCAGCCCCGCGCCTCGATCCGGCCGCACGCCTCGGGCAGCAGCTCGCGGTGCTCGCCGTCGAGAAGCCGGGAGACGAGCGCGGCCACGGCCGGTGGGCAGGCGGGCCGCGTCTCCGCGGCAGCCGGCGCCGGCAGACTTCCGGAGGACGCCCGCCAGCCGGCCAGGCGATGCACCGCCCGGGCGCCGGCCGCGAGGAGCAGGCGGCGCTCCGGCGAGCCCTCCGGCAGACGCGCGACGAGCGGATCGACCGCCGTGCCGGTGGCGGGCAGGGCGCCGGCGGATTTGCCGGTGCCGAGGAGGGCGGTTTTGACGAGGGGGTCGGTCATGGGAGGCCCTCACCCCCGCCCCTCTCCCGGCTCCCCCCACACCCCCACCGGGAGAGGGGAGACAAGAAGAAACAAGAACGGAGTCGCTTTTGTCTTGCTTTTCTCCCCTCTCCCGGGGAAGGGCGGGGGGAGCTGGGAGAGGGGCCGGGGGTGAGGGCGCCCTGGCGCCGGCCGATCGCGTGCCTCACGCGATCCTCCTCCCCAACGGATGAAACACCCCGTCCACAAAAGCGCCCAGCGGAGTCACCGCCGTGCCGTCCCACTCACCGGTCAGGTCCAGCGGATGACCACCGGAGAGCGCCAGAAGATGCCAGGGATCGGCTGGCGCCAGCGGCAGCTCCAGCCCGTCGCGGTCGATGAGCCGGAAGCGGCCTTCCCCGGGCGCGCGGTCCGGCACGACGCCGCGGAGGGCACAGGGGAAACGATCCATCCAGGGCTGGCGGGAGAGCGCCGTCGCGATGCCGCTCAAGAACGCGGCGACCGATTCCGTCTCCGGCACGGCGGGCAAGGCCGTCGCCGCCGACGACACATCCCCCTGCCGCTCGACGACCAGGGCGCGCTGGGGCCAGGCGCCGGGCCAGAAGGCGAGGGTGCCGGTGAAGAGGGTTCCCGGGAGGAAGAGGGTCGGAAACGGCGCGCCGCCGACGGAGAACTGGAGGATCAGGGCGGTGCGTCCGCTCTCTTCCTCCAGCAGCCAGGTGCGCTGCAACCGCACCCGTTCCTCGTCCTCGCTCCTCTGCCCGAGCACCAGCCAGAGGCCGGCGACCCGTTCGCCGGTGGCGGTGACCTCCTCCTGCGGCAGCGCGAGGCCCACGAGGCGGCGCACGTCGTCGCGGAGCGATGGCTCCAAGGCGTCGAGGCGGGAGAATGCATGTGAGAGGAGAGCGAGAACGCCGAGCTCGCCGAGGAGCGCGTCCGGCCAGTCGGCGCCGACACCTGTGATACCGGGGAGGCGGCGCACCCGCGCGGCGAGACCCGGCGCCTGCGCGTCGACCAGGCGCGCCGCCTGGCGTTCCCAGAAAGCCGTCGGCTGCCCCTCGACGGTGGCGAGACCGTTGCGCACCAGATCCTCCAGCCAGAGGTCGAGGCCCTCGATGCCGCGCGCGATCCGTTCCAGCCGCCTCTCCGCCCGCTCCTCGCGGGCTTTCGGATCGGCCTCCTCGGCGGCCCCGGTCTCTTTCTGTGCCTCTTTCTTCGCCTCGCGCCGGGTCGCCGTCTCGCCGCGGCGGGCGAGCCAGTCCGCCACCCAGTCCGGCTCGCCGTTTTCAGCGACCTCTGGCAGCGCCGCGGGGTCCGCCGCCGCGAGGAAAAGCAGACCGAGCGCGTGCTTGCACGGGAACTTGCGGCTCGGGCAACTGCACTTCGTGCTGAGGTCGGAGACGTCGATGCGCACCTGGTAGAGCGCGCTGCCCTGGCACTCTCCCCAGAGCGCCCGAGCGCTGCGGCCCGCGGTGCTCCACGGCTTGCGCACCCCCAGCTTGCGCCCGGCCGCGGCGGCCGACGCGTCGGGGGCCAGGGCGAGCACCTGGTCGGCGGTCAGGGACATGCGAATCTCACGGTCTGTGCTCGCCATTGTACGGCGGAGCGGGGGGAAAAGTTGCAGGGCCCGTCAGGGTTTCCGGGCAAGCAGATAGGTCGTCGAGGCGAGAACGTGAGCGTCGGGATTCTTGCGGGCCAGACGGTCGAGCCAGAGGAGCGGCAGGGTCGGCAGGGCGAGGAGACGGCTGAGGACCCGCTCCACGCGGCCTCCCGGGAACACGCAACGGATGGAGTTGAGCGTGAGGTCGCGCAGTGCGAACGCCGGCCCCACGCAGACTCCCGCCCCGAGGACGGCGAAGCCTTCTCTCTCGAAGAGCCGGCGGTGCCCGATCACCGTGAAGTTCTGATAGTGGCTGGGATAGCCGTGAAACGCCTGCAGGAACGGAGTCGCCGCGAACACCAGCCGGCCTGGGCAGAGCGCGCGGTACATCTCGGCCACGGCGCGTTGCGGCACTTCGAGATGCTCCAGGACCGTCTCGCAATGGAAGGCGTCGACGGCGTCCTCGGCATAGGGGAACCGATAGGCGTCGGCGACGACGTCGACGTTGGGAAAGGCGCCGAGGTTGACGTTGACCAGCCGCGGATCGACCCGCATGGGTCCGCCGCCGACCGACGCACAGAGAGCGTCCTCGGGAAGATTGGCGAGCGAACGCGGAAGGATTGCTCGGATTCTGGCGTCCGCTGGTCACCGACCGCGGCCGTCAAGCGCTCGTAGACCGACCGGAGCAGACCACGCCTCGATTGGGTGTACTCAGCCACCATGCTGCCTGACTGCAGAGCGAGATATCCCGCGGCCACCTCCGGATCGCACAGGAGGATCGGCACACCCGCGATGACGGGATAGGACGTCTCACGATCAGGAGTGACCAGTCGATCCGCCTCCCGGGTGAGCGGTTGCCGCGTCCTCGGGCAGACGAACTTGCGCAGGCGGATCTGGTCGTCCAGGCTGAGCATCGCTCGATCCGTCTACAGCCAAGCGGGTCAGGGCGGCGAGGGCGGGCGCATCTCCTGCTCCGAGAACGCCGCCATGTAGTCCGGGGCCATCTCGCCCTCGCGGTCCCCAGAGATTCATCGCGGAGACGAACCAACCGCGGAAGACGTCCTCCATGTCGCCAAGCTCCGGATCTCCGTGGACCCGGCTCATGATCTCCCCGCCGGTCTGCACGCTCCCATCCCTCCTCCCGATCGCAGCGGAACGGTTGCACGCGCAAGCGTCGACCTTATCCTATCTCAGCGCAACCCAACGTAACATTGCCGCTACCCGTTGATTTGCCAGAGAGTCGGAGTGGTCGTCATTAAGTCTTATTCTTCGCGGCTTTGGCCTCCGTTAGCACAGCCACTTCTGAAACGTGTTTGGCACTACCGGAGCCGGTGTAGGAAACCTGCACATGGTCTCCAGCCCTCAGCTCGCCAAGGCTGATTGTCTTAGAGCCGGCCTTTACGACTGCCGTCTCGGTGACCTTGAACGACTCATCGCCCGCTTTGCTCTTGACTGTGAACGTCAGATCCTTAGCATTCACTGTGCTTACTACGCCCTTCGTGGCAATGATAGGTCCAGACAGGATCTCATGGCCTGAGTGGCCTACCGGATCAGGCTCAAGATGAGCGAATACATCACCGCCTAGCTCATTCTTGAGGGCCGAGACGACCATCGCCGCAGAGCCCGATGGCAGACCGAACCCCGAGAGCTCCTGCCACTCACTATCAAAACTCGAGCCTTTGCGGCGAGACCGTGCTACAAAAGTATCTGCCACCTCCTTGTAGTACTCTGGCGAACCGGCTTCACGTAGGAGGTCGATATCGAGGTTCTCGCCATGCGGATCGATTCTAATGTTGCGCTTCGTAGGCCGCTGCACATAACCAGCCAGTACGAACTGGACGACCAGAGGGACCTGAGGGGGAAGATTTCTCAAAGTATAAGAACCCAGAGCGTCAGACACGCCTTTCTTGATGACTAGCCCCCCTTGGTAAACGGAAATTTCCACCCCCCCCAATCCTGCTCCGGCCGGCCCTGCATAGTCCCGGACCAAGCCTTTTAAATCCGCAGCGCGTGCAGGGCCGACAGCGACCAGCCAGAAACAAATTAGCAAGACGATACGGCAACAAAAGCGCTGCAGGATCATGATGTCTCTCCCTTTTGTGGACTGCAGTAGAGATGGCTATTCTTGAGCAACGCGTCCCATCCAGAATGCGGGTTCCCTTCGAGAGCGAGCCGGAAGCTCTCAGGCCTATACCGTGTCAGTGGTGGCGTGTCCCAGCTCTGGACCGCAACCTCCCGGCCAGACATGGGTTCGTAGATCGGATCGGACCATTGCACGACCCCCGGAAATTCGAGCGGCCCGAACCGAATCCCCGGTTCGAATAAGATCCTGACCTGGCAAAACAAACGAGTGTCAGCGCTTACTTCCACCTTTCCACGCAACCAGGGTTTACCATCGATGATTTCTACCGGCAATAAGGCGGCTTCAGGCTCACGACCCCAGACCCTCAGTGGCAAGAAGACCAGCGGGATCTCGTGAGAACCCCTCAGATAGCCCGACTTGGCGAGGGTGGTGACCTGCAGGTTGTAAAGTCCAGAAGGGAAGGCAGGGCCGCGCAAAGCGACAGTGGAGCTCCCTTTCTCCTGGATCGGCGCCGGAAGGCTTGGCGATGGGAGGCTCACAGTCCGGGTGACAGCGGGAGCCGCAGCAGACAGCGCTACGGTGATCCCGCGAACATCGACCGGGAGGTCACGACTTCTGTTAAGGAGCTTTAACTGTATCTCCAGCGGCTGACCTTCACGGAAATTGAGGCCCTCCAGGTTATCCACTTCTGCGACCACATCCGGAGCCTCGAAAAGCTGAGCATAGTACGCCTGCAACGCGCTCAGTGCTCCGAGGAGCGCCACGACATGAAGGATGACTTGATAGGGGCTCACTCGCTGCCAAAGCGGCTTTCGCCGCAATGAAAGGGCCTGAACAAACCCCTGGGCGGTGGCCTCCTCTACCCGAAGCACGCTCGAGAAGGGGCGGCAACTTGCGGAATAGACCTCACGGGAGCTCCAATACGAGACAAGTCGCACACTTCCATCGGCGCCGTCCCGATAGTAGTAGAAGATTAGACCTGGGAAGGATGCCGTAGGGAGCTGTGGCTCCGCGAGTCGGCCCTCTGGCACCACGAACTCGACAACGTACCAGGCCGCAGTGTTCTCAACACTCGATTGAGCCAGTGCTTTCTCCGCAGAGCGAGACGAAACGGCGATCGGCCTTCTCCCTATCTTCGCGCGGCATTCAGGAGGAGCGCACATCCTTCCGGGAACACGGACAGTGCGCATGTCCAGCTCTCCAGCCTACAACGTATTCTGAAATTATCTCCCGGTTCTCCTCTTCTTGTCTACACGCCCCGTTTTCGCTCCCCACGGTTGGCGCTCCCCTGAGCCCCACACCCCGCGGTCTGTTGCGAAGGTGAGCCGCAACTTTCTTCGCATCCCGTCGTAAGCTGCCGGGGAGGCCATGGATATCTGGCGCCACGATCTACGGTCCGCGCTGCACGCTTTGCGCCGCAGCCCGGGGTTCACGCTGGTCACCGTGATCTCGGCGGCGCTCGGCATCGGCATGGCCACCCTGGCGTTCGGCGTCGCGTACGCGCTGCTCTGGCGTCCCCTCCCCTTTCCGCAGGAGGACCGCCTCGCCGCGGTCTCCATGGAGCGCCCGGTCGTGGAGCTCGCGGTGCCGAGCCAGGTCTCCGTTCCCGAGTTTTTCGACCTGGGCGAGCAAAGCCGGAGCTTTGCGGCGCGGGCCGCTTACCGGGAGAGGGCTCTGACGCTGATCGCCCAGGGCCGGCCGGCGCAGGCGCAGGCGGCGGTGGTTTCGGCGGACTTCTTCCGCGTGCTCGGCGTCGCGCCGCGGCTCGGCAGGACACTGCGGCCGGACGACGACCTGCCGTCGGCTCCTCCGGTCGCGGTGATCAGTGACACGCTGTGGCGGCGGCGCCTTGGAGGCGGGAGCATCGTGGGCCGGACGATCCTGCTCGAAGAGAGAGCCACCACGGTGATCGGCGTGATGCCGCCGGGCTTCACCTTTCCGCGCGACCAGGAAGTCTGGGTGCCGTTCGCCGGCCGGCTGGATGCGCGCTCGCCGCGCGCGATCCGCAACTTCCGCATGGTCGTGCGCCTGCGCTCCGGTGTCTCGCTCGCCGGCGCGCAGGCCGAGGTGCGGGCGATCGGCGAACGCCTCGCCGCGCGGTATCCGGAGTCCACGGCCGGATGGAGCGGGTATCTGCGGCCGCTGCGCGCCAACTCGCTCAATCCGGAGACCGCTCTCGCCCTGCGCTACCTCATGGGCGCGTCGGCGTTCATCTTTCTGATCGCCTGCGCCAACCTGACCCACCTCCTTCTCGTGCGCATGACGACTCGCCGGCAGGAGCTCGCGGTGCGCGCCGCGTTCGGCGCCGGGCCCGGGCGGCTCGCCCGCCAGGTCTTCACCGAGAGCGCGCTTCTCGCCGGGGCGGGCGGCGCGCTCGGAATCGCCTTCGCCGCCTTCCTCCTCGCCCGTGTGGGCGCGCTCGAAGCGCACAGCGGCTATCCCGCCTGGATCCATTTCTCGCTCGGACCTCCGGCCCTCCTCTTCGCGCTGGCCGCGACAGCGCTCTTCGCTCTCCTCTTGGGGCTGCCCGCCGCGTTGCGGGAGGCGCTGCGCAAGGACCTGTCGCCGGTGCTCAAGGACACGGCGGGCGCGGGCGGCAGCCGCCGGCTGCAACGACTCCGTGCCGCTCTTCTCGTCGCCGAGGTCGCCGCCTCGGTGGTGCTGTTGACCGGCGCCTCGCTGACGGTGCGCAGCCTGCTCGCCCTGCGCAGTGAGCCGGGAGGCGTCCAGCCGCGGCACCTCGTCACTCTCTGGACGCGATTTCCGGGCACGCGGTATGCCGGCGGCGCGGCGCGCGCCCGGGCCGTCACCGATCTCCTCGCCCGGCTGCGCGCCATGCCCGGCGTTCAGGAAGCTGCCGCGGCGGAGGACATTCCCCACACCTTCAGCGCCGGCCAGGGCCTGTTCATGCCGCTCCGCCAGGACGGACGGCCCGGCACGGCGCTGCGCATCCAGCTCGTCGCGGTCAGCCCCGGCTACTTCCAGACGCTGGGCGCTCCGTTGCGGAGCGGCCGGGACGTGACGGACGGCGGCGAGACCGGCGAAGCGGTCGCCAACGAGACGCTGGCGCACAGCGCCTGGCCGGGCGGCTCGGCCGTCGGACAGACCGCGCGCCTGGACCGCGCCGACTCACCGGCGATGATCCATGTCATCGGCGTGGCCGCGGACATCCGTCATGGCTTGCTGAGCGCCCGCGCCCGCCCGACCCTCTACGTACCGCTCGCCGCGGGAGATCAGACCAGGATCGGCTTCCTCCTGCGCACCAGCCTGAGCCCGGAGCGACTGCTGCCCGCCGCCGAGAAGCAGATTCATCAGACCGATCCCTGGCTTCCCGTGTTCGACGCCACAACCCTCGACGAGCTCCGGTCGGACATCCTGCTCTTCGACCGCCAGCGCAGCCAGACCGCCCTCCTGTGCGCGGCGGTCGCCCTTTTCCTCGCTCTGCTCGGCGTCTATGCGGTGCTGTCGTTCACCATCGGCCAGCAGATGCGCGGCATCGGAGTCCGCCTGGCGCTCGGCGCGACGCGCAGACGGGTGACCCGGCAGATCGTCGGACGCGGCCTCGCGCTGATTCTGACGGGCCTCGCGCTCGGCCTCGCCGGCGCCCTGCTCGCCGGGCGCCTGCTCTCTCCCTTCCTGTACCAGGTGAGCCCGGCCGATCCGGTCAGCTTCGCCGGCATCACCATCCTCGTTTTCGACGCCGCTTTCATTGCCTGCTACCTCCCCGCCCGCCGCGTGCTGGAGATCGATCCGGTCGACGTCCTGCGCGAGGAATGAGGACAACACCAGACGGACAGAGAGCGTCCTCTCGGCAGGACGCCGCGCTCCCGCATCCCCTCGGAGAGCGAGCCTCGTCGCCCTGGCCTGAACCTTGCTTTGGTCACGGACGCCGCACCGTTGTGATTTTTTGTTGCTTGTTTTCAACCCAGGAGGGCTGGAAAGATGGATGTGATGCGCTCTATTCTTTTGCTGGTCAGGGAAACACGTTCTTCCGTTCACGTTTTTTTCGCCGCAATCCTGCTCCTCGCCGGCCTCACCGCCAACCTCGCCGCCGCACAACCCTTTCGATCCGCCAGCCGATCCGACAGCGAGCGGGGGATCCATCAACTGGCCGGCACGGATCCGAGTCTCTCGACAACCGACCTCGAGCCCTTGCGGCATCTCCTTGACGGAGCCTCGATCGTCGGTCTCGGCGAGACGGTCCACACCAACGGCGGCTTCTACCTGATGAAGGACAGGATCTTCCGCTATCTTGTCGAGACAATGGGTTTCCGCGCCTTCGGATTCGAAACACCGTGGGACTTCGCTTCGCGCGCCACCAATTATGTGGAGACCTGCCAGGGGACGGCCGACGACGCCCGCAAGGGTCTCCTCGGGGTCTGGCAGGCTACCGAAGTGCGCGACCTCCTGCAGTGGATGTGCGATTGGAACCAGGCGCACCCCCATGACAAGGTCCACTTTTTCGGCTTCGACATCCAGGAGCCCGGATTCCATGGCCCGGCGCTGCTCGCCTTCCTCGACCGCATCGGCCTGCCGGCTGATGACGCCCGGGTCACCGGCGTGCAGGCCTGTTATGGGGTCACCGACTTTCCGGACGAGGTGTCGGACGCCGACTACCAGACCTGCAAGCAGGCTCTCGCCGGCATTGGAACCCTTTTTAATACCCAGCGCCAGCAGATCATCCACCAGACCTCACGCGACGATCTCGACTGGGCGGATCTGCGGCGGGTGGATCTCGACGGCTGGGAGGACGAGTCCTACTGGCTGACACGGGACACCTATCGCGCCCTCTCCTCCCGCGACACCGCCATGGCCTACACCTTCGAAAAGATCCGGGATCTGCGCTACGGCCCGGTGAAGACGGCGCTCTGGGCGGCCAACGACCACATCATCAAAGATGCGCCCGAGCTCTACGGCTTTCAGAGCATGGGAACCAGCCTCGACCACGACTTCGGGCACCGCTATGCCGCGATCGCCCTGACAGCGCACGACCTCTTCCTCAACTGGCCGGGTATCTTCTGCGGCGGCCCGGTCCCTCTCCAGGACGGCGGGGTCGAGTCGATCCTCCACGGCCTGGGCGAGGGAGACCTGCTGGTCGATTTCCACTCCCGCAATCACTCTGGCCATCAGGAAGACGAGCCGGCGCTCCTCAATCCCGGCCAGACCTACCTTCTGGGACCCGAAGACTTCATGGTGCCGGGCCGCTCGTACGACGGCCTCGTCTACCTGGAGAGCTCGCCGGCGATGACGCCGCTACGCTTCGCCGTCTGCCAGTAATCCTCTGACGTTTGATCACATCCGCTGCCGGAGCCGTGCCCTCCGGCAGCGTCTTTCAGGAAGGAAGCTCAGAGAAGAAGGCGGGACTCCGGCGAGGCACGGTTCGTGCGCGAGCGCCGCAGATCGCGCAGGATGTTGACCCTCTTCAGCCAGCGGTCGGTGCCGTCGAAGCGGGCCTTGAAAGGACGGCGGCCGTGGACCGCCTTGAAATTGTCGATGAAACAGAATTCGCCGGGCTCGAGAACGAGGTCCTTCAGCCGGCCGTCCATGAGACGGATCAACGTCTCCAGCGCTTCCCGGGCCTCCGGGTTTTCCGGCGGATCCATGAAATAGGGATCGATGCGGCAATACGGCGAATCCGGGCTGCCGAAGAAGATCGAAATCTTCTCCGGCTTCTCGTTCATCGCGTCGATGTTGCTCTGCACGGATTCGAGCTCGCCCGAGACGGCGTCCACCCGGTTCTTGCGCTGGTGCGACTCGTCGGGGCGGATCGTATAGTGAGGCTCGAACAGCAGCTCCACCGTCTGAGCGTCGAGCGCCGAGACGTCCACGGCGGCAAAGGTCGTCGGCACCCGGTCCGGGTTGCGCAGGCACATCATCCCCAGGTAGTCGCCACGACAGGGGTGAAAGGCGTCCTCGGTGTGCCAGGTCAGCTCCTCCGCGCTGCCGCTGCCCAGTTGCTCACGCTCATGGCTCTTGATCGGCGCGATGTCGTGCACCAGGGCGCCGTCCTGCTGCGTGGACCAGGCGACGACGTCACCCAGCAGAGAGCCGAGGAGCACCAGCAGCATCTCCTCCTTGACCGGAATGCAGTGCCGCTGCCGCTCCTTCCAGTGCCCCGGCGTCGAGCCAATCGCCTGGTCGTCGATGGCATACCCCTTGATGCGGCAGATCGAGGCCTGCGGCTCGAAAAGCCGGAAATCGTTCAGGGTCCGGCGCACTCGCAGGGGAAGCTCGTGGGCATGGACGTTGGCGTGAATCAGGAATTCCGGATTCTCGGCCGACCCATAGCGGTCGAAGAGACCGGAGAGAAGCTCCTGGATCGCGCTGTTATCTTTGTCTTCGAGCTTGATCTCCACGTTTGTTCCTCTCAAAAAACTGTTCATTCGTAACGCAAGGCGACGAGCGGATCGACGCGGGTGGCCCGGCGCGCCGGCAGGTAGCTCGCCAGCATCGCCACCGCGGCGAGCAGGAGCGTCATGACCACATACGTGCGGAGGTCCAGGGCACCGACACCGTAAAGCAGGCTGGAGATGAGCTGGGTGAGACCGAAGGCCGCGGCGATCCCGATCGCCATTCCGATACCGACCATGCTCATGGCCTGGCCCAGGACGGACTGGAGCACCTGCTTCCTCTGGGCGCCCAGCGCCATCCGGATACCGATCTCCTGCGTGCGCCGGGTGACCGAATAGGCGAGAACGCCGTGGATGCCGACGATGGCCAGAAGCAGCGCCAGGGCAGCGAAAATTTCGATCATCCCGGTGTTGAAACGTCGCTGGGCGACCGACTTGGCGAGCAACTGGTCCATGGTGACGGCCGTGGACGTCGTCTGATCGCGATCGACCGACCAGATGGCCTGGCGCACGGCGGAAGTCATCCTCGTCGGATCGGCTTCCGTCTTCACCACCAGGCACATGCTCGGCTCGAAGCCGTGCTGCAGGAGCGAAACGTACATGGTCGGCCGCCGTTCGGCCTCGAGGCCATAGAACTTCAGCCCGCGGACCACACCCACGATCTCCCGGAAGACCGGTTTGACCCCGGGGATCATCAGGCGTTTGCCGATGGGGTCCTCGTCAGGCCAGTACCGGTGCGCCATGGTCTCGTCGATGATCACCACCGGCGGCGCGCCGTCTCGATCAAGATCGGTGAAGAAACGCCCCTTGAGAAGCGAGATCCCCATGGCTCGGAAGTAGTCGGGGCTGATCACGTCCAGGCCGCCCTGGGGGATCTCGCCGGAGGACTGGGAACGCCCTTCCAGGAGGATCGCCTCGCGCAGCTCTCCTCCCCCGAGAGGGAGTGTCGTCACCAGGCCCGCCGTCCTCACTCCGGGCAGCCCCTGGACTCGCCTGAGGACCTCCAGGAAGAAGCTCTGGCGCTGGAATGACTCGGGATATTTGCGCAGCGGCGTGCTCATCCGCAGGGTCAGCACGTTCGCCGGATTGAAGCCGGGATCGACGGCCAGCAGAAGCTGGAAGCTGCGGATCATGAGACCGGCGCCGATCAGGAGCACCAGGGCGAGAGCCACCTCCGAGATCACCAGCGCATTGCGGACGTGGTGGCGATGGCGCTCGGACGAAGACTGGACCCCTCCCTCTTTCAACGGCCGGAAGAGGTCGGTGGACGAAAGCTGGAGAGCCGGCATCAGGCCGAAGATCGCGCCCGTCAGGATCGAGATCCCGAGGGTGAAAGCGAGGACCCGGGTGTCGATGGTGAGCGCATCCATGCGCGTAATGTTGCCCGGACTGAGCTTGACCATCAGCGAGAGGCACCAGAAAGCCAGCAACAGTCCCAGACCTCCGCCGCAGATCCCCAGCAGAACGCTTTCGGTGAGCATCTGGCGGATGAGCCGGCCGCGGCTCGCCCCCATCGCAGTCCGGACGGCGATCTCCCGCACCCGCTCGGCGGCGCGCGCGAGCAGGAGGTTGGCGACGTTGGCGCAGGCCACCAGGAGGACGCAACTGACAGCTCCGAGCAGGATGTACAGGGTCTTCCGGAAGTTGCCGACGACCTGGTCTTTGAGCGGGATGACCGACACCGTCGAAGATTCGCCCATCGGAAATTGTTCCTGGATGTGGCGGAAGACCGTGTTCATGTTGGAGGTCGCCTGCGGCACGGTGACCCCGGGCTTGAGCCGGGCGACCGTCTCGAGCGTAAAGGCGCCGCGCTCGGAAAGGTTACTCGGCGAGAACAGGAGCGGGACCCAGATCTGGGAGTCGCGGCCGAAGTTGAACTCCGCAGGCATGACGCCGATCAGGCGATACTGCGTGCCGTCGATCTTGATGAGGCGGCGGAGGGCATTGGGATCGGAACCGAAGTGGCTCCGCCAGTAGCCCTGGCTCGCCACGATGACCGGCTCGGAGTCGGGCCGCGCGTCGTCCGCGGAAAACGTACGTCCGAGGGAGGGCTTCACCTTCAAAACGTCGAAAAGGTTGGGAGTGACGCGATAGCCGATCACCCGCTCAGGCTCGTCATCGCCGGTCACGTTGAAGGCTGAGCCGACGAAGGCCGCCATCCCCTCGAAGACGCTGTTCTGGTGCTGCCAGTCCACGAAATTACCGGCGGAGGTCGGCCCACCACCGCTCGTGGGGAGACCGCTCTGGGCCGACGCCAGGACCTGCCCCACGCGCACCAGTTGATCCGGATCGCCGTACGGGAGCGGGCGGAGCAAAACCGCGTTGATGACGCTGAAAACCGCCGTATTCGCCCCGATCCCCAAGGCCAGCGCGAGCACTGCCACAATTGTAAATCCGGGGCTCTTGATCAGAACTCTCAGAGCAAAACGCAGGTCCTGCAACAACTCGCCCATTCCGAGCCCCCTTGCCGACTTGGTCGTTTTCGATGTCCGTCGTCTCGAGGAAGGTCAAAAACCTCGGCGACGAGACCCCGTACTATCCCCTCGTTAAAGAATAATACGCGAATCCGACTGGCGCCGCGACATCCGCGACTTGCGCAGGTCGCGCGTGATGTTGATGCGCTTCATCCAGCGGTCGGTGCCATCGAACCGGGCCTTGAACGGCTTCCGGCCGTGAACGGCCTTGAAGTTGTCGATGAAGCAAAAATCCCCCGCCTGGAGGATCAGGTCCTGGATCTGGCCCTCGATGAAGCCGATGAGAGCGTCGAGGGCCTCCTGGGCGCGCTCGTTGTCCTCCACCGGGTCCATGAAGTAGGGATCGATCCGGACGTAGGGCGTGCTCCGGTCGCCGTGCAGCACCGCGATCTTTTCGGGCCGGGTGTTCATCTGCTCGATGTGCTCGTACGCCGAGACCAGCTCGCCCTCGACCGGGCTCGGGCGGTTCTTCTTGAGATGGGATTCATCAGGCCGGATCGTGTAGTGGGGCGCGAACAGCAGGTCGATCTGCTCCTCCGCGAGCGGCAGACCTTCGAGCGAGGCGAAGGTCGTGGCGACCTCATCCGGGTTGCGCAGGCACAGCATGCCGAGGTAGTCGCCGCGGTACGGGTGGAAGGCATCCTCGGTATGCCACCACAGGAGCTCCTCACTGCCGCTGCCGAGCTGCTCGCCCTCGTGCCCCTTGATGGGGATCAGGTCGTGGACGACATAACCCTCCTGCTGCGTGGCCCAGCCGATGCAGTCGCCGAGGAGAGAGCCCAGGAGGACCAGGAGGACCTCCTCCTCCAGAGCGCCCGAACGGGCGCTCTTGTTCTTCCAGTGTGCAGGCGTCGGGCCGATCTTCTCCTGGTCCATGGGATAACCGGAGATGATGGCGAGCGCAGACTGCGGTTCGTACAGCCTGAACTCGGCCAGGTGCTGGCGCACCCTCCGCGGCAGCTCATGAGCGTGAACGGCCGCGTCCCGCTGGAAGCGCTCGTCTTCGACGGAATCGATACCGGCCGTGATCTCCGCCAGCGTCCCCTTGATCGCCTCGACCTCGTCCGGTTGCAAACACAGCCTCGACATCTTTCAATCTCCTATGGAGCCCTTATGTAAAGACATCCCGCTCTCAGACCGAGGTGAGCTCGGCGAGAGTGGAATGGTCAAATTCGAGTTGCCCGTCCGCCAGCTTGATCACCCGATCGCCGACATGGTAGAAGCTGTCGTCGTGACTGATCACAATGACGGTCTTGCCCCGCCGCTTGAGCTCGGGGAGGAGCTGGAAGTAGAAAACTTTTTTGAACTCAGGATCCTGGTCCGCCGCCCACTCGTCGAAGAGGAAGATCGGGCTGTCCTCCAGGTAGGCGGTGAGCAGGGCCAGGCGCTTGCGCTGCCCTTGCGACAGCTCGGTCGTCGACAGCTTGCCACCCTGGATGCGTACCTTGTGCCGCAAGTGGAGGCGCTCGAGATAGGCGCGAGCCTCCTCGTCGAGATCCGATGAATGCATCCCCAGCAGGCTTTCGAAGAGGAAGAAGTCCGAAAACACCACCGAGAACTTCTGGCGGTACTCCTCCCGGTTCTCATGGGTGATCGGCCGGCCGTCGAGCCGGATCACGCCCGACTCAGGGGCGTAGAGGCCGATGAGGAGCTTGGCAAGGGTCGTCTTGCCGCTGCCGTTGCCACCCACCAGGAAAACCACCTCGCCACGGCGGAAGGTCAGGTCCAGGGGACCGACGGTGAAGATGCTGTCGTCCTGGCGGTAGGCATGAGAGACCCCCACCAGGTCGAGCAGCTCCCAATCGGAGCTGACCGGCGGGAGCTCGGCCGGGCCGGCGTCTTCGGCGGCATCGAGGAGGGAGATGCCCAACCGCTCCACCTTCTGCACCGCCACATTGGCCTGCAGGAGCATGGGGGCCGCGTTGAGCAGCAGTTGCAGCGGCGTCATCATGTAGAGGAGCACCATCACGTAGGCGATGGCCACCTGCGGGCCGACCGGCATGTAGACCGGAATGACGAAGAGAATGATCCCGACCGCCACGAAGAACAGCAGGCTCCCCCAGCTCGCCGCGCTGACGAAGATCCGTGTGACGCCCAACTGAAGGTCGCGGAACGTGACCAGCGTCTCGCGCATTCGCGCGAGAAAGGCCTCGCGGCGCGACCGGCGGATCTTGAGCTCCTTGGTGCCCTGGGTCACGCCGCGGAAGTGACCGAACATCTCGTCTTCGATCTCCCGGGCCATCCGCTGGCGGCGCGCCGCGGCGAGGAGAGGGAGCTGGTAGGTCACCACGCCCACCACGAGAAAGCCGAGGACGATCAGCAGGATCTTCCACGCCAGGATACCGAGATAGACCAGCGAGCCCACGACGATCGCGGCATTGGTGAACATTCCCGGCACCTGGCCGAGAGCTCCGGTGATCGACGCGATGTCATCGGTCAGGGAGACCATGAGGCGATGGGACCCCATCTCCTCAAGCCGCCGGAGGGGAGCGGAGAGAATGCGGCGGCTCAGGTCGAGGCGCAGCTCACAGGCGGCACGCAGGCCCAGGTTGGCGACGATCAGGGCGGAGGCGACCCGGGTGACCGGCACCACCAGGCAGAGGGCGATGAAACCCCAGACCAGCCATGGCGCCGCAGGAACCGGACTGCCGAGGGCGCGGTTGATGAGAAAGAGGAGGCCGGTGCTCGCAGCGCCGCTCAGCGCCCCGAAGAGCACCGCTGCGATCAGGATAGGCGCCGGCGAATACCGCCGTAGAATGGAGAGCAGTTTCATCGATGTGCTCCTTTGCGTCCGGGCCGAGGCGCCCAGGTGCCGCTGGCATGCAGGCCTGAAGGAAGGTGAAAGCGGCGATGAGGTCAGGGCTGGCGGAGTTGAGCCGGCCGGCGCGGCGTCCAGACCCGGCGGCACGCAGCAGCCAGGCGGCGACCGAGCGTGCTCGGGCATCGAGCTCAATGCGGGTCAGGCTCTCTGCATCGCTCTCCCGGTCGGGAGCGCTGGTGAGAACGGACAGCGGGAAGTATATGTCTGGAAAAGTTGAAGACGAGCTATACATCCTGCCTCCGCGGCTGCTACAGGCGCTCAAAAGATCTGAGATACTGTAGGATAAGGATAGTGGTATTGAGGCCGAACCTCAAGAGTGGGCGAAGCCGACTCTCTGGGTGCTGCTGCCTTTGTGGTGTTTTCTGACGGGTTGTCTTAGAATCGCAATCCGTGTTTGCTCTTGTAACCCATGATGAAAGGAGTCAGAGATGAGTCGTAAGAGGCCGATTCTCCTGGTGCCGGCGCTCGCGGTAGCGCTGGCCCTACCTGCCTGCGGAGCTCCGTCGCCACAAGGTACCCTCAAGGCCGCGGGCACCCTCGTGATCCAGGGCGACTGCCGGTTCCTGAGCGATGGCGGCTCCCAGAAGATCGCCCTGTTGGGGAAGCTCGACGGTTTTTCGAACGGCGACGCGATTGAGGTCACCGGAAAAGACACCAAACCCACCAAGTGCCTCAACGGCCCGACCCTGCAGGTCGAGAAGGTCGTCAAGATCGATCCCAAAGCGATGAAGGGACCCGGCGCGGGAGACGGAAAACCCCAGGTCGACATCGTCACCAACGACAAGGGCCCTGTCAACTCGAAGATAGCTCCCGGCGAGGTCCGCATGCTCCGCATGCACGGTTCGCTCATTCCGGACGGGAAGAAGTGCCAGGCCTTCCGCAATATGAGGGGCCAGGTCTTCACCCTGACGGGCGACCTCAAGAACTTCAAGACCGGCGACAAGGTCTCGATCGAGGGTGTCCAGGTCGCGGACTCTCCCTGCAAGCAGGACCCCACGGTCCAGGTCAACGTCATTCAGGCCGACAAGGAGTAACCCCTCCCCTTCCAGCAAAGGCCGGCAAGCGGCCCATCGCGAGGGCTCTCCCGATCGGGAGAGCCTCGCCGTTCCGGCGTTCAGCTCATTGATTTGCCGGAGGTGAATCCCGACGGAGCCGCAGAGCGATCGCTTCCGCCATTTTCTGCACGTGGGGCGGACCGAGCATGGTGTAGTGATCGCCCGGCACGATGCAGACCTCGATCTCCGCAGAGAGCCGGCCCCAGCCTCTGGTGGGTTTGAACAGCGTCACCCATTTCGCCTTGGCAACCAGCGCCATGTTCTGCAACCGGGCAGTCATTCGCCGCCAGGAGCTGGAATCAGGGGAGATGGGCGGTGGGAACATCGGATCGCTCGGCCGCAGCAGCAGGACGCGGCCTGCCAAACGCTGCGGCCTGTAGCTCGCCAGCGCACGGCTGTTGATCCTGAAGATCTCGAAAAGCCGCCGCGCCTGCGTCAGTCCGATGTCGGGGAGCGCCAGGCCGGCTGTCCTGGCCTGCTCCAGGACGTAATCGAGCTGCCCGTCCGGGCTCAAGTTCTCGAGATGGTCCCAATCCACGGGGAACTGGTCCAGCATGAGGCCGAGCTCGCGGGCAAAATTCTGCAGCAGGACCCTGTCGTCCTTGACGCTGAGCCGCTCGGCCGGCGTCGGGAATTGGGCGTCGAGAAGGATGAGGAGGCCGACGGTCTCGCCCTTTTCCGCGAGCTGACGGGCCATTTCGAAGGCGACGACTCCCCCCATCGACCAACCACCGAGCCGGAAGGCCCCGGAGGGCGCCACCTTGCGGATCTCCTCGAGATAGTGGGCGGCCATCTCTTCAATGGAGGTAAAGGGCGCCTCCTCTCCGTCGAGGCCGGGAGCTTGAATCCCGTAGACGGGCTGGTCCTCCCCAAAGCATCTGGAAAGGGCCTGGTAGCTGAACACGGTGCCGCCGGCCGCGTGCACCCAGAAGACAGGCGGCTCCCCTCCGTTCGGCTGAATCGGTACCAACGAGGATCGGTCCGGCAGGGCGGCGTCACCGCGCAACAGACGCGCCAGATGCTCAACGGTCGGTTCCTGGAACAGAGCCGAAACCGGAAGCCGCTGGCCGGTGAGCTGCTCCAGGCGGGACATGAGGCGTACGGCGAGCAGCGAGTGCCCCCCCTGCTCGAAGAAGTCGTCCCGGATGCCAACCTTCCGCACGTCGAGCAGCTCCTCCCAGATCTGGGCCACCTGCGCTTCCAGGGCATTGCGCGGCGCGACAAAAGCTGCCGCCGGACCACCGCGAGCGCCTGTGGGCGCGGGCAGTGCCTGACGGTCTACCTCGCCGTCGGAAGTCAGGGGCAACGCAGCGAGCTTCACATAAGCGGCCGGCAGCATGTACTCCGGCAGCGTCTTACGCAGCGCCGAGCGCAACTCTTCCGCCGGCGGAGCTGCCGCTCCCGGCTGCGGCACGATATAGGCGACCAGCCGCTGGTTGCCGCCGGCACGCTCGTCGCGGGCCACCACGACCGCGTCCGCCACGCCGTGGTGGAGTCTGAGAGCGGCCTCGATCTCCTCCGGCTCAATGCGGAAGCCGCGCACCTTGAGCTGGTGGCCGACACGCCCGAGGAGCACGACCTCTCCGTCGGAGCGCAGGCGCGCCAGGTCTCCGGTGGCGTACAGCCGGTCCCCCGCCATGCTCGAGAACGGATCGGGCAGGAATCGCTCGGCGGTGAGATCCGGGCGGCCCAGGTAACCGCGGCTCACTCCGGCGCCGCCGATGTAGAGCTCGCCGGGGAAACCGATCGGAGCGATCTCACCCTCCGTGTCGAGAATATGGAGGCGCACGTTGTGGATGGGCCGGCCGACCGGGGACATCCCGCTCGCGGCATCGAGCCGGGCCACAGTCGCCGAGAGCGTCGCCTCGGCCGGACCGTAGAGGTTGAAAAGTTGCCGCCCCGGAGCCCAGCGATCGATGACCGCCGGCGGACAGGGCTCACCCGTCGCGATCAACGTTCGCAACGCAGGCAGTAGTCCGCGCTCCGGCAGCATGGCCAACGCGGAAGGAGGCAGGGTCACCGCGGTGATTTTCTGCTCGCGGAGGATCCGGATCAGGTCGGGGCCCGGCCTCGCGGGCTCCTCGCTCCCCAGCACCAGGGTGGCTCCCGCCGCGAGCGCCAGGATCAGCTCGAAGACTCCCGCATCGGTGCTCAGGGACGAGAGTTGGAGAATGCGCTCACCGCTGCCGAGCCTGAAAGTCCGCTGGTGTGCCGCGGCGAGGTTGCCGAGGCCGCGGTGAGTCACCATCACGCCATGGGGCCGCCCGGCCGGGCCGGAGGTGAACATCACAGAAGCCAGATTGCCCGGCCCGGCTCCAGGCACGGGGGGAAGCTGGCTTTGGCGTCCGATCTTCTTCGACTCCTTGTCGAGGCAGAGTGTCCGGACGCCTTTCGTGGGCAGGCTGGAGAGCAGTCGCTTCTGCGTCAGCAGGAGAGAGCATCCTGAGTCTTCGAGCATGAAAGACAGCCGCTCCTGCGGGTAGGACGGATCGAGCGGGAGGAAAGCTCCACCGGCCTTGAGCACTCCGAGCACTGCGATCACCATCTCGAACGAGCGCTCTACCGAGACGCCGACGATCACCTCCGGCCCGACCCCCAGGCCGCGCAGGGTGTTGGCGAGTTGATTGGCCCGGCCATCCAGGTCGGCATAGCACAGCAGCTCGGCGCCCATGCACAGCGCCGGGGCGGTGGGATCACTTCCCTTCCATGCAGTGAGCAGCTCGGGCAGGAGCTTCCCAGGAACCGCCGCCTGCGTGTCGTTCCACTCCCACAGGACCTGCGCCCGCTCGCCCTCCGGCAGGAGCGGCACGGCAAGGACTGGCCGCGCCGGATCGGCGGCAACACCGGCCAGCAGACCGGTGAATTGGTTGATGGTCCGGGCGATGGTCGTGGCGTCGAAAAGGTCTGTCCTGTATTCGATGAATCCCCTGAGTCGGTTCGCCCCCTCCACCATCGAGAGCGTCATCTCGAACTTGGCCGCCCCCTCCTGGCCGCCCTCACCGCCGAGCTGGGAGAAGGAGAGCCCGGAGACCTGCAAAGCCTCCTGGGGGGCGTTCTGGAGCACGAACATCACCTGGAACAGAGGCGTGTGACTCAGATTGCGCTCCGGGTGCAGCTCTTCGACCAGCTTCTCGAACGGCAGATCCTGATGGCTGTAGGCGTCCAGCGTCACCTCGCGCACGCGACCCAGGAGATCCTGGAAGGTGGGCTGCCCGGAGAGACGGGTACGCAGGACCAGGCTGTTGACAAAAAATCCGATCAACGGCTCGATCTCGATCTGGTTGCGGCCGGCGATCGGCGTGCCGATGCTGACGTCGAGGCTGCCGCTGAGGCGCGCCAACAGCGCCTGGAAAGCGGCGAGCAGCGTCATGAACGGGGTCGTTCCCTCGCGTTTGCCCAAGGCCTTGAGAGCCGCGGTGAGCTCTTCGGGCACCTCGACCGGCAGGACTCCGCCGCGGGCGCTCTGGACCGCGGGCCGGGGCCGGTCCGTGGGCAGCTCCAGCCGCGGCGGTGCCCCCTCCAGGGAGCGCCGCCAGAAGCCGAGCATGTCGGCGAGGGTCTCCCCTTGCAGCCATTGGCGCTGCCAGTGGGCGAAGTCGGCGTACTGGATCTCCAGCTCCGGGAGAGGAGAAGGAGCGTTTTCGGCGAAGGCCCGGTACAACGTCGAGACCTCGCGGACGATGACCCCCATCGACCAGCCGTCGCTCACGATGTGGTGGATGGTGAAGAGCACTGCGTGCTCCTCCGCCGTCATGCGCAGCAGCGACACCCGGAAGAGAGGCCCGCGGGCGAGATCGAACGGCCGATTCGCATCTGCCGCGGCGAGGCGCTCGACCACCCGCCGGCGGACGGATTCCGGCAGCCCGCCGAGATCCACGACAGGCAAATACCGGGGCGCCGGCGGAGCGAAGACCTGAACCGGGCTCCCGTCGATCTCGACGAACGCCGTCCGCAGGGCCTCGTGGCGCCGCGCCAGCTCCGACAGGGCGCGGGACAGGACCGAGATTTCGAGGGGACCCGAAACCTTGAGGGGCATCGGGAGGTTGTACACCGCGCTGCCCGGCTGAAGCTGATCGAGGAACCAGAGGCGCTGCTGGGCAAAGGAGAGCGGAAGATTGCCCTCCCGCGCGACGCGCCCAAGCGGCGGCATCGCCGGGCCTCCGGTCGCGGCTCGCCGCAAGGCTTCGATCCTGCCGGCCAGGCCGGCGATGGTGGGATTCTCAAACAGGAGCCGCAGCGGGATGTCGACCTCGAACGCCTTGCGAACCCGGGAGGCCACCTGGGTCGCCAGCAGCGAGTGCCCGCCCAGGTCAAAAAAGTTGTCGTGAATGCCGACGCGAGGCACATGGAGCAGCTCCTCCCAGACCTGGGCGAGATGGGCTTCGATGGGGCTCCGCGGTCCGACGAAGACGGCTGTCTGGAGGCCGGCGGCGGAGCCCGGGGCTGGCAGGGCGCGACGGTCGACTTTGCCCGTGGGGGTGAGCGGGAGCGCCTCGAGAGCGACAAACTGCGCGGGAACCATGTAGTCCGCAAGGCTCTTCCGCAGATGCGCGCGAAGCTCGTCCACCTCGAGCCCGGCAGGGGTGACGTAAGCCACCAGACGCCGGCCGGCCGCTCCGCCGTCGTCGCGGGCCACGACCACCGCCTCCCGCACATCCGGATGGTTGAGGAGCGCCGCCTCGATCTCGCCCGGCTCGATGCGGAAACCGCGGACCTTGACCTGATGATCGATGCGGCCGAGGAATTCCAGGGCGCCGTCCGGCCGGTGGCGCGCCAGGTCACCGGTGCGATAGAGACGCTCGCCGGGCTGGAGCGCGAACGGATCGGGAGTGAATCGCTCCGCCGTCTGATCCGGGCGCCGCAGGTAGCCTCTCGCCAGGCCCGCGCCGCCGAGACAGAGCTCGCCGTGAACCCCAATGGCCACCGGGCGCAGCAGGGGATCGAGCAGATAGGCCCGGGTGCCGGCAACAGGACGGCCGATCGCCGGCATCCGCTCGTCCCGTGGAACCCTCCAGGCGGTGGAATAGGTCGTATCCTCCGAGGGACCATAGAGGTTGAGCACCCGCTCGATGCCCGGCCGCTCGTAGAGCGCTCGAACGAGAGCAGCGGGCAGCGCCTCGCCCGCCAGGCTCACGGTGCGGACCGACGCCGGCAGGCCGTAGCTGTTCACCAACTCGCCGAGCACGGCGGGGACGGTATTGACCAGCGTGACCTCGGAAGCGGCGGCCAGGGTGGGCAGATGGAGCGCGTTGTCGGCGAGGATCACCCGGCCTCCCCAGGCCAGCGGCACAAAGATCTCGAACACCGAGAGGTCGAAGTTGACCGACGTCGCAGCGAGGACGCCGGCCAGATCCGCAGGCGGAAAAACGCCCCGCGCCCACTGGATCAGGGCGACTGCGCTCCGGTGCTCGATGGCCACTCCCTTGGGCCGGCCGGTCGAGCCGGAGGTGTAGATGACGTACGCCAGAGTGCCGGAGTCTGCACCGGACGACACGCCGCCTTCGGCGCTCTCCGCCATAGGCTCCGCCGCGCCATCAAGAAGGAGAAGCCGGGCGGAGTGCTCGGGCAGCGATCCGGCGAGCTCCTGGATGGTCACCAGCACCGGAGCACCGACGTCGGCGAGCCGGAAAGCCAGACCTTGACGCGAGTAGGTCGGATCGAGAGGGACATAGGCGCCACCGGCCTTGAGGACTGCCAGCAGGGCGACAATCAGGTCGCTGCTGCGCGGCAGGTGGACCCCCACGGGAACCTCGGGTCCGACGCCGAGGGTCCGCAGCCGCCGGGCAAGGCAGTCCGCCCGCGCGTCGAGCTCGCGATAGGTCAGCGTCGCGTCACCGGCGACCAGCGCCACGCGGTCGGGAGTGAGCTGGGCCTGGGCCGCGAAGAGCCCATGGATCGTCGGCGCATCCGCTCTTCCGCCGGAATCATCGGTGTCGTTCCAGGCGATCAGCGTCTGATAGCGCTCCGACGGAGCGAGCAGGGAGAGAGTGGAGAGCGGTCTGAGTGGCTCAGTGACCATCCCTGCGAGCAAGACGTTGAAGCGAGCGATCAAGCGGGCCGCCGTCGTCGCGTCGAACAAGTTGGTGTTGTACTCGATCGATCCTCCGACCTGCTTCGGCGTCTCGTGCATCGACAGGGTGATCTCGAACTTGGCGGTGCGTTCCTTGACCTCTTCGAAAAGCGGCGAGAAGGAGAGGCCGGAGGCGCTCGGCCCGGCCTTGAGGGCGTTCTGGAGCGTGAACATCACCTGGAACAGGGGCGAGCGGCTCAGATCGCGTTCCGGCTGCAGCTCTTCGACCAGCTTCTCGAAGGGCAGGTCCTGGTGAGCATAGGCGTCGAGTGTTGTTTCACGTGTGCGCCCCAGGAGGTCCTTGAAGCTCAGCTCCTCCGCGAGCCGCATGCGCAGGACCAGGGTGTTGACGAAGAACCCGATCAGGGGCTCGATCTCGACCTGGTTGCGGCCGGCGATGGGTGTGCCCACGCTGATGTCAACGCTGCCGCTGGTGTGCGCCAGCAGGATCTGGAACGCCGCCAGCAAGGTCATGAAGGGAGTTACCCCTTCGCGCTGGCAGAGCGCCCGGAGCGTGACCACCAGGTCTTCGGGCACGGTGAACTGCAGCTCGGCGCCATGGAAGGTCAAGCCCGCCGGGCGTGGACGATCGAGGGGCAGCTCCAACCACGGCGGGGCCCCCTCCAGCGCCTGTCGCCAATACCTGATCATTTCGGTGCGAATCTCGCCCTGGAGCCACTCGCGCTGCCAATGGGCGAAGTCGGCGTACTGGATCGGCAACTCCGGCAGCGACGAGAGCTTGTTCTCCAAATAATCCCGGTACAGGACCGAGACCTCCCGGACGATGACTCCCAGGGACCAGCCATCGCTCACGATGTGGTGCATCACGAAGAGCACGGCGTGCTCTTCCGCGGCCAGACGCAACAGCGAGATCCGCAGGAGAGGACCGCGAGCGAGGTCGAACGGCCCGCTTCCGGAGGCAATGGCGAGCCGCTCGACCACGGCCCTGCGCCCGGTTTCCGGCAGACCGCTCAGGTCGATCAGGGGCAGCGGCCGGGACGTGGGCGCCAGAATGACCTGAACCGGCTCGCCATCGACCTCCTGGAAGAGCGTGCGCAGGACCTCGTGACGGCGCTCCAGCTCCACCAGCGCCCTGGTCAGAGCCGGAACGTTCAGGGGGCCGGTGACTTTCAGCGGCAGCGGCATGTTGTAGACAGGACTGCCCGGCTCGAGCTGATCGATGAACCACAGACGCTGCTGAGCGAACGACAGCGGTACCGGCCGGTCGCGCGGAATCGGCACCAGCGGCGGCGGCTCGATGCCCCGCTCGGCCTTCTGGAGCCGCTCGATGGCCCGGGCGAGACCCGCCACGGTCGGCTGCTCGAACAGAGCCCGCAAGGGGATGGTCCGGTTGAAGGCCCTGGCGAGCCGCGACATGACCTGCGTCGCGAGCAGCGAGTGGCCGCCGAGACGGAAAAACTCGTCGTGCGCGCCGACCCGTTCGACCCCCAGCACTTCAGACCAGATGTCGGCCACCAACTGCTCGACCGGCGTGCGCGGCGCGACATAGTCATCCTCTTCGCGGGCCAGAGCCTCCGACCGGCGTCCGATCTCGGCCAAGGCCCGGCGGTCCACCTTGCCATTCGGCGTCAGCGGCAGCGCCTCCAGGACGAGGAACGACGCGGGCACCAGATAGTCGGGCAACCGCTCCCGGAGATGGGTGGCGAGCTCGGCCGAGGTGGCTGGCGCCTGGGGGGAGGAGGAGGTGACGTAGGCCATCAGGCGCTTTTCGGCCGGCCGGTCTGTCTTCTGGAGCGCCGGAGACGCCTCGGCGAGGACCACCGCCTCCTGGATCTGAGGGTGCGCCAGGAGCGCCGCCTCGACCTCGCCCAACTCGATGCGGAAGCCGCGGATCTTCACCTGCTCGTCGATGCGGCCCAGGAACTCGATGCTCCCTCCGGGCAGGAAGCGCGCGCGATCGCCCGTGCGGTAGAGACGCTCCCCGGGCTCGTCGCCGAACGGATCGGGCACGAAGCTCGCCGCGGTGAGCGCGGGCCGGCCGAAGTAACCGCGGGCCAGACCGTCGCCACCGAGGCACAGCTCCCCCGCCACCCCCACCGGCGCCGGCCGCTGGTCGCGGTCGGCGATGAAGACACGGGTGTTGGCGATCGGCCGCCCGAGAGGAACCGGGCTGCCGGCCTCCGCGGCGGAGCTCATCGTGTGGCAGCAGGTGAAGGTGGTGTTCTCCGTCGGTCCATAGCCGTTGATCAGACGCAGGCTGCCCGCCGAGGCACGCAGGGCCTTCGCCACGTGCGCCGGCGACAGCACGTCGCCGCCCGCGAGGAGTTGCCGCAACGCAGCGAGATCCTCCGGCCTCTCGTCCACCATGAGGTGGAAAAGACCCGCGGTCAGCCACAGGGTGGTGATTCCATACCGCCGCAGGGCCTGCCCGAGATCTTCGAGAGACGGCTGCGACGGCGGCATCACCACCAGCCGTCCGCCATTGAGAAGCGGTCCCCAAATCTCGAAGGTCGACGCGTCGAAGGCCAGGGGGGCGAGTTGGAGGACGACCTCCCCGGACGAGAGATCGGCGTAGCCCGTCTCCTTGACCAGGCGAACGACCGAGCGGTGGACCACGGCCACACCCTTCGGCCGGCCGGTCGAGCCGGAGGTGTACATTACATACGCCAGGTTGAGCGCCGCGGCTCCCGGCACAGGGTTCCGCGGGCTGCGCCGGGCCACGATCGGCCAGTCGGCGTCCAGCCGCAGCAGCGGAACCGTGGACGCGGGGAGGCTTGCGACCAGGCGCTCCTGCGTGAGGAGCGCCACGATCGGAGCCTCCTCCAGGAGCAGCTCCAGACGCGCCCGCGGATACGACGGATCGAGGGGCAGGTAGGCGCCTCCCGCCTTGAGAATGCCGAGGAGGGCCACCACCATCTCCGCCGAGCGCTCCACCGCCACGGCGACCAGCGACTCCGCGCCGACGCCCAGCGCGCGCAGGTGGTGGGCAAGCTGGTTGGCCCGGGCATTGAGGTCCCGATAGCTCCAGCTCGCCTCGCCGCAGACCAGGGCCACCGACTCCGGAGCGATCTCCACCTGCTCCTCAAAAAGCTTGTGGATGCAGAGATCCCGCGGGTAGCGGGTCCGCGTGTCGTTCCAGGCCACCAGGACCTGATGGTGCTCGGCCGGACCGAAGAGCGGCAGAGACGAGAGACGGCCGGCCGGATCGGCGGCAATCCCGGACAGCAGAATCTCCAGATGCGCGGCCAGCCGAGCTGCCGTCGGTCCATCGAAGAGGTCCGTGTTGTACTCCAGAGAGCCGAAGAGCCCACGTGCCGTCTCGTCGAACGACAGCGTGATCTCGAACTTGGCCGTCCGGTCTTTGCTCTCCCCGCCGAGCGGCGAGAAGGTGAGGCCGGACGCTTTCAGCTCTTCCTGCGGAGCGTTCTGGAGCGCGAACATCACCTGGAACAGCGGCGTATGGCTCAGGTCGCGTTCCGGCTGCAGCTCTTCGACCAGCTTCTCGAAGGGCAGATCCTGGTGAGCATAGGCATCCAGAGTCACCTCGCGCACCCGGCCCAGAGCCTCACGGAAGGTGGGCTGTCCCGTGAGCCGTGTGCGCAGGACCAGGGTGTTGACGAAAAACCCGATCAGCGGCTCGATCTCGACGAAATTGCGGCCGGCGATCGGTGTCCCCACACTGATGTCGAAGCTCCCGCTGCTCCGCGCCAGCAGAGTTTGGAAGGCGGCGAGGAGCGTCATGAACAGGGTCACCCCCTCACGGCGGCCGAGCGCCTTGAGCGCGGCCGTGAGCTCGGCGGCCACCGCGACCTGCAGGACTGCGCCGCGGAAGGTGGGTGTCGCGGGGCGAGGACGATCTGTGGGGAGATCGAGCCGCGGCGGCGCGCCATCGAGCGCACCGCGCCAGTAGCCGAGCATCGCGGCAAGGGTCTCCCCCTGCAGCCAGTTGCGCTGCCAGGCGGCGAAATCGGCGTACTGGATCTCCAACTCGGGCAGGGGCGACGGGAGCCCTGCCGCGAACGCCCGGTAGAGAGCTGAGACCTCACGGACTAGGATGCCCATCGACCAGCCGTCGCTCACGATATGGTGAATGGTGAAGAGCACGACGTGCTCTTCCGCCGCCAGACGGACCAGCGACACCCGGAAGACGGGACCGCGGGCGAGATCGAACGGCCGCCGCGCGTCCGCGGCGGCGAGCCGGTGGACCGCCGCCCGGCCGACAGATTCGGCAAGGCTGCTCAGGTCGACGACCGGCAGGGGCCTGGGCAGGGGAGGAGAGACCGCCTCGATCGGGTGTCCATCGACCTCGATGAAGAACATCCGCAGAGACTCATGGCGGCGCGCCAGCTCGCTCAGGGTGCGGGCCAGGGCCGGGATGTCCAGAGGGCCCGCGATCTTCAGGGGCATCGGCATGTTGTAGGCGGAGCTGCCCGGCTGAAGCTGGTCGAGGAACCAGAGACGCTGCTGGGCGAAGGAGAGAGGCAGATTCCCTTCGCGAGCGATACGCTCGATCCGCGGCACCCCCGCCCCGCCGGCCGCCAGCCGCCGCAGCGCTTCGATCCGACCCGCAAGACCCGCCACCGTCGGATTCTCGAAAAGCTCGCGCAGAGGCAGGCTGATCCCGAAAGCCTTGTGGATCCGTGAGGCGATTTGCGTCGCGAGGAGAGAGTGGCCGCCGAGCTCGAAGAAGCTGTCGTAAATCCCCACCGACTCGGCCTTGAGCACCTCCATCCAGATTCCCGCCAGGACCTCCTCGGCCGGGGTCCGTGGAGCCGCCGCGGCCGCCAGCCTCTCCACGGTCTCGGGCGCCGGCAGCGCCCGGCGGTCCACCTTGCCCGTCGACGTCAGCGGCAGCGACGCCAGAGGCAAGAACACCGCCGGCACCATGTAGTCCGGCAACCGCCCGGTCAGATACTCGCGCAGGGATGTCCCGTCCGGTGCCTCCATCTCCGGCTTCGCCACCACGTACGCCACCAGACGGCGATCTGTCTCACCCTCACGCGGCGGCGCCGTCACCACCGCCTCCTGCACCGCCGGATGGCCGGTCAGGGCCGCTTCGATCTCCCCCAGCTCGACCCGGAAACCGCGTACCTTCACCTGCTGATCAGCGCGCCCCAGGAACTCAAGCCGTCCGTCCGCCAGATGCCGCGCCAGGTCGCCCGTACGATAGCGGCGGCCACCTTCCATCGAGGGGACGAAGCGCTCCGCCGTCAGCTCCGGGCGGTTCCAGTATCCTCGCGCGACACCCGGACCTCCCAGGTACAGCTCGCCCGGCGCTCCCACCGGCACCAGGCGTCCCTCCCGGTCCAGCAGGCGCGCCACCGCCCCCGGCAGCGGCCGGCCGAGCGGGCTCCGCTCGGAAGCTCCGGTCACCCGCTCGCTCGTACAGATGATCGTCGTCTCGGTCGGGCCGTAGAGGACGACGACCTCGGCCGCCGGGAACACTTCCCGCAAATCGCGCAGCAGAGCTGACGGCACCGTATCGCCGCCGGTAAAGATCGTCCGCAGATCCGGGTACGAGGCGCCGCTCTCCCGCACCTGCTCCACGAGCTGCCGCATCAGGCTCGGTACCGCGTGCACGCGCGCCGCTCCCCGCAGCGCCGCCGCCAACGCGCGCATGTCCAGGATCTCCTCCCGCCGCAAGATCGAGGCGCTGCCGCCCGAGGTCAGCGGCACCAGCAGCTCGAACAGCGAGATGTCGAAGGAGAACGGCGCCAGATGCAACATCGCCTCACCCGGGCCGAAGCCGAATTCCTCCCGGCTCACCCCGATCGTGTGCGCCAGCGCACCGTGCCCGACCATCACCGCCTTCGGACGGCCGGTCGTCCCCGAGGTGAAGATCAGATAGGCCAGGCTCGCGGCCGACAGATCCACGTCCAGCGGCGCAGCCTCACCGCTCACTTCCTCGATCAGCAGAAGTGCCGGGCCGGTCGCCGGAAAATCCGGCAGCGTGCCGCGCAGGGACTCCCGGGTAATGAGCGCCCGCACCTGAGACTCTTCGAGCAGGAAGCGGAGACGCTCGGCGGGTGCCGCCGGATCGAGCGGTACGTAGACCCCGCCTGCCTTCCAGACCGCCAGGGCCGCCGTCGCCAGCTCGATCGAACGGTCCAGGAACACCCCCACCGGCACTTCCCTGCCGAGCCCGCGGGAGCGCAGAAGGCGGGCCAGGACGTTGGAGCGGGCCTCCAGCTCCCCATAGCTCCAGCGCTCGTCCCCGCACGAAAGCGCCAGCGCTTCCGGCTGCCGCCGCGCCTGCTCCGCGATCTGTGTGTGCACCCAGGCAGCCGGCGTACGCGGCGCGACCGACTCGCTCCACTCCCAGAGGAGCTGCTGCCGCTCGCTCTCCACCAGCAGCGGCAGGTCGCCGAAACGCTCGGCCTTCTCGTCGGCCCAGGCTTCCAGCACCCCGGCCAGATTGCGCAGCATGCGCTCGACCGTCGTCGCGTCCAGGCAGTGCCGATAGCAGTTCATCCCCAGCATCAGCCCCCGCCGCGACGTGGCCGACACCGAGATCGGGTAGTTCGCCTGCTCCGCGCTGTGCTGCGGACGAACCCGCAGACTCGGCCTCTCGCCCTGATCACCTGTCATGTCGCGCAGCGGGAAGTTCTCGAAGACAAGGATGCTGTCGAACAGCGGTTGGCCGGCCGCCACGCCGCTCCAGCTCTGCACGCTCGCGAGCGGCATGTACTCGTACTGCCGCATCTCCAGCTGCTGCTGCTGCAGCTCCCGCAGGCACTCCACGGTATGGCGGTGCGGAGAGACGTCCGCCCGCACCGGCAGCGTATTGATGAACAGACCGAGGATCGACTCCACTCCCGGCAGCTCCGCAGGGCGCCCCGCGACGACCGAGCCGAAGATCACCTCCGGCTCGCCGCCGTAGCGCGACAGCACCACCGCCCACGCCCCCTGGACCCAGGTATTGAGCGTCAATTGGTGCCGCCGCGCCAGCGCCTGCAAGCGCTCGGTGGCGGCCATGCTCAACGGCAGCTCCTGTTCGATAGAGCCCTCCGCCCGCAAGCGGGCGGAGAACGGACGGTCCAGGGCCAACGGCGTCGGCGCCGTGAAGCCGGTGAGGCTCCGGCGCCAAAAGGCCTCCGCCTTCCCGAGGTCCTGCCGCGTCAGCCAGGCAATGTAGTCGCGGAAGGACCGTGGGTGGTTACGGCGCACCTCTCGCCCCTGCCGCAGACCTTCGTAGAACGCCACCACCTCCTCCAGAACCACTCCCAGGCACCAGCCGTCCAGCAGGATGTGGTGCATGGTCCAGACGCACTGATGCACGGTCTCCGCAGTCTGCGCCAACCACAGGCGCATCAAAGGCGGCTCGGAGAGATTGAATCCGCGGCGCCGGTCGGACAACAGGAAAGCGGTCAGACGCTCACGGCGCTCCTCTTCGGGCAGGCCCTGCCAGTCCTCCCAGCTCACCACCATCTCCGCCGCCCGGACAACCTTCTGGAGAGACTCCGCCAGCCCCTCCCACAGGAATCCCGTGCGCAGGATCGTGTGCCGCGCCACGACCGCCTGCCAGGCCTGACGGAACGCTGAGAGATCGAGCACACCCTCCAGCTCGCAGCTCATCTGGGTGACGTAGGCCCCTTCACTCGGCTCGTAGAGGGTGTGGAACAGCATGCCCTGCTGAAGCGGCGCCAGGGGATACAGGTCCTCCACCTCCCGGCTCGTTCCCACGACCCGATCCACATCCTCCTGGCTCAGATGCGCCAGCGGGAAATCCGAGACCGTCGCCCCGCCCGCCTCCGGCGACTGGCAGTGGGCGATCAGCTCGCGCAACGCAGCCAGGGTCCCCGCGGCCAGCCTTTCGATCGTCTCCCGGGCATGGACGTTCGCGCTGTAGGAGAAACCCAGATGCAGCCGGCCGCCCGCGATCCTGCCGTTGACGTCGATCAGGTGGTGGCCCTCCTCGAGCAGGTCGTGGCTCGGCCCGCTCGACTCCTTCGCCGCCATGAATACCGAAGCCTCCGCGGGCCGCGCGCCTCCCGGCCCGCCCCCCTGGCCCATGTAGTTGAAGATCACCTCGGCCGAGGGGACGGATGCCAGTTGCCCGGGAGCTTCCGGGCTGCCGCTCAGATAGCGCAGCAGGCCGTAGCCGATGCCGCGGTGAGGCACCGAGCGCAACTGTTCCTTGACCCGCTTGAGGCTCACGCCCGGATCGGCCGCGCCGCTCGTTTCCACATCGAGCAGGACGGGGTACAGCGTCGAGAACCAACCCACCGTCCGGGTCAGGTCCATCCCCGCGAGCAGCTCCTCCTCACGCCCATGCCCTTCGAGGTCCACCAGCACGGGCCCGATCCCTCCCTGCCATCTGCCCAGGGCCTGCGCCAGCGCCGTCAGCAGGGCGTCCTGGACCTGCGCGCGGTAGGCGGCCGAAATCTCTCGCTGCAGCGCCTCCGTCTCGCTCTCCTCCAGGACCACCCGCACTGTTTGGTGCGAGCGCTCGCTGTTGGCCCCCACGAAGTCCACCGGCAGCCGCGGCACTCGCCGGCGGGCCTCCGCCGTCCAGTACCCGAGCTCGGCTTGCAGCTCTTCCGACCGGGCATACTCCTCCAGCCGCTCCGCCCAATGCTGGAAAGAGGTCGTCTTGGCGGGAAACCGGATCGGCTCTCTCTTCGACGCCTGCTCGTAGGATCTCTCCAGGTCCTCGAGAAGGATGGGCCATGAGACGTCGTCGACCACCAGATGGTGGACTGCCATCCACAGCCGGCCCGGGGCCCCCGGCCCCAGATGGAAATATGCCACCCGCAGCAGTGGACCCGCTGTGATGTCGAGGCTACGCTGGAGCTGCGCCGTCGCCGATTCGATGACAGGCCGCACCGTCGCCTCCGCGAGCGCCGACAGGTCGAGCCAGACCCACGGCACCGCTCCGCCCAGACTGGCATTGTGCTGCTGCCACCCATCCGGCCCCTGGGTGAAACGCAGCCGCAGCGCATCGTGATGCTCCATCAGCGCCTGCACCGCACGGTGCAAAGCCTCGCCCCTCACCGCACGGTGCACCTCGAAGAGCGCGGATCGATTGAAGTGGCTCACCTGCGGCGGCGGGTTGGCAAAGAATCGTCGCTGGATCGGCGTCAACGCGACGCGGCCGGTCACCGGTCCCTGTTCGACGGCAATCCGCGACACCTTGCCCGCCACCGCGGCCAGGGCCGAGAGCTTCGGGTTCTCGAAGACCTGCCGAGGTGTGATCTCGATACCCGCCTGGCGGGCCTTCGCCACGATCTGGATGCTGAGGATCGAGTCCCCTCCCAGGGCGAAGAAGTTGTCGTCCAGCCCCACCCGGCTGACGCCGAGGACCTCGCACCAGATCCGGGCGAGCTGCTGCTCGACAGAGGTCTGCGGCTCCAGGAAGTGGCTGGTCTCCGGCCCCTTCTCGCCCGGCGCGGGGAGTGCGCCGCGGTCGACTTTGCCGCTGGGGAGCAGTGGCAGGCGATGGACAGGCAGAAAGACGGTGGGAACCATGTGCTCCGGCAGCCGTTCCTGCAGGAAGGCGCGCAACGAGCCGGAGATCGCCGTCCACTTCATGGGCTTGAACGGCTGCGCGGGCCACGGGTGCGTCAGGACCCGCCGCCGGTAGGCGAGCGGGCGGGACTGCTTCACCACCTGCGGGAAGAGGCCCGGCTTCGGCTCGCAATAAGCCACCAGACGCGGCTGGCCGACCACGTCTTCGCGCAGGAGCACCACGGCCTTGGCCATGATTTCGTTCTGCTCCAGCACCGACTCGATCTCGCCGAGCTCGACGCGGAAGCCCCGCACCTTGATCTGGCGGTCACTCCGGCCGAGGAACTCCAGGGTGCCGTCCGGCCGCCAGCGGGCCAGATCCCCTGTGCGGTAAGCCCGCATGCCGTCGAGCGGAACGAACCGCTCGGCGCTCAGCTCCGGCCGCCCGAGATAACCACGGGCGACACCGGCACCTGTAATGCAGATCTCGCCGCTCACCCCGATGGGAGCTTCGTAGCCGGCGCGGTCGAGCAGGCGAATGCCTGTATTGGCGAGCGGCCGGCCGATCAGGTTCCGCTCGATGCTGCCCGCTGGAGAGACCTCGTAGGCGGTGCAGATGATGGTGGACTCGGTTGGGCCGTAGAGCACGAAGATCCGCGCCGACGGGAAGGCTCGGCGCAGGCGCTCCAGGAGCTCCGCCGGCACCGCCTCGCCGCCGACGAAAAGGGCGCGCAGGGAGGGATACCCAGGGTGGAAACCACCCTGCGCCTCGACCAGGCTGACGATCTGGCGCATCAGACTGGGGACCGCGTGGACCGCGGTGACCCGGCCGAGCATCCCGGTGAGCACGGTCGGATCGAGGATCTCCTCCCGGGTGAGCAGCACCGACGTACCACCGGCCAGGAGAGGACAAAAGCATTCGAACAATGAAATGTCGAAGGAGAAAGCCGCCATGACTGCCATCGAGTCCGCCGGACCGAAACCGAACCGGTCGAGGTTGCCGAGCAGTGTGTTGGCCAGGCTCCCGTGCTCCACCTGGACGGCCTTGGGACGGCCGGTTGAGCCGGAGGTGAAAATCAAATAGGCGAGAGCGCCGCGATCGACCTCCCAGGCGGGGTCTGCCGCGCTGTGAACGGCGATCTCCTCACGCGCGGTGTCGAGGCAGACGATCCGCGTTCCGGCATGCGGCAGCGGCGTGGGGAGCACCTCGACCAGCCGGCTCTCGGTCAGGAGCAGTGGTGCCGCAGTGTCCTCCAGCACGAAAACCAGCCGCTCTCTGGGATATGCAGGGTCCAGAGGTACATAGACGGCTCCCGCCTTGAAGATCGCCAGCGCCGCGATGACCAGGTCCGGCGAACGTTCCAGACAGACGGCGACCGGGACCTCCGCCGCGGCGCCGAGGTCACGCAGGTGACGCGCCAGCCGGTTGGCGCGGGCGTCGAGCTCACCGTAGGTCAGGGCCTCCCCCGCACACAGGACGGCCGTGGCTCCGGGATTGCGCGCGACCTGCGCCGCGAACAGACTGTGGATGCTGGAGAACTGGGTGTGGGCGCTCCGTGTATCGCTCCATTCGCTCGCGAGTTGGTGGCGCTCGCCCGCGGTGAGGAGCGGCAGGGTGCCCAGAGCGCGGTCTGGAAGGGCGAGCAGCTCCTCGAGCAGGACGGAGAGGTGACCCAGGAGGCGAGTGATCGTGGTGTCGTCGAAGCGTTCACGGTAATAAGAAACGCTAAAATTCAGCTCGCGGCCGGGCATCGCCACCGCGGTGAGCGCAAAATTCGACTTCTCCTCGGTCTGCGAACGCACCACGCGCAAAGTCCCGGCCTGCTTTTTGAGCGCTTCGTCCATCGGGTAGTTTTCGACCACCAGCAGGCTGTCGAACAGGCGCTGGCCGGTCGCGACCCGGTTCCACTTCTGGATGTCGGAGAGCGCGGTGTACTCGTACTGGCGCAGCTCGGCCTGACGCTCCTGGAGATTGCGCAGCCAGGGGGCCGCGGCGGTTGCGGCCGGGAGCATGACGCGGACCGGCAGCGTGTTGATGAACAGGCCGACCGTCTCTTCGATCCCCGGCAGGTCGGCGGGCCGGCCTGAGACGGTGGAACCGAAAACCACGTCCTCCTCGCCGCCGTGGCGGCCGAGAATGAGGGCCCACGCCCCTTGGACCAGGGTGTTCAAGGTGAGCTGGTGGCGTCGCACGGTCTCTCGCAGTGACCCCGTGACCGTCGTGGAGAGTTGGAGGAACCGCTCGCGGTAGGTGCGCGCCTCACCACCCACACCGGCAGCGCGGTCGAATGCCAGCGGAGTCGGGCCGGAAAACCCTTCCAGGACGCCGCGCCAGTAGCTCTCGGCCCGCTGCTGGTCCTGCCGTTTCAGCCAAGCGATGTAGCCGCGGTAGGGAGGGCTCGGCGGAAGCGACAGATCGCGGCCTGCGATCGCCGCCTCATAGAGGGCGAAGCCCTCACCGAAGACGACGGGGAGGCTCCAACCGTCCAGCAGGATCTGATGAAAGCTCCAGACGAGTTGATGGGACTCCTCTGCGGTGCGAGCGAGGAGCACGCGCATGAGCGGCGTCCGGGTGAGGTCGAAGCCGCGCTGACGGTCTTCGGCGAGATACTCCACCAGGCGCTTGCGCTGCTCGGCGTCGGACAGGCCGCGCCAATCCTGCTGCTCCCAGAGGAGCTTTGCGCGCGGATGGACGACCTGCAGGGGCGCCTCCAGGCCCTCCCAGCGAAACGAGGTGCGCAGAGCAGTATGGCGGTCGACCACCCGCTGCCAGGCGCGCTGGAAGGGCTCGACCTTCATCTGGCCCAGCACCGAGCAACTGAGCTGTCCCATGTAGACCCCGGCCTCAGGGGCATAGAGGGCGTGGAACAACATCCCTGTCTGGAGGGGGGAGAGCGGATAGAGGTCCTCTATCTCGCGCTCTCCCGCAACCAGCCCGTCCAACCGATCCTGGTCGAGACCGGCGAGCGGAAAATCAGAGGGAGTGAAGCCGCCGGCTGCCGGGGATTTGCAGTGCTCGATCAGGGCTCGCAGGGCAGCGAGGAAGCCGTCAGCCAGGCGTTCGATGGCCGGCCGCTGATGGAGATTCTGGCTGTAGACCCAGGAGACGCGCAACCGGCCGCGGAGGATCTCGGCGTTGACCTCCAGGAGATGGGAGCGCCGGGCGCGCTGGCTCAAGGCAGGCCCGACCGGCTCGCCTGCCAGACGCAAGGGGAGCGTCTCCGTTCCTCCCCCCTTGTCGAGTTGCCCGAGGTAGTTGAACAGCACTTGCGCCCGCCGCTGGCCACGCAGGCTTTCGGTGATCCCGTCCTCCCGCAGGAAGCGCAGAAGGCCGTAGCCGATCCCGCGGCCCGGCACCGCGCGGATCTGTTCCTTGACCGCCTTGAGAGCCAAACCCGCCGTAGCGCCCTTCCGCAGGTCGAGCAGCACCGGGTAGACGTTGGCGAACCAGCCGATCGTGCGCGACAGGTCCACTCCGGCGAAGAGGTCCTCCTCACGCCCATGGCCTTCGAGATCGACGAGCAGCAGTGGATCGCCGGTCCAGGTTGCGAAGCCTTGCGCCAGAGCGGTCAGCAGGATGTCGTTGACCTGTGTGCGGTAGGCCTGGTGAACCTCCTGGAGAAGACTGCGCGTCTCGTCCTCGTCGAGCGACACCGCCAGGGTTCGGCCCGACACCTCGGTGTTGACGCCCGCCGGATGATCGACCGGTAATGGGAAGACCTCGGCTCGCCGTTCGTCCAGCCAATAGGCTGCCTCGGCCGCGGCGTCTGCCGAGCGGGCACGCTCGGTCAGCAGCTCGGCCCATCGCTTGAAGGAGGTGGTTTTGGCAGGTAATACGGGCGCCTCTCCGCGGGAGAGCAGGTCGCAGAAGGCCGCCAGGTCCTCGACCAGGATGCGGAGCGAAACGGTGTCGACGATCAGATGGTGGCAGGCGAGCAGCAACCGGCGGCCGTCCGATCCGAGGTCGAAGAGAGCAACGCGCAGGAGAGGCCCCTGCGCGAGGTCGAATGCCGCCTGAAGGGCGGCGCTCGCGCGCTCGAGAGCCGCGGCCCGCAGGGTGACGGGCAGGGCCGCCAGATCGGCGGCGACGAATGGCATGCCCTCCCCGGGCTCGGCGCTCCACTGCCGCCACCCCGCGTCTTCGCGTGCGAAGCGCAAGCGCAAGGCGTCGTGATGGACGAGGAGAGCGTCCAAAGCCCGGGCGACCTGCCCTGGTTCCCAGGCCGCCTGGAGCTCGAGCAGCACCGGCAGGTTGAAGTGGTGTGGGTCCTCAGGCTCCAGCGCAAAAAACCACTGCTGGATCGGCGTCAGGGACACCGGTCCGGTCACCGCGCCCTGCTCCGCCTTGACAGCAGCCGCGCTCCCCGCCACCTGCGCCAGCTCTGCCACCGTCGGGTGCTCGAAGATCTGCCGCGGGGTCAGATGGACTCCAGCCCGGTGGGCTCGGGAGGTCACCTGAATGCTCAGGATGGAGTCGCCGCCGAGCGCGAAGAAATTGTCGTGGATCCCGACCTGCTCGACTCCCAGGACCTCCCGCCAGATGCCGGCCAGCAGCTCCTCCATCGGATTGCGCGGTGCGGCATACTCCTTCTGGGCGACTTCATCGAGCGCCAACTCGCGACGGGTGAGGGCGGACCGGTCCAGCTTGCCGTTGGCGGTCAGCGGCAAGGCGTCGAGCCGCACGAAGGCGCTCGGTATCATGTGCTCGGGCAGCGAGGTCTGGAGGAACCGCCGCAGGCCCTCCCAGGAGAGGTCCGCTGCCGCCGGCTTCTCGGTCCGGCCGTGAACGAAGAGGTCGTCGTGGACCGGGTCCGCGTGCACGAGGTAGCCCACCAGACGGCCGTCCCGCACCGCCACGGCCGCGTCACGCACCTCCGGATGCCGGCGCAAGGCCGCCTCGACCTCCCCGAGCTCGACGCGGAAACCGCGCACCTTGACCTGGTCGTCGATACGGCCGTGAAACTCAACGTTGCCGTCCGGCCGATAGCGGATGAGGTCCCCGGTGCGGTAGAGGCGCTGCCCGGGCTGGCCGCCGAAGGGGTCCGGAACAAAGCGCTCGGCGGTCAGCCCCGGCCGGCGGTGATAACCGCGGCCGACTCCTGCGCCGCCAATGAACATCTCCCCGGGAACGCCGCCAGGCACCGGCCACCCGGCCGGCCCGAGAGCGTAGACGGTGGTATTGCCGATCGGTCGGCCGATCGGCAGATCGAGGTCCTGCGGCTGCGTCGCCGGATCGAGACAGGCCCAGTGGAGGGTCGAGGTGACGGACGTCTCGGTCAACCCGAAGATGTAGACCAACGGCACGCCGAGCCTCCCCCAGGCGGCCAGACGCTCCGGATCCGGCTTCTCCGAGCCCACGATCAGAAAACGCAACGAGCTCGGGGGCACCGACTGCGCGGCCTCGAGATCAGCCACCCATTGGTGCCAAAAGGCTGCCGGCAGCTCGACGGCGGTGATCCTCTGCGCGCGGAGCACCTGTTCGAGATCCGCCGTTGACAGGAGCAGATCCACTTCCGGCACCACCACCGTCGCCCCCGCGAGCCAAGCGGGGAAGAGCTCCTCCACCACGACGTCGAAGCTCAGCGAAGCGAACTGCAGGATGCGGTCCGCGGGCCGCAGCGCGAGCCGGTGCACCATTTCGAGGCTGTAATTGACCAACTGCCGATGGCCGATGAGAACACCCTTGGGCAGACCGGTCGAGCCGGAGGTGTAGATGACGTAGGCGAGGTTCTCCGCCGTCGCCCAGGGCTCCGGACGCACTTCCGGGCAACCGCGGATCGCCTCCGCGTCGGCGCCCTGAGGGTCGAGGCGAACGATGCGGACGATGCGCTCCTGATGTGCCGGCAGCCGCACCAGGAGGTTCTCCTGGGTCAACAGCACCTCGATCCCGGCGTCGGTCAGCATGTAGCCCAGCCGTTCCTTGGGGTACGCCGGGTCCAGCGGCACATAGGCGCCGCCGGCTTTGAGCACGCCGAGGATGCCGACCGTCATCGCCAGCGAGCGCTCGACACAGAGGCCGACCAGCGTCTCCCGCCCCACCCCCAGCGTACGGAGGTAGTGGGCGAGCTGGTTGGCTCGGCGGTCGAGCTCGCGATACGTCAAGATCTCGTCGCGGAAAACCACGGCCGGGGCTGCCGGCGCATGCTCCACCTGCTCCTCGATCAGGCGATGGATTGAAACTTCCTGTGGGTAGTCGGCCTGCGTTCCATTCCAATCGATCAGCAACTGGTGACGTTCGGCAGGCGCCAGTGGCGACAGGTCCTCGACCCTCCGATGCGCCCCCGCAGCGATTTCTTCGAGCAGGGAACGGAAATGGGTGAGCATCGCCACGATGGCCGGCGGATCGAACCGGCGGCGGTCGTAATCGATCTGCAAAGCCATCTCGGGGCCCTGCTCCGCCACGACCGTGAGCGGGTAGTTGGCCCGTTCGGCGACGTCGATAGGTCCGATGCCAAAGCTCCTCTTCTGCTCCTTGAGGGGGTCCACCGCTCCACTCTGGAAGCTCAGAAGGCTCTCGAAAAGCGGCCGCCCCGCCGGTATCGGGCTCCACTTCCGGATCTCGACGAGAGGACTGTATTCGAAAGACCGGCTCTGGATCTGTTGCGACTGGAGGCTCTGCAGCCAGGGCACCACTGTGGCATCCGGAGGTACCTGGACCCTGACCGGCAGGGTATTGATGAACAGGCCGACCATGGATTCGACGCCGAGGAGGCCCGCCGGCCGTCCCGAGACGACGTTTCCGAAGACCACGTCAGGCGAGCCGCTGTACCGGCAGAGAAGCAGGCCCCACGCCCCTTGGACGACAGTATTCACGGTGAGCTGATGCTGCCGCGCCAGCCGCTCGACGGCCCCGCTCGCCGCCGCCGAGACCCGGATCCGCTCTGTGCTGTAGAGCTGTGCGGGAGAGCTGCCATTCCTACGGGCCCTGTCGACGACCAGTGGCGTCGGCTCGGTGAATCCGGCGAGCGTGCTGCGCCAGAAACCCTCGGCCTTGGACAAGTCCTGCTGCTGCAGCCAGGCGATGTAATCGCGGTACGGACGAGGAGTCTTCAGATTGAGCGTCTGGCCGAGGCGAAAGGCCTCGTAGAGGGTGAAGATCTCTTTGAATACAAGCGGCCGGCACCAGGCATCCAGCAGCATGTGATGGTGGCTCCAGATCACGCGGTGGGCGTCGTCCGCCAGGCGGATGAGGCCGATGCGCATGAGTGGTGCCTCCGACAGCTTGAATCCCCGGGCTCGCTGAGCGAGCACATACCGCTCAAGCCCCTCCTGCTGCTCGGCGGACGACAGATGCCGCCAATCCTGCTCGTCCCAGGGGAGACTGACCCGCGAGTACACAACCTGATAGGGCTCGTCGCGGCGCTCCCAGACGACCGCGGTGCGCAACACGGGATGGCGCTGGATCGTATGTTCCCACGCCCGCCGAAACGCCGCGACATCCAGGTCGCCATAGAAGGTGGAGCTCAACTGCTCGAAATACTCTTCAGCCTCCGGATCGAAAAGGGTATGGAACAGCATCCCCTTCTGCATGGGGGAGAGAGGATAGATGTCTTCGATCGCCCGTTTCTTGCTCATCATTTCACCTGATTCATCTGCTGAATGGTCATTCCTCTTCCGCCACCAGCTCGTCGAGCTCATCCTGACTCAAGCTCATCAGCGGAAAGTCGGACGGTGTGTACCCCGCCGTATCAGGCGAAAGACAATGGGCGATCAGCTCACGCAAAGCCGTCAGGTACTCCGTGGCCAGACGGCTGATCGTCTCGTGGCCATGGACGTTGCTGCTATAGGTGAAGCCCATGCGCAGCCGGCCTCCCGCGACCTGGCCGTTGATGTCGAGCAGATAGTGACGCTCCCCGGCCAGGCTGTGGCTCAGCCCACCCGACTCCTGAGCGGCCCGGAACGCCGACCCCTCTGACCGCGCTCCGCCTCCCTGGCCCGCATAGTTGAAGCTCACCTCGGCCGCGGGCAACTCCGCGAGCTGTCCGGAAACCTCGGAGTCCATCGCGAGATACCGCAGAAGCCCGTAGCCGATGCCCCGGCGGGGTACCGACCGGAGCTGCTCTTTGACTCTCTGGAGCGCAGCCCCTGGACCGCTCGCGTCTCCCAGATCCAGCAAGATCGGATAGAAGGTCGTGAACCACCCGACCGTCCGGGTCAGGTCCACCCCCGCTGAGAGCCCCTCCTCACGGCCGTGCCCTTCGAGGTCCACCAGCACCGGACCGGTCCCACCTCGCCACTCCCCCAGTGCCTGCGCCAGCGCAGCCAGCAGCGCATCCTGGATCTGCGTTCCGTACGCCGCGGGGACTTCCCGCAGCAACGCCTCCGTTTCACTCTCCTCGAGAGCCACCCACACGGTCCGGCAGGAGCGCTCGTCGTTGGCTCCCGCGAAGTCCACCGGCAGGGGCGACACCGACCGCCGCGCCTCCGCCGCCCAGTAGCCGAGCTCGGCTCTCAGCTCCGGAGAACGAGCGTGATCTTCCAGAAACCCTGCCCAGTGCTGGAAGGAGGTCGTCTTGGCCGGCAATCGGGGCGGTTCTCTCTTGGCTGCCTGCTCGTAGGACCTCTCCAGGTCCTCGAGAAGGATCGGCCACGATACATCGTCCACCGCCAGATGATGGACCGCCATCCACAACCGGCCCGGGCTTCCGGCACCCAGGTCGAAGTACGCCACTCGCAAGAGCGGACCCGCGGTGATGTCGAGGCTGCGCTGGAGTGCCTCCGCCGCAGCTTCGATGGCAGGCCGCACCCGCCCTGCCGCGAGAGCCGACAGATCAAGCCAGATCCATGGCACCTCTCCGGCCAGACCGGCGTTGTGCTGCTCCCAACCGTCCGCACCTGGGGAAAAGCGGAGCCGCAGCGCATCGTGATGCTCGACCAGCGCTGCGACGGCGCTCTGCAACGCCCCGCCCTCCAGAGCCTGGTGCACCTCGAAGATCATGGACTGGTTGAAATGACTCACCCGTGGCGGCGGGCTTGCGAAGAACCGCCGCTGGACCGGCGTCAGCGCCACCGGGCCGCTGACCAGTCCCTGCTCGGCCAGAACCGCCGTCGCGGAGCCTGCCGCCGCGGCCAGCTCGGCGACCGTCCGCAGCTCGAAGATCTGCTGAGGCGTGAGGCGGATCCCCGCTTGGTTCGCCCGCGCGACGAGCTGAATACTGAGGAGCGAATCGCCGCCGAGCTCGAAGTAGTCGTCGTGGATCCCGATCTGCTCGCGACCGAGCACCTGGCGCCAGATCGCGAGCAGCGCCTCTTCGGTGGCGTTGCGCGGGGCGGCATCGGCGCGCACCTGCTGCGGGCCTCCCTTGAGCGCTTCCGGCACCGTCAAGGCCCTGCGGTCGAGTTTGCCAGTGGGCAGGCGAGGCAGCTCGGCGAGTGGCAGGAAGAGGGCCGGAATCATGTAGTCCGGCAGCCTTTCGCCGAGCCAGGCGCGCAGCTCGGAGGCCGTCGGCCCCGGCTCCACGACCGGCACGAGCCAGGCCACCAGGCGGCGCTCGCCGCTCGCAGCGTCACCGCCACGCGCCTGGACCGCCGCCTCGAGCACCATCGGGTGACTGGCGAGAACCGCCTCGATCTCACCCGGCTCAATGCGGAAGCCGCGGATCTTGACCTGCTCGTCGACACGGCCGAGAAATTCCAGGGCACCGTCCGGGCGCCGGCAGGCCAGGTCTCCCGTGCGGTAGGCGCGGACGCCGCCCAGGCTGCCGAACCGCTCGGCGGTGAGCTCCGGGCGCTTGAGATACCCACGGGCGACTCCGGCGCCGGTCAGCCAGATCTCGCCGGGCACCCCGATGGGAACCTCGTTGCCGTCCGGGTCGAGCAGATGGACGCCGGCGTTCACGAGCGGCCGGCCGATCAGATTTCGCGTACTGCCGCCCACCGCAGGGACCTCGTGGGCGGTGCAGATGATCGTCGACTCGGTCGGGCCGTAGAGCACGGTGAGCCGCGCCGCGGGGAAAACCCGGCGCAGCCGCTCCAGCAGCTCCGGAGCTACGGATTCGCCGCCCACGAAGACGGCGCGCAGGTTGCGGTACTCGGCGCGAGCGGGATCCTGCGCCTCGACCAGACTGACGAGTTGGCGCATCAGGCTGGGCACGGCATGGATCGCAGTGACCCGGCCGAGCATCCCGATGAGCGCGGCCGGATCGAGAATCTCCTGCCGGGTGAGCAGCACCAGCGTACCGCCGGCAAGGAGGGGGCAGAAACACTCGAAGAGCGAGATGTCGAACGAGAACGCCGCGACCGAAGGCATCGAATCCGCCGGACCGAAGCCGAAACGTTCGAGGTTGCCCAGCAAGGTATTGGCCAGGCTCGCGTGCTCTACCTGGACGGCCTTCGGCCGGCCCGTGGATCCGGAGGTGTAGATCATGTAGGCCAGGTCGGCGGGGCCGGGACCGTGTGCCGGAGCGCCCTCCTTCTCCTGCGCGAGGGCGGCCGCGTCGAGATCGAGCAGGACCCGCCGCAGGCCGGCTGGTGCCGCGTCTTCCGGCAAGCCCCCGGCCACGTCGGTCCGCGTCACGAGGACCGGCGCGGCGGTCTCCTCCAGCATGAAGCCCAGCCTCTCAGCGGGATAGGCGGGATCAAGGGGCACGTAGACGCCACCGGCCTTCCAGACGGCAAGCACGGCCACCAGGGCCTCCGGTGAGCGTTCCAGACAGACGCCTACCGGGACCTCCGCTTCGACACCCAGGCCGCGCAGGTGATGGGCGAGCTGGTTGGCGCGGCGGTCGAGCTCCCTGTACGTGAGGCTCTCATCTTGCGCCAGGACGGCCGCGGCCTGCGGACGAAGCGCCACCTGCTCGGCCCACCGCTCGAGGAGCTGGGGGCCTGCCGGTGCCGTGGTGTCGCTCCATTCCAGGGAGAGTTGATGCCGCTCCGCCTCGCTCAGCAGGGGGAGCGCCATGAGCGGCGCCGAGGGAGTGGCCGCCATTCCTGCCATCAGAGCCGCGAGCTGGTGGGTGAGCCGGGCGACGGTGGCTTCGTCATAAGCCTGGAGGTAGAAAGAGGCGACGAGTTGTAGCTCGTCGGTAGGGAACGCCGCGAGGCTCAGCGGGAAGGCAGCTTTCTCGGAGGTTTGCAGGCCGCGCACGGCGAGCCCGCCCTGCGCCTCGCGCAGCGACTCCGCCACGGGGTAGTTCTCGAACACCAGGATCGTCTCGAAGAGCGGCTGCCCCGCCGGCACTCCGCTCCACCGGTGGATGTCGGACAGCGATGTGTGCTCGTAGTCGCGCATCTCCACGGCCTGTTCCTGGAGGCGCAGCAACCAGGAGACCACCGGCTCTTCGGGGGGCACCGCCAACCGTGCCGGCAGGGTGTTGATGAACAGACCGACCATCTCCTCGGCGCCCGCCAATTCGGCGGGACGTCCCGCCACGACGACGCCGAAGGTCACCTCCCGCTCGCCGCTCGAGCGGGCGAGGAGCAGCGCCCATGCCCCTTGGACGAGGGTGTTCTGTGTGAACTGGTGCCGGCGGCCGAAGGAACGGAGCTCCGCTGTCAACCCAGCGCCAAGGCGGCGATTGCACCGCGTATAGCCCAAACCGTCGCCGGCGGTGCCGTTCCAGGGCCGGTCGGCTGCCGGCAGCGGCGTTGGGGCAGTGAAGCCGGCGAGAGTCTTACGCCAGAAGGCCTCGGTCCGTTCTCTGTCCTGACGGCCGAGCCAGGCCACGTAGTCCCTGAATTCGCGGACCGGGGCGGGCCGCCGATGCTCTCCCCGCTGCAGCGCGGCGTATCCGCCGAGGCCTTCCTGGAAGATCAGGGGGAGGCTCCAGCCGTCAAAGAGAATCTGCAGGAAGCTCCAGACGAGCTGATGGACGCCGTCGCGCTTCCGCGCCAGAAAAAGGCGCGTCAGAGGAAGCTTGGTGACCGTAAAACCGCGCTCACGCTCGGCTTCGATCGTTCTCGCGAGCCGCTCCTCCTGCGCCGCTTCCGGCAGCTCCTGCCAGTCCTCGACCGTGAGGGGGAGGGGAACACCCTCCTCCACCATCTGGAGCGGCTCGGTGAGCCCCTCCCAATGGAACGTCGTGCGCAGCGCCGCGTGGTGGTCGATCACGCTCTGCCAGGCAAGGCGGAATGTTTCGATGTCGAGCACGCCGTGCAGCTCACAGGCGAACTGCCCGCAGTATAGACCGGCCCGCGGCTGGTACAGGAGGTCGAAGAGCATGCCTTTCTGGAGCGGCGACAGCGGATAGACGTCGGCGACCGACGGGCGGCCGGCGACCAGGCCGTCGAGCTGTGGCGCGGTGAGACCGGCCCGCGCGGCAAGCGGGAAGTCGGACGGGGTGAAACCGCCGGCCTCGCCGGCGCGGCAGGCGGCAATCAGGCGCCGCAAAGCCCCGACCATCCCTTGGCTCAGGGCCTCGATCGTCGCCTGCCGGTGGAGGCCCGCGCTGTAGGTCCAGCTCATCCGCAATCGCCCGTCGAGGACGTCGGCGTTGAGCTCCAGGACATGGGTTCGGCGCTCCCACGCGCCCTGCGGCGGGCCGACCGGGTCCCGGCCGAGCGCAAACGGCAGATCCGCCGACATCCCCTGGCCGAGCTGCCCCACGTAGTTGAACAGCAGGGTGGCTGGAGGCAGGGCGGCCAGGCGGTTCCGAATCTCTGCGGTTCCGAGGTAGCGCAGCATGCCGTAGCCGATGCCTGAGCCGGGGATCGCCCGGAGCTGTTCCTTGACCGCCTTCAAGACGGCAGCCGGGGAGCCGGAGCCATGCAGGTCGATCAAAACAGGGTAGAGCGAGGTGAACCAGCCGACCGTGCGGGAGAGGTCGATCTCAGGGAAGAGATCTTCCCGCCCATGCCCCTCGAAATCGATCAGAAGCTGCCGCTCCCCGGTCCACTCCACGAACGCCAAGCTGAGAGCGGCGACCAGCACCTCTTGGATCTTGGTGCGGGAGAGCCGCGGGACCTCTTGGAGCAGCGCTCGCGTTTCCTCGGCGTCAAGCGACGACCAGCAGGTGCGAGCCTCGCGCCGCGTGTTGTCGCCCATTGGAAAATCGACCGGCAGGGAAACCACCCGCGACCGCGGCTCGGCCGTCCACCATTCCATCTCGGCGGTGACAGCCGGCGACAGCGCGTGCTCGGCCAGCCGCCGCGCCCAGCGCTGGAACGAGGCTGTCTTGAGCGGCGGGCCAATCTCCTCGCCGGCGCCCGCCTGCTCCAGGCCATCCACCAGGTCTTCCGCGAGAATCTGCCAGGAAACCGTGTCCAGCACGAGATGGTGGCCGATCAGAAGCAGGCGTTGTGGCCTCTCCGCTCCGAGCTCGAACAGCGCGGCCCGCAGGAGTGGACCGCGGGCAAGATCGAGACTCGCCTGGAGCATGGCGCCCCCCGCTTCGATCGCGGTCGCCTGCGCCGCCGCTGCGAGACCCGAGAGGTCTATGGCGATCAACAGCGTGGCGCCCTCCGGAGGGCTGGCCTTCTGCTGCCAGCCCTCCTCCGAGCGGACGAATCGGAGGCGCAGAGCGTCGTGGTGCGACCATAGGCGGAGCAGGGCTTTGTCGAGAATGGAGAGAGATACCGGCCGGCGCAGCTCCAGGAGGAGGGGCAAGTTGAAGTGGTGGGGGGCAACGAAATCCTGGTCGAAGAACCATTGCTGGATTGGGGTGAGCGCCACAGGTCCGGTGACCGCCTCCTGCTCATCGGCGGCTTCCTTTGCCACCTTCGCAACCATCGCCAGCCGCGCGACAGTCGGGTGCTCGAACAGGTCCCGGGGGGTGATTCGCAGTCCCTGCCGCTGCGCTCGCGAGGTGACCTGGAGGCTCAAGATCGAGTCGCCGCCGAGCGCGAAGAAGTTGTCTTCGGTACCCACCCGTTCGACCCCGAGCACCTCCGTCCAGATCCTGGCCAGGATCTGCTCGGCACCAGGGCGCGGGGCGACGTATGCGTCCCCAGCCGTGTAGCGCTCGTCTCCGGGCTCGGGGAGAGCGCGCCGGTCGACCTTGCCATTGGGCGTCAGAGGCAGGGCTTTCAGGAAGACGAAGGCGGCGGGGAGCATGTGCTCGGGCAGCCGCTCGCCAAGGCGCGCGCGGATCACCGAGCCGGCTTCGTCCGCGGCGTTCTCTCTTGGGACGATGTAGGCCACCAGCCGGCGGCCGCCGGCGCCGGACTGGCGCGCCTCGACGACGGCGTCCTTCACATCGGAATCCTGGCGCAACGCCGCCTCGATCTCTCCGAGCTCGATCCGGAAGCCCCGGATCTTCACCTGATGGTCGAGGCGGCCGAGGAAGTCGAGGTTGCCGTCCGGCAGGTAGCGGGCCAGGTCCCCGGTGCGATAGAGGCGTGCCCCGGGCGCGCCGCCGAAAGGATCGGGAACGAATCGCTCGGCCGTGAGCCCCGGCCGGTGGAGATAACCGCGCCCCACCCCGACACCGCCGATGAACAGCTCGCCAGGCACCCCCAGAGGGACAGAGTGCTGGTCACGGCCGAGGAGATAGATTGAAGTGTTGGCCACCGGCTTCCCGATCGGCAGGTCGAGACCCTCCGGCCCGGCATCGAGCGGCACTTTGTAGAGCGTCGAGGTGACCGCCGTCTCGGTCAGACCGAAAACGTAGATGAGCGGCACTCCAAAACCCTGCCAGGTCGCCAGCCGTGCCGCGCTCGGCTTTTCCGCACCCACGATCACGAAGCGGAGCGAGGGCGGTACGCCGCCGTCCTGCGACATCTCGTGGACCCACTCCTGCCAGTAGGCGGCGGGCAGCTCGAGCCCCGTGACTCCATGGTCCCGGATCACTTGCTGAAGCGCATCGATTGACAGCAGCAGATCCGACCCTGGCATCACCACGGCGCCTCCCGCCAGCCAGGTCGGGAACAACTCCTCCAGCAGCACGTCGAACGAGGGGGAGGCGAATTGGAGGATCCGATCGCTGGAGGCCAAGCTGAGCTGGCGCACCATCTCCAGGGAGTAGTTGACCAGCGCCCGATGCTCGACAAGCGCGCTCTTGGGCCGCCCTGTCGAACCCGAGGTGTAGATGGCGTACGCCAGGTTCCCGGGATCGGCAAGTGGCGCCGGCTCCGCCGGGCTCTCGCCGGCGATCTCAGGCCAGGCGGTGTCGAGACAGAGAGCTTGTCTCCCCTCGATCCGTAAACCTGAGCGGGCGAGCAGCCTCTCCTCGGTGAGCAGGAGAGGCACGCGCGCGTCGTCCAGCATGTAGGACAGGCGCTCCTGAGGATAGGCAGGATCGAGCGGCAGGTAGGCGCCGCCGGCCTTGAGGATGCCCAGCAGGCCCACCGCCAACCCGGCCGAGCGCTCGACGAGCAGGCCCACCACGCTCTCCGGACCGATCCCCAGGGACCGCAGGTGATGCGCCAACCGGTTGGCCCGCCGGTCGAGCTCGCCGAACGTGACCTCCCCGTCCGGCGTCAGCAGCGCCGCGGCGTCCGGCGTCGCCGCCGCACAGGCGGAGAACAGCTCGTGCAGGCAGCGGTCCGCCGGGAAGGGGACCGCCGTCCGGTTCCAGTCGAGGAGCAGTTGTTGGCGCTCGGCGGGAGCCAGCATCTCCAACTCCCCAACACGCCGCTCTGGATTCTCCGCCAGGCCCGCGAGAAGAGCCCCCAAGTGACGCAGCAGGTGGACGGCGGTGGACGGCTCCAGGCGGGCGCTGTCGTAGGCCAAGATCATGGGCAGCGCAGGGCCGGGCATCACCCCCAGATCGAGAGGGTACTCCGTGTCCTCGGCTCCCCGGAGGTCATGGATCTCAAGCCCACTGCGATGGCGCTGGAAAGCGTCAGGGTCTATGGGGTAATTCTCCATGCCGAAGATGCTCTCAAAGAGCCGCCCCCCCGGCACCTGAATCCAGCGCTGGATCTCGGCCAGCGGCGTGAGCTCATACTGCCGCAGATCCAGGTGCTGCTCCTGCAGGCGCGCCAGCCAGGGCAGGAGCAACTCCGCGGACGGCACCTCGATGCGCCGCGGCAGGGTGTTGATGAAGAGACCGATCATCGACTCGACGCCCGGCAGCTCGGCCGGACGGCCCGACACCGTGATGCCGAAGAGCACATCACTCACTCCCCCGGCGTAGCGGCTCAGGAGGATCGCCCAGGCACCCTCCACCAGGGTGTTCAGGGTGAGCTGACTGCGCCGGCCAAGCTCCCGCAAGGCCACGGTCACGTCGGTCAGCAAGTGCCCCGTCTCTTTGCGCCGCCGTTCCGGCTCGCCGAGGCGGCCGCCGGGGTCGTGCGCCAGCGGCAGCTCGGTCGGGGCGGTGAGCCCGGAAAGCGTCCGGCGCCAGAACGACTCCGCCGCGGCTCGATCCTGCCGCGCCAGCCAGGCGATGTACTCGCGGTACGGGCGGGCATGAGGGAGACGGATCTCCTCGCCTGCCAAAAAAGCTGCATAGAAGCTCATGAGCTCATTGAACAGCAGCGACATGCACCAGCCGTCGAGCAGCAGGTGATGGCCGCTCCACACCCAGCTATGGCGGCGGGGAGCCATTCGTAACAGAGCCATCCGGACGAGCGGTGGAGATTGCAGAGCGAAATCGTTCTTCAGGTCGGCCGCCAGCCAGGCATCGGCACGCTGCCGGCGCTCCTCCTCGGGGAGGCCGCTCCAGTCCTCGACGGACAGAGGCGCCAGAACATCGCGGTGGACCACTTGCAGCGGCCGGTCGAGATCCTGCCACTCGAAGCCGGTGCGCAGCACCGCGTGGCGGTCGATCAGCTCCTGCCAGGCACGCCCGAAGGCTGCCACGTCCATCTCGCCGACCAGCTCGGCGCTCCGCTGCACGATGTAGGCTCCCGCCGCGGGAGCATAGAGCGACTGGAAGAGCATTCCTTGCTGCAGAGGGGACAGCGGATAGATGTCTTCGATGCGGCGGGCCCGGGCGCCACTGCCCAGCAGACGGTCGAGAGTCTCTTGATCGATCCGAGCCAGCGGGAAGTCCGACGGCGTGGCGCCTCCGGCCTCCGGAGAGAGGCAATGAGCGATGATCGCCCGCAACGCTTCCTGATACTCCGCCGCCAGACGTTCGATCGTCTCC
>Ga0134124_10000029_pt1 | contig 226626 bp, 188 predicted proteins | sample KB304_FD_96880 | JGI IMG/M metagenome (GOLD analysis project Ga0134124, IMG submission 96880) | Terrestrial soil microbial communities without Nitrogen fertilizer from Kellogg Biological Station, Michigan, USA - KB3-0-4 | ecosystem: Environmental > Terrestrial > Soil > Unclassified ...
TAGTCCATTTGCGACCGGCGCGCGCCGTAGAAGATTTCCATCGGCGAGTACGCGTGGATGTGAAGCGAAGGAAACGCCTCGCGCACCGCGCGCAGGATCTTGAAGTAGCCGTCGCTCGGCATCTCGGGATTGATGCCACCCTGCATGCAGACTTCGGTGGCGCCGCGCTCGACGCCGTCGCGGATGCGCGCAATCACGCTCTCGATCGAATCGTCGTAGGCGAGGGGGCTCGTCTTCAGATGGGCGAACGCGCAGAACTTGCATCCGACAAAGCAGATGTTGGTCCAGTTGACGTTGCGGTTGACGACGTACGTGACGACGTCGCCGACATCCTCGCGGCGCACGTGATCGGCTGCCGCAACCAGCGCCGCAAGGTCGTTGCCGCGCAGGCCGAAAAGATGCGCGCCTTCGTCGACGCTCGGCCGCGTGCCGGCAACGGCCCGTGAAAGGATGCCGGCTGTGTACGGGTCGATGCTGGAAAGGCGCGCGTCGAGCGATCGCTCGTCGTCGATGAGGAACTCGACGCGGTCCGGATGCGCTTCGGTCTGGTAGCTCATGAAGCGGCTCCTTCGATGCGCGCGAACCCGCGGCGCGAGCGCACGCCTTCGGCAGCTGCGAGCATCTCGGGCGCCATCCAGTCTTCGGTCAGGTACTCGTCGTAGACCGGAAGGCGCGGCTCGAGCGTAAATCCGTTCTCGTTGCACAGCGCGCGAAGCGCTGTGACCGCGGGCCATGCGGCCTCGGGATTGACGTAGTCCTTGGTCAGCGGCGAGATCCCGCCCCAGTCGTTGATGCCCGCGCGGATCAGGTGCACGAGGTTGTCGGGGCTCAGGTTCGGCGGCGCCTGAAGGTTCATCTGCGGACCGAGAATGATGCGCGCCAGCGCGACGGTGCGAACCATTTCGTCTTCGGTCAGCTCCGGAGCGCCGGCCATGCCCGTGCATTCCTTTGCACGGAAATTCTGCACGATGATCTCCTGGATGTGGCCGAGCTCGCCGTGCACGCGCCGCAGCGCGAGCAGGCTCGCCACGCGCTCGGCTTCCGTTTCGCCGATGCCGACGAGGATGCCGGACGTGAACGGAATCGCGAGCTGTCCGGCTTCGCGGATCATGCGAAGACGCCGCACGGGCTCCTTGTCGGGCGCATGGTGATGCGGCATGCCGCGGTCACGAAGGCGCGGGCTGATGTTTTCGAGCATCAGCCCCATGCTCACGTTGAGCGGACGCAGCCGCTCCATCTCCGCTTTGGAAAGCAGCCCGGCGTTGGTGTGCGGAAGAAGGCCTTCGGCAAGCGAGACCGAGCACGCGAGCTCGACGTACTCGGCCGTCGAGCCGACTCCGTGAGTTTCGAGGAAGTCGCGAAAGCCGCGAAACGCGATCTCCGGCTTGTCGCCGAGACACATCAGCGCCTCGATGCATCCGAGCTCGTGCCCGCGCCGCGACCAGTCGCGGATCTCGTCGGGCGTCATCGTCCATTCGCCGGCGCCCTCGGGGTCGCGGCGGAACGTGCAGTACGAGCAGCGGTCGCGGCAGAGGTTGGTGACCGGGAGAAAAACCTTGGGAGAGTAGGTCAGCGTGCGGCCGTGCATCGAGTCGCGCGATGCACCGGCGATTTCGCAAAGGCTCGGAAGATCGGAGGCGGGAATCTGCAGCAGCGCATAGGCGTCGTCATCGTCGAGCGGCTCGAGACGGGCTGCTTTTTCGAGTGCAATGTCCGCCGGATTGGCCATCGAGGTTTCGACCCTTGCTTCGCGGCTGCGCCGCGAAGCCTGTGACCGCGAAAGTGCGGTCAGGAAGCGGGTTTACGCAGCCCCCTGCGGGTTGTCAACGAGCCATGTCCGGACAGTCGAGACCGAGTTTGTCCATGCGATACTTGAGGATCCGACGGGTCGTTCCGAGCAGCTCCGCCGCCCGCGTCTGGTTGAAATACGTCTGCTGGAGCGCCTCGCCGATGATGTCGCGCTCGAACTCGTCGACGGCGTCCGCGAGGGACTTGGTGCCGCGCAGAACGGCCTGGCGCGCGTCTTCGCCGCTCTCGCCAACGCCGCTGTCGAGATCACCCGGAAGCTGGTCGAGACCGATCACCGGTGCGCCGCCGCTCAGCACGAGCAACCGCTCGATCACGTTCTCGAGCTCGCGCACATTGCCGGGCCAGTGGTGTGCGAGCAGGCGGTCGACGAGCGCCGGCGCCAGCTCGCGCGTCCTGGTGCCGAGCTCCTGGCTCTTGCGCTCGATCATGTGCCGGATCAGGTGCGGAAGATCGCCGCGGCGTGCCCGCAGAGGCGGAAGCTCCACCGAGACGACGTTCAGCCGGTAGTAGAGGTCCTTGCGGAAGCGGCCTTCGCCGATCGCATCGACGAGGTTGCGGTTGGTCGCTGCGACCACGCGCACGTCCACGTGCTGCGGCTTGGCCGCGCCGACGCGCTGGATCTCGCCTTCCTCGAGCACGCGCAGGAGCTTGGCCTGAAGGCCCGGGCTCATCTCGCCGATCTCGTCGAGGAAAATCGTGCCGCCGTCGGCCGCTTCGAAGCGACCGATCTTCTTGTCGACGGCGTCGGTGAACGAGCCGCGCTCATGGCCGAACAGCTCGCTCTCGAGCAGGTTGTCCGGGATCGCCGCGCAGTTGAGCGTAATGAGCGGCTTGCCGGCGCGCGGGCTCTGGTAGTGGATCGAGCGTGCGATCAGCTCCTTTCCGGTCCCGGACTCGCCGATCACGAGCACGGTCGACTTGGTGGCGGCAACGGCCTTGATCGTGCGGAACACCGCCTGCATCTCCGGCGACTCGCCGACGATGTTCTCGATTCGGTAGCGCTGGCCGACCGCTTCGCGCAGCTCCTCCACCTCGTGCTTGAGCTGCGAGTGCTCGCACGCACGCTGCGCGACCAGGCGCAGCTCGTCGATGTCGAACGGCTTGGTCAGGTAGTCGAACGCGCCGAGCTTCATGGCCGTGACTGCAGTCTTGATGGTCTTGGTGGCCGTCAGCATCACGACGGCGACGCGTGTGTTCTTCGCGCGGATTCGCTCGAGCGTCTCGAGCCCGTCGATCCCCTGCATCAGCACGTCGAGGAAGATCAGGTCGCAGTGGTTGGTCGCGAGCCATTCGAGCGCGGCTTCGCCGGAGGACACGGTCACCGGCTCGGCGCTGTCTTTGAGAACCATGCGCAGCGATTCGCGCACTCCGGCTTCATCATCGACGATCAGGACGACAGGTTTGGCGCTCATTGCTCTTTTGCCTTTGGCCGCGCTGCGGCGGCGGAACCTCGAGCAGACGACGAGGCGGTGCGTTGAAGTGGAGCAGGTTCGGAGACTTCAGCGGCGGAACTGGCGTGCCACTCGATCTCGATGTCGCCGTCGGTGGCACGCACGTCGAGGTCAAAGCCGGCGCGGCGCGCGGCGTCGCGGGCGATCGCGAGGCGCCACGGCATCTCGCTGTCGCCGAGCCACTTGCCGAGCCGGTCGATGGCCGAGCCTCCGACAGGAATGCGGATCGTGATCGCCGGGCGGCCGGTCGCAAGGTCGGCCGTTGCCGGTATGGCGGGTTCGCTCGCCCGTGACCGGCATTCGGCGACGATCGAGTCGGCGATGAAGCGGGCGTGCGCGACGTCGCAGCGCACCCGGAGCGCGCCGCGTGCCGCAACCTCGAGCGCAGACTCTGCGCCGGCGGTCTCGACGGCTTCGCCGAGCACGTCGACGAGATCGATCTGCTGGACGGATGCCGGATCGGGCAGCCGAGTCCCGAGCTCGGCGTAGCGCTGAAGAAGATCGAGATGGCCGTCGATCGCCTCGCACGCCATCGTTGCCAGCTGCGCGAGCTCGCCGCCGCCGTCGGCCTGAAGCCCGGCGAACGTCTTGATCGTCGACATCGGATTGCGGATGTCGTGCGCGAAGGCTGCGAGCACGGATTCGACCGTTGATCGAGGTCCTGCAGATTGCGTAGCGGCTTCGGAAGCTTGCGCTACGTGTTCGGAAGCAGCGTCGGAGGGTTTCGCTGCGCGCGGCGGCGGCGCCGAAGCGATCGGGACGACGACTGCGCGGCGAGTCGATGCAGCTGGCTCCGCCGGAGCGTCGGCAGACGCATCGGGCTGCGCGGCCGCCCGGGGCCCGATCGCCGGTGCGAAAAGAAGATGTGCGGCGTCGATCTCGACCGAAGCGCCGGCGTCCGGCGCTTCGACGACGCGGCCAAGCACGCTACGGGTCACGACGGCCTCGAGCTCGGTGACGTTGCCGGGCCACGGGTACGTTGCGAGAAGGCGTTGCGCATTGTCCGTGAACACGCAGCCGTCACGGCCAAGAGCGGATGCGACCGGCCCGGCCACTGCCGACGCGAGCGCAAGGATGTCGCCGGACCGCTCGCGAAGCGGTGCAAGACGGACGGTAATGCGCGACAGCAGGGCGACCAGACCCGGTGCGAGCGATCCATCGGCAACCTGCGCATCAGGATCATCGCCGGTCGTGACGACGACGCGGCGCTGCGGGTTCACCGCGAGGTAGCGCTCGAACGCGCGCTGCTCGCCCATCGGCCGCCGGTCAACCGCCGGAGCCCACAGGACGCGCCCGGCGTCATCGAGTCGGCCGACGGCAGAGGAGAGCGGATCGTCTTCCTGCCAGACCGCCGGCTCGCGCCCTCCGTCCCAAGACCGCGCGAACGCATCAGCGACCGCTTCGGCTCCGGTGCCGGGCTCTCCCGGGATCCAGACCGGTCCGGCGAGCCGTGCCGCCGCCCCAAGCATCGTCGCCGCCGAATCGGAAATCCGGGACAGACACTGATTTCCGGAAATCGGGGACAGACACTGATTTGCCGAAATCGGGGTCTGACCCCGATTTTCGTCGCCGGCGTCCAGCTCGAGCAGCTCGCGAATCTTTCGCCGCAGGACGAGGAGATCGCAGGGGTTTCGCAGCACACTGCATCGATCGGATTCGAGGTCGGACCGTTCGATCCGGGCGTCCGAAGCGACGAGCAGCAGAACGCGGGCGGCGGCGGACCGGAGGCCGGCCACAACGCGGCGGACCTCAGCGGCGCGCGGGACGTCTGCAATGATCAGCTCGGCATCGGCCGGGATGTCCGCGCTACTGCAGCGGAGGATCGCGTTCCCCATCGCAGCTGCTTCGACCAGCGCGGCGGTTGCCGGAGACGCATCGACGAGGGCGATCCTCGCCATCTACGCAACCGTCTCCATGCGCGCCTCGTACGGCGTCTCGTCCTCGAGCCGGGCGATCTCTCGCGCGTCTTCGCGAACATCCTGGCTTGGCATCTGCGTCTCGACCTGGCGTCGCGTGTTGAGCGCTGCAAGGCGCTCCGGCAGCAGCTCCACGCGGAACGTCGTTCCGCGCGCGGGAGCCGTTTCCACCGCGATCGTTGCGCCGGCTTCGTCGAGAATCGTCTTGACGAGGGCGAGCCCGAGACCGGTACCTTCGCGGCGAGTCGTAAAGAAAGGCTCGAAGATTTTCGACGCGACCTCGGCCGGCATGCCGGCGCCGTCGTCGTGCACTTCGACGACGATGCGGTCGAGCGCGCACGTGGCCCCGAGCCGGTTCGACGCCGACACGCGTACGCGTCCGCGGCCGCCGCACGCCTGGATGCCGTTGACGACAAGGTTGATGACCACCTGCCGAAGCTTGTCCTCGTCGATCGCCGCGCGCTCCGGAAGCTCCTCGCTTGCGAAGTCGAGCGCGACGCCGGCGCTGCGCGCATGGCTGCGCAGAAGCTGGCACGTGCGATTGACGGTCTCGGCGATGTCCGTCGCCGACGCGTCCGATTCCTGGCTCGAAGAGTCGGCCGGCCGAGCGTAGCTCAGGATCTCGCCGACGAGTGTGCAGATGCGGTCGATCTCGGCCAGCGTGAGGTCGAGAAAACCGTTGCGAAATTCTTCGTCTGCATGACGTTCCGGAAGGAGCTGCGTGAACGTGCGGATGGAGACCAGCGGGTTGCGGATCTCGTGCGCAAGACCGGCCGCCATGCGTCCGACGGATGCGAGGCGCTCGGTGCCGGCTGCGGCCGCTCTCAGCGTTGCGACCTCGCACGCCAGCGCTTCGCGCGCCGCGACCAGCGCGAGGCGTGCGCCGACGCGATCGCAAAACTCGAGGTCGTCGGCGGTATAAGGAGAACGATCCGGGCGAGGGCCGATCGCGACCACGCCGAGGACTTCGCCGCCGTCGGTGATCGGCAGCACAAGCTCGAGCGCTGCGGCTGTCATCACACGCTCGAGGGACGCGACGCCGGACGCCGCGGCGTCGCTGCGGCGGATTGTCGACGACCGCACCAGAAGCGAGCGCGGTGCGCGGCCAAGGGCTTCGGCCGCCGCATCAAGATCGGCGGCTAACGCGTTGTCGCCGCTGTGAAAGATCGTATGGCCACTGCGGCAGATCAGGGCTGCGTAGGCGGGCCGCAGGGCAAGGCGGATCGCGTCGAGAGTGGCGCGAGCAAATTCCTCGGTGGACGCAGGATTCTTGATCGCGCGGTCCAACAGATACGCGCATTCGGCATGACGCCCGCGCACGGACTGCGATATCCTCACGACGCGCCGAGCTCCGCCCTGGCCATCCACAACATCCCCAACCTCCACCACCACGACGAAGTCCGGGCCGGATACAACATCCGTCCGACTACGTGAGTCCCGCGAGAATACAGTGCCCTGCGTCTGAGGGTCAACTTTCGCGGCGCAGATTCGTACGCGGTGGGCCGGACGTCGATAAGGGCCCATCTGCTGCGTTGTCGCCGCTTCGCTCGCTCAACGTACGGGAAGTACGCCTCGCTCGCTCTCGCGGGCTCCGCCTTGCATCTGGGCCCTTCTCGACGCCCGGCTCGTAAGCCGTTGGCTCTCGGCGCGGGTCGTGATGTCTTTTACGCCAAGGGCGTGTGGGTTTCGTAATTCGTCTTTCGTTTTCTTCGGCGACGGTTGCGGATGGCGGCGGCGGTGAGGAGGGTGGTGCCGATGGCGATGAAGTAGAAGCCGCCGCGGCGGACGATGCGGTAGTATTCGTACTTGGTGGTCGCCGACTCGTAGAGGAGCTGGGCGTCGGTGGAGGGGTCGAGGATCGACGGGGTTCCGGAGAACGGGAGGCGTACCGATTCGCCGCCGGCGGCGATCGCTTCGTGCTTGCGATCGCGCCACTCGATCATCTTGGTCCAGCCGGCTGCGGCGTTGGCAATGCCAAGTGCAACGAACGCCAGTCCGATGGCGACGAGCATCGTGGAGCGGCCGCGACTCATCGACGTCGGTCTAGCAGCCTGAGGCGGCAAATGGCAGTCGGCGACCGCGCGGTTGTCGCTCCCCGGTGTGCTGCCTATGGTCCGCGGTGTGAGCGCGATCGACGCATCTTCGTACGAGCCGGCCGCCGTCGAGCCGGGAGCGCTTCGCATCGAGCACTGGGGCGTCGTTGCGTATGACGAAGCGTTTCGCCGTCAGCTCGAGCTTCACGCGCGCCGCGTGGCGGGCGAGGTTCCCGATACGCTCGTCGTCGTGTTTCATCCGCCAACGTTTACGCTCGGGCGCCACGCGCCGGCCGGCGACATCGTGGCGGGCGAGGCCGAGCTGGCCGCCCGCGGAATCGCGATCGCACGCACCGACAGGGGAGGGCGAGCCACGTATCACGGGCCCGGTCAGGTCGTGCTCTATCCGATCGTATCGATCGAGGAGCTCGGAATCGGCGTAAAAGACTGGGTTTGCCTGCTCGAAAGCGCTCTGATCGATACGCTGGCCGAATACGGGATTGGCGGACACCGGCGCGCCGCGACAGCCGGAATCTGGACGGGCGAGGGCGACGCCGCGGGCAAGATCGCGTCGCTCGGGCTGCGCATCGCGCGCGGCGTCAGCTACCACGGCGTTGCGCTGAACACCGGTTTGGATGCGTCGTTTTTCGACGGTATCGTCACCTGCGGCGTTCGCGGGGAACGCGTGACGACGATTGCCGAAGTGACCGGCAGGCGGCCGGACGACGACGACGTCGCACGAAGGCTTGCGGGACATGTCGAGCGCCGCATCCGGGAGTCTCGCAGCCGCCGATCCGGCGCATGCGCGACCGACCGAACGTAACGCCAACTCTGACTTCAACAGTGAGACCGGAAGATCGATGACCACGCGCACCCGTCGTGACCCTCAAGCGTTAGCCGATGACATGCTGGCCGGCGATGATCGCGTGGCGCTTGCCCGCCTGATCACCGTCGTCGAGAACCGAATGGCCGACACCGCGTCGGTCATGTCGCGCGTGTACAAGAACTGCGGTCACGCATTCACGATCGGCATCACCGGACCGCCGGGCGCCGGCAAGTCCACGATCACGAGCGGCCTGATCACGCACTGCCGTGCGCGAGGGCTTACGGTCGGCATCGTCGCGATCGATCCGTCGAGCCCGTTCTCCGGAGGCTCGGTGCTCGGCGACCGCATCCGCATGCAGAAGCACTTCCTCGACGAAGGCGTCTTCATCCGCAGCCTTTCGACGAGGGGCAGCCACGGCGGCCTTACGCGTGCCGGGCGCGACATCGTGCGGCTCATGGATGCCGCCGGCAAAGACATCATCATCATCGAGACCGTCGGCGTCGGTCAGACCGAGCTCGACATCATGGAAGTTGCCGACACCGTGGTCGTCGTGCTCGTGCCGGAAGCCGGCGACACGGTGCAGGTGATGAAGGCAGGCCTTCTCGAGATCGCCGACGTGTTCGTCGTGAACAAGGCCGATCGTGAGGGCGCGATCCGCATGCGCACCGAGCTCGAGATGATGTTGTCGCTCAAGTCCGTCGAGGATTCTTCCGCGCCCGGATGGAAGACGCCGGTGTTGATGACCAAGGCGTCGCTGGGCGAGGGCATCGAAGAAGTGCTCGATGCCGCGCTTCGCCACCGCGATTTCCGCCGCGAGCATCCGCAGAAAGACCGCAACGCCAGGCGCCTTCGCGCCGAAGTGATGGAGATCTGCGAGGAAGAGGTGATGCGGCGCCTGGTCGCATCGTCCTCCAAGAATTCGATTCTCGAGCGCGTCTCCAACGGAAGCGAAGATCCGTACAACGCTGCGCTCGAGATCCTCGGAGATCGCAATCGACTGCTCGAGATCCTCTCGGCGAAAGGCGGCGACTGAGCCGGTTCCCGCGCATTTGACATCCCCGTCAGGGGCAGTGAAAAACGCGGTCCTTCCTTGTTAGAAATGGCGTTGTAGCTCAGGTGGTTAGAGCGAGGGCCTCATAATCCCTAGGTCGGTGGTTCGAGTCCACCCAACGCCACCAACTAACGCCGGGTCTATTCCGGTCACATAGGTGTCATTTCATACGTTGCTATTCGGCGCAGCGGTTGGGCTGAGAACGACCGTTCGATCGAGGACCCTTCGCGAATCGCGCACTCTCAACCCTTCGGGCGTAGCCGAGGCCTAGCTTTGGACCGGACCACTCCGCACGTTGCGGTTCGCCTACGGACGGCTGTGTCCGGCAAGGAGAAATGAAATGCGAGAATTCCAACTCGGCGGCGCGGCGCTCGCTACAATTGTCGTCCTTCTCACTGGAACATCTGATCTCGCATTGGAATGCGGCGATATAAGCGGTGGGGGTGATAGGGTGCACGCTTCTGACGCCTTGGCAGTGCTGCGGAGGCAGTGGGCGGAGACATAGATCTCCAATGCGTTACGGGCGACTGCCTGGCCCTGGAACCACGACTCAGCGAAGTCGAGCATCGGACTCCAGTAGTGCGGAAGCCAACGGGACCGAACTCGGGACGCTGGTAAGCTCGGAGGAGGATGAGTACGTGGTAATCCTGCCCGTCATCGGGAAGCTGGTACGATTAGATCTACAAAAACACCTCTCGCCGCCGAGGGCCGATCACTACTATGAGCTGGTGGCGCCTATCGCGGCTCCGACAATGACTACATCTCGGCTCTTCTTCGAGCCCAACCACGACGATGGATGCGAGAACATTGTTTTGCAGGCGGACCTCGGAGACGAATGGTGGACAAGCGAGGAGATACAGCTGCCGTTTGTTCTTCCCGCCCCCAGGCCGTCAGAATTGATTTCCCGAAGTAGTTGCGTCGGCTTGGCGGATCCAAGCTTCGAGTTCACAAGACCCATGGCCTCGAGCCGGTAGTGAAGATATAGATGCGGGCGGATCTTGGCTGCGGGCCTCTGGCCGGGTGATCGTCGACAGGGAGCTATATATGCGACTTCGCGCGCTACTCGGACTGTCTCTGGTTCTTTCTCCGCTCGGGGTTCGGCCAGCCGCAGCTCTACTCGGTTTCGACGACGTCAAGGCGATAGGAAGTAATGCGTCGACCGATTCGGTTGGTGAGGCAGTGTTCGTTGGGCTCGATCGTGAAGCCCGCATTGCGACCGATGGAAGCGGGACTTGGATTGCCGTCTGGGCGTCGAGCGATCCTGCGCTCGGCGGGACGCCGCTGAACGGCGAGAACCTCGTGCTCACTCGTTCAACGAATGACGGAAAAACTTGGTCACCCGTGACGGTTCTCGACCTGAACGCAACCAACGAGTAGGGTCCCCCCGCTGCAATCACATATAGCGGAGGAACGTGGATCGTAAGTCGTCTGGACTGCCGACTTGCGCGCTCGACAGATGCGGGTGCCAACTGGTCGCCATCGGTCCCGCTCACCGAAGGCTACTGCATTGCTTCGGACCTCGCCGGCGACGGCGCAGGTAACTGGATTTTCACCGGGCTGATGCGGGGGCACGCTTCATTGTGTCGCGCCCGCGTTCGTTGAGACTACGGGTATTTGGCGACGTTTCCCGGTGGCACCGCCACCACTAACGCCGGGTTTATTCCGGTCCCGTCTCCCGACACTCATTGCCGCATTGCTGGACGCGGTGGCCGGTCGCCCGCGTGACACCCGCGGCGTTAGGGCGTCGGGCACAGAGCCAGTTGCTTGCTACCCCTCCGGCAACAAGCATGGCCGGCCGGAGTCGGCCTTTCGCAACGGGCCGCCCGAGGCACGTTACTCAGCGCGTCGCCGGAGGTGTCAAAGTGGTTCTGGTACGGATCGGGGACATCGTTTCGTTCGCTCCGAATATCGGGGTTCAGGTACACCGAGCGGCGCTCGAAGTCTCGGGCCAGGAGGTGCTCGCAGCGATCCGGACCGCGTACGCGCATATCGACGACAAGCCCCTACAGGACGCCTGCTGCGGTGCTTCCGGGCCGCTTCGCGATGTAGGTATAGTCACGTACGAGCAGTACCTCGGCCTGCTCGATCGAATCCGTATCGACGAGGCAGGGCGATGCGCGAAGCGCGTCCACACGAAGCGACGCCGCGCAGAATACGACGGTCGCCGCTCTCGCCTGGTGCTTGCGCTCATCGAGGCGGGAATCCCGCACGTCTGCGCCGAGCCGGGCTGCGGCGCCATGGAAACGCTGACCGTCGATCACGTAGTGGCGCTGTCACGGGGTGGAACTGACGACCTCTCAAATCTCCGGTTCCTTTGTCGAACGCACAACAGCCGGAAGCGAGATCGGTAGCGACGTCCAATGAGGGGTCTCAATGTCCAAGGCTGTGCTTCTTGACGTGGATACCGAAGGCGAAATCTGGATCGACGCAACCGCACCGATTGAGGTGCTGACCGAGAAAGCGGCGCCGTTTCGTGTAGCGATCCGAGGTAGAGTAGCGGGACAGGGCGACCTACGAGCCGCTGTGTGGCTGAGAACGGAACGCCTCGACGTTCCGCGGCTAATCGACAATTTGACCCGCGCACTGGACGACGCGCGGCGGTTGGGCGCCGACGCCGTTGTTCGGCCCGTGGTGGTGCGCAGCCCGTCGAATGGCGGCATCAATTCTGAGAACGGCAACCTTAGCTTGGCGCTCAATACCGTCTCCGGTGCGGAGCTCCGACTGGAAGTGCCGTATCCGCAAAGCGGCACGCTGCTGGAAGTCGTCAATCGCGCGGTCAGCGCCGCTGCCAAGTGGCACGACGACCACAACCCAGACATCCCCGGCACACCCCGCGAATACTCTGCCGTTCTCGAAGTAGAGCAGATCCAGGTTGCCGAGGAGGTCGGCGGGAAGCGACCGTTGCTGTCGGTTCGGCTGACCGGTGGGGCGCAGTTCGCGTTTCTCCTCGACCGGAAGATGCTCGAAGAGCTTCGTTCGAGACGAGTCCGCAAGCCCGAGCGCGAGGATGGACGGCGACAACGTGACCTGTACTCGACAGTCGCTGACGAAATCGAATGGCTTCACGATGAGTGGTGCGTGACGTTCGCTCCACCGTCCGATGCTGCATTGCGGCGCGGTAGCGCGGCTTTGCGACTACTACTGACCGACAACGGTATTCAAAAGGCCTGGCGCCACCATGGACTCAACAGCCGGCAGCCCGAAGTCTTTGCTCCGGACGTCGAGGCGCTCGCCAAGGAACAGGGCTTCGAGCTTCGCCATGCGGCAGCATTGGTCGCAGGCGGAGGCTGCGTCGATGGTATCGAAACAGCGATGTTGGGTATGGTTGCGACCTACAATCCAAAGACCGGTCAGGGACCCGACGCAGAGTCGGGCTTCGCGGTGATGACGACGTATACCGTGCGCGACGCTCGCGGCGAGTACGAGATCGGACCGCTCCACCAGTTCGTCCGTCGAACGTGGAAGCTGAATGAGTATCTACGGTCCGTTTCGGTCGTGCGTCGAGGCAAGACCGCATCACGTGGCGAGGTGGTTCAGTATTTCGCCAACTTCGCCGGCGGCGTGCACCTAGGCCGTGTTAGCAAGGGCGGGCGCGAAGACGCGAAGGAACGAAACGAGCTGATCGCCGAGCTGGAAGGCAATTGTTTCATGACGTCGCCTCGGATCACGATGGACGGCTTGCACTTCGAGTTGCTATCCATCGGTCAGGCTCTCGGCAACTCGCCCGATTTACTCCGTTTGGCAGCAACAATCCGCGAGGCCGAGGCGTCGGCACCGTCCTAGCGGATGGCTTTTCTTGGCTCGTCAGAGCCGTTAGGAACCGAGAAATGTACTGCGGTGAGTGCGGCACAAGGCTCGAAGGCGACGACCGGTTCTGCCGGGCTTGCGGCGCCGCCGTGACGACTACCACATCGCCAACTGCGACGACCGAACCGGCCGCTACGACGTCGGACTCCTACGACGCCTTCGGCCTGGCGGGTATCGGACTCGGGCTCGGTTCAATCGTGATGCCGTACTTTGCGGCGGTCTTTCTCGTTCCAGTAGCATTCGTATTCGCGCTGCTGGCTTTCTATCGGGGAAGCAGGAGGCTCGGTACGGCCGGAATGGTGCTTTCAGGATTGGGGCTGATTGGCGTCGCGTATGTTTCCAACCAGATTGGCCAGATCATGAAAGATCCGTTCGCCCCGAATCCGCTTGTGGCGAGTGACCCGCCGATAGTTTCCCTAGCAGAGTACGACCGGCTTCGAGACGGGATGACCTATTCCGATGCAGTCGGGATCATTGGCGCGAGCGGCCAGGAACTCAGTCGCTCGGACATCGCCGGCTACTCGACCGTGATGTACTCATGGAGCAACTCCAACGGCTCAAACATGAACGCGATGTTTCAGAACGGCCGACTAGCTAACAAGGCGCAGTTCGGGCTGCGATAGTCCGCGTCCGACGCGCTGCCCTCCGGGCCTGGCGTCGTCGCTGAGCGCTGGTTTGGGCCGCGGCTTCCGTGCAGCCTGCGGACGTGCTCGTTGCATTCGAGAAACTCGTCAAGATCGGTCTGTACCCCGCATTGGTCTCCGTCTGGCGGTCGCCTGTGGTGCTGAGGTGCGTGCTCCGGACGTTCCAGCGAAGGCCGTAGGGCCGCTGGCCGACCTGGCAATCCTGGGCGTATTCAAGGTCGACGACGCTGCGACAACGGGTTTGATCTTCTCGCGGCGCGCGCAGATAACGTCGGATCTCGACCTCGTCTTTGCGCTCGGCGGCAAGACCTGGGAACAGGAGATTCCCTACCCGGAGCCGAGGAGGCTCGGGCTGTTTCTCCAAGATCGCGACCGTCCTTCGCGCGTCTACAAGCTGATGACCGAGGACGAGACGTCCGGGGAGGACATGCGAGTCGAGCGTGCCACGGCGAGCGATTTCGTCCTTTCCTACATCGAAGAGAAGCCGACGGAGGTCAGTCGGCGCGAAAAGTTTCTCTTCGACGTGCGCGCCAAGGCCCTCGTCGGCCATTTCACCTACACGCCGTGGTTCACCGGCACCGCATTCAGCCGCGGCACACGCGCATTCATCCCGGTGACGGATCATGACCGGGTCCTGGTCGTCGATTTTGATCCCGCGCGCGACGCCATGTTCAAGGTGCTGACAGGCGTGGAAGCAGAGCCGTGGATAAAAGAGGTTCCCATTCGAGATAGCCAGAAGGAAGAGGAACAAGAGGAACTGGAACACCGTCGCAAGGTGCTGGCGGGCGAGGATGCGCAGCACGGTCCTGTTCGGATAAGCCAGGAAGGACCGGAGAACGGCCGAGTAGTGTCTTTCGGTACGGATGCTACCGGCTCGACGACGTTCGGCACGCAGGCCTCGCTGCGCATTGTCGAAGGTGTCACGGAGATCTACGGAACTGAGATCCACGGAGTGGAGGAGATCGGGGGCGACAACCCCAAGCGATACCCGCTGCCGCAATCGACGCCGGAAGAGCTGCGCGCTGCTCGACCCGGGCAGAACGAAGCCGGCATCGTTGAGGACATCGGTGCGTGGGACGTCGAAGCGGATCAGCTCTGGATCGGCAAGACGTTCTATGACGCTGAGGGCGGGACCGGAGTGGGTGGTTTCGGCTGGTTCGATGAGGCCACGCGTTCCTTTCGAATCCTGTCTCCTCCCGAGGTCCGCGACTGGTCCATTACCGCTTTGCACGCAGACAAGGACGCCGTCTGGATGGCGTTGGCTCATCAAGGCGAGTGGGGCGACACCAGCGGCGGCGTGGCACGCTACGATCGCGTCACGAAAGAGATCCGAGTTTTGCCGCTCGACGACGTCGGCAAGCAGTTCGTCCAGGTTGGCGATGGACTTCTGCTCCTGAGTTCCACCTCGATGACGGTGGTTACAGCGGACAGTGTCCGCGTGTTCTTCGTCGACAGGATGAGCGACGGTAGATTGCGGGTGGCCGAAGCGGTCGGGGCTTCATCGTTTCGGTGGGACTAAGGACAACTCATGCGCCGGCGGGCGGCGGCCGGGTCGGGTACGATCGCAATGTCTCAAAGCGTGCAGAGTAGGGGAATTCTTGGGGGCACGCGGCGCGGCAGCCAGTCTGCGTCCGTCGGTACTACGCGCGCTTAGCGCCGTTTCGCGGTGGCACCCAACGCCACCAACTAACGCCGGTCTTTCCCGGTCACATCCGTAACGTCTGGCGGCCGAAGACATGGGTAGCACCCAGGCTACAACGGGTTCGCCGACGCATCGCGAACGGCCGTGCATCGCTCCCTGTACTTCGCGCTGCGAGAACCCCGAGCCACAGCCGCATGTAAATTTCGCGAGATCGGTCCGTACGACCGCCAGAAGACCGGCCAGGATGGCACCCAGGTCATTCTGGACATACCGCGGACGGGACTATACGTGACCACTTCCACAACGTTCTCGACATTGACGACAGCAGCGCTCGTACACCCTGGGGTTCTCTAATGAAGCGATCGACATGGCCTTGCCCTACGCTTGCTGGATTGGCTGCACTGACCTGCGTTTCGTTGACGTGGATGGCGGACCCTGCGTCGGCGGCCACACCCGTGATCTCGGGACCCGTCGTCGCATCGTTCTCGCCCGGGAACGGCCTTTCGGTCACCGTTGCCGGCAGTGGATTTTTGGGCGGCTACTTCCCGCAGATCGTCTTTTCCGGCTCTCTCAGCCTTACGATCACATTGGTGGATATCAACAATCCCGACTACCGGATCAAGAAATGGACCGACGACCAGATCCTCGTCGACAATATCCCCGAGGCGGCACTCACTGCTCAGATCAAGGTCAAGCACTTCGCAGGTGAGAGTACACAAACGACTGTCTCCTATCTGTACGACTGGATCAGTACGTTTGACGCCGGCACGAACTCTTCCAACGCTTCACCGCTGGCGCTTGCGATGGGTACGCAACCGACGCTTTGGATCAATCAGGAATTTCATACCAACTTCCTTAAAATCGATCTGGTGAGCGGCAAGCTCATCCCACTGCCTTCGCCGGGTGGTCGTGCGGTCTTCGAACTCAATGGCAGTTCGTCTCCGATCAGCGGGTCAGGAGAGAGCGTAGTCGTTGATGCGGCTGGAAAGGCCTGGTTCAGCGAGAGCGGGGCGGGGCCACTCTATCCGCCATCGCCCATCCAGAACCACAGTCGAATTGTTCGATACGACCCAGCAGCGCCCAACGCACTGCCGCTGGAGTACAACATTCCTGGCGATGACAACCGACTCTGCGGCCTTGCGCTCGATCCGTCTCGAGGACGAATCTGGTATGCGAGCGGAGCACGTCAGCCCAGCCCTTACTATTCTCCCGCGATGTATGCGCGAATCGGCAGCTTCGATCCGAAGGAGACAACCGCCGAGTCGAGCGGCATCGCATCGATGTACAATTACGATTTTCCTATCGACGGCGCTTACTGCACATATCCGCCGTTCTCGATCGTCGGCACGTGCTCGACGGCCGCCCACAAGCAATGTCTGAACAACGCCGATTGTATTCTTGCAACGCAGGTCTGTGCGATCGGATCGGCATGCAATTCCGAAGCGACCAATCCATCGACGGGATTCAGTTACGATGCGAATGTCTTCCACGAGTACCGGGTGATGGCGGAGCCGCCACCATCCGATCCGCCGGCATCTTATCCGCGGACCATTGGACACATGCTGCTCGACGGAACCGGCACCAGTCGTGCGCTCTGGTACACGGTGTACGACTCGTGGCCGCATTCGGCGAGAATTGGTCGTCTCGATCCGAGCCAGGCTTTGCCTCCGACGGAATATCCTCTCAAGCCGGTTCCGCAGACGGTGACAACCGAGTACTGTCTCGGTTCTCCGCCGCCTTCCGACGTTCGGTGCACGGCGCTTTTCCTAGGTGCATCACCCTGGGAGATCGCAAAGGCGCCGTCAGGCGATATCGTGTTCACGGAACACTTCGCGGAGAGGCTGGGTCGTTTCGACATCACGCGTGCTGCGGATTCGGCCTGCCAGAGCATAGTCGGAGGCGTCAACCCGTGCATCAACGAAGTCGAGATTCCGGCCGCCGATCCGACGACGCACTACATTCATTCGATAGCCTACGACAAGGGCAATAACCTTTGGTTCACGATGTCGTACGCGCACAAAGACCTGCGTGCCACGGTTGGATTCCTCAAGCCGGATTGGAGCACATTCGTGATGCTGCCGGCTCTGTCCGCGTTCGAGCTCGAGTCGGATGGGAACGGTCCGATTCCCTGTGATGAGGCGGCCGGAGAGAACGTCGGCGTAATGGCGACGGGCATGGCTGCCGATCCGGTGCTCGGCGATATGTGGTTTGGCGAGTACTGCAGGAAACGTGTCGGCCGCATCCGTGATGCCAGTGGCGCCCAGAGTCTGCCGATGAACGTTACGACCAACGCCGATGACGCATGGGAGGACAACTCCAACACGAGCCCGTCCAAACCGAAGGTGGATGCGACAACCCTCCAGCTCAGCGCGGCGGTCGACCCCGACCATCCGCGTTCGATTGCGGCCTTTCGCCTGCGGACCGCTGGCGGGGCGTATGGCAAGACTCTGGTGTCCCACCTGACGATGCCGATCAACAGCATCGGCTCCAACCGCGACATCACGCTGCGAGTTTCGGTCGGCGTCCCCAATGACAGCACTTTCAATGCGAGCGTCTACGGGGACATAAGCAACCGCGTGCGGCTTGCGAGCTTCGACGTTCCTTACCAGGTCACACCTTCAACGACGAGCATTAGCATCGATGCGGAGATCACGAGATTGCTGGACGTCGCGCAGCGCGACTCCCATTGGTTGCCGGGACAGGTCAACCACGTGCCGTTCTATGTGTGGCGAACGGATACTCTCGCATTCGGTCTCAATCTGCGCTCACATGAACATTCGTCGGGCATGTCGCCTGCAGTCTCGAGCGTGCGAGGTGGCAGCTGATTGGAACACCGTCCGGTTGCCACTTCGAGATGCTCTGAGCAGGCCTCATTTTCAGTCGTGGCGCTTGCATTTCATTAACCACGTTCCGCTCATCGTGGGCATTCCGAAGTGACATGACTTTGTGGGCATTGCTGCGATCAATTCTCGTCGCGTCTCTCTGCGCTCATCCCATTACACTGGGCCTCCTCGGTCTGACCGACGTAGCGGTGAAAGGAAAGACGGACGGATTATTCGCCGTGCTTGCGACGCCGATGACGCTCGCATTCTTCGGACTGCCCGCGCTGTCGGGAAGCCTGCTCGTGATCGTGCCGACGTACTATGCGCTGTCCTGGCTTGGACATCGCGAAATGGTGCCATTCGCCGTCTTCGCGGTTGGAGCGGGAATTCTGATCTATCTGTTCGTTGCCGAACCTGCTCCGAGCGGAGCAATGCCGGGCGTCGATCAATCGGCTCAGGCTTTCGCCGCAGCCTCTCTCATCGTGTGGTCGGCGTACGCGTTCTTTCGAATGGATCTTCGGCAGCAGGACCGTAGCGGCTTAGAAGCGCCCTAGCGCTCACGCTCCGGTCGAAGCCGCCAGTGGCCGCAGCCGCATCTCCCACCGCCGAGCGAATGGCCGCGCGTACCATCGCGGCGCGCGCGTAGGGCCGAGCAGAACTTCGGACTGGCCGTCGCAGACCCTCGTGGCGTACAGCGATGCTTGCGAGCCGAGCCGCTGCTCGGTGAGAAATCGGGTGAGCATCGTCGAGATCACCAGCAGCTGGTTCTTCGCGACATAGAGCGAAACCAGCTCGGTATGGTCCGTGAGGCGCTTCATCAGTTGCCGGTGCTGGCGGCGATCCTGCAGATGCGTGATCAGCCAGCCGGCCGAAGCTCGCCGCAGAATCGGCCCGACGACCGGCAGCAGCAGCGAGTTCTCGGCGATCGCGCCGAACCACCAGCCGGACTTGTCGTACGAGGCGTCGTCCATTCCCTTGGCGACGATCTCACGCGCAATTTCTCTCGGAGGCCGCTGCACGACGCGCCACGCATCATCGGATTTCGACGCATCGACGAGCGCCGAAAGCGTGGCGGCCCAGAACGTGTTCAGCTGCTCGAGATAGTCGACGATCTGCGCGAGCTTGCGGGAGACTGCTGCCGAGATCTGCGCGCTGCTGTCCTCCACGAGAACGCCGAGGAGCTTTTCCGCCTCCTGTCCGAGAGCCTGCGTCTCGTCGAGCGCCACTCCCTCGGTGCCCGCATGCTCGTGAATCCATCGATCGAGGATCGCCTCCAGCGGATCGTCGGCGATCGCCGCGCCCGTCTGCTCTTCGACGTGTCCGCACTGCCACCGCTCGCGCCATAGCCCGAAGCCGCCGAGCTTGGCCACGTCGCGGATGTCGAGCTCGATCTTTGCGAGAGGAAAAGCTCCCGGCGGACACGCGCGGGGCCGAAGGGCAGAGAACCTGCCGTTTCCCGCTGTACGTCCGCAGTCGAAAAGCGCGTAGCTGTCGGTCATGTTCCTGCTCCCGGATGCGACGCAGTCATCTCGGTACATTGCCGTACTGAGATGACCGGCCGGTTTCGTATCAGGCAGGATACTCGACCGCGGAGCGGCGTGCGCGTTTCGCGGAGGACAGAAGAGACTTTTCTGCGGACAAATTTGTACGACCGGCGACGTGGCCTCAAGCTCGTCGGCGCATGACGCCTCTAGTCTGGGGGAAGACCTCGCACGGATACTGCGGGAAACGCCGTCTGCTGTCCGTCTGGCGTCGACGCGTCCACCACATTGATCGAAAAGTCGCCGGCGACGGGAGAATGCTCGCCGACGATGAAGTCGCAGGTCATCAGCCTGCCGGGCCCCGTGTACCCGGCTCCGAACGCGAACGCGGCCGAGAGCCGACGTTCGCAATCGATACAGGTCGCGTCGTCGATGGGCGGAATCTGGTTGGTCGCGAACAATGCGTTTACGCCGGTACCGAGCGAACACTTCACGCTGCCCGCGTGGAACTCATCGAACCTGCCCACGGCGCCGGAAAACACGATGTCGAACTGAAGCGCGCCGAGCTGGACGGCGTCGTCCAGCCAGATCTGCACGGGAGCCACGTCGCCCGCACTGCATTCTGATCCCTCGCACGGCAGCGTCGTGGTGGTCGTGACGGTCGTCGTGGTCGTGCTCGGCCACCCGTTGCACGCGACGTGTACGTCCGCGGATACGGCGTTGATATCGGCGAAAGCTGGGCCAGTGAGATGGATCGAACCCGGCAGGCTGGTGAGCGTCGAACCGTCGCCCTCGAAAAGGCATTCAAACAGATCGGCAGGGGTATGCAGGGAAAGATCGTCGAGTGACTGGCCCATGGCGAAGCTGAGGTAAAGCTCGCGGTGCTCCCCTTGAGCGCAGACGTCGTCGCAACCATTGATCGCAGCGGTTCGGGTAGCGCCTTGAGCCAGGCCTCGGCATCGCGCACTGCCGCGCTCGCCGAAATTTCCCGTGACGCCTGAGTAGTCGAAGTTTATGTCGGCGAGATCCACGTCCGCTTCCGCCGGGTAGGAGATCGTGACGACGCACCGGTCGGATGTGATCGGCGTGTCCAGCTCGACCGACGGAGCGTTCCCGGATCCGCCGCCTCCGTCGCCGCAGCCGGAAAGCGGCAGCAACGCGCAGAAGACGAGGACTGGAACCGAGGAGCGGAGTCTGGCGGCGATGGTCGGCGCGGAAATCATCACACCTTGTATTTCGCGCCGGGCCGGCGCTGCAAGGGCCATTCTGCTGGATCGAAAGTCCTAGGAAAGCTTTGCGGTTGTGACGGTCATCTCGATGACTCGGCCGAAGAAATCTCTTGCCCTGAGGTGTCGGCCCCGGTTCTCGCGTCTCGAGCCGGTCCGTGGGCCTGGTTGTCCATGATCTTCCTCTTCCGGCCGGGCGGCGGTAACGGCTCCGTCAGCGGCAGGATCCAGTCCGCGTGGTGCAGGCTGCGCTCTACCTTGGCGAGGTCCGCCGCGGGATCGATGAGCCGCTGCCGCTTGCGTCCGTTGAGCGACACGAGAACGTCCGCGTGCACCTCGACATCGGCAATTCCCTTGCGGCGACTCTTCTCCGCCAGCTCGTGAGCGTACTGCAGGATCATGTCGGGATGCTTGGGCACCATGCTCGCCTGCCACGGATCGAGGTGCGACGACGGGTTCACGGTCCATTTCTTACCCGTCGCGCGATCAACAACGTGAAAGACAGCGTTGCCTTCCTTGTCGCGAAGCTTCATGTGCCAGGAAAACCGGTGACCTTCTTCCGTCCAGTTCACGTTGCCCGGATACAGGAAATGCCGCAGCGGCATCAGCACCTGTATGCCGAGATAGACCGCGAGAAGAGCTGCAACCAGAACCTGCTTTCGCGGCGGCGTGAACACGTCGCCTTCGCTCGCGCGTCCGTCAATCGGGAATCGCAGGAAATTCAGGATGCGCCGCGAGACCTCCGGCGGAAAGAAGACCAGCGACGCCGCCAGCATCAGCCACGGGAAAATCCCGATGCGGAACAGCCAGGCGTTCATCAGATGAAACGACATGGCGGCGAGGAACGCCGGCACGCGCGTGCGTCTCCAGAGCAGAGAGGGAACCAGCAGCAGGTCGAGCAGCAGGCCACCGATCACGAAGAAGTAAACGAACCATTCTTCGTGGACGTACGGACCGATCAGGAAATAGTCCGAGCGCTCGGCCAACCACATCCGGATCGGTTCGCCACGTATCCAGTCGCCGTTGAGCTTGGCGATGCCGCCGAATAAGTAAGGCAGGCCGATCTGGGCTCGAATCACCCACAGCGCCCACGCCGGCGCGAAGTCGGATCGCCGTACACGCCCTAGCCACGCGTCGACCGAGCAGCTTCGCTCGGCCGGCACGAAGATCAGCAGGAAACTGAGAAGGCAGACCAGATAGAAGTGGTTGAGGTAGTGCGCCTCGTCGAGAAGGAACACGTACGTGAATCCTGCGAAGAAGACGGCAGCGGCGATGCGGTACAGGAACCCCGCCGCAATGCATGCGGCCGCGATTCCGAGCGCGACGAAGTGCCACTGCATCCCGTGCCCCGGCCAGGGCGTTACCCACTCGAACCCGTAGTACCTGAGATGGAAATCGGCAGGCGAGTAGTACCGTTCGATCCAGCCGTGCTGGAAGTAGCGAACCACCTCCCAGAGCATTACGCTGCCGAAGACGATGCGCAGGAAGACGAGCGGCGCGATATCGACCGGAGTGAACAGCCTCTCGCGCGCTGAGCGAATGTCGCGGATCATCCTGAAATGAAGCAATGGCGGGACATGGGCACTGCAGCAACGCCCCCATGCCGCCGGACCGCCTCAGGAGGCGGATCGCACCCACGGGAAGCCCCCTGCATTCCTCGCAGCGCCCGTCGAACTGGATCCGGGACCGAGGGGATATCGGGGGAGACCGCGAATGACGCGACCGTCCAGTGAGGGCGCGCAGATCTCCTCAATGAGCTCCGTGCGCGGTCATCGAAAGTTGATGTCGGAGCAACGAAAGTGAAATCACGCTCGAGCCGATCTCGAAGATCAGCGCACCAATCGTATACGCGCTGAGGTCGCCGCCGAGCGCCACGCCAAGCAGACGCGCAGATGCCAGCCCCGGCAGGATGAACGCAACAGCCGCGAGTCCGGCGAGCAGGAAGCGCGAATCACGCGCCGCAGCGATCAGCAGAACTCCGAACGCGGCCTGCAGGCCGCCGTACATGGCGCGCAATTCGACGACGCCGGTCGCGGTCGTTGCCGATACGCCGGCGGCGTCCGCAAGATACCCGGGGACTGCAAAACAGTAGAGACCATACGGTAGGAACACGATGCCGAGGATCATCAGGAACGTATTCATCGTGTTGCGGGAATCCATATCGGCTCCTCTAAGATGCGGATCCGGACAAAGTTCACTGTCAACGGACGGAAAGACTATTCGACGGTCACCGTCGCGCGCTCGAGCATCACGGCATATTTGTAGTTGAAGCCGAAATCCTTGTTCAGGACGAGCGTGCCGCGCACCAGCACGGTGTCGCCCACGGTCGCGTTCATGTCGCTGGTGACGGTCAGGTCGTTGTCTCCCGCGGCGCTGCGGCTTCCGTCTCGCACGTGCAGCCAGTTGCGGCCCATCACGCCGCCGTTGAACTTGACGACCTTGCCGCGCACCGTGACTTCCTTGCCTTCGAGACTTGCGCTCTGGTCGTAGATCTCGGCCACGCTCATTCCGCCGGGCGCCTTTGCGACGCCGCTGATCTCTGCATCATCGGCAGCCTTGCTCGCGAGCGCGCCGTGCGGCGAGCCGCCGGCCGCGCTGCCCACGATCTGATCGACGAGCAGAAGGGAATCGAACGTTCGGTCGAGTGTCTTGCTCGTGAACTTCTCCATTTTCATTCCGCCTTTCCACTCGACGACGTCACCGACCTTTAGCGGCGTCTGCGGGCCGGCGATCCATTGCTGGCCGGCAGGGGTTTCGACGCGGGCATACGTGTAGTTGCTCGCGTTCATCGTCTCGAGAACCTTGCCGGTCATGGTTGCGGCGGACGCAGGCTGACCGGTCACCGCCTTTTCGGCCGGTTCCGACGCGCGAAGCGGAGCCGGGCCGGCCGATGCAGGGCGCGCGGCCGCGCCGAGTACGACGAGCATGAACAAGGCGGCAAGGGCACGGTGGATGGTGTGGGCGGCGGATGCTGTCTTCAACGGAATCTCCTCGAGGACGATTGGGCGAGCGGGCCCATCATACCTTCCGTCGGCGGAGAATCGCGAATCCGAAGCTTGTGCCGGCTACCAACTGTAGCGTACGGAATAGCTGACCTTCGCCTCGCCATCGGCGGGGATATCGAGCACGAAGTCGATCGTATCCGCATCGCGCTTCACGAAGTCATGGCTGCTGGCCGTGATCTTCCAGCTGCTCCAGCGCGACAGGTATTCGCGCGCCACAACGGTTGCGGCGGTCTTTTTCCGGTTGCGTACGCTGACCTCGAACGATTCGTCGATGTAGTGGCCTTTGTCGTTGTACGTGAAGCTCGTCTGCTTGCGCTCGCCGACGATGTCGAACGCGTTACCGAGCTTGATGCGCACGCTCTCGTTGCGAGGCGTGTGCTTGACGATGTCTTCGCCGATGAACTCGAGCGTTCCGTCTGCGGCCGCCTGGTTCACGCGAATACGTCCGGCAGGCAGCGGCATTCCCATCCGGTTGGATTCGCTGTTTTCAAACTCGAGGTACGCACCGGTGGTGCCCTGGGTCGTCGCCGCGTAGCCCTGATCGTAGATCGGCTGGTTCCAGTAATGGTATGGCGCCGGCGCGGCGCTGAAGACGAGCTGCTTCGTGCACCGGACGCCGGTCGCGGCGGGGAAGAGCTCGAGCTGCTTGGTGGAATTGTCGGGCAGGTCGCTGCGCCGCCCGAGCGTATAGAGGTGATACTCGAACAGCTCGGAGCTCTCGAAGCCTGCGGCTGCACTCGCCATCGCGTCCTCGGCTCGCATGCGTACCTGGGACAACATCGGTGCGGCAGCCGGCGCGCGGTGCACCTCGCCGGCCACCAGCTTGAGCTGAGTCTGCGCAAAGCTCGCGCCGGATTGATTGACGATGCTCACCCACGCCGCCAGGTCCATATCGCAGGTATCGCCCGACTCGCGGAGCGTCACATTGTAGTCGGACCACCACGTCATTCCCTGCGTCTGATAGCTGACGCGCGCGTCGTGCACGCCGCCGCGCTTCGCGTCGAGTTGCCAGGCAAGAGTAGGCTTGGTGATCAGTCCGCCAGGCAGGCTCGGGAAGCGCACGTTCGAGTAGCTCGACAGCGTCACGATCTCGCCCGAATCTTTTTCGAGAATCAGGCCTCCGCTTGCCGAGAGGAGCTTTCCGGTCACGGTGTCGACCTGCTCGCCGCGCGGCTGGTCGACGGTGATGCCGGCGCCGATGTAGCGCTCGAGAAGCTTCTGCTGACTGACCAGGTCGAACTGGTAGTTCTGCTCGAGCACGCGTGTGCCTTCGGGGTCCGTCAGCGAAGAGAAGCTCACCGTCGTCGGATCGATTCTCTTCGCGACATCGCTGAAGCGCAGGTCTCCGATGCCTTTCTGCAGCGTCATCTGCCGGCGATCACGAACCAGAGCGTAGCCGGGGATGGCCATGCCGTAGCCGGGAAGCGCCTCGACGCCGATCTGGCCTGGCTGGACGGAGCTGTAGATGGTCAGCGAGAAGTCGGGCTGCTCGGCGGCGGCGAGCCGGACGAGACCAAGGATGAAGAAGGCGACGGGCAGGGTGCGGCGCATGGAATTCCTCCGTATCGGTATTTCGATCGTGGAAACGCCGCCGCCCGCCGATCCGGGTTAAAAATGCTAAAGAAAAAAAATGGGGACAGGTACATTTTTCCAGTCGGTGGGAAAATGGGCCGGCCGCCGGATCTGGTGATGACACACCGGGTGCCGTCATGATCGCCTCTCCGGCGCGCCGCGGACGATCATTTGCGGCTCACCCCGACACGGGTGCGGCGAACAATCGCCGTTGCACCAGCACCGCTCCGGCGTACGCTGCGGATACAGCCGACCGTACGGAGCTCCATCATGATCGAGACAAAATCGCTTCGCGTATCGTTGTCTGACCGAATCAGCGCTGTGCGATTCGCGGCCGGACTTGGCGCCGCAACGTGCCTCGCTGCGCTCTTCGTTGCCGCTGCGATTCCCGCGACCTCGGCACATGCCGACAAAGGCGACTGCAGCCAGCCTCTCAGCGCGGGCGGAGAGCCGGCGGCTTCCGACTGCCTGTTCATCCTCAAGGCTGCAGTCGGATCGCAATCGTGCGAAGTCGAGTGCATCTGCGCGCCCAAAGGCACGCTGCCCATCAGTGCGAGCGATGCGCTGATCTGCCTCAAGCATGCCGTCGGCCAGCCGGTCGCGCTGAATTGTCCGTGCGACGAGCCGACGACCACCACCACTACGACAACCACCACGACGACGACCCTCGGATCCGGCGTTGTCGGCGCGATCGCGTTTCAGGGCCGCATGAACGCGGAACAGAAACTCGGCCTGCCGGCCGCGACCGCCGCGTGCGAAGACAACTTCCCGGGCAGCCATTTCTGCGTGCTGAGCGAGTTGCTCGCATCCGAGGGCGCCAAGCTCCAGGGCCTCAAGGACATCAACGGCACGACGGTGACGTCGTTCTGGGCGATCGATTCGAGCCAGGGCGTGACACGCCAGTGCGGTCAGAGCCTGAGCGAGGGCGCGCCGCTGTGGACCTACAACACCGGTCACCTCGGCGTAGGCGGCGACTTCATCCCTCTGAACAACGGCACCGGAGCGCTCGGAACGCTGGTCGTCGGCGGCGGCTCGACGCGAAACTGCGCCGACAGCAAGTGGGTTGGCTGCTGCAAGTAGGAACGCAGTCGAACGCGGACTAACGAAGGCGCCGGATCACCGCTTCGTGCTTCGCCGCATGATCGAGAAACATCGCGGGGTGCACGCAGGCCGCCATGATCTCGAGCGACTCGACCAGCCTCGGCCCGGGCCGGTTGAAGAACGCATTGCCATCGGTCGCATAGATCCTGCACGACGCCGCGACCCGCTCGCAGATCGTGCGCTCGATCGTCTCCATCTCGCTCAGGCAGCGCTCGAGACCGAACCCGCAAGGCTTGATCACGACGACGTCCGGACGCAGACCCGCCAGGTCTTCGGGCGCAATGGTCGGTGCGGGCGCACCGGCCGTTACCCCGACGGCATCGCCGCCGGCAAGCTCGATGATCTCGGGCATCCAGGTGCCGCCGAGCATCACCGGCTCGATCCATTCGATCGATACCACGCGCGGGCGTGACGTAGCCGCGCGCGCCCTCGAGGCGATGTCTGCTACCCTTTGATCGAGCGATGCGCGCAGCGCTCGACCCTGGCTTTCCCGGCCGATGGCCCGTGCTACGGACTCGATCTCCTCGAACACGTCCGCAAGCCGCGTCGGGCGAAGGCTTACGATCTTGACCGGCCGTTCTCCCGCGATGCGGCCGACGGCTCGACGCACGTCGTCGATGGAGACCGCGCAGACCTCGCAGAGATCCTGCGTGATGATCACATCCGGAGCGGCGGCAGCCAGCGCAGCTTCATCGATCGCATAAATGCTCAGCGCATCGCGGATCACGCTTCGCACCGCTCGATCGATGGCGCTGCTCGACTGGCTGCTGTCGATGCGCGCACTGGTCAGCACCGGTCGGCCGACAATTGCGGCCGGAAAGTCACATTCGTGGGAAACGCCGACGAGCTCGGCGCCGGATCCGAGCGCGCAGACGATCTCCGTTGCCGACGGAAGCAGCGAAACGATTCGCACCGGCGACATTCAGCGCCAGGCCATGCGTACCGGCATGTGGCTCATCATGGCTGCGTGATCCTCGGGGCGTTTCGTAACGCGCACGGGGTCCTTATTCCAATTTCGCGCGCTTTCGTCCGCGTCGCATCCCGCGAGCCGAAGCACGAAGGTCGACGGTCCTACAGCGACTTCAGATACTCCACGAGGTCTCGTTTATCGGTTTCGCTGAGGTCAAGACCAAGCTGGCCGTCGTAGTGCTCGACGACGTCTCGAAGCGTTGCCGCGCTGCCGTCGTGGAAGTAGGGCGGGTGCTGCCAGATGCCGGCGAGAGGTGTCGTGCGGTACTTTCCGGTCGTCCCGCGCGACGCCAGCAACGGGTCGGTGCCGACTTCGTCCGGAGCATGAAGGCGGCGATCCGCGTCGGTAAATGACGCCCCGCTGTGGCAACTGGAACACCGGGCATCGCCGCGAAACAACTCTTCTCCCCGCGCCGCCGCCTCGGCGTCGAAACTTCCTTCCGGTGGTGCAGGCGCGGCGAGGCTCAACTGATAGGTGCGCAGAGCATCAAGCCTCGGTGTGACCAGATCGGGATCGGCCTTGATGTCGATGCCGAGACGAGGATCGGAGAACGATCCCTGCGCGCCCATCTGCGTGACGGCGACATAAGCGTTCCAGTAGGAAATCACGCCTTCGCCGGTAAACGTTTCGAGCGGCACGTCTCGAAGGCCGAATGCCGGCGGGATGACCGCCGGATCGCTGAGGCCATCCAGATTGTAATACGCATCGTATTTCCCGGGCCCCCAGGAACGCAGCACTGTCCTCACGTCGGCCGAGTCCATGGCCGGCGACAACGACAGGATCAGTCCCGGGTCGAGATCACGGTTCGGGTATCCGTCGAGACGCCGCCCGATGCCGGGCGCAACCGAATCGTCGACGGTCGAATGGCAAAGGGCACAGGTCACGCCGACCTTCGTAAGCACTTTCCCGCCCGGCCCGTTCTCGACCGTGCCCTCGAGGCCGACGATGGCTCCAAGCTCGAGCAGTGCCACTGTAGTCGCAGGATCCTTCAGGTCGACCGCGGCTAGAATGCCGTCGGGCAGCGCGTCGGCATCCACCTTGATTCCGACCGACAACGCAGTGACGGGGTCGATCGATGACGCGATCACCTCGTGCATGCGCAACGTATCCGTCCAGAGTTTTTCATCGCCGAAGGTTTCATGCCGGAAAATCTCGCGGCCGGCGGCGACTTCCGCAGTATTGTCGCCGCCTCGCGAATCGCCGTCGCCGCAGCCAAAAGCGATCAATGACGTCGCGAGCGCGGCAAGACCCGACACCACAGTACCGGCCAGCGGCCGCATCATCGCAGCTCGCGCCTCGAGGCAGCAACCGTAGGGTCGTACACGCTCGCGAGCCGGGCGAGGCACAACGCTGCGAGCAGCAAGCCGAAGTCGCGCAGCGCGACGTCGTAGAATCCAGGATAGGTCAGAAGATTGAAGATGATCCCGCCGAGCCACGCCGCCACGAGATACCCGCCGTAGCGAGGCTTCAGAGCGACGACGATGCCCGCAACGATCTCGACGATGCCGACCACGCTCATCGCTGCGGTCGCTCCTCCGGGAACCAGACCGGCGATCCATGGAGCCAGATACTGCGGCCAGCTGACGAGGACGTTGAAGAACTTGTCGAGACCGAAAACGATGGGCGCGACCGTGAAGCCGACCCGAAGCAGCAGGTAACCCTGCCAGGCTGGATCGCTCCAGCTGCGCTCGTACGAGCTGGTCAGTGCGTCGCGGACAGGCAGGGCATTGGCTGTGGTAGACATGAGAAGTCTTCTCCTTGTTGTTTTGAGTGCGGAGTTTCCTGAGGTCCTGATGCTTGCTTAGCGACGTCTGCGACGAGGTTCTTACCTGCAGGTAAGAAATGATCGGCTCCCGACGCTAAAGGACATGCACGGGCTGGCTTCGAGCTCACTGGCGTGGTCCACGCATGCGCGACGCGCGGCGCGCAGAATTGACCCATGGCCAGGGTCAGATAGCGTCGTGCTTCCCGTCGTGCCGAGCATTCCTGCAAATTCTGATGAGGCTCGTCGTGCCGTCACCGAAGCCGGCATCGATGTCGAGTCGACGGCATGGCTGCGGCGCCTGCGCGCGCAGGCGCCCGAGCGCGACGACGCGATCCGCGAGTTGCGCGACCTCCTGCTTCGCGCCGCGCGTTTCGAGGTGAACCGCCGTCGAGCCTCGCTCCCTCATCTTCGCGGCGAGGACTACGACGACCTCGCCGAGCAGAGCGCCAACGACGCTCTGCTGGCCGTCCTCGGCAAACTCGACGGGTATCGCGGCGACAGCCGCTTTACGACGTGGGCCTACAAGTTCGCGCTTCTGGAAGCTGCCGTGAAGCTTCGCCGCCGTGCATGGCAGGGCCGTGAGATTCCTGCCGACGACGACCACTGGGCACTCATTGCCGACTCGAGCGCGACCCCGGATCAGCAGGCGCGAAGCACCGAGCTGATGCGCGCGGTCAGCGCCGCGATCGCCGGGGAGCTAACGTCGCACCAGCGAAGAGTCCTCGTCGCGCTGACCCTGCAGGATGTTCCGATCGACGTGCTGGCTGACCGCCTTCAGACGTCCCGCGGCGCCATTTACAAGACCCTTCACGATGCGCGAAGGAAACTCCGCAAGGCTCTGCTGCAAAAAGGGCTGCTGGTTGCGGCCGGCGACGTTGCGGCCGGCGACGTTGCGGCCGGCGAAGGAGAGCTGCGATGAGCTTCGAGACACCATCTCGCCGCGAACGCGAGCTTCTCGCGCGTCTTCTCGGTTCGGACAAGCCCGAGGTGACGTGCGAAGAGTGCTTCGAGCATCTCGATCGCTACGTCGATCTGCAGCTTGCCGGAACCGACGCCGATGCAGCGCTGCCTGGCTTTCGCGCGCATCTGGAGAACTGCCCGGCGTGTCATGAGGACTATGAGAGTCTGCGTTCCCTGCTCGGCGCGTGAAACAGGGCAGCGGGCTCTGCGGCAGTCATCCTTCGCCACGGCGTTCCCGCTTGATCCTCCCGCCGGTTTTGGGACTGTCGTTGCGTGACCGTAGTCAGAAAGACGCGGTTACCGGAGGATTTCCCAGATGCTTCAATCTCTTCGCCATTGCACCATTGCATTCACCATCGTCCTGGCTGCGGCCGCCGCCGCGCCGACGCGCGCCGCTTTCGCCGAATCCGGCCCCGGACTTCGCGAAGATGCGTCCGCCGCGCTCGCCGCCCTCTACAAGCAGACACCGTCTGCGAAAGTGCTTGGTGAGCACGCCAAGGCGATTCTCGTCTTCCCGAACATCGTCAAGGCCGGCTTCATCGTCGGCGGGCAGTATGGCGAGGGCGTTCTTTACAGGGGCGGGAAGCCGTCGGGATACTACAGCTCGGTTGCCGCATCGTACGGGCTGCAGGCTGGCGCGCAGTCTTTCGGATACGCGCTCTTCCTGATGACGGACAATGCGGTCAAGTACCTCAACAAGAGCGAAGGCTGGGAGATCGGCGTCGGCCCGAGCATCGTGATCGTCGACGAGGGAGTCGCAAAGAATATTTCGAGCACGACGCTGCAGAAAGACGTCTACGGCATCATCTTCGACCAGAAAGGGCTGATGGCAGGCGTCGGCATCCAGGGCACGAAGGTCACAAGGATTTCGAAGTAGCTCCGCCTGCCGCTGCGGCCGCAGATGCAGTCCCCGGCTTCGAGGCAGCCTGCGAAGCCGGGGACGCGACCTTCACCGGCCCGGCAGTCACCCACGCCTCGTGCTGGAGCAGGATGCGGCGCACTTCCTCGATCGTCTCCGGCACGGCCTGCGTCGAATGGGTCGAGCGCACGATTTTTTCCGACTCGACGCCTTCGATGTGAGCGCTCGTATACTTGACCACGCCGTCGTCACCCGTCTCGATCGGACCGGTGCCTTGCACTGCGACGATCGAGTTCGACGCAATCCCGGGCGCAACAGGGATCTCGGCCAGTGTTTTGATGAACCCGTTGCCCGGCGCCATGTTGTCGACGGCGTTCACCCGCTGCAGCGACGTGACGTCGACGCGGTCCAGATTGAGCGTCACAAGGCTGGCGGTGATCTTCGTGACGCGCGCCGGCAAGCTCACCAGACGCGTGATGATCGAGCGCACCCATCCGCTGGCGGCTAGGTAGCTGCCGCGATGCGGGGTGCAGATGAAGACCACGCGCCGAACGAACGGCAGCGGCTTGATGAATCCGACCGAACGCAGCAGCTCGCGGTTCTCGTCGCTCAGCTTTACGTCTTCGAAGCGTTTGGAAGAGACGTTCTTCCAGAAACGGTCGCCGCTATCGACGGCGGTCATTTTCGTGAGCAAGCCGCCCTGGCTGTGGCCGATCACGACCATGTCGCGAAGCTTGTCGTCTGTTCCGGCCGGATCGAGCGACTGGACTGCCTGGGTCAGTGCCTGACGCAGCAGGTAGGATGAGTAGATGATCGGGCTTCCGGAGTTGTAGGTGAAAAGCCACGGCTCGTAGACCTCGTTCAGTCGAGGATCGTTGTCGAGCACGTTGATCATCTCGGCCCAGCGCGCGGGGCTCGACGCGGTGCCGTGCACGTACACGACAGGAATGCGTCCGCGAACGTGCGGTCGCAGCGCGGCCAGCAGGCCCTTGTCCTGATGCTGCACGACGGTTCCGATGAACGCGAGGATCTCCTGTTTGATTACGGGCTGTTCGGCCACCATCGACGCCAGTACGGCGCTCGGCTCCTTCTCGAGCGGCACGTCGCGATCGCCGATCTGCACGTGTTCCTCGTTCGGATCGGTGTGCAGCTCGAGCCGGGCATGGATCGTCCCGCTTCGGATCTGCTTGCGTACGTTCTCGATGCGCACGAGCGCGGTGACGGGAATCTTCAATTTCGGAGCAAGGAAGTCGTCGCCATGATCGGCGTGAAGCGCGGCGGCACTGGCGGCGAGCGGCGCACCGACGCCAGGCGTCCGAAAGCGATTGTTGAGCCCGCGCACCTCGAGCTCGGCCACGGGCACGAAGTCGCGCAGCTTGCGCCCGTTCCAGTCGAGGCACTCCGGATCGAACGCCACGACCAGGTGGCCTATCGGCAGATTGACGTCCGCCGCCTGGACGATCACTCCGATTTTCCGGCTGGGCTCTAGTCCCTGCGTAAGGCCAAGATTGTAGATGTCGCTGGCAAGCCGGAAGCGCGGGTCGAACGGCTGCGGCGACGTGCCGCCGAACAGATACGACCATGCGTAGATCGCCGCCATCATCGCGTAGTTGCGGTCGTGCGTGCGGTCCGCGTGGAGGAACGACAGCTCCGCCAGCGCGAACCACGTGTCGTTGTCGTCGGTTTCGAGAACGATCCGGTGAAGCTCGGCGAGCGCGTGCGCTGGCGTCTTCTTGAAGTCTGCGAAAAGCCCGTAACGATGCAGGACGTTGACGGTGTCGATGCTCGGCTTGTTCTCGGTCAGCGCGTTCGCGGTGACAGAGCGGTGTACGGCCTCCGGATCCATGCGCCGGACGCCGACCGGGCTGATCGAGCAGCCCGACAGCATCGCAGTACTGAGAAACGTCGCCGACAGGAAAACAGAGAACAGCTTCGAACGCATGGCCACCTCGCAATTGTCGTCTAGCGGGATTGTAGCGACAACGCGATGTCGAACGCGAGATTCTGATCAACGATCCGGCGGCGTGCTTCAGGCCCCGGCTGCCGGAAGCGCAATCCCTCCGTCCCGCAGCGCCCGGTGGATTGCCAGCGCGATCTCGCTGGTCAGCAGGCCAGTCGTTTCGTACGGTTCATCTGTCCAGACGTGCAGCACGAGGTGCAGCGCACGAGCTTCGAATCGCACGAGAAGCGCGGAAGGCGGCGGCGACCGCAGGATCCTGTTGTCGGCGCGCGCGACGCCGAGCAGCAGGTCGATCACGGACCCGGGAGCGCTGTCGGTTGTCACCTGCAGCGGGATTTCGAGGCGCTGAAGGCCGTCCGACAGCGTCCAGTTGGTGATCGTATTGGACACCAGGTTGTCGTTGGGAAGGACCGCCTCGGTACCGTTCCAGTTGCGCACGACGCTCGCGCGCATTCCGATCGAAAGCACCCGTCCGAACACCTGCTTGTCATGGATCTGCACGGTGTCGCCGACGTGGACGCGGCGCTCGAGCAGCAGCGTCAGGCCGGCTGCGAAATTCTTGACGACGTCCTGAAGGCCAAGCCCGATTCCCACGCCGAAACCACCGAGCAGAATGGTAAGCTGGCTGAGCTGTACTCCGGCGGCAGCGAGCGCGATGACGAAGCCGAGCGAATAGATTGCGTATCCGGCCATCGTCGACAGCGCATTCGGGATCCCCCGGGGGAGATTCGCGCGCGGAAAGACTTCGTCCTCGAGCAGTTCGTGGACAATGCGGCTCAGCAGCATCGCGATCAACAGAGTTGCCGCGAAGGCCAGGATCCCGCCGATGGTCAGCGACAGTGCGCCGACGGACACCCCCGACGACAGGACGCGTGTGATCGCATTGGAAACGAGGACTCGAAGCCCGAGCGCGCTGAGGGCCAGGTGCAGCCAGAGCGCGACCCCGAGGAACCGGATGGCGAACGCCGTCCAGTGCTGAACCAGGTCCTGGTTTCGATCGACGAAGCGGCTGCGGCGCAGTGCCGGCGAGGCCAGCGCGCACGCCGCCAGCGCTTCGAGCGAAAGAGTTACCGCGTAGATGTAGATGCCGATGATCGTGGTTACGAGCGTGCCGCGGCCGAGCAGCTCCGCCAGCGATGACCAGCCGCCGATCTCTGCCACCGCAGCGAATGCGACGGCGAACATTCCGGCGTCGAGCAAGCGCGTGACAGCAGGCCTTCCGCCCGATGCGGCGACATGGCGGCGGTAGCCCGCCCCGAGAACCAGGGCCATTGCGAGCTCCAGAAGGAACGTTGCAAGGGACAGCGCCGGGAGTGCAGTTACCGCGGCGATCACGCGATCGAGAACCAGAACGGCGCAAAGCCCGCCGTACAACGGCAGATTCGAGCTCTGACTGACGACGTTCAGGATGCGCGCGACCGGGAACAGCGCGATCAGGGTGATCACCTGCATCACGCGCTGGGGGGCCGTCGAAAGGATCACCGGCGCGGCCGCCAGGGCGAGCAGCAGCGCCATCGCGTATGGCCGTTCGAGAAGACGTATGGTCCCCGGCGAAACCTCCGACAGGCGTCCTCGCTGAACCGCGTGCTCGGGAAGCCTGCGAAACAGGAACATCAGCACCGCAGCGAGCAGAGTCAGCAGTCCGAACGGCCGCACATCGAGCGCGAGGTACTCCTGCGTGCTGCGGCGGAACTCGGCGAGCTGCCCGGGCATCTGGCGGAACTCGTCCGAAAGCGACGCGCCGAGTCCGCGCTGCCACAGCGGCGGATGGTCCGGAACGAAAAGGCTCGTTCCCTCGGCCACGCTCGCGGCTTCCACTTGAGCGTTTGCATCGCTGATCGCAGCGCTGTCGTCGACGAGCCGGTCGGCAAGCGCGAGAATGCGAATGCGCCAGGACTTCAACTTCTCGGAGTTGCGCTTGAGCAGATCGAGGGAGCTCGCGACCCGTCGTACCACGGCCTCACCGGCCTGGGCTGTTTCCGGACGCTCGCGGGTGGCCGACCAGCGGCGCGCGGCCTGGTCCAGCTCGGCAAGCTCGTCGGACACGCGACGGGCTTCGGCGTCGATCTGTTTTCTCCAGGCCGGAAACGACGCGGACGTCTGCTGCAGGCTGCGGCGCGCGTCCTGGATGGCGATCAGCGAGTTACGTCCTTCCACGACGTGATGGGCCTGGTCGAGACTTGCGCGTATCTCGGGATCGAGTGCGGACAGCTCGGCTTCGATCTTCTCGATCGCCGCGACCGTCGATGGATCGATGACCTGCGTTACGAGGCGTCGTGCCAGCGAGTCTGCGCGCTCGGCGATGTTTTCCGGACGGATCCAATCCTCTGCGGCTGCCGGTGCAGGTGATGCGGAGCCGGCTGCGGACGCGCTCGCGGCCGTTGCCGAAGGCGTCGCGACGCTCGCGCTGCTTGCCGGGGGAATCTCCTGACCGAAGGCTGCGACCGGAACAGCGACCAGCAGCCAGAGAGCCGATGCGGCGGCACGGATCATGGCGTCACTGGCGGGCGCGGAAGCCCCGCGCGGATCCGCTGTGAGAAATCCGCGGCCTTGTCGGCGGCATGCGCAACGTCGTTGATGCGGGAACGCCGCCGGAGCTCTTCGAAGGGCAGGGACGAATCGAGCCGTCCGATATCGTAGACGTACGACGGCACGTGGCCGCTGGCGAGGATTTTCCAGTTGAGCGGGGTCGCATTGGGATTGACCTGCGTGTGCATCCAGATGCTCGTCGTGCAGTTGGTCGTCAGCGTGTTGTAGAACTTCGGGTGGTCGCGCAGCTCGTTGATCTCGCGGACATAGTCGAGGAACAGCCGCCGGACGTTCTCGCGCGGGGTGCTGGTCCGATACAGGTAGACGTCTTCCGGAGGATCCTTGCGGTAGTTGGTCCGAAGCCGGATCGAGTCGCGCTCGTCGGCCACGACGTAGTAGAGCTCATAGCGGCGGAAGAATCCTGCCAGCGTGGAGTACGATTCCCCGACTTCCTTGCGTGTTTCGATCGAGACCGCCAGGTAATCTTCGCCGCCGAACCCGAAGCTGAGCATGATGTGGGCAATGTCGTCGCCCATCCAGTACACTGCAACGATGTCGACCTCGTCGAGCTTGCCGAGGTCGTAGGTGTGGTCGTACCACGCCGGCGTGTAGTCCGTTTCCGTGCGGTAGTCGAAGTTGCGTACATTGTGAAAGACCACGCGATCACCGTCGATTTCGGCCCACGGCAGGACCGACACATCCGTCTGCCACTGGCGATCGTTCGACGCGTGGATGCTGCTCCACCACAGGCCGGTTGCGATCAGGCAGGCTGCCAGAACATAGAGTGCGGGCCTCAGCCGCCGGATGAACAGTCCGAGGGTTGCTGCGATTCCGACCAGCGCGACGACGAGCGCGCACGCATCTGCCACGGCGGGCATGGATGGGCCCGCGTACACAAACACGCCGACAGCCCACAGAACGAGCGGAAGAAGCAGGATCACTGCGATGCAGCGAACCAGGACAGAGAACAGGCGCATGCCGTATGCTGACACCTGCCTGCAGCGAAACAAGGCGAGCGACCGAACCGCTCACACGTTTTCAACAAGGAGCCAGCCAATCGTGACGCAGACTACCGTTTCCGGCGTTGCTGGAAGTCTCGGACTGGCCGCGATGCTCGTCATTGCTTCAGGCTGCTCCACGCTGCTCGCGGTAAGCGGTCAGCAGAAGCTCGCCGCAGAGACCGCGGTATTGAGCGGCACCGTCTCGGCCGACCACAAGCCTTCGGGCCCGCTGATCATCGGTCTGATCGCCCATGGCAATGACGGCGACTTCCTGCTCGACCATTTCGTCACGGAGAAGCCCGGACCGTGGATCTTCGCCGTCGGCGCCGGCACCTATCGCGTCGCCGCCTTCGAGGACGCCAACCATGACGGCAGGTACGACGACGAGCCTGCGCTTCGCATGGATCAGCAACCGGCCATCGAGCTGGCGGCAGGTCAGCGGGTCGGCGGCGTCAATCTGGTGATCCCCAAAGCCGGCCGTTTCGTCCGCGAGCAGTTCTCCCTTGCCGAGCTCGCGCCGCGCAGCCCCGAAGATCAGAAACGCATCAGCCTGTTCGCAAGAAGCGTCGCGGGCCGCGTTGCGGCTCTGGCTGATCCGCGCTTCGACCCGGCCGTCGGCCAGGAAGGAATGTGGAAGTACTACGACTTCATCCTTCACGCCGAGCCCGGGATCTACTTTCTCGAGCCGTACGATCCTCGCAGGATTCCCGTTCTGTTCGTTCATGGCGTCGGCGGGACGCCGCGCGACTTCACGCATCTGATCGACAGTCTCGATCGCCGCAAGTACCAGGCGTGGGTCTACTACTATCCGTCGGGTGCGAAGCTGGAGACCAGTGCGAGCCTGCTCGCGCAGCTTTTCGTGCGTGTGCGCGAGCAGTACCGGTTCGACAAAGCCGCGATCGTTGCCCACAGCATGGGCGGCCTCATCAGCCGTGAGTTGGTGCTTCAGGACTACGAGAACAATGCGACGCGCGCCGTGCGTACCTGGGTGACGATCTCATCACCATTCGGCGGCATGGCGTCCGCCGGCAAAGGCGTGGAACGTTCCCCGGTGGTGCTGGAATGCTGGAGGGGCCTTGCGCCCGGGAGTGCCTATCTCGACGGCCTGTTCTACCGCGACCCTGCGACGAAGAAGGAAAGGCGACGCCTTCCCGAGCACGTTGCCTGGCACATGCTGTTCGGTTTCGGCGCCAGCACATCGAGTGACGGCGTCGTGACGATTGCGAGTCAGCTCAGGCCGGAGGCGCAGGAGGAGGCGAGGTCGCTGCGCGGCTTCGGAGAGAACCATGCGAGCATACTCGACAGCGATTCCGTAGCGGCCCGGCTCGGCGAGGTCCTGGACGAGATGCGCTGACTCTTCATTGCCCGCCGCATCGCCTTCTCGAGAATTTCATTGATCAGCGACCGTCAACGACCAATCGCTTTGATGGTATGTTCGTGTCGCGCCTTGTCGCCACAAATCGCCCGTGGCAGGAACCGATGCAGTTACCGCAACACGAGTGAAACGACCACGCCGGGAGAGCACGCATGAGCATCGGGACCATCGCAGAAATCTGGCGCTATCCGGTAAAATCGATGGCCGGCGAGCGCATCGAAAGCGCGGAGCTTGGTGCGCTCGGCGTGCCGGGAGATCGCGGCTGGGCGGTTCGCGACGAGGTGCGAGGCGGCATCCGCGGCGCCAAGAAAATCGCGCCGCTGATGCTGTGCAAGGCGCGATATCTCGATGCGCAGCTGTCTGCGCCCGAGATCACGCTGCCGGACGGCACGACGATCCGCGCAGACGCCGCCGGTGCTGCCGCTGCAGTAAGCGCGGCAGTTGGAACCAGCGTGACGCTGTGGCCGCGCAGGCCGATCGAAGACCTCGAACACTATCGACGCGGCGCGCCCGATCATGAAGACATGGAGGTCGAGCTGCGCTCCGTGTTCGGTCGCGAAGCCGGCGAGCCGCTGCCGGACCTCAGCGTCTTTCCTCCCGAGCTTTTCGAATACGAATCGCCGCCGGGGACCTACTTCGATGCGTTTCCGCTTCTGCTGTTGACCGATGCCTCGCTGCGCCGGCTGCAGGAGCTCGCCCCGTCGTCGAGCGTGGACGTGCGGCGCTTCCGGCCGAACCTGCTGATCCATACGAACGGCAGCGATGGTGAGTTCCCCGAGATGGCGTGGCAGGGCCGGCGCATCGCGATCGGCAGCGCCGTGCTGGAGGTGACGGTGGCATGTCCTCGCTGCGTGATGATCACGCATCCGGTCGACGAATTGCCGCGCGACTCGGGGTTGCTGAGGACAGTCGTACAGAAGGCCGCACAGAACGTGGGCGTCTACGCGCGCGTCGAGACTCCCGGCACCGTAAGCCGCGGCGATGAGGCGCGCCTGGTTTAAATTCGCTCCGGAAGTCCGGCGCTCACAGCGTCGTGCGAAGCCCGATCATGTAGATCTGTCCGCCGATCGTATAGCGCCCGGGAAAGATCACGGCTTCCGATGCAGAGACTTCGCGGTCGCCGGTCGGCGAGTGGCCGACGGTGCAGTCGACCGTCCATCCGCTGATCTCCCACGAAAACCCTGCGCTGATCTTCCATTCGTTCGAATCGATCAGCAGCGGCGAGACCCACGTGTCGGGCACGATCGAGTCGGCATGGCCGACGCCGCCGCGCAATGTGAGCGTATCGGTTGCGCGGTAGGCGGCGCCGGCCCCGATCCTCCACTCGTCGCTGGCCGCTCGAATGAAGTTGACGTTCGCCTGCGGCGTATCCTCGAAGCGGAACGTCGAATGCGAGAAGCGGCTCGCGTCGGTCCAGCGGCCGTAAAGACCTGCCGACAGTCTTTCGGTCACATCGGCGTTGATGCCGAGGAAGACCTGGGCCGGCAGCTCGAGGTCGAGATCGACGTCCTGTTTGTTGCCGTCCGGCAGCGCATCGTCGCCGTCGGCCCACACCATTCCCGGCGTGCGATAGCTCGCACCGAGGGCAATGTTGTCCGTGACGCGGTAGCGCAGTCCGAAGATCGCCTGCACGCCGGGGCCGCGCACGGTGTAGGCGAACTGGTCGTTCTGAAAGTAGCGGAGCTTGGCCTGCCCGTAGATTCCCGCGAGCGCGACGCCGATGCTGAGCCGCTCGCCGGCAGGAACGGCAGCCATCAGCGCAACGTTGGAAATCGATTGTGTCGACAGGAAATCGTGCTCGACCCGCACCGATGGCTCGGCGTCCGAATCGAAAACCGAGCCGAGGCTGCCGTAGATCGCGAAGCCCCAGCGCACGCCGTAGTCCGCAGCGAACACCGAGCCGCCCTCGGGAGCGTACGCGACGAAATCCGACGTCGTGTTGTAGTTGCCCGTCGGAATCGTCGCGTCCACGCGCGAATGACCGACCGGGAGGCCGAACGCGGCCGACATCGATCCCGGCTCGAGGTTCATGATCCCCGCCGGGTTCGAGAACGCGGCGGCGGTCGGCGTCAGCGGAGTTGCGACCGTCGCACCGCTCATCGCGGTGTCAGGCACTCCAATGCTCGGGGCGATGATCTGGGATGCGTAAGCGAGAGGAGCGCCCCAACTGGTGAGACCGACGGCCAGCGCGGCGGCTGCGGCTGCGAAGGGAGAGAAGGGCGAGCGGAGCGCGCCCCGACTGCGGAATGTTTTCTGATGCATGTGGTCCCCCCGGTCCGCGCGCGGCAGCATCGTCTATTGTGGTCCGTGTCCGGAAGAAACGCCGTCGGAGGATCAAATGATGGAAGACGAGATTTCGATCGCCGAAGCTTCGCGTCACCTCAATCAGGACCCCCTTGGCTCAGACTTGGCGCGTCCCGCTCACACAGGGCGTTCGCCGTTTCGAAAAATGAAGGTGCGCCGCGACGCGAACGTCCGAGCGGGAATGAGAAGACACCGCCTTGCAGTGCTCGTCGCGGCCGGCTGCGGCCTGGTCGCAGCGTGCTATCCGATTCCTCGAGTCGCGCCGGTCGTGCCCGTCGGTGAGCCGGTCTCCAACTACGCTCCTGGTGAAACTCTTACGGCAACTCCCGGCACGGTCATGATCGATCGCACCGATGGTTCGCAGATCCTGCCCGGGTTCATCCTGAAACAACCGATCCGGGTTCTCGGCACCGACAAGCAGCCGACGGAAGAAGCCGGGCTATGGGCAGCGCGGTTCGAATACCGTGGAGATTGCCCGGACGGCCACTACATCCTGACCAATCCGTTCTTCTACGAGGAACGCATCGGCATCATCACGACCCGCGACGGCACCATCGTGTGCGATCCGCCGGTCATCCAGCTGGTCGGCGGGAACCGCGGGCGGACCTGGAGGCTCGAGGACGCGCTTCCCATCCAGCCGTTCTCGCCGGTTCCGTACATTGCAGGATTCTCGCAGGATGCCGTGCGCTGGCAGCTTTTGTACGGCGGCCGCACCGGCAACACGGTGACGCTCGAGTACCGCGAGTTCCGCAATGGAGCGTTCGACGACAACGCCGCGCCGGTCTACCAGCAGCAGCTCACGTACGACCTGCGTTCCACCAAGACCATCACGTTCCGCAAGACGCAGCTCGAGGTGCTGCGGGCGACCGATCGCGACATTGCGTTCCGCGTGCTGCACGAGGATGCCCGCGCGACGCGGATGCCGCCTCCGCCGCCGCGGCCGATTGCGAGGCCGGAGCACCGCGAAGACGAGCGCGGCGGCGAGGACCAGCCGCCGCCCACGTACTGAGCCAATATCCTCAGTGAAACCGGGGCTTGGGCGATCCTGTTCAAGCCCTTGGTGAGGTTCGGTTGTTTTCCGAACCCCGTTGTTCGCCTGCCGCGAGCCCGACTACAATCCGGCTTTCGGCAGGCGCGTGGGTACTCGCCGGCCATCGGAAGAAGGGGGAACTCAAGATGCACTTTCGTAGTCGCTCGCGGATCGCGGGCCTGCTGCTGGCCGTCGCCGTGCTGGCTCCGTCGGCCGCCGGCGCCCAGAACGCTGCCGTAACGGTCCAGGTCAATCCCGCGTCCGGCCGCCATCCGATCGATCCCCGGGTCTACGGCGTCGCCCACGCGACGGCCGCGCAGCTGACCGAGCTCAACTGTCCGCTCAACCGCAGCGGCGGCAACAACACGAGCCGCTACAACTGGCAGCTCAACGCCGACAACCGCGGGGCCGACTGGTATTTCGAGAGTCTCGCGTACTCGAGCGCGACGCCGGGTGAAGTCGGCGACACGTTCATCGCCGCCAGCCGCTCGGCCGCCGCCGAGCCGATGCTGACGATCCCGATCATCGAGTACGTCGCCACGCTCGGTGCCTCGCGCGCGCGCAGGTCGAGCTTCTCGATCGCGAAGTACGGTGCGCAGCAGGACAGCGACTGGCAATGGTTCCCCGACGCCGGCAACGGCGTGCGCACCGACGGCACCAACGTCACCGGCAACGATCCTCTCGACGCGAACACTCCCAACAGCACGACGCTGGAGCAGGGCTGGGTGCAGCACCTCGTCTCGACGTGGGGCAGCGCGCAGGCGAGCGGACTTCGCTACTACATCCTCGATAACGAGCCGAGCATCTGGCACTCGACCCATCGCGATGTGCATCCGGCCGGCGAGTCGATGGATGCACTGAGGAGCAAGACGGTCGCATACGCGACGATGATCAAGAACAACGACGCTGCCGCGAAGATCGTCGGTCCGGAAGAGTGGGGCTGGGGAGGATACTTCTACAGCGGCCTCGATCAGCTCTACGGCGCGACGCACAACTGGCAGCAGCCGTATCCCGACCGGTCGTCGCACGGGAACATGGACTACCTTCCGTGGTACCTCGACCAGATGCGGCAGGCGCAGGCGGCAGCCGGAAAGCGCCTGCTCGACGTCTTCAGCGTGCACTATTACCCGCAGAGCGGCGAGTTCGGCACCGATACCTCGACGACGATGCAGCTTCGCCGCAACCGCTCGACGCGCTCGCTGTGGGATCCGAGCTACACCGACGAATCGTGGATCGCCGACAAGGTCATGCTGATCCCGCGCATCAAGAACTGGGTCGCCGCGTATTACCCCGGAACCGAGACCGCGATCACCGAGTACAACTGGGGCGCCGAAGGCCACATGAACGGCGCGACCGCGCAGGCCGACATTCTCGGCATCTTCGGGCGCGAAGGCCTCGATGCGGCCGCACGCTGGACGACTCCGGCCGCGACCACGCCGGCGTTCAAGGCGATCAAGATGTATCGCAACTACGACGGCAGCCGCGGCAGCTTCGGCGACACCAGCGTGGCGGCGACGTCGAGCGCCAACGCCGACAATCTTTCGGTGTTCGCCGCCGAGCGTGCGAGCGACGGCGCGCTGACCGTCATGGTCGTCTCCAAGTATCTGTCCGGCTCGACGCCGGTCACGATCAGTCTGGCGAACTTCACCGCGCAGCCGACGGCGCAGTACTGGCGCCTCGCCGCGGGATCGATCAGCGGACCGGCGAGCGTCAGCCTGACATCGGGCGCGCTTTCGACGTCCGTGCCGGCGCAGAGCGTGACCTTGTTCGTGCTCGCGAAGTCCGGAACGGCGAACGCGGCGCCGGCGGCGGTCGCGTCGGCAACTCCGACGTCGGGAACCGCGCCGCTGACGGTGGCGCTGAGCGGCGCGGCTTCGAGCGACAGCGACGGCACGATCGCGTCGTATGCGTGGACCTTCGGCGACGGCCAGACCGGCAGCGGAGCGACTCCGTCGCACACGTACACCGCGGCGGGCAGCTACACGGCGACCCTCACGGTGACCGACAACCTCGGCGCCACGGGCTCCGCGGGCGTTGCGATCACGGTCAGCCCGGATCCGAGCGTGCTGGCGGCGCCGTCGGGCCTGACCGCGAGCGTCGCCGGCAGCGTCGTCACGCTCAAATGGAAGGACAACTCGACGAACGAGTCGGGCTTTTACGTCGAGCGCGCCGCATCCACCCGCGATCCGTACACACGCGTCGCGACCACGGCCGCGGGCGCGCAGACGTTCTCGCAGAGCGCGCCCAAGGGCGGTTATGTCTATCGCGTACAGGCATTCAGCACGGCGACAGGCAAAGTCTCCGCCTACTCCAACACCGCGTCGATCCGCGTGAAATAAAAAGGGGACAGGTACATTTAAAATTTCGCTGCAAAAACAGCTGGCCTGACGGTGGGTCGTCAACGATCGGTATCCGCGAACGCTGTCTTTGTCCGCGAGAACAGAGAAGCCGTGGGCATGGTCATGCAGCTCCGCACACTCGGCTTCAATGGGCGCTCCCTGCGGCGCCTGATTCTGCAGCGGAAAATTAAATGTACCTGTCCCTATTTCGTGCGCGAGTGTCGCCGGCTTGATAGGATCCGCCGATGCAGGACCGGCCAGTCGGGCTCGGAGGCTCGCTTCCGACGATCTTCTGGCTGAGCGTGCTCGGCCTGTACCTCGAGCTCCTGCTGATCCGCTGGATCGGCACCGAGGTGCGGATCTTCGCCTACCTCCAGAACACGGTTCTCGTCGTCTGCTTCCTCGGCCTCGGCGCCGGCCTTTTCTCCTCGCGTAAGGGCGCCAGCGTAACGCGGATGCTCGGCGCGCTGGCAATGCTCGTCCTGGCCCTGCTCATCCCGTGGACCCGCGAGGCGTTTGCCCACATCAGTGACTCGTTCTCGCTGGTGGCCGACGTCAACATCTGGAGCCCGATCGAGACCGAGCACAAGGCCCTGATCCCGTTGGTCGTCGGCGCCGCGCTCCTGCTGACGCTCGTGATGCTGGCGGTGCTGATCGAAGTCTTCGTCCCGATGGGCCGCTGGCTCGGTCGCGAGATGGACGAGGCCGGACGACCGCTCGTCGCGTACTCGGTCAACGTCGCCGGTAGCCTCGTCGGAACGCTGCTGTTCGTCGCGGTGTCGGTCGCGTCGCAGCCGCCGTGGGTCTGGTTCGTGATCCTCGCGGTGCTGATGCTTCCGCTGCTGCGGCATGTGCGGCTTGCCGACGTCGGCCTGCTTGCCGTCATCGCCATCGCTCCCGCCGTTGCGTCGCACTTCGATACCGCGGCCGAGACGCTGTGGTCGCCGTACCAGAAGCTCGTCCTCGAGGAGCCGCCTCCCGAGCACCGCGGGATGCAGACGTGGGAGATCCGCGTCAACAACGTCGGATACCAGGGCATGTACAACCTGGCGCCCGATTATGTCGCCGCGCACCCGGAGCTGTTTCCGCCCGCGGACGCCGGGCTGTCGCAGTACGACATCCCGACGCTGCTGCATCCGAAGCCCGATCGCGTGCTGGTGGTCGGCGCCGGCTCGGGCAACGACGTGGCGGGTGCGCTTCGAGGCGGAGCGCGTTCGGTGACCGCCGTCGAGATCGATCCGGCAATCCTCGACTTCGGACGGCGGCTGCATCCGGAGAAGCCGTACGACGATCCGCGCGTTACCGTGGTCAACGACGACGCGCGTGCGTACTTCGCGACGACCGACGAACGCTTCGACGTGATCGTCTTCGGCCTGCTCGACTCGCACACGACCACATCGATGACCAACGCGCGGCTCGACCACTACGTCTACACGCAGGAGAGCATCGACCGCGTGCGCTCGCTGCTCGCGCCGGGCGGAATCGTGGTGCTGTCGTTCGAGGCGTTCAAGCCGTTCCTGCGCGACCGCATCGCGAATACGCTGACGCATACGTTCGGAGCCGCGCCCGAAGCATTCCGCATCCCGTACGGGCCGTACGGCTGGGGCGGCGTGCTGTTCGTTGCCGGCGATCGGGCATCCGTAGCGCATCAGCTCGCCGCCAATCCGCGCCTGTCGGCGGCAATTGCGAAGTGGAAGGCCGACGCTCCGCTCGGACTGACCGGAACGGTGCGTCCGGCGACCGACGACTGGCCGTATCTGTACCTTGCGGCGCCGACGCTTCCGCCGCTGCATCTGCTGCTTGCGGGGCTGGCCGCTCTGCTCGTCGTCTATCTCCGCGTCGCGTTCGGCATCGAGGAAGGTCTCAATCCGATGCGGTGGAGCAGGGCGGACGGGCATTTTGCGGCCATGGGCGCCGCGTTCCTGCTGCTCGAAGTGCAGAACATCAGCAAGGCGTCGGTGGTGCTCGGGAACACGTGGGACGTCAACGCCGTGATCATCTCGGCGGTGCTCGTCATGGTACTGCTCGCCAACGCGCTCGCGCCGCGCCTGCTGCGCATACCGACGGCTGCAATCTATGTCGTACTGCTCGCGACGATCGGCGGGCTCTGGTTCGTCGACCTTGCGGTGTTCGCGTTCCTTCCGTACCTCACCAAGGCCGTGCTGGTCGGCGTGCTGACGACGCTGCCGATGCTGTTCAGCGGGCTCATCTTCGCGCGCTCGTTCACCGCGGCCGACGGCAAAGACAAAGCGCTCGGCGCGAACCTGCTCGGCTCGCTCGCCGGCGCGCTGCTGCAGTCGGTCAGCTTCCTGATCGGCCTGCGAAGCCTGCTCGTGCTCGTCGGCGTCCTGTACGCCATCTCGTGGCGCCTGCTGCCGCAAAAAATGGGGACAGGTACAATTTCGTAACTGTGCGTCTTCGTTGTGATCGCGAATTTGCACGCCGGCTCGGAAATCGAGGACAGACACCGATTTCCCGAAATCGGTGTCTGTCCCCGATTTCGCCGCCTTGATTTGTCACGTGTTTTTTAAATGTACCTGTCCCTATTAATGATCCGGCATGGTTGACGATCCGGTTGTCATTGTGTCGGGGGCGCGGACTGCGCTCGGGTCTTTTCAGGGCGTGTTTCAGGGCGTGGCGGCGACGGAGCTCGGCGCGACTGCGATTGCTGCGGCGGTCGAGCGATCGCGCGTTCCGGCCGCGGAAATCGACGAAGTCCTGATGGGATGTGTGCTCCCCGCAGGCCAGGGGCAGGCCCCGGCCCGGCAGGCGTCGCTTGGCGCAGGTCTGCCGCTCGGCACCGGCGCCACCACCGTCAACAAGATGTGCGGCTCCGGCATGAAAGCCGCGATGCTCGCGCACGACCTGCTGCTCGCCGGCAGCGCCCGCGTCGCCGTCGCCGGCGGAATGGAGTCGATGAGCAGCGCTCCGTACCTTCTGCCGAAGGTCCGCAGCGGACAGCGCATGGGAAACGGCGTGCTCGTCGATCACATGTTCTTCGACGGTCTCGAAGACGCATACGACAAGGGCCGATTGATGGGAACGTTCGCCGAAGACTGCGCGACGAAGTTCGCGTTCTCGCGCGACGAGCAGGACGCGTGGGCGATCCGTTCGCTCGAGCGCGCAAAGCGCGCGAACGAAGACGGATCGTTCGCATGGGAGATCGCGCCGGTCACCGTCCGCGACCGCAGCGGCGAGCGCCGCATCGACCGCGACGAGCAGCCGTTTTCGGCCGATCCGTCGCGGATCCCGACTCTGCGCCCTGCGTTCCGAAAAGACGGAACGGTCACTGCGGCCAACTCGTCATCGATCTCCGACGGCGCCGCCGCACTCGTGCTGATGCGCGAAAGCGAGGCCGCGCGCCGCGGTATCGAGCCGCTCGCCCGCATCGTCTCGCACGCGACGCACGCGCAGGAGCCCGGCTGGTTCACGACCGCGCCGGTCCATGCGATCACGAAAGTCCTGTCCGCGTCCGGCTGGAAAGCCTCCGACGTCGATCTCTACGAGATCAACGAAGCCTTCGCCGTAGTCGCCATGGCGTCCGTGCGCGAGCACGGTCTCGATCCGGAGCGCGTCAACGTCCACGGCGGAGCGTGCGCGCTCGGCCATCCGATCGGAGCCTCGGGCGCGCGCATCCTCGTCACGCTGATTGCGGCCCTGCGATCGCGGGGTCTTTCACGGGGCGTTGCGTCACTGTGCATCGGCGGAGGCGAAGCAACGGCCATGGCGATCGATCTGCGTTGACTACAGCCGGCGGTCACGGGAAAGTCGCACTCTAAGTCGTCCGCCGTTCCAACGGCGGTTACGGACTCCGGAGGAGGGGCCCCATGTTTGCATCTGCCTGCCTTTCGTCGCGCACGCGCGCGACCACTTCCGCATTGGTTTTCCTGGCCGCTGTGGCGCTGCTCGCCGCGGACGTTCGCAACGCCGGTGCGTTGATCGCCCCGGTGGTGTTCCACGATTGTGCCCAGGCGTTCCTGAAAAACTCGAGCGTACTGTTGAAGAAGCGTACGTCCGCTCTTGGAAAATGCTCGGATGCACTGCTCGCGTGCAAGCTTGACGACGAGCTTGGGAGCGGGAACTTTGCGACCTGCTCGGTCGATGCGATCGCGACCTGCAACAAGCTGCTCGATAAGGCCGACGACGCCGAAACGATCGCGGTCGAAAAGCTGGGCAAGAGCTGCTCGGGTCTTGCCGAGACGGACTACCGCACATCGGTCGGTCTCGGACAGCGGCGCCTGCTCGCCGAATGCGGCGTCGTCGAGACGGAGGCGGGCGCGTATGACTGCCTGCTCGCACGCACGCGCTGCCGCTCCAACGACATCACCGAAATGCTGCGACCGCGCACCTACGAGCTGTTGAATGCGGCGGGGCTGCTTGCGACGCGCGCGCACGACGTCGAGTGCCTCGATGTCCGCGCCCCGGTCGCACCGTCCGCGGGCGACCCGGCGCTGCTTGCCGACTGCCAGGCGGGCCTTGCAAAGATACTGGAGAAGACGGTCTCGAAGACGCCGAAAGATCTCTCCGCCTGCGTCGCAGACCTGCTCCAGTGCCAGCTTCACGAAGACAGGCTGCGCACCAACGAGAGCCAGCCGCCGGCCTGTTTCGAAGATGCCTCGACCTCGTGTGCGAAAGCCGACAAGAAGGTGACGGCCCTCGCCGCGACCGACCTCGCCAGCAAGGCTGCAGCGGCGTGCGCATCGGTTACGGCCGCCGATATGAAGGCCGACCTGAACTTCGAGCTCGGGTGCTCGTCGGCGACCACGGTCGCCGACGTCGTCGATTGCGCGCGCGACGCGGCGTTGCCGCCGCTGTTCCTGTCGATCGACGAGGCCGTACCGCGCACGTGTGAGCTCGGCGAGGACAGCGGTTACGACGTCTTCACGCGCGGCAATTTCTGTACGCCGGTCTGCGGCAACAACGTCGTCGAGGACGGCGAGGTCTGCGACGACGGCAACGGTGATACCAACGACACGTGCACCAACACGTGCCAGGTCGGCCCGACCGTACACGAGAGCGTGCTGATCCCGAGCGCTGCGCACCCCGCGCACACGCCGGACGGGACGCTTCCGAACGCCGTCGATCCGGGCAGCTCGGTTGCGATCCAGTTCGGCACGACGACGCCGGACCTCAATCACGCATCGTACGTTCGCTACCACGCGCCGGGCGCCGGCGATCCCGACGCGATTCTCGTGCTCGTTCCGGGCTTCGCAGGCGGCACGCATTCGCTGAAGATCGTGGCCGAGACGATGGTGGCCAAAGCGGCGGCGGCGGGTAACATCGTGCTCGAAGTGTGGGCGTTCGACCGGCGCACCGACCAGCTCGAGGACGATCTCGGCGGCGCGCTCGCCGACAGCGAGGACGACCCGGATCTCGGCATCAACTGGTATTTCGGCGGTGAGCTCGGACTCGCGCTCGACCCTCGCATCACGCGTCGCGCGGTATTCCACGAGGGCAGCGACATCCCGTTCATCGCGAACTTCACGTACAACATGTTCATCCACGACATCGACGCGGTCGTCGATGCAGCGCACGCCGTATCCGGCTCGCCGACGGTCTTCCTCGGCGGCCATTCGCTCGGCACGCTGTTCAGTGCGCGCTACGCGGCGACCGACCTCGATCCCGGCGTGGCGGTGGTTCCGGGCTACAGCAAAGTCGCCGGCCTGGTGCTGTTCGAAGGCGGCGGCGATTCGCTGCCGACCGGAACACCGTCGTCCGACTCGCTCGACATGGTCATCGCCAAGGCCGACGGCGGGCTCTACCACGCGATCAAGGACGGCGCGCCGCGCTGCTGGGAAGGCACGCCGTGCGCCACCAACTCGGACTGCAACAGCGTGACGCTCGCCGCCGGCGCGGCCACCAACAAGTGCATCGTGCCGGTCGATGCATTCGCCGGCGGAGTCATCTCGCCGCAGATCCATGCGGTCGGCGATTCGGTCGTCGTGCAGGCACGGCGTCATCCCGATTCGCTTTCGGTTGCGCAGAAAAAGTACGGCACGCAGACGCCGATCCAGGCCGTTCCGGGCCTTTCGCTTCTTGCGCTGCTGCCCAAAGGCAGCGCGGAGGCGGCCGTCGGATTCTTCCTCGACGACGACTACTCGCCGGAGGTTTCGTTCATGGCGTCGATGGGCTTTTCGGATAACGGCGTGAACAACGATCTCGGCGCCTACTACCTGGCCGGTGCACCGTTCGATGATCCGTATCGTTACTGGAAGGGCATCGAGCTGTCCATGCCTGCGGCTGCCGTTCCCGATCACGGCGCGGCGACCGGTACGTTCGAGCTGAACGGACAGGAAAAAGAGATCACGCCGATGGAGAACGTGCTGACGATGGTCCGCACGGGCGATCGCAACATCGGCGACTGGTATTTCCCGTCGGCCGGTCTCGGCGTGACGAGCGAGCTGCGCGTGTTCGTCGAGGACGGCTTTACCGGCGGGCTCGACTCGAGCGCACTGTCGATCGGGCGCGGGCGGCCCGACATCGAGAACCTGACCGAAGGCGCCGACATCGACATCCCGGTGATCTGCTTCGGCGGCAGCAACGGCATCTCGAACACGCCCGGCGCGTTCCTCGGTTTTGCCGAGAGCATCGGCACCTGCACGGCGCCGAGCTGCACCGGAGCGGCGCGCGTGGCGCTGAGCGACCCCATCACGCCGACCTACGGCGACATCGACGGAGGCTTCGAGGCGTACATCTCGGAGGGCTACGCGCACATCGACATCGTCGCTGCCGCGGACGATCCGGTGCACAACCAGGTCTACGCGCCGCTGCTGTCGTTCCTCGAGCGCAATACGAATTGATCTTTCTCACGCCCCGGGCCGGAATGGGCCGTGGAGATCGTCCTCGGAAATCGCCACGGCCCGCGAGTGGCCCGTAGGCTGAGAAGGACAGCGTGAACGAGACTGCTCTCGAACGGTGGCGCGAAGAGAAGGCGTCGAGCTGGGTCTATCGCATCGTCGCCGACGCCGAGCCCGACCTGAACCACGCGACGCTGTTTCGCGCGCTCGCCAAGGCCTCCGACGACCAGGCGGAGATCATCGCGCGCGACATTCCGGCGTCGGACGGGCCGCCGTCGTTTCGTCCGACACCCCGGCTCAAGCTCGTTGCGATTCTCGTTCGTCTGCTCGGGCCGAAGCGCTGCCGGCCGCTGCTCGCGGCCGTCAAGGTGCGCGGCCTTTCCGTCTACGATCGTCACCTGCTGATCAACGGGCACGTGATGCCGAAGAACGTCTCGGAGGTCGGCGGGCGTCACCAGAGCCTCGCCGGCGGAAATCTTCGAGCGGCCGTCTTTGGCGTCAACGACGGGCTCGTTTCCAACGCGTGCCTGATCCTCGGCGTGTCCGGAGCGGCGCCCGATTCGAGCGCGGTCGTGCTCGCGGGCACCGCGGGGCTTCTTGCCGGGGCGTTTTCGATGGCGGCCGGCGAGTACGTCTCGGTCCGGTCGCAGCGCGAGCTGTTCGAGTACCAGATCGGCCAGGAGCGCGACGAGCTCGAGATGTATCCGGAAGAGGAAGCCGAAGAGCTCGCGCTGATCTACGGTGCGCGCGGCGTGCCGGTCGACAAGGCGCGCGAGCTCGCACACGTGCTGATCAAGGATCCGCAGACGGCGCTCGACGCGCTCGCGCGCGAGGAGCTCGGCCTGAATCCGGACGATCTCGGCTCACCGATCGGAGCGGCGATGGCGTCGTTCGTTGCGTTCTCGTGCGGCGCGCTGCTGCCGCTGCTGCCGTTTCTGCCATTCGTGGCGGGTCACGTCGCGAGCGCGCTACGCATTTCGATCGCCGCATCGGCCGTTGCGCTGTTCGGGATCGGCGCGACGCTGAGCCTGTTTTCGGGCCGGGGCGCGATCACCGGCGGGATTCGCATGCTCGCCATCGGGATGTGCGCCGGAGCGGCGACGTGGGGAATCGGAAGGATGCTGGGAGTCGGCCTGAGCTGAGGAGCTCCGCGGATTTCGCGAGAACAGGGCCGACCGGAGCCGAAAAAACGGGGACCGTGCAATTTCGCAGAGTTACGAAATTGTACCTGTCCCCATTTATTTTTATTCGTACAGCCCGAAGGTCGTGTTGGTCAGGGCGGCGGCGAGGTCTTCGGCGGACAGGCCGAGGCATTGCGCATCGGGCATGTCGTCGAAGCGGCAGCCGAGCAGGCCGGTCGTGCTCGTGCATTTGTCGAGCGTCGCATCGAGCGGCTCGCGCAGCTCGGCGAGCTCCGCTGCGATGTCGGTCTGGCAGGTGCCGCCTTCGCTGCCCATGACGACCTCGTCGAGCTCGCACTCGGTGAGCGCCGAATACATCTTGAGCATCGTCTTCTGCATCGAGCGCACGATGCGCTGCTGGCACGAGTAGGCTTCCGCGTCAGAGATCACGTTGGAGGGAAGATCCGGCGGAGTGGTTCCGATCCCGTCGGCGAGCATGCCCTTCATCGCAAGATCCTGCTCACATTCGAGGCACTGGGCGACGCCGCTGATCGTGGTCGTCGAGATGCTTTCGCATCCTTCGCCGCACGACGACGGGAATCCGAGCGTCGTTCCGGTCAGGCCTGCGCCGGCGCACGCTTCGTCCTTGCTCCCGCCGACCGCGGTTTCGAACTTCTCGACGGCGCGGGCGAGCTTGAGGTCGCGGTCTCCGCCATCGCACGCGCGGCCCGCAAGCTCCTCGAGGTAACACTGATTCCAGATGCGAAGGTGCGACTTGGCATACTTCGACATGGCCTTGGTGATGGCGGCGAAGCACGGGGCACGTTCTTCATTGCTGGCCGTAGGATTGTCTCCGGCAAACACCGTGACCGGAAGGTCGTACTGAGCCTCGTCCGGATCGTTCGAAGAGATGCGCAGCGCGGTCGAGGAGAACGTGTCCGTTGCTGGCGAGAACGTGATGTCGAGTGTGATGCTCTGGCCGACAGGAATCGAAAGCGGAGTGGCCGGACCGCTGACCGAGAGCGAAGCCGGCGCTCCGGGCAGCAGAGCATACGAAGTGATGTTCAGCGGATCATCGCTGCCGTTGTTGAACACCGTCACCGACGAGGTCCGCGTCTGGCCGTTGTAGAGGATCATGCCGACACTCGTCGGGCTCACGCGGATGTCGAGCGGCTCGTGACAGGTCGCAACGCCCGGCGTGATGTACGTGTCGTAGCCGAGGGGCGGGTCGATCGCGTCCGTATAGTTCGCGCAGTTGTAGCCGGGCAGCGTCATGAAGGTGATGATTTCGTCGCCGCTCGTGTAGCCGTCGCCGTCCGGGTCCATCCCCTCGACGTCCATCAGCGACTGCATGACGGTCTTGCCGAGATAGAGCTGCTGCTCGACGGTCGATCCGAACGGGTTGCGCGCGCCGGTGCCGTACCAGCGGAAATGGCACACACCGCATGCATCGAGATTGCTGCCGTCGGGAATCGAGTAGAATTCCTTGAACTGTTCGAAATACGCGGGCCGCGCGTGACCGGCGGACGCGGTCAGCGCCACGATCAGTCCCGCCACGACGACGCGGAGTGCCGCTGCCAGAGGCTGCGAATTCCTCATGCGTGTCCTCACTCCCTGGCTTTCCACGATCGTGCTCATGGGTACGCGAGCTCCGGATACGAGGTCACCACCGCGCCGATCGCGTCTTCGACGCACTGGTAGACGGCTGCGTTGTCCGGGGCTCCCTCGGCGCAGCCCTCGATGCCGGTGTACGCCGTGCATGCGTCGATGCGCGACGCGGCGGATTCCTGCGACTTGGCGATCTTGCTGCTGAGCGAGCAGTCGAGCGGCGGATCGTTCTTGCCGCTGACGTTGGCTCCCTCGCACTTGAGCAGGGTCTGCGCCCACGACGAGGCCAGCTTCGTGGCCGCGCTGCCGATGGCGAGCTGGCAATCCTTGGGCGGACCGAGCGGGACCGAGCCGGGCAGCGTGGGCGGCGTGGTGCCGTACGCCGCTTCGAGCGTCGCCGCCGCGACTTTCTCCGAAAGGCAGATCGCGCAGTCGCCGACGTCGTTCATGTCGAACAGCAGGATGCTCGCGCACGGCGCGGGGCAGTAGTTGCCGAGGCCGAGGCTTCCCGGCGTCAGGTTGGCGGCCGCGCAGCGCTTGTCGAGCGAGCCGCCGAGACGGTCGTGCACGTTGCCTGCGGCACTTTCGATCGCCGCATTGAGGTCCTCGTCGTGGCAAGCGAGGCTCGCGGCTTCGGCGGCGTAGCAGTCGCTCCATTCGGACAGATACGTCTTGAAGTACTTCGCCTGCAGCTTGTCGATGTTCTTGCGGCAGCCTGCGAGGACCTTCTCGTCAGGCTCGACGTTGACGACCGCCATTTCGACCGGCGGCCCCATGTCGGCCGCCGTCCACAGGTCGAACAATAGAGGTCCGGCGGCGGTCGTGAAGTTTTCGTCGCGCAGGAACTCGACGTACTCCTTCGACGTCGTCTGGTAGTACAGGGTGACCTCCGCGCGCACGGCCGACGCTCCGACCGGATAATCCACGTCGTCCCAGTACTCGCCGTCGGCGTATGCCTGGCCGACCGGCTCGGCGTCGATCGTTTCGAACGCCGCATTCGTGAACCCGCGCGGCGGAATGCGGTTGTCGAACTCGCGCACGTTGTTGAGCGCGAGGTGGAAGCTTTCTCCGGCGGGCTGGCCGGTCAGCAGCGCGACGTCGGAGCTGATGCCCTGGCGCGTCTCCCAGACCTGCAGGTACGGATCGAAGTCGTCGTCGAGCGGCGCCGCGCCGTAACCGGAAAGCGTCGCATCGGAGAACACGTAACGGCCCGACTCGAACAGCACGTTGCGATCGGCATCGAGCGCGCGCACGTGAAGCCACATGCGGCGTCCGTCCGGATAGCCGGTCGGAAGCTTGTGGCCGCTCTCGTTGGTGACGCGCACGTGCAGCATCCCCGCGCTGATCGAAGCGGTGACCGTCGCCGCGCGGCGCAGCATGCGCTCGGCCTTGACGATGCCATTGGCAAGCAGATCCGCGTTCACTTCCGCGCCGAAGACCGGATGCATCGGAATGATGGTCGGAGTGAAGGTATTCGCACCGGCCATCTCGTGAAGCGGCAGATCGGTGCGGATGATGCCGCTGCTCGCATCCTTGCCGTAGACGGCCGGCATGTGGCAGCTCTGGCACGTGGACACGGTGTTGTCGCCGCCGACGCCGTTTCCGTTGCCCGCGAACTGGGGCGCTTCGACGCCGCCGTTCGCATACGCGCTGTTCTCCCATTCGGAGTAGGTCTGCTGCTCCGGGAACGCGAGGGCAGGGTCGCCCGGGGCGTCGAACGCGCTGACTTCATAGTCACCCGAGAGATTCCGCTGGAACACCGGGTTGAGCACGTTGTGGCACGTGCCGCAGATGTCGGATGTCTCGTGGAACGGAGACACCAGCGTCTCGCGCGTAGGCGCGTGCGGGTTGCTGCCGAGGTCGGCGATGATGTCGAACGGACCGCGCAGGCGATTTTCCGGGTCGACGACCATCTGCGCGCCGCCGTGTGTGGTCACCGGCGTCGCAAGAGCCGCAAGGATCGCCGCGTCTTCCGCGGGCGCGCCGGGCGCGCCGGACGGATCGACCAGGCGATGACAGAGGTTGCACTGCACGCCCTGGCGGTCGTCGGCCGTGGTTGCGGTCGCGTCCTCGGGTACCGACCGGCCTTCGAGCCAGCCTTTGGGCATGTGGCAGCGGATGCACATCTCGCCGGCGTGCGGCGCATCCTGGTTCGCGATCGCCATCGCGGCATACGTGATCGGATCGCGACCGGACTGGGCCATCATCGAGCCCTGCCAGTTCGCATAAGGTTCAACCTCCGGCGCACCGTAGCTTGCGTGACAGCCGGTGCAGTTCGAAGGCACTTCGAGATTATCGGTGATCGTCATCGGCTGCGTGCCGGGCAGCCGGAAATCCTCGCGCGTGCTCGGCAGCGGAGTTGCTGCCGTCACGACGGCCGGCACTGCGAGCAGTCCTGCCGACACGAGGGCCGCTGCGGAGAGGGCGAGAAGCCCTCTCCGCAGCGCGCAAAGCACAGGACTCGAAAAGCCTGACATGTTCACGAGTCCTCCGTCGCTCCGGTGTTACGGACAGACCGGGAAGTCCGGCGGGCCGAGAACGCTCGCGGGAGCCGTCGGATACGGATCCCAGCACGTTCCATTGGCGCCGGTGCTGATCGCATACGTCCAGTTACCGGAGAACGGAGTATCGGTGCAGGTGTTCGTGTCGCACTCCGAATCGGTATCGCAGACGTCGCCGTCATCCGCGCCGCCGGCGCAGTTTCCCCACGGATGGCTGCCATTTTTCTTGTTGGCTCCTCCGGGCGTGAGGTTGTTCAGGAACTGCAGGTTCGAAGTGTCCTGATCATAGCTCGGCGGATCGAACTGGTTTCCGGCCAGTGCGTTGATCGTCACCTGGTCGATGATCAGTATCCCGTACGAGTCGTTGAGCGTGACGTAGTTGTTCGCGAAGACGGAGTCGTCCTCCGAGATGACCATCATCCCGGTTCCGGTCGGAACGGCCGAAACCGTGGTGCCCGGAATCGCGAAGTTGCGCACGTTGTTCTCGTAGATGAGGTTGTCGAACACGTTGTGCCCGCCGCTGACCTGATGTTCGGGTCCAGGCAGCTTGAACACGAGCAGTCCGCCGGTGTTGTCGTGCGTGACGTTGCCGTACACGATTCCGTCCTTGCTGTTTTCGAGCTCCATGCCCGACACGCAGTCGTGGACGAGGTTGTGGCGCATGATGACGCCCTGCGACTGGCCGACGTAGATGCCGGCGTCGCGAACGTTGACGACCTCGGAGCCTTCGACGACTACGTTCGTGCTCTGCACCGGGAAGATCGCATACGTGCTGACCGCATCGACGTTTGCCGTGGAGAGGTTGTCGCCGTCTCCGTAGATGTCGCGGAAGCTGACGCCGTTGGCGCCGCTGACGAAGATGCCGTCGTTGGCCCAGCCGGTGACCTCGAGTCCCTCGAAGTGCAGGCCGTCGACGCCGGCCGCGAGGAAGCCGCGATTCGGCGGAGCGACCGCCGGAGGAATGACGCGCGGACGGTCATCGGTGGCCGCGCCGCAGCCGACGATCGACACGTTGTCGGCGGGGGACTGGCAGACGTCGCCGCCGCCGCCCGTGCATGAATCGACGCAGGTGCCGACCTGGCACGCGCCATTCGGGCAGTCGGCGTTGACCGTGCAATCGGCGCCCGGATTGTCGGATGCGACGTCGCACGTGCCGTAACAGTCTTCGTCTTCTGCGCACGCCGTTCCGGGATGCTGGGAAACCGCGCTGCACTTCTTGTCGCCGGGGCATGAGCCGAGAGAGACCGAGCACGTTCCGCCCGGAATCACGACGCCTTCGGCATAGTTGACGCCACCCGGAACGAGCAGCTTGTCGCCCGAGCTCGCCGCGGTGACGGCAGCCTGGATCGTTCCGGTGATGATCTCGCCGGTCTCCGAGTACTGCTGGTTGACGACCTCGTGCAGTGCGTTGATTGCCGTTGCCTCGACGCACTCGTGGAGGTTGTCGAACGTCGTCGCGCCGGGGCAGCCGAACAGGCCGCTGATCTCGTCGGCCGACAGCGTCTCGCACGTGGATACGATCGAGTCCCACGCCTTGAGGATGTTTTTGTTGAACTGGCCGTCGGTTTTCTCGTCGGTGGGCCGCGTGATCACGAGCGTCGTGCTCGAACCGACGCACTTGGTACCGAGATCCGTGCTGTCGCCGGCCTTCAGATGATCCTCGATGCACTTGTCGGAGTTTTTGACGAGATTTGCGAGCAGCTTGCCTGCTGCCTTGTCGATCGAAACCTGGCAGTCGACGGCACTCGGGCCGGCGTTCTCGCCGTTCGTTTCGGCGATGTAGATCTCGGTTGTCGCGTGGTTCTGTCCGAGCGTGCAACTCGCGATGTTCGCTCCGCTAGCGCCGCTGTACGAGTTGCCGAGCCCGGTCGAGGTCGCGCACGCCTCCGCGATCTTTTCGGAAGCCTTGATCGCGGCCTTCTGTGCTTTCTCGTCGTCGTCGGCGTTGGGACACGCATTGATCGCCCCATCCTCCACGCTCGCCGCGAGGCACTTGGTGCGGATTTTGGTCAGCGACTTGATGTACTTCTGGGAGTTCTTCGCGATTGCCGTCTGGCATTCGGCAGCTCCCGGCGCTGGTGCAGTAATGATCGGCGCCGTGTGCGCCTCGATGTACGGCGGTCCGACGGTCGTCGCCATCGCGCCGGTGGCAAAAGCCAGGGCTGCCGCGGCGGCCGCGGTGCCCGCTAGAAAATTCTTCATGTGGGTCCTCCCTCGTGGACTGAACGGTCTAAGTGGATACGTCCGCTAGCTACCTACGGGGCGGGTGACGAGTCAAGACAAATAGTTGCTGGTTCACCTGCGCCCGGAGGACGCTGTGCGTGCCACCGGGATGGCCGGTGTGAACACGGCCTTCTCACGCGTCGCGTCACCAACAATCCTGTCGGCGATGAGGTCCTCGAGGAGCTCGCGAGCGAGCCGCACGCGGAACGCCTCGTGGCGCGATTCTTCCGACACGGTCGGCACTTCGCCCGCAGCGACGTTCTGTACGTCGAACAGGAACACGAGCTCGAGCGAGCCCGGGGCAATGTTGAACGAGCGCATCTCGTCGAGGACCGGCAACGCCACGTCCTTCCATACGGTATCGAGGCGCGATTCGGCCGTCGTGGTTTTCTCATCGAAGAACAGGCCGGTTTCGACATCGATTTCGAGGTGTCCGGGGCCCGCTTCGCCGCTCGACGGACCGGCAACGCGCACTTCGGTCGGTCCGATGGCGCCCGCCGACATCGAACGGATGAGCAGCTTGGACTGCAGGATGACGCTGTCCGGGCCGTACTGGTTGGCGAGGCGCTTGAGCTCGCCGGCGACCTCGTCGAGCGCCGCCTGCTGCTCGGGGGTGCGCCCGGGCTTCTTGTCGTCGCCGGTTACCGAAGTCGGCCAGCCGCCGGCGGCATGCCGGGGAACGGTTTCGCCCTTCGCAGGGACGGGCGCGTCATCGGTCGCGAAGGCCGTCACAGCCGCGGGTCCGACCAGCAGCGCCGCCGCGACTGCGACGGACACGGCCGTGGCAGCGACGCGCGACTCGAAAGACCGGGCAAAGCGGTGCATAGCAGTCATGGCAGGCCGGATGCTGTCAAAAGACAGTCCCGCTTGCCATCGACTCTTTCGCAAACCGATGACGACCGACTCGACCAGGCTGCCTATGAATGTCCATCGCTGCGTTCGCCGCGCCGGGGAAACCCTCGTACGCGCCGGCATCCGCAACGAGCCGGTGGTCGTCGCGGTCTCCGGCGGCAGCGATTCGATGGCACTGCTCGAAATCGTCGCACTGTTGGCGCCGAAGCTCGATCTTGCGCTCCATGTGGCATCGATCGATCACGGCATGCGCGCCGAAGCGGGGGGCGAGATCGAGGCCGTCCGTGCGGCCGCTGCGCTCTGCGGCGCGATCTTTCATCCGGCAGCGATCGATCCCGGAAACGGCGACGAAGACACGCTGCGCCGCCGGCGTCATCTGGCGCTGGAGGAAATCGCGCGAGCGAGCGGATGCCGGTTCATTCTCCTCGGTCACACCAGGGAGGATCAGATCGAGACGATCGTGTTCCGCTTTCTGCGCGGCGCGGGCCTCGGCGGACTGTCGGGCATGCGGGAGATCCGTCCGCCATTCGTGCGGCCGCTTCTCGCTCTAGGCCGCGAGGACCTGCGAGACGTCCTGCGCGCGCGCGGCCTCGCGTGGTTCGAGGATCCGTCGAACACGTCGGACCGCTATGCACGCGGCCGGCTGCGCTCGCAGGTGTTTCCGGCGATGCTGCGCGCGTTCGGTCAGGGAGCGCTCGAGCATCTTCTCGACGTTGCGCCGCGCTGGCGCGCCGACGAGGACTACCTCGAGATCGAAGCCGGGCGGCTCATCGCGTTCGCATCGCGCCGCGGGCCGGCCGGTGTCGAGCTCGATGCGGCCGCGCTTGCCGGCGCGCATCCGGCGCTTCGCGCGCGCGTGCTGCGCAGGTGGCTCGCCGAGCAGGGGGAACGGGCGCCGACCAGCCGCGAGATCGCGGTCATCGAGAGCTGGCTCGACGAGAGCCGGAGCACGGAGGGAGGAATCGACGTTGCCGGCGCGCGCCTCACGCGCGCTCGCGGAAGGCTCGCGCTCCGCGGTGCCGGCGGCAGGCTTCCGCGCGTGGAATCCTTCATTGACAGCCCCGTGTTGAGTGACGATGCGTTACGGTCCGGCGAATCGCACGAGCAACGTCGGGACGAAGAAGCGGAAGAGGCAGGCTGATGCTGTGTTGCCGCCTTTCCATGGCCGTGTTAGGTTTCGCGCCAAATATAATTTTCGCAAGATAATCCGCAGCGTTGCCCCTGTTCCGGTAAGTACCGGCCGAAGCGGCGACAAGGGATGCTGGCAAGCCGTCACCAATGAATCAGTTCTCCAGAAACCTCGCACTCTGGCTCGTGCTCGGCCTGATGGTCGTGCTCCTCTTCAATATGTTCCAGGCCCAGCAGGTGAGGGACCAGGAGCTCAGCTACAGCGATTTCATCAAGAAGGTCGACGAAGGCGCCGTCGAGGCCGTCACGATGCAGGGCGACACGCTGCGCGGAAAGCTCGAGGGCGAGAAGGATTTCCGCACGTACGCGCCTCCGGGTCACGACGCTGCCCAGCACATCCTCGACAAGCAGATCCCGTTCACCGTCCGTCCCGAAGCGCAGGACCCGTGGTACATCGAGATGATGGTGCAGTGGTTCCCGATGCTGCTGCTGGTCGGCGTGTGGATCTTCTTCATGCGCCAGATGCAGGTCGGCGGCGGCAAGGCGATGAGCTTCGGCAAGAGCAAGGCCAAGCTGCTCAGCGAACACGCCAACAAGGTTACGTTCAGTGACGTCGCGGGCATCGACGAAGCCAAGGACGAGCTCGAAGAGATCATCGCGTTCCTTCGCGATCCGAAAAAGTTCACGCGTCTCGGCGGGCGCATTCCGAAGGGTGTGCTGCTCGTCGGCGCGCCGGGAACCGGAAAGACGCTGCTCGCACGCGCCGTGGCCGGCGAAGCCGGCGTTCCGTTCTTCTCGATCTCCGGCTCGGACTTCGTCGAGATGTTCGTCGGCGTCGGTGCGTCGCGCGTGCGCGACCTGTTCGTGCAGGGAAAGAAGAACGCCCCGTGCATCGTGTTCATCGACGAGATCGACGCGGTCGGCCGTCATCGCGGCGCCGGCCTCGGCGGCGGTCACGACGAGCGCGAGCAGACGCTCAATCAGCTGCTGGTCGAGATGGACGGCTTCGAGTCGAACGAAGGCGTGATCCTGATGGCCGCGTCCAACCGGCCGGACGTTCTCGATCCCGCGCTGCTGCGTCCGGGCCGCTTCGACCGCCGCGTGGTGGTGCCGCGTCCCGATGTTCGCGGCCGCACCGGCATCCTCAAAGTGCATACCCGCAAGGTTCCGCTCGCGACCGACGTGGATCTCGAGGCCGTCGCGCGCGGCACGCCGGGTTTTGCCGGCGCCGATCTCGAAAACCTCGTCAACGAAGCGGCGCTGACCGCTGCGCGCGAAGGCCGCGACACGGTCTCGCAGCACAACTTCGAAGCCGCCAAGGACAAGGTTCTGATGGGCAGCGAGCGCCGCAGCCTCGTGCTGTCGGACGACGAGAAGCGCAATACCGCGTACCACGAGTCGGGCCATGCGCTCGTCGCGCGCATGCTTCCGGGCACCGATCCGGTCCACAAGGTCACGATCATTCCGCGCGGCATGGCGCTCGGCCTTACCCAGCAGCTGCCCGAGGAAGACCGCCATTCGTTCAACCGCACGTACCTGCTGAACACGCTCGCGATCCTCTATGGAGGACGCGTCGCCGAGCAGCTCGTGCTGAAGGAAATCACCACGGGCGCCGGCAACGACATCGAGCGCGCCACCCAGCTCGCGCACAAGATGATCTGCGAGTGGGGCATGAGCGAATCGCTCGGTCCGGTGATGCTCAAGCGCTCCGGCGACGAGCCGTTCCTCGGCCTCGATCTGCATCATCAGCGCGAGTACTCCGAAGACACGGCGCGGCTCGTCGACATCGAGGTGAAGAGCCTCCTGACCAACGCGTACCGGCGTGCGGAAGCGATCCTGACGGCCAACATCGAGTCGCTCCACCGCATGGCGGCGGCCCTTCTCGAACGCGAAACCCTCGACGGACCGGAGCTCGACGAAATCCTGAACGGCTGTGGAGCGGCGCTGCCCGCGGGCGTCTGACGCGCCGAGCGGCGACGACAATCGAATGACAAGAACGATCGCAGCGGACGACGCCGGCCCGCAGGCGCCGGTGCGCCGCGACGCCCAGAGCGGCAGCGCGCGTCGCGACGCCCATAGCGGCGATACGCACCGCGATCCCGAGAACGGCGGCTCGCGTCGCGATCCCGAATCTCGCCGCCTGTTCGGCACCGACGGCATCCGCGGCGTCGCCAACGAAGAGCCGATGACGCCGGAGACCGTGCTCCGTCTCGGCCGTGCGGTCGGCCAGCATTTCCTGACGTCCGGCCAGCGCCGTCACAAGATCGTCATCGGCAAGGACACCCGGCTTTCGGGCTACATGCTCGAGACCGCGCTCGCGGCCGGCATCACGTCGATGGGCGTGGACGTGCTTCTGGTCGGTCCGATGCCGACTCCGGGCATCGCGTTCCTGACGCGCAGCTTTCGCGCCGACGCCGGGGTTGCGATCTCCGCGTCGCACAACCCGTTCCACGACAACGGCATCAAGTTCTTCGGACCCGACGGCTTCAAGCTCGCCGACGCGGCCGAATGCGCCATCGAAAAGCTCGTATTCGGCGACAGCCTCGACCGCATCCGTCCGACGGGACGTGGTATCGGAAAAGCGTTCCGCATCGACGACGCCGACGGCCGCTACAACGTATTCCTGAAAAACGTGCTGCCGCGCGAGCTGACGCTCGAGGGGCTTCGCGTGGTCGTCGATTGCGCGCACGGCGCGGCCTACAAGATCGCACCGACGGTCCTGTCCGAGCTCGGCGCCGACGTGATCGCGATGGGCGTGTCGCCCGACGGCCACAACATCAACGACGGTGTCGGCGCGCTTCACGTGGGCGGGCTTTGCGACCGCGTGCGTGCCGAGAAGGCCGACGTCGGCATCGCGCTCGACGGCGACGCCGACCGCTGCATCATGGTCGACGAGCGCGGAGACGAGGTCGACGGCGATCACGTGCTCGCGATCCTCGGGCTTGCGATGCAGGCGCGCGGCGAGCTTGCCGGCGGGACGGTGGTCGCGACCGTCATGTCGAACTTCGGCCTCGAAGTGGCGCTGCGCGAGCGCGGGATCACGCTCGAGCGCACTCCGGTCGGCGACCGCTACGTCGTCGAGCGCATGATTGCCGGAGGTTTCCGGCTCGGCGGCGAGAAATCGGGCCACATCATCTGCCTCGACCACGCGACGACCGGCGACGGCATGGTCACTGCGCTGTCGGTGCTGACGTGCATGAAGCTCACCGGAAAAACGCTTTCCGAAGGTCGCAGCCTGCTGCGTTCGTTCCCGCAGCGGCTCGTCAGCCTCAAGGTTCGCGAGCGCCGATCGCTCGAATCGATCCCCGCGGTCGTCGGTGCGATCGCCGAGGCCGAAGAGGCGCTCGGCGGGCGAGGCCGCGTCGTCGTGCGATTCTCGGGCACCGAGCCGCTCGCGCGCGTCATGGTCGAGGGTGAAGAGGAAGGCGCGGTCGAACGCCACGCGCAGCGCATCGCTGCTGCGATCGAGGCGGCGCTCGGCTGATGCACCCGCTGCGCCTCGGCGTGAACATCGATCACGTCGCGACCATCCGCCAGGTGCGCGGCGTCGATTATCCTGATCCCGTCGAAGCCGCGCTGGCCGCCGAGCGCGGCGGTGCGACCGGCATCACTGTGCATCTTCGCGAAGACCGGCGGCACATCCAGGAGCACGACGTGCGGCGGCTCGTCGGCATCGTCGCGAGCAAGGTCAACCTCGAGATGGCCGCGTCGGACGCGATGGTCGACTTCGCATGCGCGGTCCGGCCCGCGGATGTCTGCCTGGTGCCCGAGAAGCGCGAGGAGCTGACGACCGAAGGCGGCCTTGCGGTTGCCGGACGCGAGCGGCTGCTCGAGCCGATCGTCGGCCGTCTCACCGACGCGGGAATCGTCGTCAGCCTGTTCATCGAGCCGCATACGAACGAGATCGCGGCCGCGGCCAGCGTCGGCGCAAAGTTCGTCGAGCTGCACACCGGCTCGTATGCGAATGCGGCAGGGTCGGACCTTGCACGCGAGCTTGCGACCATTCGCGACGGAGCGACGCTCGCCGCGGCGCGCGGGCTCCGCGTGAACGCCGGACACGGCCTCACGCTGGAGAACGTCGCACCGATCGCGGCTCTTCCCGAAATCGAGGAGCTAAACATCGGCCACTCGATCGTCGCGCGCTCGATCTTCGTCGGCATCGAGGAGGCGACGCGCGAAATGCTCGAGGCCTGCCGGCAGGCGCGCACCGGGGAGCGACGGTGAATCTCGACGCGGCGTCGGCGTGGGTGCTCGGACGCGAGGCGGTGCGCGAGCTCGACGCGCGCACCATCGCTGCGGGCACGCCGTCGCTGAATCTGATGGAGGCTGCGGGCGCGGCGCTCGCGAAGTTCGTCGCCGAGGCTCGCGACTGCGGCCTGTCGTCTTCGGCTTCGTCACGCGGCAGGCAGCGCGGTCTGCTGATCCTTGCCGGCCCCGGCAACAACGGAGGGGACGGGTTCGTGGTCGCGCGCCTCCTGCAGGCAGCCGGGTGGAACTGCCGCGTTGCGCTCGGCGCGGGGCCGAGCAGCCCGGACGCCGTGACGAATCTGGCCGCATGGAACCGGGCCGGCGGCCAGTGCATAGGCCGCCAGGACGCCGTCGATCTGATGCGAGCGGGCAGTGCGTCCGGCTTCGAGCTGATCCTGGATGCGCTCTACGGAACGGGCCTCACGCGCCCTGTCGAAGGCGCCGACGCAGATCTCATCCACTGCATCAACGAAAGCTCGATCCCTGTGATTTCTGCAGACATTCCATCGGGACTATGCAGCAACAAGGGACGTCCGCTCGGGATTGCCGTGCGGGCCCGCGCAACGCTCGCGCTCGGCGCCGCGAAGCTGGGGCTCTTCCTCGCCGAAGGCCCCGACTATGCCGGTCGGGTCAGCGTCGCCGAGATCGGGTTGCTTCCGCCTTCCGCGGCGGGGCTCGAAATGTCGGCAACTGTGATCGACGATGCGACGACCGCGGGCTGCTGGCCGAGGCTCGCGCGCCGGTCGCACAAGGGCACGCGCGGCCACGTGCTGATCGTCGCCGGCAGCCTCGGCAAGACCGGAGCCGCAGTGCTGGCCGCGCGCGGCGCGCTCCGCGCCGGTGCGGGTCTCGTCACGGTCGCGTCCGTGGCCGAGGTGCAGGCTGCTGTCTCGCAAGTGCTGCCGGAGGCAATGACAACCATGGTCGCGGCCGATGACGCCGGGCAGATCGACTGCGCCGGCATCGACGTGCTGACGGCTGCGGCGGCCGCCGCCGATGCGATCGTCATCGGTCCGGGCCTCGGCACCGGGGCCGGCGCCAGTGCGGCCGTCGAAAGGCTCGCGAGTCTTCCAGTTCCGCTGATTCTCGATGCGGATGCGCTCACGATCGTTGCCGGCTGGAGCAAGGCGCGTCGCGACGGAGTGTTCGCCGCACGCATTGCAGCCGGCGCGCCGGCGGCTGTGCTCACGCCGCATCCCGGCGAGATGGGCCGGCTCACCGGAATGTCGTCGGCCGACGTTCAACAAGCGCGCGACGTCACGGCGCGCAGCCTTGCGAAAGAGCTGGGAGTCATCGTCGTTCTCAAAGGCGCGGCTACGATCGTCTGCGACAATGCGCGCATCGCGTTCAACCTGTCCGGCAACCCGGGCATGGCATGCGCAGGGATGGGTGACGTGCTGTCGGGCGTGTGCGGAGCGCTGGCCGCGCGCCGCACCGAAGCCGAAGCGGCCTCACCGACGGCGGGCGCAGCGGCCCGCGACTGGCTCGATCCGTTCGAGCGCGCGTGCCTTGCGGTCCATGTGCACGGCGCCGCCGGCGATCATCTGGAGAGCACGACAGGCCCGGGTTTTCTGGCGAGCGAGCTCGCCGACCGCGTGCCGTTCGAGCTCGCCTCCCGGATGCCGCGCTAGTGCCGGCGGTAGAACCGCGATGAGCGAACACGCCAAGCCCATGACCGCCCGCCGGGCCACCGTCTCTTCGGCAAGCGAGGGCCAGACCGAAGGCGTCGGCCGGCGCCTCGCCGCCGAGCTTCCGCCGGGCACTGCGATCGCGCTCACGGGACCTCTCGGAGCCGGCAAGACGGTCTTTGCGCGCGGGGTCGCCTCGGGGCTCGGCGTCAACCCGGTCGATGTTGCGAGCCCCACGTTCGTCTATCTGGTCGACTACAGCGAAGGCCGTATTCCGTTCATTCACGCAGACCTCTACCGCTTTGCGGATGTTCCCCCTGAGATGGCCGAGCTCGCATTCGAGAGTATCGGCCTCGATGCAGCGCTCGCGAGCGACGCAGTCACGCTCGTCGAATGGTGGCCGTACTACGCAAGGGCGCACGGGGCCGAGCCGGAGCGTCTGGTCAGCGTTGAACTCGTCGTCGAATCCGGCGATGTTAGGTCGATTCACCTGGATTTCAGGGGTCCCGGACTGGATGCGGCGTGGCGCCGCTTCTCCGGCTGATTCCCTCACCAACTGATCAAGTAGCCCAGGCGCCTCGCCGAAGGCCCGGAATGTCGAACGGAATGTCGAAAAGGATCCGCATCGTCCAGAAATACGGCGGCACGTCGGTTGCCGACGCCGACCGCATCCGTTCGGTCGCCCGGCGCATCAAGCGCAGCTACGACGAGGGCCACGAGATCGCCGTTGTGGCCTCGGCCATGTCCGGCGAGACCAACCGGCTGCTGGCCCTGGGCCGGGCCGTATCGCCTGCACCCAATGCGCGCGAGCTCGATTCGATGGTGTCGACCGGCGAGCAGGTCTCGTGCGCGATGCTCGCGATGGCGCTGAACGACCTCGGCGTGCCGGCGATCTCGCTGCTCGGCCACCAGGTGCGCATCCAGACCGATTCGTCGTTCGGACGCGCGCGCATCCGCTCGATCGACGTGTCGCGCATCGAACGGGCATTTGCCGAGAACTGCGTCGCGGTCGTCGCCGGGTTCCAGGGCGTCGACGACGACGCCAACATCACGACCCTCGGCCGCGGGGGCTCCGACACGACGGGCGTCGCAATTGCGGCTGCCATTCACGCCGATGTCTGCGAGATTCTGACCGACGTGGACGGCGTCTACACGACCGACCCGCGCGTCTGCAACGACGCGCGCAAGCTCGAGCGGATTTCGTACGACGAGATGCTCGAGCTGGCGAGCCTCGGCGCCAAAGTTCTGCAGATCCGTTCGGTCGAGTTTGCCAAGCGTTACCAGGTTCCGGTGCACGTGCGCTCGAGCTTCAACGATGTGGAGGGAACCTGGGTGGTCCCTGAGGAAGGAAGCATGGAAGAGATTCTCGTCTCCGGTGTCGCATTCGAACGCGACCAGGCGCAGGTCACGGTCGAAGGCGTGCCGGATTCGCCGGGGCTCGCGGCGTCGATCTTCGTGCCGCTGGCGGAGGCGTCGGTCGTCATCGACATGATCGTGCAGAACGTCGGCACCGACGGGCATACGGACGTGACGTTCACGGTTGCCGAAGCCGACGCATCGGCCACGCGCGCCGTTGCCGAAAAAGTCGCCGCGAAGATCGGCGCGCGCGGAGTGAACACGCATTCGGGCCTCGGCAAGGTTTCGGTGGTCGGGCTCGGCATGCGCAATCATGCCGGCGTCGCCGCGCGCATGTTCGAAGTGCTCGCACGCGAGAAGATCAACATCCGCATGATCTCGACGTCGGAGATCAAGATCTCGGTGGTCGTCGACAACGCCCAGATCGACGCCGCCGTCCGCGCCCTCCACGCCGCCTTCCTCGGCCCCGACGCCAAGGCCCTTCAGGAGATCGCGTGACTTGAGCGGTAAGCGTCCAACGAGCCGTCCTCGGGCGGTGGCCGGAGATCGCCTTGGTGCGAGGCATGCGCCCGCCGGTGCGCCGATGCCGTCGTCCGTCGGTCAGGAGCCGACCGGCGACCGCATCATCGAGATCTACGACACCACGCTTCGCGACGGCACCCAGGGCGAGGGCGTCAGCTACACCGTCGACGACAAGGTCGCCGTTGCCCGCAAGCTCGATGAGTTCGGCGTCTCCGTGATCGAAGGCGGGTGGCCGGGCTCCAACCCGCGCGACGCCGCGTTCTTCGAGCTGATCCGCGGCGTCAAGCTTTCGCGAGCGAAGATCGCGGCGTTCGGCTCGACGATCCGTCCGGGCACCGATCCGGCCGACGACGCGAACATGAAGGCGCTGCTCGCCGCCGAAACGCCGGTCGTCACGATCGTCGCCAAGACCTGGGATCTGCACGTCCACGAGGACCTTCGCATCGAGCTCGACGAGAACCTAGAGCTGATCTCGAAGTCGATCGCCTACCTGAAAGAACGGACCGACCGCGTCATCCTCGACGCCGAGCATTTCTTCGACGGCTACGCCGCCAACCACGACTACGCGATGCAGTGCCTCGAGGCTGCCGTCGACGCCGGCGTCGACCTGCTGTGCCTGTGCGACACGCGCGGCGGCTCGCTGCCGCGCGACGTCGCTGCCGCAACGCGCGAAGTGGGCGCGCTCGGCGTCCCGATCGGAATCCACTGCCACAATGATTCGGGGCTCGCGGTTGCGAACTCGCTGGCATCGATCGAGGCCGGAGCGTCGCAGGTGCAGGGAACGATCAACGGATTCGGCGAGCGCTGCGGCAACGCGAACCTGTGCACGGTCGTTCCGAACCTGCAGATCAAGATGGGCTACCGCTGCGTCTCGCCGCAGCAACTGGCCAGGGTGACCGAGGTTTCGCGGTTCTGCGCCGAGCTCGCCAACGTGGAGCTCGAACGGCGCCTGCCGTACGTCGGCCGCTCGGCGTTCGCGCACAAGGGCGGCCTTCACGTGGCGGCCGTGCGCAAGAACGCGGTCACGTACGAGCACATCGACCCGACCGTCGTCGGCAACGAGCAGCGCGTGCTGGTGTCGGACCTGTCTGGACGCAGCAACGTCATGCACAAAGCCGAGCAGTTCGGCATCGACGTCGCCGGCCGTCACGACGAGCTCGCCTCGCTGCTGTCGCATCTGAAGGAGCTCGAATACAGCGGTTTCCAGTTCGAAGGCGCCGACGCGTCGTTCGAGCTGCTGATGCGCCGCAACCTCGACCCGTTCCAGCGCTTCTTCCGGCTGCTCGGCTTTCGCGTCACCGACGAGAAGCGCTCGGAAGACGGCCATACGCGCTGCGAGGCAACGGTGATGCTCGAAGGGCCGGACGGGGCCGTCGAGCACACGGCGGCGGAGGGCAACGGGCCCGTCAATGCCCTCGACCTCGCGCTGCGAAAGGCGCTCACCAAGTTCTATCCCGGCATCGAGAAGATCCATCTGCACGACTACAAGGTGCGCGTGCTCGACGGCACCAACGGCACCGAAAGCCGCGTGCGCGTGCTGATCGAATCCGGCGACGGTACGCGTCGCTGGGGGACCGTCGGCGTTTCCCACAACGTCGTCGAGGCCAGCTGGCAGGCGCTCGTCGACAGCTTCGTCTACTTCCTGCTGAGTCAGGAAGAGCGCGCGGCTTCGCGCCGCAAGTCGGCGGCCGCGTCGAGCTCGATTCGGCGCAAGGACTGACGGCGCCCGGGTCGGCTCATGCACGGATACTTCGACTACAACGCGAGCAGCCTCCTCCGGCCGGAGGCGGCCGAAGCGCTGCGCGCGTGGATCGACGGCGGCGGCGGCAATCCGTCGAGCATGCACGTGCTCGGGCGCCGCGCGCGAATTGCGCTCGAGGACGCCCGCCGCGACGTTGCGGCGCTGGCCGACGGCGCGGTCTCGCGCGACGTCGTATTTACGTCCGGTGCCACCGAGTCCAACAACACCGTGCTGCGTGCGTTCGCCGCCGCCAATCCGCTCGCGCCGATCGTGATCTCGCGCGTGGAGCATCATTCGGTGATCGCGACCGCCGAGGACCTCGAGCGCCAGGGCCAGCCGGTGGTGCGGCTCGACGTGCGGCCGGACTCGTCGATCGATTTCTCGCCGCTTGCCGCACTTACGGAATCCGGCGGCGCATTTCTCGTCTGCCTCGGCCTTGCCAACGGCGAGACCGGTGCGATCCTCGACGTGGATGCGCTCGTGCGCGCATGTCCGCCGCACGCGTTCGTGCACCTCGACGCGGCGCAGGCCGCCGGCCGCCTGCCGATCCGATTCGACGACCGCATCGATGCGCTGTCGATGTCGGGTCACAAGTTCGGCGCGCCGCCGGGAATCGGCGCGCTGTTTATTTCGGAACGGCTGCGGCGCGTGCTGCGTCCGCTGCTGACCGGCGGTCCGCAGGAATGGTCGCTGCGCGCCGGCACGCCGAACGTTCCGGGGATTGCCGCGATGGGCGCCGCCGCGCGCGCCGCCCTCGAGACTCGCGCATCCGATGGCGACCGGCTTCGCACGCTGCGCGAACGGATCTGGAGCCGGCTCGCGTCGGCGATGCCGGACATCCTTCGCATCACGCCGGAGAGCGGGCTCCCCAATACGCTGACGATCGCTGTCGGCGATCTTGCCGCCGACACGCTGATCGCGGCGCTCGACCTTGCCGGTTTCTGCGTGTCAGCCGGTTCGGCCTGCGCTGCCGGCTCGACCGAGCCGTCGCACGTGATGCGTGCGCTCGGCCTCGATTCGCGCTGGCACGGCGGCGTGCTGCGGCTGTCTTCGGGATGGAAGACGCGCAGTGAGGACGCCGACGCGCTGACGGACGCAATCGTTGCCGTGGTCGCACGCGCGAGAGAAGCTGCATGAGCGGCGCCGCTTCGACACTCGCGTCCGGCGCGATGCCGCCGCGCGGCGCCCGCATCGTGGTCGCGATGAGCGGCGGCGTCGACAGCTCGGTCGCGGCAGCCATGCTCGCGCTCGACGGCTACGAGGTCGTCGGAATCTCGCTCCGCCTCGCCGAAGAGCGCAAGGACGGAGTTTCCAAAGGCTGCTGCAGCCTCGAGGATTTCCAGGACGCGGCGCGCGTTGCCGATGCGCTCGGCGTGCCGCATTTCGTCTTCGACATGCGCGAAGCGTTCGCGCGCGACGTAATCCGGCCGTTCGTCGAGGAGTACCTCGCGGGCCGCACGCCGAGCCCGTGCATCCTGTGCAACCGCTCGATCAAGTTCTCGGCGCTGCGCCGGCGCGCCGCCGAGCTCGGCGCGTCGTGGGTCGCGACGGGGCATTACGCGCGGCGCGACTTCGACGGCGCACGCTACCGGCTGCGCACCGGCCGCGACGGCGCAAAGGACCAGTCGTACTTCCTGTTCGAGCTCGGCCAGCAGGAGCTCGCGCACACGCTGTTTCCGGTCGGCGAAATGACCAAGAACGAAGTGCGCGAATTCGCGGCGCGCAGCGGCATCGCGACGGCCGGCAAGCCCGACAGCCAGGAGATCTGCTTCGTGCCCGACGGCCGCTATGCCGAGTTCGTCGAGAAGGCTGCACCGGGCCGCATCCGTGCAGGCAGCATCGTCGATGCGAGCGGCGCTGTGGTGGGCGCGCACGACGGCATTCATCGTTACACCGTCGGCCAGCGCCGCGGGCTCGGCATTGCGCACGACGAGCCGCTGTACGTGGAATCGGTGGACGCCGCGTCGGCTACGGTGCGCGTCACGACGCGCCCGAATCTGCTGCGGCAGGGGCTCGTCGCCGACGGAGTCGTGTGGACGTCGGGCGAAGCCGAACCGGTCGGCGCGAAGATGACGGTGCGGATCCGCTACCGGCATCGCGGCGTCGAGTCGACGCTCGTGCGCTCGGATGCTTCGTCGATCGCCGCGGCAATCGCTTCCACAACGGCTCCGGCAACTGCGACGGCTTCGATCGAGCTGCGCTTCGACGAAGCGCAGGAAGCCGTCACGCCCGGCCAGGCCGCGGTCTTCTATCGCGGCGACGAAGTGATCGGCGGCGGCTGGATCCGCGAATCGATTGCGCTCACGGACGGTGTCTGTCGCGAGCCAGCGCGCGCCGAAGCAGACGAGGCGCCGATAGCGCCCGGCTGCGCCGGACCGATCGGATGACGGCCGGCAGCATGCGCGTTGCGATCACCACTCTCGGCTGCAAGGTCAATCGCTACGATACCGCCGTGATCGAGCAGCGCATCGCTGCGATGGGCTGGCAGCGCGTCGATTTTGACGACGTTGCCGATGCCTACGTGGTCAACTCCTGCACGGTGACCGATCGCGCCGACCGCGACTCGCGCGCGCTGTGCCGCCGCGCGCGGCGCAACAATCCGGCGGCACGCGTGATCATGACCGGCTGTTATGCCCAGGTCAGCCCCGAGGCCGTCTCGAAGCTGGACAGCGTCGACTACGTGGTCGGCCTCGGACGCGTCGACGATCTGCTGAAGGCGGTCGCCGGCGAGCTTGCCTCGCGCTCCGCGGTCTCCGATCTGCGGCGCGCGGATACCGTCGCGACGCTCGGCATCGCGAGCTTTCCGGGCCGCAGCCGCGCATTCGTCAAGGTGCAGGAAGGCTGCGACCTGTTCTGCACGTTCTGCGTCGTGCCGGTGGCCCGCGGCAGGAGCCGCAGCGTTCCGGCGCGCGACGTTCTCGACGAGATCGAGCGGCTGGCGGCGCGCGGTTTTCGCGAAGTCGTTCTGACCGGCGTGCATCTCGGCGGATATGGCGCCGATCTCGATCCGCCTTGCGATCTTGCGTGGCTGCTCGAGTGCATCGCCGAGCGCCGGCCGGCGGTGCGCGTGCGCGTAAGCTCGATCGATCCTCCCGAGCTCACTCCGAGGCTTCTCGATGTGCTCTCGGACCGGACACAGTTCTGTCCGCACGTGCACGTGCCGCTGCAGTCGCTCGACGACGGTGTGCTCACGCGCATGCGGCGCCGCTATTCGGCGGCGGATGCCGTCTCGGCGATCGACCGCGCGCGTGCGCGCCTCGGCGACGATCTCGCGATCGGGACGGATCTGCTGACCGGCTTTCCGGAAGAAAGCGAAGCGGAGTTCGACGAGACCTGGAGGAGAGCCGACGATCTCGCGCTGTCGTACCTGCACGTGTTTCCGTATTCGCAGCGCACGTCGACGTCGGCCGCCAAACGGTGGCATGCGCTGCCGGATGCGCTCGTCCACGGACGCGCGACGAGGATGCGCGAGCTCGACGCCGAGCTGCGCGCGCGCTTCCGCCGGCGCTTCGTCGGGCGTGAAGTCGACGTTCTGTTCGAAGGCGCGCGTGATCCCGCAACCGGACGCTGGACGGGATACAGCGAGCACTACGTTCCGGTCGCATGTGCGTCGGACGCGGCCGATCTGCGCGGCAGCATTCGCAGGGTCCGCGTCGAATCCGAAGCGCCGGCAGCCATCGGCGGCGATGCCGGCGCCGCGATGCATGGCAGGATTCTGTGAAAGCGCAGAAAAACAACGACATCGAACCCGCTGATCTCGATGCGCTCGAGACTCTGATCCGCTATCCGTTCCGCGACCGGACGCTGCTCGAAAAGGCTCTGGTCCACAGCTCGGCGGCGACCGAAGGCGCTCTCGAGAGCAACCAGACGCTCGAGTTCCTCGGCGACGCGGTCCTCGACCTTGCGGTTTCGGAGTTCCTGCTGCGCCGCTATCCGGCGCGCGCCGAAGGTGACCTTACGCGCATGCGCGCGAGCATCGTCAGCGCCAAGGGCCTGTCGACCGCTGCGGCAAGGCTCGATCTCGGGCGCTGGATCCGGCTCGGCCGCGGCGAAGCGCGAAGCGGCGGCGGCAAGAAAGCCAACATCCTCGCGGACACGTACGAAGCGGTAGTGGCGGCCGTGTTCCTCGACGGTGGCTACGATGCCGCGCGCGCGCTGATCGAGTCGACGTTCTCCGAAGAGATCGCTGCCGCGAACCCGATCGGCGGCGACTGGAAGACCGAGCTCCAGGAGCTCACGCAGGAACGCTTCCACTGCACGCCGAGCTACGCGCTGGTTTCGACGAGCGGCCCGGATCACGCCAAGCATTTCGAGGTCGCGATCCGCATCGGCGGCGAGACCATCGCGCACGGCGAAGGAGCCAACCGCAAGAGCGCCGAGCAGATGGCGGCAGAAGAGGCGGTGCGCGTGCTGCTGGCCAGAATCGAAGCCGGCGTGCTGGTGTCACCGGATGAACCGGAGAACCCGGCGGTGCCGCCATCGCCGCACCCGCGAAAACGTACACGCTCGACGAAGAGAGCGAAAAAGAACGTGGCGGACGAGCCGCTCGAGGACAAGACCGATGCTTGAAGAGACGCTTCGCGCCACTTTCGGCGGAGCGCCCTGGTGACAGACGCTCCGCAGATGCCTCCGCAGCCGAACCAGCGCTGCGGCTACGTCGCGATCGCCGGCGCGCCCAACGTCGGCAAGTCGACGCTGCTCAACCGCATTCTCGGCCGGCCGCTCAGCATCGCGACGCCCAAGCCGCAGACGACGCGGCGCCGGCTTCTCGGCGTCGAGACGCGCGGCGACGTGCAGATCGTTTTCTGCGATACACCCGGCATCCATCCGACGCGCGGGCTGATGCACGACCGGATGAACGCCGAAGCGCGCCAGGGCGTGCGCGAGGCCGACGTCGTCTGCTGGATCGTCGACGCCGCGCGCGGCGTGCGCTCGATCGACCGCAACGAGACGCCCGGTCTGGTGGAAGGAAAAACTCTCATTGCGATCAACAAATGCGACGCGGTCGCCAAAGGTTCGGTGCTTCCGTTGATTGCCGAGATTTCAAAGATCGTGAGCGGGTGCGAGATCTATCCGGTCAGCGCGCGAACCGGCGAGGGCGTCGACGTGCTGGTCGAGCATCTGGCCGCGCGCATGCCGGCCGGGCCGTGGATGTACGACCCCGAGCTGTTTACCGATCAGAGCGAGCGCTACCTCGTCGGCGAGCTCGTGCGCGAGCAGCTGTTCCTGCAGCTCGATGCCGAGCTGCCGTACCGGATCGCGGTCGTCGTCGACGTGTTCCGCGACGGCCCCAAGCATACGTCGATCTCGGCGACGATCTTTACCGACAGCGATTCGACCAAGCGCATGATCATCGGCAAGGGCGGCGCTCGCATCAAGAGCGTCGGCATCGCCGCACGCCAGAACATCGAGGAGCTGCTCGACCGCAAGGTCTTCCTCGAGCTGTTCGTCAAGGTGAAACCGGGCTGGCAGGACGATCCGCGCTTCCTTGCGGAGATCGGCCTGTGAAGAATCGCCGGGTCATTCATCCCAACCTCGGAGACGGGCGCGGACGCGTGCGCGTTGCGATCGTCGGCCGGCCGAACGTCGGCAAGTCGACGCTGTTCAACCGCCTGCTCGGCCGCCGCCGCGCGATCACGCTCGACCAGCCCGGCATCACGCGTGATCCGATCATCGAGCAGCTCGACTGGGACGGCGCGCCGATCGATCTCGTCGATACCGGCGGACTCGGCGGCGAGGCCGAGATTGCGCTCGCGGACCGCGTGCACGAGCACACGGTGCGCGCGATTGCCGCAAGCGACGTGCTGATCGTGCTGTTCGATGCGCGCACCGGCCTGAGCCCGCTCGACCGCGACACCGTCGAGCTCGTCAACCAGAGCGGCCTCGAAGCGATCTACGTCGCCAACAAATGCGAGGGCAGGGCGACCGAAGAGGCCGCGCTCGAGTTCTGCGCGCTCGGAATCGATGCGCCGATGACGATTTCCGCCGAGCACGGCTCCGGCATGGGAGACCTTCGCGCGGCGATCGAAGAGTGCGCAGACCGCGTGCTCGAAAGCCGCGGGCCGGCGGAAGTGCGTGAGGACGACGACGCCGAGGCCGAGCCTGAGGAAGTCGAAGACGTCGACGACGCTGCTGACCGTCCGTGCCGCGTCGCGCTCGTTGGACGGCCGAACGTCGGCAAGTCCTCGCTGCTCAACCTGCTGGCCGGAGAGATGATCTCGCTAGTCGACAACCGTCCGGGCACGACGCGCGACGTGATCGATACCGAGATCGAGCGCGGCGGCCGCCGCTACGTGCTTCTCGACACCGCCGGCATGCGCCGCCCGTCGCGCGTCGACGAAGGCGTCGAGCGGATCAGCGTGCGCCGTGCGCTCGACGCGATCGATCGCGCCGATGTCGTCGTGCTGCTCATCGAGCCGGAAGAAGGCGTCACCGACCAGGATGCGCGCATCGCGCGTCGCGCGTGGGACGAAGGCCGCGCGCTCGTGTTGCTGATCAACAAGATCGACCTCGCGAACGCGTCGCAGCTCGGGCGGCTCGAAGCCAACATCCACGACATCTATCCGACCTTGTCGCCGGTGCCGGTCGGACGCATTTCCGTGCGCAACAAGCTCGGCATCGACGCGGCGTTCGACCTCGTCGACCACGCGTTCGCGTCGCACAATCGCAAGCTGTCGACCTCCGACGTGAACCGCGCGCTCGAAGAGGCTGCGCGGCGCCGCGAGCCTCCGATCATGGGGCGTGGCCGTGCGAAGCTGTTCTACGGAACGCAGACCGGCACACGGCCGCCGACCATCAGCATCTTCACGAACCGCATGGAGCTGCCGGAGGAATATCAGCGCTTCATCGAGCGCTGCTTCCGCGAGATGCACGACTTCGGTGGAACACCTTTGCGCTTCCGCTACGTGCGGCGCGACTCGCACAGCAATCGCGACCGCGGCGAGGCGCCGAAGGAAAAGACCGGCAGGGACCGGCGCGGCGTGAAATCACGGCGGGACACGTAAAGTCGCCGCTACGGCGCGTTCGCGCCGTACGGATCAGACGGGTCGAGCGCGGCAAACGGCGGCGGAAGGCGCACGACGTCGACCGCGCCGTTGGCATTCATCGCGAGGTGCGAATTGTCGAGGTAGGCAAGCTCCACGCGGCTGAACTTCGGCAGCTTGCGATGGAACAGCTCTTTCCCGTCACGGATTCGCAGGATGATGATCGCCTCGTCGATGTTCAGGCGCGTGTTCGCGGACAGGCTGACGGCGATGTGTTCCTGCGCGGGATCGATCGAAAGCGATTCGATGCTCGACCTGGAGAACTCGCGCTGTCCGCTGCCTTTTGGCGTGGACCATTCGAGCCGTGAATCGCCGTTCAAGTCCCACGCTGCCCAGCCGTCTCCCACGCGGCGGAAGAACATGGCGTCGGCAGTAGCCTGTACGCCCATCCTTGTCTTCGGAGCCCATCGCGTCGCACCGTGACCATCGATCACCAGGACATGAAAAGGCGGGTATTTGCCAAGCACGAACTCGTCCTGCTCGACGTTCGCGGCGATCGGCTCGTAATCCGACGGCACCGCATCAAGAGGGACTGTACGCTCCGACCCGTTTTCGAGATCGCGAATGACCAGGCGGACCGTCGGCTGCCGCGCTTTCCACACCAGCGCGCCGTCGTCCGAGAGTACCGGCTGCCACCAGTCTTTCCCGATGTCCGTGGGCTTCTGCAGGTTGACCGGATCTTTTCCCGCCTGCTTGACGACCAGCGAATTGGTGTGCGTGCCGTTGTCGTAAAGCAGGTCTCCGCGCGCATTGACCGACAGGATCGACGAGGGCCGCTGCGCCACCCCTGGCGCAAGGATGGTTTCCAGCTTGCATCCCGGCATCGATATGAGTGCGAGACCGAAAGGCTGGCTTCGTTCCACCAGCACTTTTCCCACGCGCTCGAGAGCCAGGTCGACCCCGGAGCGTGCGCTCATGATCGAGACGCCGGGAACCGAACACTCGACATCCAGAGGCCTGTCCGGACCGGACAACGCGAATCTTCCGCAACTCGAGGTCGAGGCCAGGGCGGCAATCGCCGCGCAGGCCCTAACCAGGCGGATGCACGGCGCAGCGAAAGCTGTCCTGTGTGTCGCAAGATCATGTGCAGCGCTGCGCATCGGCATTTTCCGGAAGGTTGCTTCATCGGAGCTTATTCACACATGCTGGCCTGAAGGAAGAGGCCGCCTCCCGGCGGACGGACAAGTGAAAACTCGCATCTGTCGTGTTGCTCTATTTGCAGCGCTCGTGATCGTCGATTCGCGTGCGAGCTCGGCTTTGGCCGGCGAGTCCGGCGCACCGGCTAGCGTTGAGAAGCACGGGCTCAGCGACGAGGGGCTTTCCGGACACAATGGCCTTGAAGCCTTCGCTCGGGCAACGAATGCGACCGTCGTACACCTGGACCCGAGTACCGACCCGGCTCTGGCCGCAAGGCTGACGCAAGCTGCCGTAGAGGACCAAAAGTACGAGCTGTTGTTTTCGGCCGAAGGGCTCGCCACCGACGGCAGCGCCGACTTCGAATTCGCGGTCGACTCGACGGTTTCTCCGCTTTCGGTAAACGTGTCGGGCTCGCACGAGCGGCCACGCGTCGTCGTCCGCGACGGGCGAGGTGCGGTGGTCGCTCCCGTCGAAGCACTGACCACCGCGCGTTCGGACCGTCTTCTTTTCAAGAGAGGCGCTCCCGGTCGGTGGACGATTCATCTGCAATGCCCAGCCGGCGAGAACGTTCAACTCGTCGTCAAGGGAGATACGGAGCTTGGGTTCCACCACCTCTGGCCGGTGCGACCGTCGGCCGAGACCGAGTACACGGGACCGCTCGAGACGGGCAAGCAGGAAATGTTCGAGTTCGCGCTCACCGGTGATTCGCTGTTCCGAATCAGCGTGAATGTGGTGTCGCTCGACGGTCACGTGCTCAACATCACGCGAGCGGGAAATGACACGTTCCCGCTCGAGTCGGCTCGGGTAAAGGTTACCATTCCGAGCCAGTCGTTTCGCCTTCAGGTCGAGGGCGATCGTCCGGACGGAGAGCACATCGCTCGCATGCACGAAGCCTCGTTCGATCCGGGAAAGCTCGAGCAGCTCTCCTTTTTCGATCCCGAAAGGGCGGAATCGGAAGAGACGTGCCGGTTCCTTTCCCACACCGGAGGTTCGAGCTTCTACGATAGCGACAAGATAAATCCGGGGTCCGGCGGTATTTTCTGCTCACGAAACCAGGACGAGCCTGCGTTGCGGAGTAACCTTTTCTTCCATCTGCCCGCGTCGGGCGATGGCTCCCCACGCACGACGACGCTTCGTTCGTCGAGCTCGATCCACGTGACAAAAGCGGACTGCGAGCACTGGCAGCAGCTGTTCGATCGTTATCCGAAACAGCTCGTCAATGGCGCGCGGCGCGCGAGCTGGTCGTTCCGTTGCGCCGGCCCGCCGGAGAGCGCAACGGGTGAGATTGAAGTGACCGTCGACTCCGTGGAGCAAAGCCCGCACTGAAAGCCTGCTGCACTGCTGGCGTTACTACCGGAGCTCATCCGGCCGGCGCACCGGCACCGTTCTCCAGTCGTAGCGGATCGCCGCGACGCGCAGCGCGAAGATCCATAGCGCCGCCAGTATCCCTGCAACACCACCGGGCAGCGACGTAAAAGAGCGCAGCGCAGCGAAAGCCATCGCACCAGATGCCGCAACCAGTGCGTAGAACTGGCTCGGCTGAAACAGAATCGGCTCTTCCTGTGCGAGCAGGTCGCGCAGAAGGCCTCCACCGACGGCGTTGACCGTTCCGACGAGGACGGCAGCCGGCACCGGCAGCGAAAGCGAAAGCGCCATCTGCGTGCCGATCACCGAATAGGCCGCGAGCCCGGCCGCATCGAGAAGGCCGAATACGAACTGGAAGCGGTCGATGCGCTCGTACAGCGTCGCTCCGGCGATGCTCGCCAGCAGAATGACGGGTATGTACTGCCAGTCGCGCAGCACGAGCGGCGGCTCCACCCCGAGGAACAGCCCGTCGCGAAGCAGCGAGCCGCCGACTCCGGCAACGAACGCGAGAACGAAGACTCCGACGACGTCGTAGTGCCGGCGACACGCGGCCAGCGCACCGGTCAGTGCGAAAACGAAGGTTGCCGCGAAATGGAAGGCAGGAGGCAGCTGGAAATCGACGGCGGCGGCGAGCGGCATCGGTCAATCGCTCGCCGAATGATTGCGCGCGTACCCGACATAGTTGCGCGCCGCCTCTTCCATCCACGCGCGCTCCTTGTCGGTCACCTCGCGGATGACTTTCGCCGGCGATCCCATCACGACCATCCCCGGCGGAACCTTCGTACCCGGAGTGACGAGCGCACCCGCACCGACGAGCGAACCGGCGCCAATTACGGCCTGGTCGAGAACGATCGCGCCGATGCCGACGAGCGCGCCGCTTTCGATGGTGCAGCCGTGGAGCACCACGCGATGACCGATCGTGATGTCGTCGTGGAGCACGGTCGCATAGCGCTCGTGGGTCACGTGCAGCACCGAATGATCCTGGATGTTGGTGCGCGCGCCGATGCGGATCGGGAACACGTCGCCGCGCACGACCGTGCCGTACCAGACCGACGAGCCGGGGCCGATCTCGACGTCGCCGACGACGTCGGCCGACGGCGCGATCCATGCGGTCGGATCGATGCGGGGGGTCGTCTGGAGATAGCTGCGGATCATGCGACGGAGTCCGTATGGGATGTGCACATCCCGCGGGGAATTCTTGCAACGTAAAAGGTCGGTCGATACAAGGCAAAGATGGAAGCCTTGGACAACCTTCGCGAGGCTCTCACCTTCGACGACGTCCTGCTCGTACCGGGTGAATCCTCGATCCTGCCGGCCAACGCCGACGTCAGCACCAGGCTGACCCGGCAGATTTCTCTTCGCATCCCACTGATCAGCGCCGCAATGGACACGGTAACCGAGTCGCGCATGGCGATCTCGATGGCGCGCGTCGGCGGGATTGGATTCATCCACCGCAATCTTTCCCCGGACGACCAGGCCGCCGAAGTCGCCCGCGTAAAGAAGAGCGAGAGCTGGATGGTCCGCGATCCGCTGACGGTCGAGCCCGACGTGCCGCTGTCGCTCGCGCTCGAGCTGATGTCGCGGCACTCGATCTCGGGCCTGCCGGTCACGACCAGCGGGCGGCTCGTCGGCATCCTCACGAATCGCGACGTGCGTTTCGAGAAGAACCTCCAGCGCAAGGTCTCCGAGCTGATGACGAGCGAGAAGCTCGTGACCACGCGCGCCGACATCACACTCGAAGACGCGACCGCCAAGCTTCACCGCAACCGCATCGAGAAGCTGCTCGTGGTCGACGACAGCGGCAAGCTCGTCGGCCTGATTACGGTCAAGGACATCCAGAAGTCCATCGAGTTCCCGAGCGCGAGCAAGGACGTCCACGGACGCCTGCTCTGCGGCGCCGCGGTCGGTGTCGGCATCGATCGCGTTGCGCGCGTGCAGGCGCTCGTCGATGCCGGAGTCGATGTGGTCGCGGTCGACACCGCGCACGGACATTCGAAGAACGTTCTCGAGACCGTCGCGGAGATCAAAAGGACGTTTCCCGACCTCCAGGTGATCGGCGGCAACGTCGCAACCACCGAAGGCTCGCAGGCGCTGATCGATGCGGGCGCCGACGGCGTCAAGGTCGGCATGGGCGTCGGATCGATCTGCACGACGCGGATCATCTCCGGTGTCGGCATCCCGCAGCTGACCGCGGTCGTCGACGCGTGTGCCGCGGCCAGCAAGGCCGGCGTACCGGTGATCGCCGACGGCGGCATCCGCTTCAGCGGCGACATTACCAAGGCGCTCGCGGCCGGTGCATCGGCATGCATGATCGGCAGTCTTCTCGCCGGCACCGAGGAAAGCCCCGGTGAGACGGTTCTCTACCAGGGCCGCACGTACAAGGTGTACCGCGGCATGGGCTCGCTCGAAGCGATGCGCGGCGGCCAGAGCAAGGACCGCTACGCGCAGCAGGAAACCGAAGACATCAAGCTGGTGCCCGAAGGCATCGAAGGCCGCACGCCGTTCAAAGGCGCATCTGGCGCGACGATCCACCAGCTCGTCGGCGGCCTGAAGGCCGGAATGGGTTACATCGGCGCCGAGAGCCTCGACGATCTTCGCAACAAGGCGCGCTTCATGCGCGTGTCGCCCGCGGGCCTCAGCGAGAGCCACGTGCACGATGTAGTGATGACCAAGGAACCGCCGAATTATCAGAGAGAATAGTCCTTATTGGAATTATCGACGACAACGACTTTCGAGCGGCCAAAGCCGAAAGGAATCGATCTGTTAAACGCCGTGTCGTACGTCTGTTTCCCGTTGGGCATGGCGACTGCCCATGATGCGCCGCTTCCGGCCGCCTTGGTCGCCGGGCTGCTTGCGATGGCGCCCTTGCGACTCGCGGTCTACCTGATGACCGCGATCTGGAAGGAATGGGTGGGGCGCGTCCCGTACTTTGCTGTGCAGTGCGCCAGCGTACTGATCGCGCTTCTGGCGCTCATCTCATTTGCGAAAGTGGCATCCAGCGTTCCGGACCCCGACACCGCGCAGCACCTCGCGCCATATCTCGGGCCCTTTGCGCTGATGTTCGTCGTGCTGGTACTTTCGGCTTCGATCGCCCTCGTCGCATTCATTCTCGAATTGTTCGAAACGTCTCCTGCCTCCGGCAAACCCGAGGAATAGTGTCTTGCAGACCGTCCTGATCCTCGACTTCGGCAGCCAGTACACCCAGCTCATCGCGCGCCGCGTGCGTGAGGCGAAGGTGTACTGCGAAATCCATCCATTCAACTTTCCTGCCGAGAGCATCCGCGCGATGGCGCCGGCGGCGGTGATCCTGTCGGGCGGACCGGCGAGCGTCTACGACGAAGGCGCACCGTCGCCGTCGCCGGAGATTTTCGAGCTCGGCGTGCCGATGCTCGGCATCTGCTACGGCATGGGCATCCTCGGCCTTGCCGACGGCGGCGTCACGCTTCGCTCCGCGCATCGTGAGTACGGGCAGGCCGACGTCGTCATCGACAACGACGACGACCTGCTGGCCGGCTTCGACAAGGGTGGAAGCACGTCGGTGTGGATGAGCCACGGCGATCGGCTGGAGAAGCTGCCGAACGGCTGGGAGTCGATCGCGCACACCCGGAACTCTCCGTTCGCTGCGATTCGCTGCCCTTCGAAGCGGCGCTGGGCCGTGCAGTTCCATCCCGAAGTCGTCCATAGCCGGCGCGGCCGCGAGATCCTCGAGAACTTCCTGTTCCGCATCTGCGGACTTGCCGCCGACTGGACGATGGAGAACTACATCGATGCGGCCGTGGCGCGGATCCGCAAGCTCGTCGGCGACCAGCAGGTCGTCTGCGGCATCAGCGGCGGCGTCGATTCCACCGTGACTGCGGCGCTGATCGAGCGCGCAGTGCCGGGGCAGCTGACCTGCGTGTTCGTCGACAACGGACTGCTTCGCGAAGGCGAAGCCGAGCAGGTCTGCGCGATGCTGGGTCCACGCTTCGGAGACGACTTCGTGTTCGTCGATGCGGCCGACCGCTTCCTCGATGCGCTCGCCGGAATCGAAGATCCGGAGAAGAAGCGCAAGACGATCGGCGGCGTGTTCGTCGACGTGTTCCAGGACGCGGCGCTCAAGCCGCGGCCCGGCCGCGCGCGCGCGACGTTTCTCGGACAGGGGACGCTCTATCCGGACGTCATCGAGTCGGAGTCGGTCAAGGGGCCGTCGGCGGTCATCAAGAGTCACCACAACGTCGGCGGGCTTCCGGAGCGGCTTCACATGCAGCTGGTCGAACCGCTGCGCGAATTGTTCAAGGACGAAGTGCGTGCGCTCGGCGCGGTGCTCGGCCTGCCGCACGACTGGCTGTGGCGTCATCCGTTCCCCGGACCCGGGCTTGCCGTACGCGTCCTCGGTCCCATCACGCGCGAGTTCCTGACGATCCTTCGCGGCGCCGACACGATCTTCATCGAGGAGATCCGCAGTGCGGATCTTTACTCCGAGATCTGGCAGGCGTTTGCCGTGCTGCTTCCGGTGCGGACGGTCGGCGTGCAGGGCGACTATCGCACCTACGACAAGGTCATCGCGCTACGCGCCATCGTCAGCGAAGACGGCATGACGGCCGACTGGTTCCGCTTTCCGCCAGATGTGCTCGCGCGTACGGCGTCGCGGATAGCGAACGAGGTTCGCGGCGTGAACCGCGTGGTCTACGACATCTCGACCAAGCCTCCCGCGACGGTCGAATGGGAGTGACGGTGGGCAAGCCGGCAGCGGGACACGTGCACGGCGCGGACTGTGAGGACGGGATTACGGTGCAGAAGGGCTTCGCCCACCTCCACCTTCACACCCAGTACAGCCTTCTCGACGGCGCGAACAAGATCAGCCGGCTGATGCCGAAGCTCAAGAAGATGGGCCTCAAGTCGGTCGCGATGACCGACCACGGCAACATGTTCGGCGCGGTCGACTTCTACAAGGCCGCTCGCAAGGAAGACCTGAAGCCGATCATCGGCTGCGAGGTCTACGTGGCGCCCCGAAGCCGGCTCGAGCGCGCGGCGGTGGCTGCCGCCGACTACGAGCGCGCCGGCAACAACCACCTCATCCTGCTCGCGATGAACGCGAAGGGATACGCGAACCTGTCTCGGCTGGTCTCGCAGAGCTACAAGGACGGTTTCTACTACAAGCCGCGCATCGACAAGGAGATCCTGCGCGAGTGGAACGAAGGGCTGATCTGCCTTTCGGGCTGCCTTGCGGGAGAGGTCGCCACCGCGATCACGGCCGACCGCCTCGACAAGGCGCGCGCGGCCATCGAAGAGTATTCGACGCTGTTCGGCGACCGCTACTACCTCGAGATCCAGGACAACCATCTCGCCGAGCAGCGCGCCGTCAACGACGTGCTGATCCCGTGGTCGAAGGAGATGGGTATCCCGCTGGTCGCGACCAACGACTGTCACTACCTCGAGCACGACGACCACGTCGCCCACGAGGTGCTCCTGTGTGTGCAGACCGGAAAGAGCCTCAGCGACGAGACGCGCTGGAAGTTCGGCACCGACCAGCTGTTCGTCAAAGGCTACGAGGACATGGTGTCGGCGTTCCCGCACGCGCCCGAGGCCGTCGAGGAGACGGTTCGCCTGGCCGAGCGCTGCAACCTCGACATGAGCTTCGGCAACAACAAGTTCCCGGTCTACCAGGTTCCCGCCGGGCGAAGCCTCGACGACGTGCTTGCCGAAGACGCCCGGCGCGGGCTCGACGAAAGGCTCGCGACGGCCAGAACCAACTCGCGATCGCTCGACGAGGACGCCTACCGCACACGGCTCGAGTCCGAGATCGCGATGATCCAGCAGATGAAGTTCTCCGGCTACTTCCTGATCGTCGCCGACTTCATCAACTGGGCGAAAGAGCAGGGGATCCCCGTGGGACCGGGACGCGGATCGGCGGCCGGAAGCCTCGTGTCGTACGCGATGCGCATCACCGACATCGATCCGCTTCCGTACAACCTGCTGTTCGAGCGCTTCCTGAATCCCGAGCGCGTCTCGATGCCCGATATCGACGTCGACTTCTGCTACGAGCGCCGCGAAGAAGTGCTCGACTACGTTCGCGCGAAATATGGCGAGGACAAGGTCGCGCACATCATCACGTTCGGGACGCTGAAGGGGAAGGCGGCGCTGCGCGACGTCGGGCGCGTGCTCGACTTCACGTTCGGAGAGACCGACCGGATCTGCAAGCTCTACCCGGCCTCCAAGCAAGGCCGCGACGTGCCGCTCGAAGAAGCCCTCGAGATGGAGCCGAAGCTGCGCGAGCTGCGCGATTCGGGCGAGCGCGAGGCGAAGCTGTTCGAGTACGCGATCAAGCTCGAAGGCCTCGCGCGCCACGTGTCCAAGCACGCAGCCGGCATCGTGATCTCGGACCGGCCGCTGGTCGAAGACGTTCCGCTGTTCGTCGACAAGGACGGCACCGTCATCACGCAGTTCTCCGGCCCCGACGTCGAAGCGATCGGTCTCATCAAGTTCGACTTCCTCGGGTTGAAGACGCTGACGCTGATCGCCGACGCTGTCAGGCGCGTGCGCGAGACCACCGGCAGCGAGATCGACGTGACGTCGCTCGCGCTCGACGACCCCGCGCCGTACCGCCTGATCACGCGCGGCGACACGGTCGGGATCTTCCAGCTCGAAAGCGGCGGCATGCGCAAGCTGCTGACACGCATGAAGCCGAGCTGCTTCGAAGACCTGATCGCCGCGCTGGCGCTGTACCGGCCCGGGCCGCTCGACAGCGGCATGGTCGACCAGTACGTCGACCGCAAGAACGGCAAGACCACCGTCAAGTACCTTCATCCGCTGCTCGAGCCGGTTCTTCGCGATACGCACGGCGTCATCGTCTACCAGGAACAGGTCATGCAGATCGCGCAGGTCTACGCCGGCTACACGCTCGGACAGGCCGATACGCTGCGCAAGGTGATGGGCAAGAAGAAGCTCGAGGACATGCGCCGCGAGAAGGAGATCTTCCTCGAGCGCGCGAAGAAGGCGGAGCGCGTCGAGGCCGTCTCGCTCGAACTGTTCGAGCAGATGGAAACGTTCGGCGCGTACGGCTTCAACAAGTCGCACTCGGCCGCGTACGCAATGGTCACGTACCAGACCGCGTGGCTGAAGGCCCATTATCCGAAGGAATTTCTCGCCGCGCTGCTGACGCTCGAAATGGGTTCGGCCGACAGCACGTACAAGAACCTCGCCGATGCGCGCGAGCACGGCATCCGGGTGCTCCCGCCCGACGTCAACGAAAGCCAGGAAGACTTCACCGTAAGCGCAGCCGGCATCCGCTTCGGTCTCGGCGCGGTCAAAGGCCTCGGGCAGAAGGCGGTCGAGCTGATCACGCAGGCCCGCGCCGACGGCGAGTTCAAGAGCCTCGGCGACTTCTGCCTTCGCGCGAGCGGGTCGCAGATCACCCGGCGCAGCATCGAGAGCCTGATCAAGGCCGGCGCGATGGCGAGCATCGATCCGTCGCGCGCGCGGCTGCTGGCCGGCATCGATGCGGCGGCGGCATGGGCCGAGCGCGTGCGCGAGGATCGCAGCGTCGGCCAGATCGGACTGTTCGGCGGCACTTCGCTCGGGGCCACGCAGCCGGAACCGCCGCTGCCGATCGTGGCCGAGTACGACGCGCTCGAAGTGCTCGGGTTCGAGCACGATGCGGTCGGCTTTTTCATCTCCGGCCATCCGCTCGACCGCTACAAGCATGACCTCGAGCTTCTCAAGGCGACGCCGAGTGCCGAAGTTCCGGCGCTGCGCGACAGCAGCAACGTTCGCGTGGCCGGCGTGACCAACACGGTGCGCCGGAAGAACAGCAAGAAAGGCGAACGTTACGCGACGTTCAACATCGAGGACCGCGACGGCCTCGTCGAAGTGATCGCATGGCCCGACTGTTACCGCCGCTGCGAGACGGCGATCGTCGGCCGCGAGCCGGTGATCGTGCTCGGCAGGCTCGAGCTGGGCGACGCCGGCGGCGCAGGGGTAGAGGCCGAATACGAGGAAGGCTCGCCCGATTATTCGCGCAAGGCGCAGATCATCGCCGACGAGGTGCTGCCGCTTCCCGAAGCGCGCCGAAAAGCCGCGCAGCAGATCACGCTGCGGGTCGACACCAGCACGGTTGCGATCGGCGTGATGGATTCGCTGGCGTCGCTGCTGCGGCGCTACCCCGGAAAATGCCGCTCGTACCTGCAGATCGTGCGCAAGGGAGTCGCCGAGACGGAGATCGAGCTTGCCGCCGAGCTCGCGATCGATCCGACCGACGGACTTATCCAGGCGGCGCTCTCGCTGCTCGGCGAAGGCTCGGTTACGCTGCGAGGCGTGCTCGAGGAGCCGCAGAGGGAGGCCCGATGGAATACGAGACACGCGTCGTAAGGGAGCGCGCGGTCCTCGTTTGGGCCGGCCACGATTCGACGCATGCTGCGGAGTCGCTGGAGGAGCTCGCGCTTCTTTCCGAAACGGCCGGGCTCGACGTAGTCGACAGCATCAGCCAGCAGATGAAGAAGCTGTCGGCCGCGACGCGCATCGGAAGCGGCAAGGTCGAGGAGCTCAAGAGCATCGTCGCCGACAAGAACGCGGAAGTCGTGATCTTCGACGATCCGCTGACGCCGGCGCAGCGCCGCAACCTCGAGAAGACGCTTTCGGAAGACTTGCCGGCCGGCGCGCTGCCGATCAAGGTGCTCGACCGCAGCCAGCTCATCCTCGACATCTTCGCGCTTCGCGCGCAGACCCGTGCCGGCAAGCTGCAGGTCGAGCTCGCGCAGCTCCAGTACATGCTGCCGCGCCTTACGCGGGCGTGGTCGCATCTTTCGCGCATGAAGGCCGGCGTCGGTACGCGCGGGCCCGGCGAAACCCAGCTCGAGTCCGACCGCCGCCAGGTGCGCGACCGCATCGACAAGCTCAAGGATCGGCTCGAGGAAGTCGACCGCACCCGCAAGCTCAACCGCCGCGAGCGGGAGGCGGTTCCGTATCCGGTGATCGCACTGGTCGGCTATACGAATGCCGGCAAGTCTTCGCTGATGAACCGGCTTACCGAAGCCGGCGTCTACGTGGCCGACCAGCTGTTCGCGACGCTCGATACGACGACGCGGCGCCTCGAGCTGCCGTCGGGCCGGATCGTGATGCTCGTCGACACGGTCGGTTTCGTCTCCAAGCTGCCGCACGAGCTGGTGGCGGCGTTCAAAGGCACGCTCGAGCAGGTCGTCGATGCGGATCTCGTCGTCCACGTGGTCGACGCCGCGTCGGTCGACGTCGACGGACGCCGCGCGGTCGTCGATTCGATCCTCGAAGAGCTGGGCGCGGCGAACCGCCCGCGTCTCGTTGTCTACAACAAGTGCGACCTTGCCGGCGCTGCCGAGCCGCCGCCCGGCGCAATCACAGTCTCTGCGCTGACGGGCGAGGGGATCGCGTCGCTGCTGGCCGCATTCGACAAGGCATTCGTGCCCGTCGAAGAGAAGCTTGCGGTCGTCGTGCCGCACGGTGACGGTCGCACGCGCGCTTGGCTGCACAGTCATGGGCGTGTAGTAGAGGAGTCCGGGCAGGAAGACGGCACGCGCGTCGTAGTGTGGCTCAGCTCGAAAGCGGCTGGCCAGCTCGAGCAGATGATCGGAGCGGAAGGCTACGACGTCCGGCGCGCCTGAGGCGCACTCTGGCGCACTCTATGGATGACCGGGTCGCGCGACCCGGTGCCGCTCGCCACCCGCAGCCGCGATGTTCAACATTCCCAACGTCCTTACCCTGCTGCGGATCTTTGCCGTTCCCGTTTTCCTTTCGCTGCTCGTCGAAGGCGAGAACGACTGGGCGCTGACCGTCTTCATCGCCGCCGGCATCACCGACGCCATCGACGGCATGGTCGCCCGCATGTTCAACATGCGCACCGAGCTCGGCGCGCACATGGACCCGCTCGCCGACAAGCTGCTCGTCGTGAGCTCGTTCATCGCGCTCGGCATCATGGGCCTCGTCCCGCGCCCGCTGATGATCGTCGTGATCACCCGCGACGTCGTCATTCTCGGCGGCTTCCTGCTGACGGCTGCGATCGTCGGCAAGTCGATGGAGATGAAGCCGTCGCTGTCGGGGAAGCTGACCACGTTCACGCAGATCCTTTCGGTGACGCTCGTGCTGGTCGATCTCGCGGCGTGGTGGGACGTGCCAACATTCGTGCTGAACTGCGTGTTCATCGCGACCGGGCTCGCGAGCTTCGTCTCCGGCGGCGGGTATGTGCTGCGCGGGATGCGGTGGTACGCGGCGTCGGAGACGGAGAGCTGACGAGAGGCGGGCGTTGACCCGCTACGGGAGATCGTCTCTGGCGGGAACCTGGCCGCGAGCGTATGGCCCGACGCGGCGAAGGCACCGATAACGCAGGAGTGCCTTCGGACGCCGCGTCGCACCTCGCCGTTGCCTGTCTGATTCCTGTAGCTCGGTGGTTTCGGTTCCGAGCAGACGGTCGTCGGTATGTTCGGCGACCCGAACGCCCGAGGAATTCGCGTGCGCCTTCGCTACCAGGACCATTTACATCGACAAGATCCGAACTCCGACGATGTCTTCACGGAGCGGCCTCCATGCCCTGGCGGTCGACGGCACGACATTCCCCGGGGAATGTTTGCGCGTCGGCGAGATTGCCGCGCCTCGCGTCCATGAAGGCGCGGCCGAAGTCGAGATCGGCCTGATACTGGTTGTGCGACGCGCAGCGCAGTTCGATGTTCTCGGGCGTAGGAGGTCCGCCCATCGCGAAAGGAGCTTTGTGGTGGAACTCGATATTGCTCGTCTCACGGCAGCGACGTCCTCGTCCATCCACGTAGCAGCAACGTCCCGCGTCGCGTCGCCATACGTCGCGCCGCACTGCCGCCGGGATGGTCCGGGATCGTTGTGCTCGCTGCGAAGCGGCTGTATCGGCCGCGCGCGTTGAGCCCGGCCGATCGGTGCGTTTTTCCTTCGTCGGCGTCGTCGACTTCGGTCGGTCGGTCGAGCCTACCTTGCGCGCGAGTGTCCGGACGAGCAGCACGTCGATCGCACGACTGATGATCGCGGCCGCATCGCGACCGGTCGCCGACCGGCCGAGCAGATCCTGTAGCGACCGGAGCTTGTCGTGCGTGGCTTCGTCTACGGTGATCTCGATCTTGTAACGACGCGGGCTGAGCGGAACGATCGGCTTCGTCACTGGTGCCCGCGGCGCTGAACGTGGAGCGATCGCGACGCCGAGCACCTCGCTGTTGGCGGAAGCCAGCCGTTCGCTGGCACCACCGGCGTGTTCACGATCCATCGAAGTCCCGTTGGTCGCGACCGACGGCCGATCGCTCGCACCGCCGGCCTCCTCGTGACCCGGCGAACAACCGCCGGCCAACGTTAGCGCCGCCACCGCCGGCCCATTGTTCCCCGCGCACCCTGCGCGACGCCCGGGCATCGCCCGAACACGCGACGCCACATCCGCTCGCGGCGCGAGCTCGGCAACCAGCCGCCTCACCTCACGCGTGCTCTTGTGCCGGGCGCGTTCGAGCACTCGCAGGTGGTTCTCGGCCGTCAGATGCCTTGCAAGCAGATGGATCGCGCTCAGATGCAGCTCGCCGCGTGCAACCAGGTCCAGGACGACCGGAAAGCGGCGCGCCGTGCGCGCAGCCCAGAGTCGCTTGGCCGTTACCTGCTCCGACATGTGGAAGCGCTCCATGCAGAAGCTGAACATGGAGGAGCAGGCATGTCTCGCCCAGAGCTTGCGCTCGTCGATCTCGGCGATCGCGACGAGAAGCGCCGCAGTCGTACGACGGTCGCGTGCGACCAGGCACTCGAAGTGATCAAGCAGTTCCTTTTCGGAGAGACTTGCAATGCTGTCGAAGGATGTCGTCATGACGACGCTTGTAACACGGGTGACTGTTACCCATGTACTCGGTCTGATTCGTTACCCATGTTCCAGTTCGCACCGACATCGCGACGACGCTTCCATAACAAAAGTAGCATAGCGCGGCCGTGATTCGCCCGGCAGGACGCGACCAGATCAGTGCGCGAGGTTGAGCAGGGCACTCTCGATCTTGCCGTCCCGGTGACGTCGCCCGACCGTATTCGACAAATCTCGCGCCCGTTGCCATCGCCCACACCGGTGCAGGTGCTGAAAACACCGATCACTCTGAACGCTGATGCATCGGACGAAACCTGGGTCACATTCCCCGCGGAATGTTCGTGCAGCAGCGACATAGCCGGGCTGGCCGTACTTGCGTCGCAACAACGGCGTCAATACTCGACCGGCCGGAATTCGGCCGTGCACGGCGGTCCCTCGGCATGAAAATAGCGGACGCTGCCATCGGGGCTGACGAAGATCATCGAGGACGACCGTGTTCCGTAATCGCCGACGTGCACACAGATCTTCGAGAACGGAAGCGGGCCGCCGAGCGCCGTCAGCGCGGGGTCGTCCGGCACCTCCGAAACGTCGCCGGCTTCATGGCTCGATAGTACGGCAGCCAGCGCGGGCACGATCTCGTCGACCTCGGCGCCGCGTTCGAGTAACGGCGAGAGGGCGCCGAACCGGCGGCTCGCGCCGGCAAGACGCGGGCAGCGCGGATCGTTCAGGTCGAGGTTCGTCAGTACCGACAACCCGCTCTCGAGCGATACGCGCCGCACGCCGCGGCCGTTGTCGAGCACGAGCGCCTGATCGAGATCGGCAATAAACAGGTTGAACCCGCCGTAGCGCACGGCTTCGGTTTCGTCGAGTGCATCGACAGCGTCATCGATGGTCTTCGCTGCCAGCGTTTCGATGCAGAGCAGACCGCGCGAACGTTCGCCGGGCCCCGATGCGGGCTTGTCGACGGCCGGACGTCTGTTGAGCAGCCCGACGATCCTGCCTGACCCGTCGATGCGGCAGCCGAGCCACGTTCCGCCGGCCACAAGATCGCGCCCCGCAACGACGTGCGGCGGATCCGTCCAGAGCGCGGGCGGTGCCGAGGCGCGCCCCAGAAACTCATCGCGATTGGCGACGACGATCAGCGGATAACGCGGCGAGACGCGGCGGTAGACGGCAAGAGTGCACACGCGCGAACCTTAGCCAACGAAAGTGCCGAGACGAAATCCGGAAGTTTTGCCCTCCCGCAACCCAAGTGTTAAGCGTCCCGCACCGCTTTTTCCGCGGCGTCCGCTCGTCCGGCGCAGCTTGCGCCGGCCCGCAGGGACGGGAGCACAGCCTTGGTTTCACCGGATGCAGCATTCGATTCGATCAGCGACGTCAGGAAGCGCCTGGCTGAGCAGAACTACATCTGCGACGACAACATCGCGACGGTGGTCTACCTGGCGACGCGTCTCGGCAAGCCGTTGCTCGTCGAGGGACCCGCGGGCGTCGGCAAGACCGAGCTGGCCAAGGTCATCGCCGCCGGGCTCGGCGCCAAGCTGATCCGCATGCAGTGCTACGAAGGCATCGACGAGGCCAAGGCGCTGTACGAATGGGAGTACGCCAAGCAGCTCCTGTACACGCAGGTGCTCAAGGAGAAGATCAGCGAGGTCACCTCGGGCGCCGCGTCGCTGTCCGAAGCGGTCGACCGCATCACGGCCCAGGATGACGTGTTCTTCTCGAACCGGTTCATCCTGCCGCGGCCGCTGCTGCAGGCGATCCAGTCGGAGACGCGATCGGTGCTGCTGATCGACGAGATCGACAAGGCCGACGCCGAGTTCGAGGCGTTCCTGCTCGAGATCCTGAGCGACTTCCAGGTGACGGTGCCCGAGATCGGCACGATCGAAGCGATCCACATTCCGATCGTGCTGCTGACCAGCAACAACGCGCGAGAGATGTCGGACGCGCTCAAGCGCCGCTGCCTCCATCTGTACATCGACTTTCCGAGCTCGGATCTCGAGCTCGAGATCATCCGGCTCAAGGTGCCCGAGGCGAGCGAAGCGCTCGCGCAGGACGTGGCTGCGCTCATCCAGGCGATGCGCAAGCTCGACATGAAGAAGAAGCCGAGCATCTCCGAGACGCTCGACTGGGCGAAGGCGCTGGTCATCATGAACGCGAAGGGGCTCGGCGACGAGATCGTGCGCAACACGCTGTCGACGATCGCGAAGTACGAGGGCGACCTCCGCAAGACCGAGAAGGAGCTGGCGACGTTCCTCGAGCGAAGGAAGGCCGAGCTCAAGGCAAAGGAAGCCGCGGCGGCCGCGGCGCCGGCCGAACCCACGGACGGCAGCGACCTGCTGCACTGAAAAACAAAGGGGATTTTTAAATGTACCTGTCCCCTTTTTGGAAATAGCGGTGGACGATCGGATCGTTGAGTTTGCGGGGCTCTTGCGGCGGAGCGGCGTGCGGGTGTCGACGGCGGAGACGCTCGATGCGCTGCGGGCGGTCGGGACGACCGGGATCGGGCATCGCGGCACGTTCAAGATCGCGCTTCGCACGGCGATGGTGAAGCGCTCGTCGGACGTTCCGATCTACGATGAGCTGTTCGATGTGTTCTTCTCGGGCGTCGGCCAGGTCGTTCGCGCGGCGGGAGAAGCCGGAGCTGCCGCGCAGCCGCTGTCCCAGGAGGAGCTGCAGGACCTGCTGCAGAAGCTCGCCGAGCTGCTGAAGAATACCGATCTCGACATCTCCGAGCTCGCACGCGCGCTTGCGATGCAGGATGCCGGCGAGATGGAGCGCATCCTTCGCGAGCTCATGGAGTCCGGCAAGCTGCCGCGAACCGAGACCAACTACGTTCCGCCGGGCGCCAATCGCCAGATGATGGAAATGCTCGGCGCCGCCGACATCGGGTCCGACTTCGACCAGATCCTCGACCTTGCAAGAGAGCAGGGCGACAGCGAAGAAGAGATCGACCGCCTTCGCCGTTACCTCGAGCGCCGCCGCAAGGAGCTCGACGACATGCTCAAGGGGCTGCTGCGTCTCGACAAGGACCAGCAGCACCGCCAGGAAGACCGGCAGAAGGATCGCGAGCGCCTGCTCGAGAAGAGCTTTTACTATCTGTCGCCGACCGAGATCCGCCAGATGCGCGACGCCGTCGCGTCACTGGCTCGGCGGCTCAAGAACGTGATGGCCGTGCGCTTCCGCCAGACCAAGCGCGGCCGCCTCGACGTGAGCGAGACGATCCGCCGCTCGATGGAGTTCGGCGGCGTTCCGTTCCGCATCCGCTGGGACGACCGCAGGAAGGAGCGCCCGCAGGTCATCGTGCTGTGCGACGTGTCGGACTCGGTCCGCAACGTGTCGCGCTTCATGCTGCAGTTCGTGCACTCGCTGCAGGACATGTATTCGCGCGTGCGCTCGTACGTGTTCGTCGCCGATCTGGCCGAAGTGACTCGGCTGTTCAAGGACAACGATATCCAGTCGGCGATCCAGAAGGCGATCAACGGCGACGTCGTCAACGTGTATGCGCACTCCGACTTCGGGAAGGCGTTCACGCAGTTCCACCGCGACCACATCGAGGCCGTCGACAGTAGGACGACGGTGCTGATCCTCGGCGACGCCCGCAACAACTACAACGCGCCCCAGGAATGGGTGCTGCGCGAGATCAAGGAGCGGGCGAAGCAGGTGATCTGGTTGAACCCCGAGAACCAGTCGACGTGGGGCTTCGGCGACAGCGAAATGAACCTTTACGGCAAGAGCTGCGACTTCGTCGAGGAGTGCCGCAACCTGCGCCAGCTCTACAAGGTCGTCGACCTGCTCATCGCCAAATAGAAGATATCGGGGCGCTGCGGACTCTGATGTTTACCGTCCGGCCAGTCCCGGCGGCGTGTCATCGGCATCACCATATCGAGACACAGTTGACGGTCCTCTCCCCGCGGTCCATGATTTCCCCACTGTGCAAGACGACAAGAACCTCGTTCAGATGACGGTTGGCGGCGTGACGCTCGACCCGGTGACCAAGACGCCGGTGGTGCTGCTCAAGGACGAGCGCGACGAGCTCACGCTTCCCATCTGGGTCGGGCTGCTCGAGGCCACGGCGATGGCGACCGAGCTCGAGGGCGTCAAGATGGCCAGGCCCATGACGCACGACCTTCTCAAACGCATCGTCGAGGAAGTGGGCGCGTCCGTCTCCCGCATTGTCGTCACCGACCTTCGCGAGAACACCTTCTACGCCGAGATCGAGCTCATGGTGGGCGGGCGAAAACACGCCCTGGACGCCCGCCCGAGCGACGCGATTTCGCTGGCGCTGCGCACCGGTTGCCCGATCTTCGTGTCACGTGACGTGATCGTTGCTTCGAGCAGCAAGGACGAGCAGTCCGACGAGGACGAGTCTGCCGAGGCCGATGGAACGCTCGACCTGTCGGATGTGGACCGCGAAGAATGGAACGAGATCCTTGAGAATCTCGATCCCAACGACTTCAAATACAAGATGTAGCCATCGCCCGGCGCCGGCCTGGCCGATTTGGAATTGATCGGGTACCGCTTTAAGAGGGCGCCATGGCCGCATCCGACCGTCGTCAGGTTCAACAGCAGCTCAAACAGCCCGACCCGTTTTTCGAAGCGATCGCGGAAGCCCGCGAGTACTTCGAGAGCAACCGCTCACAGGTCATTGCCGTAGGTGGCGGTCTGGTCGCGCTTTTCGCGATCATCACGCTCGGATCGAGCTATTACGTCTCCCAGGGCCGCGCCGCCGCAACCGCGTTTGCGAGCGCGATCTCCGACCTCGAAGCCGGCTCGACCGGGCCGGCCGAGCTCGACCTCAAGAGCATCCCCGGGCGCAGCAATGCGGGCCCGTACAAGCCGCTGTCGACGCTCTACCTGGCCAACATCGCCTCGGATGCAGGGCGCTACGAGGAGGCGATCGTCAACTACGACCAGTTCGTTGCCGCCGCGCCGACCGAGTACCTTCGCCAGATCGGCCTGATGGGAAAGGCCGCAGCGCTGGAGAAGGCGGGCAAGGCCCCCGAGGCCGCCGTCGCGCTCGAGCAGGCCTCGGCCATCGACGGTCCCTATCGCAAGGCGGGTCTGAGCGATCGCGCACGCCTGGCGGAACAGGCCGGGGACAAGGCCACGGCCATCGCGACTCTGCAGAAACTGCTGGAGATCGAAGGTTCGACGGGGGATTCATCCCAGATCGAGCGACGCATTCAGGCCTTGAAGTAACGCATTCGCCGGTGGGGGCGGGTGCCGCAAGGAGGGCGGGCCAATGGGTATCATCAGGACGAACGAGCTGTCGTTGCGCGCGAGGCTGTGTCGCGCGGTGGTGTGGTCGGCGGCCGCGGTCTTCGCGACCGGACTTTCGAACGGCTGCGGGGGAGGCGACGAAGACCCCAACATCTATGACGTGACGGTTTCGGTTCTCAGCCAGACCGACCTCAACTCCCTGCACTTTTCGCTCGGAGGCTATTTCCACGACGGCGACTGGATCGGCCACGGCGACGATCTCGACTGCACCGTGCTCGTCGACGCCACTCTCGAAAGCGAACACACCGGTTCGGATCCGGGAGTAGCAGCCGCTCTCGACATCCGGATCTCGAACGACGACAGCTTCCCGGCACCGAGAGACGTCGTGCGCTGCGGCTTCCGCACGTCGGAAGAGTTCCGCGGCATCACGTTCTGCGAGGACGGCATCACCGCAGTCGGTTACTTCTGTGTCCAGCTGCTGGACGCGACCAACGCCGCGGGCGCTCCGACCAACGCGAATATCGCGATCACGAGCGTCGAAGTTCGCGAGTGACGGGCAGCCGCCCGTCCCCGCAGCTTCGGCTCGCTTCGTTCATAGCGGCCGCATCGATCGTCAACGCGGCGATCGCGCTCCTCGTGCTTCGTCTGTGGGGCACCGGTTCCGACGGCGTCGAGCTCGCGCTGCGCGTGACCGCACGCGTCTCGTTCTTCTATTTCCTGCTGGCATTCGTCGCGTCGCCGCTCGCGCGCCTCGCACCGGGCGCCGTCAGTACGTGGCTCGTCCAGCATCGCCGCGAGCTAGGCGTCACGTTCGGCATCAGCATGTCGATGCACGTCGCACTGATCCTGCGAATGTTCGTGATCTATGCTCCCGAACGACCGCCGATGGTCACGTGGGCGGACTTCGCGATCGGCATCCCGGGTCTGGTTCTGGTTGCGATGATGACGGTGACGTCGTTCGACCGCCTGAAGCGTGCGATGACTCCGACACAATGGAGTCGGCTGCACACGACCGGGGTTTTCGTCGTCTGGTCGATCTTCTTCCTGTGCCTCGTCGACAGCGTGGGCCGCAAACAGACGGCGCATCCGACGCTCGAGTACCACGTCTTCATTGCGATCCTCGTGCTTGCCATGTCGCTGAGGATTGCGGCGCGCGTGCGGCACGCGAAGCCGGATGACGCGCGCTCGTTCGAACGGGGCTGAACGGTCGCTTGCAGCCGGGCAGGGCCGGTGCTGTTGTCCCGGCGTCGCACAGGCCGGCACGCTGAGAGGGATCTCGCCATGGCGCAAGTCGAATCCGCACTTTCGGTTGAAGTCGACGAATCGTGGAAGTCCGACCCGTGGCTCGGAGTCTTTCCGCCGCTGATCGCCAAGCAGGACGATCCGTACGCACTGCTGGCGCGGCTTCGCGAGTACGACCCGATCAACGAAACGCCGATCGGCCTGTGGCGCCTGACCCGCTACGAAGACGTCGTGCGGATGCTGCGCGAGGTGCCTTCGGGCGTGCGATTTGCCGACGGCAGCATCTTCGGCTCGGCGCAGTCGCCGAACGAGAGCCTGCCGGGCAAGTTCATCCTTCAGCAGGATGCGCCCAACCACACGCGGCTTCGCAAGCTGATGAGCGTGGCGTTCCGGCCGCGCGCGACCGAACGGCTTCGCGCCCGTACCGAGGAAATCGTCTCCGAACAGATCGACGGGATTCTCGAGCGCGGGTCGATGGACGTGATCTCCGACCTGGCGCTGCCCGTTCCGTCCACCGTGATCTGCGAGATGATGGGCGTTCCTTCTGCCGATCGCGCGAAGTTCGCGGAATGGACGTCGGCGGCTACCCATCTGCTGGCCGCGCTGTTGTCGGAGCCTGCGGTTGTAAAGCGCGGGCTTGCGGCGGCCGGCGAGCTTGCAGCCTATTTCACCGAGTTGATCGGCGAGAGGCGCCGTTCGCCGCGCGAAGACATCCTGAGCGATCTCGTGCGGGCGGAGGAAGACGGCGACCGCCTGACCGGTGAGGAGCTGCTATCGCAGGCGATCGGCCTCCTCATCGCCGGCTTCGAGACCACCATCGGCCTGATCGGCAACGGCGTGCATGCGCTGCTTCGCAATCCGGATCAGCTGCGCCTGCTCGAAGCCGATCCCTCATTGATCGCAGGCACGGTCGAAGAATGCCTGCGTTACGACGGACCGATCATGTTGACGGTCCGCATCACGCGCGAAGACACGCCGATGGGCGACAAGGTGATTCCGGCGAACCGCGCCGTCGTCTGCCTGCTTGCCGCGGCCAATCACGATCCGGCGCATTTTCGCGATCCGGATACGTTCGACATCTGCCGCGCCGACAACGATCACCTGTCGTTCGGCGGAGGCGCGCACTTCTGTCTCGGCGCGCATCTGGCGCGCATGGAAACCCAGGTCGCCATCGGCGCGCTCGTGCGCCGCGTGCGCGGGCTCGAGCTTGCCGGGGACGACCGGACTTGGGGCTCGTCGCTGTTCCGTGTGCTCGGCAAGCTGCCGGTCGGGTTCGCGGGAGCCCGGTGACTGCCTACGCCGTTACGGCGTACAGTTCCCTTCGGACACGACCTTGGTTTCGCCGGTTGCAGCGTTGTCGACCGACTTCTGCTGGCAGTTCTTGTCCTGGTAGACCTGCTTGGTGGTAACGCCGTTGGACGTGGTCTTCGCCTGCACGCCGTGTCCCTGGATGGCCTCCTGACTCTTTACGCCATTGGACTGATACGTGTACTTGGTGCCGTGGCCCTCGCGGGTCTCCGTGTACTTGTCGGGACTGGATTTGATGACCGTCGTGTCGTCCGCGAATGCGTTCGCGACGGACATCGTTCCAAGCAGTGTCACAGATGCGATCAGGCTCTTCGTAGTCGTCTTCATGAAACCTCCATCGCGCCGCAAACGGCGCGAGTGCTTTTCCGCGAATTCCTCGCCTTCGACCCCGGTCTGGCGGATTCATTCGCGGCCAACAAGGTGATACGGGCGCTTTGGGCCCGATAGCGCCGTGATTTGCTTCTCAACTGGCAACGAGCAGAAGAGGCACGCCCGCATTCGCGCATCAGGAGAGGCAACATGCACTTTGGAATTTCCCTTGTCGGACTGCCCGCCGCCGAAATGCTCACCCAGGCAAAGCAGGCCGAGACGCTAGGCTACTCGACGATCTATCTTCCCGACCACTGGGCGTTCGAGCAGCAGGGCGGCTCGGGCCTCGACAGCACGGCATTGGCGTGGGAAGCAACGACGATGCTCGGCGCGCTGGCCGCGGTGACCAGCAAGGCCCGCATCGGCGCGCTCGTCCACTGCAACCTGTTCCGGCATCCGGGAACGACCGCGCAGACGATCACTACGCTCGATCACATCAGCGGCGGTCGTGCGCTTCTCGGGCTCGGCGCCGGATGGACACGCGCAGAATTCGAAATGATGGGCGCCGACTTTCCCGACGTGAAACCGCGCCTGCGAATGCTGGAAGAGTCGATCCAGGCGATCAAGGCCCTGTGGACCGAAGAAGAGGCCAGCCTCGACGGCGAATTCTACAAGCTGCGCTCGGCGATCCATGTGCCGAAGCCGGTTACCAGGCCGCACCCGCCCATCCTTCTCGGCGGCGGAGGCAAAGGGCTGCTTCGAATCGCCGCGAGGCATGCGGACATGGTCAACATCGGCGTTGATACCGGCAGGGCCGGTACGATCGACCGCGGCGAAGTCGCAAAGACCACCGACGCCGCGTTCCGCGAACGCGCCGAGTTCCTGCGCAGCGAGGCGCGCAGCGCGGGGCGCGATCCGTCGTCCATCGAGCTGTCGTCGACGATCTTCACCGCGATGATCGCCGAATCCTCATCGGACGGCGACGGATTTGCCGGCGCACTCGGCGGCTTGTTCGGCCTCGACGCGGCCGACGTGAAGAAGATGCCGATCACGCTCATCGGCACGCCGGACGAGTGCGCGAAAGAGATGCGCCGTCGAAAAGACGAGTGGGGCGTCGGCCACTACGTGATCTCGGCGCGTGCGACGCCCGGCATGATGGAGACGTTCGCGCAGCAGATCGCGCCGAACGTCTAGCCGACCGTTTCCGGCCGAGGTGCGCGCTCGAGTCCGACCGTCCACGCAAGATTCGGAATGCGTGCGAGCAAGAGCGTGCCCGCGTAACTGACCAGCAGCACGGCGAGCCACGCGCCGGTCATGCGCAGAACCGTTCCGGCGGCGCCGCCCGGCGCGGCCGTGTCGATCGCGAACAGTCGGTAGACGACGGTCGACGCCACGAGCAGGTGCACGAGAAAGACGCCGTACGACATGCGGCCGAGCGCGGCGATCCATCCGCCGGCCCGCGTCCTCGCCAGCGGCGTTGCAAGCAGCGCGAGAGCCGCAATCAGCGAGCAGTTGAGCAGCGCCTGCGGCGCCGCCGACATCATCGTGACGAGGAACAGTGCGCCGCGTGACGTCGCCTCCGGTGCGAATGCGAAGAAGCGCGACGCGCAGACGAACAGTGCGGCCGCTGCGGCAGCGATCAGGATCGGCACGAGCGCGCGCCGTCGTGCAGCACCTGCGCCAAAAGGATTCGACCCGGGCGCCGGATTTCCGAGCAGCATCGGCAGTACGAGACCGGTGGCGACGGCCGGCGACAAGTAGAGAAGGGGAGTCCAGGGCGAGGGGATCACTGCACGCCATACGAGCTCAGCCACGGCAGCCCCCGCGGCCAGCACTACGATCACGCCGCGCGCGCTTCGCATGGCGGCGAGCGGCCGCACGAGCGGCCACAGGATGTACAGCTCGAAGACCATCGGCACGTAGTAGAACTGCACGTCGGCGGTGCCGAACAGGAGCGCTCCGCCCACGTCGGACGGCGACGACAGAAGCGCGCGGTCGCGGGCCGCGAGACTGACGATGCTCCACAGCACGTATGCGGGAAGCAGGCGCGACGCGCGGCTTGCAAGGAAGCCGAGCCACGCGCGCACGCCGGAAAAAGGCGCCGCGTAGCGCCACGCGAGACCGAACGCGGAAACGGCGACGAACAGCGAAACTCCGACGTCCGAAAGAATGCATGCAATCGCAATCGCGCTTCCACCGGGCGCAGCGAGGTTTGCCGGTGTGAGGAGCTGCCACGAGACGTGGCGCATCACGACGCCGGCGATTGCGAGGCCGCGAAGGACGTCGATCTCGCCGATGCGACGGCTGTCACTGCCGCGAGCGCCCGCAATGTTCGTCGGGATCAAGTGCGCCCTCGAAAGAACGCCGGCATGCGGACGATCCTGTGCATGGTGGTCTGTCTTCGGTCGCGCGGCGAATCTGGCCGTCATCCGCAGTGCATGCTACGTTCACACGCCGATGAGTCCGATTCAATCCAGCGGTGCGGCTTCCGGAACCGCTGGTACCGACGGCGCCGCACTCGAAACTCCGGGCGCTCACCGCAAAGACTATCTTCCGCCGCTAGAGGGAATCCGCGGCATGGCGGTTCTGCTCGTCGTGCTGAGCCATATGAGCTCGACCGGCGTTGTTTTCGATCAGTCGGTCAATTTTCGCGGGCTCGGCAACTTCGGCGTCTACCTGTTCTTCGTGCTGAGCGCGTTTCTGCTCACGCGCCAGTTTCTCGAGCGCCCGCCCGAACCGGCCACCGCGGGCGGCTACTGGGGCGCGTACGCCATGCGGCGCATCCTGCGAATTTATCCTCTCTATACAATCGTGCTTCTGTCGGCGGCGGTCGCGCCGCTCATTTCGTTCGCCGTCGCCGGACCACGTCCGCCGTCGATTCTTCGCCATCTGTTGCTTCTCGACGGGCAGAAGATTTTCTGGACCATTCCGGTCGAGATGAAGTTCTATATGCTGCTGCCGGCACTGCTCATCGCGACCCACGTCATCGCCCACTCGAGGCCTTTGGCCTCGGTGGTGTTCCTGACCCTGTTTCTGTTCTTCGCGTCATGGGCCGTGCCTCCGCAAGCCGTGCCCAGGCTGTCGATCGATCTGCCGGACTATCTGGCGGTCTTTCTTTTCGGGATGATCGCTGCGGCGCTCTGGCAGTGGATTGCCCGGCACAGTGTGCCGGAGCCGGTGCGCTGGGTATGCGACGTGCTCGGCGTTTTCTTCCTGCTGGCTGTTGTTGCTCCGCAGTTTCTCGGCGCACCGTTCGGCCCGTCGCACGCCCTGTTTACGAACTGGCTGGGCTCGACGGTGAGCTGGTACGGCGCCGCCTGGTCGCTTTTCCTGCTGTCGGTGCTCGCGGGCCGCTATCTCGCCGAAGTCTTCAAGCTGCGCGTGATTCGCATCATCGGACTCGCCAGCTTCAGCGCGTACCTGTGGCACATGCCGATCATCATTTATCTGAAACAGGTCCTGCCGCCCGCGCCGTGGGCGGCCGTCGTGATCCTTGCGGCCGTCGTAGGCATTTCCATCATCTCGTATCGCGCACTGGAATTGCCCGGAATCGAGTTGTCGGCGCGCTGGTCGCGGCGCAGGCTCGAGGCGACGGCGAGTTGAAGAGGGGCAGTAGAAGCCACGAGCTTGAGTCGGGGTTTATGCCTCGATAGCTGCATACGGAACGAGTCGACTCAACAGGGTTTACGAGCCCGCAGCGTGCTCGATATCGGAGGGTCCCATGATCTCAAACTGGAAATCGATCTGCGTCGCCGTTGCTCTTGCAGCGACGTCGCGCGTCGCGGCTGCAGGTGCCGTCGTGACTCCGGAGGCCGCGCGCGCCCGCCTGCTCGAAATGGCAGACACGCTCGGCAAGGCCAAGGCGTTCTCCGTCAGGATGCACAGTGATTACGACGCCGTTCAGAGATCCGGCCAGAAGGTCGAGTTCGGCGACACGCGCGAGGTACTGGTGCGGCGTCCCGACGCGCTTCGCATCGACGTCGAGCGCAGCGACGGAGAACAGAGCGTCGTTCTCTATGACGGCAAGTCCATCACCGTGTCGACACCGAGCCAGGGCGTCTATGCGCAGGTCGAAAAGGCAGGCTCGCTCGACGATGCCGTCCGTTACTTCCGGCAGGACCTGAAGATGCAGCTTCCATTGGCTGCAATGCTGCTGACCACGTTCCGGCAGGAGCTCGACAGCCGCCTCAGCGATGTCGAGTATGTCGAGAGCACGCATCGTTTCGGCAAAGAGGCCGACCACTTTGCCGCGCGCGGCACCGATGTGGATGCGCAGTTCTGGGTGAGCGTCGACGATCCGCCGATGCTCCAGCGCGTCGTCATCACATACAAGAATGCCGACGAGCAGCCGCAGTATGCGACGACGTTCGAGGACTGGGACTTCTCGCCGAGCGCCTCGAGCTCCAAGTTCCGCTTCGAGGCCGACAAGAACGCTCACAGGATCGCGTTCCTTCCTCAGGTCGCGCCTCAGATCGCCGCATCGGTGCCGAAAGCTGCAACCGCGGCCAAGGAGAAGAAGCCATGAAGCAGCGCAACCGTAGAGCATTTGCAGCGATCGTGACGATGGCCATGTTCGCGCTCTTCGCGACCGGCGCGAACGAAGCGCTCGCGCGTGGATTCGGCGGCGGCGGCGGCGGCGGAGGCCGCGGCGGTGGTGGCGCTTCACGCGGCGGTGCCGGTGGAGGTTTCAGTCGCGGCGGCGCGGCGTCGGGCGGAAGCCTTTCGAGCGGACGCTCGGGTGCTTCGCCCGCGAGTCGCGGCGGAGCGTCAGCGAGTCGCAGTGGAGCGTCAGCGAGTCGCAGTGGAGCGTCAGCGAGTCGCAGTGGAGCGTCAGCGAGTCGCGGCGCAGCTTCGACGAGTCGCGGTGGGAACTCGTTGAGTCGCGGTGGCAACTCGACGACTCGGCCTGGAGCGAGTGCCGCACCGTCGGCGAGCTCGCGCACGGCGCCCGGTGCCTCGCGTTCTCCGGCGGCATCCTCCGGGCAGCGCACAATGCCTCCGTCGGTACAGAACGTGCCGCAGTCCGGATCGCAGAACCGTCAGGCCGGCGCTGCCGCGAGCCAGCGAAGCGGATCGGCCAGCCAGAAGGCGGGAACCAGAAGCCAGCAGGACCGTCAGGACTACGCCACCGGCGCGCGCGAAGACCGCCAGAACGCCGCCAGCAACCGTCAGGACGATCGCCAGGACTTCGCCGAGGACAATCACGATCACAACGGCGACTGGGACGACGATTGGGGAAACGGCGAGTGGGACGAAGGCGAAGGTCTCGCGGTCGGCCTGGCTGTCGGCGCCGCGGCTGCCGTCGGATCGGCTGTTGTGAACTCGGCTGTTTCCGCGCCTCCGTGCGCTGGCGCCACGGTGATGGTCGGTGGCGTAAGCTATCTGCAGTGCGGTTCGTCGTGGTACCAGCAGGCGTACTCGGGAAGCACGCCGTCGTGGGTCGGCGTCGCTCCGCCGCCGGGATACTAGCTACGCAGCACCCCGGAGTTCCTGCCTTGCGTCGGCACGAACCGGCCACGTAGTATCGCCGGGTCGTGCATCAAGGTGCAGGATCTCCGGGAGGGGCATGCATCATCTCGCTCGTCGAGCGCTTGCACTCGCGCTTCCCGTCGTCGCAGCGCCGGCCGCTGCGTTCGTAACTTTCGAATCCGGGCCGGTTCGCCCGCGTGCGATGTCGCCGGACGGCAACCGGCTTTTCGTCTGCAACATTCCCGACAACCCCCTCGAGATCTTCGACATCACCGCCGAAGGCCTGACGCTGGCCGCGGGTCTCGCCGACGAAACGACAGTGACTACCACCGTCACCGTGATCGTGGGCGACGAATGCTTTGAAGGATCGGCGACGAAAGTGGACGAATGAAGTGTGGATCAAGCGTTCCGGCACCGTACGATTCGGCTCGAACCTGCGAGTTTCCGGGTTGATTGGCCTCGCTCGGGGGAGGTATTGTCTGACCAACTTGGAGAAAATCAGTCTTTTCGTTCTTTCTCAGTCGATCGTCATCGCTCGAGGATCGTTCGCATCCGTCGGCGTGCCGTTTCGCGTCGCGCGCGTCGACTGAGGGCTGTACACGTGACGCGGCTTCTTCATTGCCTGTTCGCCGCAGCGCTGTGCATCGCGGTAGCTGCCCGGTCGTCAGATGCGGCCGGCCCACTGATCGTGAACGGTGGGGGGCAGCCACTGACCTGGCCGGGCGGCACGGCGTCGTACAATCCGGATCGCGGCTCGCTCGGCGCACTGTCGAATGCATCCGCGACAGCGCGCCTGGCGGCTGCCGCCGACGCCTGGAACGACGTGGCGACGGCAGATGTCTCGCTGAGCGCGGGATCTCAACTTTCGATGGACGTGACGTCGGCCAACTACACGGGCATCCTGTCGTCATGCGATGATGGATTGAGCCCGATTGTTTTCGATACGGATGGAAAGATCACCGATGACCTCTTCGGTGACGGCGCCAGTGAGCACATCATCGGATTCGCGGCACCGGCCTGCGGGACGTATGTCCCTCCCGAACTTACCGAAGGTTATTCGGTGATGAACGGGGTATTCCTCGACGGCGTCGATTCCGATTCCAATCCCGAGCTGACCCCGGAACAGTTCGATGCCGTCCTGATCCACGAACTCGGACACTATCTCAACCTTGACCATTCGCAGGTGGGCCTGTCCGTCGCGTTCGATGGAGACCCTTTGAACGATGCAGCGGTCGCGACGATGTTCCCGATTCTGGTCAACGGAACGGCGATGACATCGCTTCACCTCGACGACATGGCCTCGGTCTCTTCGCTGTATCCGGCCGCGTCGTTCGACACCGAGAACGGGACGATAGCGGGATCCGTGCTTTTCGCCGACGGCGTTACGCTGTTTCAGGGTGCGAACGTCGTGGCGCGCGCCGTTGGCGATTCGCTTGTGACGGCCGTGTCGCAGGTTTCCGGGGCCTACTACTTTCCGTCCAATCCGGGTGGACCGGCGGACGCCGCATTGAGAGGGCGGTATGAATTGAAGGGACTGCCGCCGGGGTCTTACACGGTGGAGATCGAGCCGGTCTATGCCGCTTTTATCGGCGGCTCGAGCGTCGGACCGTCCGAAACTCCGACAGGGCTGCCGGGCGCTCCGGAGTTCTGGAATGGCAGTGACGAGGCGGCCAGCAATCCGCCGGACGATCCGGCGGTCGCACAGGCAATCGTCGTCACGGCCGGCAGCGTAATCGACGACATCGACTTCATCGCGAACCAGGGCCCGATCCCGGTCAATGACGAATGCAGCGGTGCGATCGACATCGATGAGATGCCATTTGCCGATGCGATCGACGTCACCGGCGCAACGCTCGGTGCATTCGACCCTATCCAGACATGCACGGAGTTTTTTTCGCAGAACTACAACAGCGTCTGGTATCAGTTCACGCCCTCTGTCGACGGGGTGATCCACGCAGCCACGTCCGGCAGCAACTATGATACGATCGTCAGCGCACTGAGTGGACAATGCGGCATATTGACGCAGGAGGCCTGCGACAACGACAGCGGACCGAATGTCACATCGGATCTGGTCGTCGCGGCCGATGCGGGAGTTCCCTATCTGTTCGATGTCGCCGCGCGTGTGCAGGGCGGGGGACTGATGGAGATTGCATTCGACTTTGCACCGGCCGCCGCGTGTCCGCCGGCGCCGCGCAACGACTGCTCCGCGCCGTCCTCGGTCGGACACTCGTCGCTTCGTCTTCGTCGCGGGGATCCATCGAACTTCGCGCTGCAATGGAAATGGGGACCCGGCGACGCGTCGGCCGCGGAGCTCGGCGATCCCTCGACAGACGCTGGAACCAGCTACGCGCTGTGCGTCTACGACGCCGCGAATTCGCTCCGTCTGATGGCGAGGGCGCCGGCGGGCACTCGCTGCGGCTCGGGGCTCGAGGGCTGCTGGAGCGTGAAGAGCTCGGGCCTGAGCTACAAAGATGCCGGGCTGCTTCCGGACGGTCTCGGATCGGCCAAGCTCAAAGCCGATGATGCCGGGCGTGCGAAGTTCAAGCTCAAAGGAGCCGGCGACGCGCTCGGTATGCCGGTACTGCCGCTCGTATTCCCGCTGTCGGTGCAATGGATGAACAGCGACGGACACTGCTGGTCGAGCGCTTTTCCGTCGAATGGCATGCTCCGGAACGACACCGACGAGCTTCGCGCAAGAGGTTAGGGATGAGACGAAAGTTCATTCGGATCGCTTCGCTCGCCGCCGTTCTCGCCGCCACATCCGCCGGCGCGATGACGGTGGCGCGGGAGTTGACGCTCGATGAAACGGTCCGCGGCGCGGACCGGATCGTTCATGCCACGGTGACGAACGTTCGTACCGGCAGGGATGCGTCGGGACTGGCGGCGACTTGGGTTACATTCGACGTCGACAAAGCGGTGAAGGGCGAGAGCGGCCGGCGGCTCACGATCAAGCAGTTCGGAAATTCGGATGCTTCGAGCACGACCCCGATCGGTCGCATCCCGGATCTGCCGATGTATTCGGTCGGCGAAGAGGTCGTCGTATTTTTGCGCCGCGAAAGCGCTCGCGGCTTCACGAGCCCGGTAGGTCTCGAAACCGGTATCTATCACGTTCGGACCGAACACGGCCGACGCATTGCCGGCCGAGGCGCGGATCGTTCCGGGATCGATCTTGACGAGCTGCTCGCCGACATAAGCGATCGCGTCGCGCGGCAGCGGGTGCCCTGACTCCTCGATGGTCGGTCTGACTGACAACTGTATTGCCTCCAGGTGCGAAAACATGATCTTCCACAAGCAACTACCGATACTTCTGGCCCTCTGCCTTCTTCCGAATCTGCCGGTGCAGGCGGCGTCGCCCGTCTTTGAGCCGCCCGTTGTGCTGGACCCTCAGTTGAACGACGCCGGGACCAACGCCGTTTCGCCAGTCGCTGCAACGAACGGTGCGGGTACATGGGTCGTCGCATGGAGCACGATACGCGAGATCGCGTTTTCGCGATCGACCGACAATGGCCTCACGTTCGGCCCGGCCGCCATTCTCAATACGGATTTCGCAACGGACGATTACGTTTTTTTCGACAACGTCGTTGAGGATAATGATTTTGCGCCATCGCTGGCTGCCGATACGAACGGCCGGTTCATCGCGGTATGGTCGAGGACGAGCGAACAGGGCGAACAGATCCTCGTCGCGCATTCCGACGATCTGGGAACGTCGTGGAGTCCTCCGGGAACACTGGCGGAGGGTGCACGGTCTCCGGGAATTGCGACGGACGGAGAGGGGACGTGGATCATCGTGTGGCCCGGGCATAACATCGGCGGAGCGATCTACACGGACATCTACGCTACGCGTTCAACCGACGGCGGAAATACCTGGAGCCCTCCGGCGACGCTCGTCGCAGATGCCGCCGGCGATGCACCAGGCGTGATCGGCACGCAGGTGTTCTGGTCCGGCGGGGCCTGGGTAGTCACGTGGGTGACCGGTGGCTACGATATATCTACCGACCAGCAGGTCGATCGCGATTTGTTCGCATCGCATTCGACCGATGGCGGACTTACGTGGGCTGCGCCTTCGGCGCTTCACGCCGACGATCAGACCGACGACGACTCCGCGCGGCTTGCAAGCGACGGCGCCGGCAACTGGATCGCGACCTGGCCCTCGTACGGGACAGATGCCTCTTTCATTTACGCCGCACGCTCGTCGGACGGCGCCACGACGTGGAGCGCACCGATCGCGGTCGCTTCGGATTTTAACGGCAATGATGGGCCTGTCAGCGTCGCCGCCGGACCGGACGGCGAGTTCGTCGTGGTCTGGCAGCGGGGTGCTCACGGGACCCCTGACGCCTACGGCCTGGACGCGGACGTCTTCATGGCGAGCACTGACGATGATGGCGCGACCTGGTCCCCATGGTTTCCGCTGAACGACGCCCAGACGGACCCCTCGGGCGATGACGAGATCCATCCGTTCGTCGCGTACGATCCTTCGGGTCACTGGCTGGCATTGTGGTCGTCGAAGGACAGGCGGCTCGCCAGCGGCACCAAGGGTCCCGGTCTCGACATGGTGTACGCACTGGCCGGTCACCCATGCGGCAACGGGCTGAGCGATCCCGGCGAAGAATGCGATGACGGGAATCGCGGCAACATCGACTGCTGTACTCGAGCCTGCACGCTCGTCGCGGCTGATACGGCCTGCGCGCCCGACGACGACCTTTGCACGCTCGAGCGCTGCGACGGCAGCGGGACTTGCCTGCATCAGACTGCACCGGCAGGAACTGCCTGCACGGCGGACGACGACCTCTGCACGTTCGATCGCTGCGACGGCGCAGCGACCTGCGAGCACGTCCTCGAGGCGCATACCGGCTGCAAGCAGCCCCTGGCAGCTACGCGATTGCAGATGGAAGACAGTACCGATCCGGCCGCGCGATCGCTGCGCTGGAAGTGGCCGAAGGGAGAAGCGTCGGCACCGGATGAGATCGCCGCCGGTCTTGGCGGGACGAATTATGGGTTGTGCGTGTTCGATCCGAGCGGGCTTCTGGCACGCGTCGATGCACCCGCGGGGCCGATCTGCGGCAATGGCGTTACGGGCGGCTGCTGGAAGAGATCCGCTGCGACGCAGTACCGGAGCAGAGATGGCATGCCGAATGGGATGACCAAGCTCACGGTCAAAGGAACTGCAACGAAAACCTCCATCGGCCTTTCGGCCGCCGGCGAAAACCTGGAGCTGCCGTCGCTGCCGCTCCTGGCTTTTCCGGTTCGCGCGCAACTCGTCAACGATCTCGGTGCGTGCTGGGAAGCGACGTACGCGGAGCCGATCGACAATACGGACACGAGCGTTCGGCTATCGAGCGACTAGAGTTGACGTGTCAGCCTTCGATGCAGACAGAGCGCTGACGTAGCGGCATCGACAATGGTCAACGCCTGCGGCGCCAGGCCGGCGCTGCGGCGAGCCAGCGAAGCGGATCGGCCAGCCCGGAGCGGGGGCCTTGACTCTTCGATACGAGCGACTCGATGGCCGTCCGAAACGGGCTTTATTTCACGGGCTTCGCATCGGACGGTTCGCGAACAAACGCGAACCAGTAGCCGCAGCTCATCAGATCGTCGAAGCCTTCGAGACCGAGCTCGCGGCCGCCGACGTTGGTCCACAGAAGAAGCACGTCGCGACGAGCGAAGTATCCGTACCAGGGGTCATGGAGGAAGACGACGGGCCGCTCGCGCTGGACCTCGGGATGTTCAATGCCGAAGTAGAGCGCGTCCTCGTAGCTCGGAGGCTTGAGGCCGAGCCGGCTTGCCTCGTCAATGGCGTCCTTTGCCATCACGTCGTGGTCGAACTCCAGCAGCACGATTTCATGGGTCCGGGGTCCGCCCTGATTCCGCGCGGGAAAGTTCTCGGAGTACACGCACGAATGCGCGTAGGCATAGCGCCCGGCCTCGACGAGCTCTTCGGTCGAACGGCCGTCTCCGGCCGTTATGAGATGGCTGCGCAACACAGGTCGGAGTCGGGACCGAACATCGCCGGGATGCGTACGAAAGAAAAGGCGCGCAAAACGCGGCGCGCGAGCTTTTTCCGGCTCATCAACAACGTCTGATAAGATATATTATGTAAACCAAGCCGCATGAAAACACCGGGGAATCATGCGGAAACCGGATTGGCGCAGGCCCTTCCCCGGTTCTGTCCGGCCGTGTGTTGCGGGGCGCCGTTCGGCGTGTGACAACGCCCGCGTGCCCTTCGCAGCAACCGGATCGGCCGACCCGCGCGATCCGGGCGCGCCCGTTTCACATCAGCCAGACAATGCCCGACGAGACCTGCTGGCGTGCGTCGTCGTGCTCGCGGCGGCGTATCTCGCCACCTGGCCATTCACGAATACCGGCGTCCTCGACGACTGGTCCTACATTCGCACCGCTCTCGACCTCTCGAGCTCCGGCGAGCTTCGCTACAACGGATGGGCTTCGCCGATGATCGGCGCCCAGGCCTGGCTCGGCGCCGCGTCGGTCCGCCTGTTCGGCCCGTCACTGATCGCGGTACGTGTCTCGACGTTGCCGATTGCCGTCGGGACAGCGCTCCTGCTTCGCGCGCTTCTCCGACTTGCCGGCGTGCGCTCGCTGCCGGCCAGCCTCGGAGCGCTGGCGTTCGGTCTGTCGCCACTGGTGATTCCCCTCGCAACGTCGTTCATGACGGACCTCCCCGCGCTCGCCGGAGGCCTTCTGTGCGCGCTTGCGCTCGTGCACTCGAGCCGGCAGGCCGAGCTTCGACCGGCGATCGGGTATCTCCTTGTTGCGTTCGTCGGCGGTGCGCTCGGCGCTTCCGTGCGGCAGACGGCGTGGCTCGCTCCGATTGCGATGCTTGCGTGCTTTGCCGCGTTCGAATGCCGACGACCACGGCTCGGGCTCGTCGCGCTCGGGCTGGCGGCTGCGAGTGTGCTGCTCGCCGTCGCAGCCGTCCACTGGCGTGCCGCGCAGCCATACGTCGTCGAGCTCAAGAGTCTTGGTGACGCGGTGCTGCCGGTGCTTCACGGCCTTCCGCGGTCCGTGCAGGCGCTGCTCCCGCTGCTGTACTCGATCCTGGCGCTCGTGCTCCCGCTGTCGGTCTGCCGCATCGCAGGCGAAGCATGCAGCGGCGACACCGCGATGCGAATCCGCCTTGGCGTAGCCGCTGTCGTCGCAGCGATCACGGCACCGATGTTGCTTTCGTCGTCGGGTTCGGCGCCGTGGCTGGACAATCTCCTGTCGAGGACCGGGCTCGTCGGTGCCGGAATGACGGTCATCGGCGAAGGCCAGTTGACGCTCGCGCCTGCCGTGCAGCAGGCAATCGCGCTGGCAAGTTATGCGAGCATGCCGCTTCTCGTCGCAACGATGAGAAGCCCGTTTCGACGCGACGGCGCAACGCAATGCGAGCGGCTCGTCGTGGCACTGCTGGCAAGTTCCGCCGTCGCCTACGCTGCGATGATGGCTCTGTTCCTGTTCCGGGCGACCTCGTACGACCGCTATGTGATACCGCTGCTGCCGTTCGCCATCGTCCTGTTGCTGCGCCGACGCTCGGGCGCAATGCCGGCCGGGGTCATGGCGATGGGAGCCGTGCTCGTCACGTTGTGGGGATTCTACGGAATTGCGATCACGCACGACATGTTCGCGGCGCTCCGAGCGAGACGCGAAGCGTTCGATCAGCTTCGGGCGCGCGGCGTTCCTGCGACGTCGATCTGCGGCGGTTTCGAGATCGACGGGTTGACGCAGATCGACGCAGCCGGCTTCGTGGCCCATCCGGCGGTCCGGCGTCCACCCGAAGTCCGGGCATCCTACCGACGACGAACCGACCTCGCTCTGCCCTTCTGGTTCCTGAATCACGCACCCAGCATTCAGCCGCGCTGGTGGATCACTCTGTCGCCGGTTTCCGGATTCCTCGAAGAAGACCTGCCCGTAGTCGAGTACGTGCGGTGGCTGCCGCCCGGACACAATCGGATTCACGTCATCCGTACGCCATGATGCCCGGTCACATCCCGTCGCGGGCGCATCGTAAGACGCTCAGACCTTTTCGAACGGGTCGAAGAGTTTCGCGTATTCCTCGAACGCGAAGCGGTCGGTCATGCCGGCGATGTAGTCGGCGATCACGCGCGGCATGGTCGTGTCGCCGACCGCACGCTCGCAGATGTGGAGCGGCATCTGGCGCGGATCGATCATGTAGGCTTCGAACAGGCCGCGCATCACGCGCAGCGCTTTCGCACCCATCCTTCGCACGCGCCGGTGCTGGTAAAGCCGGTCCATCAGCCGCGCCTTGAGCTGGCGCACCTTGGCGCCCATCTCCGGGCTCGGCTCGGCAATCGGCGGCAGCGAGCGGCGCAGGTCCTCGATCGTCTCGATGCCGAGGCCCTGGATGCGGCCTTCGATCGCTTCGATGAGATCGCGCACCATGCGATCGATGAGCAGGCGCACGGCCTGGTAGCGCAGCACCGAGAAGCTCGCCGACGGCCACAGCCGCCGCACTTCGGCGAACGCTTCGTCCCACAGCTCGACGCCGTCGAGGTCCTCGAGCGTGATCAGGCCCGACTGGATGCCGTCGTCGATGTCGTGGCCGTTGTAGGCAACCTCGTCGCAGTAGTCGACGATCTGGGCTTCGAGCGGCGGCGCGCTCGACGCATCGAAGTCGGACACTCGCGGGCGGTCGAAGCGGCCCGAATGCTTGACGATGCCTTCGCGCACTTCGTACGTGAGGTTGAGGCCGTCAAACTGGGGATAACGCTGCTCGAGCACCTCGACGATGCGAAGGCTCTGGCTGTTGTGATCGAAGCCGCCGTAGTCCTTCATCAGGTCGTCGAGCACGTGCTCGCCGGCGTGACCGAACGGCGTGTGGCCGAGATCGTGCGCGAGCGCGACGGCTTCGGCGAGATCGCGGTTGAGGCCGAGCGTACCGGCGACGGTGCGCGTGATCTGCGCGCATTCCATCGTGTGCGTCAGGCGCGTCCGGTAGTAATCGCCTTCGTGATTGACGAAGACCTGCGTCTTGTACTCGAGCCGGCGGAACGCGCTCGAATGAATGATGCGGTCGCGGTCGCGCTGAAAGGCAGGCCGCAGCGGGTGCTCCGGCTCGGGATACTCGCGGCCGCGGCTGTTCTCCGAGCGCATCGCGTACGGAGCCAGCGCCTGCCTTTCCTGCGCTTCGAAGAACGCTCGATCCCGTGTCGTCATTCTCCGCCGCGTTTTCCGTGGTTTCTCAGTCGAGCGTCGTCGTAGTCGTAGAGGACGCCGTGGTAGGCGTCTCCTGCGGTGCGAAGAAGATGTCGCGGTATTCGGAATCGACGTCGTCGGTTTCGCCGAACGTCGCGCAACCGTTGCCGTTCGACTTGCATGCGATCACGCGCTGGCCGACCGGATCGGTGACGAGCACGTCGTTGTCGGTGAACTCGGCCGACGGATTGACGGCAATCGCCGTCGGGCTGCCGTTCGCCAGCATACCGTCGAGCTCGGCACTGAAGCTTCCGCACCCCGTGCCGTCCGAATCGCAGCGCACGACCTTGCCGGTGCGGTCAGCGATCAGGAGCGTGCCGTTGTCGAGGAAGTCGAGATCGACGGGCTCGTCCGTTGCCGTCGCGGTCTCGCCGAGCACGCCCTGCGCGACACCGTTCGCGTCGTAGACCTTGACGCCCGGAGTTCCGTCGACGACGAGCAGGTCCGGATCGTCGCCGAGCGGCGAGAAGCGCAGCGCGGTCGGATGATCTTCGACGTCGCCGAACTTGTTGATCAGCAGCTGCGTCGTGTCGTCGAACACCAGCACGCGTCCCGAAGCTTCGGCGATGTACAGGCGGTTCGTGACCGGATGGAAAGTCAGCGCGGCCGGATCGTTGACCTGGCGATCGCTGTCGCCGAACGCGCCTACGATCGTGCCGGTGCGCAGGTCGAACACGCGCACCAGATCGAGTGAATCGTCGATGATGACGAGGTTGCCGTTGGCCGGATCCGAAGCCCCCTGCACCGGCTCGGTCGTGAACTCGTCGGCGTCGGCGACCGGTCCGAGAAGCTTGCCCTCGGTGCCGCCGAACTGAAGCAGCGAGCCGACCAGATAGAGCGACGGGAACGTATTGAGCTCGATCGTCTTGGTCGCGTTCGACTCGTCGCCGATGGCGGTCAGGCGCACCTCGAACGGACCGGCCACGTCGGCGCGGAAGGTCGCGACGACGCCCTCGTCGCCCTCGCCCAGCCCGCAGATCCCGGTTTCGCAGTCCGGAGAGGACGTGCCGGAGTTGATTACGCAGGTCCCGGGACTCGGGCAGTCGTCGTTCTCGTGGCAGAAAATGGAGTCGTCGGTGCTGCAGTGGTCGTCGTCGTTGGTCGTACAGACCACGTTGGCGTCGTTGCGGCAGTGGTCATCCAGCGCGGTGTCGTCGCTGCCGCCGCTGACGATTCGCCACTGGAACTCGAGGCCGTCCTGGGGACCGTTGGGATCGGTCGTCTGGCCGGCATCGAGGACGAATCGCTCGCCAACATCCTGAATGGACTCGTTTTCCTCGATGACGATGCGCGGTGGCGGCGGGTTCTTCTTGTCCTTGCTGCCGCCGCAATCGGCCGACAGAAGCATCGCCAGGGCAAAGGCCGAGGCCATGATCGTGGAGGTTGCGCCAGGCGCAAGACGGAACGTGGAACGACGAGAAACAGGATTTCGCACCGGGTGAGGCCCCTTTTTCAATCGGGAAAAGCTGGAATCCGGCGCACCTTAGCGGCGCAACTTGCCGGTTTCAAAGCCGTCGCTGCACATCCGGCGGCACCGGTGCGTACCTCGGCGCCTGGCCCGGCGTAAGAGGCGGTTTCGGGCTGCCGAAGCGGCCGCGGCTCGGCCGTGCGGGGACGATCGATCCGGCTCTGTGCGCGCCGTCAGAGGCCGCCGCGAACCGCGCGCGCGAAGTTCTGCTCGGTCTTCGTCGTCGAGTCGGTGTAGCCGTTGTACATGTCGACGAACCACGCGTCCTCGTTGGTCTCCTGGTACGTCGTCGACGTCCAGTACCAGTCCGGCTGGATGCAGTTGCAGGTCAGCACCGTGCAGCCGGTTCCGCAGTTGCTGTCGAATTCGGGAGCGACGGCGGGACTGAACGTATCGAAATTGAGAAGCGTGCGCGCCTCGACGATGTTCGGCAGCCGCCAGTCGTTGTGTCCGGCGAACGACTGCGAGTTGAGCGTATCGACGCGGTCGAGCGCTTCGCTCCACGTATAGACGTTGCCTTCATCGTGGATGCTGCCGTCCTCCGACAGCTTCTCCCACGTAAGCCCGGTCGTCTCGTCGGTGATCGTGCCGTTGCCGTTGTCGGTGTATGTCGCCGGCACGCCTTTTTTGAGCGCCGCATCCTGACCCGTGCCGGCGCAGTTGATGACGTCACCGCCCTCGTTGAAGCACTCGCTCTGACCCGACTCGAGCGGCGTTGCCGCCGCAGGGCACTGAAGCGCCACCGGCTGGCCGACCGCCCGCTTCAGCACCGACAGCGCATCCGCCGTCGTCACCGTCCCGCTGGTATTGACGTCGCCGCAGATCGGATCTGCGGCGCGGGATTGGGCTGGAATTGCGAGAAGGCCGACGAACGCGGCAGACAGAACGGTACGGATGCGCATTGGCTGGTGCTCCTGGAAGGTGGTGCGGCGCAAGATACGTCGAGGAAGCGCCCGCCTCCAGTTGCAGTGAGCACGTCGAAGACGACGGCCGGGGTCTCCCCTACCCCGACCGCCGCCAGCCCCGTGCGCTATTTGTTGTGCGCGTTGCCGTGTCCGCCGCCCGAGTGTCCCTGAGGCCCATGCGACGGCGAATGCTGGCCGCCTTGGCCTCCATGGCCTCCGTGCGTTGCATGCTCACCCTGGGGGCGACTGGCCTCGTGCATCTGCGGCTGATGACCCTGCGGATGGCTCTGGTGCTGCGGACCGCGGTATTCGTGAGCGGTGCCGCGCGTCTCGTGATGCGCAGGCCCGGCTCCGTGTCCCTCGTGGCGCGTCGTCGTTGCACGCGTCTCGCTGTGCGTGGTCGTGCCGCGGTACTCGTGGCGCGCAGTCGGCGCCGACCTTACGTCGCGCGTCACTGTACGAGCCTCACCGTTGTGGTCCGAGCTCCAGCGCCGCTCGCGCTTCCAGTTGCTCCAGTTCTGATGGGCATCGTCGTACGAAACCCTCTCATAGTTCCACGGGCGGCCTCTCCATTCGTGACGGCTGTACTCGGTTCGCCAGTCATGCGGAACGGAGCGATAGAAGTACGGCACGCTCGAATATGACTCCCAGTCGCGGTCGTAGTAGTGCGACCGGTACCAGTGGCCGTGCCACGGCCGCCACCACCAGCCATCGACGAAGAAGATGTCCTCGCCGTAATCGGGAACTGCGTACACGTACGTTCCCGGCAGGACCACGAGCTGCGGCGGAGCCGCGAACACGACCGGCGGAGGAAGCCCGATACCAACGGAGACGTGGACCTGGGCGCGAGCGGGAAGCGGCGCAAGCGTCAGCGCGACCGCGGCACCTGCTGCCAGCAAAAATTTCGTGGGATGTCGTTCGATCATGGCTTTCTCCTTCAGAGACCGTGTCATCGCCGACCCTTCGACGGCGTGGTGACGCCACCCGCTAAAGTGCGTCGCAGTCACTGAGCTTGCAGCAATGGACGAATGCTGAGGAGACGATATTCCCCGAAGTGCCCATAAAGAGCCGCGTGCGAGTCGCCGCGAACGAGGCGCACTCGCATGCATCTCCCGCATCCGGGGAAACAGGGCGCAGATGCCGGCAAATTACTTTGCGTGAGCGACGAGCGACGTTACGGCTTCGACGACGTCGCCTGCATCCGCATCCAGTCCGATACTTTGCTTGACGATCCTGCCTTCGGCGTCGAGCACGGTGATCATGTTGCTGTGGGAGTAGCCGCCGTCTTTTTCCTGCCGGTAGCGGAAGCCGAGAAGTGCGGCCAGCTCGCGGACGTCGTCGTCGCTACCATGGAGCAGCGTCCAGTCGCCTTTGAGCTCCATGCGTTCGGCATACGCCCGAAGCTGCGCGGGATCGTCGTGGGCAGGGTCCATCGACACCAGGACGAAGCCGACGTCGCTGCGCAGCTTGTCCGGTAGCGAGGCTTCGACCGACTTGATGCGGCCGATGATGATCGGGCATGCGTACTCGCAGGCCGAATAGAAGATGGCGAGCACGCGCACCTTGCCGCGAAGCGACGCGAGCGCGATCTTTTCGCCGTCGGCACGCGTCCAGCGCGATTCCACCTGGTAGATCGACGCCGGATCGATCTCGCCGGCTGCCGCTGCGGACACTTGCGGCGTCGCCGCAGAGACTGCACCGGCGGCTGCGCACATGAGCAGTGTTGCCGCGAGAAGCAGGGTCGGAGTTTTCATCTGCTTTCGTCCGTTGTGCTGCGCGCGCAGCGAAATCCGAGGTTGGGAACGGAATACTTTGCTTCGAGACTGCTGCGGAACGCGTAGCGCATGAAGGCTGCATAGTCGCGAAAGTCGGATGCACCGGCAGCTCCGGATCCGCAGAAGAGATTCCGATCGAGGCCGGTGTCGGCGCGCGACTCGCCGGTGACCATGGCTGTGTTGAAGTCCTCGACCCATTCCCAGACCAGCCCGTGAAGACCGCGCACGCCGTGGAAGTCGGGCGGCATCGAACGGACGGCGGGAAGCGGGAAATGCGTCGGCTGCGCATACCATGCGAGGATCTTCTGGTAGTGCGCAGGGTCGTCTTTGCCGCGCGCGCTGGTGTCGCTCGCTGCAGCGGCCATTTCCCATTCGGCGAGGCTCGGCAGCCGTTTGCCGCGCCATTTTGCGTACGCACGCGCGGCAAACCACGACACGTTGGTCACCGGACCGTCCGGGCGGATCCTGTCGGGAGAGCCAAGCTCGAGATCGCTCTGCCACTGTTCGAGATAATGCCCGTCCACGAAGAGCTTCGGAGCCTGGGAGCGCCGCCAGCGCGGATTGGCTTCGACGAAGTCGAGGAACTCGGCGTTGGTGACCGGCACCTCGTCGAGAAAGAACGCCGCGACCGGACTGGTGCCTTCGTTCTTGTAGAGCGGCTCGTACGTGCCTGCCGGGATCAGGATCATCCCCGGCGGCGCGTTGACGATCGCTGATGCGGAACCTGCCGCGACGCGTTCGGGCGCCGCTTCGGCCATCGCGGCCAGCGCAAGAACGACGACGGCGGCGGTCGCGCTGCGTCGCGCGCGATTGCGCCGCGTCACCGCCCTCTCCTACTTCGGAATCGTCGCGCGCACTTTGGCGACATCGTCCGGACTCAGCATCGGCGAGTGATTGCCCCAGCTGTTCATCACGAACGTCAGCACGTTGGCAATCTCGTCGTCGGACAGGTTCTGCGGCGTCATCACCTGGTTGTACTTGTTCCCGTTGACGACGACTTCGCCCTGCTTGCCTTCGATCACGATGTGAATCGCACGTTGCGGGTCGGCCAAGAGGAAGTCCGAACCGGCAAGCGGCGGGAAGATGCCGGGCAGACCCTGGCCGCTCGACTGATGGCACGCCATGCACGTGCGATTGAAGACCCGCTCGCCTTCCGAGATGCGTTCGGCCATCGACAGAGCATGCGTCGGGGCGGCCGGCTTTGGGACCTGCGTGGGCTGGCCTTCGGGCAGATAGACCTCGTCGAACTGTTTTCCGGAATAGATTTCGGGAGCGAGCTCGCCATCGACCTTGAGCATGCCGAGCGAGCCCTTGTTGAACGTGCGGAAGATCGAATGATCGACGATCACGTACGTGCCGGGCACTTCCACCTTGAACTCGACGATCGCAGAACCGCCGGCCGGGACGAGCGTGGTCTGCACGTGGTGGTTCGCGAACGTCCCGCCTTCGGCGAAGACATTGTCGAAGATCTCTCCAATGACATGAAAGGACGAGACCAGGTTGGGTCCGCCGTTGCCGACAAAAAGCCGGACGGTTTCGCCCACGTTCGCGTGCAGCGCGTTGTCTCCGACCAGCGCACCGACCGAGCCGTTGAAGACCACGTAGTCGGCATCCTCGCGCAGAGCTTTTTCCATCGAGAACGGCTGCAGGCCCTGTTCGCCGTAGCGTCCGGTCGTGTAGAACTCGCCCTGCATCACGTAGTACTCATGATCGACCGGCGTAAGCCCGCCTTCGGGCTCGACGAGGATCAGTCCGTACATTCCGTTGCCAATGTGCATGCCGACCGGCGCCGTCGCGCAGTGGTAGACGTAAAGCCCCGGGTTGCGCGCCGTGAACGAGAAGATCGAAGTGTGCCCGGGCGCCGTGAACGATGATGCCGCTCCGCCTCCCGGGCCCGTCACCGCGTGCAGGTCGATGTTGTGCGGCAGCTTGTTGTCAGGATGGTTGTCGAGGTGGAACTCGACGAGATCGCCCTGCCGCACGCGCATGAACGGCCCGGGGACGCTCCCGCCGAAACCCCAGAACGTATAATCGACGCCGTCGGCCAGCCGCGCGGTGAACTCGCGGACCTCGACATCGATGACCATCTTCGCCGGCGTCAGTCGTTTGATCGGCGGAGGAACCTGCGGTGCGTGCGTGAGAACCGCTTTCTCTTCTGGGAAAACGGCGGCGGCATTCGCGAAAGTGGGAATGCCGAAGAGGACTGCTGCGACGCCGAAGCACAACGCGAGCATGCGTGCCTGCGATTGCCGATAGCGGCCGAAGTGCTCAGTCGGACTGCGTTTTTGCTTCGAGCGCTCCGGTCCCATGCATGTCTCCTTGTGCTTGCGACGCGTTCCATTGGCTGGTGCGGTGCAGAGTAGAGTGCAGGTTCCGTGCCCCGGCAGGATCTGGATTGGCCGAGCGCGTTTCGGCGCGCTTTGCCATCGCGATCCAATGCAGAAACATCTTGCAGTATACGCGGGAAAGGCCGCGAAATAACGCGCTGATCGCCTGGCTCTCTTGTCCCGGACCACCTGTCATGAAAGGTTGCTCCCTGGAACACGCTGGGCTGGCGGACGCCGGTCCCAAGAAGGGGGTCCGATGAAAAAGTCTTTCTCCGTTACACTTACCTTGATCGCAGTCTTTGCGTTCGCCGACTTGAGCGTCGCCGGCGGCAAACCCGACGGTGCAACCTGCCACGTTCACAAGAGCTGCCAGAGCAAGCTCTGCCTGCGCCAGCAGCCGACCGACAAATTCGGCAAGTGCTGCGACCAGCAGGACTGCGCTGAGCAGAACAAGCAGTGCGGAGAGATCGACAACGGCTGCGGGATTCCGATCCAGTGCGGCGACTGCGATCCCGGCAGTAACTGCGTGAACAACCAGTGCGTGGCCGGCACGACGACGACCACGACGACTTCGACGACCACGACGTCTTCGACGACGACGACGACGAACATCGACGGCTGCGGCAATCACTTCTGTGGTACCGATTCGTCGCCGCTCTGCAGCGAGACCGGTGGAAGTGGCGGCTTCTCGGATTGCTACGTGTTCCAGAACCCCGACAGCACGTGCGGCGTTTGCGCCAGTAATTTTGAGTGCGTGACGCCGAACTGCACCCAGACCAGCGACTGCGCACCAGGCCAGGTCTGCGCAATCAATTCATGTTGCGGCGCAGGTGGAGTCTGCACGAATACGTGCACGCCGACGCCACCATCAACCTCCACCACCTCCACCACCACGACCTCGACGACTTCGACGACGAGCACGACGCTCGGATGCATTCCGACCAGTGGCGATTGCAGCCTGGGCGGCGAGGCTTGCTGCGAAACGGCTTGCCAGAATACCGGTAGCGGAAGCACCGGGTTTCAGTGCGTGCCCTGCATCGGACTCTTTGCGCCGTGCACCCCGGGCGGCGTAGCTTGTTGCAGCGGCTCGTGCCAGTTCGTCGAGGGATCCAATTCGTGCAACCCGTAGCGTAATCTTTCGAGGCGCCCGATGCTGTCGCTCAGCATCGGGCGCCTCGGCCGAATACGACACGCCTCGAATTGCAGCTACGGGCGATGGCCGGCTCGCGAACACACGTGCCGTCTGACAGCGGCACACGGTGGCGCCTCCACGTGAACGGTTCGCATCATCCTGACAACACCGCTCCGCCAACGAAGACGCCTGCGTCGGCGGAACGATTCGCACTCTGGGCACCGGCGAGCCTGTTCGTTCTCGTCGCCCTCATCCATCTCCACCAGAACTGGACCGCGAACCTCAATCCGTGGTTCGGCGGCGGATTCGGGATGTTTTCCACGACCGACCGGCCGTGGCCGCAGTCGCTTTCGCTGGAAGCCGAAGACGCAGCAGGAAAGCGCTACCTGGTGGAGTGGATTCCGGAATGGTCGGATCACACCGAACGCGACAAGCTTGGTGCGCAGCCGAACGCGAAGGCGCTGTCTGTCACAGCCGGCTATGCGCTCAACTCCCGCCGCTCGCCGAATGCAGGAGCCGTAAGGCAACTCCTGGTCACGCTTGATAAGGCAAAACTCCTCGACCGCCTGACCCTGCGAGAGGACGCCGCCACACTCTCGAAGATTGAGGTTGTCCGCGCGCAGTCGAGCGACGACGCGTCGTCCGATCTTGGCCTGGTTCATGCCCGTGCGCGCGCTTGGCGACTGGGGTTCGACACGAAATCCGCGCGTTTCCGGACCGAAGCCATTGGAGAGCCCGGAGAGGCGAGTCGCCAGCCATGATCGCGGGCTCGGCTGTGACGGTCTTCGTCGAGGACCTTATTGCAGAGCCTCGAGGACGCACGGCGCTGCGCCTGACCGCCGTCTTTCTTCTTGCAACGAGCCACGTCCTGTTCGCATGGCACCCCGCAAGCGTTTTTGCTGCAGCGCTCGGTGTCATGATGCTGCTCAGCCCGCGTCTTCTCGAAAGTCGGTGGACATGGGCTGGCGTGTTCGCGGTTCTCGTGTGGGGTCTCGTGACGCGCTGGCCCGTTACCGAGAACAACCGCTATCTCGATGCTTACTGGGTGCTCGCGTGCTGTTTGGCCTCCGGCTTGACTGCAGACGAATGCGACCGCGTGCTTGCCCGTAACGGAAGACTGCTGATCGGACTTACGTTTACCCTGGCGGCGACGCAGAAGGCGCTTCGCGGTGGCTATTTCGACGGCTCTTTCATGCATGGCCTTGTGCTTTGGGACGAGCGCTTTCGCAGCGTGGCCAGCCTGCTCGGAGGACTCGACGCGAAGGACCTCGCGATCAACAGTCAGTTGAAGAGCGCCCTCGGCTTCATGCCGTGGGCTGTCGAAAGCGTTTCCTTCGTGACGAGCGAGCGCCTTCGTCTGGGAACCTTCGTACTCGGATACCTCGTACTTCTGCTCGAAGCTTCGGTAGGCCTGTCGTTCCTGCTGCCTGGGCCGCGATGGCTCACGCGCTGGCGCCACTACCTGCTTTTCCTTTTCGTGCTGCCGACCTATCTGCTTGCGCAGGTTTCGCACTTTGGCTTGATTCTGACGATCATGGGATTCGCGCAATGTCCCACCGAACAGCGCCGCCTTCGCCTTGCGTATCTGCTGGTCTTCGTCTTTGTCTGTTTTGCCGACATGACCGCACCGATGCTGATTGCCGCGACAGTGGGCGCATAGCCCTCTTCCGCTTGTGCAATCCGACCAGCGTTCGATCGAAAGTCCCCGTCCGCGTCAGCCCATGAACCCGAGATCCTGCGCGGTGAACTTCTCGACCGACGGAAACGCCCACGCGAGCTCGTCGTCGCTTGCTCCGAACCATCGCCCGAGCGTGAACGCGAACTGTTCGGTCGACTGTTGGGGAATCCATACGCCGCGCGTGTTCGCGTCGTCGGGCCCGCTCAGCTGGAAGTTCGGCATCTGTCCGTAGAGGCCGCCATGGACCGCGCCGCCGATCACGAACTGGTGGTTTCCCCATGCGTGATCCGATCCGAGACCGTTCGACTGCAGCGTGCGGCCGAAATCCGCGAGGCTGAACGACGTGACCTGGCTGCCGAGATGCAGATCGTTTTCCACGCACGTGTGGAACGCGTCGAGCGCCGCGTCGAGCTCGAGAAACAGGTCCCACTGCTGCCAGTCCTGGCCGCTGTGCGTGTCGAATCCGCCGAGCGTTGCAATGAATACCTGACGTCCCGGTCCCTGCCCGGCGCGAAGCTGCATCAGGCTGGCGATGAGCTTCAGCTGCTTGCCGAGCGTCGTTTGCGGGAACGTCGTGGCGAGCGGTGTTGACGTGCTGGCTGCGGCCAGATCCGTGCCGAGCTGCATGCCCTCGGCGAACGCCTTGTTCGCCGCTGCGCGCAGCAGACTGCCGCCGTCGAAGCTGAGCAGGCCCACGATGGCCTGCCGCCGGTTCAGGCTTGCGCTCGACGGCCACAGGTTGAGGCCGGCCAGGTTCAGGTTCGTACCCGGCGGAACGACGTTGCCCGAGTCGTTCAGGCTGCAGATGAACGGCGCCGACGACGCGGTGGAAATGCCGCCGAGACTCTTGTTGCCGGCCGACACGCAGTCGAGAAGCCGTCCGCCCCACCCCGTCGCATCCTCGCGAGGAACTCCGCCCATCTGGATCTGCACCATCTGGTCGGAGTGCGAGAACAGATTGGACGGCACTTGTTTCGTATTGTGGAGAAAATCGTAGCGCGTCAGCGGCTCGAGCAGGTTACCGGTGTTGAGCGCCATCGCGACCCTGCCCTGCTGGTAGCGGGCGTGCAGCTTCGGCAGCCCGTAATGGAATGCGTACGGCATGCCCTGGTGCGTGAAGCTCGTCGAGCCGAGCTTGCTCATCGGAATCGCGAGCGCTGTGCGGGCCGACGCGTAACTTCCATAGCGCGCGGCGTCGAGCGGGATGATCATGTTGTTGCCGTCGCAGCCACCGGCAAGGTAGATGCAGACCAGTGCCTTGTAGTCACCGGCGGTGGTCGCGAAGGCTTCGCCGGGCCGTCCGAACGCGGCGAGCGCGCCGAGGCCGGCTCCGGCCTTGAGAAAATTGCGCCGCGAGAATCTCTTGTCGAAGTATTTCATGTTGCTTCCTCGCCTCAGCGAATGACCGCGTACTCGCTGGAGATCGCGGCAATGTAGAGAGCACCGATGGCGCGCTGCTTGGGATCGGTGACGACGTAGCAGTCGTTCAGGATCGCCTGCCGGAGCGGCAGCGACATGGCGCCGTGGAAGAGCCTGGCGTCGACCAGGTTGACCAGGTTCGTCGCATTCGGCGCCGCCGTCACGAACGGCGTGATGTCGAGCGTGAACGCGGTGCTGAGCTGCCCGGTGAGCAACGTATAAATGAAGTTCGCACGCTGGATCGCCATGGCCGGCGTGAAGATCTGGAACTCCGGTCCGTAGAGCTCCGGGTGTTTCGGGAACGCGGCAAGCGGCGAGTAGAACGAGAACACGCTGAGCGGCGCCAGCGGTTCTTCGCCGAGCCCAAGGAACAGGTAGAGCACCTGGCTCGCATCGATCACCTGCCCGCCAAGCGCACGCACCAGCCCGAGCACGTGCAGCATCGGATCCTTGAGGCGCCCCTGCGTGGAGGTCGGAGTGTCCTGCCGTGCTTCGGCATCGGTCAGCACGGCCTTGATGACGGCCGCCAGGTCGCCGCGAACGCCTTGTCCGTTGTTCACGAACACATCCGCCACGCGCTCGATGTACTCGGGGCTCGGATTGCTCGTCACGAGGCTGCGGATGATCCGCGTGGCGAAGAACGGCGGGACGTTCGGGTGCTGGAACAGGCGATCGAGCACGAAGCTCAGCTCGGCGCTCGCGGTCATGCCGTACGGCACGACGATCCCGTCGAAGATCGTCTTCTGCGATTTGTCGTGGCTCGGATCGTACGAGGTCATCCAGCCGTTGAAGTTCGCCGGATTGTTGGGTCCCGTCACCTTGCCCGGCAGCGTCGGATACACCCAGCCCGTGAACGCATTGGCAAGGTTTCGCACGACGTCCTGATCGTAGGTCGCGATCGTGTGGCCGGCCGCGTCGAGCGACGCGAATCCGTCCTGGTCGAGCTTGTAGGTTCCGATCGTGAACAGCTGCATCAACTCGCGCGGATAGTTTTCGTTGGCGCCCGACATGCCGTTTATCGCCGGCTTCTTGCTGTTCACCATGTCCAGGTACTTGCCCATCGTCGGGCTCAGCGTGACTTCCTGGAGCAGCGTGCGGAAGTTGCCGAACGCGTTGTTCGCGAGCAGCCGTACGTACGGGCTTAGCTCCTCGCCGTTGGTATTCTTGTTCATCGAGACGACGAACAGCTGCGACAGCGCAAAGGCGACGCGCAGTCGAAGCTGGTCGGGGGCCATCGCCATCTGGCGGATCCATTCGGTCGGCACCTGAGACACAGTGAGACCGTCCGGCATGACCGAAGGCGGCGTAAGCGCCGGATTCATCTGCTTGGCGATCCACGCGTCGATGCCGATCTGCTGTACTTCGGCGATGTCCGGATCGGTTGGCCCGAACGTCGCCTGCTGCAGGAAACGGATGGCGGCGAGCGTGTCCGGATTGATGGAGCCGGGCGAAGCCGCGGGAACGATGACCAGCGCCAGGTCCGTCGAGCTTACCGGCCCGGGGTTTTCGACGTGCAGGTTGAGACCGCCGAGCTGGCTCGCGCTGAGGCTGCCGCTCGCCTGAAGCTGCGTGTCGCCGAGAAATGTCGTCGTCAGCGCCGTGGTTCCGAGAAAGACCTGCGCGCCGGGAACGAAGCGGCTGCCGACGACGTCGATGGTGAACGCGCTGCCGGCCGTGAGCGCGCTCGGAGTCACCGACGTAAGCCAGGGAACCTGGTTCCGCACGGTGACGATCGATGAGCCCGTGACCGTCGCGTCGGCCATCGAACGAGCGGTCAAGGTGACAACCGTCGGCGCCACGGTGAGCGCCTTCGGCGCGGTGTAGACGCCAGCGGTCGTGACAAGGCCTTCCTGCAAGCTGCCGCCCGGATGACCGTTGACTTCCCATGTGACCGCGCTGCTAGCGAGGCCGGAGACCGCCGCGACAAACGTGCGGCTGCCGCTGACGGGCAGCGTGACGGTTGCCGGAGAGACCACGACGGATGCCGCCATTGCGAGGGTCGGGAGCAGCAGCGTCAGTGCGAATAAGAAAACGGAGACAGACACCGATTTCCGGAAATCAGTGTCTGTCCCCGTTTTCTGTGTCGTGCATGCTCCGCGCGTGTGCTGCTGCGCCTTGTCGGAACGAGCGCGGTAATGCGCGCATCCCGACGTCATTCTGAAACGATGGTCCATGACGGCTCCCCTTCGAGAAAAGTTTTCCATTCGCGTCGCTTGCGCGGCGCGCGGAAGTACATCCAGCTCTGAATGAGTGTTAAGACGTTCCCCCGTCTCTCCTCTCGAAAGACAAGGCGTGAATTCGGATGGAACAGTGTGACGTCTGCGGCCGCACGATCGACGAACGCGCGGTTTTCCGGGACGTCTTTTAGACAGACGCATGAATCTTCGTCGCCGCGGGTTCGCGACGTCGTGGTTCGAAGATGCGCATGCCGACGATTGCGACGTCATGCGGGTCGCGACGATCGCCGCACGTCCGCTCTCGCAGCAGCGATGCCGTCATGGAATGATGCGTGCGGGGATTGCGACGATGACGCCATTCGTAGGACGTGCGCGCGAGCTCGAGCTGCTCGCCGCCGATCTCGCAGCGGTGCGCTCGGGCGCCGGCCGCTTTACTCTGATCATCGGCGAGCCCGGTATCGGAAAGACCCGCCTCGCCGATCGTGTGGCTTCGATGGCCGCCGCTCAGGATTTCGACGTGCACTGGGGCAGATGCTGGCAGGGAGGCGGCGCTCCGGTGTTCTGGCCGTGGCTGCAGCTGCTTCGTTCGTGCCGCGAGCGCGCGCTGCCGCCCGACGATGCGGGCCGCGTTGCGTGGGCGACCGCACGCGTCGATGCGCTGCTTCATCAAGGCGAACCGCGCGAAGAGGCCGGCGCAGCACTCGACGTCGATCAGGCGCGCTTCCGTCTCTTCGATGCCGTCGCCAGTTTTCTGCACGCGCACGCCCGCTCGCGGCCGCTGGTACTGGTGCTCGACGACCTTCACGATGCCGACGACGCTTCGCTATTGCTGCTCCACTTCCTGGCTCGCGATCTCCGCCGCTCGCCCATCCTCATGCTCGGCACCTGCCGCGAGGCCGAGATCCGTCGTTCCGCGTCACTGACGACTGCTTTCGCCGCGCTGGCCCGCGAGAGCCATAGCCATCTTCTCAGAGGCTTCGCGCGCCACGAGCTCGAAGAGTTTCTGGATATCGTCAGCGATGCGACGTTCGATTCGGGTCTTCGCGACGATGTCTGCAGGATCACCGAAGGCAATCCGTTTTTCGTCGACGAGGTGACCAAAGCCCTGCTTGCACGCCCGACCGATGCCGCACGCACCCGCATGGAAATTCCTTTCACCGTCAAGGAATTCATCCGGCAGAGACTCGAGCCGCTGGAAGAACGGGCGCGGCGTCTGCTCGAGGCAGCCGCCGTGCTGGGACGCGAGTTCGATGGCCGACTACTTGCCCGCGCCGTCTCGCAGCCTGTCGAGGAATGCCGCGCGCTGCTCGAGCACGTGACGCGCGAAGGTCTCGTCGAAGCAGCCGACAGCCAGGGCCGCGCGTGGCGATTCGTGCACATGCTGATTCGCGAAACCCTGCGCGAGGACCAGGAGCCGCCGGCGGCACGGGAGCTTCATCTGCGTATCGCGGGCCTGCTTTCCGAGGATCGGCAACGCGGGGTGCCCGTTCGCATGGCCGGTGTGGCGTATCATCTGGTGGAAGCCTTGCCGCTTGCAGATCCGTCGATCGTGCTGGCGGCGCTCCTCGACTCGGCTCGAGAAGGGATGTCCACCCTCGCGTTCGAGGAAGCTGCGCGCGACTTCGCCCGCGCGATCGACTTGCTCGAGCAGGGCTCAACCGCCTCGACGCCGGACGCTTCGCAGGCCGTCGCGCTTGCCGCGATCCTGGTCGAGTACGGACAAGCGTTGCGCTACGGCGGCCAGCTTGGAAAGGCTCGCGAGACGTTCCGGCGTGCCGCATCGCTGCTGAGACAACACTGCGGCGGGTCGGGCACCGACATGGCGATCCGCGACTGCTTCGCGCGCGCGGCGCTCGGATTCGGCAAGGTCAGCGAAACCGGAACCATCGACGACGAGCTCGTCGCGCTGCTTAAGGAAGCACTTGCTCTGTTCGATGGCGCCGACTCCGCACTTCACGCGAGCCTTCTGGCGAGACTTGCAATGGCGCTCTACTTCGTCCCCGGATCGACCGAGTGCGTCGTGCTCGGCCAGCGCGCCGTTACGATGGCCGAGCGGACCGGAGACGCGCGCGCGCATGCCGATGCGCTGGTCGCGCAGCATTTCGTCCTTTGGAGACCGGGGACCGCGCCCGAGCGCCTGCGCGTGGCGGAATCGCTCATCGCGCTTTGCGCTCGCGTCAACGAGAAAGAGGCCGCGCTCGAGGCCAGGCTGTGGCGCATCGCCGATCTGATCGAGCTCGGGCAGGTCCCGCGAGCGCGGATCGAGCACGAGTCGTACGACGCCGATGCTGAGGCTGCCCGGCTGCCTGTTCACCGCTGGCACGCGGCGATGCTCCGGTCCACGTTCGCGTTCCTCGAAGGACGCTCCGACGACGCGCAGCGCGAAGCCGACAATGCGCTCGCGATCGGATTGAGCGCCGAGCTTCCCAACGCAAGAGTGTTCCATCTTGCGCAGGTGCTGCAGCTGCGTACCGCCGAAAGACGCATGCCGCTGCTTCAGGCGCCGCTCCGGCGCACTGCCGATGCGCTGCCTCTGATGCCGATCTGGACCGTCTGTGCGGCCGAGGCGGCTCTCGCTGCGGGCAGCGAGCCGGATGCGCGTCGGGATTACGAGCGATTCGCTGCACACGGGTTCGCGTCAGTGCCTCGCGACGGACTATGGCTGGCGACGATCGCCGTGCTGTCGCGTCTTGCCGTCGGGCTCGGCGATCGCGAAGGCGGTGCATGCCTCCGCGAGCTGCTGCTTCCATTCCGCGATGCATGGGTCGTGTCGGTCACCGCGATTTCCGTTCCAGGGCCGGTACGGTTCTTCCTCGGCCTGCTTTTCGAATTGACAGGCGATCGAGAGGTAGCGATCGGTCATCTCGAAGCGGCTGCGGAGTTTGGGCGCGTCGTTCGCTGCCGCAGCGTGGTCGACGAGTGCGAACGGGAATTGTCGCGTCTCGTGGCGACGGCGGAGCTCGGCGCTTTATCGGCTCGCGCACTCTCCCCGGGTGAAGCCGTGTTCCATCGCGGCACCGATTTCTGGACGCTCGCCGCCGGCGGTCATGCGTTGCGGCTGCGAGACAGCAAGGGGCTGCGGTACCTGCACTACCTGATCGAGAATCCTGAGAAGGAGTTCCACGTGTTCGACCTCGTGGCCGCCGTCGAGGGTTCGCTGCCGTCGGCATCGAGCGCATTCGACGAAGAGCTGATGCCGGGACGCGAGGGCGACACCGGCCCGATCGTCGACGCGGCTGCCCTATCCGCCTACAGGAACCGGCTGCGCGAGATCGATTCCGATCTCGCAGCGGCAGAGGCGTTCCATGACACCGGTCGCGTCGATCTGTTGAAGGCGGAACGCGAGTTCGTCACGCGAGAGATTGCCGCCGCGATGGGCCTCGGCGGCCGGCGTCGCGGCAGCGGCTCGCCGAGCGAACAGGTGCGCGTGCGCGTGACGAAGGTGATCGGTCTGGCGATGCGCAGGATTGCGGAGGCGAATCCCGTGCTGGGGCGCGTGCTGGCGCGGGAGATTCGGACGGGGACGTTCTGTACGTATCGGCCGGATCCGGATCGGCCGATACGGTGGATTACGCGGGCGGAATAGTCACTGTGTGGATTCGGCCACAATCCCAACCCCCGAAACCGGCGTTGGGTCGGTTCTTCTCTTGTCTTCACAACTCAGCCTCGCCGCCGGCTGCTCGGTCGGTCCGTTCATTTACCGACGTTCCCTTCGTCGTGATGGCGGCCTCGATGTCCGCAAATGTCGCGGCACCGTCGCACCCGGAATTGCCGCGACGACTGGCTGCCGTAACTACGTCGTGCCGGCGGGTGCGCCTATTCCGCAAAGTAAGAAGCCACCCAGCTAAGCCGGAGGCACGAAGTCGGCGATTCGGCGGCGTTCATGTGACAATCCTCGGTGAGAGGCATGCGTGACGTGCGTCCACGTATGTCCGGCGTGGAAACGCACGGGATGCTGCGTCGATAGATGACGCGAGGTCACGGTTAGACAACCGTCGAATAGTTAGCCTTCGCCCCCTTCTCGGCTCGCTCACTCGCAAGATGTCAGGTGATTCGAAAGCCGTAGGGAAAAGTTCGTGGAATAGCGTGGTGGACGAGCCCTTACGTAAGCGTTTGCTCGGGACAGCGAAGTTGGCGCGCGACAATGCAAGCGAATTATTGAGGGAAGCGAAATTACTTTTGTCGGATACGGCGTTCGCCCGTGCCGGAGTACTCGCGATATTCTCTGAGGAGGAGTCCTCGAAATCGTTCATCCTATCCGTAAGTGCGCGTGACGGACGGTGGGACTCGGTATTGTACGAAGGACTCCGAGATCACGGCTCTAAGCAGGCAATCTCACAAGCCATGATCCAGTATGCCGAGATCATCGTGCGGAGCGTTGTTGAGCAAGCGAAGACGGCTCCTCTCGCAGCAATCGCTTCCGTGGCTAGTTTGCTTAACGACAAGCAGAAAATTACCGAGTTGGGACTCAAGGCAATGAAGCAGATGCAGGACGGAAAGCAGCGGGACCGACTCCGGCAACGCTTTCAGTACGTTGCTGTTGATAAGTCAGGATTCGCCCCCAGCCGTCCGGAAACGACTAAACGCGAGGACGCCGAGGTGTGCATTGCCGCGGCCGAGATGGCTCTGAAGATTGCCGACATCGGGATTGACCCGATCAAGAATTCTCTGTGAGAGTACCGGCCGCAGAATCTCGCGAGCGGCTGCCTGTCGCTCTTAGACGCACGAGCAATGCAGTTCCACGCTGGCGTTCACAGCAGCGCGTAGCGTTTTGAGCGCGTCGCCGGTCGCCACGACGCCATTCCCGTCCACGTCGCAGATGCATGGCGCTACCTCGCAGAACGTCGGCTGGCCAACTGACGCTCTCAGAATTGCTAAGGCATCGCTAGCCGCTGGCGCAGTGGCCGTCGGTCCGGAAACTGGCGCGCCACACACAGCATTACTAGTGCAGATGGGAAGCACCGACGGTAGAACGCCCCAACACTCGACAGTCCCCTCGGCGCGTATACCGCATCCTAAATCTCCGCCTATCGAAACTGAGGTGAACGGCCCCGACAGTGGTGAATATGCACTACCCGAGCAGAGAATTTCGCCATCGGGCCGGAGGCCGCACGTCCGGAAACCCGCAGCGGAAAGCTGCGTAAATGTGCCACCCAGCGGAGGAACAGCACTGCCCCAGCAATAGATCGTTCCGTCTGTTCGAAGTCCGCAGGAGTGACTCACGCCGCTGACAATCGACGTGAAGGTGCCGTCAGGCGGCGAGGTTCCCCCACCGGTCCTTCCCCAACACTCCACCTTTCCATCATTTCTTATGCCGCATCCAAAGGACGTAATTCCATCGCCGCCAGCAGAGATTGCCTGAAATGGTCCGGGTGGTGGATCCGCGAGATCCCAACACGCTGCCTCGTGAGAATCGGCCTTGATGGCACACGTTCCATAGCCACTGCCGGCCACCGCAGAAAAGGAGCCAAGGAACTCGCGCGCATTCCACGCGCCGTACTGGCCCCAGCACCTCAAGCCTCCGTCTTCGCGAATGCCGCAAGTGTGAAACGCACCAGCTGCGAGTGATTTAAATCGTTCGTCAGGCGGCGAGCCTTCCCCCTCGATATTGTAACCCCAGCAATCCACTTTGCCGCCTTCGTGAATTCCACAAGCATGCGACAGGAAATTCCCGCCGGCCGCGATACTCACGAATGGCGCGCCGGGAACTGATGACTGCCCCCAGTGGCTATTGCCCCAACACTTCACGATACCAGCGACGGTCACTGCGCACGTGTTGTATGCTCCGGCAGAGAGATCTTGGAAGACCCCGAGAGGAGGGACGGATTGTCCCTCAATATTTCTGCCCCAGCATTCGAGATTGCCGGTGTCGCGAATTCCGCAACTGTGGAAGCCGCCCGCCGAAACTCGCAAAAAAGCGCCGATTGGTGCCGTCGCTTGACCTTCATCATTCGAACCCCAGCACAGCGCGGTGGAGTCCGTCCGAATCGCACAAGCATGAGCGTGACCGACGGATACCGTCGTGAACTGCCCGCTTGGCGCAGCGGCTATTGCACCCCAGCAACTTATGTTGCCGTTGCTTCTCAGTCCGCATGTGAAGTCGCCGCCCGCGGCAATCCCGCTGAACGTTCCCGGCGGAGTCACACTCTCACCTTTGCTGTTGTCTCCCCAGCAATGAAGTCCTCCGGAGACGTCGATACCGCACGTATGTCTTTCCCCGGCAGAAATCGCGACAAATTTGGTACCAGGCGCATCCGATTGCTTCGCTGAGTTATTGCCCCAGCACCGGACGCGTCCATCGTCGGCGAGTCCGCAGGCGTGGTTGCCGCCAGTGGCTATCTGTTTGAAGACGCCCGGCGGTGCGAGCGTCTGGCCAGCCTCATTGCGGCCCCAGCATTGAATTGTTCCGCCAAGCTCGATCTTGCAGGCAAAGAGTCCACCTGCACTAACCTGAGATGCTAAGCAGTATGCGCCAGCGACAGCGGCGTGACACGTGAGAATTGTAGCGAAAATGCCGGGGCAGAATCGAGTTCCGACTGACCATGAGCTTTTCTGCGGATGGCAGGAGCCAGCAGCCCGCGGCTCATTGCCTAGCCTACGATTCATCGCATTGCGTCCTTCATTCACTACCGCGCTCAGCTGAATGCGCAGCTTTTCACTCCGGCTCGGGTGTCGCTAACTCCCAAGTCCTCGCCCACCCGCGGTCGGTGAGCTACGTCTCTGATCGGGTCTGGGTTACGGGCACCGTCTAGAATGGTCTGGATTCGTCCGGTTGGAGCGCGGGTGCGGACGATCGAGCAAAGGGATGGATCGGGTCTCTCCTCATGCCGGGGACGGCAAGCGGTCCGAAAGAGCCCTCGCATTCAGGTGTGGGTGACTTGTTAGGTGACTTGGCGGCAAGATCGCAAGTTGACTGCGTGGGGACCGAAAAAGGAACCAACCGTAATCTATTGACGTCACGGGCTTATTTGGTGCCCTCGGCTGGACTCGAACCAGCGGCCCCAGGATTAGGAATCCTGTGCTCTATCCACCTGAGCTACGAGGGCACAAGGCGGAGCAGGCTTCTCTAGCCTGCCCTGCGGCAACGGTCCACCCAAGCGAAAGACGAAGACGAACGGCGGGCCGCGAGATCAGTCGATATCGAGCGTCCGCCCCCCACCATCAATCCTGATATCCCGGAACGACGCCCTGCCCTTCCGCCTCTGGAAGATACTGACCGCAATCAGCCAAACCCGCACGACACGCTTCGGCGGCTCGCCCATATACTTGCGATAGTCCGCCTGAAGATCGCGGCTCTCATCCAGCCACTGCCCGAGCCCCTCCTTGCCGCTGCGAACGACCACGTGAAACTCGCGATCCTTCCACGTCGCCAGCGGACACCAGTACCCCGTGCCGGCCGCAAGCTCCGAGCTCCACGTGTAAGTAATGTCGCGCCCGTTCTCGAACTCGACCGCAATGCTCAGGTAATCGTGCGAAGCCTGCGTGTCCTCACGCATCTCCGACGGTAGCTCGTCGACCTTCCAGCTCCACTTGATGCGCGTATCCGGGTTGAGGTCGAACGCGGCTTCGTGCTGGAGAATGCTGACGTTCTTCTCGGTGTAGCACGCGATGCACGGACGCTTGCCGTCGGTCGCATCCCAGAAGATCTCACTGCGGCCGAGGAACCAAAGGTATTCCCAGTTCTTCGGCGGGGGCAGCGGGTGCCGAAGGCGTTCGGCTTCGTCGGCGAGCCTCTCGTCGCGATCCGACAGCGAATCGAGCCCGTCCTGCGCGTTCGACTTCCAGCGCAGCACGGCGACGGTAAGACCGCCCTTGAACTTGCTGTAGTCGGAAAGCGGCGTCGAGACGCGGCCTTCGCGATCACCCCACTGCCCGGGAAAGCATCCCGCCAGGTAGAGCCGTCCTTCGGCCTCGGCGCGGAAGCTGTGCGTGTCGCGCGTGCCGTTGAAGATCTTTCCGCTCTCGCCGACGCGCATCCACAGCTGGAACTGCGGGCCGACCCAGATGTCGAGCTTGTCGGACAGCACGACGCGGCCGGCGGCAAGCGTCGTGACCCATTCTCCTCGCGCCAGGTGAATGCCGGTGTCGAACCACGGCACCTGCGTGGCGTCGATCTCGAAGATCTGCGCGTCGCGGATCGGCGAATGTTTGGTGTCGCGGAACTTGGCGAACCAGACGCGAAGCTCGTCGCGTTCGGTGTTGGCGGCCGCGGTCGGCGGCTGCGACTTGCGAGCGGCCGACCAGCGGCGCGCGGCTATGCGAAGATCGTGCGCGATACTCACCGCAATCTCCTTCGAAAGGTCAGCAGACCGGCGGCCGGCGCGTGATCCACGGCGCGGCCTGTTCGAGCTGCGACGAAACCCGGATCAGCTCGGCTTCTCCCCACGGCTTTCCGACCAGCTGCACGCCGATCGGAAGACCACTTTGGCTCCAGTGCATCGGCAGCGAGATCGCCGGCTGCCCGCTTACGTTGAACAACGGCGTGAACGGACACATCGCTCCGGCCTTCATCATCGGCATCGTCGGATCGGCGGCCGAGTCTTCGAACAGCTCGCCGATGCGCGGCGGCTCGGTAGCGATGGTCGGCGTCAGCAGCATGTCGAAGTCGCGTCCCCACGCGGCGACGAGCGCTCTCGAGAGAACCTGAAGATGCATCAGGCCGCGAACGTACGCGAGACTGTCCATCTGCGAGGCCTGCTCGCGAAGCGCGGCGTTGAGCGGCTCGACCTTCGAATAGTCGTCCATCTGGAAGTAGACCGAGCCGGTGTTCCAGACGACCAGGAACGACGGCATGATGTCGGAGTATTCCGGCCACTCGGGCTCGCCTTCGAAGACGTCGTGACCCGCGGCTTCGAGCAGCTTTGCGGTCTTCTCGACGGCTGCGATGCATTCCTTGTCGACGGGGGTTCCGGTCGGCGCCTTGGTCGTAAAAGCGATGCGAAGACGGCCCGGGTCGGCGCCGACTTCCTTCAGGAACGGACGCTCCGGCGCCGGAGCGTTGTACCAGGCGCCGGCGTCGAACGTGGCGGCCACGTCGAGCGCGAGCGCCGTATCGGCAACCGTGTGCGTGACGGTGCCTTCGACTGCGCCCCCGTGCATCACGTCGGAGACCATCGGACCGTTCGGCACGCGCCCGCGGCTCGGCTTGAGACCGACCAGGCCGCAGCACGACGCAGGAATGCGGATCGAGCCGCCGCCGTCGTTCGCGTGTGCGATCGGCGCCATGCCCGAAGCGACGGCCGCTGCGGCCCCGCCGCTCGAGCCCCCTGGCGAACGGTCCGGATTCCATGGGTTGCGCGTCGCGCCGTACGCGTCGTTTTCCGTAACGGGAACGGTGCCGAACTCGGGAGTGTTCGTGCGATACGCGAGCACCGCGCCGGCGTCGCGCAGCGACTGCGCGATGTGCTGTGTGAACGTCGAAATGCGGCCGAGTCCCCCGCGCGAACCGAACGTGGTCGGCCAGCCTTCGACGTCGGTCAGGTCCTTGATCGGAATCGGAACGCCGTGAAGCGGCCCGAGCTTTGCTCCGCTGCGGACGGCCTCGCGAGCCCGCAGGGCTTCGGCGCGGGCGCGCTCGTCGTCGCGCCAGATGACGGCGTTCAGGATCGGGTTGAGCGCGTCGACACGGGCCAGGTACGCGTCGAGGACCTCGACGGGATCTCGCTCACCACGTCGGATGGCCGCGGCGAGCTCGATGGCCGAGGTATTCGGATTCATGCGTGATTGCTTACACGCGGCCGAAAGGCCGGACAAGCGCACCGGTGGACCGGATGAGGTCAGTCCTTGAACGCCAGCTCGCGAAGCGGAAGCCGGTATTTTCGGAGCAGCCGGTAGACCTCGACCATGCCGAGCTTGCGGTTGCCCTGGATCTCGCGCCGTTGCCGCCAGACCTCGGGCAGCCGGGCGAATGCCGATGCGTACGATTTGACGAGGATGCGCGCGAGGGAGCCGCGCGAGTAGTCGCGCCGGAACGTGCTCGACATGCCTCGCCCGCTCGCTGCGGCGTAGCCCTGCATGGCGTAGCGCGCGATCGTCCACAGCGGGCTCACGAACAGAAGGCGCAGCGGCAGAAGACGCACCGCGTTCCAGATCCGGTTCCGCTCGACGAGGTACGCCTTGAACGCCGAATGGTACCCGCTGGTCATCGACTTCTTGTGGTAGGCGACGGCGCTCGGCACGTACCGGCAGCGCCATCCGCGAAGCTGGCCGCGAAGGCCGAGGTCGAGGTCTTCGAGATACGCAAAGTACGCGTCGTCGAACAGACCCACTTCGTCGATCATCTCGCGGCGGTAGACGGCAGCGCAGCCGTTCGGGCACAGCACCTCGTCGGCTTCGGCGTACTGGCCGACGTCTTCCTCGAGCCATCCGCGCGAGCGGCAGATGCCGTCGGGATAGACGAGCAGGCCCGTCGAGTCGTAGACGTCGCGGCGGTCGAACATGCGCACGTTTGCGGCGAACATACCGAACGCCGCGTCGCGCCCGGCGGCCGCATCCATCTCGGCAAGGAAACGCGCGTCGAGCTCGGCATCGTTGTTCAGTAGAACGATGAGGTTCCCGGTGGACACGGCATACGCGGCGTTGTTTCCGCCGCAGAAGCCGATGTTCTCTGGCATCGCGAGCAGGCGTGCTTCGGAATGCTCGCGGGCGAGGAATTCGGCGCTGCCGTCGGTCGAGCCGTTGTCGACGACGATCACTTCGAAGTCGCGAAACGTCTGCTCGCGCAGCGACGCAAGGCAGTCGGCCACCAGGTCGCGACCGTTCCAGTTCAGGATGAGGATCGAAAAGCGCGGCATCACGAAACCGGGATCGCCCCCGTCATGCGATGTGGAGCGAGCCGGCGAACGCTACGGTTCCGGCGGCGCTCAGCAACGGCGCACGAATCCGCCGCCCTCGCGCTGGCCTACCCTGCTTTCGACGAGCACATCGGCTTTGGCCAGCAGGTCTTCGCTCTTGCAGTGCTTCTCGATCATCAGCGACAGGTCGCTCAGGTCGTGCAGCAGCATCTGTTCGGCCTGCGCGCGAGCAGCAGGATCGGAAAGGATGTGGATCAGATCGAGCACGAGGTCTTCGAGCTCGAGGCTTTCGAGCTCGACCGCGATCTCGAAGGCGCGGTCCACGGAAACCCGCCCTGCGGCTTCGCTGTGGAGCGCTTCGATGACGGCTGCCGCTTCATGAACGACGCTGTCCTCGACCTCGAAGCGCAGCGAGTCGCCGGCCTGTTCGATCAGCGCAGCGATGAGCGCGAGTGCGCCGACGTGGCCGGCCTCGTGCCGTGCCATCGACATCCAGAAGCGGTGAAGGTCGGGCTCGTCGCGAAACGTGGCCGCAAGCCGCGTGTAGATGCCCATCGCGAGCGATTCGAGCCGCGATGCCTCCCGGATGATGTCGCCTACCGCCTGCGTCATTGCCGGTCTGCTAGCAGACGGCCGGTCGTAAAACGAATAGTTGCGATTTCGCGGGGTTGTAAATTGGGGACAGGTACAATTTCGCAGCGACGGCGCGATGGAACGGGCCGTCGATTTGGCGAAATCGTACCAGTCCCCAGCGAAATTGTACCTGCCCCCGTATTCGCGCCTCGTATTCGCCGTGCGCAGATCCCCTACGCCGTCGCCGCCGCAATCGGCGCGCGTCCTCGCAGCGACGGCGAAGTGCCGAGCATCTTCTCCATCTGCTGCAGCTTGGCGGCAAAGCCGGTGTCACCGGACTGACGCTCGGCGACCGAGCGTACGGCGCGAAGGATCGACGTGTGGTTGCGGCCTCCGAGCGCGTGACCGATCTCCGGAAGCGAAGCGGCCGTAAGCTTGCGGCACATGTACGCGGCAATGTGCCGCGGCCACGCGACGCGCCGTGAGCGGTCGCGCGACAGCAGCTCGTCGCGCGAAAGGCCGTGTACCCAGGCGACCGTGTCGATGACGACATCGAGGTCGATCGGGCCGCGGCGCGACAGGTACGGCGTGATCATCGTTTCGACGACGCCATCGTCGAGCGGAAGCGACTGATGGTTGCTCGCAGCGCGAAGGCGCGAGACGAGGCCTTCGACCTCGCGCACGCTACCCTGCAGCTGCACGGCAAGGCGCTCGAGGATGTGGTCGTCGAGGTGGATGCCGGCCTCGCTCAGCTTTCCCTTGAGGATGCGCAGGCGAAGCTCGCGGTCGAGCGGACCGAGATCGGCAAGAAGACCGCCGGCAAAACGGCTCTGCAGGCCGCGCTCGAGATGCTCGAGCTCATCGGGCGGACGATCGCTCGCGAGCGCGATCGGCTTGCCGCTCTGATGGAGAAGGTTGAAGACGTGGTAGAGCTCCTGCTGCGTACGCTTCTTGCCGGCGAGAAACTGCACGTCGTCGATCAGCAGCGCGTCGCAGCCGCGGAACTCGCGGTGGAACGCGTCCATGCGTCCGCCCTGCAGCGCTTCGACCATGCGACGCGTGAAGTCTTCGCCCTGATAGTAAAGGACTTTCTTGCCGCGGCTTCGAAGCGAATGGGCAACCGCAAGCAGCAGATGGGTCTTGCCGAGACCGACGCCGCCGTAGAGAAACAACGGATTGCCGCCTTCGCGCGGACTGCCTTCGGCAAGCTGGCGCGCGCCGAGATACGCAAGGCGGTTACCTTCGCCGACGAGAAAGCCGTCGAAAGTCTTTTCGCGAACCGGCTTGGCTTTGGCCGCGGGAACGGTTCGCACCGGAGTCGGCGACGGACGCACGCTGCTTTTTCCGCGCTGCGCAGCAAGCGACATGCCGAGCTGGCCCACGACAACGACAACCTGGCAGGTTTTTTTTGCAGCCGCGGCGACTGCAGCTTCGATGGTCGGCAGGAACGACTGCTTGACCCGGTCACGGAACAGACCGAACGGCGCTTCGAGTGTCAGCGTCTCGCCGTCGAACGATCGTGCTCCGAGCTCGAGAATCCAGGTCTGGAAATCCTTTTCCGAAACGCGCGCTTCGATCAGCGCGCATGCTCCGGTCCAGAGCCGTTCTGCTTCGTTGGTTCCGTTCACCTATTCACCTCCACGGTGACTCCGGTTCGGGCCTGGTGGCCGATACACAGGAGTTGGTCTGTTCGTCGCGTGGCGCGACGCCGTTGGTAAAAAAGCGACAAATGTCTTTTTTTGGAAGAACCGCGACGAACCGTTTCACCAATGCGACACGCGCCCCTTCTCTGCGCGCGTCTGCATTTGTTTTCCCTGTGCCCTTCGCGGTGCGCAGTGTGTACGCGGCTGCGACGTCTGCCGCAACTTAAAAAACCACGGATGTTATTTTTGCAGTGAAATTTTGCGGCCACGAAATAGCGGGGGTTGATGGTGGATAACTAGTGCGCGTTCTATCGAGAGAATCGCAGTGCGCACATGCAGGCTGTGAATAACTTGTGAATCGACGTGCGGAGTGAATTTGCAGCGCTGCATTCGCGCACGCACGCGCAGCCGCGCACAACGCGAAGCACGCGATGTGTGACAAATCACTTTATGGTCGACCAGAATTTTCGATGAAGAAAAAGAGTGATGCGTGGCTGGTATGGTCGCGGCTTGCGCGGACATCTGAGTAGCGCAGGCGCAAAATCGAAGCGAGCGCCGGCAACGAAGTGTCCGTAAATTCTTTTCGAGCGAAAAAAAGGCGTGGATTTTTTTCAGGCGGTCGGCTGTTCGCCTGGTGTGCGAACCGGCGTGCGTTCCCGCCCTTTCCAGGATTCCAGTGGCACGCCGTGTGCTCCGACCTGAGCGTATGTTCGACCTTCGCCGAGACCCATTTCGATGCAGGCTGCCCGGAACACTTCGTCGGCGCTCAGATACAGCGGACCGCCGAGCTCGGCGAGGAAGTTCGCGAGAACCTGCCAGCCCGGTGCGGCTTGTCCCGGCGGCGCAATCGTTGCCGGAAAGATCTGCAGCCTTCCATGACGGTTGACGAACGAGCCCGCCGATTCGAAATGGCTTCCGATTGCGAGCACCTGGTTCGCATACGCCATCGTCTTGCTGACGGAATCGGCGACGACGACCGTTTCCGCCAGATTTTCGAGGAACGGACACCATGCGGCTTCGTTGTCTTCGACGATGTCTCCGCGCAGCGCAAGAACGGCGTCGACGCCGGACGGCGGCGTGAGCTGCTCGACGTAACCGAGCGCGACCAGTCCTGCGCGGTTCGGGAAGCGATCGGTCGAGATCAGTTTGTCATCGTCGGGAATCGCCGAAGTTGGCGGTGAAGCGACAATGAGCGGGCCGCCACCGAGTCGGGCGGCAATTTCGCGCGCGAGATAGCCTTCTTCGATCGAGCATGCGGCCGATGCGACGACCGCGACGCGCGTGCGATTCTTCAGCGCCGCAGCGGACCTTGCGGTCACATCTGCAAGCGATGTCTCGACGAACTCTTCGCCCGCGCGCAGGTAACTGGAGACGAGGCGATGCTCGCCTTCGTTTCGGTGCCAGGTGCGGCGGCCGTCGTCACACATCCAGTACCCGTTCACATCCAGGTTGGCACGGGGTTTGAGACGGAAGATTTTGTTCTCGCGCGAATCGACGTCGATGTTACAGCCGTTCGCGCAGCCCGCGCAGATCGACGGCGCGGTGTCGAGGTACCAGACGCGCGCACGGAAGCGGAACTCGCGGCTCGTGAGCGCGCCGACCGGACAGATGTCGACGATGTTGGTCGAGTACGGGTTGTCAACCTGCTTGCCGCTCGCAAGATGCAGCTCCTGGTGATCGCCGCGCTCGGTAAGGCCGAGCTCGCAGGTATGCGTGTACTCCTCGAGGAAGCGCACGCAGCGCGTACACAGGATGCAGCGCTCCTGGTCGAGCATGATGTCGGGGCCGACCGGAATGACCTTGCCTTTCTCGACCTTCTCTTCGAGCGCGAACCTGGAATGGTAGCGCCCGTAGTCCATGTAATATTCCTGCAGCTTGCACTCGCCTGCCTGGTCGCAGATCGGGCAATCGATCGGATGATTGATCAGCAGGAACTCGAGGACGCCCTGGCGTGCTTCCTGCACCCGGGGGTTGTTCGACTCGATGACCATGCCGTCCTGCACGAACGTGTTGCAGCCGATCTGCAGCTTCGGGAGCGGATTCGGCTGCTTGGACGACATCGCGCGGATGTCGACCAGACACATGCGGCAGTTGCCGGCGATGCTGAGGCCGGGGTGATAGCAGTAGTGCGGGATCTCTTCGCCGGCCATCTCGGCGGCCTGCACGACGTTGGTGCCGTCCGGCACGACGATTGTCTTTCCGTTGATCGTTACGCTTGCCATCGTTCGTCCTGCGCGGCCCGGTCAGGCGGCGGCGTGCTGGCTGTCGGCAGTCGCCAGCGGCGCAACGCCGCCGCGAGCGGCCGCCTGGAATTCTTCAGGGAACTTCGCAAGAAAGCTGCGCACCGGCATCGCGGCGGCATCGGAAAGCACGCAGATCGTGGTTCCGAGCATTCCCTTGGCCACGGTGTCGAGCGTGACGAGGTCGCCTTCGCTCGCGCGGCCTTCGTCGAGACGGATCAGGATCTTCTCGAGCCAGCCGGTGCCCTCGCGGCACGGCGTGCACTGCCCGCACGACTCGTGGTGATAGAAGTGCGCGATGCGCCTGAGCGCCGCGACCATGTCGGTCGAATCGTCCATCACGATGATGCCGGCCGAGCCGAGCATCGAGCCGGCCTTGGCGACCGAATCGAAGTCCATCGCGATGTCGCACTCGTCGGCTTTCAGCACAGGGACCGACGAGCCGCCCGGAATCACGGCCTTCAGCTTCCGGCCCGGCAGCATGCCGCCGCAATGTTCGAAGATCAGGTCCATCAGCGGCGTGCCCATCGGCAGCTCGTAGGTGCCGGGCCTTTTTACGTGGCCGGAGACGCAGTACAGCTTCGGCCCGGGTCCGGAGTCGGGCCCGATGCCTTTGAACCACGCCGCGCCGCGCTCGAGGATGTGCCGCACGCACACCAGCGTCTCCACGTTGTTGACGATGGTCGGACAGCCGAACACGCCGTAGACGGCAGGAAACGGCGGCTTGATGCGAGGATGGGCACGCTTGCCCTCGAGCGATTCGATCAGGCCGGTCTCTTCGCCGCAGATGTACGCGCCGGCGCCGCGATGCACGTGGATGTTGAGCTCGCGCGTGGTGCCGAAAACGTTCTTGCCGAGAAAGCCTTTCGCCTTCGCTTCGGAGATCGCCTTGAGCAGCACGTCGGCGCCGAAAGCGAACTCACCGCGAATGTAGATGTACGCGTCGATGCAGCCGATCGCCCACGCCGAGATCATCATCCCTTCGAGCAGCTGATGAGGATCGTTGTCCATGATCGCGCGATCTTTGAACGTGCCGGGCTCGCTCTCGTCGGCGTTGCAGAGCAGATAGATCGGCTTGCCGGTGCCCTTGGCGAGAAAGCTCCACTTCAGGCCGGTCGGGAATCCTGCGCCGCCGCGGCCGCGCAGATTCGACTCCTTGACGGTTTCGAGCACCTGCTCGGGAGTCATCTCGTTGAAGACGCGGCGCGCCGTCTTGTAGCCGCCGTCGGCGATGTAGTTGTCGATCTGCCTCAGGTCCACGGAGACGTCGCGGTAACGAAGCAGTACGTGCTGGCTCATACGCTGAAAGACTCGCTGTTCGCTGATCGAGAAGAAGACCGGACGGTGTGTCCGGCGTGGTTTACGCTGCCGGCTTCGCCGAGAACGCGGTCATCGACGGCTCACCCTGGATCTTGCGCTGCAGGGCCATCAGCGCGTCGAGCACGCCTTCGGGACGCGGCGGACATCCGGCGACGTAGACGTCGACGGGGATCAGCTTGTCGATTCCCGGAATCGTCGTGTAGTTGTCGTAGAACCCGCCGCTCGACGCGCACGCCCCGAACGCCATCACCCACTTAGGCTCCGCCATCTGTTCGTAGACGCGGATCAGGATCGGAGCCTGGCGCGCGGTCACGGTGCCGATGACCATCAAGAGGTCGGACTGGCGCGGCGTGAAACGCGGCAGCAGCGCGCCGAAGCGGTCGATGTCGTACGGCGCCATCGACAGCGACATGTATTCCATTGCGCAGCAGGCGGTCGCGAACGGGTATGGAAAGAGCGAGTACTTGCGGGCCCAGGCGAGGGCTTGGTCCACTCGCGTGCAGACGACGGATTCGGCGAGAATTCCTGCGTCGCCGCGGACGTCGGCGATTCTCGGCAGCGTCGTGATCGGTTTGGCCATGGCGAGAGTTCTAAGGTTGGTTCGCGTAGTTTTCAACAGCGCACCGTCGGCAGGCGCGGCATTCATTGCGCCGGCGTCCCATCGCCGGTAAGAGCGCGCCCACCCTGCAATCCGCGCGCGCACGCCTCCGGATTCGGCGGGCGCTCGGTCATCGACAGAGACTACTCCCATGCAGTTCGGAATCTTCGGCCCACGGCGGGAAGTCACCCGCGAGTTCTGGCTCGAGGGCGGCCGGTTCGACCGCGTCGAGATCGAGATCGGGCCGGGCAACTGCGGCTTCCTGCGAAGCGCGGCGGTGGCCGATCCGCGCACGCTCTTTGTCGGGATCGAGTGGCTGCCGAGCTCGGTCGTGCGTGCGCACCGCGCCGGGCCCCTGCCCGCCAACCTGCGGCTGTTCGAGGGCGACGGCTCGTGGATCGTGCGGCACCTGCTGGCCGAGCGCAGCATCGATGCGGTGCACGTCTATTTCCCGGATCCGTGGTGGAAAAAGCGCCACCACAAGCGCCGGCTCTTCCAGCCCGAGCTGTGCGAGTCGCTGGCTACGGTGCTGGTCCGGGGCGGGACCGTCGATGTCGTAACGGACGTCGTGCCGCTGTTCGCCGAGATCCGCGAGCGCATGGAAGCCGCCGGCTTCCTCACCGAACCTTGGGAGCGCCCCGTCACCGCCGCCAGCGCCTACGAAAACAAATACCGCCGCCAAGGCCGCCGCTTCGAGCAGGCCCGCTTCATAAATGGGGACAGGTACATTTAATTTTCCGCAACAAAATCCGCCCCATCAATCCGAGACAGACACCGGTTGCGGGAAATCGGGGACAGACACTGATTTCGGCAAATCGGGGACAGACACTGATTTCGGCAAATCGGGGACAGACACTGATTTCGGCAAATCGGGGACTGTCCCGGATTAACGGAAATCGGGGTCTGTCCCCGATTACCCCGATTACCTTGAAAGCGCGGCCGTTGAATTCGCTGCGTTTTTTTAAATGTACCTGTCCCTATTTTCAGGCGACGCCGCGGTGGGATCGGGTGGTGCTGCTGATGAAGTTGCGGGCGACGCGGGCGATGCCCTCGGCGTCGAGGCCGTGCTTGGCGTAGAGCGCTTCGGCGGTGCCGGACTCGCCGTAGCCGTGCACCCCGTGGATGCGGATCGCGACGTCGCGCACTTCGGACAGCGCCTCGACCACCGCACCACCGACCCCACCGGCAATCCCATGGTCCTCGACCGTCAGCAGCCGGCCGCAGCGGTCGGCGGCCCGATGCAGGGCATCGACGTCCAGAGGCTTGATCGTGTGGAGGTTGAGAACCCCCGCCGAAATCCCTGCCTTGGAAAGCTTTTCCGCAGCACCGAGGGCCTCGGCGACGACTGCCCCGGAGGCGACGATCATGAGGTCGCTGCCGTCGCGAAGCTCAACCGCCTTGCCGAACTCGTACCGATAGTCCGGCCCGTTCACGTCCGCGACCGCCTGCCTGGTCAGCCGCAGGTAGGCCGGGCCGCCCACATAGTCCGCAAGAAACTCGGTCGCACGCTCGGCCTCGATCGCATCGGCCGGCTGGAGCACGACCATGTTCGGCAACGACCGCATCAGCGCGATGTCCTCGAGGCCCATCTGCGAGTAGCCGTCCTCGCCGACGCCGACGCCCGAATGCGTGCCGACCAGCCGCACGTTGGCGTTGTTGTACCCGACCGACATGCGGACCTGCTCGAACCGGCCCGTCAGGAAGCACGCAAAGCTTGCGGCGAACGGGACCAGCCCGCCGAGTGCCATCCCGGCCGCGATCCCGACCATGTTGCCCTCGGCAATGCCGATCTCGAAGAACCTCGACGGGAACGCATCGGCGAACTTCCTGGTGTGCACCGAGCTCGCGAGGTCGGCGTCGAGCACAACGACCTTCGGATGGGTGCCTCCGATCCGGACGAGTGCTTCGCCGAACGCTGCGCGTGTCGCCTTGGCCATGGCTACGCCGCCTCGAGCTCGGCGAGCGCGCGCTCGAGCTCTTCGGCCGACGGCGCCTTGCCGTGCCACGCGTGCGTGTCTTCCATGAACGAGACGCCCTTGCCCTTGACCGTGCGCGCCAGGATCACGGTCGGCCGCGCTTTCTCGAGCCGCGTGCTGTCGAACGCGTCGAGCAGCGCTTCGACCGAATGGCCGTCGACGTCGCAGACGTTCCATCCGAACGCCGCAAACTTCTGCGCGAGCGGCTCGACGTCGAGCGTACCGGCGACGTGCCCGTCGAGCTGGACCTTGTTGCAATCGACGATCGCACACAGCTTGGCGAGCCCGAACTTGCCGGCCGACATCGCGGCTTCCCAGTTCTGGCCGGCCTGCAGCTCGCCGTCGCCGAGCAGGCAGTAGACGCGATAATCATTCTGGCGGTCGAGCCGCTCCGCGAGCGCCATGCCGACCGCCACCGACAGGCCCTGTCCGAGAGAGCCGGTCGCCGCTTCCATGTACGGAAGCCGCACGTGATCGGGATGGCCCTGCAGACGGCTGCCGATGTGGCGCAGCGTGCGAAGCTCGTCGCGAGGGATCGAGCCTGCGCGCGCCAGAGCGGCGTACACGACCGGCACGCAATGTCCTTTGGAGAGAACGAAACGATCGCGCGACGGATCGTCGGGTTTCCCCGGCTGATGACGCAGGATCCGGAAATACAGACACGCGACGATTTCCGCGGCTGACAGTGAACCGCCGGGATGACCGGAAGCGGCCGCGTGAATCATGCGCAGCGATTCGATGCGAAGCTCTCGTGCGATTCCCTGGAGTTGCTCGGCTGACATGCCGACGAAACGTGCCTTTGCCTGCCGCGCTAGTCAATACACCTCAGTCGAGGTTTGTGCGGGTCATGTCGTCGCGCTCCCATCCGACCGCGCGACTACGCCGTCGCGCTTCCATCCGACCGCGCGACTACGCCGTCGCGCTCCAGTGCGTGTGACTTCGTGCGCGTTCCGGGTCGGCGAGCATGTTGAGGAACTTCACCTCGGGCGCGCCTGCGCCTATCGCAATCGCCGACAGGCCGCCGTTGTCCGTGCGGATGCGCCGGTACGCTACGAGCGGCGTCGCAAGGAAGTGGCAGATGAGCGTACGGATGATGTCGCCGTGCGTGACGAAAAGAACGCACTCGCCTGCGCGCAGCGTGGCGAGGCTTTCGAGCCCGCGCCGCTGCACGCTCTCGGCGGTGTCGCCGCCGGGCGTCGCGTTGGCCACCGGATCGGTCGCGAAGCCGTGGTAGCGCGGGTCGGTCGCAACTTCTTCGTAGGTCTTTCCCTGCCACTCGCCGAAGCGCACTTCGACAAGGCGCGGATCGGTTTCGATGGTGCGGCCGAGATGCTGCGCGACGATCTCGGCGGTCTCCTTCGCGCGCACGAGCGGGCTCGAGACGATGCGGTCGATCGCGAACGATTCGAGCAGGCGCGCGGCGTGTCCGGACTGCAGCCGCCCGTCATCGCTCAGCGGAATGTCGAGATCGCCCATGACCCGCCTGTCGCGGTTCCAGGCGGTCTCGCCGTGACGCATCAGAATTGCGGTCGCGGTTCCGCCATCAATGAACATGACGGTCGTCGCCGCCGCCAGACGGCGGGCGAAGTCCGCAGAACTCCTCATAGTCGATCAGCCCGGTTATCGTCGGGTGCTCGCCGCAGATCGGACACTTCGGATCGCGGCGCAGGCGCAGCATCGTGATGTCGAACGCGAGCGTGTCGAGCTTGGCGATGCGTCCGATCAGCGGCTCGCCGGCGCCGAGGATGAGCTTGATCGTCTCGAGTGCCTGCATGCAGCCGACGAGGCCCGGCAGCACGCCGAGCACTCCGGCCTCCGCGCAACTCGGCGCCATGCCCGGCGGCGGAGGCTCCGGGAACAGGCAGCGATAGCAGGGGCCCTCGTGCGGTTTGAACACCGTCACCTGACCTTCGAACTGGAAGATGCTCCCGTGCACGTTGGTCTTGTTCGTCATCACGCACGCGTCGTTGACGAGATAACGTGTCGGGAAGTTGTCGCATCCGTCGACGATGATGTCGTAGTCCGCGATGATGTCGAGGATGTTCGACGAATCGAGGCGCGTGCGGTGCTCGACGACGCGCACGTCGGGGTTGAGCGCATTGATCGCGATCCTTGCGGACTCGACTTTCGGCGTGCCGACGCGGTCGGTCGTATGCAGGATCTGGCGCTGCAGGTTCGAAAGATCGACGACGTCGTCGTCGACGATGCCGAGCGTGCCGACACCGGCCGCAGCAAGATACAGCGCAACCGGCGAGCCGAGGCCGCCGGCGCCGAGGCAAAGCACCTTGGCGTTCAGAAGCTTCGCCTGCCCCGCTTCACCGACTTCGTCGAGCAGGAAGTGCCGGCTGTAGCGGCTGACCTGCTCGCGCGTGAACGCGAAGTCCTGGACCCACGGGAAGCCGCCGTTTTTCCACGCGCCGAAACCGCCGCCCATCGAGCGCACGTTCGAGTAGCCCATTTCCTTCAGGATGCGGCCGGCCAGCAGCGAGCGTACGCCGCTCTGGCAGTACGCGATGATCGGCGTCTGCTTGTCGGGCACGTGACCTTCGACCTGCATCTCGAGGAACCCGCGCGGCACGCTGACGGCGCCGGCAAGGTGCCCGTCGCGGAACTCGTCTTTCTCGCGCACGTCGAGCACGACGGCGCCGGTTTTCGAGTCGATCGAGCGCTTGACGTCGTCGGCCGTTACTTCCGGCACCGCGCGTCGCGCTTCGTCGAGAATCTGTTGATACGTCTTCGCCATGGCTTGTTTTGCCTCTCTTCTGCTGCAACGAGGCCGACAATGGTAAACGGATCGCGCGACGATTGGTAACCGGTCCATTCCACGAAAAAGGGGACACGGCCCCTTTTTCTAGCCGCGCGAAAAGGCGACAGGCCGCCTTCTTCTAGCCCTGGTGGCCGTCGTAGAGATCGGCGCGGTACGCGAGCCACGATGCGATCGCGCGTGCATACGAAGGCTGCACGAGCGCCCGCGGCCAGCTCAGCGCCGAGACCAGCGGCATGCGACGCGACAGGAACAGCGGGTTACCGGTGGCGCCGAGGAAGAAACGAAGTTTTTCCCCGTCTGCCCGACCGAGAAGGCCGGCGCGCCACAGGTAGTAAAAGATCACGCGTCGGCCACGGCCTCGTCGGCCATCGCCTCACCGGGTTTCGCGCGCTTGTACGAATCGATCATCTGCCGCATCAGCTCGCCTTCGCCCTGGTCGCGCATGATGCGCGAACGTTCCATCAGCTGCTGCTTGTCCTCGATGAACTCTTCGCGCGTGTAGCCGGAGACACGCGGATGCACCGAGGTGTCCATGCGGATCGCATCGCAGGGGCAGGCTTCCACGCACATGCCGCAGTAGATGCAGCGAAGCGTGTCGATCTCGTAGCGAAGCGGAAACTTTTCCACCGTCGGATCCGGATGCTCGCCCGCTTCGATGTGGATGCAGCGCGCCGGGCACGCGGTGGCGCACAGAAAACACGCGGTGCAGCGCACCGAGCCGTCGTCCTTGAGCGTCAGGCGGTGGCTTCCGCGATACGACGGACCGTAATCGAAATGCTGCTCGGGGTACTGCAGCGTCACCGCCGCCTTCGTATCCTTTGCGATGCCCAGCTGATGGCCGATGTGAAGGAACAGGTTGCGCCAGAAGCGACCGCCCGTCACGAACAGGCCACGAATCACTTCGGGCACGAACATGCGTTCGCGGAAATTGAGATCGTCGGGGCGTCTCATTGCCGGTGGGCTGGCCTCAGGCCGCGCTCTTCGCGACCCGGCCGATGCTCGGCCGTGCGAGCAGGCGCGCCTTCCATGCGGCCACGTTCGCCAGTGACGGATCGATCGTGACGCCGACGTTCGGCAGCATCAGCAGCGCCGGGGCGAACGCGACGTCGGCGAGCGAGAAGCTCTCGGCGAGGTACTCGCGGCCGGCGAGCTCGCGCTCGAGCATCTGCAGCGCCTTGGCGACGGCGTCCTTGGCGGCCTGGACGCGGGTCTCGTCCTTCTCGGCGGCTTTGGTCTCGCGCTCGAGCGCCATGACCGGAAGCGTGAAGGCGCGATCGGCGAAGTCGACGAGAAGCCGTACGCGGGCGCGCTCGCCGGAGTCTTCCGGGAGCAGCTCGGGCGGATGCGGATACTCGTCGTTGAGGTACTCGTTGATGATCGTGGACTCGTAGACCACGCTCGATTCGTCAACGAGGACGGGAACTTTGCCGAAAGGATTCAAGCGGCGGAACTCTTCGCTCCGCTGCTGACCCTTGGCCAGATCGACATTGACCGAGTCGAAGGAGAGCTCCTTCTCGGCCAGCACGATCCGGACTTTCCTGCCGAATGGGCACCCTGGGTAATCGTAAATTGTCATCGTCTGAGCCTGCGCAATCGCTGGTTAGTAGACGAAACCCTGCACTGGCGCAATGCGTCTGTGGCGGTTGTCCGCGTAAGCCGGCCCCCGCCATCCGGGCGACCGTGTCCGGTTCGGAGAAATCGGGGACAGACACCGATTTCCCGAAATCGGTGTCTGTCCCCGATTTCAAACTGCGGTCTCAGTGCTGGGCGGCCTGCGCCTGGTCCGCGACGCCGCCGAGACGGTCGGCCGCTTTGCGGGCCGCCGCGCCCACCGTGTCGGTCCGCTTGGCGAGCTCGTCGAAAGTGGGCTTGAGCGCTGTCAGGTTGGCCGCGGCGGCGGCGTCGATGAGCTTCGTCTTTTCCGCTGCCGGCGCATCGCCCGAGAGGTAGCTCGCCACGGCCGCAACGTCGGTGTCTTCGAATCCATCCTTCAGTTGCGGCAAAGACGACAGGAACACGACGGCATCCTCGCGCAGCACCGCGTTGTGCGCACCGAGCGCAGCCACTAACCCGCGGACCTCTCCCTTCCACCTGTCGCGGCCGTGCAGCTCGGTCGCGGGCAGGAAGCCTCCGAGGATCTTCTTCGCTTCGGCAATGTCGTCGCCGCGGAACACGTAGCGACGACCGGCCACATCATGGCGGCGCGTGGTGGGCAGGTTGTCCTTCCAGTACGCATGCTCGGACAGCAGTCGGATCGGCGCGAAGAATACGTCGTGCTCGTTGTAGTACGGATGGTCTTTTTCTGCCTCCGGTACTTCGTAGATGAACATCAGGTTGCGCGGCTTGGTCTTCTTCGGAGCCCACAGCAGCTCATTGATCGTGGACGGAAACGCCAGCAGCTGTCCCTGGCGGAACTTGAGCGCGCGGCCGAGCTGAACGGTTCCGACGGCCCAGGATTTCTCGGCTGCTTCGTAGATGGTCTTTGGTTCCGCGTTCTCGGCAGTTGCGGTCGCTGCGAACGAAAGAAGTGCTGCGACGAAGACGTTTCGGATTTTCCGCGATGGTTTCACTGCACACCTCTCGCCTTTCGGATCAATGCTTATGCTGCAGCCGGACGCCCAGAATGATGCCGATGAGGCTGCGGACTTCCGGATCCGGATGCTGTTTATACTGGGTCTCGAGGATGACGCCGCAGTCCGGGCATCCTTCCATGCTGCGGAGCCCGTTGGCCGCCGCAGTCGCCGCCGGCCCCTGCTTTTCTTCGAGCGTCTTCTTCAGCACTGCGGTAGCTGCCGGTCCGCCGATGGCGGCCAGGGATTTGCCGGCCGATATACTGGTCGCATCACCGCGTGCGAGCGCCTCGCCGAGAAACACGATGACGTTCTCACCGCCGCTGTGTGCAAGACCTACGCCGACGCTGTCGATGATCCTGGGATCTTCCTGCTGGACGAAAAGATCCTTCACCCGCTGCATCGCCTGGGGATCCGTTGCTGCACGTCGGCCAAGCGCCTCTGCGGCATAGCATCGCATCTCCTTGGAAGACGAGCGCGACAGCTCGAGGAGACGACCGGTCTGCGGCCACTCACCGAAACCGGCGAGGCCGCGGAGGCCGACAGCTCCGGACGCATCGTCCCTCTTTCCGAGCTCTGCCAGAGACGGCTTGATCGCCGTCACCTTCGCCGCAGCAAGCGCGTCGACGAGCGGCATCTTCTCCTCGAACGGCGCGTCCCCGCCAAGATAGGCAGCAAGCGGCGCAACATCGGAGTCTGCGAAGTCGCGTGCGAGATTCGGATAGCTGGTCAGGAACCTGGCGGCGTCCTCACGAACGACCGCGTTGCCGGAGCCGAGGGCAGTTATGACGACGCGCACTTCGGCGACTTCGTGGTCGCTCGCCTTCGCGTCCGACGCTGCGAGAAAATCGGCAAGGATCCGTTTCACTTGCGGAATGTCGTCGCCGCGGAACACGTATCGGCGGCCGCCGTAGACCTGGTAACGGCGTTTGCCCGGCAGCTTCTCGCGCCAGGACGAGTAATCCGGAAGCTGGCGAAACGGAGCCAGAAACACGTCGTGCTCCTTGAAGTACGGGGTGTTCTTCTCTTCCCTGGGAACGTCGTACATCAGCGTCAGCGTCTGCGGCGTCGCGCCGCGCGACCACACGAGCTCATCGATCTGCGCCGGGAAGGCCAGGATTCCGCCGTTGTCGAATGACTGCGGATGGCCGAGCGATACGACACCCACGACCCACGCCTTCTTCGCGAACTCGAACAGCGTGCCAGGTTCGGGCGTGATCTCGGCTCGGGAAGAGACGGCCAGTGACAGGACACACAGCGAAAAAAGAACCCGACGCTTCAGCATCTGTCTCCTCAAAAGAAAAAAGCGGGGGCCCCATGGGGACCCCCGCTTCTTCTTGCACCAACCTTACGGTCGGTTCCAGTCTCAGAGCGGACAGGCTGCACTTCCATTGCTGAAAGTGCACGTGTTGTCGCCGTCGTCGAAGAACAGCGGGTTCGAGTACGCGAGCGCAAGCTGGCCGCTCTCGTTCAGGTTCCACGGCAGCGCCGCGCCGCCATCGGTGAGCTGCGACAGCGTGTCGTTGCCGGTCTCGCTGATGTCCTGCGGCTCGATCGGGAACAGCGGATGCGACACGCCATCGGTGCCGCGCACGACCACGACGACCCACGAGTCGGCCGCGACCGTCACCGGAATGGAAACGTCGGAGACCAGGCGCGTGCCGAAGCCCGAAACGCCTGTCGATGTCCCGACGGTGAAGTGCGTCGCGTCCGCAACCAGCGCCTTCGTCAGCGTCTTCTGCGGAACCACCGTCGAGCACTTCGACGGATTGACGGATCCGAAGAACGTCCACTCCGACTGACAGCTCGTGGGCGAGTTGATGTACACGTCGATCGTATCGTATTCGGCCCACGTCGGAGCCTCGACATGAACCGAGATCGTGTTCGCGTCTACGCCCGGCAGGTACGTGGTCGTCCGCGGGCTGCCCAGCGCCTGGGACGCCGTTCCGTTGAGCGAGACTCGCATGAACGGGCCGTTCGATCCGATGGCACGCATCCCGTTGACGTTCTGCGCGAGCTCTTCCGCGCTGATGGACCCCGGCGCATCCGTCGACGATGCGACGAACGTACGCGGACCGCCTGCCTGGACCGAGATCGAGCTGTGCGTGTCCGAGTCCGCCGTGCCGGCGCGGAAACGGCCCTGGCTCAGCAGGTTGAACCAGTCGGCCATGTTGTCACCGCGCAGCAGCGCAGTCTGCCCGCGGCTGGCTTCGATCCAGACCTCGAGGGCCGTGAAGTTGTCACCGTACAGGTTGGTCGAGCTCGGCGGCAAGCGGAGGTAACTGCTGAGGTTACCGGCCGCCGTGCAGACTCCGGGCGCCTGACAGGCGCTACCGGCCCCGCACGTTCCACCGGTACAGTCGCCGGCACCGGTGCAGGTGTTGCCGTCGTTGACGCCACCAAGGCAGATCCGGATCTGGCAAGGCTTGCCAAAACCGCTCGTCGGCGCGTCGGGTCCGCCAACGCAACGATACACGTCATTGCTGCTGATCGGCGGGTTCTGCGCGGTATCGATGCCGAGCGCATTGAAGTGGCCGAGCGTCCCGCTGTTGAAGTGGTTGACCTGGACAACCTGCGTGCCCGGATACGCAGCACCGACGGTGAAGATCTCGCTCGGCAGCGAATCATAGAACCCACCGGACGGGTAGCCGGTTCCGATCCCGAGATGGGCACTCCAGTCGATCGCACCGCCGGCAAGCTGGGCGCTATCGACCGTCAGCGGCCAGACGTTGAAATGACCGTAGTGGCTGGTCGTGACTTCGTCCGACGGAGAGTTCGCGATCAGCGAGCCGACGCCCATGCTCGAGATCTCGTCCGCCAGCGAATGGATGAAATCGTGATCGGTGTTCACGAAGAAATCCACGCCTTCGGCGATCATCGACGTGATGCGGCGCTCGCGGGTGATCGTGCTGTCCGGGCTGTTGATCATGTGAACGTGGGTATCGATCGACACGAAGCCGGTCGTATCGACCACGTGGCGCACCACCGCATTGATCGTCGTATTGGCGCCTTCGGTCACCACCAGTGCCTGATTGTCGGCGTCGTATTCGTAACCGTGCGAGACGACCACGCGGTACGTGCCCGGCTCGAGGTCGAACGTGCCGGTCGTGCCACTTGCATCGGCGAACTTCGCTTCCGCAAGGCCGAATACGTCGCCCTTCTCCTCGAAATCATAACCGAAGAAGCGGCCGAACTGGGGAATGACGAACGGCTCTCTGTTGAGCGGGTCAGGACTTGCCTGCGGTCCGACGATCGAAACTTTCGCTGCGATCGGGTTCCCGAGCTCGTCCACGACGTTGACGGTTACCGTACCGGTCTTTGGCAGCACGAGATCCGCCGCAACCGTGGTCTTCTTCTCTTCCGTGATGACTCCCGCCAGCAGCGTCGGAACGTCGTCGTGACCCGGATACGGCGTCCCGCCCTTGCGGTAGTAGATGTCGTAATCGCCCGCCGGAATGATGAAGCGGTAGAACCCGTTTTCATCGGTCAGCGTGGACGTGAAGATGTCGTGACAGTCCGTGTTGGGACTGCAGGAGCCGTTGATGGTGTTGCCGTTCTTGACCAGGGTCACGTGCGCATCGGCGACCGGATTGCCGTCGGTGTCTTTCACGAATCCCTGAAGAGCGGACTTCGGCCGCAGGAAAATCTCGGTATGAGCCTTCGTCACGTCGGAGATCGTCTTCCCGATCACGAACCAGCGGCGGAAGGTTTTCTCACCTCCATTGCCGGTGACGGCAAAGCCACCCTGGTCCTTGGCGTTCATGTTCCCGAACAGCGTGTCGAACAGGTTGTTGTTGCTCACGTAGGCGTACACGCCCGAGGATGCGAAAGTCCCGGTCTTGGTCGCGCCCACCTGCGGCGATGCGCCAGCCTGCGGGAAGACGACACCGTACGTCAGGCCGGCGGCGTCCATGCGTCCCTGGAACGCAAGGAAGTCGAGCGTCTGCCCGGGCGATGCCGTGTTGCTGCCGTTTCGAATCTGCGTTTCGCCGTAGCCCTGCCCGGGCCCGAACGGCTCGAGCTGACCACCGGGATTGATGAAGTCGCCCATGAAGTAGTGGGCGGTGCCGCTGCCCCCGTTGTTCGTGATCGTCGTCGCCATCTCGATGACGTTCGAGTACGGGCTCAGGATCAGGTGCGTTTTCACGGAGATCGGGATGTCGACGTCGTTGGCTTCGGCGGGCACGGTCAGCGCGCTGTTGGCCGCGGTCACGAGGACGTCGGGCTTGATCGGGTCGAACAGATCGTCGTCGCCGCTCGACTCGATGATCGCGGCCGGCGAGAGCTCCGGATCCGTTCCGGCGTTGAGCACGTCGACGTTGGTCGTCGCCTGTGACGAGCAGATGTTGATCTCCGGCTGGATGCCCTTGAAGCTGTCGCGATCCTCGGAGGGGTCACTGCGCACGAGATCCGCGTCCATGATCTCGCCGCCGTTGAGCAGCATGAACGAGTGCTGGCGGCCCGGCGCGCGTACGACGGCGCGCACGTTGCCATTGCGGATCATGAAGTCGCCGACCCTGCCCATCGCGAGCGGGCCGCCGATCAGGTCGTTGGAGTCCGCGATCACGAAGGCATGCGCCGGATTGGTCGCCGACGGCGCGCAGGTCAGCTTGAACTTGACGCCGTAGTCATCCGCGGCGTCGCTTACGCTGAACGAGACGTTCGCCTTGTTCTTCTTCGCCGAGAAAATGCACGAGTCGGTCTCGTCGGCGGTACATTCGAGGTCGCTCGTACAGCCGCCGCCGCTCGCGCACGCGCCTTTGAGCTTGAGATTCACCTTGACCGGCAGGTCGGCGTCGGTGCATGCGTTGACCGCCGAGCCTTCGAGACTGGCCAGTCCGTTCTCCAGCGTGATCTGGTTATAGACGGCCAGAGGCGTTTTGAACGCGTTGGTGGCTTCCTTGACGCCCGGCTTGCTGAGCAGGGACGCCGTAATGGGAGCGGTGTCACAGCCGCCGTTCGGTACGTTCACACAGATGCCGACGCGGAACGTGCACGTGCCGTCGGCGGTGCCGTCGGCGTCGCAAGCCTCGCCGTCAATGCAGACGATCTTCTTGGGATCGACGAACGGCGTTCCAGAAGAGTCCTGCGGGAGGCCGACTGCAACGCGGCAGACATCGCCCGTACCACCGGTGGCAAAGCGGCAATCGGCCGCGGTTTCGACCGTATTCGTGTTGGGGTCGATGCACCGCGCATCCGCCCGCTGAACGCCAAAAGCCAAAGCGACTGCTGCGAGCCCGGCGATGCCGAGCTTTCTCCAACTTTTCATGAGCCCTCCCAAAGGCAGAACGAGCGGTAAAATATGTCAGCCGAACGGCCGAAACCGCGGAGAAGGTAATCGTCGGCACAAGGTTGAGTCAAGCCAACATCGTCGCTGCGGTGCGGCGTTGCGTGAGCTTACGCGTTCGGTGCGGGGCGGTAATACGGAGGACGCACGAACGAATTGTTGCTCGTCGTGCCCGCCGGCACGCGCTGGTGCTGGCGGCGCGCAAGACGCAGCAGCACTTTGAGCGAGCTTTCGAACTCGTCGATCGGTTTCACTTCGATCACGTCGGCTTCGATCAGCTCCTGCATGACGCGCCGTCCCAAATCGGTCCGCGTGATCGTGATCGTCCACCCCATGCAACCCACGCCGCCGCACGACACATCGGCGAGCTCGGCCGAAAAGTCACCGCAATGATGACATTCCGGCCGCGCGTGCTCCTGCGCCTCGACAAGCGGGATCTTCACCAGATCGCCGTTCTTGCGATACACGAGCACCTCGCCCTTCACGTTGAACTTGGCGATGTCGGTCAGGGGGATACCCATTTCGCCCTGGATCTTGCCAACCATCAGTCCTTCGAAGTCGAAGACCTCCGAGCACAGCAGGCCCACCCGCAGTGCGATGCGGTCGGACGGATCCTTGAGGCTGCGCGTCTGGCGCTCGATCATCTTGTCGCGCTTCTTTTCGGTGTGGATGAAGCCGGTATCGCGGTGCTCGGCCTTGCGGGTGGGTGTGATCTGGCAGGGCACGCCGACGAAGGCGACACGGTCGCATCCCTTCTGGCCAGCCTCCTCGAGCGCGAGATCGTTGGCGCAGTACGTGTACCAGGAGCCGGCGGCGGCGATGATCTCGGCTTCGGTGGTCGCGCAGATCGGCCGCGGCGCACACGGACGTTCGGGATCGGCAGCCGAGACCACCGCGCCGTCGATGCGGCCGGTGCGAAGGGCATGTACGAGCAGCGCAGTGACCACACCGCCGTCCTGCGCGACGTCGAGGATCAACGGATCCTTGACGCGCGCCGCGAAGATTTCCTGGTACTTTCCGAAACCGCCCGCGTGGATCTTCCCTTCCTGGTTCGCGAACACGCGATCGGCAAGGTTGAACTCGCGAGGCGTAAGACGCGGGCAGACCTGCGCGCAGACGTCGCAGCCGATACCCTCGCTGATTCCGCAGAAGTCGAACGGGGCGGTCGCCTTCGCGGTCTGCTTCGGCTTGCTGTCGATGTACTCGATGACGTTGTGCGGACAGACGAGCACGCACGAGCCGCACTCGCAGCACGAGCCGTACGCGACGACGTCATTCATCATGTCCTTGAAGCTCGGCTTGGTCTGCTGATCCACCATCGTCCCCTTCGAAATCGGAAAATCGGGGACAGACACCGATTTCGTGAAATCGGTGTCTGTCCCCGATTTCTAGTCGCCGTTGTACTGAAGCAGCGAGTGCACTGGAACCGGCGCGAGCGCGGCGCGGCCTTTCAGGAACTCGAGCTCGATCAGGAATCCGCATTCGACGACGTTTGCGCCGCACGCCTCGGCGAGCGTGATGGCGGCCTTTGCGGTGCCGCCGGTTGCGAGCAGGTCGTCGACGATTGCGACGCGCGCGCCGGGGCGCAGCGCGTCCTTGTGGATCTCGAGCGAATCCTTCCCGTACTCGAGCGCGTACGTGACGGTGTGCGTGTCGTGCGGCAGCTTGCCGGGCTTGCGCACGATGCAGAGACCGACGCCGAGTGCGTATGCGACCGGCGCGCCGAACAGGAACCCGCGCGACTCGACGCCGACGATGGCGTCGACGTTGCCGCGATAACGCTCGGCCATCGTATCGACGACGTGCCGCAGCGCACGGCCGTTGCTGAGCAGCGGCGTGATGTCCTTGAACCGGATGCCGGCCTTCGGAAAGTCCGGTACGGTCCGGATCAGCGATTCGATGTCCACGAGTGTCTCCGGGCGCCGTGCGTCACGGCCAGTTCAGGCGCAGCGATGCCAGTTTCTGCATCGCTTCGTAGTTGGTCAGGTCGAGGTGCAGCGGCGTAACCGACACCAGGCCGTCACGGATCGCGGTGAAGTCGGTGCCCGGAGCGTCCTCGAAGTCGAGCTCGCTGCCGCCGATCCAGTAATACTTGCGGCCGCGCGGGTCGTCCTTCTCGACGATCGCATCGCTGTAGCGGCGCTTGCCCTGGCGCGTGATCGCGAAACCGACCGGAGCAGGAAGGTCCGGCACGTTCACGTTGAGAAGCGTGTCGGGCGGCAGGCCCTCTTCCTTGAGCTGGCGGACGAGGCCCACGGCAAAGGCCGCCGCCGCGTCGTAGTGGAATGCGACTCGGCCGACCTGCGAGAACGCGACGGCCGGCACGCCGAGCAGAACCGCTTCCATCGCAGCCGAGACCGTTCCCGAGTACGTGATGTCGTCCCCGAGGTTTGCCCCGCGGTTGATGCCCGAGACGATCAGCCACGGCCTTTTCGGCAGCAGTCCGTTGAGCGCGAGGTTGATGCAGTCGGTCGGCGTTCCGTTGACGGCGATCCAGCCGGGCTGGATCTCGTCGGCCCGAAGCGGCCGCTCGATCGTCAGCGCGTGGCTTACGGCCGACCGCTCCCGGTCGGGTGCGACGACGATGACCTCGTCGAGCACGCGCAGCGCCTCGACCAGCCGGGCGAGCCCGCTCGACTGAATGCCATCGTCATTGGATGCGAGAATCATGCGCCGGCGATCCTGCCAGTTAAGTGCCCGCCGGCTCCCGGAAGGTCAATTCGGTCGAAAAAATCGGGGACAGACACTGATTTCACGTGCGCAAAACCATTCTCTGTCCCCGATTTCAGTGGTCGGGGTGACTGGATTTGAACCAGCGACCACCTACACCCCAAGCAGGTGCGCTACCAGGCTGCGCTACACCCCGAAGAGTCGCGACGATACTGGCGAGTAGTCCGAAAGACAACTCGCCCGCCGCATCCTGAATCGCGCTGCGCGGCTCTTTCGCCACGAGCGTCGATGTCGATCACATGTCGTAGCCGGTCTCGCCGTGGCACGCGAGATCGAGGCCCATGCGCTCGTCTTCCTCGTTCACGCGAAGCCCGATGGTCGCATCGAGCACGCGCGCCAGCACGAACGTGACGACGAACGAGTACGCGAACGTGGCCAGCACGCCGATCGCTTGCACGTACAGGCGGTGGACGTTTCCACTGTCGATAAGGCCGCCGGCCTTGTCGGGAGTCAGTGCGGCGACGCAGAAGATCCCGGTGGCGATCGCGCCCCAGCTTCCGCCCACGCCGTGCACGCCGAACGTATCGAGCGAATCGTCGTAGCCGAAGCGGCTCTTGACGACGATGGCGCCGTAGCAGATCGCCGCAACGCTCGCGCCGATCGCGATCGCACCGGGAACGTCGACGAACCCGCACGCCGGCGTGATGCCGACGAGGCCGGCCACGGCGCCCGAGGCAAAGCCGAGCGCGCTCGCCTTGCCGCGATGATACGCTTCGATGACGCTCCACGTGGTCGCAGCCGTTGCGGCTGCAACATGGGTAGCGATGAATGCGCCGACTCCGACGGCGTTGGCGCCGAGCGAGCTGCCGGCGTTGAAGCCAAACCAGCCGAACCAGAGGATCGCGGTGCCGACGAGCGTCATCGTGAGGTTGTGCGGCTTCATCGCGGTGTGCGGGTAACCGATGCGGCGCCCGAGCACGAGAGTCAGCGCCAGCGCCGAGACGCCCGAGCTGATGTGCACGACCGTGCCGCCGGCAAAATCGAGCGCCCCCATTCCGAACAGCCACCCGTCGCTCGCCCACACCCAGTGACAGATCGGATCGTAGACGAGCGTCGCCCACAAAAGGATGAACAGCACGTAGCTGCTGTATTTGATGCGCTCGGCGATCGCGCCGCTGATCAGCGCCGGCGTGATGATCGCGAACATCATCTGGAAGACCATGAAAAGGCTTGCCGGAATGGTGTAGCCGGGCCATGCAACGTCGTTCGAAACGCCGTGCAGCACGAACCACGACACGCCGCCGATGTACGGACCGCCGGGGCTGAACGCGAGCGAGTAGCCGATGACGACCCACTGCAGCGTGATCACGCCCATCGCGATGAAGCTGTGCATCAGCGACGACAGTGCGTTCTTGGTGCGCACCATGCCGCCGTAGAACAGCGCGAGGCCCGGCGTCATGAACAGAACCAGAGCGCTCGAGACCAGCACCCAGGCCGTGTCGGCGCCGCTGATCGTGGACTCGGCCGGCGCGTCGGCGCCCCAGGCGGTGCCGCACGTCGCGGCCAGCATCAGCATGAGAAAAGAAAGCGCCGGGCGGCGCATGCGAACGATCGGCATCATTCCTCCGGAAGGCGGCAGTGAGCGGGCGCGGGCTTTTAAACCGGGACCGTCCGGCTTTTCAAAACGAGCGGCACTCGCAGGGCGCGGGCGACGCGGTTTTCGAGTAGCCGGCGTTTCAGCCGAGGGAGTCGCGGATGCGGACGAGGGCTTCGCGGATCTCGGCGAGAGCGCCGGTGGCGGCGGCCTGCGGCTCGGCGCCCATCGACTCCTCGCGGAGTTTCTTGCGCGCGCCTTCGATCGTGAAGCGGCGCGTGTGCAGGAGGTCCTTGATGCGAAGCAGCAGCTCGACGTCGCGCCGCCGGTACAGGCGGTGCTTGGAGCGGGTCTTGCCGGGCTTGAGGATGCTGAACTCGGTTTCCCAGTAGCGAAGCACGTACGGCTTTACGCCGACGATGCGGGCGACCTCGCCGATCTTGAAGTAGAGCTTGTCGCCGAGCAGCGCCGCGACGGCTTCGCTGACCTCGTGCTGGTCGTCATCGGAGCCGGCGCCTTGAAGGTCGGGCTCATCGCCGTCTTCCTGATCATCGAGCTCGTCGCCGTCCTCCGACTCGTCCTGATTTTCCTCGCCGGCGTGGGCCTCGTCGCGAGGGTCGGCAGGCGCGGCGTCCTGTTCGGGATCGGGGAAGTCGGCGGATCCGGGCGGTGGGGTCACGATGCCGCCTCGTCGGCGTTGATCGTGCGCTTGAGGACCTGGCTCGGCTTGAACGAAAGCACGCGGCGACCGGAGATCACGATCTCGTCGCCGGTCTGCGGGTTGCGGCCTTTGCGCGGCCGCTTCTCGTTGATCACGAAGTTGCCGAATCCGGAGATCTTGACCTTCTCGCCCTGTTCGAGACGGGCCTTGATGACCTCGAAGATCGACTCGACGACCTCGGCCGCTTCCTTCTTGGAAAACCCGACGCGCTCGTAGATGTGCTCGACGATCTCGGCCTTTGTCATGCGCGACGCCTCCGCCGGCTGCCCGAAAGCAGCGCGGAATCTCAGATTCGTACCTGGGCGCCGAGGCGTCCAGTCAGGTGTCCAACCACCTTCTCGTGCAACGAAGTCACTTCCGCATCGGTCAGCGTGCGGTCGGCGGCACGGTACACAAGCCTGTATCCCAGGGCCTTGCGGCCATCTTCGATCCCCGCTCCCCTGTAATCATCGAACACCATTACGGATTCGATGCAGGGTTCATGCAATTCCTCGATCTCGCGGAGGGCGGTTCCCGCAGGTACGTCGATGTCGACGACGAGCGAAATATCCCTTTGCGAGCTCGGGTAGCGCGGGATCGGCTGCAGCCCCGGGTGCGCGCGTCTATACGCGACCGCCTCCCGGCAGTCAACTTCAAAGACGTAGATTTCTCCAGTGATTTCCGAGCCTTCCGCGACGTCCGGGTGGAGGCGCCCGAGCATTCCGACGACGTGGCCCCCGATCACGACCTCGGCGCCTGCCCTCGGGTGATATTCGGGGCGTCCCGTGACCGGACGGAAGTCGACCGGCGTGCCCGGCGCGAGCACGCCGAGCAGCTTCTCCACGACCGCCTTGAGGTCGGCGAACGTGAGGTCCCGCGACTCGCCCGGTGCGACGCCAGGACGCGGACCGTAGAGGAGTCCCGCCGCGACCTCGCGCTGGCCGGGCAGGCCTTCACCGGTCGCGACGAACGTTCGCGCAATCGAGAACAGGTCGACGCGCGGCTGCTGCATGGCGACGTTGGCCGCGAGCGCGGCAACGAGTGCGCCGAGCGCGCTTCGCTGCATCGCCGTGTCATCGCTGCGCAGCGGATTTCGCACCAGCACGCTTGCGCCGTCGGTGAACAGCCCCGGGTAGCGCGCGTTCGATGCTTCGGACGTGAACGACACGCTGACGTGCTCGCTCATGCCGAGCGACGACAGCAGGCCGCGAACACGTTCGGTCGCCTTGACGCTTTCCGGTACGCGCACCGGTGCGAGCTCGATCATTGGCATCGACGGCGCGATCGTCTCGTAACCAATGATGCGTGCGACTTCTTCGACGAAGTCGATCTCGCGCGCGAGGTCGAAGCGCCAGCTCGGCGGAGTCACTTCGTAGCCGGCGGCGCCGCCACGTGGCGGTGCGCCGATCGACGCGAGCACAGACTGGATGCGCTCGTCGGACACGTCGGCGCCGAGCATTGCGCGTACACGCGCGGGCCGCACGCCCACCGTGCTTCGTGCGGCGGGGCCCGGCCCTTCGCGCACGACTCCGCCTTCGATCTTTCCGCCGGCGACTTGGATGAACAGCTCCGCGGCGCGAAGCAGCGCACGCTCGACGCCCGTGCTGTCGACGCCACGCTCGAAGCGATACGACGAGTCGGTGATCATGCCGTGGCGCCGCGACGTGCGGCGTACGAACGTCGGCGCGAACATGGCGCTCTCGATGAACAGATCGGTCGTCGCAGCGCTTACGGCGGAGAGCTCGCCGCCCATCACGCCTGCGAGCGCGACCGGCTGTTTCTGGTCGGCGATCACGAGGTCTTCCGGCACGAGCGTCACGTCGCGTCCGTCGAGCGTACGGATCGTCTCGCTCTCGCCTGCACGGCGCACGACGATGCGGCTGCCGCCGATGAGCGCGAGATCGAATGCGTGGAGCGGCTGGCCCTGTTCCATCAGCACGAAGTTGGTCACGTCAACCACGTTGTTGATCGAGCGCAGCCCGCAGGCCGCAAGGCGCGTGCGAAGCCACGTCGGCGACGCTCCGATGCGCACACCGCGGACGACGAGGCCGTGATAGAGCGGGCACGCCTCCGTGTCGCGAATCTCGACGGATACCTGCGACGGGCCTTGCGGTCGCGCGATCGACGGCGACGGCGCGCGCAGTGACAGGCCGCACAGCGCAGCCGTCTCGCGCGCAAGGCCGAGCATGCTCAGGCAGTCGCCGCGGTTCGGCGTGATGCCGAGCTCGAGAACCGTATCGTCGAGCCCGAGAAGCGGAGCGGCGAGCGAGCCGGGAACCAGTCCCGCTTCGAGCGAGCCGGGGACAACCCCGGCGTTAAGAAGGATGATGCCGTCCTCGCCGCCTTCGAGCCCGAGCTCGGCGGCCGAGCACAGCATGCCTTCGGAATCGACGCCGCGAAGCTTGCTCTTCCGTATCTCGAGCCCGCCCGGAAGCTTCGCGCCGACGCGCGCGAGCACGACGGTGTCGCCCGAGCTGTGGTTCTTCGCGCCGCAGACGATGGTGCGAAGCCCGCCGGTTCCGTCGTCCACATGACAGACCGTCAAACGGTCGGCGTTGGGGTGCTGCTCTTTCTTTTCGATGCGCGCGACGACGAGGCGATCGTCCCACGCTTGCGACGGCGCATGGACGGCCTCGACCTCGATGCCGCCCATCGTAAGGCGACGCGCCACCTCATCGACGGAAGGCAATTCACCTTCCACGAGCTCACGGAGCCACTGGTACGACAGACGCATGGATCGGTAATCCTAAAACTGGCGCAGGAAACGAAGGTCGCCGCCGTAGAACAGGCGGATGTCGTCGATCTTGTACTTGAGCATCGCGATGCGCTCGACGCCGAGACCGAACGCGAAGCCGCTGAATTCTTCCGGATCGTAGCCGACCGCCTCGAAGACCGCTGGGTGGACCATTCCGGCGCCGAGGATCTCGAGCCAGCCGGTGCCTTTGCACACGCGGCATGTCCCTTGGAACGGCCCGAGGCCTGTGCCCTTCTGCTCGCAGACCACGCACGCGACGTCGACTTCGGCGCTCGGCTCGGTGAACGGAAAGAAGCTCGGGCGCAGGCGCACGGCGAGATCGCGGCCGAACACGCGCCGCAGGAACTCGGTGAGCACGCCCTTGAGGTGCGCGAACGTGATTCCGCGATCGACCATCAGCCCTTCGATCTGATGAAACATCGGCGAGTGCGTCACGTCGTCGTCGTGCCGGTAGACGGCGCCGGGCGCGATGATCCGCACCGGAGGCCGGCGCGCTTCCATCACCCGGATCTGAACCGGCGACGTGTGCGTGCGCAGCACCGAGCCGCCCTGGACGAAGAACGTATCGTGCATGTCGCGGGCGGGATGATCGGCCGGAATATTGAGCGCTTCGAAGTTGTGGTAGTCGTCCTCGATCTCCGGGCCTTCGGCGATTTCGAAGCCCATCCCGCCGAGGATCTCGCAGATCTCGGTCATCGTGCGCGAGATCGGATGGATCGTGCCGAGCGGCACGCCCGCTGCGGGAAGCGTCACGTCGACGGCGCCGCGAGCGAGCGCTGCCGTGCGCTCGTCGAGCCGGATCTCGGCTTCGCGTGCCGCGATGGCCTGGTCGACTTCTTCCTTGGCGCGATTGACGCGCTGGCCGAAGACCGGACGCTCGCCGGACGGCAGCGATCCGAGCACGCGCAGCGCGCCCGTCAGCCTGCCCTTCTTGCCGAGGTATTCGACCCGAAGCTTCTCGAGCGCCGCGCGATCGATCGCGCGACCGACGCAGGCAACTGCATCGGCCGCGATCGTCTCGGGAGATTCGGCTGCTTCGCTCATGCGATGTCAGCTTCGGCTTCGCTCATTCGGGCGGCTTCGCGGATCAGGCCGCCAGCCGCGACTTGGCGAGCGCGTCGAGCTCGGCGAACGCGGCGTGCTCGTTGACGGCCAGCTCGGCGAGCGCCTTGCGGTCGATCTCGACGCCCGCTTGCTTGAGCCCGTGCATCAGCATCGCGTACGTCAGCCCTTCCAGGCGCGCAGCGGCGTTGATGCGGATGATCCACAGCGAGCGGAACTCGCGCTTGCGCACCTTGCGGTCGCGATACGCGTACGTCAGTCCCTTCTCGACCGTCTCGCGGCCCTGGCGGTAAAGACCGCGTCCGCCGACGTAGCCCTTTGCATAGGCAAGGATCTTCTTGTGGCGGCGCTTGCCCTTGGTTCCTCTGGTAACTCTCGGCATTGTCGTGTTCTCCTAGTGTCCCGGAAGGATGCGCTTGATCTGCTTCTCGTCGACCGACGCGACCATTCCGGTATGACCGAGGCTGCGCTTCTGCTTCCTCGTCTTGGCCGACAGCTGGTGGCGATGGTACGCGCGCTTGCGCTTGATGCGCCCGCTTCCCGTTACCGAGAACCGTTTGGCGGCTCCTCTCTTGGTCTTACACTTGGGCATTTCGCTCTCCCTTCGGCGGTGTCTTGGTCGGAACCACGATCACCGACATGTTGCGGCCTTCGAGCCGCGGCTCGCCTTCCGGTGATGCGACGTCGCTGATCGTCGACAGCACCTTGAGTAGCATCTGCTTTCCCATGTCGGGCCGGGTGATCTCACGGCCTTTGAAGAAGACCGTGACTTTCACGCGGTGCCCGGCGGCCAGGAAACGCTTGATGTGGCTCGTCTTGAATTCGATGTCGTGCGCCTCGGTGCGCGATCGGAGCTTGACCTCCTTCATCTGCTGCGAAGTCGACGAGCTCTTTTTCTTCGACTCCTGGACCTTCTTTCGTTCCTCGTAGCGGAACTTGTGGAAGTCCATGATGCGCACGACGGGCGGCGTTGCATCGCCTGCCACTTCGACGAGGTCCATGGCGCGCGTTTCGGCGATCTCGCGGGCGTCGGCCATCGTCATGATGCCGAGCTGTTCGCCCTTGCTGTCGATCAACCGGACCTCGCGAGCACGGATCTCGTTGTTGATTCGGAATTCCTGCGACTTGGCTATGGCACACCTCCAACACCAGACCGGCTGCGCTCACGCAGCCATCCGGTGAATTCTTCTACTGTCATTGGGTCGACCTGTTCCCCGCCGCGAAGGCGCGGGGCTACGGTGCCGCCGGCAACTTCCTTGTCGCCGACGACGGCGACCACCGGGATCCTGGCGGCCTGGGCTTCGCGAATCTTGAAGCCGAGCTTTTCGTTGCGGAGATCCGAGCGCGCGCGAATGCCCGCGCGTTTAAGTGTCGCGGTCACTTCGGCGGCGAACTCGTTCTGCCGGTCGGTGACGGTCACGAGCAGCACCTGGCACGGCGCAAGCCACAGTGGCAGCGCGCCGGCGGTATGCTCGATGAGGATTCCGAGGAAGCGCTCGAGCGAGCCGAGCACCGCGCGATGGATCATCACGGGGCGCTTGGCCTTGCCGTCGGTGTCGATGTAGCTGAGCTCGAACCGCTCCGGCAGCGAGAAGTCGAGCTGCACGGTCGAGAGCTGCCATTCGCGGCCGACGGCGTCGAGCACGCAGAAGTCGATCTTCGGCCCGTAGAACGCGCCATCGCCGGCGTTCAGCTTGTATTCGACGGACTCGGACGCGAGCACTTCGCGCAAGGAATCTTCCGCAAGCTTCCACATCTCGTCGGAGCCGATCGACTTTTCGGGCCTCGTCGAAAGGTAGACGCGGGTTTCGCTGAACCCGAATGTCGAGTTCATGTGGCGGATCATTTCGATGACCGAGCGGATCTCGGCCTGGATCTGCTCGGGCGCGCAGAAGATGTGCGCGTCGTCCTGGCAGAAGGTGCGCACGCGCGTAAGGCCGTGCACGACGCCGGAGCGCTCGAAGCGGTGCAGCCGGCCGAAGTCGGCAAAACGGATCGGCAGCTCGCGGTACGAGTGCAGGTCTTCGCCGTACATCAGGCAGTGGGTCGGGCAGTTCATCGGCTTGACCGCGAACTCGCGCTCTTCGACCGACGTGAAGTACATGTTCTCGCGGTAATTCTCGTAGTGGCCCGAGCGGTGCCAGAGGTCGACGTCGAGCACCTGCGGCGTGATGACTTCGCTGTAGTCGTACTGGCGATAGAGCCCGCGGATGTATTCGACCAGCAGGTTGTAGACGAGCGCGCCGTCCGGATGGAAGAACGGGCTCCCGGGCGCTTCCTTGTGGAAGCTGAACAGGCCGAGCTGCTTGCCGAGCTTCCGGTGGTCGCGGCGCTTGGCTTCCTCAAGCCGCGCAAGATGCTGCTCGAGCGCCTTGCGATCGGCCCACGCGGTGCCGTAGATGCGCTGGAGCATCGGATTCTTTTCGTCGCCACGCCAGTACGCGCCGGCAACGCTGAGAAGCTTGAATGCGCCGAGGCGCCCGGTCTCGGGCACGTGCGGCCCGCGGCAGAGGTCGATGAAATCGCCCTGGCGATAGAGCCCGACGTTCGAATCGGTGAGGCCCGCAATGATCTCGGCCTTGAACTCCTCTCCCATCGAGCGGAAGAACGCGGTCGCTTCGTCGCGAGGCATCTCTTCGCGCGTGACCGGAATGTTCTCGGAGACGATCTTCGCCATCTCGGCTTCGATGCGCTCGAGATCCTCGGGTGCGAAGCCGCGATCGAACTTGAAATCGTAGAAGAAGCCGTCGGCGATGACCGGACCGATGGTGACCTGGGCTTCGGGAAACAGCCGCTTTACGGCGTGCGCGAGAAGATGCGCGGAGGAATGGCGGATCAGGTCGAGACCTTCCTCGCTGTCGGGAAGGATCGGAGCGATCCAGCAGTCGTCGGAAAGGACTGCGGAGAGGTCGCGGGGGTGGCCGTCGATCAGCACCCCGATCGCGAGCTTGGCGAGTTTTCCGCTCAGCAGCTCACGGGCGGGAGTTCCCGCCGGGATGGTTCGAACGCCGCCGCCGGTCAGGCTGACGGTGATCTCTTTCGACATGCGGTTTCCGCGTGATGACCTTGGTTCCGTGCTTCAGGGAGCGGTGTGGTCCCGCATTTGGTGCGCTGCAGCTGCAGCGCACATCGCCCTGGCCTGGTTTGTCGAGGTCTTCTCTGCTCCTCCTGGATTCCGCTCGGGAATCCCGCTCAAAAATTCGTGCCGGGAGTTTCGTGGTAGGCGCGGGCGGGATCGAACCGCCGACCCCTACCGTGTCAAGGTAGTGCTCTCCCGCTGAGCTACGCGCCTACAGTCCGGCCGCAGCCGGCAAACCGACCGCGTCTGGTAACAACCACCGGCCACACAGTCAATTGCCGCGGGCATCGAAGTTCGCGCCGCTGCGCGTGATTCGGCCGATTCGTGCGTGCACGGCCGCGCGCTCGCTCGCCGCGGCGCAAGCCCATAGGATGACCGCTCCATGCACCGCCGGGATGCGTTCGCCACGCCGTTTCTGATCGTCGTGCTGATCGGGCTCGTTGCCCTGGTCGGCGCGCTCGTCCTGCCGTACGCGACGCCGATCGCCTGGGCCTGCGTGCTCGCGGCCGTGTTCTACCCGGTCTACCGGGTCCTGCTGCGGCTGATGCCTGGCAAACCGAGCCTGGCGGCAACGGTGCTGACATTGGCGGTGCTGGGGCTGGCCGTGGTCCCTGCCCTCCTCCTGACCGGGGTCGTCGCGCGCGAAGCAATCTCGGCCTACCACGGCGCTGCCGAGTTCATCTCGCAGAACCGGGTCAAGATGCTCGACGACGTCAGCCACCACTGGCTGGTCGAGCCGGTCTGGCGCTGGGTGAGCGACCATCTGGCGGGAAGTGAGGTCGATCCCACGTCGCTCGGCCTTTCGGGCCTTCGCTGGATGAGCGAATACGCGGCGGCCAACGCCGCGCAGGTGGCCAAGAACGTCCTCGCGTTCGTGATCGGGATCGGAATCCTGACGTTTACGATGTTCTTCGCGTTCCGCGACGGCGCTGCGTTCATGGCGTATCTCGAGGAATCGCTGCCGATGGATGCGCGCGACCGGCGGCGGCTGTTCGCGCGCCTCCAGAACACTCTGCTGGCCGTCGTGCAGGGCATGGCGACGACCGCGCTTCTTCAGGCGATCTTCATCGGCGTCGCGTTCTGGATCCTTTCGATCCCGTTCGCGCTGCTGCTGTCGGTGATCTGCTTCGCGTTTGCGTTCCTGCCGGTCGGCGGCTCGGCACTGGTGTGGTTTCCGATCACCGTCGGGCTCTACATCGGCGGGGAATACTTCCGCGCGACGGCGCTGTTGATCTGGGGAGGCCTCGTCGTCTCGTCGATCGACAACTTCGTGAAGCCGCTCGTCATCGGCGGGCAGGCGAACCTGCCGACGCCGCTTCTGTTCTTCGGGATCCTCGGCGGACTGCAGCTGTTCGGGTTCGTCGGCGTGTTCGCGGGGCCCGCGGTCGTCGCGGCGTTCCTGTCGATCGTGGCGATCTATCGCGAGCGGCTGCTCGAGCTGCCGGAGGGTCTCGATACTGGAGAGTAGCGCGGCGCGAGCACGCGCCGCGTGCCTTCGACGTGAGGGGTCCGATTCGGTTATCGATGCATCGTGGTGGGCTGCTTGGTCGCGGGCGGCAGGGTTGCGGCTGGCCTGCTGTGTCGATGCGGGTACCGGCGACGGGCTGGTTGTTGCGATGCGCCGTACGGCTAGCGCGGTATGTCCCGTACGGCATGAACATTCCGCGGGGAATGTGACTTACGTCTCGTCGGATGCATCGGCGCTTAGAGTGATCGGTGTGTTGAGCACCTGCACCGGACGATAGCGACGTGCGAAGGTTTGTCGGATAGTACGCGTGCGGCGATGGGCTCGGATACGTGCGGCGACGGGCTCGGATACGTGCGGCGACGGGCTCGGATACGCGGCGTCGGGCTCGGATACGCGGCCGGCTATGGGTCTGAAAAGTTCGGCGAAAAACACGCGCGGCGTCGGACGCGGATCACGGCCGGCTATACCATTTTTGTTATCGAAGCGTCGTTGCGATGTCGATTTCGCTTGACGCGATTATTCGTCGCTTGACGTCGCCTGTAGTGAAGCGAAACAGAGCGTACGACATTTTTCGCTACTCCGCCCGTATCTCCGCTCAGACCTCGCGCGATGTCGCGAAAGGCGCATGCCTCCGGGTGATCGCGTCCTTACCGAAAACGACGCCTGAAAAACCCGTGTTACAAGGGTCGTCATGACGACATCCTTCCACAGCATCGCAAGACTCTCCGAACAGGAACTGCTCGATCACTTCGAATGCCTCGTCGCCCGCGACCGTCGTACGACGGCGGCGCTTCTGGTCGCGATCGCCGAGATCGACGAGCGCAAGCTCTGGGCCAGTCACGCCTGCTCCTCCATGTTCAGCTTCTGCATGGAGCGCTTTCACATGTCGGAGCAGGTAACGGCCAAGCGGCTTTGGGCTGCGCGCACGGCGCGCCGCTTTCCAGTCGTGCTGGACCTGGTCGCACGCGGAGAGCTGCATCTCAGCGCGATCCATCTGCTGGCCAGGCATCTGACGACCGAGAACCACTTGCGAGTGCTCGAGCGCGCCACGCACAAGAGCTCGCGCGAGGTCGAGCGGCTGGTTGCCGAGCTGGCGCCGCGAGCAGATGTGGCGTCGCGTGTTCGTGCGATGCCCCGGCGTCGCGGTGCGGGCGTGGCGGCTGACGCGACTTCGATGCATTGCGAACAGGCCGTCGGTGCGAGCGATCGGTGCACTTGGGCAGACCGCGAGTCCGTCGGCTGCTCGAGTAATCAGCCGGACTCCCCGGACTCAGACGTCATCGGCGTCGCGATCGCTCCACGGTCAGCGCAGCCGGCAACAGTGACGAAGCCGATCGTTCCGCTCAGCCCGCGTCGTTACAAGATCGAGATCACCGTAGACGAGGCCACGCACGACAAGCTCCGATCGCTGCAAGATCTCCTCGGCCGGTCGGCGACCGGTCGCGATGCGGCCGCGATCATCAGTCGTGCGATCGAGGTGCTGCTCGTCCGGACACTCGCGCGCAAGGCAGGCTCGACCGATCGACCGAGGTCGACGATGCCGACGAAAGAAAAGTGCACCGATGGGTCGGGCTCAACGCCCACCGCCGATACGACGGCTTCGCAGCGAGCACAGCGATCCCGGACCATCCCCGCAGCCGTGCGGCGCGAGGTATGGCGACGCGACTCGGGACGCTGCTGCTACGCAGACGGACAAGGACGTCGCTGCCGCGAGACCAGCAACATCGAGTTCCACCACAGAGCTCCCTTCGCCATGGGTGGACCTCCTACGCCCAAGAACATCGAGCTGCGCTGCGCGGCACACAACCAGTATCAGGCGGACCTCGACTTTGGCCGCGCCTTCATGGACGCGAGGCGCGGCAATCTTGCCGATGCGCGAACATTCCGCGGGGAATGTCGGGGGATGGCGGCCACGCCGTGACGTCATCGGAGTGAAAGATCTTGTCGAGGTGGATAGTCCTGTTAGCGAAGGCGCACGCGAATTCCTCGGGCGTTCGGGTCGCCGAACATACCGACGACGATCTGCTCGGGACCGAAACCACCGAAGCGAAGGAAGCAGACAGGCGAGGTGCGACGCGGCGTCCGCGGTGCGCCTCTCGAACCACGCCCGGTCACCGATCGTGCCCACTGCGTCAGAAAGCGAAGTAACCGCGCAACCGAATGACGAGAGATCGCTCGTCCATCCGGGACGAGGAGCTCAGCGCCCGGCTTCGATCAGGCTCGACACCTTGAACCAGTCTTCGGTTGCCGACTGCGGCTTGTCGAAGCCGATGTCGATGTACCAGCCGGCTTCATCCGGAAATGCGATTCCGGGAATTGCCGCGCGCGTGCCGTGCATGAGCTGCATGTCGATCACGCTGAACGCGTAGATGAACATGCGCGGCTCCTTGTACTCGTATGCGACCTTCGGGTTCGGCCGCGTCGACGTGCGGATGCTCTGCATCACCGTCTTCCAGAGCTCTTCGTTCTGGTCGTACAGGTCCGAGTAGATGATGAAGTTGGTTTCCTTGTCGACGAAGATGATGCGCTTCGAGTACGCGTAGCCGGCTACCTTGGGCTTGCCTTCGATGATCCACACCGACGGCCGCATCTCCCAGTTCTCGCAGAACGTCATTCCGCCGTCTTTCTTGCAGGGCTCCGGTGGCAGCCGCGTGCCGTGCAGCGACGCGAGCATCGGCTTCTCACCGATGAGCTTCCATTCGAACCACGGGATCTGGCCGGCATAGCCGCCGTACGAGTCGACGTCGATGTCCTGGCCGAAGAGCGCGTCGCTGCGCTGCGCGCTCGACAGGCGCCGCACGCGACGGAGCGAAGGCAGGTACAGCCACGTGTCGTCCTGCCGGAGCAGGTCGAGGTAGCGGATGCTGATGCCGCCGACGCCCTTCAAATCGAACGGCTCGATCAGCGGATAGAGGCCCGATTTGCGGAACGCCTGGTCCCCGTTCTTCGGGAACGCCGGGATCGGCTCGTGATGGATGCGTCCGGTGTACGGAAGGATGCGCAGCCAGTCCGCGACGAAATGCCGCTCGACCTCGTACTTGCGGTTGCCGTTGGCGTCGATGTAGAGCGAGCCGGTGTCGGCGTCGACCAGGTGCAGGTTGAGGTCATCGGTGAAGTAATGGGTGTTGAGGAAATCGTACATGATCTTGACGGCGGCCTTGGGGTCGTCGTTCGAGATCGTCGGAAACGGTTTGCCGGCCACCCAGTCGACCACTGCATTGCGGTCGTCGAGCTTGACCTGTGCCGAGTATTTTTCGGTCGCCTTCTGGTAGTCGACCGGAATGGGAATCTTCTCGTAGGGAACGATCTTGAGGTCCATGCCGTTGTGCACGGACCAGAGGACACCGGGCGAGACGAAATCCTTGACGGTATCGGCTGTGTCCTTGGTGATCGTCTGGCCCGGTGCAACATCGGCAGCGAGCGCCGGCGTGATCGAGAATAGTGTCGCGAGAACGCACAGCGCTGCTTTTATCATCGAATGGTCCCTCTAGGCCTCGGAAGCTTCGGAGCCGGCTTCGTCGGTACCTCCCTCTAGCATACCCCCGGCAGCCTTTACGACCACCGTCACCGTCGCGGTGATGTCCTGGCCGACCCGGACCAGCACCGGAAACTCTCCGATCTCCTTCAGGGGCTCTTTCATCTCGATGCGACGGCGATCGATCTCGAGACCCTTCTCCTGGATCAGGCGGTGCACGTCGATGTTGGTCACCGATCCGAAAAGCTTGCCGCCCTTGCCAGCGCGCTGCTCGATCTCGACGCGAAGGCCCTTGAGGCTGTCGGCGAGCCGCTCGTAGGTGCCGCGTTCGCGCTGCTTCTTGACCTCGATGACGGCCTTGTCGTGCTCGAGGCGCTTCAGGTTGCTGCGGTCGGCCGGAACGGCCAGCCCCTGCGGAAAAAGATAGTTCCGCGCGTAGCCGGGCTTCACCTTGACGACCTCGCCGATGATTCCGAGCGACGGCACGTCTTCTCGCAAAATTACTTCCATGATTGTTCTCCGTTGGCCGTGCGCCGCTTACTCGGCCGAATACGGAAGCAGCGCGGCGTTGCGTGCCCGCTTGATCGCCACCGTAAGGCTTCGCTGGTGTTTCGCGCAGGTGCCGGTCGTGCGGCTGGGCACGATGCGGCCGCGCTCGCTGACGAACGTCTCGAGCACCTCCGACCACTTGTAGTCGAGAGGCAGCGACTTCTCCGCGCAGAAGCGGCAAACGCGCCGCCTGCCGCGCGAGCGTCCGAAGCGGCCGCGAGGCCTGCGGTCGCGCGCTCCGCCCTTGTCGTCTCCGCCCCGGTCCCGGTCGCCGCCGCGTCCGCCGCGATCATCCATATCGCTCATTACTGTACCTCCCCGGCTTCTTCGTTCATGTCGGCCGGAATCTCGATGTCTTCGATCTCAGCGGCCGCTTCCTCGCCGCCGGCCGCGGCTTCAGCCTGGCCATCGGCCGGGCGATCGACGCTGCGCATCTCGCTAAGCGGTGCGTCGCGGCGGTCGTAGTGCTCGCGCACGCGCGGCTCGGGAAGCCCGGTGTGTTCCTGCTGCACGCTGACGAAGCGCAGCACGCCTTCGACGATGCGAAGGTTGCGCTCGAGCTCTTTGACGGTCTGCGGCTCGGCCTGGTACTCGATCAGATGGTAGTGGCCCTGCCGCTGCTTGCTGATCGGATACGCGAGGTCGCGCACGCCCCAGTCGCGGTTCTCGTCGATCGAGCCGCCCTGACCCGTAATGACCGTCTCGAAGCGCGTGAGGAGCTTTGCCCCTTCGTCGCCGAGATCGGTGCGAAGCACTACCAATGTTTCGTATGGACGCATTCGTTTTCCTTCCTGTTCGTTGCTGCCGTCGTTCGTAAGTCGAGTGTGTTGCCTGCCGGATGATGGGTGGCGATGCGGCCGTCAGCGGCCGTTGAACGCCTCCATCGCCGGGATGATGCCGTTGGTGACGATGTGGCAGGCGGCGTCCGCCGCCGCCTCGATGGCCTGCGCCGCGAGCTCGCGCTCGTCCGCGTCGAACGGCGAAAGCACGTGCTCGAGGACTTCCCTGCCCTCGGCCGGCCGGCCGATGCCGACGCGTACGCGTGCGAAGTCCGTGGTGCCGAGATGTTCGATGATCGAAGCCATGCCGCGATGACCGCCGGCGCCGCCTTCCGGACGGATGCGAAGCCGCCCGAGCGGCAAGTCGAGGTCGTCGTAGATGGCGATGAGGCTCGCGGCCGGAAGGCCGAGATCCTGTAGGGCGGCGGCCACAGCCGGGCCGCTGGCATTCATGTACGTCTGCGGTTTCATCACCAACACCATGGAACGGCCGAGCATCGCCCGTGCCGTCAGTGCCCCGTATTCGGGACGCCGGATGTCGCTACCTGTTCTGGCGGCAATGACGTCAGCTACCTGAAAGCCGACGTTGTGCCGCGTTTGCCTGTATTCCTCGCCCGGGTTTCCGAGTCCAGCGACGCAGAACCGGGGCTCGGCCGTCACGCCGCCGCCTTCTTAGCTGCCGGCAGGCGCAGCAGCGGCAGCCGGAGCAGCCGCGGCAGCCTCTTCGGTCGGCGCTCCTGTGGTGGCTTCGACCATCGGCGCCAGTACCGAGACGATCGTGAAGTTGTCCTGGTAGATCGCCTCGACGCCTTCGGGCAGCGCGAGGTCGGCAACGTGGAGCGCGTCGTGAATGCCGAGCGCCGTGACGTCGACTTCGATCTGCTCGGGCAGGTTGGCCGGCAGCGCGCGCACTTCGATTTCGCGGCGCGCAGGCTGAAGCACGCCGCCGTCGATCAGGCCCTTTGCCCTGCCGGTGAACGCGAGCGCGATGCTCGTCGTGACGGGCTTGTTGGCATCGACGCGCAGGAAATCGACGTGGATCGGCGTTCCGGAAACCGGATGGCCCTGGATCTCCTGGATCAGCGCGAGGCCCTGGTCGAGCGACGATTCGGCCGAGCGCAGCTTGATCAGATGCGCGCCGGCGCGTGCCAGGCCGCTCTTGTTGAACTCGTGGGCGTCCATCTTGACGCAGACGCTTTCGGATCCGGCGCCGTAGAGCACCCCGGGCAGCTCGCCCGCTTTGCGCAGGCGGCGAGGCGATTCGCCAACAGGCCGGGGAACGACATTGAGCTCGATACTTCGCATGACTTCTTCCTTCCTTCCTTACTCGAACAGTGAGCTGATGGATTCTTCCTGGTGCGTCCTGCGAATGGCCTCGGCCATGAACGGCGCAACCGAAACGATACGGATCTTCGGGTTGGCCAGCACGGCCGCGGTCGGCGCGATCGTGTCGGTCGTAATCACGGTGTCGAGCCTCGATGCGGAGATGCGATCGACGGCCGGTCCGGACAGTACTCCGTGCGTCGTGCACGCGAGCACGCGCTTGGCGCCGGCTTCGATGATCGCCGTGGCGGCCGCGCAGACGGTGCCCGCCGTGTCGATCATGTCGTCGATGATCACCGCCGCGCATCCGGTCACGTCGCCGATGATGCGCATTTCCTCAACCTGGTTCGCGCGCACGCGGCGCTTGTCGATGATCGCCAGCGTCGCTTCGAGCCGCTTGGCGTACGCCCTCGCGCGCTCGACGCCGCCGGCGTCCGGCGAAACCACCGCGAGCGGCATGCCGGTGACAGCTTCCGAGATGTACGGCAGCAGCACCGGGTTCGAATAGAGGTTGTCGACGGGAACGTTGAAGAAGCCCTGGATCTGCCCGGCGTGAAGCTCCATCGTCATCACGCGCGACGCACCGGCGGTCACGATCAGGTCGGCCACGAGCTTGGCGCTGATCGGTACGCGCGGCGAAACCTTGCGGTCCTGGCGGGCGTACCCGTAATACGGCACGACGGCCGTCACGCGCCCTGCCGATGCGCGCTTGAGCGCATCGAGCATCAGCAGGAGCTCCATCAGGTGATCGTTGCCGGGCGACGACGTCGACTGCACGACGAACACGTCGGCGCCGCGCACGTTGTCGTTGATCTCGACGAAGATCTCGCCGTCGCTGAAACGCCGGATCTCCGCGCGGCCGCGTGTCGCACCGAGATGCGCGCAGATCGCATCGGCGAGTGCCATGCTGGCGTTTCCGGCGAAGACCTGGATCGAGTTCATTCGTGTCGGCTCTCTTGCTCTGTCGCTGCTGCGGATGCGTTTCTATCGTCGTGTTCGAGTGGTCGGAGACTGGGCGGGAAGGATTCGAACCTTCGAATGCCGGAACCAAAATCCGGTGCCTTACCAACTTGGCGACCGCCCATCGAGCCCGACGACGCGACCGTGGCCTTCCTTACCGCAACTCTCCACTTTCGTGCGGAGCCGCCCGAGGCGCTCCACGAATCACTCTTGCCGCGAAGGCCTTGCCGGGGCCGTCGTACCGGGAAGCGGCGATGCGGGCGAGTGCCTCGCCGCCAAACCAGCCCACCACGGACGAGCCGCTTCCGGACAGAACCGTCGCTCGTGCGCCAAGCCCTTCGAGGCTCTCGCGAGCGCGGCGAACCGAAGCCACCCGCTGTTCGACTCCGCGCTGGAAGTCGTTGAAAAACCACGCTTCCACAGCGTCGATGTTTCGCGGTAAAGGGCGGTTTTTAGGGGCCACCTGCCCGGAAGTCAAACGTCCGAGCGCGCTCTTGTAGGCCCAGGCCGTGTCGATCCGGTCGCTCGGCACCGCGATTACCAGGGCGCCGTCCGGAACTCTCGCAAGACGTGTCAGACGCTCCCCGATTCCGCGCGCCCGTGCGGGCCGGCACGAAAGAAAGAACGGGACATCCGCCCCGAGCGACGTGGCGATCGAGTGGGCGTCCTCTGTCGACAGGCGCCTTCCCATGAGCGCGGGCAGGACCCGGATGACCGCGGCTGCATCGCTGCTTCCGCCGCCGAGCCCCGCGCCAAACGGTATGGTCTTGCGAAGCCGGATCGAGACCTTCGCGTCCACGCCGAGCCGTTCGAGCACGCGCGCGGCGGCGCGCGCCGCGAGGTTCTCCTGCCCTCCGGGCACTTTCTCGGGCCCGCTCACCGTGCATGCGACCGACCTGCTGCGCGAAGGCGCCGCGCGAAGCTCGAGCACGTCGTACAGCGAAACCGCGAACATCAGGCTGTCGAGCTCGTGATAGCCGTCGGCTCTCTTGCCGAGCACGCGAAGCGAAAGGTTCACCTTCGCCGGTGCACGAACTTCGAGAGACCGCGTAGGAAACGTGTGCGAAGTGCGCAAGCGCGCGGAGTTTGACGGTCACCGGGTCGCGTGACAACAACCGCCGGTGCTCGAACGCTCGCGACTTGCCTGTGATCTCGCGCTGCGGGCGGGCGCCGTGATCCGCGACGCCATGGGCCGGCGCCGCAACGTCGAGTACAAATCGGCCGTCGATCCGGTGACCGACGTCGACCGCCGCGCCCAGGAGGTCGTTGTCGACGGCATCCGCGCTGCCTTCCCGGACGATGTCGTCATCGCCGAGGAGGATGAGGGACAGCAGCGCGTCGACGGGCCGTGCTGGTACATCGACCCGCTCGACGGCACCGCCAACTTCGTCCACGGCCTGCCCCACTTCGCCGTCTCGATCGCATACTTCGACAATGGCCGTGCCGAAGCGGCCGCGGTCTACGATCCGTGCAAGGACGACCTGTTTCGCGCCGAGCGCGGCGGCGGCGCGTTTCTCGGCGACCAGCGCCTTGCCGTCTCGGAGGTATCCGAGCTCGACCGCGCGCTGCTTGTTACGGGATTTCCCTATGACCGGCGCGAGCATGTCGACCAATACCTCGCGTACTTTCGCGAGTTCCTGCTGCGCGCCCAGGACGTCCGCCGGTACGGCTCCGCGAGCCTCGATCTCTGCTACGTGGCCGCCGGCCGCTTCGACGGATTCTGGGAATGGAAGCTCCATCCGTGGGACACCGCCGCAGGCTGGCTCATCGTCGAAGAAGCCGGCGGACGCGTCACCGACTTCGACGCCAGCCCCTACGACCCCTGGCTCCCGCGCGTCCTCGCCACCAACTCCCGCATCCACGACCAGGCCGTCGAGGTGCTGCGAAAGATCACAGGAAAATAAATGGGGACAGGTACATTTTTCTAAGCGCCCGAATTGTCTCGGGATCGATTACCGGGCGTCGCGTTTCCTGTGTCGCCGGTCCGCGCTAAGACAGGTTCAGCCGCGTTTTTCGTTTGCAAGGCGCGGTCCCGCGCCGTGTGCCCTCGTAGCTCAGGTGGATAGAGCACCGGCCTCCGAAGCCGGTTGCACAGGTTCGAGTCCTGTCGAGGGCACTTCCTTTCCGCTGTTCCCCGCTCAGGCTTCACTGATGCCGCCGTTGCGCTCGGGGCAGTCCTCAGCTCTCGACCTCCGGGCAATCGAGCTCGACCGTCTGACCGACCGACACACGCAGCACGCGCAGCGCATCCGATGCCACGATGGATCCGCTGTCGTCGGTATCACAGCGAATCTTCGGACAGACCACAGGGCTCGCGACGCCCTTCTTCAGCACGGCAAGCGCGTCACTCGCCTTGATGCTGCCGTCGGCGTTCGCGTCGCCGCAGATCTTCGGCGTAACGGTCGGACAAAGGCCGGCGGCGATGTCGCCGCCCACGGTCTGCCAGTCGGGTCCGCGATCGTCGACGCCATCGTCGTTCGTCACCTGCACGAGCCCTGATCCGTCGGTCGAGCTGGCAAGAAAGATGTGAGTGTCGCTGCTGAACGCGATCAGCGTTCCGTCGGGAGAAAATGCGGGCTCGCTCTGGTTTCCGTTGAGTGAGACCAGAGACCGTTCGTTGTTACCATCCACGTCCATGATCCACAGATCGCGACCGACTGCTCCGCTGCGTTCGGTCGCGAAGGCGATGCGGTCGTTGTCCGGAGACCAGTCCGGATAGATGTCCATGCCCGGGCTTTCGGTGAGGCGCGTCGGTGACGTGCCGTCTGCATTCATCACGTAGATCTCGTAGTCGCCGTCGCGATTCGACGAGAACGCGATTTTCGCCCCGTCGGGAGACCATGCCGGCACGAAATCGATCGCGTCATTCTTCGTAAGCTGCCTCGTGGCTCCATTCGCGAGGTCGAAAAGGTAGAGCTCGTATTCGCCGTCGCGGTCGGAGACGAAGACGAGTCTCGTGCCATCGGGCGAGAAGACGCCCCAGTAATCGAAGGCGGGATAGACGGTCAGTCGCGTCTGGTCGTCGCCGCTTGCCGACATCGCGTAGAGCTCGGCGTCGCCCCCGTCGCGATTCGAATAGAACACGACGCATGCGCCGTCGGGGGACCACGCCGAGTCGCCGTTGAGCGTTCCGACGGAAGTAACGATCGAGACCTCGGCGTTTTCTTCGGCGGCTGCAATTGCGACCTGTCCGCTCAGGTCGCCCGGATCGAGCCGGCTGAATGTCAGAAGCCCGTTCTGTCGGGGCACAACGGCGCGCGCTGCAGCGACAGGCAGTAAAAGCTCGGACAGGAGGATCGCGCACAGGATTCGTTTCTGGTTCGCCATCGGACTCCTCCTCTAACAGGATCGCCTGGAACGATCACGGCATACATCGGAGCGACCGGCAACGGGTCGTCCTCTTCGGCCAGCACCTTCGGGAGTATTCTTCATGCGATTCCTCGCGACTCTTCTCTGCCTTTTCGTCGTGTGCAGCTGCGGCGACGGCGACCATGGTCACGGCTCGTCGTCGCAGAAGATCACGATGGGATCGGGCGGCTTTCACGGTCCGCTCGACGATGACGACTGGTTCGGCTTTGCGGTCGCGCCGCTCGGCGATTTCGACAACGACGGCGACGACGACCTCGTCGTCGGCGCGGGATTCGATGACGACGGCGGACCGGATCGCGGCGCCGTCTGGCTGCTGATGCTCGACAAGGATGGGAAAGTCACCCACGAGAACAAGATCAGTGATACGGCCGGCGATTTCGGCGGCGGCCTGAGCGATGGCGACATCTTCGGACGATCCATCGCGTCGCTCGGCGATCTCGACGGCGACGGCGTGACCGACCTCGCGGTCGGCTCGCGTCAGGATGACGACGGCGGGCTCGACCGCGGTGCGATCTGGATCCTGTTCCTCAATCGCAATGCGACCGTGAAATCGTACCAGAAGATCAGCTCGACCTCGGGAGGATTCGACGGAGAGCTCTCCGACGGCGACTGGTTCGGGATTTCGGTGACGAGTCTCGGCGATCTCGACGGCGACGGCGTCGTCGATCTTGCGGCCGGCGCGGTCTTTGACGATGGCGGCGTGGTCTGGATCCTGTTCCTCAACGACGACGGAACAGTCAAGTCCGAGCGACGCTTCGCCGGGAAATCGATTGGGGCGACCGGGCTGTTCGGCGAGTCCGTTGCGGCGATCGGCGACGTCGACGGCGACGGCGTGGTCGATCTGGCCGTCGGAGAGATCGAGAACAACGACGGCGGTACGGAAAAGGGGGCGGTCTGGATCCTGTTCCTCGACGACGACGGCTCGGTGGATCACGAGCAGAAGATCAGCGCGACGTCCGGGAACTTCCCCGACGCGCTGACCGAGTTCGAGCATCTCGGCGCGGCGGTCGGCGAGGCCGGCGATTTCGATCGCGACGGCACGCCCGACCTGCTGATCGGCGCCGACCTCGACGATGACGGCGGCACAAACCGCGGCGCGGTCTGGCTCGCGTCGCTGCGGCATGACGGAACCGTGAAATCCACGATCAAGATCAGCGATGCGTCCGGCGGCTTTGCGCTTCATCTCCAGGACGAAGACCGCTTCGGCCGCTCGGTCGCGAAGATCGGCTCCGGCCGGCACGAAACGCTCGTCAACCTCGCGGTCGGAACGATCTTCGACGATGACGGCGGCAGCGACCGCGGTGCGGTCTGGAATCTGTTCGTCGACACGCGAGACGACGTCGCACAGTAACGCAAGGGCTGCGGCGATCGGATTCGGGATTCCGCTGCCTTGTGACGGCTCTGCCTCGATGTCATCGGTGCGTCATGCGAATTTTCTGGTGCAGTGCGCTGGTCGGCGGAAGTCTGCTTCTGGCGCCGGTGCAGGCCGATGCCGAACAGCGAGCCGGGCATCCGCGGGTTGTCGACGGCACTGTGACGGTGGATCCGCCTGCGGTGGGCGAGATCCTCTACTCCGCCTGCGGCGGGACACTGATCGGCTGCCAGACGGTGCTGACTGCTGCGCATTGTGCACTGGGTGACCCTTCCGTCTTCTTTCGGCACCTGTTCTTCCAGCACGGCGGCATGGTCGACGTCGATCTCGACGGCAGCACGCTGGAGATCGGCTACGACATGGCGGTTCTCAAGCTCGCCTCGCCGGTGACCCGCATTCGCCCTCTGCCGATCAACCGGACAACGGGAAGCTATTCGCTACCGGGCACCGTCGTGGGCTGGGGCTGCGACCCGGTGCCCGGTGTCGGCGAGAGCATCAAGCGCTCGGCATCGACGACCGTTTCCAATCTGTTTGTAAACGCCGTCACGGCTCAGGTCGGAGGCTGCAGCGGCGATTCGGGCGGGGTGTTCCTGACAGACTTCGGCTCGGGAACCGTGCTGGCCGGCACCATCGAGGGCACCTACGGCAGCGGCATCGAAGGGCCAGGCACGTACTACTACCAGTCGCTGATTGCAGCGGCCGCGGGAGCGGACATCAACAGCACTGCGTGCGGAAACGGAGCCCAGGCGGGCGACCCCAACAGCACGACCTTCCCTTTCAGCGGCAGTATCAGTGCGGGCGCGCCGCAACAGACCCACTCGTTCTCCGTCGCACCCGGCACGACCGAGCTGCGTGTCGCGTTCAACGAAGAAGACAATTTCAACGTGTTCATCCGCTTCGGCGCGCCTGCGACGACGACCACCTACGACTGCCGGATCGACTACAACGTCCAGGCTTCGCTTTCCTGCACGTTTCCAGCCCCGCAGGCCGGCACCTGGTACGCCCTCGTCAACCGAGTCAGCGGTAGCGGGATGTATCAACTGACCGCGACGACGTTCTCCGACTGCAGCGATGCTCTGAACGCCGGCATCGCGTGCGACGACGGCAATTCGTGTACGGACAACGACGTCTGCGCAGCACTTGCCTGCACGGGTACGCCCGTGCCGGATATGACCAGTTGCGGAGTCAACGCGGATAGCCAGTGCACAACCGGCGGGACCTGCCAGGGCGGCATCTGCGAGCCCACCATCGTTGCCGACGGCACCGCCTGCACGCCATCCGGCGATAACGCAGCTTCCGGCCGGTGTCGCGACGGGTCCTGCCACCTTGCGTGCCCGGGCGAACCACGCAGCGGCTGCCGCACTTGCGAGCGCTCGAAGTTCACGTTCGCAAGCGACGCGGACCCGAGCCGGAAGAAGCTGCAATGGTCATGGTCACGCGGACAGGCGGTTCCCGCTGCCGACCTCGACGATCCGCGTTCCGCGACCGAGTACGCGCTGTGCGTCTATTCGAATACCGGACACCTGCTCGCGACGGCGGCATTGCCGACGGGCGAGAGCTGGCGGGCAAAAGGCGGCATTCCTCCGCGAGGGTTTCGATTCGACGGCACGGGCGACACGGCCAGCGGCGTGACTCGCGCCGACGTGAAGGCCGGCACCGACGGAAAGGCAAAAGCGGCGGTTCGCGGCGCAGGTGCCGACTTGCCCGATCTCACGCTTCCGATCTCGTCGACCATCGGGATGACTGTGCAACTCGTCCACAACGATCCCGCTCCGCAGTGCTGGACGGCCCAATACAGCAACGCACCCATCAAGAACGACGGCGAGATGCTTACCCTGAGCTTACCGTGAACGCTGAGCGAGCTGCGTAGTCGCCGAGCCGCACATCCGTGGAGTCCTATGCAGCCTCCGGCGCCCGCCCCTCGGTCGTCAGCGCGTGGTACTCGCGTCCGATCTGCCACGCGATCACCAGCCACACTGCAACGAGCACGGCGTTGACGAGCGCGAATCCGCGTGAGTCCAGCCCGATCCAGTTGATCCCGACGAAAACGACCGCGGCAGCTCCGACGTCGCCGAGCCGCACGAAAAACGAATCGATGGCCTGTTTCGCGCTGTACTTCTGTTCGGTCGTGCACGGCAGGAACAGCATGTTGCGGACGGTGTTGTTCAGCGAGTAGTCGGTCGAGTTCTCGGCAACCTTCGACGCGAAGACGGTGCTCAGCAGTGGTACAGCGGCGATGACGCCATATGCTCCGAGCGAAACGATCGGCAGCGCGAGCACGGCCAGGCGCACTCCGAACCATTTCACGATGCGCGAGACCACGAACAGCTGCAGCACGAGGCCGGCCACGTTGACCCATGTGAAGAATTCCGAGTAATACGCGCCGATCATGCGCTTGACGCCGGCTTCGTCGCCCGCGCCGAGCAGCGCGACCGCCTGATGCTGAATGGTCTGGCCGAGAATGAATTCGCCGGTCGTCTTCACGGCGTTGTGCAGCAGCATCATGAAGGCGATCAGCAGCAGATAGCGGGTCTTGAACACGAGGCCGAAGGCTCCGGTACCGCCGCCGTGCGGGGCATGGGCAGCATGGGACGGCGAGCCGCCGTGTGTCCGACGCCGCTCGCGCGCGTCGATGTAGTTCGTCAGCGCGAGCTCGAGCACGAGCAGCCCGGCGCCGACCAGCATCAGCTCGAGCACGCCGATGTGATGGATGAACTGGCCCGACACCGCCGATCCCACGACGGCGCCGAGCGACGCGCCGAATCCGACGATCGGAAACAGTCTCTCGCCTTCATCCTTGCTGTAGATGTCGTTGGCGAACGACCAGAACTGCGCGACCACCATGATGTTGAAGATGCTGATCCACAGAAAGAACGGGATGCCGAGGCGCGCACCCGCATGGCCGAGCGCGTAGAACGCGAGCAGGCACAGCACGAAGAACCCGGTGACGGTGTTGATGAGCCGGCGGCGGTCCATCATGCGCACCAACCTGCCGTAAAGCGGCACGACCGCAGCCAGCAGGAACACTTCGGCGACCGACAGGTACGTCTTCGCAGCAGCCGAGCCCTCGCCGAGCACCAGCGCCTCGCGCACCGGCTTGAGCACGTAGTAGGCCATCAGGATCAGAAAGACGTTGAGGCCGAGCAGCAGCGCGGTCGTTCCTTCGCCCGAGCGAACGACGGTGAAGAGGCGAAGGAAGCGATCCAGAACCGACGGAGTGCCGTTTTCAGTTGCCACGGTTGAGGTTGTCACTTGGCCGCACCCTGCCCGTCATCTGGCGTTACAGCAAGACACAGCGCGAACGCATCTACACCGAAACCCTCACACGCGAAGTCCCGGAAAATCGGGGACAGACACCGATTTGGCAGCGATGCGAAATCGGTGTCCCTCCGTGATTTCCGCCTCACAGCCCGCCGCCCCACCGATAGCTCAGCCCGACGCCGACCGAATCGAAGTCCGACCCGGTGCGAGCCGTGGCGCCTGTGCTCGCATAGAGCTGTGCCGACAGGTGTCGCGACAGCGGCTGCGTGATCGTGCCGCCGATCCGCGAGCTCCCCTGCCGGTCGTCGTTCTTCCTGCCGTCTATGGTCGTCGTTCCGCCGCCGTACCAGGTCGCATCGAGCGAGACCCACGTCCCGATCCGGAACGAATAGATCGCGTGGGCCTGGACCGCGTACAACGGATCCTGCTCGCGCTTGTGGTCGCTGAAGAAGTGGTTGTTGTCGGTGTAGAGCTTGACGCTTGCGGCGGCGTCGATCGTCACCTGCCCCCAGCGCTTGGAGACGCCGAGCTCGGGCTTGAACGACCAGCGATTGGTTCCGATATTGACGAGACGCTCCGATTCGTAGCGCCCGAGCGGCGCCGAGATCGACAGGCTCGCGCCGACGATCCAGTTCTGCTCGTAGCTTGCGAAATCCTCGAGCGGTGTCGCCGGTGCACCGAGCAGGTTCGTCGAGAACTTGAAGATCGGATCGACCAGTCCGGAGAAATCGCGCTCGACCGGCATGCCGTTGAACACGGCGGATCCGGAAACCCATGCATACGGAAGGATCGCCCCGGCTTTCGCGGACTGGCCGAAAAGCGCGAACGAGCGTGCATACGCGAGGTACAGGCCATGGATGTCGATCTCGCCGTCTTCGAGCGGAACTGCGGGATCGACGCTGACGCCGCCGGTGCTGTAGCTGTAACCGAGATTGAGAAAATTGATTCCGACCGGAGTGTTCGCATACGCCCGAGGCTCGAGATCCTGCGCATGCGATCGCACCGCAGTAGCGGCGACGAGCAGCGCAGCGATCGCGACGACCCGCCGCAGCAACCATCGGCAACCGCCGCTTCTCATCGAGGCTGGTCGGTGCTCCCGCTGAGCCGCTCGGCTTCTGCAGCGCTGGATCGGCCGGCTCCGTGCGCGCTGATCTGCAGGCTTACCAGGCGCGCAACGATGATCGCGAGATAGAACTGTCCGGTGATTCCTTCGGCGACCGCCGCATAGCGCGATGCCAGGGTCAGCGGAGTGATGTCGCCGAAGCCGATCGTCGACAGGCAGGTCAGGCTGAAATAGACGAAGATCGGAAACAGGTGCTGTTCGTTCACACCGGGTGCGAGCTGCAGGCTGAACGATTCCGGGTGGCGCGTGAAGATCACGATGTACAGAAGCGTCCAGCACAGCCCGAGCAGCAGGTAGATCGAGATCGACATACTGATCGTCTCGCTGGTCACCTCTCGCTGCTTCAGCAGGATGCGGATCTGGCTCCACGTGACGAACGACAGCAACACGAACCACGACAGCGCTCCCGCCAGCACCAGGCCTCGACCTGGAAAGAAGAGCATCAGCACTCGCTCGACGATCGCCGGGATCGCCAGCGCCCAGCCGACAACGATCCACCGGCGCTGCTGGGCTATCAGGGCCTCGCGCTCGCCCACCATGTCCTCGACATGAAGCGTGAGCAGCGCGGCGAGCACGACGAAGACGAGCGCAAGGCTGAAGACCACGGCGCCGGGGCCTGTGTCGCCGAAGAGCGGTCTTACGGCGAACATGAAGATGATCGTGATCAGAAGGACGGTCTGCCGGTGCGCACGGAAAATCGCTCCCATACGCCCGCGAAGGGCCATCACCGGTGCGTTCCGAAGGCAGGCTTTCGTCTCATGAGAGGATGTTCAAACCCTTCTCGAACGCATCGGCAATCCCGGCTGGGCAGGAACAGGCGGTAAGCCCCCCTTTTCGGCTGCCCATGATCGGCTAGACTGCGAGGCAGGGAGGGAGAAGGAGGACTATGCGCGCTTCGAGCTCTTTGTGCCTCATCGCCGCCGGAACGCTCGTGCTTCATCTGACCGCGGCAGCGATAGCCGCCGCGCCGCCGCAGTTCACCTGCGGCGACGTCGTCCAGCCAACCGGCGTCGCTGCGAGCGACGCGCTCGCCACGCTGCAGTCCGCCGTCTTTCTGCGCAGTTGCGAGCCGTGCGCATGCGACGCCGACGGTTCGAGCGTCGTCACCGCCTCCGACGCGCTGCTGGTTCTGAAGAAAGCGGTCGGACAGAACGTGACCGTGCGCTGCCCGTTCTGCTGCGCCGAATGCGCGTGCACGCCGCAGACGCTCACGCTGACTCTTGCCGACCTTTCTCCGTGCGAAGGCTGCATTCCGCGCGTTCCGGTCTCGAACCACGATATCGACGGGATCACGATCTCGTTCTCGACGGACTTCAACGATGCCTACGAGCTCGATGCCGTGGCGGAGTGCGTCTGGGAGACTGTGATTCCCGAAGCCGTGATCGAGAAAGTCTACTTCGGATCCGGAGATCCGACCTGCAGCGGCAGCTCGACGTCCAGCGAGGGCGGTGGCGTGCTGGTGCGCGTCACGCGCGAGAACGGCCACTGGGAGCTCCGCGCAGGAACCTACACGTTCTCGCTCGGCTGGGGCGACGTCGCATCGGCATCGGTCGCATCGGCATCGTGCGAGGCCGGAGGCTCCGCGGCCAACGACAACGAGACGTGTCATCTCGCCGGCGAAACCGATCCGAATGACTACGACACCCACGTCGTCGGCGGAGACGCGACGGTTGCGATTTCGGATCCCGAGCCGGTCTGCACGCAGGCATCGCCCTAGGCGGCTGCGAGCGGGCCGCCCCGGCAGCCTCCACTCCACGTCCTTCGTGGTCACCGGATCCCCGTGACCCGGGGAGCCGGCCACCGTCTGTCCGCAGGGATCGGCAATCCGGCCGGGCAGGAACGGCAGGCGGCCAGGCAGACCTTCTCGTCGCTCGTGCCGAGGACAGGGTCGCCGGGACGGATGGAACCCGGCCCATCCTCGTTTTGACCCTCGTTGCCAACCCGGGCTCCGCCCTCCCCTCCGGCCCATTTCACCCCTGCGAAACGACCGTTTTCGGCCTCCGGGCTGTTGGCGTTCGCGGGATGATCGGATAAGGTCCGCCGGTTCGTGTGCCGGTCAAAGGCGTCCTGGCGGACGACCGGATCGGACCAGACAAAAGGAGAAGTGGATGGAGGTACGTGTTGACGGTTCGCTCGAGCGCGCCATGCGGGTTCTCAAGAAGAAGCTCGCGGCCGAGGGCGTCTTCAAGGAGATGAAGGTTCGCGCTTTTTACGAGAAGCCGAGCGTTCGTCGCAAGCGCAAGCGCCAGGAAGCCGAGCGCAAACGTCGCAAGGCGATGCGTCGCGCCCAGCGGCAGAATCCCTGACAACCACCACTCCCCCGGATCTTGACCGACTGGGGGGCCTGCGCTACGGTCCGCGCACCGCTGAAGTTATCCCCGCTTCGACTGTTTCGCTGCAAAGCCGCAGTCCTGCGGGGTCATTCCGAAAGGATCCGGTCCGGACACCGGCAATATGCCGAAGGACGCTTGGGTGGTGAAGGAAGCTGTGGAGATGGAGTATCCCAAGTGCATGAAGTGCGACGACGGCACGCTCGTCCCGCTCTCCGACTACGGCACCGAAGGCGCATCCGTACTTTACAAGGCGTGGGTCTGCGTGAACCCGGACTGCGGATTCTCGCTGCGCATCGACAAGGGCCAGGTCACGTACGGCAAACGACTCGAGCCCACACGCTAAGAGCTTCCACGTAAATTTTCAGATGGGCGCACCCGACGGGCGCGCCCTCACTTTTTTTCAGCACTGCATTCAGGAAAGGCCATGACGGAACCGAAATCGAAGAACATTGTTTGGCACCAGACGACCGTTACCCGCGACGAGCGCGAAGCCATCAACGGCCACCGCGGCTTTACCGTGTGGCTGACCGGGCTTTCCGGATCGGGCAAGTCCACGATCGCAAACCTCATGGAAAAGGCACTGTGGGAGCGCGGCGTGCGCAGCTTCGTGCTCGATGGCGACAACGTCCGCCACGGCCTCAACAAGGATCTCGGCTTCTCGCCCGCCGATCGCACCGAAAACATTCGCCGCATCGGCGAAGTGGCCGCGCTGTTTACGGATGCAGGCGTCGTCAACATCACGGCGTTCATCTCGCCGTATCGCGCCGATCGCGAGATCGCGCGCAAGGCGATGCCCGAAGGCTGCTTCATCGAGGTCTACACCAAGTGCGAGCTCGACGAGTGCGAGAAGCGCGATCCGAAGGGCCTCTACAAGAAGGCACGCGCCGGCCAGATCCCCGAGTTCACCGGCATCTCGGCGCCGTACGAGGCGCCCGAGAAGGCCGAGCTCGTCGTCGACACTACCGGACAGACGCCGGAGCAGAGCCTCGGTGCGATCCTCACCTTCCTCGAAGGCAAGGGATACATTCCGAAAGCGTGATGACGTCGCGATGAAGACGAGCGGTAGCGCCTCGGCCGGCCTTGCCGGTATCACCACAGCCGGCTTTGCCGGCATTGCGATGCTGGCGGCGATCCTGTCTGCCGCAGGCGCCGACGCTGCCACCATCGTAGGTCACGTCCGCCTCACGGGGCCGATCCCGAAGCCGCCGACGATCACGATGACGGCCGATCCGGTGTGTGACCGCCTGTCGCCCCACGGACGACCCGCCGAAATGATCGTGGCGGGCCCCGACGGCGCGCTCGCCAATGTCTTCGTCTACGTACGCAGCGGCTTGCCGAAGAAGTTCGTGATTCCGCCTTCGACCGCCGGCGAGGCAAAGCTCGACCAGGTCGGCTGCGCGTTCGTTCCGCATGCGATCGCGCTCAGGGTCGGCCAGGAACTGACCATTCACAGCAGCGATCCGACCATGCACAACGTGGCCGGCCGCTCGATCGAAAACGCGCCGTTCAACGATGCGACGCCCGGAGAAGGCGCGGTGCTTCGCCGGACATTCGACCGGCCGGAGCTTCCCGTGAAGCTGAAATGCGACATTCATCCGTGGATGTCGGCCTACGTCGGCGTGTTCGACCATCCGTACTTTGCGGTTACGGGCCGCGACGGCTCGTTCACGATCGACGGCCTTCCCGAGTCGGAATATACCGTCGAGGCGTGGCACGAGACGCTCGGCAGTCACGCCGTCAAAGTCGAGATCGACGACGAGAAGAAGATCGCGACGGTCGATTTTTCCTTCGCTGGAAACTAAGCCCCTGCCGGGCTAGCTTCCGCCTGCTGCGCCGGAATCGTGCAGCGCAAGGCGAGCCTGAACTCGCCCCACCATGAAGGCGAAGTGTTTTCGCCGGTCACACGGAAGGCGAACTCTTTCGCCGGTCACAATGGAAGGCGAAGTCTTTTTCGCCGGCCAGAAACGCGAGTGACGCTCGCCTTTGGGAATTGCTCCGGCTTGGACACGCTCTCCGCGTCAGAATCGTTTGTTGAAGTTGCCCTCGCCGCGACTGCGATCGCGGTCGTGCTGTGGAGCCTCGTTGCCGGCATCCGCTCCACGCGCCAGTCTCCTGCTACGCCTCCAACCGGTGAGCTCGTCTGGACGATCGTTGCCGCCGCAGTGCTCGTCGGCACTGCTGCAGCCGTTCACCTCGGAGCGGGTCATGGCCTCTGATCCGCGACGCTCACTGCATCGCATGGCTTGGGCAGGGCTCGTCGGGGCTTTCCTGCTCGTCCTTGCCGGCGGCCTCGTCACGAGCCGCGACGCCGGCCTTGCCGTGCCCGACTGGCCGCTCGCGTTCGGCAGCCTCAACCCTCCAGGATGGTGGCAGATGGAAAACGTGCGCACCGAGCACAGCCATCGCATCCTCGCGTTTCTGGTCGCGTCGTGGACCGGATTCCTGCTCCTCGTCGTGCTGCGGCGGGAAACGAGCGTGCTCGTCCGGCGATTCGCGATCACGGCCGCTGCGCTCGTGATCGTGCAGGCGCTGCTCGGCGGACTGCGCGTGCTCGAGCTCTCGGTCGATCTGGCGATGATCCACGGCGTGGTCGGGCAGCTGTTCCTTGCCAGCCTTGCGGCGGTGGTGGCGGTGACGTCGCCTTCCTGGGAGCGTGCGTCCGCGGTGCCCGAGACGCGCCGCGAGCGCGTTCAGAGCGCCGTGCTGCTCGGTGCAGTGGCTGCGCAGCTTCTGCTCGGACTTTTCATCCGGCATCTCGGACCATCCGCGCGACCGCTGTCGGGAACTCCGCTTCTTTATGCGCACGTGATCGGCGCCGGAGTCGTGCTTTGCGCGCTGCTCGATCTGCAGCGCGACTGCGGCGCACGGTGTGCGCCCGGCGGCAGGCTGCTGCTGCCGCTCGTGTCGCTTCAGATCGCGCTCGGCATTGCGGCCTACGTGACGACCGACGACATGACGTTCGACCGCCAGGCGACGATCCTCGAAGCCTGGCTGCCGACCCTTCACGTCGGGGCCGGCGCCGCGCTGCTGGCGACGGTGGTCGTAAGGAATCTCCACGCGTGGCGTTCGGTCCTCGTCGATACAGCCTCCGCGCCGCACGGCGCGTTCGGAAGAGTGCTGTGAGAGGCGCCGCCATGCCCACGGCGAGCCGGCCCGCAATGGCGGACCGCTCCGAGGTCTTTCTCGAGCTGATCAAGCCGCGCATCACGATCATGGTGCTGCTGACGGTCGCCGTCGGCTATTTCTCGGCGGTTCCGGTTGCGACGTCCGCGCTCGGCGTGCTGCACGTGCTGATCGGGACCGCGCTGTCGTGCTCCGGCTCCGGAGCGCTCAACCAGTATCTCGAACGCGACGTCGACCTGCACATGGACCGTACGCGCTTTCGCCCGCTTCCCGCCGGCAGGATCTCGACGACGATGGCCGCATTCGTCGGCGTGCTGCTGTCGCTCGGCGGCGTGTTTTATCTTTCGGCGACCGTCGGCCCGCTGGCTGCGGCCCTCAACGCGCTGACGATTCTGTCGTATCTGTTCCTGTACACGCCGATGAAGCGCGTGCATCCGTTGTCGACGCTTGCCGGCGCCGTTCCGGGCGCGCTGCCGCCGGTCATCGGCTGGGCCGCCGCCAGCGGCGAGATCGGTGCCGGTGCGATCGTGCTGTTCGCGATCCTGTTCCTGTGGCAGGTGCCGCACTTTCTCGCGATCGGCTGGATGTACCGCGACGACTACGCCAAGGCCGGCTTTCCGATGCTCGTCGTGATCGACCGCAGCGGCGATACGACCGCGCGGCTGATGTTCGTCTACGCCGTCGTTCTGGTTCCGGTCTCGCTGCTGCTCGTCGCGACGACGGCCGCCGGGCATCTTTATTTCTGGAGCGCGCTCGCTGCCGGCGGGCTCTATGTCCATGCCGCGAGGCGTGCCGGCATCGAGCGCACGCGCGAGTCGGCGCGCCGCCTGCTACTCTCGTCGGTCGTCTACCTGCCGGTGCTGTTTCTCGCCCTGTTCGTCGAGCACGCGTGGCGCTGGTTTCACGGATGAGCCCGCAGGCGCCGGCGGTTCGTGTCCGCGACCTTCGTCATCGCTACGGCGAAACCGTCGCGCTCGACGGCGTTTCGTTCGAAGTGCCCGACGGCGAAATCTTCGGCGTCCTCGGCCCGAACGGCGGCGGCAAGACGACGATGTTCCGCATCCTGTCGACGCTCCTGCCGGTCGATCGCGGCCACGTCGAGATCTTCGGCGCGGACGTTGCGGTCGATCTCGGCGCTGTGCGCCGCTCGATCGGCGTCGTGTTCCAGTCGCCGAGTCTCGACATCAAGCTGACCGTTCGCGAGAACATGCGCTGCCACGGCAGCCTGTACGGAATTACCGGACGCGATCTTGCCGCGCGCATCGACGAAGGCCTCGCTACGCTCGGGCTCACCGACCGCGCCGACGTGTACGTGGAGACGCTGTCCGGCGGTCTCAAGCGCCGCGTCGAGCTGGCCAAGGGGCTGCTTTCGAAACCGCGCATGCTGATCCTCGACGAGCCGTCGACCGGTCTGGATCCCGGTGCGCGACGCGACCTGTGGGACTACATTCTCGCGCTTCGGAGCGAACAGGGCACGACGGTGCTCGTGACGACTCACTTGATGGATGAAGCGGAGCGCTGCGACCGGCTTGCGATCCTCGATCGCGGGCGCGTCGTCGCCATCGACACGCCGGACGCGATGCGCTCGAGGATCGGCGGCGACGTGCTTACGATCCGCAGCGCCGACTCGACCCGTCTGCAGGCGGAGATCGAGAAGCGCTGGGGCATCGCCGGCAGTTGCGTCGACGGGTCCGTCCGCCTCGAGCATGCCGACGCGCGCGGCCTGGTTCGCGAGATCTACGAAGCGTTTCCCGACGACATCGAATCGATCCAGCTCGCGCGGCCCACGCTCGAGGATGTCTTCATTCACGAGACCGGACACCAGCTCTGGAACGACTGAGACCGGGCTCCGCCGGATACTCCGCAAAGAAGAAGACGATGGCATCGAGCTCCTACCTGGCAAGCCGCGCGCTCGCGCACCGCGAAGTCGTCCGCTTCCTGCGGCAGCGCAACCGCGTGACCGGTGCACTGGCTCAGCCGGTGCTGTTCTGGGCGATCTTCGGCGCCGGGCTGAGCCCGTCGTTCCGGACCGGCGCGATCGGCTACAGCGAGTACTTCTTTCCGGGCGTGATCGTGATGATCCTTCTGTTCACCGCGATCTTCGCGACGATTTCGATCATCGACGATCGCAACACCGGTTTCCTGCAGGGCGTGCTGGTCGCTCCGGTGCCGCGCTCGGCGATCATTCTCGGCAAGGTCGTCGGCACGACGGTGCTCGCGGTCGGACAGGCGCTGCTCGTCAGCCTGGCTGCGCCGCTGTTCGGCATGTCGATTTCGTTCGCCGGAATCCTGCTTTCGATCCCGGTGCTCGTGCTGCTCTCGATCGCGCTCGCAGGCCTCGGAGTCTGGATCGCATGGCGCATGGACTCTACGCAGGGTTTTCACGCGATCATGACGTCGTTCCTGTTCCCGATGTGGCTGCTGTCGGGCGCATTCTTTCCTCCGGGCGGCACGCCGAAGTGGCTCGCGATCGTGATCGCGATCAATCCGCTCACGTACGGCGTCGCGCTTCTGCGGCACGCGCTCTATCTGGGAAGCCCGATGGCGACCGCCGGCCTTCCGTCGCTGACGGTCTGCATCGTGGTCACCACGCTGTTCGCGGTTGCCACGATTGCCGGTGCATCGTCGGCGGCCAAGGCCCGCACCGGCGGCGCACATCCCTGAGCGGCGCCGGCGAGCGTGACGCGAGCATGTCGAGGACGAATGTGAAGCGAGCACGCCCACGGCGTGCGCAGCGGCTGCTGCTGACGGTTGCGACGGTGCTTGCCGCCGGCAGCGCCGGCTGTCACCTGTTCTCGTCGCCTCCCCCGATCGTCTCGGAAGCTCCGTCGTTCGTGCTGGTTGCCGACGACGGCAAGCCGATCGATTCGGCGTCGCTGCGCGGGCGCGCGTGGCTGGCAAGCTTCCTCTACACGAGTTGCCCGGGACCGTGCCCGAGGCTCGTCGAAAAGCTGCAGGGCGTGCGCCGGGCGATTCCGCCCGAACGCCTGAAACTCGTCTCGTTCAGCGTCGATCCGGAAACCGACACGCCCGAGGTGCTGCGCAAGTACAAAACCGCCCATGGAATCGATGCGAAAGACGACTGGACGTTCGTAACCGGTCCATCCGCCGAAGTTCTCGAAATCATCCAGAAGGGCTTCCTGACCGGAGTGCAGCGCGAAGACGAACCAGGAGCCGAAGGCGGAGTTTCTCACGGCACGCGCGTCGCGCTCGTCGATCGCGATGGCCACGTGCGCGGCTTCTACTCGACCGAACAGGACGGCGACCTCGCGCGCCTCGAACACGATGTCGGCACGCTCGACTGACCGAAATATCGGCCGCGCGTTTACTCGCCGATGATCCGTACCGACCGCGTACCGGCTTTTCCGATTGTGCCGATGGTGCCGATGGTGCCGAAGACCACGACCAGGAGCGCGAGCAGGACGAAGATGAGCGGGCTCGCCGGCAGCGCGGCGGCCGCGACCTGGCTTGCGCAGGCAACCCAGAAGAACGCAGCCTCGCCCGGACGCCCGCGATCGGCTACGAGCATCATCGCCGGCAGCGCGATGCCGGCGTCGTAGTACAAGGCATGCGGCGCAATCAGCAGCGATGCCGTCATGCCGATGGCGAGAACGGCGGGAAGGTCGCGCTTCCCTTTTGCGAGCGCGACCCACGCGACCCACAGCGACAGCAGGCCGGAAAGAACCATCCAGCCGCGTTCCCATCCGTAAAGGTCCGTCAACTGCCCGAGCGAGATCGATGCGTGAAGGTTGAAGCGGCGATCGGGGCCCGCATAGTCGCCGAGCATCTGCATCCACTTCTGCGGCCAGTCCCATCCCGCGAGGAAACCGCTCGCGACGAACAGCACGACTGCGGACGCAGCCGCGCCGGTTGCGACTCGAAAACGGCCGGCAAGCAGCACCACGCCGGCCACCGGAACCAGAAGCTGCGGCTTGTACGCGAGCACTCCGAGCAAAAGCCCGGCGGCGACGTCGCGTCCGTCGTGCAGCAGCCGCCACATTCCGCAGAGAATCAACAGCGTCAGCGCGGTGTTCTGGCCGCCGAGCACGGCGCGAAACATCGGATAGAATGCCAGCACCAGCGCGCCGGCAAGCCACGGATCGCGGCGGATCGTCGCAGACAGCGGACGCAGCAGCACGAGCGATGCTGCAATCGACGCGAACGCAATCAGCGTGAACAGCGCATAGGCCGCGCGATACGGCAGCATGGCGAGCGGCGCATAGAATGCCGCGACGAACGGCGGATACAGGAACGGCAGAAGGCCGTCGCGCGGCATTCCCTGCTCGTAGGATTCCTGGACGTCGAAGTCGTAGAGCTCGGCGAGGCGGCCGTCGAGCGCGATCTTTCCCGCCATGTGAAACGCCGGATAGTCACCGCCCCATGCCGCCGGCGCCTTTTCGTCTCCGAATCCGGAGGCAACGGCCAATGCCCAGCCTGCGACGAGACCGGCGATCACGACTCGCGGCGCCATGCGGCCGAGCCATCCCCAGTCGACGGCAGGCGTTCCTGTCGGAGGTTTTGCGGGAGGTCCTGCTGGAGCCTTTGCCGGAACGGGATCGCCCATCGCTCCGGTCTGTTAGCTGACGGCCGACGCACATCACAATCGGCTCGCGCACTGGACGCACTGGCAACGGGCGAGTACGGTTCGTCCTGGTTTCCGCAATGACCGCTGCCATTCGACCGGTGATCGTCGTGCCGTGCTACGACGAGGAGACGAGACTCGACGCGGCGGAGCTCCGGCGGCTCGCCGAATCCGCCGACGTCTGGCTCGTCGACGACGGCTCGCGCGACCGCACGCACGAACGCATCGAACAGATCGCGGCCGGAAGCGGCGATCGCATCGTTGCATTCGCCAACCAGCGAAACCTCGGCAAAGCCGAAACCGTCCGCCGGCATCTCGTCGAAGGCTGCGAGCGCGGTGCGCCGATCGTCGGCTTCCTCGACGCCGACCTTGCGACGCCCGTCGACGAAATGACAGCGATGATCGCACTGCTCGAGAGCTCCGGAGCCGAAGCCGTCACCGGCGCGCGCGTCGGCCTTTCGGGCCGCGACATCCAGCGTTCGGCGGTTCGCCACTACTTCGGCCGCGTGTTCTCGACGTTCGCTTCGATCGCGATCCGTGCCCGCTACTACGACACGCAGTGCGGAGCGAAGGTGTTCCGCAACACCGCGTCGCTCAGGGCGGCGCTGGCCGATCCGTTCCTGTCGCGCTGGGCATTCGACGTCGAGCTGATCGGACGACTGCTGGCCGGTACGCCGGACGCAGCGCCGGTCGCCAGCGACAGCCTCGTCGAGTTCCCGCTTTCGACCTGGCACGACATTGCGGGCTCCAAGCTCACGGCCGGAGCCGCCTGGAAGAGCGCGGCCGAGCTGCTTGCGATCGGCCGCGATCTCCAGCGCAGGCGGCGGCGCTCCGCCTGAATCCTCTGCCGTGAATATCGCTGCGGATCTGCGCTCGGCGCTGGACCGGGTTACGCGCCCTCCTCTGCTGACGGCAGTCGCGGCTCTGATGCTTGCACTTCTGCTGGCGGTCGTCGGACACCATCTCTCGGGGCTGCGACCTCCGTCCGGCGGACGGATCGACGCCGGAACCGGGGATTTCCTCGCGTTCTGGACCGGCGCGGTTGCGGTCCACGAAGGCAGCGGCGCGTCGCTCTACGACTACGACGTGCAGCGCGAGATTCAGCAGCGCACGCTCGGCGGCCCGTCGGCCGCGTTCCAGGGCTACCTCAATCCGCCAATCCTCGCGATTGCGCTCTCTCCGCTGGTGCCGCTCGGCTATGTCGCTGCGTTTGGTGTCTTCGACGTCGCCTGCGTGCTGTCGCTTGCGGCGGGTCTGGCGATGCTCTGCGCGATCGCAACCGGCATCGGCCGCGTGCGCGGAGGCCTTGTCGCGCTCGTGCTCGTCGTCGCGAGCTTTCAGCCGATGGTCGAGACGACGTTCGGCGGGCAGAACACCGCAATCACGTTCGCGCTGCTCGCGGGCCTCGCGTTTGCGCACTGCAGGAAGTCGACGCTCGGTGCTGCGCTTGCGCTCGGGCTGCTGACGTACAAACCGCAGTACGCCGCCGGTGCCGGCATCGCGTTCGTGATTGCCGGCGAGTGGCGCGTCATCGCGGGTGCGGCGGCGATTGCCGCGCTTCACTGGGTCGCCGCGTCGCTGTGGTGCGGGCCGGCGTGGCCGGCGGCGATGCTCGCTTTCGAACGGGCCTATCGGCCTCTCGAGCAGGCAGCCAACGCGCATACGCATTTTTCGTGGACGGCCGTCAGCAGCGTGCTGCTTCCGGAGCCGTTCGCAGCGGTGGCGGCTCTGGCCGGCTTCGCAGCGGTGCTCGCAGTCTGGTGGCGCTACCGGCTGCTCGCTTCGCTCGAGCCGCGGGTGTGGTTCGCGCTCGTGGTGCTCGGCACGATGCTGATCAGCCCGCACCAGCAGTATTACGACGCGGCGCTGCTCGCGCTGCCGGCGGCGCTGCTCGTCGACGCCGGGCTTCGCATGCAGCGTCCAGCCGGCCTGGGCACGCGCGTCGCGCTCGCCGCCGCGTACGTCGGGTATCCGGCCTGGGAGCTCGACGCGTTCATCCAGCCGCTGTTCTTCGTGCTGCTTGCGCTCTTCGTGTGGGCAGTTCGAATGGCGAAGTCCGCCGGGCATGTGCCGGCGTGAAGCGCTGTCCGATCCCGATGGCAGCTGCACGGCATCTGGACGTCCCGGTCGCGGCCGCGTATCCTCCGGAAACGCAATGAACCGGATCGTTTCGGAGCCCGCGACGCGCATGGCGGCCGGTCGGGTCCGGTCCTCGCAGCCTGACTGGGCGGCCCTGTCGCCCGCTCTCGTCATCGCTACCGCGCTACTGATCCATCTCGCCGTCGGTTACCGCCCGCTGCCGTCGCTCGACGATTTCGCGTACCTGCCGGTCTTCCGCCACGCTGCCGATCCTTCGCTGTATCCGCGCGACGTTCTTCTCCAGCAGATGAGCCTGCATTCGCTCGGCTGGTACTGGCTGTTCCGCATCGCCGACGCGACGGTCGGGGTCGCACGCGGGTTCTGGGCAGCGACGCTGCTTCTCGGCGTTGCGACGGTTGCCGGTGCGTGGCGCCTGTCGCGGTCGCTCGGAATGTCTCCGGCGCTGTTTCCGTTTCTCGGCCTGCTGGCGTTCGCAAGCCAGCTGAACGGCGTCGGGCGCGGCGCGTACGACGGCGCATTCGGCGGCGCAATGCACGGCCAGTGGATGGCGCTCGCCTGCCTGCTGTTCGCGTACGATGCGTTCGTGCGGCGGCGTGCTGTCGCGAGCGGCATCGCGCTCGGGCTGGCCGTGCTCAGCCACGTGTCGGTCGCGATTCATGGAGCGATGGTGCTTTCGATTGCGACGATGCTGTTGCCCGGGCCGAAGATCCGCCCGCTCGCGACCATCGCGCTCGTATCGGCGCTGCTCGGCGCGCCGGCGCTAGCGCCGCTCGCCGCGCATCTCGCACACTCTCAGCAGGCGGGCTGGACGACGACGCAGATCATCGACGGCGGATACCTGTTCCGGCTTCCGCACGAGTACACGCTCGACATCGGCCGCACCGGCAATCTCGGAGCGCTGCTGCTCAGCCTTGCCGCCATCGCCGGCGCGCTGTTCCTCCGGAGATCTCCGGCCAAGCGGCCGGCGGCGCGCATGATGGCGCTCGCGGTCGGACAGGCGGCGCTGCTCGTTCTCGGCGCGGTGTTTTACACCGGCTTTCCGCACGCGTCGCTGGCGCCGTACCTGCTTGCGTTCACGCGCACATCTCCGCTGCTGGTCGTGATCCTGTGGGCCGTTGCGCTTGCCGGGCTCGACCGGTTCCTGGTCGAGCGTGCGAGCCCCGTTCCGTTCCATCTGCTGGCCGGCGTTGCGCTCGCGCTCGCGGTGGTCTTCGAGCTGCGTCTGTTCGTGTCGTGGAACACCGCGTCCGCGTCGCTGCTCGCTCTCGGCGCGGTGCTGTGCGGGCTCCGGGTGCTTGAGCTCGACGTGCGCCTTCCGCGCGCCGTACTAGGCGGTCTGCTCGCCGCTCTGGCCGGCATTGCGCTCGATGCCTCGGCGCGGCGCGATGTCCTGGAGACGGTGCCTTCGCCGGACGCGGCGGAGCTTTACCAGTGGTCGCGTACGTCGACGCCGGCCGACGCGATGTTCATCGTCCCTCCCGGCTTCGAGACGTTCCGGTGGTTCGCACGGCGCGGCGCATACGTGGACTTCAAGCTGTTCCCGCCGGCGACGCTCGAATCGGTATCGACGTGGCGCGAACGTCTCGATGACGTGGCCGAGCCCGACCGGCGCGCTCTCGCGCTCGACGGCTGGCGCGCGGCCCGCGAGTTCGATCGCTGCTACGCCAATCGCAACACGCCGCAGCGCATTGCGGCATTGCTGGCGCGCACGGGCGCCGACTTTTTCGTGTGGGATTCGGACGGGCTGCGCATTCCTCCGCTCGTCGATGCGGCTCGCGAGCCGAGCGCGAAGCTCGATCCCGTGTTCGTGAACACGCGGTTCACCGTCTACCGGCTGCGCAGCGGGCTGAGCGATGGCTGAGCGCACGGCGATCGACGGCGCCGTGAACCTCGTGATCACGGCCGCCATCGCCGCGACGATCGCGGCGCTGCTTCCCGACGACTCGCGGCCGCCGAGCTCGCCGGTCGTGTTCGTCGAAGCGGCGAACGTGACTCCCGCATCGCCTTCGGATCTGGCCGCGCGTACACAGCCTGTCACGCCGGCAGCATCGCCTGCGCCGCAGGGCGCATCGAAGGATCCCGCGGAGGCGCGCATCACGTTTGCCGGCGACATCATGGAGCATGCGCCGCAGCCGGGCGGATCCTTCGACGAATCGTACGCGCGCATCGCTCCGATTCTTCACGGGAGCGATCTGGCCGTCGGCAACCTCGAGTTCCCGGTGCTCGAGGGACGCGCCGTCGGACCTGAAAACGACACCGTGCGCTTCAACGGGTCACCGGCGCATCTCGATGCGCTCAAAGCCGCGGGGTTCGGCCTGCTCTCGACCGCCAACAACCATGCGTTCGATCAGGGCGTGGACGGCATGCGGTCGACGATCGACGAGCTCGAACGGCGGCAGCTCCGCTATGTGGGCACCGCGCGGACCAAAGGCGACCTCGCCCGGCAGCTCGTCGTCGTCGACGTTCACGGAATCCGCGTCGCGTTCTTCGCGTACACGGGCCTGCTCAATACCTATCTGAAAGACGACCTCCAGTTCGAAGATCCTCCGGCCGACCTTCCGCTCGCGTTCGCAAATTTTTCGGAGTGGGACGGCGAGTACCGCGAGATCGCCGACGCGATGTTCCGCGCCGATGCGCAGCGTGCGCGCAGCGCCGGCGCGGACTTCGTCGTCGCGCTGACGCACTGGGGAGAGGAGTGGACGTTCGCACCGACCGGCGACCAGCGGGACGCCGCGCACGATCTGCTCGGCGCCGGCTTCGATCTCGTCGTCGGCGGTCACGGCCACGTGCTGAATGCGCCCGAGGTCCACGACGGCAAGCTGATCGTCTATTCGCTCGGCAATCTTTTCTGCGATTTTGCCGAATGGCAGGCGCGCACCGGTGCGCTGCTCGACGTCGTCGTGCGCCGCGATGCGGACGGCCGCACGAGGCTCGCCGACTTCCGAATGCATCCGCTGCTGGTGCGGCGCGAAGGCCACGTGATCGAGCCGCTCGACGAATCGGCCGAAACGGCGACGGGCGAGACGGCATCGGCGTGGCGACTCGCGCGGCGCTTGCTCGGTCCGGCGGTCCCCGGCGAGCACGCCGAAGCCGCGCGCTGAGCTCAGGTGCGGGCGGGCTGCCGGACGACCGCGAAATGGCTGCGTCCGAGCAGGAACGCGCACCCGTAGAGCAACGCGGTCACGATCAGCAGCGAGCGATATCCGACGATCAGCGACATGTACTCGAGCACGCCGCCGAACATCGCACCGAGCAGGTTGGCGCCGAACGATGCGGTCGGATCGGCGACGTCGCGGAAGCGCTGCGCGAAGACCAGGTTCGCGACGAACACCGGAGCGAATGCGAGCGCGGTGGCAACGGCGAAGCGCGCCGGCAGCGCGAGATCGAGCACCCACGAGCCCGGAACGGCCCAGGCTACGGCGAGCGCGGCAAGCAGGACGAGGTAAAGGCGCTCCGGCTTCTCGAACCGGACCCGGCGCGTGACTTCGATCGCGGCAAGCACGGTCAGCAGGATGCCGCCGAAGACCACCGCGTTGACGAACCACGTGGTGCCGAACAGCAGCGCGAACTGCACGACGTTCTTGGTCTCCAGCAGCAGGAACGCCGCGCCCATGAAGAACAGGTCGCCGTAGCTCGTCATCGAGCGGTACGATCCGCCGACCACCTTGATCATCAGCGCCGAGCACAGAAGGATCAGCGAGATCGTCACAAGATAGAAGCCGGGAATCGAATCCGAGCGCAGGTACAGGAACGGATGGTTGTCGGTTGCCGGCGGCGGCACGGCTTCGCCGGCAGCCTTCCAGCGCTCCGGGCACGACAGCGTGGCCGCATCCGGGCTGGCCGCCATCACCGCGAGCCCGCCTTCGTCCGATCCCCTCTCGAAGATGCACGGCGCGTGTCCGTAGACCGCTTCGAGCGTGCCCGCGAGGCGATCGACCAGCCACGGCTCGCGGTAGAAGTTGTACATCGCGAACTCGCCGCCGGGCGCGAGATGCGCGCGCGCGGTCTGCATCGATTCGAGCGTGAAAAGATAGCTCTCGAGCCGCAGCGAAGACTGCCCCGCCACCAGCGTCAGCGAGTCGGGCAGTGCGAACAGGATGACGTCGTAAAGCTTGTCCGAGCGCTGCAGGAACGCGCGCCCGTCGTCGATGTGCACGTCGACGCGGCTGTCGTCGTACGGATGGCTCGGATGGAGGGCCACGCCGAGCTGCTGCAGGCGCGGGTCGATCTCGACGGCGTCGATGTGCTCGACGCCTTCGGCGAGCGCGATGGCCACGTCGCTGCCGGTGCCGGCACCGACGATCAGCACGTTCTTCGGCGGTCCCTTGGCGGCCCGGTACGAGTACGGCAGGAAGTAGAACTCTTCGTCGCGGCGCCGCTGCTCGGGCGTTCCCATGTGCTGATGGGGAATCCCGTTGACGCTTACGCGGTCACCGTCGACGCGAACCTTGTAGTACGGCGACCAGAAGTAGCCGGGCTGCATCGACTCGGCCCCGAGCGCAAGGATCATCACGCCGAGCGCAGCCACCGAAACGAGTGTGCGCGGACTCCGGAAGTCGAGATCGACGAGCCACAGCAGCAGCGCCGCGGCGACTACGCCCCAGACGACCGGAGGGGCCCACGCGAACGACAGGCTCGAGAACACGACGATCCCGATGATGCTGCCGGTGATATCGAGCCGGTAGGCGTCGAGCGGATCGAAGCGCGCGAACTGGCGCGCGACGCCCTCGCCGATCATTGCCATGACGATTGCAACGGCAAGGAACACGATCGGCAGCGTGGCCCAGATCGGGAAACCGGACGGACGCAGCTCGCCGAAGAAGATCAGGCTTTCGCCGGTACGGTCGATCGTGACCGGCGACAGGTACACGTAGAGAACGAACAGTCCGAGGCCGATCGGCGCGAGCTGAAAACGGTCGGTCTTCGCGTCCGAACGCAGGAAGCCGACGCCGATGCCGAGAAAGCTCCCGAGCAGCACGAAATTGGAGAAGTACGACAGGTAGACGATGTTCGAGCCGGACCACCGGATGAGCGCGAGCTCGACGAACAGCATCAGGAAGCACAGCGCGACCAGGCGCAGGCGCGGATGACGGAGAGAAGCGGATTGCATCAGGAAGATCCCATTTCAACATGCCTTGCGGCCGGCTGGAAGCCCGGTGCGCGTTTCATGCTGCCACCTGCGGCCGGAAACGCTGCAGCGCAAGCCATGCGCCGACGTAGCCGATCGCCGCGACGAACAGCAGCACCGTGTAGCCGGTCTCCATCGCGAGAAACATGCCGGCAACCGACGCAATCGTTCCCGCAAGCCCGTTGATGGCCCACATCCACGGCACGAGGCGATCCGAACCTGCCCGCGACAGGGTCGCAATGCCGGTCGGTAGCGCAGTTCCCATGCAGACGCCGAGCGGCACGATCAATGCTGCCGCTGCGAAGACGCGGCTCGCGAGCGGCCAGCCGTGCCAGGCTTCGAGCAGGCCGGGGACGACGAAGATCGTCAGGGCGAGCATGGCGAGAAGCGCCGGAAACCCGATTCGCGCCACGCCCCGCCAGCGCGCGACCAACAGGCTGCCGAGCGCCGTCGACAAAAGCAGCGAGAACAGCACCACCGAGAGCGCGTAGGTGGGATGGCCGAGGAAGACGATGTAGCGCTGCAGCACGCCGAGCTCGACCGCCATGAACGACATGCCGATGGCGGCGAAATACGCGATCTCCGCAGGCGCGTCGGCCGCCGTGAAACGCGCCTCCGGCGGACGCGATGCTTCGATCTCCTTCAGCGGGGAAAAGACCAGGATGCGGCCGGCCACGAGCGCGATCGCGAGGATCGATCCGAAAAGGATCGGCACGCGTCCGCCGTTGCTGGTCCGGCTCGTGTAGAAGAAGAACGGCCGCTCGTCGGTCGGCGGCGTCACGTCGAAGCCGTCGGCCGCGGCCGCCGACAGATCGCCTCGCGCGAGCGCCGCGATGTCCATGCGGTGGCGCACGCCTCCGGCCGTCGGCGGCCACAGCACGGCGAAGCCTTTTTCATCGGCAACGCGCGCGAGCGTGGAGCGGTCGGCGTCGGTCAGCGCGCTCTGCTTCATCATGCACGTCGCAACCCAGCTCTGGTGCGGCGACGACGCGTTGAAGACGACCGCGATGTGGTCTTCGGGAGCGCTGACGCCCGCCGAGCGCAGCGCCTCTCCCATCAGCGCGATGACGCGCGCGGTCTCCGCATACGTATCGGCGCCGTACCAGCGCGAGACCGCGAAGATGCCGTCCTCGGTCAGATGCGAGAGGTAGGAATGAAACGCTTCGCGCGTGTAGAGCGCGTTTTCCGACAGCATCAGCGCGCCGGTCATCGAGGCCGCCCATGTGTCGATCATCGACATCTGGATGAGGTCGTAGCGCTCGGGTGTGCGCGACAGCTCGCTGCGCGCATCGCCGAGGCGGTAGCTCACGCCGGCGCGCGAATACGGGCGACCCGAATAATCGCCGAACTGCGTCTCGACGGCGCGCACGACCAGCGGATTGAGCTCGACGACGTCGACGTGCCTGGCGCCGAACGCGAGCGCCGTAAGAAAGTCGCGTCCGCCGCCGCCGCCGATCACGAACGTACGATCGAGACCGCCGGGAGCGAGCCAGTACGCCGCGGCCGTGACGTCCCATTTGAGCGTGTCGAAATCAGCAAGCGGCCGCGTACCGCCGCCTTCGAGAATCTGCGTGCCGGCGTCGGTGTCGAGCTCGATCCACATCGCTTCGGGCGGGGCGCCTTTCCATTTCTCGCTGATGCCCCATCCCGCGCTCCAGCGTTTCATGTCGGCGCGCGTCTGCTCCGGCGACTGCCTCGTGGAGAGCAGCTCGACGGCCGCAAGCGTGCCCGGCATCTCGGGGCTGACCGTCACGCGGGCGAGCGGATTCCATTTCTCGAACAGTACGCTGGCCTGGTCCTGATGCTTGGCCGAGCGCAGCCGCACCCACGACGGTTCGAGAACGACGACAACGGCAACGCCGACGAGCACGGCGGTCGCCGCGATGGCGTTGCGGCGATCACGCTGGCTTCCCGCCAGCAGCACGCCGGCGCCGCTCGCGACCGCGCCGCAGATGCACAGCAGCTGCACCGGAGCGAAAGCGGTCAGCGCGGGAACGGCAACCAGACAACCGGCGGCCGCACCGACGAGGTCGGCGAAATAGACGCGTCCGATGTCCTCGGGCCACGACGAAAGCAGCCACGCGACCACGTATCCGCAGATGTGAAACGTCGAGTAGAAGCCGATCGCGGCCGCCGCGAAGTGCGCAGCCTGATAGATCTCGCCGGGCCAGGAGACCGCGCCGACCGCGATGTAGACGAGACCGGTCGCCGCGACGACGGGGCCGGCAAACGAAGCCATGCGCGCGGCAGGATCGAGCCCGAGCGGTGCGGAGCCGGCGCGTGAACGGTCGCGGTATACCGCCGTCGCCGAACCTGCGAGCGCGAGCATGACGAGCGCCAGAACGGCAAAGGCCGCGTGATATGCGACCGTCGCCGACAGGAGACGGGTCGCCGAGATCTGCACGAGCAGCACCACGGCCGACAGCAGCGCCATCGCGAGGCGCGCCCTTGCCGGTGCATGTGATTGCAACTTGTTCCCCCTCGCCACGAACCGTCCCGCCAGGTCAGCGATTGTACCGGCCGGGCCGGTGATCGCCTACACCCGCAGGATCATTTCGCAGGAAGAGGTCGAGATCGTGTTTTAGCGACGCAGATCGAAATTCGACGAGAGCTACGCCGTGACGACTCGGCTGTTCGTCACGGAGCAGGCGGGCACTGGAGGTCGGTCGGTTGTCCTACCGCCTTTTTCAGCACTCGCAGCGAGTCGCCTGCCTGGACCAGGCCATTCTTGTCGGTGTCGCAAAGGTAGAGCGGGCAGCTGACTCCCACCTGTCCGACGGCCGTCCGAAGCACTTTGAGAGCGTCGGTCGCGTTGACGACGCCGTTCGCGTCGGCGTCGCCGCAGATGACATTTGAGGTGCTGCCGACGCACAGGCCGGAGCTGCACCGGTCGTTGAACGTCGCAGCGTTGCCGTCGTTGCAGATCGCCTGGTCGGGATCGTTGCCGTTGCAGTTGTCCTGCGCTTCGAGGCACGACTCCGTGCAGTCACCGTCGCCGTCGGCGCCCGGACACGGATTGCCCGTGTGCTGGCTGCAGGTTCCGCTCGAACAGGAATCGCCGCCGTTGCAGTACAAGCCGTCGTCGCACGCCAGCGTGTTGTTCGAATGCGCGCACGTGCCGGCGCCGTCGCACTTGTCGTCGGTGCAGGCGTTGTCGTCGCTCGTGCATGCGGTCGTGGCGGGCTGAAAGGCATCCGCCGGGCAACCGCCGGCGACGCCGTTGCAGCTTTCGGTGAGGTCGCACAGCCCCGTAGAAGCCCGGCACACCGACGTGCTCTTGAGGTCGGTCGGGCAGTCGTTCGCCGATCCCGAACAGACCTCCGCAAGATCGCAGACGCCGGCCGGCGCACGGCACACGGTGGTCTTCTTGAGATCGGTCGGGCACGCGCCGCTGGCGCCGGTGCAATTTTCGGCAAGGTCGCAGATTCCTGTCGCGCCCCGGCAGACGGTGGTGGCCGCTTCGAAGCTGCAGGCCGAGCAGCAGTCGCCGGCGGCGAGGTTGCCGTCGTCGCACTGCTCGACTCCGGCGCGAACGATGCCGTCACCACAGGCGGCAACCGTGCAGCCGTTGGTACAGGCATCGGTTCCGATCTGGTTTCCGTCGTCGCAGGCTTCGCCGGCGTCGAGATGCCCGTCGCCGCAGTACGGGCCGTTGATGCAACCATCGCTGATCGGCACGACGGAGGCGGAGACGACCTTGGCTTCGACGTTGGTCGCAATCACGTTCTGGATCTGCATCGAGCCGAGCTGCAGCGGTGAAGCATTGGTAAGGAAGCTGCACTCCCAGAGATCCGCCGGAAGAGGAATTGCACCGGGAGAGATCAATCCGAGTCGCAGCTCGTGATCCGCGTCGCGGTCGAGCACGGCGGTCAGCGAGGACGCGAGCGCTTCGCTGCAGGACACCGACGCGCCGGTGCCTTCGAAATCGCCGTTCGCGGCCGCATAGTTGACCCAGAACTGCAGCCCGCCGAGCGGCGTCGCGCCGCTGACGCGGAAGCGCACGCGGCAGCGCTGCGAGTTTCTCGTGAGCTTGCAGCCCGACGTACACGCGACGCTTGCTGCGCCGGTGTCGCATTCCTCGGTGCCTTCGACGACACCGTTTCCGCAGACGGCCTGCTGCGAACAGAAGATCGCGCTGACATGGCCCGTCACCGCCAGCGGCGCGAGCTGCGGATCCATGGATTCGTCGATGGTGACGCTGAACTGGTTTGCGGTCGGCACCGCCGAGTTGCTCTGGAACTGGCAGCGCCAGAAATCTCCTGGAAGCGGGACGCCGATCACCGACAGCAGGCCGAGGTCGAGGCTTTCGGCGATCGTGTCGTGACGCGCCGACTGATAGGCGCCGTCGGCAAGCCCGGTACAGGACACCGCATCACCGCTGCCGACGAACGCGCCGTCCGCGCTACCGTAGCCGATGCGCATCTCGAGGCCGCCGAGACTGCCGGTGCCGTCGACGGCGATCGTCACGTCGCAGATCTGCGCGGCCGCGGCGGAGCACGGGGCCAGCGCGACGGAAGCGAGCACGACTCTCGAGAGGATTCGGTTCAGCGGTTTCATCCTTGCGGATCGATGGGTCAGCTGCGCGCCGCTTCTTTCGCGGAAGCGAGAGCGCATGCCGATCCTAGTAGCCGCCGCGGACCGCGCGCACGTACTGGTACACGGTCTTGGTCGTGTTGGTGGTCTGTCCGTTCTGGAACGAGATGTACCACGCGTTCTGCGGGCTCGGCTGCGTGGTGGTCGACGTCCAGTACGACGCGGACTTGGTGCAGCTGCAGGCCAGTGGCGTGCAGCCGGACGCGCATCCGCTGTTGAAGATCGGGAACGTGTTCGGCGCGCCGCCGACGTTGGTCGCGCTGAAGTCGAGCAGCGTCGTCAGCTCGCGGATGTTCGGCAGTCTCCAGTCGGTGTGACCGGCGAACGCGCTGTTGTTGAGCTGGAGGATCTTGTTGTACGCGCCCGACCACTGGTAGGTCGCATTGTCGTAGTCGTGCAGCGGATCGCTGTCGTCGGAGAGCTTTTCCCAGGTCAGCGTCGAGCGCGTGTCGGTGATGGTGCCGTTGCCGTTGTCGATGAACTGATTGGTGACGCCGGCCTTGATCTTGCCGTCCTGTACCGTGGCGGACGTCGCGCAGTCGATCGTGTCGATCGGAAAGCTGACGTCGAGCGGATCCCAGCAGGTCGTCTGCCCGGTCTCGGTAAGCCCGCCGATCGGGCACTGCTCACCGCCGTTGCACGAGCAGGACAGGGTGACCGTCAGCCCGATCGCACGCCGCAGGACGCTCAGGGCGTCGGCAACGCTGACCTGCGAATCGTCGTTGATGTCGCCGCAGTCGTGAGCCGGCATGCAGACCTGTGCGGGCGATGCTGCGGCTGTCGCGAGGATCGCGACCGTCAGGATTCGGGACAGGAACTTGTGTGTTTTCATAAGCTACGCTCTGCGCCTTGGAACTCGGAGGGTGGATCGGCGCGCCGGGACTTATCCCGATTGAACGCACCTGTGTAAAGCCCGCGGCTGTGGTCGCTCTCACCGCAACAAGGCGGATCAGGCGCGGCGGTCCAGGATGGAAATCGGGGTCAGACACCGATTTGCCGAAATCGGTGTCTGACCCCGATTTTCCGAGATCGCGGGTCGTAAGGAGCGGGGCTGGAAGCGGGATCGGTCATCGCTGCGACGACACGATCCCGCTTCTGTCTGGGATTCAGGCCGCCTGGGTCGACATTGCGTCGGCCAGGATGCGCGACGTGCTCGGACGCATGATGCGCGGATCGACTTCCTTGCCCTCGAGCAGAGTCTGGCGAACCTGTTTGCCCGAGATGAACACCGGCTTTTCGTCCTTGTGGTTGTCCATCAGGTCGACGCGGCCGGCCGAATCGTAGTACGCGGCAAAGCCGACCTTGAGCGGCTTGATGTGCAGCTCGCCGGGCAGGTTGTCGAAGATGTCCTGCGCGTCGAAGTCGCCCCAGATCGCCGTGCCGTCGTGGTACGGCGCATCGGCATGCTTCCTGCCGATGACGATATCGGTGAAGCCGAAGTTCTGGCGGTAGATCGCATGCATGACGGCCTCGCGCGGGCCGCCGTAGAACATCTTGATGTCGAGTCCGAGCAGGATGACACGGTCGGGCACGCTTTCGCCGCGCGGTTCCCACAACGTCGGATCGCTGTCGCCTTCGCCGATGCCGCGCGAGGCAATCAGGGCCTCGTATGTCTGCATGCGGATCTCAGCATTGACGTCGTCGCCCTTGGTCTCGCCGACCAGCGGGTTCAGCGCCGCCGCTGCGTTGTGACCCTGGCGGATGAGCTGCTCGAGCCCGTAGACGAGCGCGTATTCGTGCGCGCGGTGCAGCGGGTTGCGGGTCTGGAATGCGACCACGCGGTCCCAGCCGTGCGCACGGATCAGCGCGCGCACTTCGCGCGGGCTGAGCACGTACTTGCCGAAGCTCGGATTCTTCGGCTGCGGCAGCACGCGGATCGTCCCGCCGATGAGATGGGTCTTGTCGGCGTCGCCCTTGAGCACCATGTCGGCGCCGGGATGGTCGGTACGGTCGGTCAGGTAGACCTTGGAAAGGTAGCGCGGCTTGTCCCACTCGAACACATCGGTGATCTCGAGGGTCGCGACGATGTCGCCGGCCGAGTTGACGAGGGCGACCTCCTGGCCTGCCGACAGCTTTGCCGCCAGCTCGCTCGTGACCGGCAGCGACAGCGGAATGCTCCACGCGTACTTCTTGCCGTCGTGAACGATGACCATCTCGTCGAGCACGCGGTTGTAGGTGGTCGAGTCCATCGGTCCGGTCAGCGGCGTCAGCGCGCCGTCACCGAAACGATAGACCGTCGAGAGGTCGGCATCCGAGACCGGGACCCGCACGAGCTTGTCGGCGGCGGCACGGAAGGCGGCCTGTTCTTTTTCGGGAACGCTGCAGGAAATGGGTTCGACATACCCGCCATGGGCAGGAACGAGATCGGACATCGAGACTGTCTCCTCCGCAAAAGCTCTGCTGGAATGTTGTCGTCGCCGCAGGTTGCGGTAATGGCCCGGACCCGCCGGGCCGCCGACGATAATGCGTGATTTGTCAGCAACGTGGCGTGATTACAACCGCCCCGCCGGCTGCGGAGCCACGTAGCTTCTGCTGGTCGTGCGGGCCGCCGGCTGCGCGTCAGCGCGTCACGCGCACGACGCTTGCCTCGTCGGCCGAAGTCGGGACCGGTGCAGGACATTTCACGGGCGGAACCGGTCCGGCGCGCAGCAGAACCGTGCGGACGAAGTCCTCCTCGGCTCCCCTCGCCTTCGGCAGCTCGTTTCCGGCCCCCGGCGCGGCCACGAAGAACAGCAGGCCGGGGCTGACCGGCACGAATCCGGCCAGCGCCGAGACGCCGCCGTCCTGGAGGTTGAGCGTGCCGGTCTTGCCGACGAGCCCGTTGGCATCGCCGCTCTCGCGCAGCCGAGGAAAGAGCTCGTAGAGCGTGCTCTCGCCGCAGCCGAGGACCGGCATCATGTCGGCCGGAACGTGCCCCTTGGCGGCGAGCGATGCGCGCAGATCGCGAAGAAGACGCACGATCAGGCGTGGCGTCATGCGGTTGGCATTCAGTCCCGACGACGTCGCGAAGCTCGTCTTGCGGCCGTCCGCGCCCCAGCGCTTTTCGAAGAAAGCCGAGAGCTCCGAAGCCGGTCCGATCGATGCGTCGAGACGTTCGATGTCATTGTTCGAGAAAACGTTGAAGCGCCGGAGCGCAACGATGAGCGGCTCGGAGCGATGCTCGACGACCGGTCGCCATTTCGGCGGCATGTCGGTGCGCGGGCCTCCCGACACGTGGATGGCCGGAGGATGCGCGGGATCCCAGTGCCGTTTTTCGGCAATCTCGGCCCAGCTCTTCTTTTCCTCGGCGGTCCACGTCGACGGCGACCATGCCGCCAGCAGGCGGCGTCCCATGTCGAGCCGGCGCTTGATCGGATCCGGCTCGCGGCCGACGGTGCCGCGCTCCCATCCCATCCAGAACGTCGCGCCGACGTGCAGGTCGCCGTGAACATTGACGACGCCGGCGCTCACGAGCTCGCGCGCCACCATCAGCGCGTTCTCGAAGTGGAAGTCGGGATCGGCTCCGCCCTCGACGACAAGGCCCTCCACACTGGCGTTGTTCGCCGCGCCGGAATCGACGACTCCGAACGTCGTCGTGAAGCGGCGATCGGGGCCGAGCGTTTCGAGCGCGCGCAGCGAGGTTGCGAGCTTGACGACCGAGGCCGGATTGACCGGCTGGTCGGCGTCGTGCGAATCGACGGTCTTGCCGTCGTCGGTCTCGACGTGCCAGATCAGCGGCACGCTGTACGCGCACGCCATCGGCGGCGGCGCCGCGAGCGAAGCGGAGAGCACGACGAACGGCACGAGCAGCGTGCGGTATTGCCGCAGCCGCCGGGACACGAGCTGGCGCATTGCGCGCGGCGGAAACGGCATCAGGCCGCGTCCCGGTTCGTGACGAGGACGACCTTGCCAGTGACCTTGCGATCGAGCATCGATCGAAGAGCGGTTCCGGCCTGCTCGAGCGGATAGGTCGCACTGACGAGCGGTTTCAGCGTTCCGTTCGCGCACCACTCGGCGAGCTCGGCAAGGTTCTGCTGGTTGCGCTCGGGATCGCGTGCGGTGAACGCTCCCCAGAATACGCCGACCACTTGGCAACCCTTGAGCAGCACCAGGTTCATCGGCAGCGACGGAATGCGTCCGGCAGCAAACCCGATGACCAGATAGCGCCCTTCCCAGCCGATCGTTCGGAACGCGACGTCGAACAGGTCGCCGCCGACCGGATCGTAGATCACGTCGGCGCCGTGCCCGGCGGTGATCTCGCGAATCCTGTCCTTCAGGTTTTCGCGCTCGTAGTTCACGCATTCGTCCGCGCCGTAGCGGCGGCAGACCTCGAGCTTTTCGTCGCTGCTCGCGGCAGCGATCACCCGCGCGCCCATCGCTTTTCCGATCTCGACCGCGGCCAGACCGACGCCGCCGGCTGCTCCAAGGACCAGCAGCGTCTCGCCCGCGCGCAGAGCGGCCCGGTCCTTGAGCGCATAATGCGACGTCCCGTACGTCATCGTGAAGCCGGCGGCGGTGATGCTGTCCATGGCCTCGGGCGTGCGCATCAGGCGCGACGGGTCCATCACCATCTCTTCGACGAATCCGCCCCAGCCGCACATCGCAATGACACGATCGCCGATCTTCCAGCCGGAGACTCCGTCGCCGATCTCGGTGATCACGCCGGCAGCCTCGCCGCCCGGCGAGAACGGAAGCGAAGGCTTGAACTGGTACTTGTTCTCGATGATCAGCGTGTCGGGAAAATTGATCCCGCAGGCATCGACGCCGATGCGAACCTGGCCGGAGCCGAGCTCGGGCGACGGGACCTCGTCAACGACGAGCGATTCGGGTGGACCGAATTCCTTGCAGACAACCGCGCGCATCGGGAACCTCCTCGAAAGGAGTTGGCGTAGCACGCAGCGACGCGCAACGCGAAATGCCGACGTTCGCGTTTACGCCATGTGGTGTGCGGCGCAATGCTTCCGGCGAGCGCTCGATCAGGGACAGGCGGTTTCGCCGCGGCCCGATCCGCCGGCTTTCGCGCGGTCGCGTGCGATGACGAGGTTTTCCTGCGCCGCCGCATAGAAGTGCGTGCTCACCTTCATCGCTTTCTCGAAACAACCGGCGGCTTCCGACGGCTTGTCCTGCTCGAGCAGCACGATGCCGACGTTGTTGTACGCGACGGCCAGCTCGGAGCCGCGGCGGAACGAGTCGACGGCGCGCGGATACTGTCCCGAGCGGGCGTATGCGCGGCCGAGGTTGTTGTAGACGCGCCGGCGATCTTCGGGCCGGGCCGTGCGTAGCGCTTTCTCGAGCGTCTCGATCGACTGCGGATAGTCTTTCTTCAGGTAGTACGCGACGCCGAGGTTGTTCAGGATCGAGGCTTCGACGGGGCGCACGCGAAGCGCGGCCTTGTATGCGACGATCGCATCGTCGGGGCGGCCGAGATCGTCGTACAGCATCCCGAGCGCCTGCTGTGCCTTCCAGTTTCCCGACTCGAGGCGGACGGCTTTCTTGAGCGCGGCTTCGGCTCCTTCGTGATCCTTGGTCGCCAGCAGCGCTCGTCCCTCGCCTTCCCAGCCGCGTGAGTTCGACGGATCGTGCCTGGTCATCGACTGGAAATACGGAAGCGCTTCGCCGGGCATGTCCTGGCGCAGATAAACGGTGCCGATCTTGTACTCGAGCTTCCAGTCACCGGGATGCAGCTCGAGCGCTTTCTGGTATTTCGACCGTGCAAGGCCCATCTGACCGCGTGTCAGGTAGGTGTCGCCGAGCTTTTCGTAGTCGGCGGCGGTCATCGACGGAAGATTCTTGAGCGTGTCTTCCTCGACCGGAACGCCCTGCGCCTGACGCTCCATGATGTCTTCGTAGACACCCTTCTCGAACGGCTCCTGGAGAAACTTCGGCACCGAGCAACCGCCCAGAAGGGCGCCTGCTGCCAGCATGATCGCGATCCCTGCGAACCTTTTCGTACCAGTCTTCACTTGATGTGCCTTTGTTCGGGAGGGGGCGCATATCGCCGAGCGTTCCCGGTTCTGCCCAGTCACTTGCCAGTTATTTGCCGGTTTGTCTGCCCGTCTACTTGCCGGCGAGTGCGGGCAGCAGGATCCGCACGCCCTGGATGACTGCAGGACCGAGAATCACGATGAAAATCGACGGGAAGATGAAGAACATCAGCGGAAAGAGCAGCTTGACCGGAAGCTTGCCTGCCATCTCCTCCGCGCGCTGCGTGCGCGCCGTGCGCATCGCATCGGAATGCACGCGCAGCGCCTGACCGACGCTCGTTCCGAAGCGGTCGGTCTGGATCAGCAGTGCGACGAGGCTTTTCACTTCGGGAATGTCGGCGCGCCAGCCGAGGTTTGTCAGCGCCTGCGCGCGCGGAAGACCCGCACGAAGCTCGAGCGAAACGAGATGCAGCTCCTCGCACAGGTCCGGATGCGGCAGCGCGAGCTCGACACCGGTACGAAAGATTGCCGCGTCAAGGCCGAGACCGGCTTCGATGCACACGACGAGCAGATCAAGCGCGTCGGGAAAGCCGTTCGTGATGCGGGTCTTGCGCGTCTTCGCAGTCTGGTAGAGCCACAGCTCCGGCCCGTACAGGCCGACCGCAGCCAGCGCGAGGTACATGAGCGAGCTCTGCAGGATCGGAGCTTCGTCGAGTGCGTGCACCGGCAGGATGAAGACAACGGCCGGCAGGACGACGGCGAACAGCACCTTGACGCCGGTGAAGATCGACGGAGCCGCTTCGCGCCGGTATCCGGCGCTCATCAGGCGCTGCGCGAGCGCGGAGCCCTGCGGCGCTTTCTCGTTACCCTGGTTGGCCTCGCCGATGCGCTTGAGCATGCCGACGATGAGCTCGCGGAAGTATCCGAATCCGGTCTTCTCTTCCTGTCGGTTGGTGCCGTCGGTGCCGCCCGAGCCGATCACGCGGGCCCTCGTCTCGCGCCGCTTGCGCGCAAGGTCGACGAACTCGGCGATCGCGTAGACGGCGATGAAGCACGACGCGAACGCGGCCATGGAGATATACAGAAGCGGCGTTGTATTGGTCGGATCCGGTTCCATCGTCCTTCCTGCTCAGACCTTGATCGCGATCATGCGCCGGGTGACGTAAAGTCCGAGGAGCATGAAGAAGAATCCACCTTTGAGCATTTTGATTCCGGCGGGATCGGACCACAGCAGAGAAATGTACGTGGGGTTGACGAGGTAGAGCGCCACGCCCAGCGCGAACGGCAGCACGAACATGACCAGGGCGGAAATCCTGCCTTCTGCCGAGAGCGTCTGGATCTTTCCGTAGAGCTCGAAGCGCGAACGGATCAGCGACGCGATGCCCTGGATGATTTCGGCAAGATTACCGCCGGTCTCGAGCTGCACGAGAAGCGACGTCACGAAAAACTTGAGATCGATCAGGTCGACGCGCTGCGACAGGTCTTTCATCGCTTCGGCCACCGAGACGCCGAAACTGATTTCGTCGAACGCTTTTCGGAATTCCGTGCGGATGGGATCGTCCATTTGCTCGCTGACCATCTTCAGGCCCATGATGAACGCGTGTCCGGCCATGAGCGTGCGGGCGATCAGGTCGAGTGCATCCGGAAGCTGCATTTCGATGGATTTGAGGCGCTTCGTGCGCCGTCGACGCTGGAACGCGTACGGAAGCGCACCAAGGCCGGCGGCGAATCCCAGGATCCACAACGTGCCGAAACGTCCGTAAATCCCGAGCACCGCACCGATCGTGCCGCACACCGTCGTGATCAGCAGGAACACGCTGACCGGCATGTCGCTGTTCGCCTGCCGCAGCAGTTTCTTGACCTGTGCCAGCAGCGCAATCCGGTTGGCGAACGCGGTGTACCACTCGTCCTTGTTCATCGCGTCGCGACGTACGATGTCGATCGCGGCGGCGCGGGCTTCGTCGTCCATCGTCAGCCGCATGCGGCGCGCGGCAGCGGTCGGATCGCCGTAGGCGGCCTGGTCGTACAGGTAGTACAGGCCCATGATCAGCAGCAGGATCGAGACGAAGATGGCAACGGATACGAGCAGCGGCAGCGACATGGCGATTCTCAGATCTCGTAGATGCGGTGCGGATTGAACAGATCGGGCGGCACGTGCAGGCCGAGGGACTCGAACTTCTGCACGAACTTCGGACGGATGCCGGTGGCCGCGAACTTGCCCTTGACGCGACCCTGCCCGTCGATGCCGCTCTGCGTGAACGCGAAGACGTCGTTCAGCGTGACGACCTCGCCTTCCATGCCGGTGATCTCCGACAGGCTCGTCAGTTTGCGCGTGCCGTCCGACATACGCGTCATCTGGATCAGCACGTCGATGGCGGATGCGATGTAGTGACGCATGGCCTTGGTCGGCAGATTGAGGCCGGCCATGGCAACCATCGTCTCGATACGGGTGAGCGCGTCGCGCGGCGTGTTGGCGTGGACGGTGGTCAGCGATCCGTCGTGACCGGTGTTCATGGCCTGGAGCATGTCCAGTGCTTCGCCGCTTCGAATTTCGCCGAGGATGATGCGGTCGGGGCGCATACGCAGGCAGTTCTTGACGAGATCGCGCTGCGTGATTTCGCCCTTGCCTTCGACGTTCGGAGGACGCGTCTCGAGCCGCACGATGTGCTCCTGGCGCAGCTGCAATTCGGCCGAGTCCTCGATCGTGATGATGCGCTCGTCGCCGGGGATGAACCCGGAGAGGATGTTCAGGATCGTCGTCTTTCCGGTGCCGGTACCGCCCGAGATGATCACGTTCAGGCGGGCGCGGACGATGCGCTGAAGCACTTCGCCGATCTCGGGAGTCAGCGACTTCTTGTTGATGAGGTCGCCGAGCATCAGCGGGTCGCGGCTGAACTTACGAATCGAGACCGCCGGGCCGTCGAGCGACAGCGGCGGAATGATCGCGTTGACTCGGGATCCGTCCGGAAGGCGTGCGTCGACCATCGGCATCGACTCGTCGATGCGGCGGCCGACGCCGCTGACGATGCGGTCGATGATCTTGCGCAGGTGAACGTCGTCGCGGAAGCGGCAGTCGGCGCGGTGCAGCTTGCCCGCGCGCTCGACGTAGACGTTCTGGTAATTGTTGACGAGGATGTCGGAGATGGTCTGGTCGTTCAGCAGCGGCTCGAGCGGTCCGTATCCGAGCACCTCGTTCTGGATGTCGACGACGAGCTGCTCTTTCTCCCGCATGTTGAGCGGGACTTGTTCTTCCGTGAGGATGCGCTGGATGAGGCGGCCGAGCTCGCGCTTGAGAGACTCTTCGTCGAGAGCAGCTGCTGCAGAGAGATCGAGGACTTCGATCACACGCTCATGGACGCGGCCTTTGAGCTCGTGGTAACCCGCCAGCGAAGGGCTGGCTCCCGTCAATCCCTTTCCTGCACTTGCCGGCAATCCCATCGCTGGTCCCTCCCTTCTCCCCCGTGACGGCTGCCGCCACTCGCGTGTCTATATAGCACAGCCCTCGCTGTGAACGTCAGGCTACCGATGGTGTCGGCTTCGTGATCCGGTCGCTGACCGACCGGAACATGCCCGACAGGAACGACGTTCGTGACGCACCGGACTCCGGCGTGTACAGCTCGGCGGCGATCTTCTTGATCTCCTTCGACAGTGCAGACCTCGGAGCGTGGCTCACCACCGGCTGCCCGCCGTTCAACGCGTCGACCGCCGCCTCGAAATCCTGCGGCAGCTTCCACTGCGCCTTGAGACCGAGAACCTTGCGGGCTTCGGTCAGGATCAGCTCGTCGCGATCGGCGTAGCGATTGACGATCAGGCTGATCACGTTCGGGTCGAGCCCGGAGCCTTCCTCACCGCGCAGCGCGTCGAGGAGGCGTTTGGTGCGGCGCACGACCGGAACCGTCAGCACGGCGACCAGCAGCACGTGCGTCGACAGCGTGAGCGCAGCGTACGAGGACATGTCGATGTTGTGGCCGCAGTCGACCACGACGAAGTCGAACATGCTGCGCATCATTTTGACGCAGCGATCCACGCATTCGGACGTGACGTGCCCGCCGGACAGCTCCGAATCGCCGAGCGGAAGCACTTCGACGCCGGATGCGTGCTTGGACAGCATCTCGCTCAGGAACGCATGGTCGAGGCGCGAAAGGTCGAGGTCGAGATCGCGCAGGCTGCGGATCGGGTTGATGTCGAAGAACGCCGGGACGTCACCGCCGCGGAGATTGAGATCGACGATCGCAACGGCCGCGCCGTTGGCCCGCAGCGCGGCGGCCAGGCTCGCTGCAATCGTCGTCGTGCCGATGCCGGCCTTGCCGCCGACGATCGAGATGACCTTGCCGCTGCGACGCGTATCGACGGCGCCCGCCTCGACGTGCCGTTCGCGAAAACGCTGGAAGGCCTGCTGGACTTCGTCCGGCCGCAGGGGCTGGGTCAGGAACTCCTTGACGCCCGCGCGCAGGACCTCGAGCAGCAGCTGCGGATCCATCCGCGCGGAGGTAATGAAGATCTCCGTCGACGGCGAGGACTGCTGGACGGTCCGGATGCGAGCGAACGTCTCGTCCGGATCGGTCGCGTCGAGCTCCAGAACGAGCAACTGGGGAAGGGAGGTTTCGTCTTCGCGGCGAAGCACGAAATCCGGCAACGCCCCGACATACTGTTCCAGCGCCTGCCGAACGCTGTCGTTGTAGATTTCGAGTCGTACCCCAATTCTTCCCGTCATTCTCTCTCTGCCTTCAGGCCCGGAACTGGTCCGCTATTGGACCATACCCGGGCTGCCAACCAGGGTACCATAGTCGTCGCCGCCGCCTTCGCCAAAGTCGACGATGTTACAGTCGATGGTGGCATCGATCGTATTGGCCGGCGAAGTCGTGACCGAATAAATATAGGCTGTCGCGAATCCGACGATCTTGATCGCTCCCTGCGGGTTGGCGCAATCGGCGGCTTCGTAAACCGGCACGATCGTCGTCCATGTACCCGAGCTGTTCTTGCTCGTCTCGTAGAGCAGCTTCATGTTGTTGAACGCTGTCGCAACCGCGCCCCCGGTGAACTGAAAGCTGTCGACGTTGGCCTCCACCGGAGGACTGACGTAGCTGCCCGACTTCAGATCCGTGAGAATGCTCTTCAGCTTCGCGGCGCTTGCCGGCTGCTCGGTGTACGTGTGCCAGCCGGCGCAGCTCTGCGAGTTCGTAATCGTCTCTCCGGTCTGGGGACCGGTCGGATAAAGACGGATGCCGTGTCCGGCAGTGTCGTGCTTGCCGCACGGTGAGTTCCTGGCGGTGAACCAGAACTTCGAGATGCCGACCGGAATGCCGAGCTTGCCGGAAGGCACCTTCCTCAGCGAAGACAGCGTCGATGCAGACGATGCCTGGACCGAAAGGCTGTTGATTCCGAGAACCCGGCCAAGACCGGTGGCGAGAACACCGTTGACGTTCTGGTCGCGACGCGCGGTAACCTTGATTCCGGTAACGCCGGTTCGCGCAGGAGTAGTCGGCTCGAGCTCACCGTTCTCCTTGTTGAACTTGCCCCAGATGATGTCGTCGTTGGTTCGAATCGTGATCGCGACACCTCCAGCCTTGTTGAGCTGGCTGAACGAGTTCACTTTGGCGGCGACGCGAGACTGCTCCGAATCCGTCAGGTAGTGGTACTTGTAGGAGTCGGTCGTCGACCAGCCATCCTGCTGCTGGTAGATCAATGCCAGCTCGCGAGTGCCGGCCAGCGTCCCGGTATCGGCAACGTTCTGGAGCTGGGTCTTGACCACCAGTCCATAACCGATGTCGACCGCGAACGCTGCGATACCGATGATGGCGACGAGGACGACCGCCATGAAGATCGTCGTCGCGCCCTTCTCCCGGCTGATGTTGTTTAGGCTGTTCATTGCACCGTCTCCTGTTGGGGTTCATCACGCGGTGCGCGAGCCAGCAATCTGGACCGCGGTATTCTCAGCCGCGATCAGATCGCCGCGCTGTGACTGAACCCGGACGTTTTCAAACGTCCCCCACCTGTTTCGATCACTGCCCTCCAGCAAATGGCGTCCCCGAACGCCCATTCCCTGTCATCTATTCACACTGCATCGACACCGTGGCGGAAAGCGTCTTGGACGCATTGACCGTCGAGCTACCGTAAAAAAGCTTCGTCAGATTCGAGACGACCTGAAAGCTCGATGGATAGGTCGCCGTCACGGTCAATGTCTGGCCCGCGGCCGTACACGGACAATTGTTGGTGCACGTGACGGTCCGCGAAGTATTGCTCAATCCGACACTGGTCATATACGCCTTGACCGCATCCGTGATCTCCGTCGACGTCTTTCGCGGCGTGGCCATCACGACTCCCTTGCGAGCTCCTTCACGAACCGCACTGGTAAGCTCCTGCTGATACCAGAGCGCGAGCCCGAACTCGAAGACCCCGAACAGAACCAGGAAAACGATCGGCATCGCCAGGGCGAACTCGATCGCAGAAGCCCCTTTCTCGCGATCTTGGGTCCGTAACATCACCGTCACTATCCTTGCGCTGGTCGAGCAACCCGGATCATCCCGTCAGTTGCTCGAAATGCCGGCCAGGCCGGCAAACGTCTGGGCGGCCTTGGTCTCGGCCGTCCTTTCGAAACTCTGAACGTAAGTCGTGTTGACCTGTTCCGCCGCAGGGCCATCCAGCCCGGCGACGACCCTCTGGTTCTTGCCGGCTTCCGGATTGAGGATCTGCGCCTGGGCGACCTGCGGTGCGCGGTACATGTCGTACATGTCCTTGCCCTGCTTCAGGTACCCGCCGCATCCCGTGAGAAGAAGTGGACCTGCGACGGCGATCGCGACAACCCGGCCGATGATCTGATGAGACTTGTGAGCTTTCATGTCGTCCCCCTTCCTACGGGTTTACGTGGCCGAAATCGCCATCGAAACTGTGCGAGGCGCTGCTGCCGCCGGCCGGAGCGGTAGAACCATGCGGCGGTGCGATCTCGGTCTCGGTCGTCTCGACGACCGTTTCCGTCTCCACCGTACGCGAGGCCGCCGTCTTCTCGAGCTTGCCGAATCCGTAGAAGTCGAGGTCGTTCGGCTCCGTGAAATCGTCCGTCGGGAGCGAAACGGCCTGGGCGTCGATCGGCTTCACGAGATGGGGCGTCACGAGGATGATCAGCTCGGTCTCGCTCTTCTGGAACTCGGACGACCGGAACAGGGTCCCGAGGATCGGCACGTCGCCGAGCACCGGGTACTTGGAGAGCTTCTCGCGGACCGACGACCGGATCAGGCCGGCGATCGCGAAGCTCTGGCCGTCGCGGAGCTCGACGACGGTCGAAGCTCTGCGCGTGGTGATCGACGGAATGATGAAGCCGTTGAGCACGATGGCATTGGCGAAGTCGAGCTCGGAGACTTCGGGCGCGACGCGCATGCTGATCACGCTGCCGCCGAGGACGGTGGGCGTGAAGTTCAGGCCGACGCCGAACTTCTTGAAAAGGATCGTCGTGGTACCGAGAGCCTGGGGCACGGGCACCGGGAACTCACCGCCGGCGAGGAAGCTTGCTTCCTGGCCGCTCAGGGCTACCAGCGTCGGCTCCGCGAGGATCTTCGCCAGGCCGTTTTCCTTGAGCGCATCGAAGAACACCGTCCAGTCGTCGCCGCCCGTCGTGAAGCGCACGATCGCGTTCGCGGCAACGGGCACGTAGCCCCACGGGGCGGCCTTGCTGGCCGCAGCCGTGATCGATCCCGGCGAGAACACGCCCTGTTGTGCGATCGCCGAGATGTCTCCGAGTGTCGTCGTCGCCCACGTATCGGAACCACCGGCGAGGTAGCCGATGTTGATGCCCAGCCGGCGGACAAGCTCGCGGGTCAGCTCGGCGACGCGCACTTCGAGCATCACCTGCTGAACGCCGCCGACCTGCAGGAGGTTGACGACCTTGCCCGGCGCGTAGGCCTCGGCGACCGACAGGACATGCGACAGTCGCGTCGTGCTCGAAACCGTTCCGGAGACGGTGATGTGGTCGTGACTGGTCGACACGCGCAGCCCGGTTTCCTCTGGGAAGAGCGTGTAGAACTGCTCCTTGAGCTCGCTCATGTCCGGATGAACGTTGATGCCGTAGACCTTGTAGACCTCGGTCTCCGACTGCCACAGCGTCAGGTTCGTGATTCCGACCCCTGATCCCGTGACGTAGATCTGTCGCGGCGAGAGCACCACGACGTCCGCGACGGCAGGATTGGCGAGCGAGGCCCGGGTAATCGGAACCGGACTTTCGACGATCACGGACTTGCCGAGCGTGATCTCGAGACTGCCGGTCGGGCTCACGCCCTCGGTTTCCCCGTTTGCTCCTCGAGCAGCGAGCAGCAGGAGCGCCGGAAATACCAGTGCCCTCGCAATTTTACGTACACTACAAATTCTACCGCTTGTCGCCGCCGTCATCGGTGCCCCTTCCCTTTTAGCTTTCACAGCAAATCCAGTGCCGCCTAGAACGGAACGACAGTGACTTCCTTGCCGCGGATAAGCTGCACGCCGACATTGAGCGTGCTTCCCCGCTTCTTCCCTGTCTCACCACCTTGGTAGCTGCTGAGAAGAGTCTCGATCGTTGCACCCGGAGTCAGAGCCTCTTCCTTCGTCAGCGGGCTGCGCAGAGCGAGCCGGAATTTTCCGCGGGTCGCCGCGAAGGCCAGCTTCTCGGCTTCGGCGGGCGTGACTTCGAGGGTGATCACCTGAACCGGCATCGCGACTTCGTCTTTTCCCGTGCGGACGAGCTCGGTACCGATTGCGAGGACCAGGGTGTCGGCAAGCACGAGCTTGGTGATTCCCTTGGTCTGGTTCTCGCCGTCGTCCGTCGTGTCGACGGTCACGAACAGGTCGACGTGGTCGTTCGGCTTTACGAAGCCTGCCACGCCCACCTCATCGTCGACCTTGACGGACATTGCCCGCTTGCTCGGATCGACCAGCGCGGCGACGCCGTGGGTCGCGTCGAGTGCGGCAAGCTTGGTCTGAAGGATCGCCTCGTTCTTCGAGACGTCCACGATAGCCACGCGGCCGACGAGTGCGCTCATTTCCTCGGCTTTGAATGCGCCGTTGGGAAGCATGTCGGCTTCGAGCTTGGCCGGACGAAGCATTTCGAGGGTCAGAGTCGACCCGCGGGGAATGTCGAAGTTGGCAACCGCGACATCCGTCTTGACGGTAGTGTCTTCGACTTGTGCCGGCTGTACCTGCGACTGCGAACGGAGCCAGCGGTACGCAATGCTGCTGGTAGAGAACGCGATGATTGCGGCCAGACCTAGAAGTAAAAATGGACGATAGCGACGCATAGACCCACCTCTTTATTACGATCGACCACCGGACTACGGAGCCCCCAAGAACTGCTCCGTGGCCACGCCTAACGCCATCGCAATGGCGTAGCGGAGCCTCGGATACGAACCGAGAGACGCAACCAGCGGCTGCACATCCCCCCCTGACAGAATCAGAGATGTCCCCTCAAGCCGCAGGCGCCGGCCGGTATCCGACCAGCCTCCGCGAGTCCACATGGAATATACAACAATACCGAGAGCGTAAATACCGCCGAACAGTGCCGTATACAGGAAGATCCACAATACGCGATACGGGCCGGTGAAGGCACCGATGGCGGCCATGAGCTTGACGTCCCCTGCGCCCATGCCGCCCTTCACGTAAAAGAGGATCAGTATTGTGAATCCGGCCAACCAGCCGCCCAGTCCCCACATGACGCCCTGCATCCCGCCGATTGCGGACTGGAAGCAAAGCGCCAGGACAGTTGCGGGCATCGTCAGCCAGTTTGGAACTCGCTGATCGAGCAGGTCGGTGATTGCCGCCGTAAGGACGGTCCCGACAAGCGCCACCTGCATCGCGAACTCCACTCACTCCCCCTTTCCCGGCATCCCCGGCATCCGCTCATCCTTGCCTCGGCCGAACCGAGGCAAGCATGAGCTCCTCTTGACGAATGTCCCGCCTACGACAGCGAGGTCGAAACCGTGCTGAACGTCGACGAGAGCTTCGTGCCGACAATCTTCATCGATGCAAGCGCAGCGATGGAGATCAGTGCGGCGAGCAGGCCGTATTCGATGGCGGTTGCACCGCTCTCGTCGCGAATGAACCTGGAAATCTCAGTCATGTTCCCCTCTCCTTTCTTTGTTTTGGTTCGGACAAGTTCACTGGTTGGACTGTCGGACGGCAGCTAATAGCAAAGCTGGTGCCACGGGTCACTACCGGTTCCCCGATTCTTTCCATTGGCCTCCGTCTCGTATCGGAACGCGTAGCCTGCGTCACAGTCGGTCGGCCGCGTTCAAGATCGCGCCAGGGCTCACATCGAGCTTCCCATCTCAAACACGATTGGTGCAGTGAAAACCCCGCACTTCATGACCGATACACCCGCAGGGGATGCGGGGGTAATCCCGCATCATCCGCGAGGACACCGTCGAAGCTGGCATACCCGGTGCCAAGCCGGCGGGCCACGGGGCCGGGTCGGCCGGCAGGGCAAAAAAAAGCTCGCCCCGGCTTTTGGCCGAGGCGAGCTTTGTTCGGAGTTGCCTTGGTTTTCAGTCGATTACGAGAGCGACGCTCCGACCTTGCTGAAGGTCGTCGACAGCTTCGTTCCGACAATTTTCATGGAGGCAAGCGCGGCGATGGAGATCAATGCGGCCAGAAGCCCGTACTCGATTGCCGTCGCGCCAGACTCGTCCTTGATAAAGTTCATCATGATGCTTTTCCCCTTCTCTTTCTTTGCGTTGTTTTGTTGAGTCCGGAGTTGCAGAGAGTCTGTCGCGCCGAACTCGGCGGAATACTAAGCAAGGAGGATGCCAGAACTGAGAATCCTCTCCCCGTGAGAAATGCCACCAGGTCCGGGCGAAAAAAAACCGCCCTGGTCCTTTCGAACCAGGGCGGTTGCTGTTTCGCAGACCTTACCGGTACTTACGACATCGAGGCGCCAACCGTGCTGAAGGTTGACGACAGTTTCGTACCGACGATCTTCATTGCCGCCAGAGCTGCGATCGAGATCAAAGCAGCCAGCAGACCGTATTCGATCGCCGTTGCACCGGATTCGTCTTTAATAAAAGTCATCATGGTTCGCTTCCCCTTTCTGTTACTTGCCTTGTTTTGATGAGATCGACGCTTCTACGAGAGCGTGGCACCGACTCTCACCGATAACCTAGCAAGGAGAATGCCATTCGTGAACAAATCCGCAGGAGATATCCGTGGTTTGTGACCAATCCCGGGCATTCCCTTGCATTGCACACGCTCGCCCGTCGGCCGTTCCTGCGAAAAAGCCGCCGTGGTCACTAGGGACCCAGGCGGCTTCTCGAGATGCGGCCAAAGCGAGTTACGACAGAGACGCGCCGACTTTGCTGAAGGTCGTCGAAAGCTTGGTGCCGACGATCTTCATCGAGGCGAGCGCAGCGATCGAGATCAAAGCCGCCAGAAGACCGTATTCGATCGCCGTGGCCCCACTCTCATCGTTCAGAAATGCAACAAAATTTCCCATGTTCGTACTCCTTTTCTTTGTTTTATCGTGACTCGTTCTTTGTTTTGTCGTGACGCTGGGGACGAATCCCGAGGTCACGCGGCAATGTTAAGCCATTTCGGGGGGTCGATGCCAACGGAATGTGAAATCTCCCACCTTCCGTGGCTCGGAGCGGAAGCCCGGCCTGCGCTAGCCGGCCAGCCAGGCTCGCGGCTGCGCGCGACGAACATCGTGCTTTCGCAGCAGCCGCTGAAAGTCGCGACGCTGCATGCCGGCCAGTCGTGCAGCCCGGGACACGTTGCCGTCGACGGCGGCCATGACCTGGACGAGGTAGGTTCTCTCGAACTGGCGGACCATTTTTTCTTTCGCATCACGAAAGATCTCGTGTCCACTGGGAGTTGTGACCCCGTTCCCATCGTCTTTCAGCGTCTTTTCAAAGTGATCGTCCGAGGATTCGCGGGTAAGGCCGATGTCTTCCTCACGGAGCTCCAGTCCCGCCGACAGCAGGACTGCCCTCTCAACCATCGACTGCAATTCGCGTACGTTGCCGGGCCAGTCGTGTCGCTGCAGACTGGCAAGAGCCTCCGGCGTGAAATGGACGCCTTCCTTTCCGTAGACGCTGCCGAAGATGTTGGCGAAGTGCTGGGCGAGAACGGGAATGTCGTCCTGTCGCGCACGGAGAGGAGGCATCTCGACCGAGAGCACGTGAAGCCGGTGATACAGATCGGCGCGGAAGTTCCCTGCAATGATCTGGCTGTCGAGGTCGACGTTGGTCGCGGCGATAATGCGAACATTGGCGTGCAGGAGCCGTGTGGATCCGAGCACACGGTATTCACGGTTCTGCAGAAACCGGAGGAGTTTTGCCTGGGCCGACAGGCTCAGACTGTTCAACTCGTCGAGGAAAAGCGTTCCTCCTTCCGCCTCGGCGAGAAGACCTTTGCCCGGGGCTCCGGCTCCCGTGTAAGCACCGCGAGCGTGGCCGAAGAGCTCGTTCTCGACGAGATCCTCCGGCAACGCTCCACAGTTGACGGGGATGAACGGCGCCGCGCTTCGGGAGCTCACCGCGTGAATGGCTTTCGCAATGAGCTCCTTGCCGGTGCCCGTTTCGCCGGTGATCAGCACCGTTGCGTCCGAAGACGCAAGCCGCGGGATCTTCCGCAGGACTCTCTGGAACGATTCGCTCTTGCCGACCAGACCGTCGGTGACCCGCCGTTCCGCAGGTTCCATACCGGCTGCGATAGCGCCATTGGGCGTAGACGCTGACACCTCAAGCGTAGCGCCTTCCGACATTTCCTTGACCTCCATTTCAGCCCCCTCGAGCACGAACTATCCCTGCGGTGACGCTCTCCCCAGAGCCCCGCGGGCGCGGGTTGGTCACTGCGATCTGCAGCGAAAATCCCGCACGGCATAGATACCCCAAATGCCCGGGTGTGGGAAAGCGTTAGTTGGGATTTTGTTGAGGGAATCGGTGGTCGGGGCGAAAAAAAGGCCCGAGCTCGTGATGAGCTCGGGCCTTTAAAGAGATCCGGCAGCGTCCTACTCTCCCGCACTCAGTTGTGCAGTACCATCGGCGCTGGAGGGCTTAACTGCCGTGTTCGGGATGGGAACGGGTGGATCCCCTCCGCTATGGCCACCGGAAATGGAAGCTCGGTTTCCCGAGCCGGCTTACTGACAGCTACAAACGAGTTGGAGAATGATTCGAGGTAACTCACACATGAGGAAGACCAAGCCTCACGACCTATTAGTACTGGTTAGCTCCACGCATCGCTGCGCTTCCACATCCAGCCTATCAACCTCGTAGTCTTCGAGGGGTCTTCAGGGGACCGAAGTCCCAGGGATACCTTATCTTGAGGGGGGCTTCCCGCTTATATGCTTTCAGCGGTTATCCCGTCCGCACGTAGCTACCCGGCAATGCCGCTGGCGCGACAACCGGAACACCAGAGGTGCGTCCA